>Ga0208492_1000007_pt1 | contig 521733 bp, 458 predicted proteins | sample Subbioar_CSW14AB_FD_184820 | JGI IMG/M metagenome (GOLD analysis project Ga0208492, IMG submission 184820) | Serpentinite rock and fluid subsurface biosphere microbial communities from McLaughlin Reserve, California, USA - CR12Mar_CSW14AB (SPAdes) | ecosystem: Environmental > Terrestrial >...
CACTCACCGCAGATATTACTGCAAAGTCATTAACCGTTACCGGCTTAACCGGTAACAACAAAGTATACGATGGTAATACCACCGCTACAGCAAGTGGTACTGCAGCGTTGAGCGGTGTAGTAGGTTCTGATGTTGTGAGTTTAAGCGGTACAGCTGCTTACAGTTTTGCAACAGCAACTGTGGGTACCAATAAAACCATCAGCACAACCGGTTATACATTAAGCGGAAGTGATGCAGGTAACTACAGCTTAACGCAACCAACACTTACTGCAGATATTACTGCAAAGTCATTAACCATTACCGGCTTAACCGGTAACAACAAAGTATACGATGGTAATACCACCGCTACTGCAAGTGGTACTGCTGCCTTAAGTGGTGTAGTAGGATCAGATGTTGTGACCTTAAGCGGTACAGCTGCTTACAGTTTTGCAACAGCAACTGTGGGTACCAATAAAACCATCAGCACAACCGGTTATACATTAAGCGGAAGTGATGCAGGTAACTACAGCTTAACACAACCAACACTCACCGCAGATATTACTGCAAAGTCATTAACCGTTACCGGCTTAACCGGTAACAACAAAGTATACGATGGTAATACCACCGCTACAGCAAGTGGTACTGCAGCGTTGAGCGGTGTAGTAGGTTCCGATGATGTGAGTTTAAGTGGTACAGCTTCTTACAGTTTTGCAACAGCATCTGTGGGTACCAATAAAACCATCAGCACAACCGGTTATACATTAAGCGGAAGTGATGCAGGTAACTACAGCTTAACACAACCAACACTCACTGCAGATATTACTGCAAAGTCATTAACCATTACCGGCTTAACCGGTAACAACAAAGTATACGATGGTAATACCACCGCTACTGCAAGTGGTACTGCTGCCTTAAGTGGTGTAGTAGGTTCTGATGTTGTGAGTTTAAGCGGTACAGCTGCTTACAGTTTTGCAACAGCATCTGTGGGTACCAATAAAACCATCAGCACAACCGGTTATACATTAAGCGGAAGTGATGCAGGCAACTACAGCTTAACACAACCAACACTCACCGCAGATATTACGGCCAAAGGATTAACCATTACGGGCTTAACCGGTAACAACAAAGTATACGATGGTAATACCACCGCTACTGCAAGTGGTACTGCTGCCTTAAGTGGTGTAGTAGGATCAGATGTTGTGACCTTAAGCGGCACAGCTGCTTACAGTTTTGCAACAGCATCTGTGGGTACCAATAAAACCATCAGCACAACCGGTTATACATTAAGCGGAAGTGATGCCGGTAACTACAGCTTAACACAACCAACACTCACTGCAGATATTACTGCAAAGTCATTAACCGTTACCGGCTTAACCGGTAACAACAAAGTATACGATGGCAATACCACCGCTACTGCAAGTGGTACTGCTGCGTTGAGCGGTGTAGTAGGTTCCGATGATGTGAGTTTAAGTGGTACAGCTTCTTACAGTTTTGCAACAGCATCTGTGGGTACCAATAAAACCATCAGCACAACCGGTTATACATTAAGCGGAAGTGATGCAGGTAACTACAGCTTAACACAACCAACACTCACTGCAGATATTACTGCAAAGTCATTAACCATTACCGGCTTAACCGGTAACAACAAAGTATACGATGGTAATACCACCGCTACTGCAAGTGGTACTGCTGCCTTAAGTGGTGTAGTAGGTTCTGATGTTGTGAGTTTAAGCGGTACAGCTGCTTACAGTTTTGCAACAGCATCTGTGGGTACCAATAAAACCATCAGCACAACCGGTTATACATTAAGCGGAAGTGATGCAGGCAACTACAGCTTAACACAACCAACACTCACCGCAGATATTACGGCCAAAGGATTAACCATTACGGGCTTAACCGGTAACAACAAAGTATACGATGGTAATACCACCGCTACTGCAAGTGGTACTGCTGCCTTAAGTGGTGTAGTAGGATCAGATGTTGTGACCTTAAGCGGCACAGCTGCTTACAGTTTTGCAACAGCATCTGTGGGTACCAATAAAACCATCAGCACAACCGGTTATACATTAAGCGGAAGTGATGCCGGTAACTACAGCTTAACACAACCAACACTCACTGCAGATATTACTGCAAAGTCATTAACCGTTACCGGCTTAACCGGTAACAACAAAGTATACGATGGCAATACCACCGCTACTGCAAGTGGTACTGCAGCGTTGAGCGGTGTAGTAGGTTCTGATGTTGTGAGTTTAAGCGGTACAGCTGCTTACAGTTTTGCAACAGCATCTGTGGGTACCAATAAAACCATCAGCACAACCGGTTATACATTAAGCGGAAGTGATGCCGGTAACTACAGCTTAACGCAACCAACACTCACCGCAGATATTACAAAGAGAAGCGTAACAGTTGGGTTGACTGGTACAGTTAGTAAAATGTTCGATGGTAACACAGTAGCAACTCTTAGTACGGCGAATTATACGATATCCAATATTGTTTCCGGCGAAACACTAACGATTACAAATACGATTGGTGTTTACGATAATGCAAACCCGGGTACAGGAAAAACAGTTACAGTTACATCGCTTGTATTAAGTGGAACAACAGCGTCGAATTATATGATTACAAATGCCGCATCTGTTTCGGGTGCTGTAGGCACAATTGTTTCAAATACATTAAACGGCGACTATCGTTCTAAAGCCAGTGGCTTATTTAACAGTATTACAACCTGGGAGTATAACGATGGTAGTGGCTGGGTAAATGCCATTGCAGTTCCTGGTAGTAGTAATAATGTAACAATTAAGTCAACTCACACCGTTACACAGAATATTGATTTTACAGTGGGAAGCGGTAAAACATTTTTGATGGAAAATGCCAGTGCCTTTGTTGTTGCAGCAAATAAAACGCTTACAGTAGAGGGTAGTGCAAATTTTAATGGACAATCCGTAACATTTAAATCAGACATTACAGGTACGGCTGCTTTTGGCACAGTTACAGGTACTGTTGCTGGAGCTACGAATGTAACAGTAGAACGATATATCAGAAATGTTGGTCGTAAATGGCGTTTAGTAAACGCTCCGTTAAAAGGAAGCTCTAATAACAGTATTTGGTACAACTGGCAAAACAACGGAGTTAGCTCTGCAACAAACGGGGTGGAATTATTTGGACCAAGCACATTAGCAAACGGTTATGTTCCTTTTAACGGTACTGGTTTGTATAATATTTATAAACTCAAGTCAGACGGTAGTAATTGGGAGTCTGTACCCAGTACAAAAACTGCGGGTACATTGTTTGGAGAAAACGGTCCAACACCTTATCTGATGTTTATTACCAGCCCGTATAAAGGCGGAACTGGAAACATTACAACAGGTTCTTCTGCTACAACTTTAAAAGCAACAGGCGGATTAATTGTGGGTAATTATACCAGCTCTCCGTTAGCAAATGGTCAGTTCCAGCTAATGCCCAATCCGTATGCTGCAGCAATTGATTTCAACAGTATTACGAAGAATAACATTGCAAATACGTTCTGGGTATGGGATCCATCCTTATCCGGTTTAGGTGGCTATGTTGCTTTCTTAAATGGTGTAAACAGTGTTACGGGGGGTACTTATAATGGTGCAAATCAAACACAGATTCAAAGTGGTCAATCGTTTTTTGTGCAATCAATTGCAGATGGTGCTACATTAACAATTAAAGAAACAGACAAAGTCAATTCAAATGGTTTTGTTCCGTTAGGTACCACAGGGACTGTTACAACGGAGCTGATTCGTACGAAACTGTATAATCCTTCGCTTTCTTTAACTACTCCATTGGATGGTACTGCGTCTGTATTTACAGAAAACGGATCGGTAGCTGTTACTGCAACGGATGATGCAACGGATTTAACCAACTGGGGAGAAGATATAGCGATTATACGAAATAACCAACAGCTGGCAATTGAACAACGTCCTTTATTAACTGCGAAGGATACGATTTTCTTTCGTTTAAGTAATCTGCAGGCGGGTACTTATCAACTGGAAGTTGAACCAAGTGGTTTCGATTGGACATCAAAAACAGAAGCGTTTATTATTGATAAGTATCTGGCAACCCGCACACCTGTTTCTGTTTATACAGTTTCGAAAATTGACTTTACTGTAACTACGAATACCACATCAACAGGCGATCGCTTCATGCTCGTATTTCAACCAATTACAGCTCCGTTGCCTGTAAGCTTTACTGTAGTAAAAGCGAATGCAGAGGGGGCGGACAATAAGATTGAGTGGAGTACAGGTGTAGAAAGTGGTATCGCTCAGTATGAAATTGAAGTGTCGGGTGATGGTCGGAACTTTACCAACCTTACTGTTATTGCTGCTAAAAACAAAGACAACAGTTCTTACAGCTGGATGCATTTACGTCCGCAAGGTGAAGTACAATACTATCGTATAAAGGCGATTGAACAATCGGGTGTTATTAAATACAGCGGCGTGGTGAGTGTTCGCAGAGGCTCGATGGTACAGCGAATTGTGATTACTCCAAATCCTGTAACGGGCAACATATTGAATATGCAGTTCCAGAATATGCCTGCAGGTAAATACAATGTACGCATGCTGAATGTACAAGGGTTACTTTTAGCTGCATACGACGTTTCGCATCAAAGCGGTAATAGTTCGCATATTGTTCCATTACCTGCAATGCCTGCCGGTATTTATGAAGTTAAAATTGAAAACAACAACGGTTACAGCGAACGTCAGCGAATTATTGTAACGCATTAAAAACCTTATCAAAAAGAAGCAAGTGAAAAAGAAACTTTTTTTATTTCTGATATCATTAAGTACTGTTACGGGTGTGGCACTAACTGTTTATGTTCAAACTGCTCCTCCTCCGCCTCCGGGTCTCGATCCCGGATCGGGGCCCGGAGGTAATGGCGATGGCCCGGGTGGTTCAGGTGGTACAGGAGGTACTCCCGGTGCAGGGGCATTGGTTCCTATTGACGGTGGAATTGGTTTTTTAGTAGCTGCCGGTGCTGGTATAGGAGCGTTCAGACTGAAACGCAAAAAGCAAGCAGTAGAGGAAGGGAACAATGTTTAAAAGCTATACTGCCTGGTGGAAGGAAACGCCAAAGGCTATTCGCATATTTTTGTTCAAGGGGTTACTGCTTCTCGTAGTATGGAAAGCTGTATACGTACTTTACCTCGGCCCTAGTGGAGTATTGGATAAACCATTAACAACATTGGTAGGAAGACAGACAACGACAGTGTTAAATGCTTTTACTTCGGGTACAAATTATTCCAATGTGTTAGAACGGTTTTCAGCAGATGACGAACCAGATCAATTAGGCGAACCGTTAAATGCTGTTATTTATTGCAAAGGCAGACAGGTGCTTACTGTAGCCAATGCCTGTAATGGCCTCGAATTGTTTGTACTCTACATTGGCTTTTTAATATGTATGCCTGCTTCTTTTTTGCGCATCTTGTTTTTTTTAGTTAGTGGTGTTTTAGCCATTCATATACTAAACGTAATGCGGTGTGCCGGTTTGGGTTGGCTCAGCAGCTATCATCCGGGTTTGCTCAATTTTGCACACCATTATTTATTTAAAATTATTCTTTACAGTGTTATCCTGATTTTTTGGTTGTTATTCACAAAACAAAATCCGTTTCGGTTTGAACTTAAAGGAAGAAAGTAGCAGACGTACTTTTTTAATAGGGTTTGCAGGTATAGTATTGGTATATAGTTTGTATTACCTGCTTGTAAGAGACAGTCAGCAGTTTTATCACATACCACGTAAAATACGGCATGTCTATAAATTCTTAAGTGTTATATATGTGTATGGAATAGGAATGTGGGCCTTAAAAAAATATTCCGGGGCTGTGTGGATGATTGCTGTATGGCATTTTGTACATCTTGTTTTAATCCTTTTTTTATTGCTTATTGGATTTGTGGATTGGTTCTATATTCCACTTTCGTTTAAATGGAAACATCTGGGCGCCTCTGCGCATGAGTTTTTAATTTCGCCGGTTTTGTATTGTATTGCCGGCATTGTTCATCGTAGTTTTTTTTCTGAGTGTTCTAATAAGCTGTAAAACTAAGGATAGCAGCGTTCATTCATTCATTCTTATTTCATGGAAAGTAACGGTATATTTTGCATCTCACTCGATTTTGAGCTGCACTGGGGCAGGTTTGATAAAATGCCTGTTAACAACAGTACGTTAAATTATTTCAGAAATACACGTAAAGTTATTCCTGAAATGCTTGATTTGTTTTCGGCATACGATGTAAGTGTTACCTGGGCTGCAGTGGGTATGTTGTTTCATAAAAACGAACTTGAATGGCGTAAGCATCAGCCGATGGTATTGCCGGGTTATGTTAACAGGAATCTCTCCTCGTACGAATGGGTAATAAACAATCGTTTGATTGATGAGATTCATTTTGCTTCAGAGTTAATTGATTTAATAGGCAGTACGGCGAAAATGGAAATCGGAACGCATACCTACAGCCATTATTATTGCAACAGTAAAGGACAAACTGTTTTTGATTTTAAACGTGATATCCAATTAGCCATCCAGGTGGCTGCTTCAAAAAAGATTCAATTGAAGTCGTTGGTATTTCCCCGAAATCAGTTTAATAAAGAATATCTGTCTGTATGCGGCGAATTAGGTATTGAAGCAGTTCGGAGCAACCCTGCCGCCTGGTATTGGGATGCGACCCAAAAGGAAACCCTGCTTACAAAAATAGCCAGAACCGGAGATGCATATCTTCCGTTTGGAAAATCAAATCTTGTAAAACCAGAAGAGATTGTTTTCGAAAACAATATTGCATTATTGCCGGCCAGTCGTTTGTATCGTCCATGGATTTTGAATCCATTGTTAAATCGGTTAAAGTTGAAGCGCATTCTCTCTGAAATGACTTTTGCTGCAGAGAATAAATTGTATTATCACCTTTGGTGGCATCCACACAATTTCGGAACCCATCCTTCACAATGCCTGGAAGAATTACATGTTATATTACATCATTATACGGAATTAAGCAGGAAATATAGCTTTAAAAGCATGAGTATGCATGATACAGCCAACTACCTGCGTACTGCGTATAAATAAATTTCTGAATGAAACATACACCAAGATTAATCCGGATAACTACTGCACCGGTTTCGTTGCTGCTGTTATTGAAAGGACAGATGAATTATATGCAGCAGAATGGGTTTGAAGTAATCATGATCAGCTCTCCCGGACCAGAAGCGCAACAGGCTGAAGACCAGGAAAGGTGCGAGATGATAACAATTCCGATGGAGCGTGGGGTAAACATTTTAAAAGACGTGGTTACGCTAATCCGGTTATATCGTTTGTTAAAACGCTTAAAACCCGATATTGTACATACGCATACACCAAAAGCAGGTTTGTTGGGTATGCTTGCTTCGGCATTTTGTAGTGTTCCTGTACGCTTGCATACAATTGCCGGTTTGCCATGGATGGAGCGTACGGGTTTCAGCAGAGTGGTATTGAAAAAAATGGAATGTCTTACGGCTGCCTGTGCCCATCGGATTTATCCTAACTCCAAAGGATTAAAAACATTTATCGAAAGAGAGCAAATTGTACCATCTGCAAAACTAAAGTTGCTGGGCTCAGGCTCATCAAACGGTATCGATTGTGCTTATTTCAACCGTGAGGTTGTATCGGAAAATGCAATACAAACATTAAAAGAAAATGCCGGACTGGTTAACGGCGGCTTTGTATGGATATTTGCAGGACGATTGGTAAAAGATAAAGGCATCAATGAATTGGTAAGAGCTTTTTTGAACATAGTAAATGAGTTCCCCGACGATCAATTATGGCTTGTAGGTAAAGAAGAACCTGAACTGGATCCTTTGAGTATATCCACACGGCGTTACATGCAGCAACATCCTGCTATAAAATGCTGGGGCTTTCAGTCTGATGTACGTCCTTTTTTTGCAGCATCATCTGCATTGGTTTTTCCCAGCTATCGTGAAGGTTTTCCAAACGTGCCTATGCAGGCAGGGGCTATGCATTTACCAATGATTTTATCCGACATTAACGGGTGTAATGAAATTGTAAACCACGGTGTTACAGGTATACTTGTGAAGCCTAAATCGGAAAATGATTTGTATGCTGCGATGCGTTTGATACGAAGGGATGAAGAGTTGAGACAACGTCTTGCAACAAACTGCTTCGAGCAGATACGATCTAATTATGTTCAGCAGACAATATGGGAAAATCTGCGTATTGAATATCATTCGTTGATGAGCGAAAAATAAATTGCAGATTATGCAAATAAAGAGTGTAGGTATTTTAAAACGTGCAGGGGATATTATGGTAAGTTCCGTGCTGCTTCTTTTATTTTCTCCTGTAATGCTTGTTATAGCAATTGTGCTTCGTTGTAATGGATTCAGCGATGTGCTATTTCGTCAGGCCAGACCGGGGCGTTACGGAAAGCTGTTTACTTTGCTCAAATTCAAAACAATGAAAGACAGCAGAGATGAAAATGGACAGTTGCTTCCGGATGTTTACAGGTTAACCAACCTGGGAAGGTTTTTGCGTAAATCATCGCTTGATGAACTTCCTCAACTGATCAATGTGCTGAAAGGCGATATGAGTTTAATTGGGCCACGTCCCTTACTGGTTGAATATCTGGCATTATACAACGATCGTCAGCGTATGCGTCATTTGGTACGGCCGGGTATTACGGGATGGGCTCAGGTAAACGGACGAAATGCGATTCGGTGGGAACAGAAGTTTGAGCTTGATGTTTGGTATGTAGAACATTGCAGCTTTTTATTGGATATGCGCATTTTGTTTAAAACAATCTTTACTCTTCTTTCCCGCAAAGGCGTGAACGAAGAAGGAGAGGCAACAATAAAAAAATTTACAGGAAATTAAATTACAATGAGCGAGTTACACAAAAAAACTTATTTACTCTATGGTGCAGGTGGCCATGGGTTAGTGATTTCTGAAATACTGGAGTTGAACAGCTGTGAGTTACTAGGCTTTATTGACGAAAAGCTTGCAGGTGAAATGAGAAACGGTTATAAAGTTTTTCCTGCCGCCCCCCATTTTTTAAATCTTTCTGATGTAAAATATATACTCAGTATAGGGAATAACCAGGTACGTAAAAGAATTGATGAAAAATATCAGCTTAGATACGGGTTAGCTATCCATCCTTCTGCAGTTATTTCTACCCGTGCATTTCTGGATGTTGGCTCCGTAGTAATGGCAGGTAGTTGTGTTAATACGCTTGTGCGTGTGGGCCGGCATTGCATATTAAATACCCGGTGTTCGATTGATCATGAGTGTACACTTGAAGATTATGTACATATATCGCCGGGGGCAGTATTAGCCGGCAATGTGTATGTTGGTTCATGCTCGCATATTGGTATAGGCGCTTCGGTATTACCAGGTATACATATTGGAAAGAATTGTATTGTTGGAGCAGGGGCAGTTGTTACAAAAGATGTTCCGGATGGGACTACTGTTGTGGGTGTGCCTGCTGCAATACTAAACAACAAGCAGGATAATTTTAAAGTTTTTTAAGACATGGGTGATCAACGAATATGGCTTTCTGCACCGCATATGGGCGGTTTAGAACAGCAGTTTGTAAACGAAGCTTTTGAGACCAATTGGATTGCGCCGCTTGGACCTAATGTTGATGCGTTTGAACAACAACTTGCAGCATATATAAATGTACAAGGTGTTACAGCATTGAATAGTGGTACTGCCGCATTGCACCTTGCCTTGCTTGAAGCCGGTGTGCAAAAAGATGATATTGTATTGTGCCAGAGTTTAACTTTCGCAGCATCTGCTTTTCCTGTTACGTATCTGGGAGCAGAACCGGTTTTTATAGACAGTGAACTTACTACATGGAACATGGATCCTGTTTTACTGGAAGAAGCTTTGCAGGATTTTGCAAAAAAAGGAAAGCGTGTAGCAGCAATTGTGGTAGTTCATTTGTATGGAATGCCGGCGCAAATGGATTTGTTACTTGCTGTTGCTGAAAAATACGGTGTGCCCGTAATTGAAGATGCAGCAGAAGCGTTAGGTTCAATGTTCAATGACAAAATGTGCGGTAGTCTTGGATTGTTATCTGTACTTAGTTTTAACGGAAATAAAATTATTACAACCAGTGGCGGAGGTGCATTGCTTTCAAATGAAAAATCTTTTACAGATCATGCAAGATTTCTTTCAACACAGGCGAAAGACCCTCTTCCGTATTACCAGCATTCAGAAACAGGCTTTAATTACCGCATGAGTAATATAGCTGCAGGTATTGGCAGAGGACAAATGCTTGTGCTTAACGAACGGGTTAAAACAAGACGGAAGAATTTTGAGCTTTATGTTGAACAATTGAAAGAGTTGCCCGGTATCACATTTCAAAATGAGCCATCGGGTTTTTTTTCCAACCGATGGCTTACAACCATTACAATCGATCCTGCTGCAGCACGAAATATAAATGTAGAAAAGATTCGTTTACACCTGGAGTCGATGAATATTGAATCACGCCGGATCTGGAAGCCTATGCATGCACAGCCCGTATTTGCAGCCAAAAAATCTTATGTAAATGGAAATGCCGATTATCTTTTTGATAATGGCTTATGTCTTCCCAGCGGTTCTGCATTACAGCCAAAAGATATTTTACAGGTGTGTACCCTTATTAAAACGTTATTCAATGTCTAAATCCAAACTTCATCGTTTAAAACCTACACATGTTATATTACTTTCCGATTTGTGTTTAATAACACTCGGGTTAGTAATGGCGCTGCTGTTAAATTATCGCATACTGCATATAATGCCTTTCCCGAGTTTTGATGTAATGCTTGGTATTTCAACACATGCCGGCGTTGCGCTTTTTTTGTGGGTTTATTCCGGCATCAGTAAACGGGCAATCAGGCATTTTCATGTGGGTGATTATATTAAAGTGTTATTACTGCTCTTTCTGTTACATGTAATCAGTTATTCGTTAAGGTTTATTTTGGGCAGGGAGTTTTTTTCTATACCGGAGGTATGGTTACTTAGTTTTTTGGGTAGTTCGTTCTTTTTATTGGTAAGCCGTTTGTTTTTCAGCTACTGGTATCAGTACAGAGTTGAGAAATTATCGGATCAGCGAAAAAAACATTTACTTATTTACGGTGCAGGTGTACTTGGATTGTCATTAAAAAAATCAATTGAAACAAATCCTGAGAGCGGGTTTAAAGTAGTTGGTTTTCTTGATGATGATGTAAGCCTGATTGGAAAAATTATTGAAGGCGTTGAAGTGTTTCATCCTTCCAACAACGTACAGCAATTAATAGCAGGATTGGGAGTAACAGATGTAATAATTGCATCAAAATCTTTAAAGCCGTTTAATAAGTCTAATTTTTTACAGCAGGCGATTATATTTAAGATCCGTATAAGAGAGCTGCCTTCGCTTGAAAAATGGTATAATACCAACTTTAATTTGCAAACGGTAGAAGATATTGATGTGGTTGATTTATTGAACAGGGATACGATCGAATTGGTAAATCCTGCATTAAATAATGCATTACAGGATAAGGTTGCCTTAATTACCGGAGCTGCTGGTTCTATCGGGAGCGAAATAGTACAAACGCTTTGCCGTTATCCTCTGCAGAAGATAATTTGTTTTGATATTGCAGAAAGCCCATTGTTTGAGCTTGAGCAAAAATTAAAACAGGAGGGCGCTGGTTCTGTTGCAACTATGGTGCTTGGTGATGTACGGATGTATAATGAGTTGAATGAGGTGATTAAAAACTACAAACCCGATATTATTTTTCATGCCGCTGCCTATAAGCATGTGCCGCTCATGGAACAATACCCAACAAAAGCACTAACTACCAATGTTCTCGGGTCATGGAACTGTGCACTGGCTGCAGCAAATAACGGTGTTTCAAAATTTGTTTTGGTATCAACCGATAAAGCAGTAAACCCTACGAGTATTATGGGGTGTTCCAAACGTATTGCAGAAATGATACTGCAGATGTTGCAACAACAATTTAAGGCCACTCAATTTATCACCACTCGTTTTGGAAATGTACTGGGTTCGAATGGCTCGGTTGTTCCCTTGTTTAAAGCGCAGATAAAAAAAGGAGGCCCGGTTACAGTAACGCATCCTGATATGGTTCGTTATTTTATGACCATTCCGGAAGCAGCATCGTTAGTTGTTGAAGCCGGTTTAATGGGTAAAGGGGGCGAGGTATTTATTTTCGATATGGGTGAGCCGGTACGTATAAAGGATCTGGCTTATAATATGATCCGTCTTGCAGGGCTAATTCCCGAAAAGGAAATACCAATTGTGTACACCGGTATACGCAACGGTGAAAAGCTTTATGAAGACCTTTTTGCCGATCAGGAAAAAGTATCCGAAACCCATCACAAGAAAATCATGATCGGGAAGATCAACGAGGCAGATCCTCTTCAACTCTCTGAGTTTCTCCGTAAAATTGAGGCTGAAGAATTTAACTCACTCCCATTAGAAGAATTAAAAGCTGAAATAAAAAAAATCGTTCCGGCTTTTAGCTATGAACATTCAATAGCATAATATTTTAAGACTACGATCCTTATTATAGTAGTGTTTTTTTTATGTGTATATTAAAAAACTACTCATACAAATATTTCATTTGTCTTTAATTTCAAAACATCTAAAATTTATCATTTGCCAAGCAATTAACAGCTATGGAGATTATTCTTCGTATTTCAAACATTTTAACAGCATCTAAAAAAATGGAAAGACAGGCACGTGTAATATTGAAAATTGCAAATCCCTTTTTTTTAAAAGCTTCTGCACCACACCGTATATTAAATGAGAGCGACCAGGAGTTTGTTTGGAGTTATTTTTGCCTGGAAAAAAATCTTACAAAAAATTCATACTGGCAGAAGGTTGGCACAATTCCTGCAAAAAATGATCAATACATGATCAAAATTATCAATTACATCAACAAATATTGTCAAAAGGATGTAATCCTGTCTTTAAACGATTTTGCAGTCGTTGAAGAATTGATGGTCAGATTGAAGCAGTACAAAGCATTGCGGAACGAGCAGTTGAATTGCGTTAAACTACGGGAGGTTCAATCATTGTAATTCGCATACCCGGCAATCCGTAGTATTATTGTTTATTTATCAAAGTCCTATAAGTGGTATAATAACCAGAACTACTTGTTTGAGTAGTTTTTTGCAGGTTCTTAATAGCGAAATTGCGGGTATGAAAGAAACGGAGTTGACGTATTGGTATGCTGTTTATACATTACCTAATTTCGAAAAAAAAGTTACAGCGGCTATTCAGCAAAAGGGGATTGTTACCTATTGCCCCTTGCAGAAGCAACAACGGCAGTGGGCCGACAGAAAAAAAATTATTGAAGTACCTGCGTTTAAAGGATATGTTTTTGTAAATATCCATGATGAAATTCGATGGAAAGTACTTTCCACTAATGGTGTGTTAAATTTTGTTTGTATAGGCGGTAAGCCGGCAAGAATTCCTAACCATGAAATAGAAGCTGTACAGCGCTTTTTTAAAGACATGGGTACTCAATCTACAAACTTGGAGCTGGTGCCTGGCAATATGGTTCAGATTAACAGGGGCGTGTTGATGGGTACAACAGGCAAAGTAGTAAGTGTGATGCACAATTATGTAACACTTCAGATGCCATCTTTAGGATTGCAAATGCATTTAAAAGTTGCCGTTAACGATCTGAAGCTCACAGATGCGGATCATTTAGTGGCATAAACTAATCATCAACGGTGTTTAATGAATATACTTAAATAAGTAGTTTGTTAGAAAATATATTGAATAAAAAAGGAGAGTTGTTACTCTCTTTTTTTGTTTGCACCGGTATTTACTACCAGTATGGCTAGTAGTGAACCTGTAACTAATATTTATTTTTAAATTCAAATACTGTTATCCAATGTCTTTTTTTCAATTTTACGGTATACAATTAAATTTAAAAAATCTCATAAAAAGGCTGCAAATAAATGGGCAGATTTTTCAAACGAAAACAGAAAGTTAATAAACGGCTTGTAGATTTTTTAGGGTTTACAATGGTTGCTGTTATTGCATTGTTTAGTTTGATTTATTTACTTACTAAACTTTTTTTATCGGTTATCGACAGTTTTTTTATAGGTGCTTTTTTTATTAAGATCAACTTCAGTATTCAATACTTATAACATCATTATAAATTAATTCTCATTTATCATTGTCTGCTTTAATCCCACAAGTGCGCTTTCACTCTTAGAACTACTTGTTTAAGCTATTTTTTGACCCATTGTGATTTATAATTTTGTTGCAGAATATTACGCCTCTTAATAATTTTCTTGAACAACAATTATGAAGTCAACTCTTTTTTTTCTTTCATTAGTAGTATTTTCCAAATTTTCAGTTGCCCAAACCTGTGACCCTGATAATAAATACGATAAGATTGTAAGTGGATATCATTCCAGTGTAGCACAAACAAGTACCGGTGCTCTGGTTGGTTGGGGCCAGGACATGCAAGTGAATGGAACGGGCGATGTGTTAGTACCGCAACTCATCAATTCTACAAATTATCCTGCTATCGGTTCATCTACTCCTTTACTTGCATCGATTGGAGGGGGAAACAGTAGCTCAACTCAACAGGCGGTATTGTTAACAACCGATGGATTGTATGCATGGGGTAACACAGGTGGAATTTTCAGTACAACACTAAGAAGTGCTGCATCCATGGCAAAATTGGCTGATGCGATTACAAGCGACAATACGTTTCGTTTGCCAAATATCGGAGGAGTTAATGTAACACCGGACAGTGTAAAAATGCTTGTTGCGGCATTTCAAACATTAGCAATTTTAACAAAAGGCGGGAGGGTATATGTGTTGTCGCAGGTTACGAATGCAGCTATCAGGGGGGCAGGCGCAATTGCAACACCTTCTGCCACCACATGGTACCAGGTGCAAACCTCTGCAGGTAATCCGTTGTTGAACGTAACAGCTATTCGTTTGCAGGTAAGTGATGCTACCCATAATGCATTTATTGCATTAACATCAAACGGGAGTGTATTCACATGGGGCAGCTCAACTTTTTTGGGTAATAATACTGCTGTAGCCTCACGCAATTTTGCTACTCAAATGACACTGCCTGCCGAATTCAACTCAACTAATATCCCCGCTATGATCGCTGTTACAGGGGGTATCAGTAGTAGTGCCGCTACCAATAATACTTATTTCCTGCTTAGCAAATCGGGTGCTCTTTATTCGTTAGGCGATAATTCGCAGCGGCAGTGCGGTACTTTTGCTACAACTGCTACCTATACGCAGTAGCAAAATGTAAAAATAAATGCCACTACAAATTTCAGTAACGTAAAATCAATAACGGCACAAGAGCATAACTCTTCTTTTCCTTGTGTAGCGGTTACAACCAGCACTGGTATGTTGTATAATTGGGGAAGTAACAATGCTCGATATATGTTAGGACGTACAACTACCGGAATTGACTATGATCCCGGTATCCCGAATGGTTTTAATACTTCAACAGATTTTGCTGTTACTGCAGAATTTGGAGGTCATACCTTTTTATATGTAAAACCAACAGGCGCCTTATGCTACGTTGGCCATAAAGTATCAGGAAGTATGGGTGATGGTTCAACGCTTGATACCGACGAAGTACAGTTAAGCTGTATTTCACCAGGAGTTACGTTTTGTGCCACATTGTTATCCACTTTACCTTTAAATTGGGTAAACGTAAATGCTTACCGAAATGCCGGCGGTGAAATTAAGTTGATGTGGGAAACTGCAAACGAGCAAAATGTAAATGGATTTGTAGTTGAACGCAGCGAAAACGGTACAGGTTACCAGGCAGTTTCGTCAATAATTTCGGCCCACAATCAACCGATGAACTCATATGCATTTACAGATCGCTCCGGTATTAATGGAAAGATGTATTACCGGATTAAACAAACAGACAATGATGGTAAATACACATACTCGAAGGTTTTAATTGTGCCTGCGTTTACCGGGTCCAACAATAATGCAGTAATTGTATATCCAACTCCTGCCTCTAATCAGTTTTATATTAAACCCAATGTTCAGCAACCGGTACAATTGGTTCAATTATTAGATGTTAACGGTTCTGTATTGCGTGAGTGGAAATTTTTGCAGTCATCATATGATATTCAAGGTATTTCTAATGGTCAGTATCTGGTAAAAATAACGTTTCAGTCCGGCCAAACAGAATTTGCACGTATTACAATATTGTAATACAATGCTAGCCTAATTTAATGCCCGTGAAAACCAAATATAGTTCTGGTTAAATCCAATACTTTTAAATCCATTTTTAATAAACTCCTCCCATAGCGGCTATTTACGCTTTGGTGAGGAGTTTTTCTTTTGCTGATTTTCCGGAATGTTGTGATTGTTCCCGCCTCTTATAAAAGTAGTGTCGCCGGCGGTAAATAAATTGTTTGCAGCTTGCGCAGTTTTTAATGATGGAACATGCCCTAAGTAGTAAACGCTGGTTGGTCTATTTCGGTTGTTTACTTAGCAACACAGCTATTGCGTTAGCTAAAGCAGTTCATTGAAATAAATAACCGGTTGGTTGAAATATGGCGGATGCTCTTGCAGCCTGCGATTATATTTAATATTTAATTAAATAGGAGAAATAGTGCCCTGAATTTCAAGGAACAGCAGGTTTTTGATAAGTAAAGTTTTATCTAATCTGTGTGTGCCTATTACACTGAATGATATGCAAAAAAATAAGATGAAAGAATTATTACCTCGACAAATGAATGGCAAAGTTTTCTTATGGCTTTTGGCTGGTTTGTTTTTTTTTACTGATATATATGCACAAAACGGATCGTCCGGAAATCCGTTTACTGCGTTAGGACAGGCAAGAACGGTACCATCTGCCGGTGTTTATTATTTTAATCTCGGTGGTACAACTTTCAGTACGTATGTAGATGCCAATGGATGGGTGCAGGTAATTATCGATTTTTCAAGTACAACAAAAGCTTCGCTTTCTACAACCAATGCACTTACAAACACTGCAAGTGGCATTTTATCGACACAGGCCTTGGCAACACTCACCAGTGCTAATGAAGCTCGTATTACTACCAGCGATGGAGCGATTTCAGTTGTTACTACTAATTCAACTATCTTATCGAGGATCGTAAATAGCCAAACTTTACATAAAGGTGGTCAAGATAATTCGATTAATGATAGTTGGACTGGTACAGGGTCCTCATACATCACTATTGACGCAGGAAATTGTAATGCTACAGATCTTTCTTTAGCCAACCGTGTAGTGCATGTTGCTTGTACATCTTCAGGTATGCATTGGATTCCAATTGATGGGAATCGTAGAATTGCAGATAATCTTGGCAATATTGCTTCTGGCCAATATTTTCAACTTTGGGTACGTGCTGAATGTGCCGCCATACCAGGTACAATATCTGCCAATCAAACCGTTTGTAGCGGCAGTACACCTTCAAATGTTACTTTATCCGGTAACACCGGAACGATTCAGTGGCAGCGATCAACTGACAATGTAAACTTTACAAATATTTCCGGTGCAACCGGCGCCACACTTACAGGTGCTGCTATCGGTACAATAACTGCCACTACTTATATACGGGCTGCGGTAACAAGCGGAACCTGTACAATCAATTCGTCTACGCATATCATTTCGTTAGGCACAGCATCTATTACCACAACAGGTTCAATTACGAAATGTTATTCGGCTTCAGCCGGTACAGCCACACTGGCTTATAGTGCTGCTGCAAACAGTCCAACATCATACAGCATTGATTGGAATGCTGCTGCAAATAGTGCAGGACTACCTGATCAATCATCTACTAGTTTTTCATTTGCTGCCGGTGGTGGTACGTTAACAGGTATAAATATTCCGGCTGCATTGCCGGCAGGTACTTACAGCGGCACAATGTCGTTAACGAATACATTAGGTTGTGCAGCAGGAACGGTAGCAGTAACCCTAACTGTAACGCCGGTTTCCGTTTCCGGCTTGGTAAGTGGAGGCCAAACAGTCACCTCTGCCACCAACAGCACTACATTAATGTTAAACGGTTATACCGGTTCCATTCAATGGCAATCGTCAACAGATAATTCCAACTTCAGCAATATCAGCGGTGCAACAGCAGCAACTTATACTGCAACCAATGTGGCAGTAACAACTTATTATCGTGCGGTTGTTACGAGTGGTGGTTGTTCGTCGGCAACCAGTAACAGTGTGTCTGTAGTGGTTGATATTGTATCACCCAATATTAATATTACAGGTACTGTAAGTGTAAGGTCAGTAGTGAATAATACTGCTACAGTGGTTGATCCCGGCATAACAGTTACAGGTAACCTGGAGATATCTGGTTTTACAGTTACAATAACCGGAGGTTATACTGCAGGTGATGTGTTAAGTTATACAGGCAGTTTACCATCGGGTGTAACTGCTGCTGCATTTAATACTACATCCAGAAGTTTATCATTTACAGGAACAACTTCCATTGCCAACTGGCAGGCTTTGTTGCGAACGGTGACTTTACAAACCACATCGGCAGCCTGTTTTCCGGAAACCCGGAAAGTAAGTTTCATTGCAGGGATTAAGTATTATAATTATTTTAATGGTCATTTTTACGAATATCGTTCAACTCCTGCTACGTGGTCAAATGCAAAAGCATATGCCGAGTCGCAAACTTATTTCGGACGTAAAGGGTATCTGGCAACTATTTCATCAGCAGCAGAAAATAGTTTTATTAATAAATTAATTGCTGCCGATTCATGGATCGGTTGTTCCGATAACAAAACAGTGATTAACACGGCAGTTGGTTATTCAAAGTACAGCAGCCAGTCTGTATCGGAAGGAAAGTTTCATTGGGTAACCGGTCCGGAGAAAGGAACGCAGTTGAGAACAGGTAATGCCAGTACAGCCGAAAATCCCGGAGTTGCCATTTCAGGTGTTTATCAAAACTGGCGTGTGGCTGCAACATATGGCCCGAACGAACCGAATGACTACCCTAATCTTTCAATCAAAGGACAGGAAGACTATGGTCATATGTTTGGTGGCAGCAGTGGTTTGTGGAATGATTTTCCGAACGGTAATATGATTGGCAGTATTATTGAGTATGGCGATATGCCCGGTGATGTAACCTCTTCGCAAACTGCTTTTACCCGGGATATTTTTGTGCAGAATGCGCCTGTTGGTTCTATCAGCGGAGGTAATGTTACAATTTGTTCAGGTACCGGAACTGTAACTCTCAGCTACAGTGGTGTGGGAGTTGTACAGCGTTGGATATCTTCTTCCGATGATTTTCTGAGTGATACAACCGTTGTCGCCGGTTCTGTTTCTTCGCTTAATGTCAGCAATCTAAGCGAAACAAAATATTACAGAGTAGTTGTTAATAGTGGTTCTTGCTCCGGCCTGTATTCTTCATCTGTTGTGGTGCGTGTATCCAATGTTTCAGCCGGCAATATCAGTTCAGGAGGTGTTGCGGCCTGTACAGGTACAGTTGATCTTACATTGAATGGAAATGATGGAACTGTTGTAAAATGGCAATTGTCTACAACAGAAAATTTCAGCAGCGCCACCGATATCAATTATACAGGTACAACACTCAGTTATCCATTAACGGTTGCAGGTACTTATTACTTCAGGGTACAGGTACAAAAAGCATCCTGTGGCAGTACGGTTTACAGCAGTGCCTATCCTGTAACAGTTAATAATACAGCTATAACATGGTTGGGCGGTAATGGTAACTGGAGTAACGGCAGTAACTGGTGCAGCGGTTCTGTTCCGGCGGCGGGAGACAATATTTTAATCAGCAGCGGTACGGTTATACTGGATACCGATTTTACCGTTGCAGGTAGTTTAACGTTAAGTGGGTTAGGTTCGTTAACAGTGAAGCCTGGCAAAACACTAACGGTGTCGGGTACTGCCGATTTTGGAGATCAGCCGGTGTTATTACAATCCGATGCAACGGGTACTGCAGCCATCGGAACCATTAGTGGTACTTTGTTAAATGCCACCAATGTAACAGTAGAACGTTACATTCCTAAAACAGATGGCAGTACGAACAGCAGCCGTCGCTGGCGTTTATTAACCGCACCCATTGAAAACACAACCATTAATGGCGCCTGGCAAAACGGAGGTACATGGAATGGTACCGATGTATTAAGTGATACCACAGGAACGATTATAACAGGTAACCAACAGGGTAATGCTGTTACCGCTAACGATAATGGTTTTGATTTCTGGAGTGCCATCAGTAACGCCAGCGCATCAATTCGTACCTACACACAAGGAGCAACACAGGGCAGCTGGACAGCCCTGAGCAATACCACAACAGCAGGAGCGTTTGATAACCAGGAAGCCTATCTTTTATTCATACGTGGTAACCGCAACAGTTTGTATACAGCGGGTACCGAAAGCAGCCGCACTACCTTACGTGCAACAGGTACACTTAAGCAAGGAACAAAAACAGTTGCCATCAACGGTACAAAAGGGTATACACTCTTAGGTAATCCTTATGCAGCACCCTTAAATTTTGATCACCTGTATAACAATACCGGCAACAGCAGTGTAATTAAACAACAGTTTTGGGTATGGGATGCTGCAACAGGAGATTATGGCGGTTACAAACTCATCAAAAATATTGGTGGTACTTATTTAGATATACCAACACCGTTTACCGGCACCACCGGTACCTCCACTAATCTTACCATCATTCAATCGGGACAGGGCTTTTTTGTAGAGCCAGCGAGTGCATCAGGTGGCATCTTAACGATCCGTGAAAATGATAAAGCAGCTAACGGTGCTGCACCGGTGAATGTATTGTTCCGTGCAGGCAGCATGGAAAAAATGCGCATCAACCTGTATCAACAAAACAGCAACACTACAGCATTGGCTGATGGTGTGATGGCAGTGTATGATAACAGTTATACTGCCACTGTAAAAGATAACGACGATGTACGCAAGCCCAACAATTTTAATGAGAACATGGCTATTGTACGCAACGGAACATACATGATAATGGAGGCCCGACCCTTGATCAATGATAAGGATACCTTGTATTTAGAGATGTGGAATTTGAAACAGCAGCAGTACCAGTTGCAGTTAAAAGCAGAGAAGATGGAAGCATCGGGTTTACGGGCTTACCTGGAAGATACGTACCTGCAAACCAAAACACCGGTGAGCCTGCAGGGCGATGTTGTGCCGGTCAACTTTACAGTAACAAGCGATGCAGCATCAGCAGCCTTAACGAGGTTCCGCTTGCTATTTACCTTGGATGTTACGCCGGTAACAGTAACAACTTCTACACAGACGGGTATCAATATCCATCCTAATCCGGTAGTTGATAAAACGATCAGGGTACAGTTTAAAAACATGAAAGCAGGTTATTACCGCATCAATTTGATAAATAGCCAGGGAGCGGTTGTATACACGCAGGGGATTACACATTTAGGCGGCACAACAATACATCCGTTATCTGTTTCACAATTACAACTCAGCGGTTACTATTTCGTACAGTATATGTATGATAACAAAGTTTTTGGAAAAGATAAATTGATTGTACAGTAATAGCTGAGGATAAAGCTTTAATGAGTTAGGCCTTAAAGCTTTTAACGATGGGGATGGTAGAATGATTAGGTAATCGAAATAAAAATTATTGCGTTATGAATTGCAGAAAAAAAACAGGCCAGTTAAACTTTGATCTTTCAAAAGATGGGGCGAGTATACTGTTCTGTTTAAAGCAGTTTATAAACTCATTTGCTTTTTTATTTATAAACTCGTCAAAACGTTTCGCCTGTAACCTGAAGGTCAAAAATCACTGGTGGTATTTCTTTTTGTTATTGATCGTGCAAACACAATCAATAACAAAAACATCTGCACAGTCGGCTGTTGTGTCAAAAGTGTATACTGATTTTGGCGGTTTTTGGTATTCTGGTGGAAACTTCAGTCAGTTGCCAAATAACTCACATAACGTGTTGGCGTTTGTATATAATGGTGTAACCTATTCAACCGGTGTAAACGATGCGTTATTGAATACAAAAGGGATAACTTTTACTGCATCAAGTTGGTATGCACTGCCTGCCATTTTAACGGGGGCTCCCGGAAATGTTATTTCTGTAGGTGCGATGCTGGATGAGTCTTATTACACACAGGTGTACTCACATCCTAATGTTAAGGATCTTACTTCTGAAAACGTTTTGATGGATGGTATTCATGGATTAAATATCGGAACAGGCTATACAAATTTGCCGGCAGCAACAAAAGCAGAGTTTAATATTCAAACTATTTTAACAGATAAAATTAACGACGCAATTCCTGATATTCTGGTGGCTCAGATTGCAGGTCCGGGGGGCACTGCTGATGTTTTCAAATTTGTTGATGCCAGTGGAAATACAGTAGGGAATACGGTGAATGTAATATTTAATAATTCTACAACAGCTCCTTTGCTTTCTCGGTACGGTCAGGACCAATATTTAATTCAAAATACCACCACCTTAACGGCATCAACCTCAAAGCCCTATACCAATTCGAACTGGAATTCGAGTAATGCTGCAGGAACAGGAAACGGTCAGATTCGAATGGTTGCGTTTAAATTAAGTGAGTTTGGTATTACTTCATCCAACTATACGCAGATTAAGAAATTTGTCACACTGCCTTCAGGAGCCACTGATTTGGCATTTGTTGCTTACAGTAACGGCTCGATGAACGTGCCGCCTTCTTTGGGGGTTAATGAAACAACAACGAGCAGTGTTATATGCAGTGCTGCAAATAGCACCAGTAATGCATTCTTATCTGTAAGGCCCTATTCATCATCGGGCGGGAGTTTGAGTTATTACTGGGAGTTGTCTACAGATGGAGGAATAAATTGGTCTACAATTACCAATAATGCAACCTACAGCGGTGCTACTACGGTTAATCTTAGTATAACAGGTGCTACAGCTGGATATAAATATCGGTGTACAGTTACAGAATCAGGAACAGGTTATAGTTCGCAGTCTTCGGTGTTTACAATTACTTCAGCTGCGGGAACAGCTTTGGGAGGGACTTTGAATCCAACAAGTTTTTCTAATTGTATTTATGGCGGTGTATCAGGCACTACGGCTCTTACAGTTGCTCCAACAGGCGGAACTGGTAGCTATAGTTATACCTGGTCTTCTTCTTCTACACTTAATGGTACATATGTGGATATTCCGAATGCAGTTGCCAGCACTTATTCGCCGGATTTGTCTGTTGCAGGAACTGCTTATTATAAGGTAACCGTAAAAAGCGGATGTTATACGAGTACTTCAACAGCAGCCACCGTTACTGTAAATGGGGGTACTATTACAAGTGTTACCAATGGAGCCAAATGTACAACTACCGGTACAGTCACAATAAGTGCAACTGCATCTTCCGGTACAGTCAATTGGTATGCTGCATCTTCCGGCGGTACTGCATTAAGCACTGGTAATACATATTCGCCTTCCCCAACCGCTACTACTACTTATTTTGTAACAACAGTTGCAGGCGGATGTGAATCTGCAAGGATACCGGTGGTTGCAAGTGTCTTTACTTCTTCCTTATCATTAACAACTACTACTACAAATGCCTGTCTTGGATCAGGCTCAACGGTATCTCTTTATGACAGCACTATCACCAATGGTACTTACACAATAAATTATACATTTTCTGGATCAAATTCTGTTTCAAACGGATCTGCATCAGTGACTTTTGTAAATGGCAACGGATCTTTTGTTACAAATGCTCTAACAGTGTCAGGAAGTACCACCCTGACAGTTTCAGGTGTTGTAATGAGTAGTGGTTGTACTGCATCTGTTACCGGAAATACGGCTACAATAACAGTTGCGAGTTCAACGCCTTCTGTAAGCAGTTTTGATATTACAGCTACAAGTGCCTGTACTAATAATGCAAGCACAGTTACTATCTCAAGCAGTAGTTTAACAACCGGTACATATATTGTAACCTATAACATTTCAGGTACCAATACCCTGGCTTCTACCACAGCACAAATGTCGTTTACATCCGGCTCACCGGGTACGGGAACTTTTACTTTACCTTTACTTACTGCTACCGGTACAAATAATATTATAACGGTTACAGGTATTGCATTGCTGAGTACTCCGGGTTGCAGCAGTGCTTTGAATAAGAGCTACACATTTGTTAATAACTCTACACCTATCCTTAATGCTGGTAATTCGTTTTCAGCATGCGCTACTGTAGGTACTCCCATTTTAATTTCCGGTTCTTCAAGTGCATCAGATTATAGCGCTTTAGCATGGTCTACCTCAAATGGTACCGGAACTTTTACAAATAATACCACAGCTTTAGCATTAACTAATACCTCTTACAGTCCAACAACAGCAGATATCACTGCCAGTTCGGTTTACTTGACATTGACTGCAACGGCAAATTCGGGTTGCAGTAATGTTATAAAAACAATTACCTTAAGTTTATCGCCTGACGCTGTTGGAGGAACAGTATCTTCCAATCAAATCATCGCCTATAATACTGCTCCTGCTACATTAACATTGTCAGGATATACAGGAACAATCACAAATTGGGAAAAGTCCACCGATCCTGCATTTACTTCTCCAACCAACTTATCTTTTACAACTTCCACCTTAACGGGTGCGAACATTGGTAACATTACAAGTACAACTTATTTCCGTGCAAAAATTACAAGGGGCACTTGTATCGCCTATTCATCTTATGTAACAATCAGTATTTCGGGATCGCCCACCATTACTTCTTTTACGCCTGCTACCGCAGCAGCAGGAACAACTGTAACAATTACAGGAACAAACTTTACAGGCTCCACAGCTGTAAGTTTTGGAGGTGTTGCGGCAAGTTCTTTTTCAGTTGTTAATTCAACTACCATTACTGCTGTAGTTGGGTCGGGTGCAAGCGGCAGCGTTTCTGTAACAAATACCAATGGTACGGGTAGCTTAACAGGATTCGTTTTTTGTACAACAGTTACACCTTCAATAACCATCGTTGCCGATGCAAATAATATTTGCAGTGGAAGTACAGTGCGTTTTAACGCAAGCATTACGAATGGTGGGGCTTCGCCTACCTATCAATGGAAGAAGAATGGTGTGAATGTTGGAATCAGCAGCTCTTTGTACACAGACGCCGCATTGGTAAACGGTGATGTGATCAGTTGCGAGTTGACAAGTAATGCTATTTGTGTTACTTCTTCAACAGTTTCCAGTAATAGCATAACTGTTGGAGTAACAACAGTCGGCAGTGCCGTTTCCAGTGGCGCTAACTGCATCAATAATGCATTGAATAGTATTACACATACAACAACGGGTGCAACAGGAATAGGAACAGCCACAGGTTTGCCATCAGGCGTAACAGCAGTGTGGAATGCGAATGTTATTACCATCAGCGGTACACCAACTGTAACCGGTACGTTTAACTACGTTATTCCTTTAACTGGTGGTTGCGGCAGCGTAAGTGCAACAGGAACTATAACTATAACAACAGCGAATACTGTTAGTGCTGCATCCGCTACACCTGTTTTGTGTATTAATACCGCATTAACCAGTATTACGCATGCAACAACAGGTGCCACAGGAATAGGAACAGCCACTGGTTTGCCATCAGGCGTAACAGCTGTGTGGAATGCGAATGTTATTACCATCAGCGGTACACCAACATCAGCCGGTACGTTTAATTATGTTATTCCATTAACCGGTGGGTGCGGCAGCGTGAGTGCAAGCGGAACAATAACTGTAACAGCAGCTAATACAGCAGGCGCTGCATCCTCCACACCAACTCTGTGCGTCAATACAGCGTTGACGAGTATTACACATTCCACAACCGGCGCAACAGGAATAGGAACAGCCACAGGTTTGCCGTCAGGCGTAACAGCTGTGTGGAATGCGAATGTTATTACCATCAGCGGTACACCAACATCGTCTGGTACATTTAACTATGTTATTCCGTTAACCGGTGGTTGCGGCAGCGTAAGTGCAAACGGAACTATAACAGTAACAGCAGCTAACACAGCAGGCGCTGCATCCTCCACACCAACTCTGTGCGTCAATACAGCGTTGACGAGTATTACACATTCCACAACGGGCGCAACAGGAATTGGAACAGCCACAGGTTTGCCATCAGGCGTAACAGCAGTGTGGAATGCGAATGTTATTACCATCAGCGGTACACCAACATCATCCGGTACGTTTAATTATGTTATTCCTTTAACAGGTGGTTGTGGTAATGTAAGTGCAACCGGAACTATTGTAGTTAGTGCACCATATACGAGCGCTGTTTTAAGTGGAAACACTTCCATTTGTAAAGGAAGCTCTGCTAATTTACAGGTATCAATAGCCGGAGGAGTATCGCCTTATACAATCGTTTATTCTAATGGTAACAATAATATTACTGTTAGTGATTATGTAAGCGGCAGTAATATACCTGTTAGTCCTGCTACAACAACAACCTACAGTTTGGTGTCTGTCACCAGTGCAACCGGTTGCAGCGGTACAGGTAACAGTGGTACAGCAGTTGTTAATGTATATGTGAGTTTCACCGGGTCTGTTTCGAACAGTTGGAGTAATGCGGGTAATTGGTGCAACGGTGTGGTGCCTTCAGCAAGCGATAACATTGTTGTTAACAGTGCTACAGCTCTTTTGGATACCGATTTTACTGTTGCTGGGAATTTGACATTAAGTGGATCGGGTTCACTAATTATAAAGTCCGGCAAAACACTTACAGTAGCAGGCGCCTCAGATTTTGGTAACCGTTCGGTTGTTTTGCAATCCGATGCAACGGGTACTGCAGCAATCGGTACTGTGAGCGGTACATTAACAAATGCAGGTAATGTAACAGTGGAACGTTATATACCACAGACAGTAGGCAGTACAAACAGTGGTCGTCGCTGGCGTTTGTTAACCGCACCCATACAAAATACAACCATTAATAGTGCATGGCAGAACGGAGGTAAATGGAATGGTACCGATGTGTTGAGTGATACTACAGGTACTTTCATTACTGGCGCTACGCAGGGCAATGCTGTAACAGCTAATGCCAATGGTTTTGACTTTTGGAGCGCCATTAGCAATTCAGCTTCGTCAATTCGTACCTACACACAAGGATCAACACAGGGCAGCTGGACAGCCCTGAGTAATACCACAACAGCAGGAGCGTTTGATAACCAGGAAGCCTATCTTTTATTCATACGTGGTAACCGCAACAGTTTGTATACAGCGGGTACCGAAAGCAGCCGCACTACCTTACGTGCAACAGGTACACTTAAGCAAGGAACAAAAACAGTTGCCATCAACGGTACAAAAGGGTATACACTCTTAGGTAATCCTTATGCAGCACCCTTAAATTTTGATCACCTGTATAACAATACCGGCAACAGCAGTGTAATTAAACAACAGTTTTGGGTATGGGATGCTGCAACAGGAGATTATGGCGGTTACAAACTCATCAAAAATATTGGTGGTACTTATTTAGAGATACCAACACCGTTTACCGGCACCACCGGTACCTCCACTAATCTTACCATCATTCAATCAGGACAGGGCTTTTTTGTAGAGCCAGTGAGTGCAGCAGGTGGTACCTTAACGATCCGTGAAAATGATAAAGCAGCTAACGGTGCTGCACCGGTGAATGTATTGTTCCGTGCAGGCAGTATGGAAAAAATGCGCATCAACCTGTATCAACAAAACAGCAACACTACAGCATTGGCTGATGGTGTAATGGCAGTGTATGATAACAGTTATACTGCCACTGTAAAAGATAACGATGATGTACGCAAGCCCAACAATTTTAATGAGAACATGGCAATCGTACGCAACGGAACATACATGATAATGGAGGCCCGACCCTTGATCAATGATAAGGATACCTTGTATTTAGAGATGTGGAATTTAAAACAGCAGCAATACCAGTTGCAGTTAAAAGCAGAGAAGATGGAAGCATCGGGTTTACGGGCTTACCTGGAAGATACGTACCTGCAAACCAAAACACCGGTGAGCCTGCAGGGCGATGTTGTGCCGGTCAACTTTACCGTAACAAGCGATGCAGCATCAGCAGCCTTAACGAGGTTCCGCTTGCTATTTACCTTGGATGTTACGCCGGTAACGGACATCACAACCATGCAACCGGTAATCAGCATTTATCCGAATCCATTGTATAGTAGAATAGCCATACTACGTATGCAGCGAATGAAAGCAGGGCGTTATACCGTGCAGATAGAGAATAGTATTGGACAGCAGCAATTGCAGAAACAGTTTTTGCATGCAGGCGGAAGTAATAATCTGCAAATTCAGTTACCTGCAGGCGTTATTCCCGGATTGTATTTTATCAAATACAGGTGTGATGGAATATTAATTAAAACAGAAAAACTAATCATTGATTAATCTCACATAAAGAGTGTATGAATAAATTTAAAAAAATCAGGGTTTATGTATTGCTTGCTATGGCAATGCTTGCGATTATGAATGTATATGCACAGCCAACAGGCGATCCGACAGGTGACCCTGATGCCACACCGGTAGAAGAAGTGCCTATTGATGGCGGCCTCTCATTATTATTGGGAGCTGGTATTGCTTATGGTGCGAAGAGGGCCTATGATAGTAAAAAGAAAGATAAAAATGCAGAATGAAGTATTACCAGGCAATTGAACATGCTGCAAATAAATTGCCCAAACAAGTGCGTCTTTTTCTGATGCGGGTGATTGTTTTGTTTATAGGTTGGAAAATACTGTATCTCTTTATTCTCATACCCGCAGAAGTGCCGGATGCCTGGTTAGTTAAACAACTTGGTAAAGGAACAGCGCAGGCATTAAATTTTTTTTACGATACAACTGATTTTACGGCGCAGGCAACTACCAAAAAGAAAATTTACGGTACAGAGTTAGCGAATGTTACTTTTTCGCATGTACAATGGGGAAAGAAAAAACTCATTGGAATTTATCAAGCCTGTAACGGACTGGAGTTGCTAATTCTTTATGCAGGATTCATATTGGCTTTTTCGGGTTCTTGGCAAACTAAAATGCTGTTTATTGCAGGTGGTATTTCAATCTTGTTTCTTGTTAATATTCTGCGCCTTGTAATGTTAGGTACCATCAGTATTGAGTATCCTGCGCATTTTCAATTCGCACATAAATATCTGTTTAACATGATTGTATATGCCATTACTTTTTTATTATGGATGGGGTATGTTAAGGTTAAACACAGGAAAGAGATAAATCATTCAATGAATAACCATGATTAACGAATTACGGTTTCCCAAAAACTATTGGCCCGGGTTGGTTGTAGTTTTAACTGCATATACATTCGTTCAACTTTTCTTTTATCATCCTGTCATTAGTATTTCGTCATTTTTCGTACAGTATCGCCAATTTTTTCGTTGGGTTACTATTACGCTTGTATACATGACCGGTGCAGTTGTTTTAAGAAAGACAGATGAAGCCTGGTTAAAATATGTGTGGCACTTGATTCACCTGTTGTTAATTTTTTATCTCTTGCTGATCGCATTTGTAGAGTATTTTATTTTGCCGGTTCCATACGGCATCAGAGCTTCTGTTGCTCCCGTAGTTGAATTTTTAGTTTCCCCTCTACTATACATGGGGGCGGGAGTGGTATATGTATCCATACATCGAAAATCGTTGGGTTAGAAAACAAATACATCGGTGTATTTGAAAGTACAGGAGGGTTATTGAGATTTCATTACAAGAATTCAGCCAAGTACTATTGGTGATTTTATTTCAAGTGCACTGTTTAAATCTGCAGGGCTTATATGCTTATGAAAACGTCGCTCCCGGATATTATTTTTTGCACAATCCTGCAGCTCAGAGTTATAAAATAACAAATTGGTGAAGGAAAAGTACTACATAGCCATAAGGGTAAATAAAATCAGCCCGCCGGTTTGGTTTTTCTTTTAAACCTCCTCACTGTGTTTAACTGATTTTTTTGATCATGCATTGACTCCCGACTTTCAATTTTGGCGGCGTCTTGTTCATTTACGTTGTTCCGTATTTTGCCGTACTCTTTCCTTAAAGGCAATACTTGCACTGCAGTAGGATCTGTATGCTAATACCAATTTCCGGATATTTCTTTTAATTGTGGTAATGCCGTAACACAGCGGACAAACGTTTGCATCACCAAATAAGGAACGATGAGTTTATATTTAGTATTCAATCAAGTTCGCAGGATGAATCGAAATAATCGTTTGCTTGTTATTTGCCGTTTTGCTGTTGTTATACTGTGTTTATTAACAACCGTAACTCTTACAGCACAACAACGTCCTAACATCATTGTCTTTATGGTAGACGATATGGGATGGATGGATACTTCTGTGCCATTTGGCGACAGCATATATCCCCTGAATAAAAAATATCATACTCCCAACATGGAGCGTCTCGCAAGGGAAGGGATGAAATTCACCAGCGCCTATGCAACACCGGTATGCACACCTTCCCGTTTAAGCCTGCTTACAGGAATGAATGCAGCGCATCATAAAGTAACTAACTGGACTTCGCCACTCGCCAACAACCCTACCGATGTTTTGGATAAACAGTTTGATGCACCCAACTGGAATCATAACGGCATCAGTACGCAGCCCAATACAGCACACAGCATTTATGCAACAGCATTACCGCAGTTGTTAAAAGACGTTGGATATTTTACTGTTCATGTAGGAAAAGCGCATTGGGGTAGTGCAGGTACTACCGGTTCAAACCCTTACAATCTTGGGTTTATGGTCAACATTGCAGGGCATGCAGGTGGGCATCCTCAAAGTTATTATGGTAAAGATAACTATGGCAATATTCCCGGTAAAGCAGGGTTGCAGGCTGTGCCCGATCTGCAGCAATATCATGGTACAGATACGTTTCTTACAGAGGCATTAACGCTTGAAGCAATTAAAACATTGCAGACGCCGGTAAAACGAAAGCAGCCCTTCTTTTTACACATCGCACACTATGCCGTACACTTACCTATACAGGCCGATCAACGTTATTTACAAAAGTATCTTGCTGAAGGTTTAGATACACTCGAGGCTGGTTATGCTTCTTTAATTGAAGGCATGGATAAAAGCCTTGGTGATATTATGGATTATCTTACAAAAGCAGGTATTGAAAAAAATACGGTCATCATATTTATGAGTGATAACGGAGGTATCAGTAACCCGGGTACCAGAAGCGGGAAGCCGTTTATGCAGAATTATCCGTTAAGAGCGGGTAAAGGTTCGGTGTATGAAGGTGGTATTCGTGAACCGATGATTGTGAAATGGCCTGCTGTTGTAAAACCATCAACCGTAGCAAAACAGCCGGTAATCATTGAGGATTTTTTTCCGACTATTCTTGAAATTGCTAAGTTAAAAAACTATAAAACAGTACAGGTTATTGATGGAAGAAGTTTGTTGCCAATTCTTAAGTCTCCATCGTATGCAGATAGTTCACGTGTGTTGATCTGGCACTCACCTAATAAGTGGATCAATAATGATGGACCCGGTATTAATTTTTACAGTGCCATCAGACAGGGTAACTGGAAATTAGTATACAGTATGCGTACAGGAAAAATGGAGTTATACAATGTTGCCAATGATATTGGTGAAACGGTCGACTTGTATTCCCTTTATCCCGAAAAAGTAAAACAGCTGTCCGCTTTACTTGCTAACCGCTTAATCACCTGGGAATCGCCGATGCCGAAAGATAAACAAACAGGTAAACCGGTGTCAATACCCCTTAGTAAGTAAGATAGTTGGTGCGGTTAAACGGGTACATGATTTGAATTTATTTAAGCAGTTTTTATTGTAGGCAAATGTTCACGAATCCATTAATACCTTTCTTTTCTCTAACTTAAGTGAATGGTAGAGCACTAAATTTGGTACAGGAGTTTTTTTATTGCTGCCGTTAAAGCTAAAACGAAGATTGATTGAGAATGAACAGGTGAAACTGAAAATACACTGGTAGCAAAATAATTGAAACCTGGTTTTTATTTATTACAACCACTAGAACCCAAGCAAAAAGAATATGCGTCAACTAAAATGGATTTTACTGCTGCTTTCTAATATTGTTATTGGTGCTGAGCTATACAGCCAGGTGATATTTGAAACAAAGTATTGGAGTTTAGGGTTGGATAAAGCAGGGCGTGTAACCATGCTCAAGAGTAAGCAGGAGAACAAAGATTATTTGGTAAGCGATTCTGCAAATGCATTGTTACGCATCAGGGTGAAAGGAATGTTGATTGCTCCCGAAAGATGCGTTTGGAATGCAAAGTCATCCACATTGAACATGCATTTCCCGGTATTGAATGCAAATGCAATTGTGCTGGTAAAAAAAGCAACCTCCTATCTCACATTCGAATTAAAACAAATAGAAAAGGCCAACGAGATTGAGTTGGTTCTTTGGGGGCCTTATCCCACAACTATTGGTGAAACTGTGGGAGAAGTGGTAGGCGTTGTACGTAATCAAACATTTGCAATTGGTATACAGGCGTTGAATGTAAAAACATTAGGTGGTTATCCCAACAACGAAAGTGATGTTGAGCCATCGTATGATGTTTTTCAGGAAGGGAATAAAATTGATGTATTGCCTGATGATACAAGAAGGCAATTATTTCGGGGCGATGTTGCCCGGCCAACATCCTATGGGTCAACATTACAGGCTTATTGCCGGAACCGTTTAACAGATCGTATTATTTCCAACTGGGAGCACACAGCTTATGTTGCTCCTGCTTTTAAAGATGGCGGTATAACAGGAAGTAAAATTGCTTTATTCGGAGCTCCTGTAAAAGAGGTGTTGCCGGTAATTGCACAAATTGAAATCAATGAAGGTTTGCCTCATCCTTTGCTCGATGGTGTTTGGAGTAAACAGGCAGTACATGCATCGGAGTCGTATTTGATTATGGATTTTGGTGTACAGAATTTAGCTGAAGCAATGGCTGTTACAAAAAAAGCCGGGCTTCGCTATTTGTATCATAGCGATCCGTTTGAAACATGGGGGCATTTTCAATTAAAGCAGCGAGACTTTCCGGCAAACTGGCCAAGCTTGAAAGCATGTGTTGAATCAGCGAAGAAAGAAAACATTCGTTTAGGTGTACATACGCTTTCAAATTTTATTACAACAAACGATGCATACGTTACACCTGTTCCCGATAAACGATTGGCGAAAGTTGGCTATTCAACTTTATCTGCAGCAATTGATAGCAGCACAAGTGAAATTGAAATAAAGGATCCTGTGTTTTTTAATCAGTTTAAAAACAATACACTCAAAGCTGCAGTAGTTGGGAATGAAATTATCCGTTACGAAAATGTATCGGCATCTGCACCCTGGAAGTTGTTGAATTGTAAGCGAGGGGCATTTGGTACAAAAGCAAGTACACATGCTGCCAACGATTCAATTGGTAAATTAATTGATCATCCTTACCAGGTATTTCTAACCGATTACAGCCTGCAGGAAGAGGTTGCAAAAACGATTGCACGCTTGTTTAACGAAACCGGGTTAATGCAAATATCATTTGATGGATTGGAAGGTTGCTGGTCGACAGGTATGGGACAGTATGCAAGACAGTTGTTTACAAAAACATGGTTCGATGCATTGAAGCCCGAATTGCAGGGAAAAGTAATTAATGATGCGAGTAACCCCGGTCATTTTTTCTGGCATATTTACACACGTATGAATTGGGGCGAACCCTGGTATGCAGGTTTTCGTGAAAGCCAGTTACAGTTACGTTTAAAAAACCAGGAGTTTTTTCAACGCAATCTCATGCCTTCTATGTTAGGCTGGTTTAGCTTGCGTGCAGAAACAACACCGGAAGACATTGAATGGATGCTTGCGCTGGGTGCGGGCTATAATGCCGGGTTCGGGTTGTCGACGAATCTTGAAACAATCAGAAAAAACGGGAAGAGCGATGAAATGCTGGCGATGATTAAAAATTGGGAAACAGCACGTTTAAATAAATTGTTTACCGAAGAGCAAAAAGCAAGGATGCGTAGTTTGAAGAACGAGTTTCATTTGGAGAAGGTTGCCGAAAGAGAATTTCAACTTACACCGGTTTATAACTTCTACTTTAAACATGTGCAACAGCTAAAACAGCCCGGCGAACCAACATCCTCTGTATATAAACTCAATAACCCGGTAGGGCAGCAGCCTGTTTCATTTATTGTAACCATGGCTTCTTCAAAAGAAACAGATCCTGATGTTTCATTTTCGAATCCTGTTATTACGATTAACAACCAGGATGCATTTGTATTACCTGTAACAATTGGAGTAAAAGATATTCTGTATTGCGATGGCCGAACCATCAAACTTTACAGCAAGAACTGGGTACTGAAAAGCGAAGTATCGGTTAATGTGAAGTTGCCTGTTTTATTAAATGCTGAGAATACAATTCAGTTTAATGGAAGGTACTCAGGTGAAAATGGTGCCGATGTAAAAATTGAGTTCAGGGTAAAGGGAACGCCTGAAGCTGTGAAATGAAAGTGAACTGTTTTGGCTTGTAACATACTTTCGTGAAAGCAATTTGTACATGCATCTTGAACTCTCTCAAAACGATGAGACCGTTTGTGCCGAGTGATGAATGAAATTGCTTTGACCGATGCTGTGTTAATGAATGCAGGGCCCTAACAGCAAAAGTTTCCAATCAAAAAAAAGTAACTTTCTTCAAACGATAAATGATTTTGCAAATGAAGCAGCAACAATATACAAGCTTTAAAAAAAGAGCGCAGCAAACAATACTTGCATGTGTGTGTCTGCTGATTGTGTTAACGGACACTTCTGTCTTTGCCCAGCATACTTCAAAAAAGCGACCGAACATCATTTATATGATGAGTGACGATCATGGTTATCAGGCCATCAGTGCATATGGTTTTGGCTTAAACCATACACCACATATTGATAAGCTTGCAGAGAAGGGGATGTTGTTTACACGGGCTTTTGTTACCAATTCAATCTGTGGGCCAAGCCGTGCAGTAATGCTTACCGGAAAGCACAGTCATATCAATGGTTTTAAAGACAATCACAGTCGTTTTAATGGCGATCAACCAACCGTTGCAAAATACTTGCAGGCAGCAGGTTATCAAACGGCATTGGTTGGTAAATGGCATCTGGAATCGGATCCGCAAGGGTTTGATTATTGGAATATAGTACCGGGCCAGGGTAGTTATTACAATCCCGATTTTATTGAAATGGGTGTTCGGAAAAGAGTGCCCGGTTATGTGACCAATATTACAACCGATTTTGCACTTAACTGGCTTGATCAACGGGATAAGGAAAAGCCATTTTTTCTCGTGTACCAGCAAAAGGCACCACACCGTAACTGGATGCCCGAAGAAAAATATTATCATTTATTCGACAGTACATCATTTCCTGTGCCGGCAACTTTTTTCGATCAATACAAAACACGTACAAAAGCAGCCAAAGAGCAGGAGATGGAAATTGCTGCCGATATGAATGATGCATACGATTTAAAACTTGCATTCGACTTAACCAAAGAAGAGCGGATAGGGCTGGCCAATTTGTGGCAAGGTATTTACGATCGGTTTACACCCGAACAAAAGAAAACATGGGAGGCTGCATACGGTCCATCCATTGCCGCATTTAAAAAGGCGAATCTTTCAGGCGATGCGTTGGCTGTATGGAAATATCAGCGTTATATGCGGGATTATTTACGATGCGTACAGAGTGTTGATGATAATGTAGGAAGATTGATGGCTTACCTGAAAGAAAATAACCTGGAAGAAAATACCATTGTTATTTATACATCAGATCAGGGCTTTTATTTGGGCGAACACGGATGGTTCGATAAGCGTTGGATGTATGAAGAATCGTTTCGGACACCATTGATTATAAAATGGCCGGGTGTTACACTTAAAAAAACAACCACATCGATGATGGTGCAGAATTTAGATTTTGCAGAAACCATTCTTGAAATGGCCGGCTTACCTGTTCCTGCAGATATGCAGGGTAAAAGTTTTGTACCGTTGCTGAAAGGAAAACAAAAGACAAACCTGCACGATGCCCTGTATTATCATTTTTACGAAAACATCGAACATAAAGTAGCAAAGCATGTAGGTGTACGAACCGATCGTTACAAGCTTATCTACTTTTATGAAAATAATGAATGGGAGTTGTATGATTTGCTGAAGGATAGCAACGAAATGCACAATGTATTTGATGCTGCAGCATACAGAACCGTTCGGCAAATGATGCAACAGAAATTGATGGAACAAAAGAAGCGGTATAACGATCCTGTAGAAATTGTCATTGATCAGCCCAAACGTTCACCAACATTTGTGAAACAGAAAAACGGATAGGCTGCAGCCAAGAATAGAGCCGTTGCATATGTTGCAATCCGTAGTCAGAAAGGAAATACCAAGGAATCGTCTTCACTCTCCCTGCTGTTAAAAGCGGTACTGCTGTTCAGCGTTTCAAAAAGCTGAAATTTAGACCTTTAAACTGCAGCAAACCGGTTCGATGCTCCGGCAGGGGTGTTTTTTGTTCAATTACTACTTTCAAAGCCAACACCGCTTTTGCATTGTATATTTGATGCTCAAATATTTTTATGGATCAACAACAAGCAAACCCCAATCAGCTGAATATTGAAATTACCGAAGAAGTAGCTGAAGGTGAATATGCCAACCTGGTTATTATTACCCACAGCCATGCAGAGTTCGTGGTAGATTTTGTAAACGTAATGCCCGGTACTCCGAAGAGTAAAGTAAAATCGAGAATCATTCTTACACCGCAACATGCCAAGCGCTTTATGAAAGCATTGACGGAAAACGTACAGCGTTTTGAAGCAGCAAACGGCCCTATTCGTGACCTGGAAGAAATTCAGATTCCTATGAATTTTGGCGGACCTACCGCACAGGCGTAACCGGATTGATGAACGGGTGTATGAACAATGAACCATGAACATGAACTATGAACCACAGGCTGAGCAGGTGTTTTCCTATCAGCATTTATTTTCTTTTACAAAAAACGTTTTCCTGGCAATTGGCTGCAGCGAAGAGCATGCAACCACTGCCACCACAACATTACTTTCGGCCGATGTGCGTGGCATCGACAGCCATGGCGTAGCCCGATTGAGTGGCTATGTACGGTTGTGGGAAGCAAAACGCATCAACGCAACGCCTGATATCAAAATCATTCACGAATCACCTTCAACGGCCGTGGTAGATGGCGATAGCGGTTTGGGTTTAGTAGTGGCGCCGTTTGCAATGCAGGTGGCCATCAATAAAGCCAAACAGGCAGGCACCGGTTGGGTGAGTGTGCAAAACAGTAATCATTTTGGTATTGCGGGTTATCATGCCATGATGGCTTTGCAACACGATATGATTGGTATGGCCATGACCAATGCATCGGCACTGGTGGCGCCAACATTTTCAAAAGAGCGCATGCTCGGTACCAATCCCATTGCTGTAGCAATACCTGCTGGGTCGGAACCTCCTTTTGTTGCCGATCTTGCTACAACCACTGCCGCAAACGGTAAGCTGGAAATTTTGCAGCGCAAAGGATTAGAAGCGCCAACCGGTTGGATTCAGGATAAAGACGGTAACTCCACCATCGATGCACATGCGTTGAAGCAGGGTGGAGCATTAATACCGTTGGGCAGCGATAGGGAACATGGCAGCCATAAAGGGTATGCATTAGGTTCAATTGTAGATATTTTTTCTGCGGTATTAAGTGGGGCCAATTATGGTCCGTGGGTGCCGCCGTTTCCGGCTTATGTACCCATGCCCGAAAATCAACCGGGCAAAGGCTTAGGTCATTTTTTAGGTGCCATGCGCATTGATGCATTTCGAACTGCAGAGGCATTTAAGAAAGATATGGATAACTGGATTCAGCGTTTTCGTGCAGCCGAAACAATTGATGGTTACGAGCAGGTGCTGATCCCCGGAGATCCCGAACGTTTGTTTGAAGAACAACGCATGAAAGAAGGGATTCCTATTCTTGAAACTGTTGTGGAAGATTTAGCAAAAGTTGGGTCTAAATTCAATATCAGTCTTTAATTTCGCACTCCAATTAACAAGATAGCCGAAACAGGTTGTGATTTTTTCTTGCAACATTCGTTTTTGGTTGAAAAAATCTCCCTTATAAAACGGAGAGCTTAAAACATAAAAAGGATAACAATGAAAGTGATGAAGTTTGGCGGTACCTCTGTAGGGAAGCCCGAAAGAATGTTTGATGTAGCTACGCTGATTACACGTGATGCTGAAGAAAAAATTGTCGTATTAAGTGCGTTAAGCGGTACCACCAATTCCCTGGTTGAAATTGGAAATGCGTTGGCAAACGGCGATCGTGAAGCGGCCAAACAGGTAATAGATAAACTGGATGCGCACTATCAAAACTTCATCAGTAATTTATTAACTACCGAAGAGGCGCAAAAGAAATGCCGTGCAATTATTGCCGAGCACTTTGAGTTTCTCAACATCATTCTTAAAATATCGTTTAACGATGCGTTGAATAAAGATATTCTTGCACAAGGTGAGTTGATGAGCACGAAGATGTTCAGCTGTTATCTTGAAGAGAAAGGCATTGACCATATGTTGCTGCCTGCGCTCGACTTTATGAGCATTGATGCATACGATGAGCCACAGGTGGGGGCTATTAAAGCAAAACTTACACAGATCCTTGCACAAAACAGCGATAAGAAATTATTTATTACACAGGGTTATATCTGCCGGAATGCAAGAGGCGAGGTGGATAACCTGAAGCGTGGTGGCAGCGATTACAGTGCATCGTTAATTGCCGCTGCAATACCTGCAACTGTTTGTGAAATATGGACAGATATTGATGGTATGCACAACAACGATCCACGTATTGTAAAGAAAACGGTTGCTATTGAACAGTTGAGTTTTGATGAAGCAGCTGAGTTGGCTTACTTCGGTGCAAAAATTCTGCACCCTGCATCCATCTGGCCTGCGCAACATTACAATGTGCCGGTAAAACTGCTCAACACGATGCAACCCGATGCAAAAGGTACACTGATTGTTGAAAATGCAGGTAGCGTGGGTGTGAAAGCGGTGGCGGCGAAAGATGGTATTACTGCTATCAAGATCAAGAGCAGCCGTATGTTGTTAGCATATGGTTTCTTACGCAAAGTGTTTGAAGTGTTTGAGAAGTACCGTACGTCCATTGATATGATCACTACTTCTGAAGTAGCCGTATCACTTACAATTGATAACAATACGTACCTCGACGATATCATCCGTGAACTGGAGCCATTCGGCACAGTAGAGTTGGATAAAGACCAGGCCATCGTAAGTATTGTTGGTAACGAAATTGGTAAAACAGAACATATTCTTTCAAAGTTGTTTGAAAGCATTGCAGATATTCCTGTTCGCATGGTCAGCTATGGCGGGAGCCCGCACAACGTAACCTTGCTGGTACCTGCAGCCTATAAAATTCAAACACTTCAGGTGTTGAACAAAGGAATTTTTGGATTGGATTAACAGAATAAGTTTACTCTGCATTTTTCTTTTACGTCCGTAATTGTATCTTGGGTTCAAATGCAATTACGGACTTTCTTTTTTTACTGCTTATTGTTTTTATCTGCTGCGGCACAGGCGCAAACTGCTTTGGGTGTTTGGGAAGGCAGTTTTTATATCAGAGGCAGTAAGAAAAATAAAATGAATGTACGGGTAGAGCTGATGCAAGCCGAAAGTCAGATAGTCGGCATCATTACCACTCGTGGCTTTGATAAGAACACTGTTTACGGTTGCGATTATTTGGTTGCCGGTACAGTCCAAAATAAAAAATTACGTCTTGCCCGCATAAGTGTACGCAGGGGAGTGGCAATGAGTAAAACAGATTGTAGTTTTTTCCGGTATTTAGATTTGCAGCTCAACAAACCTGATACTGCAAAAACAATCAGTGCTGTTTGGACCTGGGGCGATGAAGATAAAGATGCATTTACAGCGGTGAAAACAGAAACCGCTATTTCAGAAACGGCACAAGAGGAGATCAATGCCTACGTGGAAGATTTATTTAATTCGTACGAAGAGGCGAACATCTACCTTGCACCTGCAGAACGGCTGAACCAGAAAGTAACAGAACTTACTGCCGACAGTACAGAAGTAATGCTGGAGTTTTATTCGGCTAAAAAAAATGTCAATGATTCGATTTCTGTTTTTCTCAACGGCAACCCTGTTTCATCGAATTATAACCTCTTTCAAAAACCTTTGCGCATACGATTGCAGCAAATTGATACCGGCATGAACGAAATTATAATTGTAAGCGAGTCTGTCGGGAAACCCACGCTGCAACTGCGTTTCGTTATCCGGCAGGGAACACAAACGAAGGAATTTAAAATAACGCCGGGCTTTATTCGAAATGCGGTCATCTATATCAATCGAAAACAAGACTAACAACCGATCATTTTCTGCTATCTTTGCTGCCTCAAACAATTGACTGCATGCAGAACAATTCCAAAGTATCTTTCGAGAACACCGCTAATGCGTTTGAATACAAAAACAACGAGCAGCTAAAAAAAGCACATTTCCTTTTTTCTTCGATGGGGTACCAGTGGTTGGTAAATATTGGCACCCGCATAACACCCTGGGCCATTAAAGCCGGCCTGCCTGTAAAAGGACTTATCCGCAGTACACTTTTTGAGCAGTTTGTGGGTGGCGAAACGCTGGAAGAAACAGCGAAAGTTGCTGATAAGTTAGAGGAGTTTCATGTAAAGGTGATTCTCGATTATGGTGTAGAAGGGGGCGACTATGGTGAGGATGAAAAAGACCATGCCTGCGATGAGTTTATTAAAGTAATTGATTATGCTGCCACACAGGCAAATATTCCGTTTATGAGTGTAAAGGTTACGGGTATTGCCCGCTTTGCACTGCTGGAAAAAATGGATGAACTGATGAGTAAGGATACAGGCACATTAATCCGCCGGTACGAACACGCACTCGAACGCTTAACAACAGACGAACGGGGCGAATGGCAGCGTGTTTGTAACAGGATGGAGCGTATTTGCTCGGAGGCATCTGCAAAAAAAGTGGGTGTATTGATTGATGCAGAAGAAACCTGGATACAGGATCCGGTGGATGCATTAACCATGCTCATGATGGATCAGTACAATAAAACAAAGGCTGTTGTGTATAATACGGCACAGCTGTACCGTCACGATCGTTACCAGTTTGTACACGATTGTTACGAAGCAGCAGAGCAACGCAATTTCATCCTCGGTATTAAAATTGTTCGTGGTGCGTATATGGAAAAAGAACGTAAGCGTGCAGCCGATATGAATTATCCTTCACCCATCCAGCCCGATAAAGAAACCTGCGATACCGATTATAACCGTGCGGTTGAATTCTGTATTGAACATGTAGATCGTATTGCCGTAATTGTAGCGTCGCATAACGAACACAGTAATCAACTGGCCGCTGAACTATTACACAGCAAAGGTTTACCGCACAACCATCCGCATGTGCATTTCAGCCAGCTGTATGGCATGAGCGATCATATTACGTTCAACCTTGCAAAAGAAGGGTATTCGGTCAGTAAGTATCTGCCCTTTGGCCCAATTAACGATGTGGTGCCCTACCTCATGCGCCGTGCACAGGAAAACAGCTCAGTAAGCGGACAAACCGGAAGGGAATTGCTGCTGATTAAAAAAGAACTGGCAAGAAGAGGCGTGAAGTAATTTACCTTGCTTTGTCTGTACACAATCAATCCACAGCTCATTGGCTGTGCCTTGTAACTTGTGCCTTTTAGTTACCTTGCAGCCATGCAACAATATCTTTCTTTACTGCAACATATTTTAGATAACGGCGTGGTAAAAACCGACCGTACCGGTACCGGTACCAAAAGTGTATTCGGTTACCAGATGCGTTTTAATTTAAGCGAAGGATTTCCGTTGGTAACAACGAAAAAAGTACACATGCGCAGCATCATCCACGAGCTGCTTTGGTTCCTGAAGGGAGAAACGAATATTGCTTATCTCAAAGAAAACAATGTAAGTATTTGGGATGAGTGGGCCGATGCGAATGGCGAGCTTGGTCCCGTGTATGGTAAACAGTGGCGCAGTTGGGAAGGAGCGAACGGAGTAGTAATTGACCAGGTGAAAGATTTAATTGAACAGATCAAAAAGAACCCTGACAGTCGCCGCCTCATCATCAGCGCATGGAATGTGGCCGATCTGCCAAAAATGGCGTTGATGCCTTGCCACACCATTTTTCAATTTTATGTGGCCGATGGCAAACTCAGTTGCCAGTTATACCAACGCAGTGCCGATGTGTTTTTGGGTGTGCCGTTCAATATTGCATCTTATGCCTTGTTAACGCTGATGATTGCACAGGTATGCGATCTGCAACCCGGCGATTTTGTGCATACGTTTGGCGATGTGCATATTTACAGCAATCATATGGAGCAGGTAAATCTGCAGTTAAGCCGTACACCGTATCCATTGCCAACTATGAAGCTTAATCCTGCAGTAAAAGATATTTTCGAATTTAAATTCGAAGATTTTACGCTGGAGAATTACCAGAGTCATCCGGCGATTAAAGCACCGGTAGCGGTGTAGTAAATGAAGAATGAAAAATGTGGATTGAGAAATGAAGAAGTAAAGCGAACTGTGGATTCAATGCTCAACCTAAAACACCGCATATGGAAAACAGTAACAAATTCGATCTGGAAGATCGCCTTGTAGATTTTGCATGTATGTGTCTGGATATTTGCGAACTGCTTCCTGCTACCAAAGCAGGACAAAATCTCGAATATCAGTTGTCGAAAAGCGGGACAGCTCCTGCTTTAATTTATGGGGAAGCACAGGCTGCAGAATCAAGAGCCGATTTTTTGCATAAGATGAAATTGTGTTTGAAGGAAATCAAGGAGTCAAGAATCAATCTTAAAATCATCAGGCGCAAACCTGTTGTTATAGATGAGAAAGTAGAAAAAGCATTTACTGAAAGTAATGAGTTGATGGCAATCTTTCTGAAGAGTATTGAAACTGCTCAAAGAAATGACGAACGAAGAAAGAAGCAGTAAGTTGTGTGTTTTTCATTTATCATTATTCATTTTTTATTTTTCATTCATGATCATAAGTCTAATCGTAGCTGCATCGTCCAACAACGCCATCGGCAGAGATAATCAATTGCTGTGGCATTTGCCAACTGATCTGAAGTTTTTCAAAAATACCACCTGGGCATTGCCTGTTATTATGGGACGAAAAACCTTTGATTCCGTTGGAGGTAAACCATTACAGGGAAGAACCAATATTATTATCTCCCGTCAGCAGGGGTTACAGTCCACTTATGATAATGTGTGGTTTGCATCTTCGTTGGAAGATGCAATAGAGCAGGCGAAGAAACTGGAGACGAATGAAATTTTTATTGCAGGCGGCTCGCAGATATACGAACAGGCATTACCGATAGCCAACCGCATTTATCTTACACGGGTGCATGCACATATCGATGGTGCAGATGCTTTCTTTCCTGCTTTTGAAGTAGATGATTGGAAGCTCAGCAGGAACAGCGATTTTACTGCAGATGAAAAACATGCCTATTCATTTTCTATTCAGCAGTGGGACAGGAACGAAAGTAAAAAATGAAGAATGAAAAATGTATAATGAAGAAGTTGGTTGCCTTCACTTTTTAATTCCTCATTTGTAATTTGTAATTTTTCTTTTCTAGATGTATTCCGTTTTTCAACTTGGTAAAAAATATTTACGCTATTACTTTACGGCAGCCAATGGCAAAGGGCATGGCGTGCATTCGCCGTTTGTGTTTAGTCTTATTACCAAGGTGCTGAACGATGCAACGAAGTATCCGGCTTACAAAGAAATAGAAACGCAACGCAACCTGTTAATGGGTAATGAAACGATTATTGCCGTAGAAGATTTTGGTGCCGGTTCAACCAAAGGATTAACAAAGCAGCGTGTGGTGCAACAAATCGCTGCTACATCGTTGAAGCCAAAAAAATATGCGCAATTGTTATATCAGTTAGTCAATTATTTTCAGCCGAAACAAATACTGGAGTTAGGAACATCGCTGGGAATAACAACCGCTTATCTGGCAAAAGCAAATCCTTCTGCTGCTGTTACAACAATGGAAGGCTCAGCAGTTGTTGCAACAATAGCGCAGCAACAGTTCGATGCATTGCAGTTGAAAAATGTAAACGTTGTTACAGGTAACTTCGATGAAACATTACAACCGCTGATCGATAATGCACAGCAATCGTTCGATTTTGTTTTTATCGATGGGAACCACCGCAAAGAACCAACGCTTCGTTATTTTGAACAGCTGCTTGCCAAAGCAAATAACGATACGGTGTTTGTATTTGATGATATTCACTGGAGTGCAGAAATGGAAGAAGCATGGGAACAGCTGAAACAACATCCACAGGTAACCTTAACGGTTGATTTGTTTTTTATCGGGCTTGTGTTTTTGAGAAAGGAGCAGAGGGAGAGAGAGCATTTTATTATCAGATATTAAAATGGAAGTCGATGAGCTATAACATATCAGGACAATGGAAGGGTTACTTTTGGTATGGGAAAGAATACGGCGAACTGGAAGGTGAGTCTGTTGAGTTTATGATGTTTTTAGAAGAAAATGATGGAGCGGTTCGTGGAAAGTGTTTTGAAATGGGTGGGGTTGGTGTTGCCGAAGGAGCTGATTTGGCAGAGATTAATGGTTTTGTGAAGGGCACTCAAATCAGTTTTATTAAAAAATATGCAAGCGCAACTTTCCTGGATGAAGATGGAAATGCATATGCCGATCCTTCTAAAGCATCGCAGGAGATACATTACGAAGGAGAGTTTGATAGAAGTAAGATGCAATTTGAAGGCAAATGGGAGATTATTGAAAAAGTTGAAGATTACGGTGATACGCTAATTGAATATATAGCTACAGGTACCTGGATGATGAAAAAAGAAAATGATTAATAATATGCATCTACCGGCTTCCTTGATGACTTCGCTCAGTAAGATCAATAGTTTTGATCGGGAGGCTTTTGTGCAGGTGCATGAAAGTGGCGAGCAGGTGGTGTCGGTGCGGATGAATCCCGGTAAGCAACATCTCTCGACTCCGCTCGATGTGTTGCCGGGCCACCCTTCGACTTCGCTCAGGGCCGTTCCTTGGTCCTCCAATGGCTATTACCTCAGCGAACGTCCTTTGTTTACACTCGATCCGCTGTTGCATGCCGGTACTTATTATGTGCAGGAAGCCAGCAGTATGTTTGTGGAAGAAGCAATGAAGCAAACCGTTGATCTTTCACAACCATTGCTCGTGCTCGATTTATGTGCGGCACCGGGTGGCAAATCAACGTTACTGCAATCGGTAATCAGTAAGGAAAGTTTATTAGTGAGTAATGAAGTGATTCAATCACGTGTAAACATTCTCAAAGAAAATATTATCAAATGGGGCGCCGATAATGTGGTTGTAACGAATAATGATCCATCTGCTTTTTCTAAACTCAGCAGTTTGTTTGATGTTCTGGTGATTGATGCACCCTGCAGCGGCAGTGGTTTGTTTCGTCGAGATCCGGATGCCATCAACGAATGGAGCGAAGCAAATGTAGAACTCTGCAGTCAGCGGCAGCAACGTATACTTGCTGATGCATGGCCTTGTTTAAAAGAAGACGGAGTATTGATCTATAGTACCTGTTCGTATTCTGCTGAAGAAGATGAAGAGATACTTGATTGGCTTGAGGAAAGGTTTGAGGTGGAAGGTTTAAGGTTAAGGGTTGAAGATGAATGGAAGATTGATGAAGTACAATCGAAGAGTGGTGCATATGGTTATCGTTTCTGGCCCAACAAAGTAAAAGGCGAAGGGTTTTTTATTGCAGCTTTTCGCAAAAAAGAAACGCCCGCTCCTTTGCGCATCAAAATTAAAAACACACAAGCTCCTGCAAAAAAAGATGCAGCGATTGCTGCACAATGGATGCAATCAACAGATCATTATCGTTTTGTTTTACAAGGGCAGGTTATTGCGGCTGTACCAACTGCATGGCACGACACGATTCAATTTTTAATGCAGGAATTAAAAGTGCGGTATGCAGGTATTGAGTTGGGCAGTATTGCCAAGAATGATCTGTTGCCCGAACATGCAATGGCGCTGAGTACAAATGTGAGCAGCAATGTTGTACGTGTGGAATTAACCAAAGAACAGGCATTGGACTATTTGCGCAAGAATGATCTACAGCTCGATCATCCGCACAAAGGCTGGGCATTGGCAACTTACAATGGACTGGGCTTAGGCTGGATGAAGTTATTGGGTAACCGCATGAATAATTATTACCCCAAAGAATGGCGGATATTGATGCGGTAGTTTATAACGAATCTCGACTTCGCTCGATTCTTAACAACAACCTCCTTCGACTGCGCTCAGGACTTATCATTCATTACTCATCACTTAAACTTTGTATTAAACAGTAGTTTAAAGCCTGTCCAAATTAAAATGGCAGCTGTAGAATAGAAAAGAATTTTGATGCCATCATTGGTCGGTTGATAGATCATGAGCAGTGTTGCACAAATCATCAGTAAACCAAGAATAAATACATACGCCAGCCGGTTAAAGTTTTGCCGCAAGGCTTTATTCGTAAAACTGTCTTCCCTGAAATTGATTTCATGTTTTAACACACCTGTACGAAGGTTGTTTACAATTTCCTTGATATCGGTTGGTAAACGATCAATAATGTATAAATAATCTTCAGCAGAGTTAATTACTTTGTTAATGATTGCATCAACGCTGAACTTTTCCATAATCTTCTCTTTAGCATACGGTTCAATCATATTGATGATAGAAATATCAGCTTCCAATGCTTCTGCAAATTTTTGTATGGTGCCTAATGCTTTCAACAGCATGTATAAGTTGGTGGGTACTTTTAATCCATGCCGGAGGATGACTTTGAAGGTGTCGGCCATCAGGTTCGAAATATCCACTTTGTCGTAAGGGATATAACTGTATTTCTGAATCAGTTCGCCAATTTCAAATTCAAGATCGGCCTGTTCTTTATAAAAATTTACATTCAGTAATGCAAGCAAAGCTTTGGTAATCCGGTGTGTATCCTGGCGTGCAAAGCCCAGCATAAAATTAATGAGCGCCTGTATTTGTGCAGGTTTTAAACTGGCTGTCATGCCATGGTCGAGTAGTACCACCTGGTTGTTTTCCCGAATGAGTAAATTGCCTGCATGCGGGTCAGCATGGAAAAAGCCATGCTGCAAAATCATTTTTAAAATAATGTTGGTGCCGTTTACAGCTATTTGCCGCATATCATAGCCGCTGGTAAGTAATTTGTCTTTTGCATCCGGTTCAATACCTGTAACAAATTCCATCACCAGTATTTTCTGGGTGGTATAGTTGTTATAAACTCTCGGTATGTAACAGTAATCATCGTGTTTAAAAATTTCTGCAAAGCGCATCATGTTCGAAGCTTCATTGGTGAAGTCGAGTTCCTTTTTCATAATCACCCCAAAGTCTTCTACAAATTCAATGAGGTTAAAGCTCGCCAGTTCAGGATAACTTTTTACAACCTGCTCTGCAAGAATTTTTATCAGTACAAGATCAATTGAAATTTTTTGTTTGATATGCGGACGTTGCACTTTCACAGCAACTGTTTCGCCGTTGCGTAAAACAGCTTTGTATACCTGCGCAATCGAAGCTGATGCAATGGGTATATGCTCAAGTTGTTCAAACACTTCATGTAACGGATCGCCCAGTTCTTCTTCAATAATGCGGTAAGCGATGGCGTTATCGAAAGGACGTGCAGAAGATTGCAATTTCTTTAATTCGTTGCGCAATTGTTCCGACACCAGATCCGGACGGTCGGCAATGATCTGTCCGAACTTAATGAATGTCGGGCCCAGGTCTTCGATCATAAAACGAATACGCTCCGAACGTGAAGTAAGATTTTTTCTTTTCGGATCGATGATGCGTCGTAGAAAACGATTACTGTAAACGCTGTTCTTCAGCAAATGTTTCGAAACGATGAACAGAATGCTGATTAAACGGAAGCTGTTTCGGAATAGGCGATTAACCCGGAAGATCCACATATGATAGCGTGTTTACCTGTGAGTAATGGGTAGTAAAAAGCAATGGTAAAAAAGGCTGCTCCATTGATCGTACACACAAAGTAATCATTCTGCTTTATCAACATAATTGCTGATTGCACACAGTTCACTGCTCCTTTTTACTTTGTACAAACAACTGTTGAGACAGCCTTTGTTTTTCGTTTTCATCAGGAAAGAACTTGTGCCTTCAGATGGTTACCTGTTATTCTTGTCGATTCAAGAATTTCCAACACACGCTTACGTGTATCTTCTTTTAAACCGGCGATTTCAGATTTAAATACTTCTTTCAACTCTTCAATTTCTGAACTGCTGTTCTTCACTTTATACCAGCGTTCCTTAACATCTTCCAGTTTTTCGCTGATCTTACTGCGCATTGAAGCACCTGTTTCTGGCGCTAACAGCAAACCTGCCACTGCACCTGCTGCTGCACATGCCAACATTAATCGTAAACTCATACGGCTGTGTTTTTAAAAGGTGAATAATGGTAGGATTTTCAAGAACCTTGCCAAAAAAAGTACGAAGCAGGAGGTACGAGATACGAAGTAAGAAAATCAAACGTAAATACGAAGTAGAAAATAGGAGGTATGAAGTGAAAAAGACACAAGCGGTACAAGAAAGAAGAAAATCCAAAAACCACAAGAAAGGCATAAGGAAAACAATCACATGTAACTTGTTACTGGTAACCTGCAACCAGTAACATCAAACCATAAACTTGAAACTACTTCCTTCCAAAATCTGCAGGGTTTTCGCCCCATGCTTCGGTTTCCCATTTCAGCACTTTATTACGATAGCTGTTTTCCTGCAACCATTTTTCTGCACGATAAATAAGATCGAAGATGTGTTTTGTTTTAGCCGATTCTTCCAGGTTTGTTTTACACTTTTTTGCTTTTACCCAACCAATGGCGTTGCGGCTGTCGCTGTAAATGGGCATGGTAGGCAAATTGTGTTTTTTACAATAACCCAATGCATGTACAATGGCTAAAAATTCACCAATGTTGTTGGTGCCGTTTGCCAATGGTCCCATATGAAAAATGCGTGTGTTAGTTTTGTAGAGGATGCCCTGGTATTCCATGTCTTTACCCACACTGTTCCAGGCGGCATCAACAATAATACTGTCGTGGATAGGCGTACCAACCGCAGAAAGATCTTTCGGTGTAAGATCTTTTTCTTTTTTATAAATATGCTTGGCAAAATGTTCGGTATATGCCTGCTCGGCTTCGGTTTTTGATGTAAACGATTTGTAAGCAGCGCCGGTAAAACCATCTACCTGTGCTTTACAATCGTTCCAGTTCGTATAAACGCCGGGTTCTTTTCCTTTCCAAACCACGTAATATTTCTGCGTTACCTTGCTCATAAAGCTGCAATGTTAGCAAAAGAAACGTTAAGCCCCCAAGCGAAACAACATTTGTGTTGACAAACCGTTTACAAACCTGTATTGCATTAGCCCAATTGCAAAAGTTGGGTTAAGCTTTACTTTGGCATTATTCTTTCGTTTAATTATGCATCTTTGCAATGAAAAATAAATGTTCCCATGAAGAGAGCCGCTATCTTTTTCTCGTTGTTGTTGATTGTGTCAATGGCGTTGGCACAAACCACGCCGTTGCAGGTGCAGCTGGATAATAAGAACCAGCCCTATCTTGTACACAGCATTGGCCCTAAAGAAAATTTTTACAGCATTGGCCGTATTTACAATATCAGTCCACGGGTGTTTGCCCCATACAATGGACTGGAGTTGACATCTGCTCTAAGCATCGGGCAGCAAATTCGTATTCCGTTAAACGAAGTGAATTTCTGGCAAACCGGTACACGCAAAGAAAACGAAACGGTGGTTCCTGTTTATTATACGGTAAAAGCCGGCGAAACTGTAACAAAGATCAGCCAGCTGTTTGGTACCGATAATGCTTCCGTTCAATCGTGGAATAATCTTTCCGGCAATACTGTAAGCGCAGGCAGCAAAGTGATTATTGGCTTTTTGAAAGTTGATAAGACCTTATCGTCATTGGCCGCACAGGGTATGAATGTACGCAGTGAGCCAACAGTTGTAAAGCAACAGCCCAAACCCGAGGTAAAACCAGAAGAGCCTAAGAAACAGGAAGTGGTGGTGAAGAAAGAGGAACCAAAACAGGAGCCGAAAGTAGAAGCACCCAAACCTGAACCAAAGAAAGAAGAACCCAAGGTGGTTATTACAGATCCGGTGAGCTATGCTGGCAATGGTTATTTTAAAGATGAGTTTAACCGGCAGACCAATAATGGTCGTCGTACCGATAGTAACAATGGTCCCGGTTCTGTATTTAAAAGCACCAGTGGCTGGAGCGATGGAAAATATTATGTGCTGATGGATAATATTGAAAAAGGTACCATCGTAATGGTTAAAAACCCATCGAACGGAAAAGCAGTGTATGCAAAAGTGCTGGGCAGTGTGGAAGAAACAAGCCCCGGCAGTGGTTTGCTGTTCCGTTTAAGCAATGCAGCAGCCGCACAGCTCGGCATCAGTGCAGAAAAGTTTAATGCAGAGTTGGTGTGGGGGAAGTAAGCTAAGAGTAAAGAAGAAAAAGAGATAACAAAAGAGCGGCAACATGTAATAATGTTGCCGCTCTCCTTTTTGTATTTCTTTTTTAACTCTTTTCTCTCTTTCAAACTCTTAGCCCTTAGCTTCTGTATCCCCTTAAAAAATCTTCTACCAACATTCTTTTCTTCCCTTCGAGTTGCAATTCCAGTACATGAACAAAACCATTGCTGCAGGTAAATTTGAAATAAGTTTTGCCATCGGTAACAGGTTCTCCAATGGTCTGGCCGCTTGGATCGGCCTGACCCGTAACGATCTCTTTCTTTGATCGATAAATCTTCATCAGCTTTCCGTTAAACGTTGTAAACGCACCGGGGAAAGGTGAGAGGCCACGAATTAAATTATGTATTTCATCCACTGTTTTTGTAAAATCGATCTTACAGGTTTCGGTGAAAATTTTAGGGGCATGTTTTAATGGTGAATGGTGAGTGGTGAGTGGTGAATGAGCTGTTGATACTTCAGCGTCTCCCATTGACAATTCACTATTCACCATTGACGACTGCGGTTTCTCCTTCAGCGTTCCGTTCACTAATCCTGCCACCGTTTTTACCAGCAGCTGTGCACCAATCTCTTTCATGCGGTCGTGTACTTCGCCTGCTGTTTCATCTTCACCAATTGGAAATGATTCCTGCAGCAGAATATCACCCGTATCAATTTCATGTTTCAGTTTAAACGTAGTTACACCGGTTTCTTTTTCACCATTGATTACGGCCCAGTTAATGGGTGCTGCACCACGGTATTGCGGTAACAAACTGCCATGCACATTCACGGTGCCCATTTTCGGCATATTCCAAACCACTTCGGGCAACATGCGAAAGGCCACCACGATCTGCAGATCGGCACGCAGTGAGATTAACTCATTCAGAAAATCAGGATTCTTCAGTTTCTCCGGTTGCAATACATGCAAACCATGTTGCACGGCATATTTTTTTACAGCACTTTCAGTAAGCTTCATACCTCGTCCTGCAGGTTTATCGGGTGCTGTAATAACACCCACCACGTTGTAACCAGCCTGCACCAATGCATCAAGCGATGCTACTGCAAACTCAGGTGTACCCATAAACACAATGCGGGGAAATTCTTTTGTAACCATGCGGCAAATGTAAAGAGAAAGCAGAATTGTGCCACAAAGGCACTAAGTAAGAAAGATGCACGAAGAAGACATCAAGTATTGTAATGCAATACCGGATAAATGATTTTTAGTGACGCTTTGCGTCTTCGTGTCTTTGTGGCAAAATACTAAGATGGCAATTCTTCCTCATCAACCTCAATAATCTTGTCTTCCTGGTTGATTTTGGTGAGATTATTCCGTTGCAGAATTTCTTTTGCCAGGTTGAGGTAGTTAACAGCTCCTTTACTTTCACTGTCGTATAAAATAACCGGCTTACCAAAGCTCGGTGCTTCACTTAAACGTGTATTACGATGAATGATGGAGTTAAACACAATGCCTTCGAAATGGCGGCGCACTTCGCTCACCACCTGGTTACACAAACGCAAACGGCCATCGTACATCGTCATTAAAATACCTTCAATCACCAATTGCGGATTTAACCGGCTCTGTACAATTTTAATGGTGTTGAGTAATTTACCTAAACCTTCCAAGGCGAAAAATTCTGTTTGTACAGGAACAACCACTGCATCAGCAGCAGTTAATGCGTTTACGGTAATTAAACCAAGCGAAGGCGAGCAGTCGATAATAATAAAATCGTAATCGTTTTTAATGGGCTCCAGTAATTGCTTTAACACCGATTCACGGTTGGGCTGATTGATCATTTCAATTTCAGCACCCACTAAATCAATATGCGATGGAATCAGATCGAGATTGGGGATTTCGCTTTTCAGCACCACATCTTTGGCATTGGCACCGTTTACAAAACAATCGTATAAACTCTGCTGAATATTGTGCAGATCGAAACCAACACCCGTAGTACTGTTCGCCTGCGGATCGGCATCAATCAACAAAGTTTTGTATTCGAGCACGGCAAAGCTGGCAGCAAGATTAATTGCTGTGGTGGTTTTACCCACACCACCTTTCTGATTCGCTATTCCAATTATTCGACCCATAGTATCAACTCTCAGTTTTCAATTTCAAATTGTGATGCGTTCGCCAATACCCGGTAAACGCAGATCTAATCCGTTCCGTTCAAAATGTGCTTTCACCTGTGCTTCATCAATAACAATGTACGGAAAGGTATTGTAATGTACGCCGATTACGGTGTGGCAGTTCATCATATGTGCAGCCCTTGCCGCATCTTCGTACCCCATGGTAAAATTATCACCAATCGGTAAAATGCTGAATGCAAGCGGTGCGCCTTGCGGTACCAGTTGCATATCGAGTGTAAGCGCTGTATCGCCACTGTAATAAAAATTTTTCTCGCAGCTTACCACAAAGCCCATTGGGTTGCCACCGTACGCTCCATCGGGTAACGAAGAGGAGTGCTGTGCGGTAACACACTTCAACGTACCAAAGTCAAATGTTTTTCTGCCGCCGGTATTCATGGGGTGAATATTTTCCACGCCCTGTTTCTGCAGCCACACATAAATTTCCCAGTTACAGATCACAGTAGCACCGGTACGCTTTGCAATCGACACACAATCGGCAATATGGTCTTCATGTCCATGACTTACCAGAATATAATCGGCTTCAATGACATCTATGTTAACGCCGGCCGCCAGTTCGTTGGGCGAAATAAACGGGTCGAAAAGTAATTTCTTTCCTTTTACGTCTATGCTGAAACAGGAATGGCCGTAATAAGTAAACGTCATCTCGGTAAAACGGGTTTGATCAAACTGACAAACAAAAACTTGTGCAGAAAAACACAGCTTATGCCATCCTGACAAAAATAAGGTTTCGGCCTAATATTCGGGAACATTACTTATCCCCGTGTGTTATACCTGAAACAATCAATTTTAACATCGGAATAGTGTACTTATTTCTCAATTTTGACAGCTTATGCGACGTTTAGCCGGTTCATGGATTTTTTTAATCGTTCTTCTTGCAATTGATATCTACGTGTTTCAGGCCCTCAGGGCTGTTGCCGATACATGGGCACCACGTACCCGAACCATTGTGTTTGGTGCTTACTGGGGTGTAAGTGTCTTGTCGTTTGTGTTGATGTTTAGCATTACATTTACCAATTACGAATCGTGGCACAAACTGTTACGTACCTATGCCTTTGCTGTTGTAATAGGTTTGTTCCTTGCCAAGCTGCTGGCCAGTATGTTTTTTTTGGTGGATGATGTACGCCGGGTATTTCAATGGGTGGGCAGTTTTGTATTTCCCAGCTGGAACCCCAAAAACACAGCTGAAGCAACAGGTGCCGGTATTACCCGTTCCATGTTTTTAAGCTGGGCCGGTTTAGCTGTTGGTGGTGGTTTGTTTACATCGCTGCTGTATGGTTTTGGTAATAAGTACAAATACAACTTGCAGAAGATTGCGTTAACCTTTGCGCATTTACCGGAAGCATTTAAGGGCTTTAAAATTATTCATGTAAGCGATATTCACAGCGGCAGCTTCACCGATAAAGAAGCGGTGATGAAAGGCGTTGAAAAGATTAATGCGCAAAATGCAGATGTGGTTTTGTTTACAGGCGACCTGGTTAATTATCATGCCGATGAAATGAAGGAGTACATGGATGTATTTTCGAAACTGCAGGCGAAACATGGTGTATATGCAACATTGGGTAATCATGATTATGGGTTTCCTACCGGCGCAACAAAAGAAGAAGTGCGGGAAAAGCAATTGGCGAATGCAGCAGGAGTGGTGGAAGTACATCGGAAACTCGGTTGGAAAACATTGAGCAACGAACATGTAGAGATTGAACGTAACGGCGAAAAAATTGCCATTTTAGGTGTGGATAATACCAGTGGTAAAATGAATTTTCCTTCGTTTGGCCGATTGCCCGATACGCATGCAGCTGCAAAAGATATTCCGTTTAAAATATTAATGAGCCACGATCCTTCGCATTGGAACCATGAAATCACGTCGCAGTTTAAGGATATAGCTTTAACTCTCTCAGGGCATACACACGGTATGCAGTTTGGGGTAGAACTTCCCGGTTTCCGTTGGAGCCCTGTTAAGTATGTATACAAGCAATGGGCAGGATTGTACGAAGAAGCGCAACAGAAATTATATGTAAACCGTGGGTTTGGTTTTATTGGTTACCCCGGCCGGGTAGGCATTTTGCCGGAGATTACGCTCATTGAGCTGGCATAATATTTTTCGGCTCATTAAACTATCTTGTGGCGGCAATGTCTTATCCGGTAACCTTCCGCCACGTATGTTGAAACCGCTTATTCTATTCGCTGTTATTGCTTGTGTAAACCTGTGTGCTCATGCACAGGAAACAACAAAAGATTCTATTCCCGTTACCGATACCATCCCCATCAATACCGATTCAATTGAAAAGGAAATTGATAATTTTCTGGCTTATTACGATTCGCTGAAAGCACCCCGCAGCTACTGGCTTGTTTCAATTGGCGGCGGCAACACACAGTTCAGCGTAAAAAACCTGGCACTGAATGCACAACAGTCAACAGCCAATTTAAGTATAACGCCCACGGTTGGTTATTATGCCAAATCGGGATTTGGCATTACCTACAACAATTACCTGTTAACCGAAGATGGGAAAACACAGTTGCTGCAACATGCCCTTACACTCTCGTACGATCAGTTGCAGTTAGAGAAAGTGAGTTTTGGATTTTCGTATACCCGATTTTTTGGAAAGAAAGAATTTGTAAACCAGGTATCGCCGTACGATAACGATTTCCTGGCCTATGTACAGTTTGGAAAAAAGAAATTTACACCAGGTGCAATGCTGGGCTTTTCGAGTGGGCGTTACCGTGAAACACTGGAGTATCTCGACTCGGCACAGGTACGCATACCGTTAACCAACCAGTTTGCCACACGATACTTTTTTGTGAACGATACATCCGATATCCGCATCAGGGATTTTTCAATCATTCCTTACCTGCGGTATCAATGGGAGTTGAATGGATTTGGTAAGAAAGATTATTTTGTTCTGCAGCCGTCGTTACTGTTGCTGGGTTCAACCAATAATGTAACGATTGATTCGAAAGGCTCGTATAAACAAACCGATCGTTTAAGCAGGAGCCGTTCGTATGCCGAAACCTATTCGCAAAAAACAAACTTCCAGTTTCAATCGCTCGGTTTGCAGTTAGATGCAAGCTGGTACATTGGTAAATTTTTTTTAAACCCGCAGGTATATATCGATTATTATTTGCTCAGCAGTCAGTACAAATGGTCATCGTTATTTAGTGTACAAACCGGATTTATGTTTTAAATACTTGCGCTGCGGTTCTTCTTAACATATTTTTACAGCGTAAAAAAAATGATTGGCACTTTATTCGCCGTTAAACATCTAACTAAAATCAAATCGAATGAAAAAGTTTCTTGTCATCCTCCTTGTTGCTGTAACAGCATCTTCTGCATCCTTTGCTCAGTTCAGAATCGGTCCGAAATTAGGCGCCAATATTGGTAAGATTGATGGAAAGGGTTTTGATGAGCAATATAAACTCGGATACCATTTAGGTGTGTTTGCCGAAATTCCGCTGGGAAAGAAATTCGGTATTCAGCCGGAGATATTATGGAACCAGATTAATTCTGACACAGCGAGTGGTTTTAAAGCCATCTACTCAAATCTGGATGAGAACGTAAAGAACCCGCAGCTGAATTATTTGAGTATTCCTTTATTACTCTCATACAAACCATCAAAGTTTTTATCGATTCAGGCGGGTCCCCAATACGGTATTTTGCTCAATAAGGATAAGACCTTTATCGATAATGGAAAAGAAGCATTTAAGAATGGCGATTTTTCGTTGCTCGTAGGTGCACAACTCAACATCTTAAGTGTGCGTGTGTATGGCCGTTATGCAATTGGTTTAAATAACATCAACGATTTGCCCAACCAGGAGCAATGGAAAACCACCGGCTTCCAGGTAGGTGTTGGCATAGGATTATAAACATACAAGTTATAAGTTACAGGCCTTCCGTTACGGAGGGCCTTTTTTATGTCTTTTAGCAACTTTAGAATCGCTTTGGTAGATGAGTTGCCTTTCCCTCACTATATTTAAGCTTTAAATAAGCATCTATGAACCGAATACGTTTAAACCTTTCATTTACACTTCTCTTTCTTTTTGTTTTTGGTGCAGCTGTTGCACAACAGCTAACGGAAAAAATTCCGTTTGATCCAAAGGTGAAAACCGGTAAACTCGAAAACGGACTTACTTATTTTATCCGTCCCAATCAGAAGCCGGAAAAAAGAGTAGAGCTGCGGCTGGTGGTTAATGCCGGTGCCATTAATGAAGACGATGATCAGTTAGGTCTTGCACACATGACCGAGCACATGGCGTTTAACGGCACCAAGAATTTTAAGAAGAACGATATCGTATCGTACCTGCAGGAAATTGGCGTAGGCTTTGGGAACGATCTGAATGCATACACCAGCTTCGATGAAACAGTGTACATCTTACCCATTCCAACCGATAAAGCAGGTAATCTTGAAAAAGGTTTTCAGATAATCGAGGACTGGGCGCACAACATTTCGAACCTCGATGAAGATATCGATGGCGAACGTGCCGTTATTTTAGAAGAAAGCCGTTTGGGGAAAGGCGCCGATGAACGTATGTTCCGGAAAATATTACCCGGTTTATTTGCAGGTTCGCTGTATGCCGATCGGTTGCCGATTGGTAAAGACAGCATCATCAAAAATTTCAAATACGATGCAATCCGCCGTTTTTACAGAGACTGGTACCGTCCTGATCTGATGGCGGTAATTGTAGTGGGCGATATTACCGTTGAACAGGCAGAAGCACTGATCCGTAAGCATTTTGCAGGCATTAAAAATCCTGCTGCTCCACGTGAGCGCAAGTATGCATCGGTACCTGCGTATGCGGCAAACGAAGTAATGGTGCTTACCGATAAAGAAGCTTCGTCTGCAGAAGTATCCATCAACTATCCTGTATTTAAGAGTGATGCAACCACAACGGTTGCAGAATACCGCAACAGCATTATCCGTTCGTTGTTTGTACGTATGCTGAATCAGCGTTTGCAGGAGTTAACACAAAAAGAAAATCCGCCGTTCAATTTTGCATCGGGTGGTTTTGGTTCGTATGCAAGAGGCTACGATGCATTTTCAATTTATGCAGGTGCAGGCACAAGCGATGTAAAGAAAACCTTACAGGCCTTGCTGGAAGAGATTGAACGTGTAAAACGTTTTGGCTTTACTGCATCCGAACTGGAACGCAGTAAAAAAACAACCGAGAGTTATTACGAGCGTGCTTACAATAACCGTGATAAAAATGAGAGTGCCAATTTCGTGGATGAATACGTGAACTACTTTTTAAAGAGCGAACCATCGCCGGGTATTGAATACGAATTTGCAAAAGTAAAAGAGCTCTTACCAGGTATTACTATTGAAGAAGTAAATGCATTGGTGAACAAATATGTAAAAGGCATTGACAATCGTTTCACCTACATTACACAACCCGAACCAAAAGCCGGAGAGAAGTTGCCTGAATCAAAAGACCTGCTGGCTTATTTTTCAGCTGCTGAAAAAGCAGAGGTGAAGCCTTACGAAGACAAAGCTGTTGCTTCTGCATTAATTGAATCAAAGCCAACTGCAGGTAAAGTAACAGCAACAAAAAAAGATGCAAAGCTGGGTACCACCGAATTAACATTGAGCAATGGTATTAAAGTAACCTTAAAGTCCACCGATTTTAAAGCTGATCAGATTTTGATGTCGTCTGTTCGTCCCGGTGGTAAAAACGGTTACGGCGTTGCTGATAAATACAATGCAGAATATGCTGTGCAGATTGTGCAGTCGATGGGTGTGGGTGCATTTTCCCCAACCGATCTGCGTAAAGTATTGGCGGGAAAAACAGTGCAGGTAAATCCTTACATCAGTGCAGTAAGCGAAGGTGTGCGTGGTAGTTCAACAGTAAAAGATCTGGAAACAATGTTCCAGATGACCTGGTTGTATTTTACCAATCCACGGATTGATACGTCGTTGTACAAGTCGTTTGTGCAGCGGAACCGTTCGCAATATGCCATGATGGGTGCTAATCCGCAGTTTGCGTTTATCGATACCATGTACAGTGTGTTGTACAACAACGATCCGTTAGCACCTGTTGCGTTGCCCAAAGCAGAGAACTTTAACAAGATTGATCTGAAGCGTGCTGTTGAAATTTATAAAGAACGCTTCAGCGATGCGGGCAGTATGCAGTTTGTGTTTGTAGGTAGTTTTAAAGAAGAAGAGATTGTTCCGTTGATTGAACAATACATCGGTAGTTTGCCAACGACAACAAAGAAGTTTACTGCAGTTGATAATAAAGTGCGTACCGTAAAGGGTAAAAAAGAAATGACTGTGAAGAAAGGAAAAGACGAACGCAGTTTAATTTTGCAATTGCATACCGGCGAAGTCCCCTATAGCCAGGATCTTGAGCTGAAAGCGCAGGCTGCAACCGAGGTGCTCAACATTCGTATTATAGAAGAGTTGCGTGAAAAAATCGGTGGTATTTATGGTGGCGGCATTTTTGGTTCGCTGGAACGTGAGCCGTACAACAATTATACGTTTGCAGTGCAGTTGCCTTGCGGACCTGAAAAAGCAGATACGTTGTTGAAAGCAGTGAACAGAGAGATTAAAGAGATTGCGGTAAAAGGTCCTTCGCAAAAGAACCTCGATAAAGTAAAACAGCAATGGCGTGAGCAACACAAAATTGATTTAAAAGAAAACGAAGACTGGTTAGCGGCCATTACCGAAAGCAAGTATCCCGGTAACGATATCGATTACTTTATTAATTATGAAAAGTATGTTGATAAACTGACTGTAAAGGATGTGCAGCAGGCTGCGGCTAAATTGCTCAATGGTCCGAATGTGTTTACTGCGATTCAGATGCCGGAGAATTATGTGCCGGGTGAAGAAAAGAAAACAGCTGAGCGGGAGAACACCATTCTGCAGACAATTGAAATTGATAAACCCGAAATTAAAATTGAGTTGTTTGATAACGGTGAAATTGATGGCGACAGTGTAACAGTATATTTCAACAGTTATCCGGTGCTCAGCAAAAAGCAGTTAACCACAAAGCCGCTTGTATTGAATGTAAAAGCGCTGAAAGGCCGCAAGAACACATTGGTGATGTATGCAGATAACCTCGGCAAAACACCGCCGAATACAGCCTTAATGCGTGTTACAGCAGGTGATAAAGTGTATAACATCACTGTTGAGAGCGATAAGAAGAAGAATGGTACGATTGTGTTTAAGTGGAAGGAGTGAGGTGAGCGGCGATGAGTAATGAGTGATGACTAATCAGAATGTTTATCCCCTCCCAGGAGGGGTGGCAACATCTTCAACTTTCAACATAACAGATTGGGGTGGGTGAATAAAAGAGTAGGCCGATGCATTGCATCGGCCTACTCTTTATGTCTTAAGAGAACCCAAGGTCGAATTTCGACTGCGCTCGATTCTTCCCACACGCCCTTCGGTCCTGAGCGGAGTCGAAGGACGCTCAGGGCTTCATTCTGCTCATTAAATCACTTCCACATTCCGTTCAACAAAGGCAGTAAGATCAGCACCTTTCAGCATGCCTTGCGCCAGCAATGCCAAATCAAAAGCCTGCTTTGCAATAGCTGTTTGCTGTGCTTCATCGGCCGCCAGTAATTTGCTGATGATTTTATGGTTGGCATTCACTGCTACTTTATAGTTGTCGGGCATGCTGCCATAAAAGCCCATCATACCGCCGCCGCCCATCTTACTCATTTCTTTCATGCGGCGCATCCATTCTTCCATGGTAATGGTTACAGGCATTGATTCGGCCGGTAAGCTTTCAATCTCCACTTTCATGGCTGGATTGTTGATGGCTTTTTCAAACACTGCTTTCAGCTTTGATTGCTCATCTTCGGTGAGCTGATGTTTTTCTGCATCGGCTTTTTCAATCAACTTATCCAGTACATCGGCATCCACACGCTTCATACGTGTTTTATCGAGTTTCATTTCCAGGTGCTGAATAAAGTGAGTGTCAATAGGAGAGTTCATCAACAGCACATCATAATTCTTCTTTTGTGCAGCCTGTACAAAACTGTGCTGATGTTCAGCATCTGCTGTATAGAGGTACACAAGATTACCATCTTTATCTGTCTGGAAATCTTTCACCTTCGCATTGTATTCTTCAATGGTATAATGTTCGTTATTGGTATTAGTGAGTAACAAGAAGTCTTTTGCTTTATCGTAGAATTTCTCGTCTGAAATAGCACCATACTTCACAAACAAACCAATGTCATTCCATTTCTCTTCGTAGCCTTTGCGGTCTTTCTTAAACAGTTCGCTTAGCTTATCAGCAACCTTGCGGCTGATGTAACTGTTGATCTTCTTCACATTGCTGTCGGCCTGTAAAAACGAACGGCTAACGTTCAACGGAATATCCGGTGAATCGATGACACCATGCAGCAACAGTAAAAATTCAGGAACAATATCTTTTACTTCATCGGTAATAAATACCTGACGACTGAACAGTTTGATTTTGTTTTTCTGTACTTCAAAATCGTTTTTCAGTTTCGGGAAGTAGAGTACACCGGTAAGATTGAACGGATAATCCACATTCAGGTGAATCCAGAACAAAGGCTCTTCGCTGAAAGGATAGAGCTCCCGATAGAAGTCAAGATAATCTTCATCTTTCAAATCGCTGGGTGCTTTGGTCCAGATAGGATTGGTATTGTTGATGATATTGTCAACCGTAACGGTTTTATACTTGGTTTTGCCTTCTTCATCCACACCATCTTCCACACTGTCTTCTTTGGTGCCAAACTGCACAGGTACCGGTAAAAATTTTGCATACTTATCGAGGATGCTGCTGATGCGGCTCTCTTCTAAAAATTCTTCCGATTCGCTGTTGATGTACAGGATCACATCCGTACCACGTTCAGTGCGGCTGCCTTCGCTTATTTCAAATTCGGTGCTGCCATCGCAGGTCCATTTTGCAGGTGCTGCTCCATCCTGGTAAGAGAGTGTTTGAATTTCTACTTTCTCTGCCACCATAAACGCCGAATAAAAACCCAAACCAAAACGGCCGATGATTTCATTGGCATCTTTCGCTTCTTTAAACTTATCCATGAACTCGGTAGCACCGGAGAAAGCCACCTGGTTGATGTACTTTTTAATTTCATCTGCCGTCATACCAATACCATTATCCGAAATGGTAAGTGTTTTTGCAGCTGCATCAACCGACACTTTTACTTTCAGATCGCCGGTTTCTTTGCCGTAATGACCTAATGTTGCCAAACGCTTTAACTTCTGCGAAGCATCTACGGCATTACTTACCAGCTCACGCAGAAAAATTTCATGGTCGGAGTATAAAAACTTTTTAATAATGGGGAAGATATTCTCCGTGTTAATTGAGATGGTTCCTTTTTCCTGTATCATACGCTTTGTTTTAGCTATGGTTTTATAACTGGCTAACCCTTCTCAATTGCTGTTCCAAACAACCGCAGGTTGCCACATTGACAGCAATGAACCGACACATCGTTTTACCCGGAAAACATTTTTGGCACTGACTTTGAAACGTTGTACCCGTAATCGGCTCCGGCCATCATGAGCGCATGTATAGCAAGCATCCTGAAACATTAAATCAAAAGCGATGAAAAAATTTGTAGTGGCTGTTTTGCTCATAAGCGGAGTAATAACAGCAGAAAAAACAACAGCACAGGTAAATATCAACATCGGGCTGCAACCCGCCTGGGGACCTGCAGGATATGATTATGTAGAATACTACTATCTGCCCGATATTGAAACCTATTATTATGTGCCAAGGCGCCAGTTTATTTATTTGAATAACGGTCGCTGGATTTATGCCTCTGCATTGCCAGTACGTTACCGCACTTACAATTTGTACAATGGGTACAAAGTGGTTTTAAATGCACCCAGACCGTATTTACGGCACGCTACGTACAAAGTAAAATATGCAAAGTATAAAGGCAACAACGGCAAACAACTTGCAATTGGTAAGAATAAAGTAAAAACAGCTTCCTATGCTCCGGCACCCAAAAAAGTAAAAGCAGGTAAGCCGGGAGGAGGTGGTGGTACAGGTAAAACAAAAGGAAAAAACAAGCATTTATAGGTTTACAGATGGTTCAACAGTTGGTGGTTTAAAAAAGCCCTTCCTTTCGGGAGGGCTTTCTTTTTTGTAATTGGTTGCATTTGGACAGTTTCAGCTTTTCCCAATGAAAATTACCTTTTTACTGGTGCTGTACCTGCTTTTTAAGCTATTCAGGCGGTTGCATATGGTGTATTTTCGCTCTTGGTACTTCTGGTATACAATCATTTTCTTCTGCATGTAACGAGCATGAATCGTCTGAAATCCTTTGCCAGCAATAGTTTCAGCGAAAATGATTGCAGGCACTGTTTAATGCCGCCTTCTTTTTTTACCTGCAACGGGTAAGGAAAAATGCAATAAAAAAGACCGTTTACAACATAAAAACAACGTGTAAAAAACAGCGATTTCCCCAATGAAAACACAGCTTATTCACATTCTGAAAAACCTTTTTTTAAGAATGATTGCTGAATATAAAATTTGTCCTAAATTCATTCTGTTAACAATTACTATTACCCATTTTTATTCTAAAATCTAAAACAAATGGCAACAAAAAAAGCAAAAAAAGCTGCTCCTAAAAAGGCTGCAAAGAAAGCTGCTCCCAAGAAAGCTGCTCCTAAAAAAGCTGTAAAAAAGGCCGCTCCTAAAAAAGCCGCTCCTAAGAAAGCTGCTCCTAAAAAAGCTGCAAAGAAAGCTGCTCCTAAAAAGAAGTCGGCTCGTAAACCAAATGCTGCGTTCATGAAGGCGCTTACTCCAAGTGCTGATCTGTCTGCAGTTATTGGTAACAAACCTGTACCACGTACAGAAGCTGTAAAGAAAATCTGGGCTTACATTAAAGCCAATAAATTACAGGATGCTAAGAACAAGCGCATGATTAATGCTGATGCTAAATTGAAGCCTGTATTTGGCGGAAAAGCACAAGCATCAATGTTTGAAATGGCGAAGTTCCTGAACAAGCATTTAAGCTGATTAAGTTATTCCTGATAGACAAAGGGCATCCAATCGGATGCCCTTTTTTCGTTGTATCTGTACTGATTATTTTACCAGAAATCAATTGAACGCAGGAAACCAAGTTCAAAGAAATTGCCTGTTGGTGTACTTCTGAACGATGAGCTGGGTGAACCGCTGTTGTACGATACATCGCCTGCTACAATATATTCAGGATAGTAGTTGATGTAAAAATTAAATGTGTGATCTTTTTTCCATTGAAAAGCATATCCTTTTATCCAGGGCGAGTTACCCACGCTTACAAGCGAACCGGTTGTTGGGTCGGCATATGCGCCAACACCACCAGGCTTTAACCGTTCCATAATCATACCGAGCGATATATGGCTGCGTTTATAATCTGCATTGGGTTTTGTTGTAAAACGTACACCGTACTCCAGCTTTTCGTAACGCATATCAATTTTACCTTTTCCGCTTTCTTCCGGATCGTTATCCGATTTAGAGAATACACGGGATCCTCCTGTGTATTCGCCATAGAGTTTTGCAGATTTTGCACCTGCAAATACCCTTGCGCCGTAATTGAGTAACGAAAGTTGATAGCCATCAAAGACAGGACTGAAGCCTGCTTTGGGTGAAAGGAATACATAGCCACCGTAGTAATCATGCTCTGCACCAATCTTCATGTTTACATCCAGGTTTAATGTGTAGATCTGTTTGTTTTCAAGCGATTTGGTTGAAACATAATTGCCATTGATCATGGTGGTTTTATCGCTGGCAAAAATGAGTGGTGCATAACTCATGGAGTAACCCCATTCAACCGAGAGGTTTAAATTGAGTTTGTCTTTGTTGGCCGGTTTGTTGTACACAAAATCGGGATTTACACGACCCATTTTATCGTTATAGATCCAGGTGCCGATGATAAAGAGAATACTTACACTCGATGCAGCCGCAGTAGCTTCTGCCTGGCGGCGTTGTTCGTTGGCATTCTGTTTCCATGTATCGTATTCTGCCTGGCGCTGATCTCTTGCTTCCTGCTCGGCTTTTAACCGGGCTTCTTCCTGCCGTTTGGCTTCTTCCCGTGCATTGTATTCCTGCTCAGCTTTTGAAGTGGCCGATGAAGTTGAACCGGTGTTGGTACTTTCCTTTTCAGCAGTTGCAGTGTTGCCTGTTTGTGTATTGGCAGCTGCTTCTTTTTTCTGTTGCTCAGTTTTTGCCTGTGCTTCTTTTTGTTTTTTCTCTTCGGCCAGTTTCTTTTCTTCGGCTAACTTTTTTTCTTCCGCTGCTTTTTTATCTGCAGCCAGTTTTTCCTCCCGCTTTTTCTTTTCTTCAGCCGCCTTCTTTTCAGCCGCTGCTTTTTCATCGGCTTTCTTTTTTTCTTCTGCTGCTTTTTGCTGTGTTACGTTGGTAAGATTGGTGACGTTGTAGCTGATGCCTTTTAATAACGTAAAGGAGTTGCCATCGGCAAGTCGGCAGTTTTTAAAGTTATCGGCACCACTGGTGTAAATGTGCGACCAATCGCCATCGGGTTTGAACTGACCGTTGGGTTTTAACCATACCACTTTGTTTACGCCCAATGTAAATGTTTTGGTACCCACACAGGCAAGATCGAGTGTAACATTAATAACCATGCTGTACTCATCGCCGGTATTGTTCTGCACATAAAAATAATATTCCTCACTGCCGCCTAACGACGACCAGTAGCGTTGAACACTTACCGTAAAGCGTGGATCGAATTGTGATACGGATACATTCTTTCGTTGTGCGTGTACCTGCGTAAAGCCGCCGATAAACAAGAACAAAAACAAACAGGAACGAATAAATAGTTTGCAATGCATAGAGTTTTGGTTTGGTGATCAATTAAAAAAGCCGGATGGCTTTTTACAAATTGCTGCGAATGTAGCTGCACGGTATACGCAACCCAATACTCCTTTTGGAGTAATATTGAAGAAGTAAGTGTTTTTTCTATTGATGAATTGAGGCCAAGTTGTAGTGAAAAAAGACAGACATAAAAAAAGCCGACATTAAGCCGGCTGTGTGTATGTAAGATTTTTGCTGCTTACTTTTTTTCGGTAACCGAAACTTTTATTTCTGCTTCTTTGGTAAGTATCATTTGCGGTTTGCCTTTGTATTCCTGGATCACTCCCGTAACACAAATATCTTTTCCGTTTAAAAACTCCTCCGGTTTGTACGTGAAGTTGCTACGGCTTTCGCCAAAAATGACAACGGTAAACGGCTGATTGGGAAATGCAGCGCCCATGTTTAACAACGTAGGTTGTTTGTTGGCCTGCTCCAGAAAACGGGCAGTGAAAATTTTACCGCATACGGTTACAGTTTGGCCAATGTATTTCTGTGCGTCTTCGGGCTTAACAGTTGGGGGAGTGGTTTGTGCATGCGTAACGATACCAATGAACAGGAATACTGTAAACACAAAGACAGATTTCATATTGTATGATTTTGTTGCAAATGTAAGTGAAGCCCTGTATCGTTTAACGGATCTTGATCAGCGGTAAATGAAATGGATTGGGAAGCGTAGAGAACCGATGGTATGCTGCAACAGATAAAGACAATCATCGCACACAGACTCTGCTGCTTTCTCCTTTATTTTGCGGCATGAACGAGTGGCTGATTTATTTACTGGTTTGTGCAGGTGCTTTGTTTGCCGGCTTTATTGATGCTGTTGTTGGCGGCGGCGGATTGATACAGGTGCCGTTGCTACTGATTCTCTTTCCGGAGTTTTCGCATGTACAGGTAATAGCCAGTAACCGTTTTGCATCGGTTGCAGGAACTTCTGTTGCAGCCTATCAGTACATTACCAAAATTGGAGTAGATACCAGCGTGGTACTTGCAACCGGCAGTATGGCGGCTATTGCATCGTTCAGCGGTACGTTTGTAATGGAGCTCATCAAACCCCAAGTATTTAAACCCTTGCTCTTGTGTGTAATTGTGGTACTGGCCGTATACACATTTGTAAAGAAAGATTTTGGTGCAGTGCATGCGGTTAAATACAGTGGTAAGCAGTTTTTGTTTGTGTGTGCAGGTATTGGTGCGGTCATTGGATTTTACAATGGCTTTATTGGTCCCGGCACCGGCAGTTTACTGGTGTTTGCTTTTGTAAGTATTGCCGGTTTAAATTTCCTGCATGCATCAGCCTCATCCAAAATTGTGAATGCTATTGCCGATGTGGCCTCACTTGTGGGTTTTCTGTTAAACGGGGCTGTGGTATTTAAAATTGCTTTGCCGATGATGGCCTTTAATATGCTGGGTGCTTATATTGGCAGTAAGGCTGCTATACTCAAAGGCAATGTGTTTATCCGTTATGTTTTTTTATTGGTGATCGGTATTTTAATCATCCGTTTAAGCAAAGATGTTTTTTTTTAACAACAACCGTTACGGTATAAAAAAATCCTGCTATTGGTGTAGCAGGATTTTTTGTTTGATGCATCTGTTATTCTTTCGGATAATCGGCACCTTCACTGGTAGCTGCCCATGTTTCAATATCATGCTTTAACTCTTCCACTTTAGCACGTGCACCTTTTAAGGCAGCAGCACCTAACAGTAAACGCAACGGCGGGTTTTCTGTTTCAGTAATCATAATCATAGCTTTGGCTGCACGCACCGGATCGCCGGGTTGATTGCCACTGTAGCCACGGATATCGCCTTTGTTTTTACCTGCAGTGGTTGCATAATCAGTAATCACCGTTGCACTGTCTTTGGCACTGCGGCCTGCCCAATCGGTACGGAAACCACTGGGTGCAATGATGGTAACCTTAATGCCCAGTGGCGCCACTTCTTTGCTTAATGCTTCGCTGAAACCATCAACAGCATATTTGGTGGCGTTGTAAAATCCAACGCCGGGAAACGAACGTAAACCGCCAATAGAGGAAATGTTGAGAATGTGACCACTCTTACGGTTACGCATATGCGGTAATACTTCCTGCGTCATCTTTGCCAAACCAAATACATTGATCTCGAACATACGACGCACTTCTGCTTCTTCACTTTCTTCAATGGCACCGAAATAACCGATGCCTGCATTGTTTACCAGCACATCAATTTGTCCGAACTTTTCAATAGCAGCCGCTACGGCAGTTTTTATTTGTGCAGCATCCGTTACATCGAGCGCAAGAGCAATCGATGTAGTTGGATAATCTGCAACAAGATCCTGCACATCGGCCGGCTTGCGTGCAGTAACCACTACTTTATAGCCTTGTGCCAATGCTTCTTTTGCCAACGAACGGCCAAAGCCGGTTGAGCATCCTGTAATAAACCAAACTTTATTCATCCTGCTTCTTTTTAAGTTTCAATTGTTGTTTTAAAAATCAAATCAGCAGTTGCTGCCATCTGCTGCGCAAGCTGCATTGTCTGTTGCAAGTACAGTTACGGGTTGTTCTTCTTCCCACACTTTTTGCAATACTTCGGCAAATACAGTTGTTGCCTGTGCACCCGATACTGCATACTTGTTGTTGAACACAAAGAACGGTACACCACGTACACCAATCTGTTGTGCCCGTTGCTGATCGGCATACACATCGCCTGCATGATCGTTGCTGCTGAGCAACGTATTTGCTTCATTGGTATCGATGCCGGCAGTTGTTGCAATATTCAGTAATAAGGATTGATCGCTGATGTTTTTTCCTTCGGTGAAATAGGCTTTCAGCAAGGCTTCTTTTACTTCGTTCTGTACAGCTTTTTCTTTTGCCAAATGAAGCAACCGATGTGCATGAAAAGTATTGCCGATGATGGCTTTCTCCAGTTGAAACTGTAACCCAGCAGCTGCGGCTGTGTTGGTAACATATTCATTCATTTGTTTGGCTTCTTCAAAGCTGATGCCTTTTCGTTCAGCCAGGTATTGGTTAAGGCCGGTGCCCGGTGCAGGTTGTCCATCAGGATCGAGTTGAAAACTGCGCCATACAATTTCCACGTTTTCTTTTTGGTTGAATTGCTGCAAGGCTTCTTCAAACCGTCGTTTGCCGATATAACAAAACGGACAAACCACATCACTCCATATTTCTACGGTCATACGCTTTTAAAATTTGTTGCAAGTTACGGGCAGTTACAGAAAGCAAACAGAACAGTTCCACTCATGCAGGGGAAATAACAGAAGGGTGACAAACAGCGGCCACATTGATTGGCTGTACAGTTCTGTTTGGCTGCATCGGTGAATTGCTGTCAACAAATGTTCTGCTTTTTAATACAATGCAAGTTAAGGACGGTAAAGCGCTGTATTTCCCCTTTCGGCACCAAACGGAATAAAAGGGCACCAAACGGAATAAAAGGGCACCAAACGGCACAAAAGGGAACAGAAAGGATCGAAAGGGCACAAAAGGGTGCGTTCCGTCGAACTATGTACGGGCTATGTTGGGAGGGAAGTGGGCGTATGGTGGAAGAGGAGTCGGGCAAAGTACCTTCCTCAAACGTCATTGCGAGGCACGAAGCAATCTTCTATTACGAAGCAATCTTTTTCTTTGAAAACCAACTGCATTTGTTAGTTACCGTTAGTTTCTGTACCGAAATACTACAAAGTGGGTATATGATGTTACAGCTTATATGATTTTATTTGCTATATAAAATGTATTTCTACGATTGTATATGTGAAATGCATCTTAGATTTTTAAGTTTCTTGAGTTTCTCCGCCTCCTTTTAAAAACACACGATCCCTCTATCTGCTTGAAAACTTCAATTGTTGGTACAGTTGAATCATTTAAACCAAAATGCTGAATTGTTATGAATTTAAAAACTATCGTGAGCAGTAAGTCTTTGAAAAAATATTTCGAAAAAATAACAGAAAAAAGCAAGAGTCAAATTGTGATAATTTTTCTGATATTTTTTGTTTACAGTCAATTGTATTTAAGTTCACTTCACGCACAGGTAATAGTACAAGATAGCAAAGGAAAAGACATATTCGAATTGTATAAAGCAGGTACATTAACCGGTAGTTTTGCACCAAGTCAGTTGTCGATGCAGATAAACTATAATTTTATTATTGGGAAGCCATATTACTATTACCTTAACGATACTACAAACAAAACGATTTCAGTTGCACGTGCTTTTAGTATAACAGGAAAAGTTACCGGCGCTGGTGTTAATCAAGGAAAGCCTTTTAGTCTTAATAAAGAATTGATTCGGCCATCTTATCGATTAGAATTAGGTTATCAAAGAACACTTGAAGTTTTTAACAATATCAAATTAATTGATTGGTTTACTTATGCTGCAGGGGGTAATATTTTTGGTGAAATACAAAACATTAATTTGTATGATTCTGTAACAAAAATTACAAAATCATTGAAGCCTTTTGTTTTTGGTATGCATGGGCATATAACTGCGTTTCATAAAAGCGGGGTGTTTGCCATTTCTCTTTCTCAAGACATAGGTAAAACTTATAATCAAGATAATTTTTTGCCGTATCAAAACAGGGCCGGCACCTACATCGATCAAAATGTTGTCTCTCAAGCCGCTTTTGTCGGAAATATTGGGGTATATAAAAAAGTAGTAAGTTATCGGACAAGACTTTCTACTCCAATTTTTTTTAATAAGTATTTTAACTTGATCCCTTATTATGTGAAAAGCGGATATATAAATGATCAAAGCGCTGATATTGGGGGAATAGCGCTGAATTTTTTTAATGGGAATCCTAGAGAAACAAACGGCATTGTAGGTCAAGGTTTCGGGATTGGTTTAGATTGGGTTAAAAATAAAGGTAATTGGAGTTCTCCCAATTATTTCATCTATGGCTCGTTAAATTTAGAGCTAGTTCGAAAGGTATTTAAACCAGAAGAAAAGAAAGGTAATGTGCTTCTACGCTAAACTGATAAATACATTGGAATTTCTCAGGCGAGTCTCTAGCAAGGGACTCGCCGTTTTTTTACCATTTCCTTTAATACGAGTTTGGTTTTTTATCAAATTATTCTTTACGTGAAAGCATCTTATGTAAACGTACTAACCTGACAGGTTAAGCCTTTTTACACTGTTACCAAAACAACAGGTAGCTTGCTGTTTGTGCTCAACCTGTCAGGGTTACCTCCTCCCGCTCGGACAGACCAAGCTAAGGCGTGAGCCGACCGTCTACAGCATTGTCTCCACAATCTTCATTGTTTTTACACATACGTTGCATACATGATGCAGCAAATCAATTATCTGTTCTTTGTAATCAGCCAACGCCCCGGTTCACAATACCTCGCACAGAAAAAAGGTTGTATAACTTTGGTGGAAACGCAAGTCGCTGCAATGAATAATAGCCAAGAACTTAGTATGGTCTTTCTTTCGGAATGGAATGCAGGTTCAATGGCGTTAATCTTAGCAATATTTGCATTACCTGTAATTGCGTTCTTCTTTTTGTTACTTCGGATCATCAAGTTATTTCCCAAAGCGAAAGTGTTTTTAGCGTATCATCAAAAGCAGAATATTGCGATCTATATTTTTTGCCTTGTGTTCATTTTTGCTGCATCCGTTTTATTGACGTTTGGTTTATTGAATCTGTTTTCATAATTTCTACATTATTAGTTCAGGTATATCAAATCGATAACCTTCTTACTGCTGACAAGAGGCTCGATCGCTGTTGAATTGTGCAGCAGGGTAAGTTGCATTGGTTTCGTGTGCCAGTGTTTCGGTTAAATCATTTATTTACCTATCGGTTGCCGGCTCATCAACCAATCAAACAGATCACGAAAAATAATTGCTATGGATAATTTGACTACACAAACATTGCCCTGGAGTAGTTATCAAAAAATTGGATTTCGGTTTGCATTTTTATTTTTCATCCTTTTTATCATTCTGCTAGACTGGTCTGTAAATCCGGTTCTGTCTTATTTCTATTACGAAGCAGGTCTTGCGGAATTGTTGGATGGAATTATTGGATGGACAGGACAGAGTCTGTTCAAGATTCAGTACATGATCCTTTCTCCGTACGACGGACAGCACAATGATCGAACATTTATCTACTTGCTTTATTTCGTATTGGCCATGCTGGCCTTGTTGGGAACCATCATCTGGAGTATCTGGGACCGGAAACGTATAAATTATCAAACGCTTTATTATTGGCTCACCGCCATCATTCGTTATTACCTTGCTTTTACCTTGTTTCTTTTTGCGCTTGAGAAATTTTTTAAACTGCAATTTCCCGATCTTGGCTTTTATACCTTATCAGAGCCTGTTGGTAATTTATCGCCCATGAGTTTGGCCTGGGCTTTTTTCGGGTATTCGTATGGCTATAATATTTTTATGGGTATTGCCGAAAGTGCTGCTTTGCTTCTTCTGTTCCGCAGAACAATGACCTTTGGCGCTATTCTTACTTTGGTTACGCTTGCCAATGTGATGGCGGTGAATTATAATTATGATGTTCATGCAAAAATGTATCCAACGGTATTGTTTGTAATGACCTTGTTTCTGCTGTTGCCTCATATCAGCAGGTTGTTTCAATTTTTCTTTACCAGTCAATCAACATCACTTCCGGTACTACCGGCTCCTGTGTTTCCAAAACGGTGGATGCGTATAGCAAAAGCAGTACTCAAAGTTTTGTTGATCGGTTGTTTTCTGCTGTATACGTTCAACGACTATGTTACTTACAAGCAACGAAAGACAACAAGAGAAAATAATAAAATGCAAGCCGGAGTTTCGGGTATTTATGATGTGCAAACATTTGTAGTGAATAAGGACTCATTAACGAGTGAACATCCATTACGGTGGAACCAGCTTATAATGGGAGGAGCCAGGGAGAGGATTCGACTGAAGGGTGACAGTCTTGCTTACATGGAGGTATTTGTTGATAAGAAGGAAATCTTAGTTTATGGAGACAGGATTCACCTGGCCAGGAAAGAACAGGCAATTTATAATGAGCTGGGTTTACAGGAAAGTTTGTATGTAGATGTGGATTCGATGTTGGTGGCACAACAAGCGAAGCACCGTTTTCAGTTTGAATTATTAGACTCTACTACGCTACTACTGAAAGGCAAGATTCAAAACGATTCCGTTTTCATCACTGCTAAAAAGCAACCGGTTAACCTCAACAACTTCAGATTAATGAAGAACGGTTTTCATTGGATAACCGAATAACTGTTATGGCTATGCGCTGTTGTGAGTTGCCGTTATCATTGCGACCAGCTTTGCCGTGCCGACCATAGAAGTTTTTTATCTGTGTTTATTCCCGCCTGAACGATAAAGTGGGGCACGTGTGTTTATAGCAGCTGTACGATGTACAAGCTTTTTTCACATATTCATGTGGTCACACTATTTACTTCAATGCTGCATCTTTGCAGTTCTTATTAAAACCTTATCATCATGAACCTGAAAAACATCGGCGCAGTTACTGCGTTATTGATTAGTTTGTTTCTTACTTCCTGCCGCAAAGAAGGCATGCAGATTACTACACGTACACTTACCGTACAGGATTTTCAAAAACTTGAAGTGGGTGGCGAGTTTGAAGTGCTGGTAAAATATTCGCCCAACTACAGTGCTGTGTTAACCGGACAGGAACGAGACCTGGCCGACATCCGCACACGACTCATCGACGGACAACTCATTATTGATTTTGTACGCTACCGTGCATTTCGTAAAAAAGTACAGCTTACGGTTACCTTGCCATCGCTGAAGGAAGTGATATTGGCGGGTGTTACTGCCGGGCGTGTTGAAGGCTTTCACGAGCCGGATGTTTTGCGTGCCGAGGTGAGTGGCGAAAGCAGTATGCAACTGGATGTGCAGGCACCTTTTCTTCAACTCTTTGCTTCGGGTATTTCTTCTATTACAGCGCAGGGTGCAACTGAACGGCTCGAGGCTGAAGCATCAGGAAAATCCGGCATTGATGCATTTGCAATACCTGTTACAAAAGCAACCGTAGAGGCCAGTGGAGAATCGATTGCAAAAGTGCAGGTGCTGCAATGGATTATTGCCGATGCAAGCGGTAAAAGTAAAATCTATTACAGAGGCAATCCGCAACAGGAAAACTTATTTGTAAGTGGCGACAGCCGGATTATTAAAGAATAAATGCTGCTAACGAAAACAGCAGGTTTATTTCTGTGGCGAAATTAAACCTGCGGTTTTTTATTGAAAATCAGTTGAACAAACATCGAACAGTTTTGCATTAAATGCGTTCGACGTTTTTCATGTCACACTTACAATCTCCTGATCCAGATATTACGGAACTGTGTTTTACAGCTATGATCCTGTAATGAAATTACATCTTCGCCGTGTGCTGATGGATAGTTATGCAAACCGATGTACAGCGTGAGGCCGTTAATGGTTGCATTGTTTTGTACAACAATACCGTTATGCAAAACGGTAATCCGTGCGGGTGCATCGAGGTCGCCATTTGCTTTAAAACGGGGTGCTGTATAAATCACATCGTACGTATTCCACTCCAATGGAGCACGCATGGCGTTTACCAACGGCGCATGATCTTTATAAATACTGCCCGCCTGTCCGTTACGGTAGGTTCTGTTGTTGTACGAATCGAGGATCTGCAGCTCGTACCTGTTTTGGAAAAATACACCACTATTGCCACGGTTTTGTCCGCCTGCTTCAACTGTATCAGGTGCACTCCATTCAATATGCAACTGGCAATCGCCAAACGATAGTTTTGTTTCAATACCGCCGGTGCCGGGTACAACTTCCATGTATTCGTTGTTCACAATCTTCCAGGGTGCCGGTTTGGTTTTATCTTTCTGGCTTACCCATTGATCAAGGTTTTTCCCATCAAACAAAACGATTGCATCCGATGGTGCTTCACTGTCTTTTTTACCGGGCGTAACGGATTTTACTTCCGGGTTCCAGATCTCTGTCATTTCCGGTCTCATCGCCATGGGCGATGTTGCGGGCGGAGTACTTACATACGGCTTTTGCTGTGCATGCAGCAAAGATGCAGGGAACAACAGAACTGCCGAAAGAATGAGGGATGGAATAACTGATTTCATGATTAATACAATTGATAAATAAATAACGGTTCTTAGAAATTTAAAAGTATTGAAATCCTCACGAAATGCATGGATTGTTTCCGGGGCTTTTTAAAAGAGTACCGAACTCTCCTGTTGCCCACGTAGTACGAATAGCAGGACTTCGTAGTATAAACTACTATTCTTTTGAGAAATAGGTGATTCATCTGCCGGTCCGTGGGCAGATGCAGTAATTTTGTCGCCGGCTTTATCCAATATCCAAGCTTTAATAACTGTAAATATGAAACGTGCGTCATCTTATAACGATGTGGTTAAGCACAGCGTTTTAACCGGCTTCAATCGCTTTGTTTACCTGGCACTTATCGCTATCGTCATTAACATTGTCGATAGTGTTCAGTCGGGGTATGGTGAGTACTACGATGTGTATGTACTGAGTGTTACTTCTGTTTTACTGCTGGGGTCGTTGTTACTGCATAGCAGGGGCTTTACTTTCTGGGCCAAGGTTATTTCATTAATGTCGTTCAATGTTGCCTTTTTTCTTATTTCGCTTGAGTTGGGAATCAGGAGTGCAACTTACCTGTATTATTTTCCGCTGATACTCGTTTACATTTATCTGTTTCGTAGCGAAGGAAGCAAGAAGTATGTGCTTCTGTTTTCGGGTGTTACAATTTTGTTTCTGCTGCTGTCACTCATTTTAGCAGATGATCATTTTCAGTTTCCTGCCAATCGTTTGATTGAAGCGAAACGAACATTTTACCTTTCGTTCTTCCTTTCTTTTTCCTTAACGGTTTATTATTTCATTCTTATTTACAATTACCAGGAAAAACTGTACAGCCGCATTTTGGTACTGGAAAACGATCGGCGTAAGCAGGAGCTGCGGTCGGTAATTGAAAAGCAGGAAACCGATAACCAGAATATTGTGTACGCTTTGCGTGATAATATCAATCAAACACTCGCTGCAGTAAAAATGTACCAGGGCGAAGCTATGCAGCAACAATACAACAATACATTACTGGAAAAAAGTTATTCGCTTACCGATGAAGCGATGCGGGATGTATCGAAGCTGTGTATGCAGCTGCACCCGGCCGTAATTGCAGATATTGGTTTAATTGAAGGCATGAAAGATTATGCAGCTTCTTTGCAAAGTTTGTACAAAGTGCAGGTACAATTTGTTTGCAGGGAATCTTTGATTGAGCAGATTCCTTTGCAGGATAAACTTTCTGTTTTCCGGATCATCCAGGATTACCTGGATATCACACTGCAGTATTCAGCCGCTTCAACGATTAAAACAGAAATTCTGTATTCAGCGGAGAAAATTACACTTCGCCTAAGCCAGAACGATTTGCAGTTTCGTTTTCTGCAGCAGCTGAAGGCAACTGCACACAACAGCATCAATAACCGTGTAACCTATTACAATGGACACATCGATCAGCTGTTAAAAGGCGAAACGGAGACAATCGTTATTCACCTGCAGCTTGTCTGAAACAGTTAAAGCATTTTGTCGGTCTGTACTACTTTGCCTCGTCTTTAAAAAATGTTTCACCTTTTATGAGCCAGGAATAACCAAAGGCAAGGAGGGCTACCGTTTCCAGTGAGTAAATGGGTTTCAAATGCTTCAATGCTTTGTACCAGGCAGGTACAATACCAATTACTGCAATACCGGCAATGCTTACAACAATGATGATGCCGCAGGTAATATAAATTCTGTTGCGAATGAGTTTGTTGCCTTTTACATCTCCCTGCTGGCTTGATTTGGTAAACAGGAAAAAACAGAAATAAGCAAAGGTTAAAAACAGTAATACCGATGAGCCGTAGTGCATGGCATTGGCAAATGCATGTTCCACTTTTGCCATGCGTGAGCAATCGATGGGAGCAAAGTTGTTATAGTCGGTTGGAAACATGGCTACACCAACTGCAAATACACCGGCAAGTTTTGCACTCCATTTATCTTTGTTATCGTACCCGTTATAGGCAAACAGGAATAAGGCCACCGCACACAATACTCCAACAAACACGTTGCCCATTTTTGTATAAAAGAAATGACTGATACTGGGAGGGAATTTGCAATTGTTTTCCAGTACAAAAAAACCAAGCATCAACACAAAGGGCAATGCCATACCCATAATGCCTACGGCTTTTCGTAAGGTTAGAAAGGAGATGAGATAGCGGTCGTTGGGGTTGGTGGTGCTCATATAATGCAGTATTTATATATCAAGATAGGATATTCCTTCAAAACAATTATGAGTTAAGTGTTATCGGTTAAAGGTTAGATGGGTGCACACGCATAACACATAACTCTTAACCCGTAACTTAAGAATTATACATTTACAATCAACACAGGTATATCTAACTCGTGCCGCACTGTTTCAATGGTTTCGCCAAACACATAATCTTTTAAGCCTTTGTGCCGGTGTGCACCCATAATCAGTAAATCGGATTGCGTGTCTTTTACCAGTCTAACAATTTCTCTTGTGCGGTTGTTATAACCTAAGGCAGCAGTAACGGCATAGCCCTGTTGTTGTAACGTTGCAGCATAGAGTTCAAGCCGTTGCCGGTCGTTACGGGTTTCTTCATCATCTGTTGAATCGCCCAATAAACGGGAGGGGGCTGTTTCAACTACATGCACTAAAAAATAATCGGTTTCTTTTCGTCCCTGGTGTAGGGCATAGGCAATCAGTTTTTCATCGTTCTCCGAAAAATCGAGCGCCACAGCAATGCGTTTTATTTCGGGCACATGCAGGTTGTTGAGTGTTGGAACAGGACTGTGCATTTTCGATGTTTCTTTCCGGAATTGTTTTTTGATGAGAGGTAAAAACGTCATCATTACAAACAACCATGCAAACAGCAAGGCCACAATCGGTATTAAAAATTTCCAGAAGAGATTACCCGGCTCATCGTACACGGCCAGTATTTCCTGCAATACCAAGCGCACATTCAGAAACACCAAAATGCCTGCAATACACCAGGCGGCAATCTTCATCCACAAGCCAATGGCAAATTCACCCATGGTTTGTTTATCGCTTACAAAATGAATCAGTGGTATAACGGCAAAGCCTAACTGCAAACTCAGCACCACCTGGCTAAACACCAGCAAGGCATCTACTTTTTCTTCGCCATAAACCAATATCACGATGATGGCCGGTATAATAGCTATTAAGCGTGTAAGCAAACGACGCAACAGCGGATTGATGCGCAGGTGCAGATAACCTTCCATTACAATTTGCCCGGCAAGTGTACCGGTAATGGTACTGCTTTGTCCGGCAGCAATTAAGGCTACTGCAAAAAGTATCGGCGCAAGTTTGGTGCCCAGCAATGGTGATAGTAACTGGTGTGCATCTTCAATTTTTGCTACCTGTGTATTACCTGTTTTATAAAATACCGTTGCAGCCAATACAAGAATAGCGGCATTTACAAAAAAGGCGGCGTTGAGTGCAATGGTACTGTCAATAAAATTAAACTTCAATGCACGCCGTATGCTTGCTTTGTCTGTACCTATTTTTCTTGTTTGTACCAAAGCCGAGTGCAGGTATAAATTATGCGGCATAACCGTTGCACCAATAATACCCACCGCAATGTATAATGCCTGGTTGTTTAAGGCAGTGGGGATAAACCCTTTTGCCATTTCGGGTATTGATGGCTTGGCTAAAATAATTTCTACTAAAAACGATGCACCAATCACTACAACCAGCGATATAATAAATGCTTCCAGTTTACGGATGCCGTAGTTCTGCAACCATAACAGTAACAATGTATCGAACACTGTAATACCTACGCCATAAATTAACGGCAGGCCTGTTAACAGGTAAATACCCAATGCCATACCCAACACTTCTGCAAGATCGCAGGCAGCAATGGCAATTTCGGCCAACACATACAAACAGAAATTGACCAATGGGGGATAGGTTTCCCTGTTGGCCTGTGCAAGATCTCTGCGGCGTACAATGCCTAAACGGGCACTTAAGCTTTGCAGCAGCAATGCCATCAGGTTGCTCATCAGCAACACCCATATCAGCTGGTAGCCGAATTTTGCACCACCTTGTAAATCGGTGGCCCAGTTACCCGGATCCATATAACCAACACTTACGAGGTAAGCAGGTCCTGCATACGCTAATATCCTGCGCCATCCTTTTACGGGAACAGTCGTGTCTACCGATGCATGTACTTCGCTCAACGATGTTTCTGTATGCTGCACTTTCATAATTCTGATCTGTTTAAACCGTCTTTACCAAAATGGTTTTTGCCAGTTGTTCGCTTAAAGTAATAATGGGTTGATTGCGGAGTTTTATTTCAACCGAACCATCAAATGCATGGCGCTGTTTCAGTTCGAGCTTTGTGCCGATGCCGATATTTTTCTGACTGAGTAATTCCAGCAAACTGCTGCTCTGGTCGCCCACACCTGTTACTACAGCTGATGCACCCACACTCAGTTGCTGTAAGCTGAGGTTACTGGTAATGGTCATGCGGCCTTTGCTGTCCGGTATCGGATCGCCATGCGGATCGGCTTTCGGATAGCCGAGAAATGCATCGAGCCGTTCAATTAATTCGGGACTGCTTACATGTTCCAGCTCCTCGGCAATATCGTGCACCGCATCCCAGTTAAACTGTAATTTTTCTACCAAAAAATATTCCCACAACCTGTGCTTACGGATAATGTTTAAAGCCAGCTTCTTTCCATCGGCTGTAAGTTTTACACCATAATAGGGCGCATAGTGGAGCATTTTCTTTTCGCTGAGGCGTTTGAGCATGTCCGTTACCGAAGCCGGTTTGGTTTGCAGCTCGGCCGATAGCTCATTGGTGGTTACATTGGCATCGCTCTGCTGCAACCGCCAGATGGCTTTGATGTAGTTTTCTTCTGCTGTCGAAAAATTCATTCCGTATGAAATTAAAATTTAGACAAATCTAAAAAACAAAAGCTGAATCTGTCGGAAAAATATTTACGAGCGGTTCTGTTTACTGAAATACCTGTTGTACAGCAATCAGCAGAAAGCCTTACTGCTGGCTGCTCTTTTTCAATTCCAAAACAAATCCACTATCTTCAACTTTCATATTTCACATAACTACATGAACCGTTATTTTTCACTCGTGCTGCTGTTGCTGCTTGCGGTGGTTTCCTGTAAAGACAAGAAGCCAAAAGAAATTACCGATGCCGATTTAACTGCTGCGGATTTTATTGCGCTGGCGGCCGAGCTTCCTTACCCTGTATTGGTAAACGACAGTGTGATTAACCGGAAGGAAAAAGATTCGTTACTGATAAACCAGGAAACTTATAAAACCTTTTTGCCCGATACGGTTTACCAACAATTCTATCCGAAAACAAAAGGCTTAAAATTGTATCTGCTGGGTAAAGTAAAAGATGGAGAGAAAGGAAACTATGTGCTGGTAAAATCGATACAGGGAAAGAACAAAGGCGTGCAGTTGCTGTACTTCGATAAAAAAGCGGCTTATCTCGGTTCGATGAATGTAACAGCATTGTTGCCCAAGGGCACAGGTGTACGTTATTGCCGCATCGACAGTAAGAATAACATCAGCTTTATACAGGAACGTAAAACAGGTACAGGTGAACTGTGGACGAATGAAACCATTTACTTCATGGATGAAAAAGGGAAGTTTATTGTGGCGATGACAAACAGTACCGAAGATCTCAGCGATCTGATCATGGGTAATCCTATCGACAGTTTACCACGCACACAAAAATATTCAGCCGATTATTCCATTGATAAAAAGAATCTTGTTTCCATCCGTGATGGTAAAACAGAAAAGGAATTTGAATTCTTCATTCACTTCAGCAAACAAAACGGCGAATGTGTGGGCGAAGTAAAAGGTACCGGCGAATGGATTGCCAAAAACAAAGGAATTTTTCGTGATGCTTCCAGTGATTGTATCATCAGCTTCGATTTCGGCACTTCTTCGGTACGTATAACCGAGCAAAACTGTGGATTGTACCGTGGCATTACCTGTTTCTTCGAAGGTAGTTATCCAAAGAAAGCAGAGCCGGCGAAGAAGAAAAAGAAGAAGTAGTGGATAGAAGAAAGTGGTTAGTAGTGAGTGGTGGTCTGCCGGCCGTAGTCAATCGTCCATTAATAAACATTTTCATCAACTATGCAACAGCGTAAAAACATCAGTTCCGGTTCGCCTTGGGAAGATGTGGTGGGTTATTCAAGAGCCGTACGCATCGGCAATGTAATTGAAGTGGCGGGCACCACTGCCATGGATGGCGATGTGCTTATTGGCGAAGGCGATGTGTATGCGCAAACCAAATTTATTCTCCAGAAAATTGAACGTGCTTTAGCCGAAGCAGGCAGTAGTTTGACTGATGTAGTACGCACACGCATGTTCATTACCGATATTACCCAATGGGAAGAAGCCGGCAGGGCACACGGCGAGTTTTTCAGAACCATCAAACCTGTTTCTACCATGGTAGAGGTTTCGGCGCTTATTGATGAGCGTTTATTAATCGAAATAGAGGTTACTGCTGTTTTGCCTAACGTTTGATGTTGATAACACAGTACTGCAAAAGGGGGCTGTTTGCGTTTTTCCCGTTATATTGCGGCCCCTAAGCAAAGAATAATTCTTTATGACCTTTACTCACTACAATGTTCCTTATGCGACCGATAATGCATACGCAAAAAGAGTCGCTTATTTTTCTATGGAATTTGCCGTGCACCAGCCTCTGAAAATTTACAGTGGTGGTTTGGGCTTCCTGGCAGGTTCGCACATGCGCAGCGCTTACGAACTGAAGCAGAACTTAATCGGCATCGGTATTTTATGGAAGTTTGGTTATTATGATCAGGCACGTAACCAAGACCAAACACTGCAGGTACAGTGGAACGAAAAAATCTACAACTTCTTAGAAGATACAGGTATTAAATTTCAGATCAATATTCACGATCATCCGGTATGGGTGAAAGCGTGGTATTTAAATCCGGAAACATTTAAGAGTGCTCCCATGTTTTTGTTGAGTACCGATTTGCCGGAGAACGATTATGTATCACAAACAATTTGTCATCGTTTATACGATGCCAATGTTGCAACCAAAGTAGCCCAGTTTATTTTGCTGGGAGTGGGTGGTGCAAAGTTGATTGATGAGTTAGGCTTTAAACCTGATGTGTATCATTTAAATGAAGCACATGGTATTTCTTCTGCCTTCTATCTCTATAACAAATTCGGCAATATCGATGAGGTGAAAAAGCGTTTGGTATTTACCACGCACACACCCGAAGAAGCAGGTAACGAAAAGCACGACATGTATCTGTGCGAAAAGATGAGTTACTTCTGCGGACTTCCGTTAGATGAAGTGCGCAAGCTTACTGGTATTTACGACGATCAGTTTAATCATTCATTGGCAGCGTTACGTTTTGCCCGTCATGCTAATGGTGTAAGTGCACTGCATGGTGATGTGAGTCGTAAAATGTGGAGCCATTACGAAGGTATTGCGCCGATTACGCATGTAACCAATGCGCAGAACTGGCGTTACTGGGCCGATAAGCAGTTGTATTTCTCCATGGACGAAAGCAACGAAGAGCGTTTCGATGATCGTAAGAATTACCTGAAGCGCCGTGCTTTTGATCTTGTTGCCGACCAGACAGGAAAATTATTCGACCCTAATGTATTAACGATTGTGTGGGCACGCCGTTTTGCAGGTTACAAACGTGCAGAATTAATTACACGTGATCTTGACCGTTTCAATGCATTACTCAGCAACAAAAAATACCCGGTACAAATTATCTGGGCCGGTAAACCTTACCCGGTTGATTATCCTGCTATCAGCGATTTTAATAATCTTGTTCATTTGAGTAAGAATTATAAAAACGTGGCGGTATGTACCGGTTACGAACTGGCATTGAGCAAGCGGTTGAAACAAGCGGCTGATGTTTGGTTAAACAACCCACGTGTACCTCGTGAAGCAAGCGGTACCAGTGGTATGACGGCTGCCATGAACGGTGCCGTTAACTTCAGCACATTCGACGGATGGATCTGCGAATTTGCCAACCATGGTAACAACAGCTTTATTGTACCTCCGGTAGATTATACGGCCATGCATGTACAGGAGCAGGATCAATACGATCTTGATCAGATGTATGAAATCCTCGAACGCCAGATCTTACCGCTGTACTACGATAATTTCCCGGTATGGCGCCAGATTACACAGAACGGTATGCGTGATGTACGCTTCCAGTTCGACAGTAACCGTATGGCACATGAGTACTACGATTTGTTGTACAACAAATAATAAGGTTATCTACAGAAATACAATCCCCCTGCCAAGCAGGGGGATTTTTTATTGCACATGATTTACGTGATCAGGTAAAGTTTTTTATTCCGGCTGCACATCCAGTTGATTAATCTGATCGGTATAATCGGGAGGTAGCAGTATTTTTTTCAGCAGCCAGTCAATTTTCATCAGCCGGCTTATTTTATACAATGGTACTGCAGGAGTGAGTAATGAAAAGTCGTTGAAGTGCAGCAGCTCTTTTACTGTATCGGGCACTACTAATTTCTGTGCTTCCAGTAAAACCCTGAAACGCATGGTGCCGAGATGTTTTTTGTATTGCTGAAACAGATCGGCCGTGTAGGTACTTGCTGCCAGATCGTTCCTGAGATGTTGTTGCCTTACAGGCATCCATGCTGTATATGTTGACGGCAGTTCTTTTAATCCCATTCGCACACCAACCCTGTAAAATACATTGTGTACTTCTTCTTTTTCGTGGTTGCTTAATTTGCGTTCAAGCAGTTCATACGCTGCAATGGAATAGTGGATGAGCATAAACAAAACATCACGATAAGCCCAGTCCGGTATTGATGCTCCCCGTTTGTTTTCTACGGCTGTGTGTATCTGCCGCATTACATCAATGGCTTTGTTGGCATCATCCATTGAAGTGAATACAATTTTTCGTGCGTAGTCAACGGTAGAAAATAAACGCCCCAGCGGATCGGCAGGAAGCTTGCCGGTGAAGTAAAGCCAGTCGACTGCTTTGTTTAATGCAAACTCGGCAGAGGCGCCGGCAAAAATAAAAAGCACCGTTTCGCTCTTACCCCAGATTTGTCTTACAACTGAATCTTCCTTCACAAATGCTGTCATAAGCTTTTATTTCGTTGCATGAAGTTACGTAGTTGTGTTTAGCTGCAGTCATGTTGGTTGTGCGTAACACAGCGTATCTTCAATCCATGAACGAATACAGTAAAACCTTTGAGTTGCGTTGGGCCGATGTGGATGCGAATCAGCATGTAATGCACTCCAAATATTATGAGTTAGGAGCGCATACCCGGATGAGTTTTTTTATGGCGTATGGTTGCACGCTGGATGTGATGAATGGATTGCAGGTGGGTCCGATTCTTTTTCGGGAAGAATGTGTTTTCCGCCGGGAAATTCTTGCCGGTGAACTTGTAACGGTAAACCTGTTGCTTACAAAGTGCAGACGGGATGGATCGAGATGGAGTGCCCGGCATGAACTAACAAAAGCAGATGGAACCGTTGCAGCAGTAATATATGCCGATCTGGCCTGGATGCATACAGCAGAGCGCAAGCTTGCTGCACCTGCTATTGCAAGAACGCTTGTTGAACAGATGCCTAAGGCGGATGATTTTGTGTATACTGATTAATCGGTGTACTCACTCAGCTCCAGCCAGCGGAATTCCTTTTCGTCGAGCAGGTTGGTTACTTCGCCTATGCGATTGCTGAGTTGCTGCAACTCATCGAAGGGGAGATTGCCACTGTTGAGTTTGGCTGTGATGTTTTCTTTTTCTGCACTCAGTTCTTCAATTTCTTTTTGCAGTAATTCGAACTCCCGTTTTTCTTTAAAGCTGAAACGTTTTTTTGCTGTGCTCCCCGCCGGCATCTCAACTGTGCTCGATGCATCCTTCACCATGCTTCGATTGCGCTCCGCAGTGTTGTCAGACTCTTTGTTATCAGTTTCTGACTTTTCTTTCTCTTTTTGCCACAAACGCAGTTGTGTATAGTTGCCGGGGAAATCAGTAATTACACCATTACCTTCAAACACAAACAAATGATCAACCAGGCGATCCATAAAATATCGATCGTGACTAACAATGAGTAAGCAGCCGGGATATTCGGTTAAGAAATTTTCGAGCACCGCTAATGTAGGTAAGTCAAGATCGTTTGTTGGTTCATCCAATACCAGGAAGTTGGGATTGCGGAAGAGGATCGATAATAAATGCAGTCTTCTTTTTTCGCCACCGCTCAACTTTGAAATATAGGTGTACTGCTTATCCGGATCGAACAAAAACAATTGCAGAAACTGAGCCGCACTTAACGAACCACCACTTGCCAAAGGAAAATTCTCTGCAATATTTTTTACGTATTCAATTACACGCAGGTCTTCTTTTATTTCCAATCCTTTTTGTGAGTAGTTGCCAAACACAATGGTGTCGCCCACATTAATCTTACCACTGTCGGGTTCCTGTATGCCTTGTATAATATCAATAAAGGTTGATTTGCCTGCACCATTTTGTCCCACCACACCCACACGTTCTCCTTTTTTAAACGTGTAATCAAATCCTTTGAGGATTTGTTTTTCACCAAAGCTTTTGTACACTTTCTTCATCTCCACCACTTTGCCGCCAAGCCGGCTCATCTTCATACTTAACTGCACCTGCTGATCTTCGATGCGTTGTTTGGCTTTTGCTTCTACCTCGTAAAAATTATCCTGCCTGCTTTTACTTTTCGTGGTACGGGCTTTTGGTTGTTTGCGCATCCATTCCAGTTCTTTGCGATAGGTGTTTTTGGCTTTATCAATACTGGCCAGATCGCTTTCAATGCTGGCTGTTTTCTTTTCTAAATAATTTTGATAGTCACCTTTGTATTCAATCAGTGTACTGCCATCGAGTTCCCATATTTCATCGCACACGGCATCCAGGAAATAACGGTCGTGGGTTACAAGCAGCAAGGTGATGTTTTCTTTACTGAGGTAATGTTCCAGCCATTCCACCATTTCTACATCGAGGTGGTTGGTCGGTTCATCCATAATCAACAATACATGTTTGTGATCGAAGCCGATATCAATGAGCGTTCGTGCCAATGCAACCCGTTTACGCTGGCCGCCGGATAAAGTACCCACCGGTTGTTGCAGGTGATGAATATTGAGTTTGCCGAGGATCTGTTTCACCTTCGCATCAAAATCCCATGCACCCAGCTCGTCCATTTTTACAATCGCATCGCTCAGTTTGTCGGTGTCGTTCGCTTCGCTGATAGCCTCGTATTCTTTAATAGCGTTGATGACGGGGTGATTGTGTTGAAAGATATTGTCGAGGATGGTTTTGCTTTCATCGAAGCCGGGCTCTTGCTCAAACAAAGCAATGTCTACATCTTTGTTGATCCAGCATTTACCTTCATCGGCTGTTTCTTTACCCGCCAGTATTTTTAATAAAGTTGATTTGCCCGAACCATTGCGGGCTACCAATGCAATTTTGTCGCCCTCCTCAATATGAAATGTAATATTCGAAAACAGGGGCGTAATACCATAACTCTTTGTCAAACTTTCTACCGAAACGTAATGCATGGCGCAAAGATAAGCTTGAAGTACGAGGTACGATGTAAGAAGTACGGCCTCGTTTGACGGATGTGAGAAAGCAGAAAGTGGAAGGTAAGAGGAGCAAGGTACAAGGGATAAGCATTCGTTTCGATAAGAAGGAAAAACAATGTTTACGAACTGCTGTAAATAAAAATTGCTCCCCTTTCGGAGAGCAATTATATATCGAATGAAAACAGGGGCGATTATTTTTTTGGCAGTACTACAGCATCCAGCACGTGTACCACACCGTTTCCTGCAGTAAGATCAGCAGCAGTTACGTTTGCACCGTCGATCATTACTTTGCCGTCTTTAATTGTTACGGTTAACTCAGCACCATTTACGGTTTTCAGTTTTTGTCCGTCTTTCAGATCGGCTGCTTTTAAAGTACCGGGAACAACATGGTATGTTAACACTGCAGTAAGATCTGCTTTGTTTTCCGGCTTTAATAAATTATCAACTGTACCAGCAGGTAATGCGCTGAAGGCTACATTGGTTGGTGCAAATACAGTAAAAGGACCAGCACCGCTTAAGGTTGTAACCAGGTCGGCTGCTTTCACTGCTGCAACAAGTGTAGTATGATCGGCAGAACCTACTGCAATATCAACTACAGTGGCAGGAGCCGGAGCCGGTGTGTCAATTGCTGCTGTTGTTTCTGTTGCTGCACTGTCGGTTGTTGCTTCGGTTTTTTCACCACCGCCACAAGCTGTCAGTGATACTGCAAATGATGCAGTCATCATCATTGAGATAAATGTTTTTTTCATTGTTTGTTTTGTTTGCTAATTCAACAGTGCATTCAAACAATCGTTTTGCCACTCATCACAAACAATTGCTTGTGTTTAGCAATAAAACGTGTTTTGTTTTTTCTGTTAAACACATCTTATGTTCCCATAAAATAAATGAGCAAACAAATTGCAATGGTAAGCAGTGCAATCAACAAAGGGCTGAGCCAATTCCATTTTTCCTGTTGTTGTTTTTGCTGCATTTGCCGGTGAATGTGTTTTTCCCAATCGGGGAGATGGGCAGATAGTTTGAGGAGTTGACGGGCAACAGGTTGAGCCACTGCAAATGGAAACCCCTGCATGCTCTTTACCATACTTGCCACAATGGATGCATGCACTTCGGTTTCTTTTTGACCGAGCAGTATGTTAATAGTATCATCGTTGAGTAAGTTGGTCATACGCTCTGCAACGGCTTTATAATTCATCCGGTGAATATCCATGGCTGCAATTTGCTTGTTGAGTTCCAGGCATTTTACAAGAACAGCCGGTGCAGTAATTAATTCTTCACCTACTTTTTTACCACTCGCTTTGTAGAGCCAACGATCCTGTAAATACAATTCTTTTTTCTGCGGATTGGTGAGTACTTCATACGCTTCTTTAATTTCAGTGAAGCGTGCCAGTGCATAGGGGTCGTCGTTGTTTTTATCGGGGTGATACAGCATTACCAGCTTACGGTAAGCCTGTTTTATCTCCGGCAGGGTAGCCGAAGGTGCTATATCCAGTATGGCGTAATAATCTTTCAGAGTGGCAAAACTAAGCAGCGGCCGCAAAAGAATTACGGTGTAACTAAAATTGTTATTTTTAAATTTCTATGTGGCGTATCTGTCTGCTTTTTTCGTTGTTGCTGCCGGTTGGTTTATTGGCGGTTGATTCAACAGCTGCTACCGGTAAGGAGCGAAGGCTAAAAGGATATCGCAGGTTCTTGTATAACGTGCTCATCCGGCATCCGAAATTAAATTCACCGCTGGAACAGGCATTACTGCAACATTATTTTACAGGCACCGGCGAAACCTTTATTATTTCAACAGCCGATTTTAAACGTTTGCAGCAAACAGTTCCGTTATATGCAAAAGCCGACAGTTGCAAACAGCTTAGCTCCAGACAAAGCAGTTATTGTTACCGGCAGGTTGATTTGAATGAAGATGCTTATTTTGGATGGGGACTTGGTACCATTACTGTATTGTACAACACAACCGATGCCGGCATTGTTTCGTTTATTGACTACTACGATTTTAATAAAAAGAAAAAAGGAATACGCAGCTGTAAAAATGAATTTACCACACGCATGTTTCGTTTACTGGCGCCTGCACGTGCCAGATCGTTTCTTGTAACCTTTGCTGCTGATGCGTATTTTATAAAGCCGGATTAATTGCTTTGCTGCCGGGTATTTCAAATACAAGTTCTTTACCGTAAACAGACGCCGGTGTTTGATAACCGGCTTTCCAATTGCCTTGCAGAATTTTTTGTGTAATTAATAAGTTGCCCCAGGCAGTTACACTGTAGCCATCGGCACATTGTAATACACTTGTTTTTTCTTCGCCTTTGGCATTCCATACTTTGCCCCACACAAGGGTCGATCCGTTTGCTCGTTGTTCATCGGTTGGTCCGGCAGGGCGTTCATTGATCTTTTGCTGTATAATGTTGCGGATAAATTTTGTACGCAGTAACCAGTTGAACAGAAATTGAAATTTCAACAGGCGATAGGTTTTCGGCTGCATACCGGTAAACACTTCAATGTTGGGGATGCCGGTTGTATGATGTGCGGTTGAAATATCACCCCACTGCAAACTCATTACAAACCGTTGTTTATTTGCAACAGTTAACCACATGCCTTTAAAACCTAGTGGCTTTCTTACAAAGGTTCCGTTTTCACGGATTACTGCTTTTTCGCCGATGCGCTGTGCCATGGTGGTAGCAGTACCATGACTTAACCCGCCACCATTACTGATGAATGCCAGTTGCAGATGTGTAGCATCCGGTAATTGTTGTTTTAATTCCAATGCTGTACAGTCGGTTGGTATTACATCAAACCCTGCCCCGGGCAGCAACATAATGTTGGCTTGCTTTGCAGCTGCATCGTATGTTTTAATCAATTCGAACACAGAAATATCGCCATTGATATCGATGTAATGCGTATGCGTTGCAATACAGGCTTCCACCATTTGTTTGGCCGTATGCGAAAACGGTCCGGCTGCATGAATCACCAATTGTACATCCTGTAAATGTTGTTGAAGTACAGCTGCATCATCCAACGAAAAAATGCGGTAAGACAATTGCAAACGTTCGGCCAGTGAGCGGATGGCTGCTTCGTTTCTTCCTGCAAGGATTGGTTGTACATTGTATTCACTTGCATAACGGGCAATCAGTTCGCCGGTATAACCGTTGGCACCATAGAGCAATACATTCTTTTTTTGCATGTGTGGGTTTTGCTTAATTCCAGTCAATAAAGCTGATGATCTCTTCGAGGTATTGCTCATCGGTTGTGTCGAATGTGTTTAACTCAACACTGTCAACATCCAGCACTGCCACCACTTTGTTGTTGCGGATAACAGGTACTACAATTTCCGATTTGCTTAAACTGCTGCAGGCAATATGGCCGGGGAATTTTTCTACATCGGGTACAATAAGTGTTTTGGCTTCGGCCCATGATGTGCCGCAAACACCCTTACCCAAACGGATGCGTGTGCAGGCAACCGGCCCCTGAAAAGGCCCCAGTACAAGCTCTTCACTTTTATGGGAGAATGCTTTTGCCGAATCGGGTTTAACAATGTAAAAGCCTACCCATAACCAGCCGAACTGTTCTTTCAGTGCCGCACATACGTTGGCAAGATTGGCCGTAAGATCTGGCTCGCCTTCCAGTAATCCTTTGATCTGCGGAATCAGTTCACGGTATTGTTCTTCCTTTGTACCCTGTATAATATGTAAGTCTTCGGCCATAACAACTATTTATGCAAAGGTAGGTGTGGAAGGAGAAAAACCGTTTTTTTGAAAAATCATCCGTTCAGAGTATGTTTAGCCTGTAAATCAGGGCACTCTTTCATGATTCAACTGTACCGCAAATACAAATTTATCCGTTACCTGCTGCTGCTTTTGTTTACTTATTTTTTCTGGTTGATGTTGCGCATAACGCTTCAGTATATTCCGTTTAATACAATGGCTTCGTTTCTGCAGATTAAACAAACCGAAGTACAGGAGCTGCCTTACTATTTGCCGGTGTTTTATACGCATGTGTACAGCAGTATGTTTTGTTTGCTGGCAGGGTTTACGCAATTCAGTAATACACTACGTCAACAATCGGTGGTGCTGCATCGCACTGTTGGGTTTGTTTATCTTGTGGCTGTACTCGCATTTTCTGCACCAAGTGGTTTTATAATGGCGTTGCATGCAAACGGAGGCATCTTCGCTGTGGTGTTTTTTGTTGTGCTCTCTTTGCTGTGGTGGTGGTTTACATTCAGAGCTATTGTTGAAATAAGACGAAAGAATATTGCCCGTCACGAAGCATTTATTATCAGGAGTTTTGCATTGGCCTTGTCTGCAATTACACTCCGATTATGGAAAGTGGTGTTAGTCTATTTGTTTGAACCAGCCCCCATGGATGTATATGTATTGGTTGCCGCACTTGGCTGGATTCCTAATTTATTAATTGCTGAATATATCATTAAACGAAAGTAAATATGAAAAAAGGTATTGTAGCGCTTGCCCTATTTTGTTTGTTTGCCTGCAACGAGCAGCAGCAACCTGCTGAAAATCGTGAAGCAGATACTGAAATGAAAAAAGAGGATTCTTCGTTTTTGCAATTCACCTCTTACTATGGAAGCTGGGTGGGCGATTTTGTTGCCAAAGAATACACTGAGGATAATGGAGATGGTTCGTACAGTAATAAAATTAACCTGGTTGTAAAGCGTATTGAAGCAGACAGCGTTTTTGGTCAAACGATTGTAGCTGGCAACAAGAGAGAATTTAAAGGTATTATCCGGAAAAAAGATTCTGTTTATTCTTTTTTGGTGCAGGAGCCTGGTGATGAGAAATATGATGGTGTGTTTGAGTTTTCAATACTTGCAGATACACTTAAGGGAAGCTGGACGGCCTTCCGAAAAGATTTGCCGATAGTGAAGCGTTCATTTGCCTTAGTAAAAGCGGCATTTGTATACAATCCATCACTTTCCCTGCCGGATGATATGGAGTATGTTGATTATGTAACAGGAAAAACAACAGAGGTAGTTGAAGAAAACGAAGAAGGTGCAAAGGATACATTTATGGTTGATGTATTCCGGGCAGCTTCGAAAAAAATATTTGCATTAAACGCTTCTGTACAGGAACTGAAGGAAGATGATTTAAAGAACCTGAAGAAAATTGACCTTGAAATTATCCGCAATACCATTTATGCAAGACATGGCTATACGTTTAAGAAACGAACGTACCGCCAGTTTTTCGACTATGTAGATTGGTACATTCCTGTTAGCACAGATGTTACTGCTGAACTAACGGAATTGGAGAAACGAAATATTGCTTTACTCAACAGGTTTGAGAAATATGCCGAAGATCATTATGATAGTTTTGGCCGCTAAAAGAAAAACGCCCTGTTTAAGGGCGTTTTTCTTTTTACTTCGTTACCATCACTTGTATCGTCTTGTCAACCTTCTCTACCTGTATCCGTACATTGTACATACCTGCCGGTAAGTTGGCTGTGTTAAAACGAATAAGCTGTTTGCCTACAGATTGAATACCATCTACCAGTTTCATTACTTCTCGTCCGGTTGTATCGTACACAACCAACAATACCTGTGTGCGTTTGGTTAACGTATAGTTGATGATGGTATGTGTTGTTGCAGGGTTGGGATAAGCTTTCAGTTCAAACTCCGGTGCCGGCGTTACTACCGCAGGTGGCGGAGTAACGATAATATTGGTTGGCAACAGTGATACTTCTTTTACGGTGTTTGTTACACTTTCGTTATGAAAACGATCGAGACTCGTTACTACATAGTAATAAACCGCAGGTGTAAGATTGCTGTCGGCATATGTGGTTGTTGCATCGTTGGCAGTTATAAATTGAATGGCATCTACATCGTTTAAATTCACTGTTGGATTATTGAAACGGTACACAACAAACTGTCTTGCTTTATCAAGCTCATTTGTTGTTGCAGCAGGTTTTGTCCAGCTGAGCTGTACATGGTTGTTGTTTACCTGTGCGGTAACATTGCTTACCGGTTGTGGCGCCGTGTTATCACGCCAGGGCATGGTTGGTAATAAGGCGGGTGTTGTGTACACATGTTCTTCCAGTGAATCTCTGAACTGCAACGGGTTGGTTGCAAAGAAACGTGTGCGGAAAAATGTGCTGCCCCATACATTGTTGTATTTCCTGTTGAGGCGAACCTGGTTGTTGATCTGTGAAGGATTGTTCCAGTTGGCATCTGCATCGACTGCAATTTTATAAGGGGCCTGTCCGCTGTAAATATGCCGTCCGTTTGCATTGTTGTTCCACCAGGGTACAAGCACTGCATAATCAGCGGTGCTGAAACCGATGCTCCAGTAAAGTTGTGGTGTTACATAATCCACCCAACCTTGCTGTAACCATTTTTTTGTATCAGCATACACATCGCTGTAACTCTGTAAGCCGCTCGTTGCTGATCCTGTTGCATCACTGCTTTGATTGCGCCAGATGCCAAAGGGCGATACGCCGAATTTTACCCAGGGCTTTACTGTTTTAATACTGTCGTAACTGCGTTGAATAAAAAGGTTGATATTATCTCTGCGCCAATCGTTTTGATTAGTGATGCCTCTTGGATAAGCGGAAAAGGTTGCATCATCATTAAAGCGTGTGCTGCTGCCGCCTGCACCGGGATAAGGATAGAAATAATCATCGTAATGAATGCCATCCACATCATAGCGGCGCAGTACATCCATTACAATCGAAAGTACATAATCACGCACCGCAGGAAGGCCGGGGTTGAGGATGCGCAATGTTCCCTGCGCCAATAACCATTCAGGATGCGTTTTGGCAACATGATTGGTAGCGTAACTGCTGATGTTGTTGTAATTATTGACTGCACGGTAAGGATTAAGCCATGCATGAATTTCAATACCACGCTTGCGGCATTCATCAATCATAAATTGCAAGGGATCGAAACCTGCGGCAGGTGCTATACCTTGCGCACCTGTTACAGCGGCACTCCATGGTTCGAGAGTACTTGGGTAAACTGCATCACATTCACTTCTTACCTGGAAATAAATGGCATTGATCCCTGTTTGCTGATGCATATCGAGCAACCTGATCACCGAATCTTTTACATCCTGCACTGATCGTACAGAAGTGCTGGGCCAATCGAGATTTAAAAAAGTAGAAAGCCAGGCAGCACGCAACTCACGTTTGGGTGGTGTTTGTGCAAGAAGTGATGAACTGAAAATACACACGCAGAGAAAGCAAAGGATCCGTCGATTCATAAGTTGTAGATAGGTGTGCAAAATACGATTCTTTTAAGTTAATCTTTTCTAAAACAAAAGGAAGCCAACGACTTCCTTTTTAGTTTAATGTTTCGAATTATTTATTAATCTAAATGTTTTTTAAAAAAGTCGATCGTACGTTGCCATGCAAGTTTTGCTGCTGCTTCATTGTAACGTGTAGGGGCTGTGTCGTTATGGAATGCATGATTCACATCAGGATACATGTATAACTCGTAATTTATTTTATTGTCTTTTAACGCCTGTTCATACGCAGGGATGCCAGCATTAATGCGTTCATCTAACGCTGCATAATGTAATTGCACCGCAGCTTTTATTTTAGGCACGTCTGCAGCTGCTGCCTGCCTGCCATAAAATGCAACTGCTGCTTTCAGTTCGGGTACATTCACAGCTAATGTATTACTCATGCCGCCGCCCCAGCAAAAACCAACACAACCAAAATTGCCGTTACTGTCTTTTCTTGTTTTGAGGTAGTTGAAGATATTGATGAAGTTGGTTTGTGTTTCAGCCTGGTTCAGTTTGGTAAAGAGTGTTCTGGCTTCATCTTCATTGGCAGGTGTGCCGCCGAGCGGTGCCAATGCATTGGGCGCAATGGCTAAGAACCCTGCAGTTGCTGCACGGCGTGCCACATCTTCAATATGTGCATTTAAGCCACGGTTCTCGTGTATTACTACAATGGTTCCATACTTTGCTTCTTTTTTCGGGCGAGCTACATACGCTTTCATTTCGCCTGTTACTGCAGGGTAAGTAATGTATTCGGTAAACAAATCATCACTTGGTGTAACGGCCGCTTTTGCATAGTTGCCTTCCAGGAACGGAAGAATAGCTACTGCAGCTGCCGTACTGCCGGTTAAGATGGCTAAACGTTTCATAAACTCATTGCGGGGAAGTGGTTTATGCGTGTATTCGTCGTAGAGATTAATGATTTGCTGATCCATTGCTTGTTGATTTAGATGGATAAGTTACAACCTTTCAACAGCAAATGTTTTGCCGTTCATCGAAATGCAACAGATGCTGTAATGCAACCGGGTTAAAAGTAGGATCCAATTTTTAAGGATGCTTCAGGATTCAGCAGGCGAATGCTATACTGCAGATTGTCGACCGGAACATTTTTGTCGCCTCCTGTACGCAGGCTTAAACCTGCCCATGGAGAAATATAGATGTGTTTATTGACCGGGAAATTGTAGCCAATACTGCCATTGAGTAAATAGTTCTTCAAATGTGCTGTTGCAAGTTGTTGATCGGTTTGTATACGGCTCTTCCAATACACCCAACCTCCGCCGGCCCACCATCCTTTTAAATCGGGCTTTAAAAAATAATCCAGCACAACAGCATACGAGTTAATATGGTGGTTACGGAAGCCTTTCTTTGTCATAAACCCGGGCATGTTTACATCGGCTGTTAGCAGACGGGCCCGCCAATGATCTTTCGACACCCATGCTGCACCGAAATATCCACCTGTTACATAGGGTAATGCATCAATTTCAATACCGGCATGTAGAATTGTTTTATGCTTGCTTTCCTGTGCATTTAAGGCAGAGGAAAGGAACAACAGCAGACTTACTGCTGCAAAGCTGATGGTTTGTTTCATGCAGTAAAAATAAAAGCCCGGGGGGGCATGCTGTTGAGCGTTTTCAGTTGTGTGGCTGATTGTGATCACTTGTATCAAAAGCCGCTGCTTCGTATTTGCAGTGCAGCTACTTGTCGCAAGCTGCCCGTAATAATGTCGCAACAACACAGGGATTACAAGTTTACAGGTGCGTAGTTTTGTTTAGCTTCATAGCAGGTTTTTCAATCACTAATCAATATTATATGCAACCAAAAACAATCAACATTCTTTACTGGGTATTCACGGTGCTCTTTGCCGGGCTCATGATTTTTTCATCTGTTGGCGGTATCGGACCGAACGAACAAACCACCGATATCTTTCATAAGTTCCTAGGTTATCCCATCTATTTCATTCAGTTTTTAAGCTGGATGAAAATTGCAGGATCTGCAGCTATACTCTTGCCGTTGTCACGTACATTGAAAGAGTGGGCGTATGCAGGTTTGTTTTTCGATTTAACAGGTGCTGTCTATTCCGGTATTGCCGCATCGGGTAAGTTTGATCCGCAAATGCTGGGTATGCTGATGTGGATTGTACCGGGCATATTGTCTTACTATTTCTGGAAGAAAAAACAGGCATAGTAAACCTGTAAGTAAACAAGTAACACAATGGGAAACGTAGCGGTTAACGTATTAACCAAACGTTTCCTTTTTTTATGGTCTGTTTTCCCGAAACGGGATCTTTATACATCAGTTGCCACACATAGTTACCTGCGGGTTGCAGGATGTTGTTGTAACGTCCATTCCACGATGATGTTGTTGCTGTTGATTGAAAGAGCAGAACACCGAAGCGGTTAAAGACAGTGAACTTCATATCCTGTACACCGGCTCCCTGCAACGGACCAAAGCTATCGTTTAATCCATCGCCATTGGGCGAAAAAGCAGTGGGCAGATACAATGCACAATAAGGATCAATATAAATCTGTTTACTTTCTGTAAGCGTACAGTTATCTTTTGTAACCGTTAACGTAATGGTGTAGGGCCGGTTGTTGGTTGCGGGCGCATAACGGATGGGTAATGGTTTTTCTAAACTGCTGAATGTGTTGTTGCCAAAATCCCAATTCCAGGCTGTTGCATTTGAACTTCTGTTTACAAGAAAAATTTCTTCACCTGCACAGGCGGTATCAACCACTTCAAAATCATTGCTGAGTTTATCGGGCAATACAAAACGTTCAGCTGCGGTATCTCTGCACTGGCCATTGTCTACAATTAAACGTGCGAGGGTTTGTCCGCTTGTTGTAAACAACTGTGTGGCTGTAGATGATGTGCTGCTGCCATTATCGAAGAGCCATAGCCAGTAGTTGATTTCGTTTCCTCCTGCATGGGAAAACTGCACCGTATCTGCAATGCATCCGTTGTTGATGGTATACGTAAAGCTTGCATCCACTTCGGGTTTTATACGAAACGTTTTATTCGTGCCCGCAGCCGTTTCAGTGTTACATGCATCAATGAGTATGTTGCCGTTTGTGCCTTGTTTGCATGTAAGCGTATAGTTGCCGGCAGTGCTGATGGGTTGCTGCAACTGTAGTACAATACTGTTGGTAAAACCATTGCTGCAGTTCAGTTGTACGTTTTGTATCTGCACAGCAGCTGGTCCCGTTATGTTGAAATCACTTCCATCCACATCAACTGAACTGCAGCGTACCGGTTTGGAAAAGTTTACAGTAAGTGATGTAGCGTTGCAGCCATTGGGCAGTACATCTGTTATAACTGCAAAGGGCGAAATGGTAATGGGGATGTTTGTATTTGCAGCAATGCTGTTGTTGCAACGGTCGAGCAGTGTAGTGCCATCAGTACCCTTGTTGATGCGAATGTTGTATTGACCGGGCGGTACTGCAGCAGATAAACGTAAAACAATACTGTCTGTTTCACTACCGGTTGTACAACTTACTCCTGTAGCTGCAGTAATAGAGGCAGCTGCAGGTTGCAGAGTAAAGTCGGAACCATCAGCAGCAATACTGCTGCATTTTATTTTCTTATTAAATACAAGTGTAATGCTGTTGTTGGCACAGGTTGCAATTGCCGAACGGAAGGGCGTACTGTTATCATCGCTGATATCTGCCGTGCCGCCTTGTACTGCTAGTGAAAAGTTGCCCGCATAATCAACATTGCCGATCATAAGTAAATAAACATGGCCTGTTTGCAACACAGGCATGGCCGTAAAGGTTGGCTTTTCGCCAAATACCGGTAACGATCTGCATTGAATATAATTGATGCCTGTTGCTGCTGCACCTGTTGAACCTGTACTGCCCGACCAGTTGCCGGTTATCACCAGGTTTTTATCTGCAAAAATATCGTTGGGGTTGCGGCCGGTAATATCGTACAACATCCAGTTGTAATCCTGTATAGGATCGGCAGGCGAAACAGTAAAGCCAAAGGTGCCGCCGCTTTTACACGTAAATGTATAATACACCGGGTTGTTATCGCCATAGCTGGTGTTTTGATTGGTGCAGCCCGGTACGAACAAGCCTCCATTGCGGCAAACAGCTAAAGCCGGTTGAAAGAACGATGTGTTACCACAAAGGCTGAATGCAGTTGCAGGTGTTTGTCCCGGCAAAGTGCATGGCTGTGCGTTTGCCAACGCAGCAACATACAGTAACAGCAAACAGATCGGCAGGCGGTACATCGTGGATTAAATGTACTTTATTTGATGCATGTTTCAGTGGCTTAAACTGTTCAGTAAAAGCAGCGCCAATTGTTTTTTATCTTTAAACAAAACAACTTTTATGAAGTTTCTTTCGTTGCGTCCGTTTGTGCCTTCGGGTAAAAAGTTTGAAGAGTCAAAAGCCTTTTTTGAAGAATTGGGTTTTAAGAAGGTTTGGGATATGGCTGGATATGCCGGTTTTGAAAACAATGGATTTGCGTTCATCCTTCAGGAATATGATAATACTTCGTTTGCTGAAAATTTTATGCTGACTGTTGGTGTGGAAGATGCAGCTGCCTTTCGTGCATTTGTGTTGGAAAAACAATTGCCCGAAAAGTATGGCATCCGTATTGGGAACATCAGCAATATGCCATATGGATTAGAAGTAAATGTGATTGACCTTGCCGGTGTGTGCTGGCATTTTGTGCAGAGTAACTAGGCCGTTAATTGCGTTGAGAATGTTTATCTTCAACAATTACTTCACCCAAAATTGCCGGCATGAAAAAATACTTTTCTGCATAATGGTTTTTGTAATGCTTGTCTTAAACGGCTGCACATCGTTGCTTGAACTTGATAAAGAGAGTGCCCCTCAAAAGTCTGCAGCAGGTTTTATTGAAAAGAAAGACGGAACAATTATTAAGGGAACATCTGTTACATTTCCAGAACCGGAGAAGATCGATTTTTCTACCATCGATTTTTTGAAACGAAGAACCCGGGATGATGACTGGATTGCTGTTGACGGTCAAAAAATTCCATTGAAGGATATTTATGGGTTTCAGGAGAATAATGTATTCAGAGCTGTGCATGAAAATTACCTGCTTACACGATTAGAAAAAGGAAAGCTCAATCTTTATTCGTTTGAACGGGACAAGCCCGGTCTTTCGGGCAGCAATATGGTTAAAGAAACAGCTTATGTGTATGAGAAAGTTCGTGGCCGGTTTGTGCTGATTGATGAACGGCTTGATTTGTTTTATGCAGCCATTGAAGATAATAAGGAAGCAACTGCATTGTGTAAAGAACTGTTTCCGTATTTACGTATGCCGCAGATGAAATCATCGGAAGAAAAGTTGAAACAGGTAGTGGCCTTGTATAATAAATGATCCTGTGTCGAAAATTGTAGAACTGCAAAACGTCCCGCTCATTGAGTGGGACGTTTTGCTTATGACTAAATACACTTCAATAAATGGTTGCTACGCTTCGGCTTAAAAAGTGAAACAGTTTGTAACATTTGAAATAGGTTTATCGTAACAGGTAAAATATTTATATGAAAAAGATCTTAGCTCTTTGCTTATTGTGTGTATTGATTGCTGTAACCGGTTATACGCAACAAAAGAAAACACAAGTATTGCTTTTAGGCAGCTTTCATTTTGATAACCCGGGATTAGATGTGGCAAAATTTGAAAATGCCAACATTCTTTCACAACAACGCCAAAAGGAAGTGCTGGAAGTGGTTGAAAAGATCAGGCTGTTTCGACCTGATAAAATTTTTATTGAGATGCCTCTCGGCCGGCAACAGCAACTTGACAGCAGCTTCAATAAATATAAAAGGGGCGAACTGAAGCTTGAAGCATCAGAAGTTCATCAAATTGCCTACAGGGTGGCGAAGGAATTAAATCACCCGGGTTTGTATGCAGTAGATTATACGGAAGCAGATTTTCCGTTTGACAGCCTGATGAAAGCTGCAACTGCAGCAAAGCAGCTTGCCTTTTTAGAGATGGTGCAGCAGGAAATTGAAAAAGTAGAGAAAGATTTTAATGAAGCACTGAAAACAAAAACAGTAAAAGAAATTCTCCTGCACCATAATTCAACCGAGGTTATGCAAGAGGCTGTTGGTATTTATTATGAGTTTCTTGTTGCCGGTGAGAAAGGCAATCATGTTGGAGCATATTTAACAAGTGAATGGTGGCGAAGAAATATGGTAATCTATGAAAACATTCTCAAAACGTTGAATGGAAAGGAAGAGCGTGTATTGGTATTGTTTGGATCGGGACATACTGCTCTGTTATATGAAATGATGAAGTATAACAAGAAGCTGGAGCTGGTGCCTTTGGCTGATGTATTGAAATAAAATAGAAACGTCCCGCTCACCGAGCGGGACGTTTCTAAATATTCAATTGCAATTCTGTTATGCTTCAGCTTCCATGTAGCTGCTTACCGGTTCGCAGGTGCAAATTAAATTCCTGTCGCCGTATGTATTGTTGATGCGGCTTACACTTGGCCAGAATTTATTCAACGTTACATAGTAAAGCGGATAAGCTGCCTGCTGGCGTGAATAAGCATGATTCCATTCGTCGGCTGTTACCACTTGTTGTGTATGTGGTGCATGCTTCAACGGATTATCTGCTTTATCTGCTTTGCCTTCTTCAATGGCACGTATTTCCTGGCGAATGCTTAACAAGGCATCACAAAAACGATCGAGCTCTGCTTTGTCTTCGCTTTCTGTTGGCTCAATCATAATGGTGCCCGGTACCGGGAAACTCATAGTAGGAGCGTGGAAGCCATAATCCATTAAACGTTTCGCTACATCTTCTGCTTCAATACCTGCTGTGTTTTTAAACGGACGCAGATCTACAATAAACTCATGTGCACAAGTGCCATTGGAACCGGTGTACAGAATATCGAAGTCTTTTTCCAGTCTCGACTTCATATAGTTCGCATTGAGGATGGCATATTCAGTTGCCCGTTTAACGCCTTCTGCACCAAGCAAGCGGATATACGCATAACTGATGAGCAGGATCGACGCTGAGCCAAATGGTGCTGCACTTACGGCACCTTTTGAGTTGTTGTTTACATGGCCGGGCAGGTAAGGAGCCAGGTGTGATTTTACACAAATAGGTCCCATGCCGGGGCCGCCGCCACCATGCGGAATAGCAAATGTTTTATGCAGGTTGAGGTGACAAACATCAGCACCAATTAAACCGGGTGATGTTAAACCAACCTGTGCATTCATATTTGCACCATCCATGTATACCTGTCCGCCATGTTCGTGTACAATGGCACAAATTTCTTTTACCGTTTCTTCAAACACACCGTACGTGCTGGGGTAAGTGATCATTACACCTGCAAGGTTGGCACTGTGCTGTTCGGCTTTGGCTTTAAAATCGTTCACATCAATGTAACCGTTTTCGAGCGCCTTTACCACCACCACTTTCATGCCCGCCATTACTGCACTGGCAGGGTTGGTGCCATGTGCCGAAATGGGAATAAGCATGATGTTGCGGTTTGCATCGCCGTTGGCCAGGTGATAATCACGAATAGCCAGCAAGCCGGCATATTCGCCCTGTGCACCGCTGTTAGGTTGCATGCTGCATGCATCAAAGCCGGTAATTTCTGCCAGGTATTGCGAGAGTTCATTAATGATCTGCTGATAACCTTTTGTTTGATCGGCTGCAGCAAACGGATGAATTTTACTCCAGTGTGCCCAGCTCAGCGGCATCATTTGTGTTGCAGCGTTCAGCTTCATGGTACAACTGCCGAGGGAAATCATCGATGTATTCAGCGAAAGATCTTTATTCTCCAGTTGTTTTATATAACGCATCATCTGGCTTTCGCTGTTGTGCGTATTAAAGTTGGGATGTGTTAAGTAAACACTTGTTCTGGTAAGTGCAGCAGGAATATGATTCAGCTGTACCTCTTCTTCAACAGCAAAATGAACAGGATCTACATCGTTTACAAAACAGTTGATGAGATCGTACAAATCATTCAGGTTGGTTGTTTCATCTAATGAAATGCCAATCGTTGTTGCATCAATATAACGCAGGTTGATTTCCTGTTTCTCCGCTTTAGCTTTTACCGTAGCAAGGTCGTTTACTTTCACCGCAATGGTATCGAAGAACGAAGTGCTCACCAAACCGAACCCTCTTTCTGTTAATGCATCGCCTACTACCTGTGCCAGCAATGCTACACGTGTAGCAATATTTTTTAATCCCTGTGGTCCGTGGTATACGGCATACATTGCCGCCATGTTAGCCAACAATGCCTGTGCAGTACAAATATTTGATGTTGCTTTTTCACGTTTAATATGTTGTTCACGTGTTTGCAACGCCATACGTAATGCACGGTTGTTTTGTGCATCAATACTTACACCAATAATACGGCCGGGGATGGAACGTTTAAATTCATCTTTGGTAGTAAAGAACGCAGCGTGTGGTCCGCCAAAGCCGAGCGGTACACCAAAACGTTGTGCCGAACCAAAGGCAACATCTGCACCCAGTTCGCCGGGTGAGGTTAATAAGGTTAAGGCCAGCAGATCAGTCGCCATGGCTACGAAACCGCCAACGCTTTGTACCTGTTGTATAAACGCACGGTAATCTTCAATTGATCCGATGTTGTTGGGGTATTGTACCAAGGCGCCAAAATATGTATTGTCGATGCTGGCTGTTTTGTAATCGCCAAACACCAGTTCAATACCAATAGGGGTGCCACGTGTAATCAACACATCTTTTGTTTGCGGAAATACTTCGTTATCTACAAAGAACTTCGGCGCATTAATAACATCTGTTTTGTTTACATGATGAAACAGCATGTTCATGGCTTCTGCAGCAGCGGTTGCTTCATCCAGCAACGATGCATTGGCAATTGGTAAACCGGTAAGATCGCTCACCATGGTCTGGAAGTTGAGTAAGCTTTCCAAACGACCTTGTGAAATTTCGGCCTGGTAAGGTGTGTATTGTGTATACCAACCCGGGTTTTCGAAAATGTTACGCAGAATCACAGAAGGCGTAATGGTATCGTAGTAACCCTGGCCAATGTAGTTTTTAAAGATCTTGTTGTTGAGAGAAATGTCTTTTAAATGTTTCAGCAGATCAGCTTCACTCATTGCATCCGGAATATGCAGTTTTTCGTGGTTACGGATCGAAGCCGGAATGGTTTTGCTGATGAGTTCTTCCATACTGCTTAATCCAACCGCTTTCAGCAAACTTGCTTCCGACCCGGTGGTGCCAATGTGTCTGCGGGAAAATTCGTTTTGTTGCGCTTCAAAAAGGTTCATGTGATTCGTTCGTTTATACAGATCTGTGATGTGAAAAGAAGCTGAACTCAGCTTATCTTTCGTTTTCCTCATGCCGAAAATAAAAGATGCGCAAAGTTACGGGCAGAAACAATTCAAATAAACGCATGTTAGCTGTGTGGGGATAGTCTGTGAAAACGGTTGCACGCCAAAATTACTGCCGGCTTTGTGCACGTACGGATAAGTTCAACAAATCTGCCAGGCGTTGTATTTAACCGCAGTCCGAAGCGAATAGGTTGCAGCTTTCTTACATTTGCAGCATGGCCGAGGATATTTTACACAATTGGGAGAAAAAAGCTGCCGAGCATCAGAAAGAATATGGCCGTTTCCTGAAGCGTGCCGATAAAAACAAAGTGCTGAAACAACTGCCCGACCTGCACGAAGAAGCATTTGAAAAAGTAGACTGTCTGCAATGTGCCAATTGCTGTAAAAATTATTCGCCCCGGTTTAAAACACCCGATATCAAACGCATCAGCAAACATCTGCGTATGAAGGAGAGTGCGTTTATTGAAACCTATCTCCGGCTTGATGAAGAAGGCGACTATGTGGTGAAAGGAAAACCTTGTCCGTTTCTTGGCGCAGATAACTACTGCAGTATTTATGAAGAGCGGCCATCAGACTGTGAACGTTTCCCGTACACCGATGAAGATGTGATTTTAAAACGGCCGCATCTTACGTTAAAGAACAGCACGTTTTGTCCGGCTACTTATTTTGTTTTGGAAAAGCTGCTGGCTGCGAAGTAAATTTTTGACTAAGCAATTTAATTTCTACTTTCAATCTGTTTAAACAGAACCTGCCGTTCTGTTATTCAGCAACACATAAAACACATTGTATGAGATTTATTCCACAAGTAATGGTACTCTTTCTTTTAGTTGCAGCAGCAGGTTGTACCAAAGCTTTTTATATTGATGGCAAGAAGGCAGTTGAAGTTCGCATTACCGACCTCGGCGAAATGTATTCAACTTATAATATTACCGAAGCTGAAAAAACAGAAATAAAAAAACAGCTGAACGATAAAAATCTCATCAACGAAATTGTACGCTACTCCAAAGAAAACCAGTGGCCCGATGCTGTGAATACGTTGGACGAGCGTTTAGATAACCGTTCGGTTATGATGAAATATAATTTTTACAAAGTGGCCAGTTTTGGGAACAAAACCATTGTAGCAGTACCGCAGGAAAAAAATAAACACATGCCGGCTGCTTATATTCCGCAGGCTCCGATGTACATCATTTTTGCAAGCAAAGTGGTTGATTCGAAGTAAGAAAGAAGAGACTGATTGTAAAGGCCGGCAACGGCCTTTTTTTATGCAAAAAAAATCCCCGCCTGGACAGGAGGGGAGACGGTTAATCAGTTACCATTAACCATTAAACCTTATCATCACACAAATAGACTACGTTTTTATTTTTAGAGTTGCATGGATTTGTCATATTTCGGGCAGAAGATAGCCGGAGAGGCGCTTTCAGTACGATGCGGGCAAAAAAAAACCTCTTCCGGTTAGGAAGAGGCGCTAATCAGTTACCATTAACCATTAAACCTTATCATCAATGGCAAAATAGCTAATTTTTTTTAATTATTGTTGAAACGTTAAATTATTTCCAATTCCCTTTAAACGTTCGGGCATATTCATCAAAGCTTTGTACCCCGAATTTCTTTTCGCCAAAATACTTTACCAGCAACTCCATTTCCTTTACTTCCAGCATTCCCGAAACAGGCTGTGGTGCTTCTTTTTCGTCCGGAATAATTACAGTGGTGGGGTATGCCAGCTCGCCATTGGTCAGCATCAGCGCTATTTCATTGGTCTTATAGGATGGATTATACTTATATGTTTTGCCCATCCATTTTACATCGGCTTTTGTTTCGGCATTCAGTTTAACCAGGTAGAAATTCGTATTGAGGTAGGTAATAAGATTTTTATTGCTGTATGTTTTTTTGTCCATCACCTTACACCAGCCGCACCAGTCGGTATACAGATCAATCAACACCGGTCGGGGAGCGGTTTTCAGCTTTTGTTCGGCTTCTTCCAGGCTTATCCATTGCAGCTTTTCTTTTGGCGGGTTGTGCTTAAATGCACTGATGGAAACAAACAGAATGGGAAGGGCCAGATAAAAAGACAACTTTTGCATAGTATTTTTGTTAACCTAATACATTAAACGTTTTCACGTGCATAAAATTGTTGTTTCAGTTACCGGTGCCAGTGGTTCTATCTATGCGAAACTCCTGTTGGAGAAACTTGCTGCTGTTAAAGAGCAGTGGACAGAAGTTGCCTTAGTTATGACGGAAAATGCAAAAGAAGTGTGGCGTACCGAGTTGCAGAACGAGTCGTACAAAGACCTTCCGTTTCGAATTTATTCTACAATGGATTTTCATTCACCATTTGCTTCCGGCTCGGGACAGTTTAATACTATGATTATTATTCCCTGCAGTATGGGTACGTTGGGACGTATTGCAACCGGTGTGTCGAACGATTTAATTACCCGTGCAGCTGATGTGGTGTTGAAGGAAAGAAGAAAATTGATTTGTGTGGTGAGGGATACTCCGTATAACCTGATTCATATCCGCAATATGGAAACGGTTACACTGGCGGGTGGAATTATTTGCCCGGCTACACCCAGTTTTTACAGCGTACCAAAAACCATTGAAGAAGTAGCAGCTACCGTTGTTGATCGTGTGTTGGATCTTGCAGGAATTAATGTGAAAACATTTCGTTGGGGAAATGAGGAGAAATGAGTGATGTCACGATAGCTATCGGGAGATGAGTGATCAATCGCCACCATTTCCGTCGCCATCACCTCCTGCATCTCCATCGTTGTCGCTATCAACGGCATTATTCTCATCATCGTGATCCTGTTCATGATGATCGCCGCTGCTGGCCGGATCTGAATAAGCATTACTCATATACGTTCCGCCATCACCACTATAATTCCTGTTATCCGATTTGCTGCTTTGAAAGGGAGTATCCCTGTTTCTGCGATAGCTGAGAAACGCAATGGTTAAAACGATAGCTAGCAAAATGCCGATCCACATGTGATTTTATTTTGCAGTCAGTTCATCGTACACAGCTACCAGCGAACGTTGAATACCATCGCCCACCCATTCTGTAACACCGGGTATCGATGTGTTTTTGATAAATACTTCTTTGGTTGTTCCTGCTTTCACTTCTTTTTCACCAAAGGTCATCAATTTTTCAAAGTAGTGCTGCATGGCATTGATGTCGTCCATCTTGCCGTATACTTCAAAACCTTCCGATGCATGACCATACACAAACGTTGTTTTCTTGCTGAAATGTTTGGTTGTCTTTTCGAGCACTGCAATCCAGTTTTTGATGGAAGCACCGGCTGTACGATCGATATACGGATAACGGCGGTTGTTGATGAGGTCGCCCATGTGCACAATATCTGCATGTTCAAAATGAATCAAGGCATCACCATCGGTATGCGCTGCACCAAAATACTGCAACGTAATTTTTTCATTACCGATTTTCTGGCTCCAGGTTTTGCCAAACGTTTGATCGGGATAGAGTTGTTTGTCTTCGCTCTTGCTTTGTTTGGCTACACGTTCCTGGTTGGCTTTTGAATTTTCATGCGCCAATACATGTTCTACGATTCCTTTAAATGAAATATTGCCGCTGCTGTGATCTACATGATGATGCGTATTGATGAGCAGCTTGAATGGTTTCTCTGAACGGGTTTTCAATTCGTCGATGAGGTGTTTGCTCTGATCGGGGAACTGCGTATCAACCACCACAATCCCTTCCTTGCTCAAGTAAAACAAAATGGTACCACCACGTTCGGTAAACACACCAATCTCATCCGTCAACATTTTTATTTTCCATGCAGGTTGCTGAAACAGTTGTGCCAATAAATTTTGCTGTACAGCTAAAGCGCCAAATGTAAGTGCAGATGTTTGCAGGAAATGTTTACGGTTCATACAGTTTCGTTTGTACCTGTAAAATAAACAATTGACTGATTTGTTTACAAGTCCTTCCTGAATCTGCTGATAATTTGGATGAATGGTATAATTAATATTCCAGCTTGCGCAGGCTGGGTGCCTTGAACCAGGTAATGGTAACAACAAGCAATGTCATGCAGCCGCCGAAAATAACCGAAGGTACTGTGCCTAAGAGCGAGGCAGCGGTGCCACTTTCAAACTGTCCGAGTTCGTTGCTGCTGTTGATAAAGATGGAGCTTACACTGCTTACACGTCCACGCATTTCATCGGGTACAAAAAGTTGTAACACTGTACCTCGAATGATCACACTTACACCATCGAACAAACCACTTACAAACAGTGCTGCAAAACTCAGCCAGAAATTCTGCGATAAGGCAAATACAAGAATGCAAAGTCCAAAGCCTCCAACAACGTAAAAGAGTTTTTGCCCCTGTTTATTTTTCATCGGTTTCCATGTCAATGCAGCAATAGCAATGAAGTTCCCGAGATAAGTTGCTGCTGTTAACCAGCCCAATCCTTCAGGCCCGACATGTAAAATATCTTTCGCAAAAACAGGGAGCAATGCAGTTACACCGCCAAACAAAACAGCAAACATATCCAGCGTCATCGATCCCAACAACGCTTTTTGTGTAAGAATAAAATGGATGCCTTCTTTTACACTTTCCCAGGTACGTGTATTGCCCGGTTTAAGCAACACCGGTTTTTGTTTTACGTTCTGCATGCAAAACACGGCAATTAATACCAGTGATGATACAACAGTGAATGCTACTGTTACATTCGTATAACCCATGAGTAAACCTGCTGCACCGGGACCAATTACTGCAGCCAGCAGCCATGCCATACTGTTAATCGACGTTGCTCTCACCAACTGTGTTGGAAAAACCAACTGCGAAAGAAAAGCACTGAAGGCAGGACTGCTGAATGCACGTACAGCGCCTGTGGCTGCTACCAATGCATAAATACTCCATTGCACAACTGTTGCAGAAGTAGAGCTGATAAAATAATCGGAAGTAACCAGCAACATGCCCAGCATAATAAACAGGTACAACAACATACAAATGCTGATAAGCCGTTGTTTATTGCTGCGATCGATTTTTACACCGGCAGGTAATGCTAATAAAATAGCCGGAATTACTTCTGATAAACCAAGTACGCCCAACGATAATTTACTGCCGGTTACTTCGTACAGTTTCCAGCCAAGTAATACAGGCGTCATGCGTAAACCTGCCAGAAAAATTAAACGGGCTGTAACATACCATGCAAACTCATTATTCAATAAAAAGGGTTGCTTCTTATGTTCACTCATGGTAATGTAATATAGTGTTGACCTTGCTCGTACTCTTTATCCAATGCATCGATAATTACCTGCAAGTGTTTTTCATTGCCGAGGAAGTCGGCATTGCTGGCATCAACAAATAAGGTTTTAATGTTGTGCTGTTTGATGTATTGCGTATAGGTTTCTTGTATGCTGAACAGGTATTCATCTGCAATCTGCTGCTCGTAACTGCGGTTGCGTTTACGGATGTTTTGCTGCAGACGGGATACCGGCGAATGTAAATAGATCAACAGCTCCGGTTGTACCAGCTGCTGGTGAATAATATCGAAAAGGTTTTGATACAGCCTGAACTCATCTGCAGGCAAATTCACTTTCGCAAACAACAGGCATTTGGTAAACAGGTAATCGGAAATAGTGATGGAGTTGAACAGATCCTGGGTGTGTAATAATTCTTTCAGCTGTTTATAGCGTTCGGCCATAAAAAACAACTCCAGCGGAAATGCAAACTGCTGCGGGTTTTCGTAAAACTTCGGCAGGAAGGGATTGTCTGCAAATTCTTCCAGTATCAGTCTTGCGCTGTAATGTTTGCTCAGCAGATGTGCCAGTGTTGTTTTGCCGGCACCGATATTCCCTTCTATAGTTACAAAATTGTACTTCATCCGGCGGCAAATTAAAACATGCTGAGAATTTACTGGATCAACTTATTCAGTTTGTGGAAAAGTAGCCGTTTAAAAGGCTGGCTGCTGTATGACTCAAATAGATTTAAAATGATAAAGGAGCGGCCTGACTTCAGTTAATTTTCTTTACCGGCAGCAGATCGGCGCACTCATTTAATAAAGTGCCAATGGTTTTCCGGTATACCGGGTGAAGTTTGCGTTCTCCCAGTTCGGCCAAAGGAATCAATACAAAACGCCTGTCTTGTATAGCCGTGTGGGGCAGGGTTACTTTCGGTGAGTGGTAAACGAGGTTATCGTAAAATAAAATATCGAGGTCGATGGTGCGTGGCCCGTACTTTTCCGTACGGATGCGGCCCAGCTCCTGTTCTATGTTCAAAAGCTCCTGCATTAATGCGTCGGGCGAAAGTTGTGTATGAATCACGATTACCTGGTTGAGAAAAGAAGCCTGTTTGGTATTGCCCCAGGCTGCTGTTTCGTACACGGATGATGCTTTTACAAGGCTGCCACAGCGAAGCTGTATTGCTTCGGTTGCTTTCTTCAGATACTGTTTCCGTTGCCCCTGGTTGCTTCCCAGTAAAATGTACGACACATGATAAGCCATGCTGTAAAAATAGGATAGTAAAAAGTTTTCAGCACAACTGCATAAACAAATAGCTTTGCGGCATGAGTAATAACTACAGCCAGTGGCAAGCCATGCTGGCTATTTCCAAAGCAAGCTTCCGGGCTATTTTCCGCAGTCCATCTGCAGTTATTTTCAGTTTCGCCTTTCCACTCATTTTTATATTGGTGTTTGGTTTTATTGGCGGTGGCAGTCCAACTGTTCGTATCGGGTTTACTAAAACAACTGATACTACCCAACGCAATGCTGTTTACCAGCAATTGTCGAAATACAAAACCATCCGTATTGTTGAAAAGAGTGAAGAAGAGTTGCGGAACGATTTGTCGAAAGGACGTATCACTGCACTCATTGATATGCAGCCCAACAAAACAGATAGTTTTCCGCTGTATACGATCAGTGTGCAAACATCTACCGCCAGTGTAGACCGGTTGGCCATTCTTCAATCGACTTTAAAAGATATCATCGTTAACATCGATCGCCGTGCTGCACCCGATGCGCCAACGTATGCTAAAATTGAGTTACCTGCACCTTTGCCGGGGCGTGTATATAAAACCATTGATTTTATTTTGCCTGGCCAGTTAGGATTTTCATTGTTGAGTGCCGGTGTGTTTGGCGTAGCTTTTTTATTTTTTAATCTGCGCCAGCAATTGGTATTGAAACGGTTTTTTGCAACACCCATCAAGCGGGGCTATATTTTGTTTGGCGAAGGCATCAGCCGTGTATTGTTCCAGCTCATTACAGCTGTTGTCATTCTGCTCATCGGCCGTTTTGTATTTGGATTTACATTGGTGCATGGTGCTGTTACGTTTATTGAATTGCTGTTGCTGAGTTTGGTTGGGCTGATTGTATTCATGGGCTTTGGGTTTATTGTAAGTGGTATGGCCAAGAACGAAAGCACCATACCGCCGTTTGCCAACATGTTTACATTGCCGCAGTTTTTATTAGCAGGCACTTTCTTTTCCATTGATACGTTTCCGAAATGGTTACAACCCATTTGCCGCATCTTGCCGCTTACACATCTTAACGATGCCATGCGCAATATTGCATTTGAAGGCAGTCATTTAATTGATTGTGGCAAACAACTCGGTATACTTGGAATATGGGGCATTGTGTTATATGCTGTTGCCATTAAAGTGTTCCGGTGGGAATAAGAGTGATGCTGAATGTTTGCGGTAGGATTTATGATTTAGCGTTCAAGGTTTGCTAAGAACCATGAACCATTAACTATGAACTTGTTTTTATGCGATTGATAAAAATGTTTTTGTTTGTGCTGGTGGGTATGTTTGCGGTCATTACCATTATCGGATTATTTATACCATCAAGCGTAAAAGTGTCAAGAGGTGTAATTGTAAATACCGACAGCAGTAATGTGTACAAAGAGCTGAGCGATGTAAAAAACTGGAACCAATGGTTACCTTGGATTACTGCAGATAGTGGTGCTGTTGTCCAAACCTCTGCTGTTACTAATGCACCCGGTGCTTATTTGAAATGGAAAGGAATGAAGTTGAACAGTGCAGGAACCCTCACTGTACAATCGATTAAGCCCGATGAAATACTGGTGCTTCACGAAATGAAGGATATGAATACGTCCGAAGGTGGTTTCCGCATCCGAACGGTGAGAGCTAATACAACCGAAGTGCTTTGGTACATGGAGTATAAGCTAAAGTGGTATCCTTGGGAACGTTTCTTCGGTATCTTTCTCGATAAAATTATCGGTTCGGCGTTTGAACAGGGGCTGGAGCAATTCCGCAACTATGCTGAACAAAAGTATGCCGGATCAACAGCCACACTTACCACGGAAAACTGATTTTCCCCATTGTAACAGAAGGGATGCCCTTTAATGCTTTACTGAACCTGATGCCGCTGCCAGCCACACATTCGTTGGCTAATACAGCAAACAGTACCGCTTCTTTTGCATCGGGATGAATACCTAACTCACTTGTTAACTTAACAGGTACGCCGGGTAATAAAATTTTTATCCGCTCCATCAGCAACGGATTGTGCATGCCGCCGCCACTGGCATACAGTACAAACTGGTTGTTGCCCTGCATGGTTTTTTGTACCGCTTCTGCAATGGTTTCGGCCGAAAATAAATTGAGGGTAGTCATAGCATCGGCCGCACTGATGGTTTCAATGCCTGCTTTTTGTTTGGCGGCTTCCAGGTAAGCCAGATTAAATAATTCGGGTCCGGTAGTTTTTGGAAAATCCTGTCCAAAAAACGGATGGTCTTTCAGCGCTTTCAACAAAGCTTCATGTACTGTTCCCTGCCGGGCCAAGCCTGCATCTTCATCAAAATATTTTCCGGGTATTTCCTGCTGTACCAACGCATCCATCATGGTATTGCCGGGTCCGGTATCGGTGCTGAAAATTTTATCGGCATCCATCGAGCCGGGTAGGAAAGTAAAGTTGGCAATGCCGCCCATATTCAGCATAATGCGGTCTTCGCCTTTCTTCGAAAAAATAAAATAATCACCGTACACGGCGAGTGGGGCGCCTTCGCCACCCGCCGCAATATGTTTTTGCCGAAAATCGCTGATGGTGATGATGCCTGTTTCAACAGCCAGGTGGTCGCCATCGCCTATCTGTAATGTTGCATTGCCGAATTTCTCTTGCTGATGCAATGCTTTCGGTGCATGATAAATGGTTTGTCCGTGGCTGGCAATTAAATCAACCTCTTCTTTTGCAATCCCATGTTTGGTTATGAAGGTATTGATCATGGCTGCCTGCTGTTGCGCTACCCAAGGGTTCAGTAAGCACAACTTTTCCAGGTCAACCTGCTTTTTCGAAAACACAGATTTTATTTCGGCTTTAAAATCATTGTTATAAGCAATGGTTTCAAATGCCTTTATGCTGATGTGGCTGTTATGGCCTTCGCCCTCAATTACACAATACGCAATGTCAAGTCCATCTACCGATGTGCCACTCATTAACCCAATGATGTGCCGCTGCTTTTTATGGGCAAGGGCGGTTAAAGTTTGCAAATTCCTGTTCATGCAATAAATATAAGAAATGCTTGTATTTGCGAACTATCGGAATTTTAATTGCTGATTTATGCCGTTCGTACAGAAAAAACTTGCATTTTTTTGCAGGTTTTTTAAACTTTAGTATTTTCCAGTTGTATTTTATACTCGATTAACAGCCATAACCAGCATGCTTAAGCAGGAAAGACAAGCCTTTATTGTACACCAGGTGAACCTGCACAACCGTGTGCTTTCATCCGATCTCAGTTCGCAGATTAATGTATCGGAAGATACCATCCGCCGGGATTTGCAGGAACTGGCCGACAAGGGAAAGATCATTAAAGTACATGGCGGGGCGTTATCACGCTCGTTCAGCAGTTCCATTAACTCTTCCAGTGTATATAATATTGATGCAAAGAAGACCATTGCTCAAAAAGCCGCCTCGTTAATTAAAGACGGCATGTTTGTAATGAGCACCGGTGGTACTACCATTATTGAAATGGCGAAGGCATTACCGGAAAATCTGCATGCAACATTCATTACCGGCAGTTTACCCGCCGCATTGGAATATGTACATCACCCAACAATTGAAGTGATTTTTATCGGCGATAAGCTTTCGAAAAGTTCGCAGATAACCATTGGAGCCGATGCTATATTAAAAATCAGGCAGTTTAAAGTGGATCTCTGTTTTCTCGGCATCAATGCACTTGATGTAAAACACGGGTTAACTGATAATGATTATGAAGTGGTGCAGGTGAAAAAAGCCATGATTGAATCGGCTAACCAGGTAATTGCTTTATCCATTTCAGAAAAAATCAATACCACACAAAACATACAGGTATGTAAAGTAGGGGAGTTGGATACGTTGGTAACAGAATTGTCGCCCGATGATAAACTATTCCAGCCTTATAAAAATGCCGGACTAAACATTCTTTAATTGATTAAACCTTTCAAACTAAAATCTGCAAAATGAAACGAAGTAAACAAAAACAAACGGGCCGGTGGTTGCACTTGCCTTTGTTACTGGCAATGTTGCTGCTTTGCTCTGTGGTAAGTGCACAGGTAACCATTTCCGGTAAAGTAACTGTTGCAGCCAATGCATCAGCCGCAAATGTGTCGGTTACTATCCGAAACACCGGCGTTGGTACAACTACCGATGCAAATGGTGCGTTCAGTATTTCGGCTAACCTGAAACCCGGTAAGTATGTGCTGGAGTTTTCGGGTGTTGGGCTTAAAACCAAAACAGCCAATGTTGATGTTACAGCTGGTAAAAGCGCCTATACTGCAGATGCAGCGTTAGATGATGATGTGCTGGGTTTGGATGAAGTAGTGGTAACAGGTACCAGCCAGGGTACTACCAAGAAACAGTTGGGCAGCTACGTTAGTACAGTAAAAGCCGATCAGTTGAATAAAGGTGCAACGGGTAATGTGTTGGCGGCATTACAAGGTAAAACAGCAGGTGCACAAATTATTCAAAACAGCGGCGATCCTGCCGGCGGAATTTCGGTTCGTTTGAGAGGCATCAGCTCCATTAACAGTTCGTCGGAACCTCTTTATATTGTAGATGGTATTATTGTAAACAACTCCACTACACGTGTAACCAATACATCCGGTAACTACGATGGACAAAACTTTGTCGGTAACATTGGTCAAAACCGTTTGGCCGATATTAACCCGGCCGATATTGAACGCATTGAAGTATTGAATGGTGCAGCCGCAGCAGCTATATATGGTTCACGTGCCAATGCAGGTGTGGTACAAATCTTTACCAAGCGTGGAAGTTCCGGTGCACCTGTTGTAAGTTTTACAACCAACTTTACGGTAAGCCAGTTGCGTAAGAGTGTGGAGGTAAACCAGGCGCCAACCAAGTTTGGTAATGCGCCGGACGGACCAACCGCACAAACGCAGGATATCTTAACACCGGCATGGACAAACACTACACCGGTGAATCGTTATAATTATAACGATTATATTTTCCGTACAGCATTGGGTACTGATAATACAGTTTCCGTGAGTGGAGGTAAGGATAAAACAAAGTATTACACATCGGCTTCGTATTTCTTTAACCAGGGTATTGTAAAGAATACCGATTTCCGTCGTTTCAGTTTTCGTTCTAATATCGATCAAACCGTTACCGATAAACTCAGCTTTAGTCTTGGTCTGAATTATATTAACAGTGCAGCCAATGAAAAGCCAGATGGCAACTCATTCTTCTCACCCATCAACTCAATCAACATTATTGGAAACTTTCATGATATTGAAAAACGGGATGCTTTGGGTAATATCCAGGCAATTGGCGAACGCCAGCGTGTAAATCCTGTATCGGTTATTGAAGATATTAAACAGCGCCAGGAAACAAACCGTATGCTGGCATCGGCAGCAGTTAAATGGAAGCCCATTAAAAATTTAAGTATTGACTACACCATGGGTATTGATAATTATACACAGGCAGGTCAAACTTATATTCCTCCATTTGCGTATGCCGTTAATACAGCATTTTATGGTGGCGGTTTAACGCTCGATCCTGCACAGAACGGTTATGCAAGTACTGCGGCTAATAATTATTTCCAGATCAATAACGAAATTAATGCAACCTATCAGTGGCGTATAAACGACAATCTTAATTCAACAACACAGGCCGGTTATTCTGTGCAATACGAAAAATCGAGTTACTCTTTGTTGCAGGGTCGTGGTCTTGCACCATTTGTAGAAACAGTGAATGGCGCAAGTACTGCATTGCCGGGTGTTGACAGTCGTGGTGAACTTTCTGTATCGGGTGCCTACCTGCAACAGAACTTCAAGTTCAAAAATCATTTGTTTGTTACCGGTGCTGTGCGTGTTGATGGTTCTTCTGTTTTTGGAGAGAACGAACGCAACCAGGTGTATGTAAAAGCAAGTGGTAGCTATATTCTTTCCGAAACTGAGTTTTGGGGTAAAGGCGGCGTAGGTAAATGGTGGAACCTGTTTAAACTGCGTGCAGCTTATGGCGAAAGCGGTAACCTTACCGGTATCGGACCTTACGATCGTTTTAATTCATATTCCAGCATTGGTTTTCTTGGCCGTACATCGTTCTTCTCCAGCTCTACCCTGGCAAATACAAATGTAAAACCGGAGCGCCAGACAGAATTTGAAATCGGTACCGATCTTGGATTTATTGATAACCGCATTGGTGTACAATTCAACTACTATGTAAAGAATGTAAAAGATCTGTTGATCAATCGTGTTATTGCTCCTTCTACCGGTTTCTCCAGTTTGCTCGACAATTTCGGTTCGCTGGAAAACAAAGGATTTGAAATTGTTTTGAACCTTGGAATTGTACGTAAAAAAGATTTCAACTGGAATGCTACTGCCATCTTTAACCGCAACAGAAATAAAGCATTGAAGATTGGCCAGGCATTAACGTTGCTGAGTACAAACGCCGGCGCACCTGTTGCTATTTTAGAAGGTCAGCCTATTGGTATTTTCTACGGTACCTTCTTTGCAATTGATGCAAGCGGTAACCAGGTTAAAAATGCAAGCGGTATTCCATTAACAGAAAGAGGTGTACAAAATTCTCCATTGGTTTATACAACGCAGCGTGATGCAGGTGGTTTACCAAGCGGAACGGTATTGCGTAAAGTAATCGGCGATCCGAATCCTGATTACACAGCAAGCCTTGTAAACGAATTAAGTTATAAACGCTTAAGTCTGCGTTTTCAGTTTGATGCTGTACAAGGTGTAGATGTGTTTAATGCGGATTGGCGTACACGCCAGGGTGTAGGTAACGGTAAAGTAGCAGAACAGGAGCACAGAGGTTTATTGCCAAGAGGTTATGTTGCCGGTGTATATGGTATTGAAGAATGGCGTATCGATGATGGCTCGTTTGTAAAGTTGCGTGAGCTTTCTGTGAGTTATGATTTTGGACGAGTGAAAAAAGTTTTCAGTGGTTTAGTGGTAACACTCAGCGGAAGAAACCTGATTTCATTTGATAATTATAAAGGTTACGATCCGGAAGTGAATGCAGGTGGACAAAGCACCATCCTTCGTGGAATTGATTTTGGTGCAGTACCTATTCCACGCACATTCAATTTTGGTATCCAGGCTAAGTTTTAATTCTAAAATCTAAAAAAATATGTCACGATATAAACAACTAAACATGTGGATGATGGCTGTACTTGCAGTCACACTCATCACATCATGTAAAAAGAACTTCACCGATCCCAATAGGGCAACGAGTGATAAAGTATTTGCATCGCCTGCAGGCTTAACCGGTGTAAGCATTGGCTTGCAACGTGTATACGCACTTGGCCGAGCAAGCTCTTTGTACAATGTAATTTCCATTAACGGGTTTGTTACAAAAGAACTGCGTTTATTAAACCAGGGTAATTTGCCCGAGTTTCAGTTAAGTGTAGGCGGGGCAACGGTTGATGGTACCAATACAATGTTAGCAGGTTTGTGGACCAGCAGTAATAAAATTATTTATGATGCAGATTTGGTGATCAACAATGCGGCAGGTTTGGCCGATAAAGGAACTGCCAGCGGTTTAATTGGCTATGCTTCTATTTTTAAGGCACTGTCTATTGGAAACCTGGCCATGTTTTGGGAACAGATTCCTGCAGGTACAGGCACAAACGTAAGTTTCATTACCCGCCAGAATGGATTTTTAAAAGCAGTTGAAGTAATTGATAATGCATTAACCACCATTAATGCAAATGCAATCAGTCCCACATTTGCATCTAAAATTCCTGCAGGTATTGATATTGTAAATACACTCAATGCACTCAAGGCCCGTTATCTGTTGTTTGCAGGAAATTACACCGGTGCATTAACTGCAGCCAACCTGGTTGATCTGACCAAAAAATCAACCATGAATTTTGAAGCCGCTAACCCGAATCCGATTTATGATGTGGCGGGTTCTAACTTCAACGTATACCAACCAATTGATTCAACAATGGGCTTACTTGGAAGTTTGCAACCCGACCTGGCAGATAAACGTGTTCCGTTTTATATGGTATTGAGCGGTTCATCTGCTTCCCGTTTTTTAATGAAAGGTTTTGCTGCTGCAACTACAACTGCATATCCTGTTTATTATCCAGGCGAAATTACCTTGATCAAAGCGGAGTGCTATGCACGCCAGGGTACACCCGATCTTGTAAATGCGTTGGTTGAATTGAATAAAGTGGTAACGAAAAAAGCAGCTGATGATGCGTTGGGTATTGGTGCTGATTTGCCATTGCTGGTAGGGCCGTTTACACAGGCGCAGATTCTCGATCAGATCTATCGTAACAGATGTATTGAATTGTACATGTCTGGTTTGAAGCTGGAAGATATGCGTCGTTTTGGTCGTGCAACATCAGAACGCACCCGCAACTTTATGCCTTATCCTTTCCGTGAAAGAGATAATAACCCTAATACACCGGCCGATCCGGCAGGATAACTCTTTTTTCAGTAGTTATGTTTTAAGTGTTCAAGCCCCGTTTTCTAACGGGGCTTCTTTTTTTAAAGAAAATTTAAACCACGAGCAACGATTGGGTAAATAGCTTTGTCAACCCATTACAAAACCGGAATGATCGATCAGCGGCAACTCATAAAAGAATGTTTGCGTGGCAACAGCATGGCGCAAAAGCAACTCTACGATACTTTTGCTGAAACCATGCTGGGTATCTGTTACCGCTACACCAAATCGCTGGCCGATGCAGAAGATGTGTTGCAGGAAGGATTTATTAAAGTGTTCCGTAACCTGCATACATACCGGCAGGAAGGGGAGCTGGGCGGATGGATACGGATGATTATGGTGAATACTGCGTTGAATTATCTGAAAAAGAAAAAGGAATACCAGTACGATATGTCTTTTTTAAGCGAGCCGTTGCATCCTGTAAGTAATGATAACCCTGAAATAACCCTGCGCACCAAACAGCTGGCCGAGTTAATACGGCAACTGCCTACGGGCTATCAAACCATTTTCAACTTACATGCGGTAGAAGGCTTTTCGCATGTGGAAATAGGAAAGATGCTGGGCATTAGTGAAGGCACCAGCCGCAGCCAGTATATGCGTGCCCGCAACCTCTTGATCACCTGGATTGAAAAATTTAATGCCGAACCCAAAAAGCAAGTGTATGGAGGATAACCAATTTGAACAAAAGGTGAGTCTGGAGATGGGCAGCTTTAAGCTGAAGGCATCGGATGCTGTATGGCAAAACGTGGAAGCTCAGTTAAAAGAAGATAAGAAACGCCGCCGTTGGGTGTTCCTGCTTCTCTTTGCCGGATTGTTAGTGGGCGGCGGTGCTGCAGTGTATATTACCTCGGATAAACAATCAGCAACTGCAACTGTTGCCCAGGCGCCATTAAATAAAACAGCAAACGAACCAATTCATCAACAAACGCCTGCTACTACTCCTGTCATCAGCAACGAACAATCCTCAATTGAAAAGAAAGGAACGAATACGACCATTGCTGTTGCAGAAAAAAATACAAACGATGTGGCAGTAAGTAAGCCCGCCAATAAGCACACAAAGTCGGCATTAATGAATACTGTAAAAACAAAACGTACTTCTTTCAAACAGCGGCCTGCTTTACTACAAACAAACGATCACAAACAGTCAGCTGTACTTGCAAACAGTAACGAGCCTGTTGTTGTTACAGAACGCAAAACAGAAATCCCGGTTGCAGATACAACAGCAAGCATACAAACGCAGAGCGGGGAAATAAATACTGCAGTTGCTGTTGCAGAAAATAACACAACGACCAACAGTGATTCATCTGTTTTAAAAATAAATAGTACAAATGCTGTTGATACAGCTATAGTAAAAAAGAAATGGCAATTGGGTGTTCAGTTCAATACAGGTATTGCGCAGATTCGTGAAAATATTTTGCCGGGTGCGGCTTTTGCTACTGCAGATGCTTCGCCTTTATTTGGTAACAACGGAACACCGGGTGGTGCAACACGTATTACTGTTAATCAATTTGCCATTAAACCTTCTCTTCAGTTTGGTGCAGGCCTTGTGTTGCGCCATTCCATTTTTAAGAAACACAGTTTCGTAACCGGCCTGCAATACCAATACAGTAGTTATGTTGTTTTGCAAAAGCAACGTATAGACAGCTTTATGCAAACAACCAGTACATTTTCTACGGTCATGAGTTCTGAAAGCAGCGCCAGGTTTACAACACACAGTATTGCAGTGCCGCTGGATATAGAGTGGAAGATTGCATCAACTGCCAAAGGTATGTTTCGTGTGGGTACAGGATTACAGCAATGGTTCAGCATAGCCTCGTCACAGCAGGGCAATCCTTCTTCTGCATTCCGTTACAGTAATGCAACAGCGGGTACGGTAAAAGTCAGAACATGGCAGCCTGTTTTGCAATTGTCTCCTGTGTACGAATGGAAAACAAAAGAGCGTCATACATCGCAACTGGGTTTGTATTTTAATTATGGATTACGGCCGGTGTACAGCACCTCAACAAATGCAAGAGATTACTGGTGGCAAACAGGCTTGCGTTACAGGTTATTTATAAACCGTTAAAAAAATCTTTCAGTAAGCGCAACGGTTTTATAGGCAGCAATGTCAGCATGTAAACAAACTACTGCTATGATCAGGATTAAACCTTATGCATTGTTGCTGCTGCCAGTTTTGTTGTTCAGCAGTTGCCTGAAAGATAAGTGTACTCAAACCTATACCATCTTCAGTCCGGTGTATAAAACCAAACAGGAAGTGTATGCCGGTATAAAAAGCAAGCCTGCACAGGCAATTAAAAACCCGGGTAAAATAACACTTTTTGGTTCGTACATTTTTCTCAACGAAATCAACAAAGGCATTCATGTAATTGATAACAGTAATCCTTCACAGCCGAAGAACCTTTCGTTTATTGAAATGCCGGGTAATGTTGATCTGGCAGTAAAAGGCAATCGTTTGTATGCTGATCTGTACAGCGATTTAATTACACTCGATATCAGCAATCCGCAGCAGATCGGTTTGGTAAAAGTTTCATTCAATGTATTTCCGCACAGAACTTATTCCAATGGTTTTGTAGCCGATACCAACCGGTTAATTGTAGATTGGAACAGGAAGGATACGGTAGTGGAAATCAGTTGCAGCAACAATATTTCTTTCCCATGGTTTACCCGCACTGATGCGATGCTGTTTTCCTCTTTTTCTCCGGCTGCGAGTAATGCTGCCACAACAGGCATTAATGGATCGATGGCAAGCTTTGCATTAAAGAACGATTATCTCTATACCGTTTCTAACAGCGATTTGAAAGTGTTTGGTTTACAAAACCCCGATGCACCGCAACAGCAGCAAACCATATCGGTGGGCTGGGGCATTGAAACTATTTATCCGTTCAAAGATCAATTGTTCATCGGTTCCAATACAGGCATGTTTATCTACAGCATACAAAATCCGGCAGTACCAACGAAGACAGGTTCTTTTGCACATGCCTTGGCTTGTGATCCTGTAATTGCAGATGATACACATGCATATGTAACCTTGCGCAGCGGTACCAACTGCCGAGCAACCATTAACCAGTTAGATGTAATTGATATAAATAATTTGCAATCGCCGTTCTTAATCAAATCCTATGCGTTAACCAATCCGCATGGTTTATCGAAAGAGGGTAACCTGTTATTTGTTTGCGATGGGAAAGATGGTTTGAAAATTTATGATGCAACAACTCCTTCAAACCTGAAATTGATCAAGCAGTTTACCGGCTTTGAAGCGTATGATGTAATTGCCTGGAACAACAATGCATTGGTGGTTACCAAAACAGCCCTGCTGCAGTTCGATTACAGCAATGCCAACAATATTCAGCAACGTAGCAGTATTGCTATTCAAAAATAAACACATGAAATCTCTTTTGTGTATACTGTTCTTGCTGCCGTTGATTGGTTTAACACAAGTAAAACCACAGCCGGAAAAAGTAAAGCCATTCAAATTTGAAACCATTGTGCAAACCGGGTTACTGGCAGGTGGCAGTGCCGAAGCATTTACATTGCAAACAGTAAACGGTTTCCGTCATCAGAAATGGTTTGCAGGTATCGGTACCGGGATCGATTTTTATATGCAGCGGAGTATTCCGTTGTTTGTTGATGTGCGGTACGATTTTTCAACAAAGCGGAAAACGTTTTTTCTGTACAGCGATGCAGGGACTAATTTCGCCTGGACGAAAAATAGAGAGCAGCAGAACATTATTGATCAGTCGCCGGGTTTGTTTACCGATGCAGGTATCGGCTTAAAAATAAACACAAAGAAACAGGATGCATTTGTCATCAGCGCAGGTTATTCGCATAAACAATTAAAAGAAACACAAAAAGGTTTCAGCTGGTGGGGATGGTCTGTTGAATCGCCAGAAACTTATTACCGCTACAATTATAAATTCAACCGCATCGTCGTAAAAATTGGCTTTGTATTTTAACCATTGCTTTATCATCTCCCGACTATATAACCGGGATGCACCTATAGACAAGAGACCGTTACGGTCTCTTTCTTTTTTATGTGGATTGAATGAATTTTAAATTACGTTGAATACCGCTGAATTTGGTACGCTTAATCGGCGAGTGCTTAAAAACCTGCTTGAATGTTTCTTCGGTCATTTCTTCCCATTGCTTTGTACTTAAATTGAGTATTTGAGGCAAAGGTGCAAAAGCAGGTTCTGTGTTTGGTTTGCTGAAGCGGTTCCACGGACAAACATCCTGGCAAACATCGCAACCAAATAGCCAGTTGTTGAATTTGCCTTTCATGCTTTCATCAATCAACGCATCTTTTAATTCGATGGTAAAGTAGGAAATACATTTACTGCCATCAATTACTTTGTTGGGCTGTATGGCGTCGGTAGGGCAGTTATCGATGCAGCGTGTGCAACTGCCGCAATAATCTTTTGCAAATGCAGCATCGTATTGCAGCTCCAGATCGCAGATGATGGTTGCTAAAAAAAAGAACGAGCCTTGTTGTTTGTTGATGAGGTTTCCGTTTTTACCAATCCATCCAAGGCCACTGCGTGTTGCCCAGCTGCGTTCGAGTACAGGAGCACTGTCAACAAAACCACGGCCATTTACTTCGCCGATCGATTGGTTCATTTCAAACAGCAACTCTTTCAGTTTGCTGCGGATGACCTCGTGGTAATCGTTGCCGTAGGCGTACTTCGAAATTTTAGGTCCGTCGGTTGTTTGTGTTACTGCCGGGTAATAATTCATCATGAGTGTAATTACACTCTTTGCACCCGGTACAAGTTTCGCCGGATCTACACGCAACTCAAAATGATTTTCCATGTACTGCATGTTGCCATGCATGCCTTGCTTCAGCCATTGCTCCAGTCGTTTGGCATCCTCATCGAGCCGCACAGCTTTACTAATGCCGCAAAAGCTGAAACCAAGTTTTGCAGCAGTATCTTTTATAAATGTGGTATATGCAGTTACTGGTATCAATCTTATTTTTCCTGTATGTGCAGCTTATGAAATAAACGATGTGCTGCAGGTGCAAGTATTAAACCAATATTGGTAATAAACACCACGCCGCTGAACAAGGCATAAAACGATGAAAATAATTTGCCGGCATCGGAGGTAATGGTTACCACCGGTCCCATGCCGCTCAGGATCATGGAAGCATTGTGCAACGAATCGAGCCAGGGAATATCATCGGTATAATGATAACCCAGTACGCCAATGGCAAGGCAAACGGCCAGGATGCCCGAAGCAGTTAATAAGTTCCAGGCAATACGTTTGTAATATTTGTGCTTGGTAGCAAGTGGTTGTTTGCTGTGTTCGTACATAGTACAATTGTTTAGCAGCAGTGCTGCGCCGGAAAGTTACAAAACGAACAAGAAACAAGGAGGTTATTTACAACTACCGATTATTTGTGCATCCACCAATGTTTTTAACTGGTCGTACAGCTCACGCTTTAACGGATCTCTTTCTTTTTTTGTAAGCAGTATGCAGGTGTATCCTTTGCAATTATCGATCCATACAAACGGTCCGTTTTGCGAAACGGCACTCACCACTTTGCCATCTTTACTTTCAAGCCAGGTGCCCAGTCCGTAACTGAACCCGTTCATAAATGGGGGCGTAAATTTATTGAGTGCATTACCGGTTTGTATTTTCATCAGTTCGGCAACTGAAGCTTCAGTTAAAATCTGTTTACCGTTATACATGCCTTTGTTCATTAACATGCTCATAAAGTTTGTGTATTCGGTAGCAGTTGATTTCGCACCATCAAAAGGACTGATAGCTGACGTGTAATTGCTGAAGCTGGTGAAGCGCAGGTTCATCGGGCGCAGGAGCTTTTCCTGTATCAACCGATCGAATTTTTTCTTGGTTACCACTTCCAATACACGACCAACAATGTTTGTTCCGATCTGGTTGTATTGAAACCATACGCCGGGATTATTAACGATGGCTCTTTTCTCAGCATAGTGATTGACTTCTTCTTCCAGCGAAGAAAAGCTGTTGCGTTGAAACATTTTGCCGGCACCTTGTTTATCGGGCTCAATACCATCGGTATGGCTGAGGCAATGGCGGATGGTGATGTAACCTTTCATCCACTTCGGAAAAATGGGTAAATACTTTCCAACATTATCATCCAGCGAAATTTTTCCTTCCTGTACCAAAATCATCACCAGGGCTGCGGTTAACCACTGACTGCTTTCGCCAATAGGTGCTTGTATATTGGGCTTAAAATCGCCCAGTGTTTTCTGGTAAATAATTTTTCCACCTTTATAAATCATTAACGCCTGGTCGTCGCCCAATTGTTTTTGGTTGTTGAGCATAAACTGCTCCACTTCGGTAAAGTTTTGTGCAAACGTTACGTTGAGGGTAAGGAGCATAAAAAGAAAAAGCAGCATGTATTTCATTACGGAAATTTTATGCTGCTAAAGATAAATGGAAACCGGATGTAATTTTTACGATTGTTAAAGATTAACAAGCTTGTTCGGTTAACCCGGTAGTTTACTCATGTCGGAGAACATTACTTCCCACTGGTGACCGTCGGGATCTGCAAACGAATCGTAATACATCCAGCCATGATCGGCCGCTTCACGGTAGCGTGTGCCGCCGTTTGCCAATGCAGCCTGCACCATGGTATCTACTTTTTCTTTGCTTTCAACCTCAATGGCAAGTATCACCTGTGTACTGCTGCCATCGGCAAGCTGTCTGTTGGTAAAGCCGGTAAAGAACGCTCTTGTAAGCAACATGGCATACATGCTGCCTTCGTTCAGGATTAAACAGAGTGCTTTATCATCGCTGAACTGTTCGTTAAACTCAAAACCTAAACCGGTCCAGAATGTTCTTGTAACAGCCAGGTCGTTTACAGGCAGGTTGACATAGATCGATTTGATGTTTGACATGTGTATAAGGTTTAATTGGTTGTTTCTGCTAATGTTTTAATCAGTTCCAAAGCTTTGGGCCAGGTGGTTAAAAAATATTCTTTGTATTCGGGACTGATGTCCATTTCAACAGCAAGCGTTGTTATGCCGTTTGATTCGGTAAGCGTATAGTTTTCTTTTGCACCATTCCATATTTTTACTTTTTCACTCGTTGTATCTTCAATGCCATTTTTTATTTCACCCAAGTGGGTAAACGACATGTATTCGTTCTCTCTCTTTTCAGCTATTTTACTGACCATGCCGTCCCCGCTTCCATCCACAAATAAAACTTTACTTCCTTCTTGCCAATCGGTAATAGTAGTGGAGCCTTCGGCAAAAGCAGCAGTCCATGCTTCGTATTTGCCTTTGGTCCAGAGAATAGCCCAAACTTTTTCTTTGGGGGCATTGATGTTAATGTTGAAATGAATACGTTCCATAAATGAATAGTTTAAAGTTGAGCAATGAGCTGCACCGATTCGTTTATTATACGCTGCAGTTCTTTTTTATGTACTTTAATCGCTTTCATATCGGGCAGGTACAACATCCGCCGGTCTTTGTAATCGCCTTCCAGCAAAGCAGATTTTATTTTTACAATGGAGGGGTGATGAAAGATGAGATGCACATGTTGTGTTGCACGATGGTTAAACGTTACAATGTCTTCTGTACTGTAATAGCTTGGTGCATTCCACTTGATTCTTTCTTTTATACTACTGTTGCTTTGTTTAATGATGGTGAGTACTGTATCAATCTCAGCTTTTAGCGGGTGCTCCAGTTGTTGCATCCAGTCGTTTACCAGTTCCTCGTCGGAAGGTTTTGCTTTTTTAGTGGCCATAGCAGTATTGAGTTAGCAGTGATTGAATTACTGTTCAAGGTTTTTCTTCATGTTGTTGAGGTTTGTCTGCATGTCCTTTCCTACAAACTGTTCCATAAACAGGTTCATGATATTCATGGGATAAGTTGATTTGCCGGAGAATGTAGTTGTTAGTTTCGTTTGGTTATCACCCGTTGCACGAAGCGTGGTGTTTGCATAGTTGGTGCCTTCCATCGGTTCTTTAAAACGAATTTCCACTTTCATACTTTCGCCTTCTTTTACTTCAATAATTTCCTGTGCACCAACACCCACATTTTTGTCTTTACTTTCCCACGAAGAGGTGAAACCAACTGTGCCATCGGTGCCGGTGTATACAATTTTAATATTCGGATCGGCCATAACCCATACACTGTACTTTTCCTGGTTGCGGATGAGTTTTGCATAATCAAATACTTCCTGCTTGGGTTTGTTAATCACTACTTCTTTCGAGAGGCTGAACTCTTTACTGATGAACAAGGCTGCAATTAAAACAAGTATAATAAGGCCCAGGATAAAGAGGAGAATACGTTTGAGAATTTTCATGATTGATGAGTTTAAGGTTGGTTAATGATTAAATCTAGAAATTATTTTTTGCACCATCAATGTTTATGTAAAAACGGAGCCGCTGTAACCAAAGTTGTGCAGCACATTTGTAATCAGCAAAGGCTGTACCTGTTCTCCTTCTATCCGCAGTATTTTATCGCAATCATGCAGGTCGATGGTGATTTTTGAAAAAGGGTAATGCGCATTTAATTGTTCAATTATACTTGCAGCATCTTTCCGTTTGCTGATGTTGGTCTTAAAAAGTTCAATGAATGTATGTGGTTGCTGCTGTTGGCTGTATTGCTGCAAGCGTTCGTTCATTTGGCGTAAATGCCGTTGTGTATGAAACCACACAAAGTGGGCAATTTCAAGTTTGCTGATGTTGCCGAATGCAGGATGATCAATCAGCTCGTCAAACTCAATGTTGTACAGTACCTGTTGCAACGCAGCAAATGTGGTTTCAAGCTCGTTTACTAAAACAGCTTTGGTGTAAATATCTTTTGTAGGTTGTATAAACGCAGGCGCATCATATTTCTTCGTAAAGTCAAGAAAAATCTGTTTCAGCTCTTTTATTTTTTCGGCACTGTTACGTTGTGCTTTATTTCCTTTTAACGTAATGGCTTTTAGCACAGAGTTTGTAGAAAGTAACACATGCTCGGCAATTTGTGCGATGCACCAACTGCGGGCTGCAACCTTAAAATGGAGTGCCTCATCAGTGGCAGAGCGGAGTAAATGCAGTAAGTCAGTATTTACCTGTTCTATTCCGTTAAGTAAGGTGGCCGTATAAACTGTATTTGAAAGCATGTGTATTTACCGTACAAACCTACTTGCTTCCTTTTGTAACGAAAGGGTGTGTTTCCGAAATTGTATAGGGTTGATTACGACAAATGCATTTGTTACATTTGACTTCTCTTTAACTCAATCATCGCTTAAAACAATCAAATGCTGTTAGCCGTAAGAATTACCGCTGTTGATTTTTCAGGATGAATAGCATTTGGCTTAAACCAAAAACGATCACATGAAGCATGTTTCAATTCTTGTGCCGCTTGGCCATTCCAGTTTGCCGAATATTGATGGTACGCACCAGATTTTAATGGAAGTAAATAATATCCGTGAGTCGATGGGGCTGGAGCCTGCTTTCCGAATTCAGCTGGTTGGGTTGGAACATTCTATACCGCAGCGAAACGGACTTTATACTATACAGCCCGATGTGTTGATCGGCGATGTTAAAAAAACCGATCTGATAATAATTCCGGCCATGCATGGCGATCTGGAAAAAGCTATGCAGGCAAACGCAGCATTTATTCCATGGATTGTGGGGCAGTATAAGCAGGGAGCTGAAGTTGCAACCTTTTGCATAGCAGTATTTCTGTTGGCAGCAACAGGTTTGTTAGACGGAAAGAAATGTGCAACACACTGGATTGCTGCCAACGATTTCCGCCGCATGTTTCCGCAGGTGAATTTGGTAGATGATCGGATTATGACCGAAGAAGATGGGTTGTACAGCAGCGGAGGTGCTTATTCATTTTTAAACCTGCTGGCTTACCTTATTGAAAAATATGCAGGTCGTGAAGTAGCGGTACGGATTGCCAAAACGTTTATGATTGATATCGATCGGGAAAGTCAATCGCCTTTTATTATTTTCAACGGACAAAAAGCACACGAAGACGATTCGATAAAAAAAGCACAGGAGTACATTGAACGTAATTACCAGGATAAGATTACAGTCGATCAGTTAGCCGATATGCTGGCATTGGGCAGACGTAATCTTGAACGCAGGTTTAAAAAAGCAACAGCGAATACCGTGGTGGAATACATTCAGCGTGTAAAAGTTGAAGCAGCCAAACGCCAACTCGAAAGCGGCCGAAAGAATGTGAATGAAGTGATGTACGAAACGGGTTACTCCGATGAAAAAGCATTCCGCACGGTGTTTCGTAAAATCACCGGTTTATCGCCGCTGGCTTACAGAAATAAATATCATAAAGAAGCGATTGCGGTATAATTTAAACAATCAGGTATGAACACTGCCATTACAACCATCGATGCGTACATCGCTACTTTTCCTGTAAGCACGCAAGCTTTACTGCAACAAATGCGCAATACTATTACCAAAGCTGCACCAAAGGCTGAAGAAGCCATCAGTTATGGTATGCCAACCTTTAAGCTGCAAGGCAACCTGGTGCATTTTGCGGGTTACAAAAATCACATCGGCTTTTATCCTGCTCCATCGGGCATTGAAGCATTTGCAGCGGAACTGAAAAAATATAAAACATCCAAGGGGGCTATTCAGTTTCCAATTGATGAAAAGTTACCGCTTACACTGGTAACAAAAATTGTAAAATTCCGTGCAAAGGAAAACGAAGCAAAGGCTGCTTCGAAAAAAAAGAAGTAACTGTTAATACAGGCTTTGCTGTTTGGGGCTGTTATTCTTTTCAACAAAAGGTACAACTGCTTCTACGGTGCAACCATTTCCCGGCGATGAACGGACCGTTATTTTACCGGCAAATGCTTTTACCCTTGCTTCCATATTGTTCAGGCCAAGCCCCACACGTTGATGCAACGGATCAAATCCTTTGCCGTTGTCGGAAATGGTAAGGTGAATGTCGTTCTGTTCAAGATTCAGTACCACGCTTACTTTGGTGGCTGCCGCATGCTTCAGCACATTGTTCAGTTGCTCCTGTACAATACGAAACAGCGCACGCTTCTGCTGCATATCAAGATTGGCAAATGCGTTGTTGTATTCGAATTGAATGGTTACTTTACCGGTTGCATTAAAGTTGTCAAGCAAATCCTTTAACGCATTAATAATGGTTTTGGAATTTAATGTTGGCGGATTGAACGAATGAGACAGGTTCCTGATTTCCTGAATAGAATCCTGTATCAATTGTTTTGCCTGCGGTAAATAGGTTTTACTGATTTCCTGGTTGCGTTCAATAATTTCAAGGTAGTGTTTGGTTACTGATAAAATCTGGCAAACGTTATCGTGCAACTCGCCGCCGATAATTTCACGCTCCATTTCCTGCGTTTGAATGACCTGTTGCATAATCAGCTGCTCACGGGCATTCCTTTCTTTTACCAGTGCATTTTCCAAACGTTTACGTTCGGTAATATCCCGTATTACAATAACGGTTGCGGGCTGGTGGTTACCCGGATTTTTATATTGCGAAGATGCTACCTCGCCTTTAAACAGGCTTCCATTCGAACGTTTCAATTTTATTTCGCCATTAAAACCCGGTTGTTTGTAAAACTCGAAATTGGTTTTATCGTCTGTAATAAATTCAGCAATATTTCTGATGGGCATATGCTCCTTACTCAGCATAAAAACTTTGTAAGCTGCAGGATTCAAATCGGTAATTACGCCATTACCATCGGTAAGCAGAATTGCATCTTTACTGTTCTCGAACATGGAGCGGTACTTCTCCTCACTTTCAGAAAGTGCATTGAAGAAACGGCGTCTGTTTTGTATGCCTGTAATAATGGCTATGGAAAACAACACAACCAGCAGTGTAATAGTGGTTGTAAATACAATCGATTTTGTCTGTTGCAGGTTGTAATTACGCAACACATCTACTTCACGTTTGCCCACTGTAGCAATAATGGGATAGTTTTTTAATTTCCGGTAGCTGAAAAAAGTTGGAATATTACGAATGGCATCTCTTGCATAATAATTATCAACCGGTTTGTTTTTCAGGTGTTGGAACAGCGGGCTTTTAATAATGTTCTCGCCAAAGCTGGCAACCGCTCCGGTTTTACGGGCATAGGTTGTGCCGTCCGGCGCAATCAGTGAAATGATGTCGAACGAATCAACAAAGGCCCCGTCGGAAAATGATGTAAAAGTTTCAGGAAAAACCTGCAAGGCAATGACCCCGGCAAAATTATTTTGCTGATCGCTGATTCTGCGACTGAGAACAATCACCGCTTTCGAAAACAAACGGGACTGCATGGGTTTGCTGATAAACAGGCTGTCTTTGGTAGAAGCGGTATGAATTTGAAAATATTCCCGAAAGCTGAAGTTGGTCGTTGTGTCGGGGTGAAAAGGATGAAAAGAGGAAACAAGGTCACCACCGGCATCCATAATTACAACGCCTTCGAGTAATTTCTGATCGATTGTATTGTTTTGCTTTAATAACTGGAAGTTGTTGAACGTATTTGCTTTCTGGTATTCGGAGCGAACGATCTGCAGGATAAGATCCGCATTTTGAATCGTACGGATTGTATAGCTTTCCAATGCCAGGGCCTGGTTAGCGTTCAGTTGCATTGCTTTGTTTATGGCCGATTCTTTTTCTTTTTTCAATTGCTGAAAAACGTTTACCCATAGCAGTAATATAAGCAATGATCCAAAAAGGATAACAGAAGCGATTGCAGAAAATGGGCTTTTCGTGAATTTGAACATAATCGAGCCGACGTTGAACAATATACGAAGGTATGCTTTCATTTCATATAAATTTGTTCTGTTATATATATGGCAACTCTCTTTTCAACAGCACATTGCAGTTACAAGTGGTTGTAATCAGTGTTTGTACAAACGGGTTCGAAAAAAAACGTTTTCAATGTTGGGTAAAGCAGGCATGTGTTAAATGGCACCGGCAGTTGAATAGAAAAGGAAGCTGTTATACTTACAACAAACATCATTATTCAAACGAAGAAGCCCCGGTTTGATCAGTAACTGTATACTGCTTAACCGGGGCTTTGAATAAAAATGTTCTGCGCTGCTGCTATTTAAGTTTATACCGCAGTCCGGCATAAACAATGCGGCCGTTCATCGGTCCCCATACAATGGAGCCATCGAAATATTTACTAAAGGGCTGATCGGCTGCAATAATTAACCGCTGCTGCATATAGTTTGTAAAATTCTCAGCACCGATGTATACATCCCAGCTTTTTCCAAATTGTTTCGTTACCTGCGCACTCATTTGCAGGTATGCAGGTGAGTACGTTCCCAATTGTTTATCGGCCGGGTTACTACCGGTGTTGGGCAATCGTTTTTTGCTGAACCATTGAACGGTGTAATCAAACTTCCAGTGATTGTTTGTTTCGTAACCAAGATTTATAAATGCACGGTGTTTGGCTACGAGTGGTTTCGCTAATACGCTGGTATTGTAAGTGGTCTGTACATCTAACCAGCGATAGGCCATCCGCACATCCAGATTTTTAACCAGCTGGTAGTTTAATTCGAGCTGTAAACTGTTGGAATAAGACTTGCCGGTAAGATTATAGAAAAGAATTTTCTGTGCATCTGCATCCACATCAACCACCACCTGTTGTTTAAAGCGGGTATGGTATACATCAATGCTGAAAGATCCCGGCAAAATGTTCAATTGGAAATTATGAATGAAGTTAATGCCCATGTTGAATGCTTTTTCAGGATCTAATCCGTAGCCATAGTTAGAAGTTGGATTAACAATACTGTATTGTCTTGCACTTACAAATACGGCCACATTCTCGGCAAAAATGTTGGCCATGCGAAAGCCCGAACCAACTGAAAAGCGGAGATTGGTTTTGGGCGTGAAATCGTATTTAAGATGTAAACGTGGCGTAGTGATCAATCCAAACCGGTTATGATAATCTTCTCTTAACCCGGCAATAGCTGTAAACTTTGCTGCAGTGTACGTGTATTCAAAAAATGCACCTGGTACAGTTTCTTTTCTGTTGTACCGATTGCTGTTTACGGTTTCATTATACCCATCTTGCATAAAACTTAAGCCGGTACGAAATTTATGAGCCGTTGTGCCAATAATGGATTGATAAATAAGATTGGCATAAAGCGATTGTTGCTTACTCGTGTAGGTGGTTAAACCATAGTATGAATTATTGTTGTACTGAATAGCCGAGAACATCAGCCCGATGCTTTTGTATTTCTGTTGCGGAAATACATAGCCAACTTTTGCTGAAGCTTCGTTTTGCTCAACATCCATACCCACACCGTATTTATTTGTGCTCAGTTTATCTTTCTCCGGATCGAAGGTTACCTGCCCGGCCTGCCGGTGATCGTTCAATGCTTTCAATACAAATTGCCCAAACCAGCCATTGGCATCAGTATACTTCCAGCGGTTAATTACATTCAGTTGTCTGCCCAGCGGAATATCCAAAAAGCCGTCTTTGTTTGCATCTGTTTTTGTAACCACTCCATTGGCATGCGTAAGCAAAGCAGTGCTCCATTTGTCGTTGAGTTTTTTCGATAAGTTAATCGTTGTCTCCAATCGGCCAAGATTATTCACGTAACTGTTTACAAACAGCTTTTCCATTTTGTCGGGCTTTTTTTCTTCAACATTAATTTGCCCGGCAATGCTTTCGTAACCATTTACAACAGATCCTGTTCCCTTTGTAACCTGTATACCTTCAATCCATGGGCCAGGTATAAACGTTAGTCCATAACTTCCTGCAAGACCACGTATCTCCGGAATATTTTCTGTAAGCAGCTGTGTGTAATTGCCCGATAAGCCGAGCAGTTGTATCTGCTTCATACCTGTTACTGCATCGGCATAGCTTACATCTACACTCGGGCTTGTTTCAAAACTTTCACTAAGGTTGCAGCAGGCTGCTTTGGTTAATTCTTTAGTGCCAATGTTTAATGTGTTGAACGTACTGATCGTTGAAACACGGGTGTTCTGTTGTTTGGCCTGTACAATTACTTCGTTCAGATTTTTAGGCGATACGTTTTTCAGAATTACTTTTATTTCACTTGCAGAAGTAATTTGAATGGTATCAGCTCCATAGCCAATATAACTGATGCTGATAGTTGTTGGAATGCTGCAGGTTAATTGAAATACACCTGTACTGTCTGTAAGGCTGCTATGTGTTGAGTGCAAACAACGCACCGTTGCTCCGCCGAGCGGAATAATTCTTCCTTTTTTATCTTCTTCCAGCACAACACCGGTAATGGTATGCAAGATTGATGCATGTGTGCCGGTTGTTTGCGTTGTGTCGGGTGCTGTATTATTTGTTGCCGTCAACGCTGTTCGTTCGTAATGACAGCAGGCGGGTAAGCGTTTGTAAATTTCATCCGGTGCAATAAATCCTTCCGAATCGTGGCCTGCTGCTGCAAGTCTTTGTTGAATGTCGGCTTTGGAAAAACGGCTGCTGTCGTAACGCACGGTAAGCAGGTTGCTTTCAATGATCCACTCTGCTTTTGTGACGCCAAAGTTGAGCAGCGTTGTTTCAATGCGATGTTTACATTGTTCGCAGGTGCCGAGTACTTTAAAGGTTTCTGTTTTTTGATGTTGTTTTTGTGCTGCAGCGGTAAGGCCTGTAAAAGCCAGCAACAACACAAGCATGTATGTTTTCATGTTGTAATTTTTTGAAATAGCTGAATAGAATTATGTATGCGGAAATCATCTGCATACAGTGAATCGTCATTCAGTAAATCTCAAATTCGGAAAATGCAGAAAAGCACATGCAAATCGGGGAGTGGTAGTGGCGGAGGTTTTTGACACAACAGATGTATACTGTTGCTGAGCGGAACTGCCGCAACTGAAGTACTGTTGTAGAAAGAAGCTGTTGTAACCGGTGCCGTAAATTGGTAAACCGGCTGGTCGTTTTCTTTCTGATCGGTTTTAAGTTTTACTGTTACCGTTTTGTTATCGCAGCAACCTTTCGGTTCATCGGGTTTGCACTGTTTCTCTTGGTGTGTAACAACCAGTGAAACAGTTTTCAGTTTACCGCAGCAATAAAAGTAATGGATGTTCACCCCAAAAGAGGCAATAGCATAACAAACCAATAGTACAGTAAGTAAACTTTTTTTCACGCCGTAAAAGTAATTGCTTCCAAAATTGGAAAACATGATTTTGAGCAGGAAAACAACTGTCGGGACTGGTTACCGCATCACATTGTCAACAAGCTCTCTCAGTTCCCGGTATTTCATTTGCCGTTCTTTGTGTTTCAGGTTAAACACAAAAAGAAACGCACAGTATTTTTTATCGTTATCGATCCACGGAAATGAACCAAATAATCCCGGGCTGCTCACCGCACTTCCTCTTTTCGAATTTGGCATTGCATCTTTCTTTTCACTTACGGCTAAAGGTGCATCCATGATCCACTCGCCAAAACCATAGCCCCAGGTGCCGGCTTCATCGGGGGTATAAGCCATTTCTACATCCCGGCTTAAGCGGTTCTTTTGCATTTCGTTTATCAATGCTTTGCTGATGATGCGTTTGCCGTTGTATTCACCTTCGTTCAGCAGCATTATTAAAAAGTGCATGTAATCTTCCGGTGTGCTAAAAGCGCCGCCTGCTGCAAGGGGAACGCCGTTTTTGCCAAAATCAGTGTTCTTCATTTCCAATGGATCGGCAATGCGTTCCCTGAACGCTGTTTCAAAATCTTTCTCACTTACTTTTTCAATAATCGCTGCTATAATCTGCAAACCGGTATTGCTGTAATGAAAATACTTGCCGGGCGTTCCCTCCATCGGCAACATGGCTATTTGCTCAATGGCTTCAAACATGGTTTTTACATTTTTCATACCGCTCAACATATCACGCAAGCCGCCGCTTTTAATACCGGTTGTGTGGTTTAAACATTGCCATACTTTAATGCCGCCCTTGCCGTATTTGGTCATCACGGGTAAAAACTTTCCAACGGAGTCGGTTAACCGAACTTTGTTTTCATCAATGTAGGTCATCAGTAATGCAGCGGTTAACCATTTGCTGCTGCTGGCAATGCGTTCACGGGTAGTAGTTGTATAATCCTGCAATACTTCTTCCACATCTTTGCCCTGCACTTTGGCTTTGATCTTTCCACGGTTTTGCTGGGCCTTAGTTAAATTGTTAAAATTCTGCGTGTATACAAATTTTCCATCCTTATAAATCATTAATACTGCACGGCCGCCCAAATCGGTGAGGTTGTTATTTACCCAATCGTTTACCTTACTGAAATCCTGTTGTGCAAATGCAAACTGAAAGAATAACAGGAAAACGAGGCTGGCACTGACTTTGGGGCGGATATTCAAACGGTTAAGTGACATTCTTTCTGATTTTTTTTATTGGATTGTGTTTTGCGAACAATGTTTAAAACAATAGAACTATGAATTTAGGAAACTTCACTATAAAAGCAGCAGAAGCTGTGCAGCAGGCCCAGCAATTGGCTTTTAATGCACAGAATGTAAATATTGAAACCGAACATATCCTCAAAGCATTACTCGATCAGCAGGATAGTCCGGTTGATTACTTGTTGAAGAAAAATAATGTTACTGTAAATCTTGTAGAAACAAAACTCGATGAAGCCATCAGCCGCTTGCCGAAAACAAGTGGAGAAGCTGCACAATCGATTAGCCGTGAAGCCAACAGTGTGGTATTGCGAGCAGGTGCTGCGTTAAAAAGTTTTGGCGATGAGTTTGTTACTCCCGAGCATTTGTTGCTCGCAATTGTGCAAGGCAACGATTCTACTGCAAAACTGTTGAAAGATGCCGGCTTAACGGAGAAAGGATTGCTTACAGCCATTAAAGATTTACGGAAAGGCGATACAGTAAAAAGCCAGACACAGGAAACACAGTTCAACGCATTAAACAAATATGCAAAGAACTTAAATGAAATGGCAAGACAGGGCAAGCTCGATCCTGTTATTGGAAGGGACGAAGAGATACGCCGCACCTTACACATCTTGACCCGTCGCAGTAAAAACAATCCTATTCTTGTGGGTGAACCGGGTGTAGGTAAAACAGCTATTGCCGAAGGATTGGCCATGCGTATTGTAAATGGCGATGTGCCGGAGAATTTAAAATCGAAAATTATTTACGCATTGGATATGGGACAACTCATTGCCGGTGCAAAATATAAAGGTGAGTTTGAAGAACGTTTGAAAAGTGTGGTAAAAGAAGTAAGCACCAGCGATGGTGAAATTATTTTGTTCATTGATGAAATTCATACGCTTGTTGGTGCAGGCGGCGGCGAAGGTGCAATGGATGCAGCCAACATTTTGAAGCCTGCACTGGCAAGAGGTGAGTTGCGTGCAATTGGTGCAACTACACTGAATGAGTACCAGAAGTTTTTTGAAAAAGATAAAGCACTCGAACGTCGTTTTCAGAAAGTAATGATTGATGAGCCAAGTGTGGAAGATGCGGTATCAATTCTTCGTGGGTTGAAAGACCGTTACGAAACACACCACCATGTACGCATTAAAGACGAAGCCATTATTGCAGCAGTTGAATTAAGTACACGCTACATCACCGATCGTTTCCTGCCCGACAAAGCAATTGACCTCATCGATGAAAGTGCAGCCAAGCTTCGTTTGGAAATGAACAGCATGCCCGAGGAACTGGATAAACTCGAACGCCAGATCCGTCAATTGGAAATTGAACGGGAAGCGATTAAACGTGAAAGCGACGAACAGAAGTTAAAAGAGCTGAACACAGAAATTGCCAATCTTTCTGTAGAGCGTGACACACTCAAAGCAAAATGGAAAGAAGAAAAAGAACTGGTGGAAAAAGTACAAAACGCCAAAGCGGAGATTGAAAATTTAAAACTCCAGGCCGAGCGTGCAGAACGTGAAGGCGATTATGGTAAGGTAGCTGAGATCCGTTACGGTAAAGTAAAAGAACAGGAAGCAGTGATTGCTGAACTAAGCACGCAGCTTGCGGCCAGCAGCGAAAAGCGTTTGCTGAAAGAAGAAGTAGATGCAGAAGATATTGCAGAGAATATTGCGAAGATGACAGGTATTCCGGTTGCCAAGATGATGCAGAGCGAACGGGAAAAATTATTGCATCTCGAAGATGAACTGCACAACCGTGTAGTTGGACAGGAGGAGGCAATTACAGCTGTAGCCGATGCGATCCGCAGAAGCAGGGCAGGGTTGAGCGATCCACGAAAACCAATCGGCTCTTTCATTTTCCTGGGTACAACCGGCGTGGGTAAAACCGAACTGGCAAAAGCTCTGGCCGAATACCTGTTTGATGATGAAAGCATGATGACGAGGATTGACATGAGCGAATACCAGGAGAAGCATACCGTTTCCCGACTGGTTGGTGCGCCTCCCGGCTATGTGGGATATGATGAAGGAGGTCAGTTGACCGAGGCTGTGCGTCGCAAACCTTACAGTGTGGTCTTGCTCGATGAAATTGAAAAAGCGCATCCTGATGTATGGAATGTATTGTTGCAGGTGCTGGATGATGGCCGCTTAACCGACAATAAAGGCAGGGTGGTGAACTTCAAGAACACTATCATCATCATGACCAGCAATATTGGTAGTCATTTGATTAGCGAGGCATACGAAGGCGTAAGCACTGAGAATGAGATAGATAAGGCGGCAGAACGGGCCAAGCTGGAAGTTATGACGTTGTTGCGACAAACCATTCGCCCCGAATTCTTGAATCGTGTGGATGAAATTATTATGTTTGCACCGTTACTTCAAAAGGAAATCAAATCCATTATTCGCATTCAGCTGAATAACCTGAAGAAACTGGTGGCCCAGAGCGGCATACAGCTGGACTTTTCTGACTACACCCTTGAATTCCTTGCCGAACATGGTTTCGATCCCCAGTTTGGAGCAAGACCTCTAAAACGATTGATCCAGAAAGAGATCGTAAATGGCTTGAGCCGGAAAATTTTATCAGGCGATATCGACAAAGCCCACAAAGTAGTTGTTGATGTGTTTGATGGCGTAGTGGTTTTCAGAAATGAAAACGGACATGCTGCCCCTTCAAAAGAAACAAACAAAGCAACGGCTGCACAATAAGTATTAGGAAACTGAATTGATCATATTTTAAAAAAGGAGCACGTATGGCACAAAAACAAGCAGAAATAGAAATTATACCACCAAAGGATATTTGGGTAGGCAATAAAAAAGCTCCTGTTAAGCTGGTCATGTATGGCGATTATGAAAGCGAAGCCTGTGCAAAAGCAAATGAAGTAGTAAACCAGTTACTGGAGAAGTTTGAAGACGAAGTTCAGTTTAACTTCCGTCACTTTCCGTTAACACGTATTCACCAGCGTGCGCAAAAAGCAGCTGAAGCATCAGTTGGTGCAGCACAGGAAGGTGAGGTGAAGTTTTGGGATATGCACAACACTTTATTTGCTCACCGCCGTAACCTCGGCACCATCAGCTTAAAAGGCTATGCAAAAGATGTAGGTGTTACCGATAAAAACTTTTTAACCAAACTGGTTGATTCGGTATATGGTTGGAGCGTAAGAGCCGATTTATTGGAAGGAGCAGATAAAGGCATTAAAGATGTGCCGTTCTTCTATATTAACGGCGAACCGTATAAAGGCCCTGTTAACCTCAGCGCTTTCAGTAAAGTAATTGAGCCGTTGGCGAAAACCAAGAAAGCGCCTGCAAAAGCAGCAGCAAAGAAAAGAGCATAAAATTTCAGTGATACTTAAAAAGGCAACAGATAAATCTGTTGCCTTTTTTGTTGGCAACCACTTACAAAAATTATCGTTTCATCTCTGTACAAACTGTCATCTTTGCAAACTCAAACATCGACTATGGCTTCTAATCGCAACGCTGCAATCGGCTTTATTTTCATCACCATGCTTATTGATGTGATCGGCTTTGGCATCATCATTCCCGTAATGCCCAAACTGATAGAAGAGCTGGGGCATGCGAATGTAAGCCAGGCATCCAAGATCGGCGGATGGTTATTGTTTGCGTTTGCCATTACACAGTTCATTTTTTCGCCCTTAATGGGTAACCTCAGCGACAGGTTTGGCCGTCGCCCCGTTATTCTGGCTTCGCTGTTTGGTTTTGCAATTGATTATTTATTCCTCGCTTTTGCGCCCACGATCGGTTGGTTGTTTGTCGGTCGTATTGTGGCAGGGTTTACCGGCGCCAGCTTTACAGCTGCATCGGCCTATATTGCCGACATCAGCTTACCCGAAGAACGGGCAAAGAATTTTGGGATGATCGGTGCCGCCTTTGGGTTAGGTTTTGTAATTGGACCGGCAGTAGGCGGTTTGTTGGGCGGTTTTGGTCCTCGTGTACCGTTTATGGTGGCAGCAGGTTTGTGTATGCTCAATTTCCTGTACGGACTGTTTGTATTGCCCGAATCGCTGAAGCCTGAAAACAGAAGAGCTTTTCAATGGGTGCGTGCCATACCCGGTGTTACCTTAGTGAAATTGCGAAAGTATCCTTCTATCGGCGGACTGGTATTGGCGCTGTTCCTCGTTTATCTTGGCAGCCATGCCGTACACAGTAACTGGAGTTTCTTTACCATTGAGCGGTTTAAGTGGGATTCGAAAATGATTGGTATTTCGCTGGCGGTTGTAGGCTTGTTGGTGGGAGCTGTGCAGGCGGGTTTAACAAGGGTCATCAATCCCCGCATCGGCAACGAAAAAAGTATATACATCGGTCTTGCATTGTATGCGGTTGGTATGTTCCTGTTTGCGCTGGCAAACCAAAGCTGGATGATGTTTGCTTTTCTGGTGCCTTATTGTTTGGGTGGAATTTGTGGTCCGGCATTGCAATCCATTATGGCCGGCCTTGTTCCTTCCAACGAACAGGGCGAGTTGCAAGGTTCGCTGTCTGCCTTAATGAGTTTCAGTTCTATTTTAGGCCCGGTTATGATGACCAATATTTTTGCAGCTTTCACCGGCGCAAAGGCACCGGTTTATTTTCCGGGCGCACCTTTTTTATTGGGTTCCATCTTTATGTTGGCAAGTGCCGGAGTTGCTTACTACTCCCTTCATCACAAAAAAGCATTAAGGGCATAGCAATGCCGTTTGGCAGCTGTTGCGGCTGTCAGTAACCTGTGCCGGTTTTGAAAACAGGTTTATTTCGGGTTTCGCCTGAAATAATCGTCCAGCGAAATAGGCCCGCCACCTTCTGCAAAAAAGAAACACAACAGTACGAGAATGGCAAGCGACAGACCCAGTTCCGACTGGCCTGCGAATACGCCGTGCTGTGCGTTGACGAAAAAAACAGCACCTACCAGTATTGGGATCTGGATCAATACAGCCCAGCGGGTGAACAAGCCGGCTACAATTAATGATCCGCCGGCAAGGTGTAATACCGGAATGGCAATCTTTAACCATTCCATACCCGACAGGTTGCTTTGCTGCAACACGTTTTGCAGATAAACTGAGTTACTGATGAAATAAAAGCCCTTTAAAATAAGGCTGAACCCGAGAGCCACACGCACAATCACCAGCCATTTGGGGTGATGGGTGATGCTCCATTGCTGAAGTTGATGTAACATACCCATAACATTCAATTTAAGAACTGGTGTAGAACAAATACCGTACTATGTTTCTGTTGCCGGCAGGTGATGAAAAAGCAGCACGCTGCAGGATGGTTTTAACCACTTCTGCCTGAGTGATTTTCAAAAATCCACAATTGAAAATCAACGGTTCAAATTTAACCTCGTCCCCTTATCTTTGCCACTCTAAAAAAATTACGACGTGGCCACTAAATTCACGAAAGAAACTTATCTCTACTGGTACGAGTTAATGCTGCTTCTTCGCCGTTTCGAAGAAAAGACAGGTCAGCTTTATGGAATGCAAAAGATCCGTGGTTTCTGTCACCTCTACATTGGCCAGGAAGCCATTGCTGCAGGATGTATGACAGCAACGAAGCCTGAAGATAAAATGATCACTGCCTACCGTGATCATGGTTTAGCGATTGCAAAAGGTGTGAGTGCCAAGAGCTGTATGGCCGAAATGTTTGGTAAAGCAACCGGCTGTTCAAAAGGTAAAGGCGGCAGTATGCACTTTTTTGGTGCAGATGTTGGCTTCTTTGGTGGTCATGGTATTGTGGGTGCTCAAATTGGTACAGGTGCAGGTTTGGCTTTTGCTGACAAGTACAATGGCAATGACAATGTAACCCTTACTTTTTTTGGTGATGGTGCTGCCCGCCAGGGTATGTTACACGAAACATTTAACCTTGCAATGTTGTGGAAGTTGCCGGTTGTATTCATTTGCGAAAACAACAATTACGCAATGGGTACTTCGGTTACACGTACCAGTAACGTTGTAGATATTTATAAACTGGCCGATGCCTACGAAATGCCGGCAGACAGTGTTGATGGTATGGATCCCGAAGCAGTACACGAAGCTGTGGCTCGTGCCGTGAAACGTGGCCGTGACGGAGAAGGTCCGACATTACTTGAAATTAAAACGTATCGTTATAAAGGTCACTCAATGAGCGACCCGCAGAAATACCGTTCGAAGGACGAGGTGGAAGAATACAAGCAACGTGACCCAATCGAAACTTCTAAAAAGAAATTGCTGGAAGTATTTGGTGTAACGGAAGAAGAGATTGAAGTGATTAATGAGCGTGTACGCCTTGAAGTAGAAGAATGTGTACGTTTTGCAGAAGAAAGTCCATATCCTGATACAGATGAATTGTTGAAGGATGTGTATGTGGATGATAACTATCCGTTCATTGTCGACTAATCATTTTACTTGTTAACGAAGCTTACGCTATATTTAAATTTCAACTAGAACTAATACAAAATGTCTGAAACAAAAAAAACAACGGCACAGGAACTGAATGAAGTGGAAGCCATTAAGCAGGCGAAAGATTTCTGGGGTCGTTTTTCAAAACCAATCAGCTACATTGGTGGCCTGGTTATTTTATTGGCAGGTGGTTACCTCGTGTATAAAAATCTGGTCGTTGGCCCGAAAGAATCAAAAGCAAACGATGCGATGAGCCGTGCACAAATGTACTTTGCACAGGATTCATTAAACCAGGCATTAAATGGCGATGGTGCTTCAGCCGGTTTCCTCAAGATCATTAAATCGTACAGCGGAACAAAAGCTGCTAACCTGGCTAATTATTATGCAGGGGCTATTTATCTCCGTAAAGAAGATTATAACAACGCCATCAAGCATCTCGAAGATTTTTCTACCGATGCTACACAAATTCAAAGCGCAGCATGGCGTATGTTGGGCGATGCGTACATGAGTACCGATAAGAAAGAGAAAGGTGCTGAGATGTACGAAAAAGCAGCGAAGCTGAATGAGAAAGATGAATTCACCTCTTCAGAAAATCTGTTACGTGCAGCGATGGCCTATGAAGTAATCGGCAAAAAAGAAAAAGCAGCTGATTTACTGAAAGCATTGAAGGAAAAATATCCAAGATCAAATGGTGCAGGGCAAGCCGATAAGTTTCTTGCACGTTTGGGTGTTGTTTCAAACGAATAATTCATGCTAAACCCATTTTATTATGGCTGATGTTAGCAATAGCAACTTATATGCATTTAACGCAGGCACTCACGATTTTTCGGGTGCCTGTGTTGTATTAGTACGTACCGAATGGAATGCAGTTATCATTGATGAGCTGGAAAAAGGTGTGCGAAAGGTTATGCAGGAGTATGGTGTAAAGGAAGTAATTACCGTTACAGTACCGGGGGCGGTGGAAATAGGTTTTGCTGTGAAGGCTTACTGGAATCATAAATCAAGACACTTGCGCACAAGGCCGCATGCATTTATTACACTTGGTTGTGTAATACGTGGCGATACGCCGCACTTTGATTATGTATGTAAAGCTGTAACTGATTCAGTAACACAGTTGAACCTTACCATTGATGTGCCCACCATTTTCGGCGTACTTACTGTCGAAAATCAGCAACAGGCGTTAGAACGCATTGGTGGTAAGCATGGCCACAAAGGCGAAGAGGCTGCATTAACTGCATTAAAGATGATTGCATTTAATAATGCGTTGAAATAATAACTATCCTGATTAGTGATTGGCGTATGAATGTACAATTGTTTATCCCCTGCTTTGTAGATCAGCTCTATCCGCAAACGGCCTTTAATATGGTTAAGGTCCTGGAGAAGCTCGGCTGCACAGTAAATTATAATGCCAATCAAACCTGTTGCGGACAACCGGCTTTTAATGCCGGGTTTCAGCACGAGTGTAAGGATGTGGCAACAAAATTTATTAAGGATTTTTCCGGCTCCGATTATATTGTAGCACCCAGTGCATCCTGCTCGGGTTTTGTACGCAACTATTATGGTAAAATTTTCGATAACTCTTCTGTACACAACGAAGTGAAAGATATGGGCAAACGCCTGTTTGAATTCAGTGAGTTTTTAACAGAAGTATTGAAGGTTGAAGATATTGGTGCAAAGCTTGAAGGCAAGGCTACTTATCACGACAGTTGCGCCGCTTTGCGTGAATGTAAAATAAAAGAAGGCCCACGTAAGTTATTAAGTAATGTACAAGGGCTTGAATTAGTTGAGATGAATGATGTGGAAACCTGTTGCGGTTTTGGCGGCACCTTTGCCGTAAAGTTTGAGCCGATCTCTGTTGCCATGGCCGATCAGAAAGTAAACAATGCGTTGGCAACCGGCGCACAGTACATGATCTCTACCGATTTGAGTTGCCTGATGCATCTGGAAGGGTACATTAAACAAAAAGGGCATAACCTGCGAACATTACATCTTGCTGATGTGTTAGCAAATGGATGGTGAGAACGAAAATGTAAAATGACAAATAAAAAATAAAAAATGAAGAAGTATCCTGCTTTTTCATTCCTCATTCTTAATTTTTAATTCTTGATTTACATGGCTCATTGGTTAATTAAATCAGAACCGTTTAAGTACAGCTGGGATCAGTTTGTAAAAGACAAGCAAACGTTTTGGGATGGTGTGCGTAATTATGCTGCACGGAACAATCTCCGTGATATGAAAAAAGGGGATGAAGCTTTCTTTTATCACAGTAACGAAGGATTGGAAATAGTAGGTATAGCAAAGGTTGTAAAGGAATCTTATCAAGATCCTACAACAGAGGAAGATGCATGGGTGGTAGTAGATTTTAAACCGGTGCGTAAATTAAAGAAGCCGGTTACACTTGCACAAATGAAAGCAGATCCACGTTTAGCCAATATGGACCTGTTACGTTTAGGTCGCTTAAGCGTGGGCAAGGTAACAGACGAAGAATGGAACATTGTGCTGGAGCTGGCGGGTGAGCGCTAAGAGATTAAAAAGAAAAAGGAGTAAAGGAGTTGACGCAGTCAGCTCCTTTTTTATTTTAAACAACTTATTCTCCTTTTCTTCTTTTACTTTTTTAAACTCTTAGCATATTTTAACAATTAGCTTCGGTTACATTTTACAGTTAGTGGTATCAATCATTACTTATGAACGATACATCAGCAGTTGAATGATTTGCACGCCGGCAAATGAATTCAGCAAGTACTTCGCTGCTCCTGCATCTTCCTTCTCATTTCAAACAATCAAAAACATTTCAAAATGAAATGAGTCTGAAATTTTCGCAGCTATATTTTTTGTGCGAAGAAAATTTCTATGAGAATAACATTAGGCCATTAAAAACAATTAAAAATTTATCAAATGAAAAAAATCATTTTGGCTGTCGTACTATTGGCAGCCGCAGGCGGAGCTTTGTACATTTATTTCAAGCCAAAGCTTACAGATAAACCCAACGCAGTTGCTTATGCCGAATCCATTATCGGCGATTGGAAAATTGATTCTGTTGCTGCAAAAGATTCAAATAATCTGGGCTTACTGATTATGGCGCTGGACAGCAATCTTTCCAATTATGCTTTTCGTTTTGCTAAAGATGGCAGCGTTACACAATTACTCAACGATAGTATTGTGCCGGTAAAACGGAGTTATACATTCAGCGATAGTGCACATCTTGTATTAAACGAAGGTGATTCGTTGCAGGAAAGACAACTAATGCAGGTGCTCTTACTCAGCAATAAACAATTGCATGTAATGAGCAGCGACAGTACTACACTCTTCTTTAAAAAAGTGAAGTAATCAATAAAAGCGCAGGTAGTAAACAATACCTGCGCTTATGCATTTCAACTTATTCTGCATCCAAGTAAAAACAAAACTATGCGTATAAATATTTATGCAGGCCTCTTCAGTCTGCTGCTGGCGGCCTCATGCAATTACAATGGCAAAAACGGCGAAAAGGCGAATGTTGCAAACGAAGTTGAATTAAGTGCCAATGCCATTGCAGATTCTTCTGCAACAGTATTTGAAGATCCGCAACAAATTCCTGCTCCCGGATTACCCCAACAAAACGTAAAAGAAAAAACACCCACGCAGTTTCCTGAAAGCAAACCTGACTGGAATAAGAAGATTGTAAAAACTGCTTCACTAAATGTAGAAGTTAAAGCGTATAATAAATTCAATCAGCTGTTGCATACATCTGTAGCAAAGTTTGGTGGTTATATTGCCAATGAGCAGCAAGCAGAAACGGACTACAAAATTGAAAATATGGTAACGTTGAAAGTACCGGTTGATCAATTTCAGGCAGCAGTTGATTTTCTTACCAGTGGCGAAGGAAAGATCAATGAAAAAAATATTTCTTCTGATGATGTTACTACACAGTATGTTGATACACGTTCCCGTTTAGAAGCAAAGAAGCAAGTTCGCCTTCGTTATCTCGATCTGTTGAAGCAGGCAAAAAATATGGAAGAGATTCTGCAGGTACAAAATGAGATCAACGATATACAGGAACAGATTGAAAGTGCAACCGGCCGCATCAACTATTTGGCCAACGCATCTGCCATGAGTACAATTAATGTAACGTTCTATCAGGTGCTGAATACTTCTGTGCAAGAACCGGGTAAAGAAACCTTCTTGCAAAAAATAAAAACGGCTTTTGGCAGTGGTTGGGAAGCGGTAGGAGAAGTGATAGTTGCCTTGTTATATCTCTGGCCTTTGTGGTTGGTGGTTGCTGCAGTAACATGGTGGGTTCGTTCGAAAGGATATTTTAAACAAAAGAAGGCTGTACAATAGAAAACGGCAGCGGATGTTTAAGTTGTGCCGTCTTTAAACATTCGCTGCTACTATCTCTAAAAACGCTTTTCGCTCAATCATCCTCGCTCCGAGGCTTTCAAGATGCGGTGTATGAATCTGGCAATCGATCAATACCACAGCTTCGTGTTGCAGTTGTTGCACCAGTTTAATAAATGCATACTTGCTGGCGTTACTTACTTTGCTGAACATGCTTTCGCCAAAGAAAATATTACCTAAACGAATACCATATAATCCGCCGGCTAATTCATTGTTCAACCAGGCTTCTGCGCTGAAGGCATAACCCATCTTATGTAATTGTGTGTAAGCAAATTCAATTTCATTGGTGATCCAGGTACCCTCTTTCAGTTTGCGGGTTTGTCCGCATAAATGAATCACTTCTTCAAATGCAGTATTAAACCGAAACTCAAAAGCATTTCGTTTGAGCAACTGCTGCATGCTTTTACTGATGTATAATTCATCAGGAAACAAAACACATCTGGGATCGGGACTCCACCATAACGGAGGTTCATCATCATTAAACCAGGGAAAAATACCATTCCGGTAAGCAAGCAGCAAACGATCAGTTGTTAAATCGCCACCAATAGCAAGCAAGCCGTCTGCAGTTGCTTTTTCAACAGGCGGAAACCATAATGCTTCTGTAAGTACCGTTAAAGGCATGTGTAAATAAAGGTAACGGGTTGAGTGGTCAATCAAACAATCGCTTCTACAGTGGCACCAATACCCCGGTCGGTAATAGCATCACAAAGCGGCTTTAAATCATCGTACGAGCCATTCTTTACAGCGTATTTACCTTTTGTATGAATAATCCAGGCACATTGCTCGGCCTGTTCGGGTGTTTGGCCACACACATCAATCAGTGTTTCAATCACCCATTCAAATGTATTCACCTCATCATTCCACATAATTAAATGACAAGGCTCTTCTACATCAGTTAATACATCCGTTTCGGTAAGCTCTTTTGTATGGGTGGATAGTTGCGGCATCGCACAAATTTAAACAGAGTACAGAAAAAAACAATTCTTTCATTTTCAAACGCAACTAAAACGGCATCGTAATTGTCTTATGAGGGTTGTTTAAAGTAAACGTATGAAATTCAGACTACTGCCAAAAAAGAAAGTTGAGGATCAGCCTGCTCAGGGCAAAGCCATTGTGCTTTCGATCAACAGCACCAACCGGGGGCTCGATTTTTTGGTAGAGTTGTTTCGCAAAGTGCGACCTGCCGATGCCAATAATAAAGAAGAAGCCGAATTGAAATTTCAGGCTTTTTTGTTTCAGCTGCAGGAAGATAAATCGTTGTTGTTCTCTCTCCGCCGTGCATTACTCTCTCAATTTGCTAACAGTAATTTGTCTACTGCATTAACCGAAAGCGGTTTGCTGAGTTCCCGTGGATTTATACAGGAATTAGGGTCTAAAATCAAACACAAAATTATTCCTGCTTTATTAAAGCCAACGGATTTTTTATATGTGATTGAACGGATTTTTTACAAGAAGAATGATTATGTGTGGATGGAGAAAATTGATCCGCAATTGTGGACGTCTTTTTTTGAACGTATCGGTTTCGAAGTTGATTTGAATGGTCCGGCTTTAAATCATCAGTTACTGGAAGCCATGCAAACATTATCGTACCGTTTGTCGATGATGGGGCTTGAAAAAGAAATTTCTCGCCAGCATGAAGAAGTAAATGATGCTGCATTCCCTTTTTTGGAACAGAATCGGCTCATCAATTTATTGATTGAGCGAAAAAAGTCAACGCATAATCTGCAGGATGAAAAAGTACTGGCCGCCGGTATTTTTGAAGCGCTGCATAACTGTTTGCAAAGTATTATCTGGATTAAAGAACACCGCAGAAGTGTAGGCACCAGTTTGGCCGAAACCTTTTTGCTTACACGTATGGAGCAACATGTGGAACGCATGTTGCTGATATTGGATGCTGTGGATAATGATAAGCGTTTTGATATTGACCGCTTCATTAACTATTTTATTACAGTAGTACGTAATCAAAACAGGAAGAACAGTGTGGGTGAGTTCCTTTCGCAGAACATGGGCTTATTGGCTTACCAGATTTCGGAACACGGAGGACGCAAAGGAGAGACTTTTATTACAAAAACACGAAGTGAGTTTAACCGTTTATTCCTGGGAGCAATGGGAGGCGGCTTTATTATTTCGTTTATTGCCATTACAAAAAATCTGCTCGGCAAAATAACGTTGGCTCCTTTTTGGCAAGGGGTTGCATACAGTACAAACTACAGTATCGGTTTTCTGCTCATCCAATCAACCGGTTCAACACTGGCAACAAAGCAACCGGCATTTACCGCTTCGTCAGTGGCAAGTTCGCTCGACAGTTCAAAGCTGAAGGGACGTCCCGATCTTGATAACCTTGCCATAACTGTTGCGCAGGTATCACGCAGCCAGATCGCTTCGTTTATCGGCAACCTTGTTATTGTATTCCCGCTTACCTATTTACTGGCAATGTTGTTTTTTAAAACAACAGGCATCATGATTGCCGAAGGCGATGCTGCAAAAGCGTTATTGCAGGCTCAGCATCCGTTTAAAAGTCTGGCCTTATTGTTTGCCTGTTTTACCGGCTTCTTTTTGTTTTTAAGTGGTTTGATTGCAGGCTGGGTAGAAAATTATGTAGTTTATGCGCAACTGCCGCAGCGTATTGAGCAACACCCGGCTTTACGCCACACATTGGGTAAACGGCAATTGAATTGGTTAACCCGTACGTTCGAAAATAATTTAGGTTCAATTGCCGGTAGCGTTTCGCTTGGTTTTTTTCTGGGTATGGCTTCCTTTATTGGTAAAACCTTTGGTATACCATTCGATATACGGCATATTACCATTTCTGCAGGCAATACGGCCATTGGTTTCTTTGGACTGGATCAACCGGTCGATTGGGGTTATATGTCTGTTATACTGCTGGGCGTTGCAATGATTGGTTTTCTTAATTTCTTTGTGAGCTTTGGTTTTGCATTTTTTGTAGCGGTTAAATCAAGAGGAATCAGGTTAAAAGAATATCCGGAGTTCATGGGTATTCTCTGGCGTTATTTCCGCAAGAATCCATTGGACTTTATCCGCCCGCCAAAAAAATAATTGAAAATATTTTTTAGTTTTTTTTGTCTGAATAGTTTGCGCCCTTATCTTTGCACTCCCAATTAAGGAAGCATAGCTCAGTTGGTTCAGAGCATCTGCCTTACAAGCAGAGGGTCCGCGGTTCGAGCCCGTGTGCTTCCACAGAAAGCCTTCGAAATTTCGAAGGCTTTTTTCATGCCCTTAAGTGAGTTTTTGTAGTCAATACAATCCGGATTGAGTGCTTACAGGGAATAGCCATTCATAAACACGTTCAACGATCATCGCTATTGCTCCAGGTTATTATGGTCTGTAACGGGCAACCAATGCTTGCAGTTGCTGTGCAATGTTTTCTGTTAGCAAGCCTCCGTGGTAACAGATAAGTTGTTGGGCAGGATAGGTGGCAAGTTTTTCTACACTGTTTAGAGCATCTTCCATGTTGAGGGTAAACTGCGGATTGGCAATGTTCAGCAAATCGTTTTCAATAACAACTGCATCCGCAGCAATCAATGATTTTGTTTCATCAATGTAAAAGGAAATATGACCCGGCATATGTCCGGGTGTGTGTATTATTTCAACAGCAGGCAGTAAAGGCCATACGCCATACGGAACAGTATCATTTACTTCTACCGGAGCAATTGCTTTGTGCGCATGAATAAATTCTGCAGCCCATGGCTTGTATTCTGCAGGCATGCTGTCAAACGATTCTTCTGCCTGTTGCAGGCGTAATGATTTTTTTGAACCTTCGATGTAAGGCTTTTCAATTGCAGTAGCATAAACTTTCAAAGCAGGTAAGCGATCCTTCAATTCTTTCAAGGCTCCTAAATGATCGATGTCGTGGTGGGTAATAAGTATGCCTGTTAACTGAGAAAGCGCTATATGGTTTTCCGTAAAAGCAATTTCCAGTTCTTTCAACGTGCCTGCATAACCGCAATCAATTAAAATAAGTTGTTGCTTTGTTTGTAAAACAACAGGATGCAGATACTGCAGTTTGTTGTTTGGAGAAGCAGGAATTGTAAGTATATGGAGTTGCATATAGGTTGAACTGCAAATATAAAGTTGCATATTTTACAGATATGTTAAACGGCATTTTCAATTTCTGTTTTGTATGTATTATTGTTCTGTCTTTACAATATGCCCGACCTGACACAAATAGCAGCAATGGAGCTTACGCCTTTTTTTGAACTCACACCCGATCTTGTTTGCATAGCAGGGAAAGAGGGTTATTTTAAAAAAGTAAATCAATCGGTCATAAATAAACTGGGTTATACAAGGGAGGAGTTACTTGCCCGCCCTGTAAAAGAATTTATTCATCCGGATGACCAGGCTGTAACTGCAGCAGAACGGGAGAAATTAATTAATGGCCAACCGCTTATTAATTTTCAAAACAGGTATGTAGCAAAAGATGGTACAGTTATCTGGCTCGAATGGACATCCATTTATTTTTCAGCAGAAGAGGTGGTGTTCGCCATTGCAAAAGATATTACTGTGCGTAAAATGGCTGAGCTGGAGGTGGAAGAAAAGTATCACCGTGTAAAAAGCCTGGTTGGTCATTTTAAAGGCAATATTGAGCGTGAGCGAAAATACCTTTCCGTTGCTTTACACGAAGAACTGGCGCAGTTGCTAGCTGTATTGAAAATTGATATTGAATGGATCCGAAGTAAGGAGACCGCCCTGCCGGAACCCGTCGCAAACAGGTTGGAACATGCCGTAGCAATAACGGATTTACTGATGAAAACAATTCAGCGGATTTCCTTTTCCATCAGCCCGGGAATGTTGCAGGATCTTGGTTTGGTTGAAACATTACGTTGGCATTGCAATGAGTTCAGTCTCATTAGTTCCATTAACTGCAGTGTTGTTGGTACTTGCGATGAAAGCAGTTTAAGCAGCGAAGTACAACTCGATCTGTTTCGGATATGCCAGGAGGCGCTGCATAATGTCATCTATCATTCAGGCGCAACTGAGGCTACAGTAACAATTAAAGAAACGGATCATGAATTAACCATCTGTGTAACGGACAACGGAAAAGGCTTTGTTCTGCAGGAACAGTTTCAAACACCGGGTTTGCAGATCATGCACGAACGGGCTGCTTCCATTAATGCTGAGCTTACGCTGGAAAGTAAGCCGGGCAGCGGAACCGAAGTAAAAGTAACAATAGCGAAATAGATGAGGGGTTAATGTTTGTATTGTGCCGACAAATCTTTAATGCGGATATTCCGGAAATCGATCGGCTGTCCTTCGCTTTGTAGAGCAATAAAGCCGCTGCTCAATAATTTTCCATCCTGTTTTATTTTCGGATCAAAACGGTTAACAACACCACCACCAATTTGTGGCTTCGAGTATTGTAAAACGGTGTCGCCATTAATGATATGTGTAATAAGAGAATCGCCTAATACAATTAACTCCGCACTTACCCATTGTTCACCATCGTATGTTTTTGAAGAAGAGTTGATGCAGTGCGAAGGAACCATGGTTCCTTTCTGTACCACTTCTGTTCCGGGCGAACACATATTACCGGTGGGCCGTGGTTTTCCATCGCTCAGGCCGCCCAAAAACTGAAACTCTACAGAGATCGGCCAGTCCTGTTCCTTCGGCATCGTATGTGGATCCTGCGAATGAAACATAACGCCACTGTTGCGTAACGTATACGATGGCGCTGTTTTGTACCATTCGCCAACAAAACGGTATTCAAGTTTAAGATGATAATAAGAGTAAGGAGTATTGTAGTAAAGATGCCCAAACTGCTCATTAAAATTGCCATACTGATCGTACCGCACTTTGATCATGTTTTCTTCCACACGAAATGTGTTGCCAAAGTTTACACCTACATCGTGATGATGAATTTTAACGGTCCAATCGTTGATATCTTTGCCATTAAAAAGTGAAACCCATTCGCTGGATTTATTGGCTTGCTTGGCAGAGTTACAACCGGAAATGATTGCTGATGCAATGAAAAATGAAAAAAGAAAATAGCGACGCATTCGTTGATGTTGAGTTTCGAAGATAGTTGAAAGCGGGGAATTGAAGATAGTCGAACGATTGCGCAACTACGAGGCGGTCAGATTTTTTTATACGGTTTATCCTGGTAGCCCCAATGCTCATTTTGGGTTAGTTCTTTGCCACTGTAGCTGCCATGGCGAATGATGCTCCAGGCAAGTGCCAGAACAATAATTGGTGAAAGGAAAAACATCAGGTAAACCAGGTTGGCCCATACCTGCAACTGAATCAGCAGAACGAAGATCAACAGGTAAACTGTTGCAAATACGGCTGTATAGTATGGATGCTTCAGCATAACGGTTCGATAGTATAACAGCAAAAAAGCAGCCAGGTTTAATGAAGCGTGGTCTTTTTGTTAACCGGTGCCTGAAGCATAAAAGTTAGATTTTAATTGTTCCGGTTCGCTCGGTCCGGGTTATCCTGCAACAGCATCTACCGACCATTCTCGTTCGAATGCTGTTTTCCGTTTGGTAATGTAACGCCCGCAAACGGTAGGTACACCACGATAGTTTGAACTAGATTAAGAAGGGAGAAGAATTCAAATTAAACTGTGGCACCTGATGTTTTATAAGTCGGCCGATTACAACCGGCGATACCGGAAGGTAAGCCGATAAACTCGCCGTGCCGGTTATTTCCCAAACGTAGATTTTTTCCATGCACTCATCATGCGAAAGCCTCTGTCTTCATCAAAAAACATCATGTTCATGGTGAATTCTTTATTGCCAAACGGACGGCTGTACATGATGATCTTCAGCACGATGTTATTTGCCAAGGTAATTTTTATTCTGAACTTTTGAAACAGCAAGCCGTCAATTTGTTCTTCAGCAGTAGCTGTGTCAATAGCGGCATTGGGCATTTGTTCTTTAAACGTAGCGTATAATACTTCGTTTGCACTGCGGAAATAAGCAGGGTAATCTGGATCGGTAAGCGAATCGTAAGGCTGATGATTCGCTTCGAAATAATTCATCTCATCATACTTCACTACAAATATGGTTGTAGCGGTGTTTTCAATTTTTTCGCCAACGGTTTTTTCTAATGCAGCGGCACCTTTTTCTTCCAGTTTATTCCATTCTTCATTTGAAACGGCAGTGGTTCCTTCGGGAATAATGATCCTCCATTTCAATGGATTAAACACATACTCTTTTCCCGGCTGCACCTGTGCATATAATGCAACGTGCAGCAGTAATACCCAAACAAACAAGTAGATGCGCTTCTGCATTTTTGTAGTGCAGTACCTGTGTTGGTAAAAGCCAACACAGGTACTTGTTGTTTTATTTTTTAAAGCTGTTGCTTACAACTAATTCTTTACTTCCTGCTGCGTAGGTATAAAATCCTTCACCGCTTTTTGCACCAAGCTTGCCGGCAGTTACCATGTTTACCAATAATGGACAAGGTGCATACTTCGGATTGCCAAAACCATCCTGCAGCACACGTAAAATAGCTAAGCAAACATCAAGCCCGATAAAATCGGCTAACTGCAAAGGTCCCATCGGATGCGCCATCCCTAGTTTCATCACCGTATCAATTTCTTCAACACCAGCAACGCCTTCGTATAAACTGTAAATAGCTTCATTAATCATGGGCATTAAAATGCGGTTGGCAATAAAACCCGGATAATCGTTCACCACACAAGGCACTTTGCCTAATTGCTTACTCAGCTCAACAATGGTATCCGTTACTTCTTTTTTTGTGGCATAACCATTAATGATTTCAACCAGCTTCATCACCGGTACAGGATTCATAAAATGCATACCAATCACCATCTGTGGCCTTTTGGTAACAGCTGCAATTTTTGTAATTGAAATAGAAGAAGTATTGGTTGCCAGAATACAGCCGGTAGGAGCTGCTTTGTCAATTTCTTCAAAAATATCGAGTTTCAATTCTATGTTTTCTGTTGCTGCTTCAACTACCAATTCGGCATTGCCGACACCTTCGAGCAAATCGTGTGTGGTGCTGATGTTTTTTAACGTGGTTTGTTTCTGTTCTTCTGTTAACAGGCCTTTAGCTATTTGACGGTCGAGGTTTTTGGTAATTGTTTCTTTGGCTTTCAGTAACTGGCCGGGGTTTACATCAATCAATTTTACACTAAATCCGTTTTGGGCAAATACATGTGCAATACCATTACCCATGGTGCCTGCACCTACTACAGCAATCTGTTTCATAATCTATGCTTTTTTATTAGGCGCAAGATAAGGAAAGAGCGTTGTTGATTTGTATGACGGGAATTAGAAACGGGTATGACGGAATTGTTGGGGTTTTGTTGCAAGTGCATCAAAAAGAACAGCGAAAACTAAGGAGGGGTTCTGATAAATCCTTACACCTATGCACAGCAAAACAATCATCGGGTGATGATTCTTTTGGCATCTTTATGTCTTAGTGTAGCTGCGGTGAAAATTACTTTTTGCTCTTAAAGTCTCCCCGTTTCCATGCCTGAATAAATTCGTTCCAGGCAACAGGGTTGAAGATATTTTGCGGACGGAACTGCCCGTTATAGTATTGCGATTGCGAATATTGCCGCTGTACATAACGGGAGTTTTCACCACCATCTTTCGGAAGCGATTGCATCAGTATTCTCGATTGTGCAGTTCTTGTATTCTGTCTGGCAATTTCAATTTTATCGGCCGGTACATCAGCCGTAACAAATTCCCGTTCAAACTGCTCACGCCTTGGCCGTGCTTTAATAATGGTAGCCGGCAAATAAACGGTATCAACCACCATCAGTTGTATAATGCTGAAGGAATTACCTTCAATATTGACAGGAATTGAAACTTCTTTCGGTTTAAAGCCAACATAGGTGAAGTCAATAATATCGCCTTTCATAACTACGATACTGAATACACCCTGATCGTTGGTATAGGTACCACGATTCTGGTTACGCACTTTTACCGTAACAGCGGGGAGTCCACGAAGGCTGTCGGCCGTCATCACCACACCGTATAACTGAACGATTGAATCTTTGAACGATTCAAATTGTGCCTTAACAGCAATGGGCGCAAGCAATCCCGCAAGGAAAGTAAGGAGTAGAAATTTCTTCATCTGCTTCAAAAATAAGCTGAAAACATGATTTGCCTCATCAATTGAAAGCGTTCAATGGTTAATTTTGCGGTTCGATCCACTTTTTTAACAAATACTACTACACATGACAAAGGAACAAGTGCTGCAGGCATTGAGTAATGTACAGGAACCCGACCTTGGTAAAGACCTCGTAACCCTCAATATGATCCAGGACCTGGAGATCAATGGCAATGATGTACGTTTCACTATTGTACTTACCACGCCTGCCTGTCCGATGAAAGATATGATGGGCAACGCCAGCCGCAATGCCATTCATTTACTGGTAAACAAGGAGGCAAACGTAACGGTCAACTTTACATCCAATACAAGCAGCAACCGGAAGGATACCAAATCAGTATTGCCGAATGTGAAGAATATTATTGCGGTGGTAAGTGGCAAAGGCGGGGTTGGCAAGAGTACGGTTAGTGCAAACCTTGCATTGGCGTTGGCCCAAAGCGGAGCAAAAGTGGGCTTGATGGATGCTGATATTTACGGACCAAGTGTACCAATGATGTTTGGAGTACGGGGCGAACGTCCGAAAATGACAGAAGTAAACGGCAAAGCCATGATTGTGCCAATGGAGAAGTATGGCATTAAATTCATGAGTATTGGTTTATTGGTGAACGAGAAAGATGCCATTGTTTGGCGTGGACCGATGGCTAGCAGTGCCATCCGCCAGTTTGTAACCGATGTGCTGTGGGAAGAATTGGATTACCTCGTTATTGATATGCCTCCCGGTACCGGCGATATTCACTTAACATTGGTACAAACCGTGCCTGTAACAGGTGCTATTGTTGTAACTACGCCGCAGGATATTGCTTTGGCTGATGCAAAGAAAGCCGTTGCAATGTTTGGCCAGGCTCAGATTAAAGTGCCAATCATCGGGCTGGTAGAGAACATGGCCTATTTTACACCGGCAGAATTACCAAATAACAAATACTATATTTTCGGGAAAGATGGCGGTAAGCGCTTAGCGGAAGAATTTGATATGAATTTCCTCGGACAAATTCCGATTGTACAAAGCATTCGTGAAGGTGGCGATAATGGTATGCCGGTAATGGCCGGCGATGAAGCCATCACCAAAAAAGCTTTTGAAGATTTTACCGCAGCAGCAGTACGCAGCATAGCCATGCGTAACGCAGAAATTCCTGCAACACAGTTGCTCGAAATTGTTTCGTAAGCAAACAACATATTGATGAGGTGGCGGGCCTTTGGCCCGCCATTTTCATTTTTGGCATGATAATTTAACAGCGTATATCGGTTCTGTATTTTTTATTTTTAAAACACATGCGATGGAACTGATTGTAACACTTTTAATCGGCGCTGTTGCCGGTTGGCTCGGCAGCCAATTGTTTAAAGGCAGGGGACTAGGTTTATTAGGCAATATTGTAGTGGGTATACTTGGCAGCTTCGTTGGTTATTGGCTATTAGGCAAAATGGGTATTAGTTTAGGGCACGGTTGGATCGGGGCTATCTTAACCGGTGCATTGGGTGCAATTATTATTCTTGCAGTAATAAACGTGTTGTTTAAAAGCAGTCATTAACAAGGTAGAGAGTCATCCTGGTCAGGCGGAGTTTGATCCGCCTTTTTTATGCATATGCTTTCTGTAAAACATGTTTTTGCAGAACCTTACCTTTGAAACATGTATAACCTTGCACAGTTCAAAGAGCAGGACCAACAGCTGGTGGTTCACTTTATGAAAGAACATCCGTTTGCGGTGTTAATTGGTAACAGCAATGGCCGTGCGGTTGCTACACAGGTTCCGTTAATGATTGAAGAGCGGGAAGGTAAATTGTTTTTACTCGGGCATCTTACTCGCAAACAGGATCATCAATTGGTGTTTGAAGAAAATGCAGAAGCGCTGGTGATCTTTACCGGTGCCCATGCATATGTGAGCGCAACCTGGTACGAGAATCCGCAGAATGTAAGTACCTGGAACTACAGGAGTGTGCATGTGCGTGGCAAGCTTGTGTTTCTGGATGATGAACGATTGGCAGATGCTTTACAAAAACTCTCCTTACAATACGAAAAAAATAATACGCAATCATCTACTGTTTACAATAATTTGCCTGCTGAGGATACTGCAAAAATGCTGAAAGCAATTGTTGGGTTTGAAATAGAAGTTGCTTCAATTGATCATGTGTTTAAGCTGAGCCAGAACAGAGATGAAAAAAGCTATGACAATATCATTCGTCATTTGAAAGAGGAAGGAAGCGAAGCGGCAGCTGTAGCAAAAACTATGGAGGAACGAAAAGCTAAAGTGTTTAAGCAATGAAAAGCTGTTATAGGTTTATCCTTGTCATATTATTAAGCAGTTGTTCAAATATGAAGACGATTACAAACACCCCTTCAGGGGATGGCTTCGATAAACAAGGCCACCGTGGCTGCAGAGGATTGATGCCGGAGAATACCATTCCCGCTATGCTGCATGCAATGGATTTAAACGTTACAACGCTTGAGTTAGATGTAGTCATTGCAAAAGATAAACAGGTGGTGTTATCGCATGAGCCGTTCTTTAATCATGAGATTGCAACTAAGCCAACCGGGACTTTGGTAACCGAAGCAGAAGAAAAGCAGTTGAATATTTTTCAAATGACCTATGCAGAAGTAAAACGCTTTAATGTGGGATTACGGCCGCATCCCCGTTTTCCGCAGCAGAAAAAAATCGCTGCTTATAAACCTTTGTTGAGCGAATTGTTTGACAGCGTCTCAGCTTATCAGCAGTCGCACAATCGAGAGCAACCATATTTCAACATCGAAACAAAATGTTTGCCTGCAACAGATGGTGTCTTTCATCCAAAGCCCGACGAATTTGTGGAGTTGTTGATGGCGATAATCAAAGAAAAGAAAATGGAGCAATGGGTTATTATCCAGTCGTTCGATTTTCGTACACTGCAATACCTGCATCTGCACTATCCAACGATTAAAACGGCGATGTTAATTGAAGACGATGATCAACGTGGAATTGAAAAGCAAGTTGAAGGTTTGGGCTTTGTGCCAACCATTTACAGTCCGCATTATTCGCTGGTGAATACAGCATTGATCAGCTATTGCCGTCAACGAAACATCAAAGTCATTCCCTGGACGGTGAATACAAAAGAAGAGATTGAACAATTGAAACAACTGGGTGTTGATGGTATCATCAGCGATTATCCGAATTTATTTTAACAGCGTCTGACCAAAGTACAAATATGAATTTTCAACCAACGCTTGCATTTGCACAACAACTCGATGCACAGGATGCTTTAAAAAACTTCCGCAACGAATTCATTATTCCAACAGAAAACGGAAAGCAGCAATACTATTTTCTCGGCAACTCCTTAGGTCTGCAACCCAAACGCACAAAAGATAAATTACAAACGATTCTGGATGATTGGGCGAAGCAGGGAGTAGAATCATTTTTTCATGCTGCGCAACCGTGGATGGATTATCACGATCGCTTAACCGGTCCATTAAGTAAAATTGTGGGTTGTTTGCCACATGAAGTAACGGTGATGAATAACCTCAGTGTAAATCTGCATTTAATGCTGGTAAGTTTTTATCGTCCGCAAGGTAAGCGCTGCAAAATACTTTGCGAGGCCAAAGCTTTTCCCAGCGATCAGTACATGATGGAAACACATGTGCGCAATCATGGGTACGATCCTGCCGATGCCATTGTAGAAATCGCTCCACGCCCTGGTGAGCACACACTTCGCAACGAAGACATTCTGCAAAAGATCGTGGAGTTGCGTGATGAGCTGGCATTGGTTTTATTCGGAGGAATCAACTATTACAGTGGCCAGGTATTCGATATGCAAACTATTACACAGCTGGCGCAACAGGCAGGTGCAAAAGTTGGATTCGATCTGGCGCATGCCGCCGGAAATATTGAACTGAAGCTGCACGACTGGCATATTGATTTCGCCTGCTGGTGCAATTACAAATATCTCAATGGCGGGCCAGGTGCTATTGCAGCTGCCTATGTGCACGAAAAATATCACAGCGATCCTGCAATGCAGCGCTTTGCCGGTTGGTGGGGGTACGAAAAAGCCACACGCTTTCAAATGGAGAAAGGATTTAAACCCATTCAAACAGCAGAAGGCTGGCAGTTGGGTACGCCGCCTTTGTTGTTATATGCTTCTTTACTTGCATCACTTGAAGTAGTGGAAGAGGCAGGCTGGCAAAACATCAATACAAAACGTAAGCTGTTAACAGCTTATTTATGGAATGTGCTCGACGATGTCAATGCATCGCAAAAGCAACCAATTATTGAATTTATTACACCACGGAATGAACAGGAACACGGCTGTCAGGTAAGTATGAACATGTTACAACGGGGTAAAGAAATTTATACGGCATTAATGGCGCAGGGATTCTTTGTTGATTGGCGGGAACCTTCTGTAATACGGTTAGCGCCCGTTCCGTTATACAATACATTTGAAGAAGTGTGGAATTTTGGGGAGGCGTTGAAGAAAATTGTAAGTCAGTAACACCGAAAGTCGGAAAGTAGTATTCGCTGCGTTTTGTGGAGTGATTCTTCCGGACTTTCCGACTACAGACTTCCGACTTTATTTTATCTTCGCTGCATGACAAGGCAGCAACTCGTAGAACAAATTCGTCAAAAGCAATCGTATTTGTGTGTGGGATTAGATACAGATCTTACCAAAATTCCCCAACACCTGCAATCGCACCCCGATGCCATCTTTGAATTTAATAAAGCCATTATTGATGCTACGTTGCCGCATTGCGTAAGCTATAAAATTAATACGGCCTTTTACGAAGCAATGGGTGTAAAAGGATGGGAAGCCATGGAGCGAACGGTCAATTATATTCCCGATACCCATTTTAAAATTGCCGATGCCAAGCGTGGCGATATCGGTAACACCTCCACACAATATGCCCGTGCATTTTTCGAAGCCATGAATTTTGATGCAGTTACTGTTGCTCCATATATGGGTGAAGACAGTGTGCGTCCGTTTTTGGAATATGAAGGTAAATGGGCGATTGTACTTGGTTTAACATCGAACAAAGGTGCCAACGATTTTGAATTGAAGCAGCTGGTGAGTGATAATGGTGAAACACATCTTCGTGCAGAGTTTTTGTATGAGCGTGTGTTGCGTTCTGTAGCAAAATGGGGTACACCTGAAAATTTAATGTTTGTGGTGGGTGCAACACAACCCGAAGAGTTTATCAATATCCGCAGTATTATTCCCGATCATTTTCTGCTGGTGCCGGGCGTTGGTGCACAAGGCGGCAGCTTAAAAGACATTTCTGAAAAAGCAATGAACAGCGATTGTGGTTTGTTGGTAAATGCAAGCCGTGCAGTGATCTACGCATCGGGTAAAGAAGATTTTGCAACCGAAGCAAAAGCCATTGCAGAACAATACCAGTTTGAGATGAAGAGTTATCTCGGCTGATTTAAATCTTGTTAAAATAGCCTTCATTTTTATTTGTTGATTTGCTGATACGATTTCCCTTGTTATCTTGTTTACAAATACAACATATGAAATACATGCTGCCGCTTCTGTTTTTATTCGCCTGTCATACAGGATTCACACAAACAGCCGAAACGATTTTAAAAGATGCTGCGGCAAAAGCAAAAGCAGAGAATAAAAAAGTGATTGTACTTTTTCATGCAAGCTGGTGTGGCTGGTGTAAGAAGATGGATATTTCAATGAATGATCCGGTTTGTAAAAAGTATTTTGATGATAATTTTATAACGGTACATCTTACCGTAGATGAGTCTGCAGACAAAAAACATCTTGAAACACCGGGTGCAGATGCTGTTAAGAAAAAATACAAAGGTGAAACAGCCGGTCTTCCTTTCTGGCTTATACTCGATGCCGATCAACAATTACTTGCAGACAGTTATATGCGAAAGCCCGGTGTAACAAAAGATGAAGCCGGTGAGAATATCGGTTGCCCTGCCAGCGACGAAGAAGTTGCGGCATTTATTACAATACTTCAGCAAACAACAAAATTAAAGGCAGAGGAATTAGCTGTAATTGCAGAGCGGTTTAAGAAAAACAAATCCTGATCACTTGATTATTTTCAACATCTGCTCGGCTACGAGTTTAGCCCATCGTGCATAATCTTTAGCCGAAGGATGCAAGCCATCTTCTGCAACCAATGTTTTATCTGTTGCAGCTTCTCTTGTGAGCGGCGTAATGTTGATGTAGTGTACATTATATTTCTTCGCTATCTTTTCGTTGATGGCATTAAATGCGTCAATCTCTTTTGCAATTTTCTTGCGGTCTCTGTCTTTTGCAAAGGGTGTTACGCCCCAATCAGGAATACTTAATACAATTACATGATTGGCTTTATCGCCTGCATAACCGATTGCCTGCTGCAATAATTCTTCAAACTGTTGTGCATATTCTTTTTCACTTCTGCCACGGTATTGATTGTTTACGCCAATCAGCAGTGTAACAAAATCAAAAGGCACAGCCAATCTTGTGCGGCTCAGTTGTTCCTGCAGTTCATCGGTTGTCCAACCTGTTTTAGCAACAATACCGGGTTCGTTAATGGCAATCTTTTCTTTACGTAAAAGTTCCACTACCTGGTGCGGAAAGTTTTTGTTTTCCGGTACACTTTCGCCAATAGTATAGGAGTCGCCCAAGGCAAGATAGCTGAACGTTTTGGTTTGTGTAAATGCTGTGCTCATTGTGAATAGGCAAATAAAAAGCGAAAAATAATTTTTCATTGTACTTAATTTTCAGGAATACCTGTTTTAAAACTGCCGCTACCCATCGTCCACCAGGTACGAATATCGTACTTAAGTCTTCCTGCAGCAACTGCAGGATCTGTTTTTACTAACAACTCAATTTCTTCTTTTGTTTTGCAACCGGGTACCGAAGCATCAAAGATGAAAAGACCAACCCAATCGCCGCCATCACCAAACGGTCCGGCTACTTTTAATTTTCCTTCTTTATGCAGACGTGCCATGTTGGCCATGTGTCCTTCCTGAATTTTAGCAGCAGTAACCGAATCCTGCGAACGGTTAGGGCCTTTCAGCAACATCACAAACCAATACGGTTGTATTTTTTCTTTTCCTTTTTCAGTTGTTTGTTGAGCCCAACCCGAAAGCGATAAAAGAAGCAGGCAACAAAAGAGTAATTGTTTCATAACTGGAGTTTAACAGGCTGAAAAAGTACAACTTTTTCCCTTGCTTGTGCCGGTCCATACGTACATTTGTTAACCTTAAACGAATGATGTTGCTATGTCAGTAAAACAAGACCTCTTCCAGAGCCCCGATTATTTTTTTGTAGATGAGTTGTTGAGCGATGAACATAAAATGATACGAGATGCTGTACGCAGCTACGTAAAAAAAGAAATTTCTCCCATTATTGAAGACTATGCACAGCGTGCAGAGTTTCCAGTACAGATTGTAAAGCAAATGGGTAATCTGGGATGTTTTGGTCCTACGGTTCCTGCAGAGTATGGTGGTGGCGGTTTGGATTATATCAGCTATGGATTAATGATGCAGGAATTGGAGCGTGGCGATAGTGGTGTACGTTCAACAGCAAGTGTGCAGGGCAGTTTGGTGATGTACCCGATTTATGCGTATGGAAACGAAGAGCAACGTAAAAAATATTTGCCCAAGCTGGCAAGTGGCGAATGGCTGGGTTGTTTTGGATTAACCGAACCCAATCATGGAAGCGATCCGGGAAGTATGCTCACGAATATTAAAGATGCAGGAGATCATGTTCTTCTAAATGGTGCAAAAATGTGGATCAGTAATGCGCCTTATGCACAGGTGGCGGTAGTATGGGCGAAAGATGAAGAAGGCATTGTACGTGGTGTAATTGTAGAGCGTGGAATGGAAGGATTTTCTACACCAACCACGCATGGTAAATGGAGTTTGCGTGCAAGTGCAACCGGCGAGTTGGTATTTGATAATGTAAAAGTGCCGAAAGAAAATATTTTACCGAATGTAAAAGGATTAAAAGGTCCGCTCGGTTGTTTAACCAAAGCACGTTATGGTATTGCATGGGGTGTGTTAGGTGCTGCTATGGATTGTTACGATACAGCTTTGCGTTACAGCAAACAGCGTGTTCAGTTCGATAGACCAATTGCAGGTTTTCAGCTGCAACAGAAAAAACTGGCCGAAATGATTACCGAAATCACCAAGGCACAATTGCTTAACTGGCGTTTAGGTGTGTTGATGAGCGAAGGAAGAGCAACACCGCAACAGGTAAGTATGGCCAAACGGAACAGCTGCGAAATTGCAACGAATATTTGCCGGGATGCACGACAGATGCTGGGCGGTATGGGTATTACAGGCGAGTATTCTATTATGCGCCACATGATGAACCTGGAAAGTGTAATTACATACGAAGGCACACACGATATTCATTTGTTGATTACCGGTATGGATGTAACAGGGTTGAATGCTTTTAAATAAATTTATTTCCTTCTAAAGCGAAAGGGCATCGGTTACGATGTCCTTTTTTTATGTCTTTATTTTTTCTATTTCATTGGCACACAAATGCGAATAATTATTTGCTGATGCAACCTTTTTTTGTGGCATCCATCTTGCATACTGTTTGCCGGAAATACTATTTTCTGCCGTATCTGCTTGTAAACTTACTGTACATTATCCTGATTTCTAATATTTAAAACCTATTCGCATGGTAACAGTTATTATCCCCGTTTTAAATGAGGCAGAAACAATTGACAGCGTTATTAAATTTGCGTTTGCCAATAAGCATGTTACAGAGGTCATTGTAGTAGATGATAAGTCGTTTGATGATACAGTACCCATTGCAACCGCTGCAGGCGCAAAAGTAATTACCAGTACAAAGTTGGGAAAAGGCGCATCCATGAAAGACGGATTACTTTGTGCAAGCAATGATATTCTTGTTTTTTTAGATGGTGATATCAATCCTTATCCCGAACGCACCATCTGTAATTTAATTGACCCCATCATTAACGATACACACGATTTTGTAAAAGCCACATTTGAGCGTAATGCCGGCCGTGTAACGGAACTGGTGGCAAAGCCATTGCTGAATATTTTATTTCCCGATTTATCAGATTTTGAACAACCACTCAGCGGCATGATTGCAGGCCGCAAACAGTTTTTTCAGAAAATAGATTTTTATGATGATTATGGTGTTGATATCGGCATCCTCATTGATATGCATTTGCAAAATGCCCGCATTACGGAAGTAAACATCGGTTATCTCGATAATAAAAGTAAACCCTGGCAGGCGTTGGGTAAAATGAGTAAAGAAGTATCGAGAGCCATTATTCAAAAAGCCATGCAGCAAAACCAGCCCAAAGCCAACCTGGAAGAATTGCAATCGTTTACCGAAATACGAGACCAGATGGATTTTGCAATCCGTGAAAGTTTATTAGGGCTTGATAAGATTGCCATCTTTGATATGGATGATACCATTCTGCGTGGCCGTTTTATTGATGCCTGTGCGAAACAATATGGATTTGAAAAACAGTTGCTCGATATTCGGGCAAGCGAGTCTGATGGTACAAGCATTACAAAAAATATTGCCAAACAACTGAAGGGCCTTGATCTTTCGCAGATACTTGCAGTGGTAGACAGTATTCCATTGGTAGAGGATGTAAAAGAGGTTGTTATGGAGTTGAAACAACGTGGTTATGTTGTAGGGATCATCAGCGATAGTTACGATGTGGTCACCAATCACATTAAAACAAAAATCGGTGCCGATTTTTCGTTGGCGAATGAGCTGGAGTTTTCAAAGAGTGTTGCCACCGGCGAAGTTAAATTGCCCTCGTTCTTTTTTAATACACAGGAATCGCTTTGTAAACACACCATCTGTAAAACCAATGCGGTACAGCATATACTCAAGCATTACAAAATCGATATAAACAATGCGATTGCAGTGGGAGATAGCGCTAACGATCTGTGCATGATCAAACATGTTGGTGTAGGGGTATCGTTCTGCTCAACCAATGAGTTATTGAATTATCTTGCCGACCGGCAAATAACAGTTCCTGCATTTGGAGAAATACTGGAGTTTGCCTGATGAATATGTCTCTCAGGTCGATTATCCGCAATATAAACCGATACAGAGCTGCACGCATCAGCGAACGTAATTTCCTTTTAATTGCGAGTGTTATTGTGGGCGTAGCCATGGGGCTTGTAGCAGTAGCATTAAAACGTACCGTGCATGCGCTTCAACATTGGTTGAAGGATTTATTTAATGGGCACGACTGGCAATACCTGTTTTATCTGCTGCCGTTAATTGGTATCCTGCTCACTGTTTTTTATATACAAAAAATCAGGAAAGGAAAAATAGGCAAGGGCATCAGTGCCATTATTCAATCGATCTCTAAACGGCATGGCAATATCCCGCCCGATGATATGTACAGCCACATGGTGAGCAGTGCAGTTACGGTTGGGTTTGGCGGTTCGGTTGGTTTAGAAGCGCCGATTGTTATTACAGGTTCTGCGGTAGGTTCAAATATTGCACGTGTTTTTCTGTTAAGTCATAAAGAACGGATTTTATTATTGGCATGTGGAGCTGCAGCGGGCATTGCTGCCGTTTTTAATACGCCTGTTGCCGGTGTTTTATTTGCAATGGAAGTATTGCTGGCAGAGTTTTCGATACCCACGTTTATTCCCATTCTTATTGCGTCTGCAAGCGGTGCGGTTATTTCACGGTTGTTGTATAACGAGCATTTATTTTATCTGTTAACAAAAGACTGGCGTATTGATGCAATTCCGTTCTACCTGTTGCTTGGTGGTTTGTGCGGTTTGGTATCGGTGTATTTTATGCGTGTATATTTCTGGACAGAAAAGAAATTCTTATCTGTTCGTAAAGTGTTGCCAAAAGCAATTGGCGGAGGTTTATTGTTGGGGCTGCTCATTTTTTGTTTCCCCGTTTTATATGGTGAAGGTTATTCAACCATTGCAGCTTTATTTCAAGGCAATACCAATGTGCTTACCCAAAATGCATTTTATGGCGAGTGGATAAGAAATCCATATGTGTTGCTGTTTATTATTGCGGGTATTGTACTGTTTAAGGTCGTTGCATCGGCACTTACAATACATGCAGGTGGTAACGGTGGTGTATTTGCGCCTACATTATTTACCGGAGCTATTACGGGTTTTGGCTTTGCTTACTTTTTTAATACAACCGGCTGGAAGGAATTGCTGACTGTAAATTTTGTAGCGGCAGGTATGGCCGGTATTTTAAGTGGTGTTGTACATGCGCCCTTAACAGCAATCTTTTTAATTGCAGAAGTAACGGGCGGGTATACATTGTTTGTTCCGTTAATGATTGTTGCTGCAGTAAGTTATTTCATCAGCCGTGCGTTTGAACCATATTCTATTTATACCGAGAAGCTGGCACAAAAAGGATTTAAAGTAGATGATCGAGAACAGGTGTTGCTGAACAATATAAAACCCGAGTCGATCATTGACCGGAAATACATTGCATTGAAACACGACGATCGTTTCCGTAAATTAAGTAATGCATTTCTCATTACCGACCAAACCGTTTTCCCGGTATTGAATGATGAACAGAAACTGGAAGGCCTGGTTTATATTGATGATGTAAAATCGGTGTTACTGCGTGAAGATTTATTTGATACAACCTCTGTTGCCGACGTATGGGTGAAACCGCAGTACAGTATTTCAGTAAAAGATGATATTGCAAAGATTATGCGCCTCTTCGATATATCCGGCTTATGGCATCTGCCGGTAGTAAATACAGATGGAACATTTGTGGGCTTTGCTGATAAACGTATTTTGCTGGGCCTGTTACGTGAAACGCTGAACACGCATCATTTATCTGCAGAGTTATAAAAACAGTTGCAGTTGTTTCTCAGTAAACTCTTTCAGTGATTGTAATTTTAAATCAGCTGCATTCCATTTCGGATGATGATAATCCGCTGCTGCAGGAATAATGACGCATTTCATACGGGCCGCTTTGGCAGCAATCATGCCGTTAAACGAATCTTCAAACGCAATACATTCCATGCCTTTAGCGCCTAAAGCAGTTGCACAGTTGAGGTATACTTCGGGGTGAGGTTTTCCAAACGGAAGTTGTTCGGCAGAGGTAATAGCATCAAAACTGTTTTCAAGTTGCAGTTTTTTCAGCACAACTTCAACCAACGAAAGCGGAGAAGAAGTAGCCAGTCCAACTTTTAACGAATGCGATTTTATAAACGGAATAATACTGTCTGCACCGGGGAAGGCCATCCCGTTTGCATCAATTTTCGTAATTGCTTTCTGTATAATGATTTCAACAGCCTTCGGTGCATGCGCCATGGGTAAACCAAAATAATGAAACCAATGCTGTATCCATTCTTCGGTGCGTAATCCGGTGGAGGTGTGGTATTGCTCGGCTGTAAGGTTTATGCCGAATTCGCTTAATGTTTCACTGCCTGCTTCCTGCCATAACGGTTCACTGTCAATAAGTAAACCATCCATATCAAAGATGACTGCCTTTGTTTTCATGCCGCAAAAGTAGGGGCAATTTAACGTTGTAGTAATATGTCGACAACGGAAAATTAATGTTTGCCAATATTACCAAATTGTTATCTTGCACCACCCCTAAAAGGGTTGTCAATCAACTTTAACCATGTCAACTTTCTTAAATCGAATCAAGAATTTCGACTTGTTACGCCGTATTATTTACGGAGTTGTAGGTGCAGCTACATATCCGGGTATTGCGCTGGTTAACAAGCTGCAGGTAAACGGGGCCGAACGTTTAAAAGATCTTCCCAAACGAAATGTGTTGTTTATAAGTAATCATCAAACCTATTTTGCTGATGTAATTACGTTTCTGCATATTTTCTTTGCAGCCAAATGGGGAAAGTACAAAGGTTTGGGCATCCCTTATTATTTGCTGAACCCGATTACAAAAATATATTACGTTGCTGCTGCAGAAACCATGAAGGATACATGGCTTACACGTTTGTTTGCAAGAGCGGGTGCGCTAACGGTGAAGCGTACATGGCGTGCAGAAGGTAAAGAAGTACAACGTGGTCTCGACCCCGGTGATACACGCAAAATTGCACGTGCACTTGATACCAGCTGGGTAATTACATTTCCGCAGGGAACCACCAAGCCCTTTGCACCCGGCCGTAAAGGAACTGCATACATCATTAAACAAAACCAACCCATTGTTGTACCCATTGTGATCAATGGATTCTGGCGTGCATTTAATAAAAAGGGTTTGAAGTTTAAAAAACGTGGCAGTATACTTTCTGTTACAATTAAAGAACCTTTACAGATTGATTATAATGCGCCTGTTGATGAAATACTTGACCAGGTGATGGATTCCATTGAACAAAGTAAAAAGTATATGCTCAAGGGAAAGCATCATTTGATGAGCATCATTGATAAATGAAACCCGTCTTAAAAAAATTGAAAGGATGAACCAAGATTCATCCTTTTTTTATGCATGCTGGTCTGCTGTGTTCCTGTTAACGGCTTGCAATTGCAATACCTGTTTTATTTACTAACTTTAAAACTGCCAAAACCCACTGCATGTATCATACAACCAGAAAAAAAGTACACATCCTTTTGCATCCCGAGTTGGGTGAAACCAAATGGGATAAGGTCATTAACGGCTTTATTATTTTTCTCATTATTGCCAACGTAATTGTTGTAATTCTTGAAACAGTACAGCCACTGCACGAAAAATACTTTACGTTCTTTCAGTACTTCGATATTATTTCTGTGCTTATTTTTTCCATTGAATATGCATTGCGTGTGTGGAGTTGCACACACGAAGCCCGCTATAAACATCCGGTATACGGGAGAATAAAATATATTTTTTCAGTTGATGGCATCATTGATCTGATGGCTATACTTCCGTTTTATGTACATGTAATTGTTGGCCTTGATTTACGTATTCTGCGAATACTAAGGTTGTTGCGTTTCTTACGCTTGTTCAGGCTTACGGCCTATATGAAGTCGGCACAAATGATCAAGAATGTTTTTGTGAAACGTGCCAACGAATTAAAGTTAAGCGTGGTGTTGATTTTGTTTCTGGTAATCATTGCCTCCAGCATCATGTATTTTACCGAGCACCTTGCACAACCTAAAGTTTTCACCAGCATACCTGCAACTTTATGGTGGGCTTTTGTTACATTAACATCTGTAGGTTATGGCGATATGGTACCTATAACTACTTTAGGCAGAGTAATGACAGCGATCATTATGCTTTGCGGTGTGGCCATTTTTGCATTGCCTGCGGGTATTATTACAGCTGGTTTTTTAGAAGAAATGCAAAAGATGAAACATAAAAAGGCAATCAAGTGTCCTAATTGCGGTCATTCGTTTCACCACGAACATGCGGAGTAAAGTCTGCAATTGCTTACAGTGTATTTTTATTCCAAGTTTTTACCTTATCATTCGTGATGTTTGCTCGACTCATTTTAATCTTTTTCATTTTTACATGGCAGGGTAATCTGTTTGCACAATCGTTTTACATCAGAGGTATTGTAGTTGATGGCGAAACACAACAACCGCTTGCCAATGCCAGTGTGTTTATTAATAATTCTACCAGCGGAGCCATCAGTAATGCAGCCGGTGAATTTCAATTGGGTCCGTTTGCACCGGGCGAGTACGAAGTGGTTGCATCGTTTGTTGGTTACAATAACCTTTTATACGTAGCCAATCTTCGTAGGGCTTCTTTGAAAATTACTTTTCAATTGGGTAAAAAAGCGCAACAAATGCGGGAGTTGCTGATTTTGCCAAGCGAAACACGCATGCGTTACCTCGAAATTTTTAAACGGAATCTCTTAGGTGAATCAACAGCAGGACAACGTTCGAAAATAAAGAATCTGAAAGAGGTGCAGTTTGCCGCAGGCAGTAACAAAAATGAAGTAATTGCTTATTGCGATACTACTCTGGTGGTGGATAATCCAGAGTTAGGTTATGTGATTTATTTCGACCTGGTTGATTTTTATTTTAACAGCAGTACCGGTGAATCGAGATTTTACGGCTACACCCGTTTTGAAGATAAAGATACAGATGGTGAAACAAAGCGAAGATGGGCGAAACGGCGTAAACAAACTTATGAAGGAAGTTCGATGCATTTTTTCAGAAGTATTGTAAACAGAAATTTAAAACAGGATGGCTTCAGTATGCAAAATGTATACAGAAAGGAGATGAAACGGGAGCCCGGTGTAACAATTACAGTCAACACCGCAGGAATGAACAGTATGGATGTTGCTGTGCCTGTTACCGAAGACAGCATCCTGCACCTGTACAGCGATTCCGGCTATCGTATTTACGAGTTGAAAATCGCTGACTGGTTACGGGTTTTATACAACAGGAATACCGCACTTAAAAAAGATATTACCAGAAACCGAATCATAACCGGGCAAATGGTTGATGTAACGGTGGCGGGTATACGCCCTTTAAAACCACGTACACCCGTACTCATCGATGATCGTGGGCGCACATTAACCCCCATGTCGTTTTACTATGATGGTATGTGGGCCTACGAACGGCTGGCGAATATGCTGCCCGAAGATTATAAACCTGATTAAGTAAATTATTCTGCTGTAAACAACGCTTTCAACTCTGCAGCATCGTTCGGTTTCATTTTACCGCCAAGAATTAAACGCAGCTGACGGCGGCGCAATGCACCATCAAACAGTTTTATTTCTTCTTCTGTTTCAGGAATTAATTGTGGTACAGGTTTGGGCTTGCGGTTCGGATCGAGTGCTACAAACGTATAATAGGCTTCGTTGCTTTTATAGCGGTATTGCTGAACGGTATCTTCGCCCCACACTTTCATGTGTACTTCCATGGAGCTGTTAAAGGCTCTGGTAACTTTGGCTTCTATATGCACCACATTGCCCAGCTTAATGGGATTTTCAAACGAAATATTATCAACACTTGCTGTAACAACAGGAGAGTTGCAATGCTTGCCTGCTGCTAAAGCCGAGGCAATATCCATCCAGTACATCAAACGGCCGCCCATGAGGTTGCCAAAAACGTTGGTATCGTTCGGCAATACCAACTCTGTCATTACAATAAACGATTCTTTTGCTGTTTTGCTGTTCATACGAATTCATTTTGCCACAAAGGCAAAGTGAAAATACTTTTCATCTTTGCCTTTGTGGCTTCTTGATCAATAAAAAAAATCCCTCTCGATAGGAGAGGGATTGTATAGTTAGATTACCAACATCGCATCTCCATAGCTGAAGAAACGGTATTTGTCTTTAATTGCTTTTTTGTATGCTTCCATTGTAAGATCGTAACCGGCAAATGCACAGGTCATGATCAACAGACTTGTTTTTGGCAAGTGGAAGTTGGTTACCAAGGAGTCAGCAATATTAAAGTTGTAAGGCGGGTGAATGAAAATGTTCGTCCATCCTTCGCTTGGTTTTAATAATTGCTGCGCCGTAAACGATGTTTCCAAAGCACGCATGGTGGTAGTACCAATTGAGCAGATGCGGTGTTTACCTTCTTTTGCTTTGTTTACAATTTTGCAGGCAAACTCATCAATCTTGTAATACTCTGCATCCATTTTATGTTTGCTCAAATCTTCTACTTCAATTGGACGGAAAGTTCCTAAGCCGGTGTGCAATGTAACTTCTGCAAAACGTACACCTTGAATTTCCAAACGTTTGATCAATTCCTGGCTGAAGTGCATACCTGCAGTTGGAGCTGCTACTGCACCTTCGTGTTTTGCAAACACTGTTTGGTAACGCTCACGGTCTTCATCATCCGGCTTACGTTTAATGTATTTGGGTAACGGTGTTTCGCCCATGTTGTATAAAACAGTGCGGAACTCCTCGTCTGTACCTTCAAAGAGGAAGCGGATGGTACGGCCACGTGAAGTAGTATTATCAATTACTTCTGCAACCAGGTCTTCTGTATCGCCGAAATATAATTTGTTACCTACACGAATCTTTCTTGCGGGATCAACAATTACATCCCACAAACGGTTTTGCTTATTTAATTCACGAAGAAGAAATACTTCGATTTTGGCACCTGTTTTTTCTTTACGGCCGTACATGCGGGCAGGGAATACTTTGGTGTTGTTCACAACAAATGCATCCTTGTCGTCGAAATACTCCATAATGTCACGGAAAGTTCTGTTCTCGATTTGACCTGTTTTACGGTGAACCACCATCAGGCGACTGTCTTCACGTTTCTTTGTTGGGTTCTGGGCAATGAGATTAAGAGGAAGATCGAAGGTAAACTGTGATAACTTCATACTACGTTTTAAAAGTTTCGTAACGGTGCAAACGCAGCAGTGAGATGAGTACTTGGGAGTGACTCTCCAAACCCCGTCTTACGGCACCGGGTTTGAACCTGTTACTTTTTAATGGCTGCAAAGGTAAGGGAAAAGGCCGAAAACAGGGGAAACTTATCCACAGGAATATGTCTTTAGCCAACCATGATCGGCCGTTTTTTACGAATCAGCTCATGGCTGCCCGGCCGGGAATTGCGTTGAGGAGTTGCCGGGTGTATTCTTTCTGCGGGTGGAAATAAACAGCATCGGCCGTACCGGTTTCTTCAATCTGCCCTTTATTCATCACAATAATTCTGTCGCAGATATAACGCACTACCGAGAGGTCATGCGAAATGAATACGGAGGTGAAGCCAAACTCCTGTTTCAAATCGTTAAGGAGGTTCAGAACCTGCGCCTGCACGCTTACATCAAGCGCCGAAACGGATTCGTCCCAAACAATAAAAGAAGGCTGCAATGCCAATGCTCTGGCAATAACAATGCGTTGTCGCTGCCCTCCACTAAACTCATGCGGATAGCGTTTAAACTGATCGGCTGTAAGGTTTACTTTTTCCAGCAACTCAACAGCTCGTTCTTTTGCCTGTCGATTGTTGGCAGCTAATCCATGTACAAGCATGGGTTCGGTAATGGCATCACCAATGCTGATGCGTGGGTTGAGTGAAGAATAGGGGTCCTGGAAAACAATCTGCAGATCTTTGCGTTGCGGCTTAAATGCATGGGCAGGTTTTAGTAAGATGTCTTCACCTTTGAGAAATATATTGCCCGATGTAGCTTCAACCAAACGCAGAATCGAACGGCCCAAGGTGGTTTTGCCGCATCCGCTTTCGCCAACCAAGCCAACTGTTTCTCCGGCAAATACATCAAAGCTTACATCGTTTACCGCTTTTATGAATGATGTTGGTTTGCCGAATAATTTTTTCTGTTCAGGAAACCAAACATTGAGGTTTTTAACCTGGAGAAGAGGCGTTTGAGAATCGGGAATCGGGGATTGAGATCCGATCGCTATCGGATTTGATTTTTGTATGTCGGGCTTTTCACGAACCACCATCGTGTTAAATCGATCGGCTGTATTTGCCACTTCTAAAAAATCACTTACCACAGGCAGGCGCTTTCCTTTTGGTTGCAATGCCGGCCGGCAAGCCAGCAATGCTTTTGTATAGGGATGTTTTGGCTGTTGAAATATTTCTTCCACTGTTCCCTTTTCAACAATATTTCCTTTGTACATCACCACAATTTTATCGGCAATATCATGCACAACTGCAAGGTCGTGTGTAATAAACAAAACGCCCATACCTGTTTCTTGCTGCAGTTGCTTAATCAGTTGAAGAATGGTATTCTGTACCGTTACATCCAGCGCAGTAGTTGGTTCGTCGGCTATTAACAACGATGGGTTACAGCTCATAGCCATGGCAATCATTACACGTTGTTTCTGTCCGCCGCTTAACTGGTGCGGATAACGCCGCAACATATTTTCCGGGTTGGGCAGTTTCACTTTTTCAAACAACGTTATTGTTTGCTGCCGTGCTTCTGCTTTGCTTACTTGCTGGTGCAGCTGAATGGCTTCTATTACTTGTGCCCCGCAGGTTAACACGGGGTTGAGCGATGTCATTGGCTCCTGGAAAATCATGGCAATTTCGTTGCCACGAATCGATTGCAGTTGTTTTTCATTTGCCTGCAAAAGATCGATGCTACTACCGTCTTTTTTTGTAAAAAGAATGTTGCCGTTTGGGTATACAGCAGGCGGTTGCGGTAACAGGCGTAAAGCCGAAAGTGAGGTAACCGATTTGCCCGAACCGGACTCGCCAACAACAGCTACTGTTTCGCCTTTTGCAATGTCGAACGAAATGCCATTGATGGCTTTTGTAAAACCATCGGCTGTTTTAAATGCAACTTCTAACTGTTGTATGGAAAGTAAGGCATTACTCATTCTTCAAAACGAAGATGCTTCACCGTGTTGCCGTTGTTGATGAGTTGTTTTAACGAATCGATACCGATTTTGATATGCTTTTCTACAAAGTTGGTGGTTACCTTTTTATCGCTCTCTTCGGTTTTAACGCCTTCGGGAGTCATTGGGCTATCGCTTACGAGTAACAACGCACCTGTTGGAATATGATTGGCAAAGCCTACCATAAAAACAGTGGCTGTTTCCATATCAATTGCCATGGCTCTTACTTTTTCGAGATAGGCTTTAAACTCTTCATCATGTTCCCACACTCTGCGGTTGGTGGTGTAAACAGTGCCTGTCCAGTAATCACTGTCGTAATCACGTATAGTTGTGGATACGGCTTTTTGTAGAGCGAACGAAGGAAGTGCCGGTACTTCTGTTGGGAAATAATCTCTGCTGGTACCTTCGCCACGTATTGCTGCAATGGGAAGTATGAGATCGCCGATTTTATTTTTTGCTTTCAGGCCGCCACATTTACCAAGAAATAATACAGCCTTGGGTTGAATGGCCGATAATAAATCCATTACAGTTGCTGCAGTTGCACTGCCCATACCAAAGTTGATGATGGTAATGCCGTCGGCTGTTGCACATTGCATGGGTTTGTCTTTGCCAATCACTTCTACCTTGTTCCATTCTGCAAACAAATTCACATAGTTGCTGAAGTTGGTCAACAAAATGTATTTGCCAAAATCTTCTAATCGCTGACCTGTGTAACGGGGCAGCCAGTTCTGTACTATTTCTTCTTTCGTCTTCATACGTTCATTTTTTTAAATTCTGCTAAATTAATCATTTACTTTGAAGCATGATAAAGCTAACATTTCCGCAACCTGCTTTTCGAATAAAAGAGGAGGAGGGAAAGGAATTGATTTTTGATGAAATACGGAAGCAATGGGTTCGCTTAACACCCGAAGAATGGGTACGCCAGAATTTTGTACAGTATTTGCTGCAGGAGCTGCACTATCCTGCAGCTTACATCAGTATCGAAAAGGAAATTAAACTTGGCGAACGCAAGAAGCGGTTCGATTTACTGGTGTTTGATAACATGCACCGGCCCTGGCTTATGCTGGAGTGCAAAGCCATGGATGTTGATTTAACCCAACAAACGGTTGAACAGATTGTGCGTTACAATATGTCGGTACCGGTTTCTTTTTTGGTGGTGAGTAATGGCAGTTATACATATGCCTGGCAAAAAACAGAACATGCTTTTGAAAGTATCGATCGCTTGCCTGCGTTTTTATGATCAATCGATGCGTTTTCGAATGACCGGCAATTGAATGGATGTTGCGCTTCGGTAATAGCAACGGCCTTGATCCACTTTTTCAAATCGGAGCTGTGTGTGGACAGCTAACCGGAAATTTTCATTAATCGTTGTGGTCGAAATGAAGGTGTTGCTTATAAGCACCGGCAGCAATGTGCAGTGCAAAGGCTGCAATTGCTGTATCTTTTAATAAGTTAATTAAAGCCATTTGCCGCATTTCAGGTGCTCCTGCATTAATCGAGTTGGGCAAATGAATGGTTAATACAAAAAAGATAAGCATTGCTGCAAGTAAGTAGCCTGCAACCTTTACAAAATTGTTTGTAATAAATGAAATGCCTGCCAGTATAAATGCAGTACCTACAACGTAGGCCCAGGTAATGCCGCCGGGCAAAAAGTCGGGCACATATACCAACAGGTCGTACGGATACTTGTAATGGAACAAACCGAATGCAATCAGTATTACAGAAAGTAAATAGATGGCAAGGCGTGAAACGATGTGGTAATGTTTCATAACAGAAATTTTAAAGTGAAGAAAAATATAGCTGAAAACTTTTTTTCTTTCTGATAGGTGCTGTAATGAAACCTGCTTCCTCACTATTAAGTTACGAAGAAATATATCCGTTTCAAATATTTAAAGGATTTGTTTTTAAAACGAGCGAATTAAGTAAGACTTTGATTTGTTCCTGTTATACTGTTGACGATTACAAACGCAATAAGAACGACATCACATCAACACCATCTGCATAATCCATTAAGCCCGGATTTTGTACCTGGCCAAAAGGTATATGGCCAATGCCTGCAATGGCCTGCACCTGTTCGTTGTAGGTTAAGGTTGCAAGTACCTCATCTGCCGATTCGTAATAGCTGTAATGCAAACTGCCGATGGGCGAAAACAACAGATCGTTTTCAATCAGTACAATACAATCGTTGGTCATGTAGTAAATGTTGTTCATCAAATAAATGGCCAGCTGGTAATCGTAATTGCTGCGGTATTTATGATGGTCGAACATCCACTCATATTTTCTCAGTGCATTCAGCAGCGGAACAAAGTCGTAGTGTTTTGGTACATACAGTTTGGTAACGTTACGACAACCTAAACCAAAGTAGAGCATAATATCATCGGCCAATAACGAAAGTTGCTCCTCTGTTTCGTTACCGGTGAGTATAGCAACAGAGGTTCTGTTTTTGCGAATGATGGAAGGGTACCGTCCGAAATAATATTCGAAGTAGCGGGAGCTGTTATCGCTGCCGGTTGCAATGTAGGCATCACAATCCTTCAACATGCTGTTAAAGCTGATGTAGTTGGCCGTGTCTGCATTCCACTCAGTCATTTTCTCAACAAGGTGCTTCAGCAATACATCATCTTTCGACGAAAGTTTGCAAACCTGTTTATGCCCGCTTACAAACACACACAGAAAATCGTGAAAACCAACCAGCGGAATATTGCCGGCCATAACAAGGCCAAGCGTTTTTGGTTGTACGTTATCATCTAAATGATAATAATCAGCCCATGCCTGTAGTTTGGTCAGTGGTAAAAAGTTTTTTGCAAGTGCGTCGGCCGAACTTTTAATGAATGCCTGCGTAAACCAGTTATTCTGTTGTTCGGCTCGTTGACAGGCCGCTTGCCATTCGGGTGATTGTGCAGAAATATATTCGCCGAGTTGGGATAAAATTTCCAGCCTTTGTTGTAAATTCATTCAAAGCTTTAGTTTACATTTGAAACGCAAAAGTAAATCAATCTAACCCCAAAAATTTCAAGGAATATGGCTATTAAAATTACCGAAGAATGTATCAACTGCGGTGCATGCGAACCCGAATGTCCGAATAATGCAATTTATGAAGGTGGTGTAGAGTGGGCCATCGCAGACGGAACAACTGTAAAAGGATCTTATACGCTTATTGATGGTGCTGTCGTAGATGCTGACGCAAAACAGTCGCCTTTAAGCATGGACACGTATTACATTACGCCTAACAAGTGTACTGAGTGTCAGGGTTTCCACGAAGAACCGCAATGTGCTTCTGTTTGCCCGGTAGATTGTTGCGTACCAGACGAAATGTATACAGAAACTGTTGAAGATCTGATGGCACGTAAAGAGCGTTTACACAGCTAATAATTTTCTCTCAACCGATGGATGAGTTCCCGTAAGAACGATTCCGGAATACAGCGGGTGATATTTCCCGTTAAAAAAAGGTGAAGGCTTGAAAACCTTCACCTTGCTTTTTATATCTTGCAGCAATGAAGAAGTATGCATACATCCTGCTGGCTGCAGCGTTATTATCTGCTTGCAGCGGAGAGTTTAAAAAGCAGGAACAGCCCGAAAAACTTACCGAACGGTCAATGGATGCGGAAGAACAGCTGAACGAAATGCTGGAAACCGACAAAGCTTTTTCGGCTGCCAGTGAAAAAAACGGTATGAACAAAGCCTTTCTGGAATACGTGGCTGATGATGCTGTTTTATTACGCCCCGGCTACTTGCCCATTGTAGAAGCCGATGTAATCAAATTTATTAATGCACAGGAAGATACTTCCTTTACTATGACCTGGGTGCCTCGAGGTGCCGATATTGCTTCATCGGCCGATATGGGTTATACCTATGGCGTATACAAAGTAGTTACAGCCGATACTACATTAACCGGCACATACCTCAACGTTTGGAAAAAACAGCCGGATGGCAAATGGAAATTTGTAATCGATTCCGGTAATGCAGGTACAGAAAAACAGGGGATGTAAAGGATAATGGCAAGGTTCTTGAAGAAGCCTTGCACCGTAAACAGATTGAATCAAACCAATAACAGACTACTAAACAAGCCTCAGATGAACGGACCCAAAAACATTGCTCTTGTTACCGGTGGCTACAGCGGCGAAGCGGTTATTTCGTACAAAAGTGCTACAACTATTTTTAACCATCTCGACAAATCCAGGTACAATGTATTTGTGATTGATGTAACAAAAAACGGATGGTATTATAAAGCCGATGACGGGCAACTTTTTGCGGTTGATAAAAACGATTTTACCATCAGCCTCAACAATCACAAAGTAACATTTGATTGTGTGTTTATTGGTATGCATGGTACGCCCGGCGAAGATGGTAAGCTGCAGGGCTATTTTGATGTACTTGGATTACCTTACACCTCCTGCAGTGCTGCCACATCTGCCATTACATTCAATAAGCGCTATACGGTTGCTGTTGCAGCTTTTGCAGGCATTAACGTAGCCAAGAGTGTACACCTGTTCAAACAACAACCATACGACATCAATCAATTTAATTTAAAGCTGCCTGTTTTTGTAAAGCCTAATAATGGCGGCAGCAGTATTGGTATGAGTAAGGTGAGTAAAACAGAAAACCTGGAAGCGGCTATTGAAAAAGCTTTTGCAGAAGACAGCCAGGTGTTGATTGAAGAAATGATTACCGGCCGGGAGTTTACCATTGGTGTGTTTAAACACAAAGGCGAAATAATTACTATGCCCATGACGGAAGTAAAGGCGGATGCAGATATGGAGTTTTTTGATTTTGTGGCAAAGTACCAGGGTAAGAGTACCGAAATAACACCTGCGCAAGCCAGTGAGGAGATGTATAAAAAGGTAAGCGAAACAGCAAAGAAAGTGTATGCAGTTTTCAACTGCAGTGGTGTTATACGCATTGATTTTATCTACAATGAAGAGCGGAATGAACCGTTTATGTTGGAAATAAATACCATTCCCGGACAAAGTGATGCCAGCATTGTGCCGCAACAGGTAAAGGCAATGGGATGGAAGCTTGAGGATTTTTATGCATCTTTAATTGAAGAAGCATTGGTTGATGCTGCTTCGAAGTAAGATTTAAAACGAATAACGTGTTTCAATTTATTACAAACCGCTCCTTTTTTCTTAATCTGCTCATCGCACTCTTGCTGGGCCTTGCAATTGTATTTGTATTTTTTCAATTGCTCGATAGTATTACACAGCACGGGAAATATGCAAAAGTGCCATCTGTAAAAGGCAAATCAATAGAAGATGCCACCAAGGTTTTGGAAGCACAGGGCTTTCGGGTAGAAGTACAGGACAGCGTGTTTTACGACAGTTTACCAAAGTTATCTGTTGTAAAACAATCGCCGCAACCCGAAGAACTGGTGAAAGTAAACCGCACGGTTTATTTAACCATTAACCGGGCAGATGCACCGTTAGTAGCATTGCCCAACTTTGTAGGACAAACCTACCGCAGTGTACAATTACAGTTAAATACGCTTGGATTAAAACTCGGTGACACAACAACCCGTCCTGATTTTGCCGTGGGCTCTGTACTGGAACAGTTGTACAATGGTGTGGCTGTTAAACCGGGCACCAAAATACCCATGGGCAGCCGTATTAGCCTGGTAATCGGGGGCGGTATTAAACAAACTGAAGTATCGGTTCCTTTTCTGTTAGGACTTACATTTGCCGAAGCAAAAGTGTTATTGGAAAGTAACGATCTGTTATTGGGTGCTGTAGTAGTGGATGGTGCAATAGCTGATAGTGCAGCTGCTTTTGTTATTAGACAAAACCCGCCTGTACGGGATGAGGAAGGAAGGCCAATCCGTATTCGTGGCGGACAGTTGATTGATGTATGGATCAGTATGGATCGTACAAAAATTGATACAATTCCAAAACCCAAAGCGGTCGTGGAAAAGAAACCGGAAACTGTAAATGAATATTAATAATTAAACACATGAAGACAATTACTGCTGAAGAATTAAAGGCAAGAATAGATGCCGGTGAACAATTAAATATTGTAGATGTGCGTGAACCACACGAGCACGAAGAATTTAATATAGGCGGTACTTTGTATCCCTTAGGCCGTATTCTGTCGATGGATGTAGATGAGCTGGAAAGTCTGAAAGATAAAGAAGTTATTTTCTATTGCCGCAGTGGCAACCGCAGCGGACAGGCTTGTATGTTTGCTGAAACAATGGGCTTTACCAATGTGGTAAACCTCACCGGTGGTATGCTGAACTGGCGCCAGGTATTTGGTTAATAGGTACACAACTAAGTAATATAAAAAGGAAAGGCCGCTGTAAACAGCGGCCTTTCCTTTTTGTATTTAGTCAGTTTAAATTTTGATATTGATTCCGGCCATAAAATTAATGCCCGCCATTGGGTAGTAATAATTTTCGGTGATGGTTTGCCCGCCATAAATGTAGCCAAATGTATAACCATTGGTTTCATACATGCGGTTCAATACATTGTTCAGCTGAAAGTTGAGATTTACTTCCTTAACTTGTTTAAAACGCAGCTGGTAACTGAAACGGATATCATTCACGAGGAACGGATTGATGCTCCTTGCTTTATTACCTGTATTGTCCAGGTACTGGCGTGATACATATTTATTCAACAAACTGATTTCGCCATTCTTTACCGGAATAAAGTTAAGCGTAAGCCCGGCAACTGCAGCAGGTGAAAAAGAGAGTGGTGTAGAGGTGAATTTATTCTCCTGTTGACCGCCATTATCATAATCATCAACAAATTCTGTAAAGTTGAGAATGCGGTTACTGCTGAGCGTTAGATTACCGTTGGCATTAAACCAGCTGACGGGTTTAACACCTGCCTGTAATTCTGCACCTGCACGATAACTCTTAGGCACATTGGTACGTGCATAAGCACCTACATCGTTTACTTTACCCGTTAATACAAGCTGGTTATTGTAGTACATGTAATAGCCGGTAATGCTCCAGTTGTAAGTAGGTTTCCGTTGTTCAAGGTTCAGTTCAAAATCATACAAAGTTTCATGCTTTGGTTGTTGTGTAACGCCCGCTTCAAAATCATCTCTGTTGGGTTCTTTGTTGCCGATGCTGAAGGATGCAAAACCTAACCATCCATCTGTATCTGCATAGGAAATACCCAGCTTTGGATTAATAAAACTGAATTTATCGCCCGATTTTAACGTTGGGTTTTTACGGAAGCCATTGATGGTATGATTAACCGTACGGTACTGCACATCGGCAAACGCTTCCCAACGGCTGCTTAAACGACGCTGATATTTTGTATAGAAATTAAAGTCTGTTTTAAAAGCGGTCAGGTTATACCATTTATAATCTTTCGGAACAGCCACTTCGCTCCACACAATTTTGCCATAATGTTTACCATCGTAACGGGTGTAGGCGCCGCCAAAAGTTAACTGGTCGTTATTGCGTTTGTATTGGGCAGAAAACGTAGTTCCGTAAAAATAATTATCTAACCAAAGCTGGCGGATAATATCTGCTGAAACAGCATTCAATCCGTAATCATCCAACGACTCACCACGTTTGTATTCTTCATAATAACCCAAACCACGTGTTAAGAAAAATGCTGTATTAATATTCCAGCTTTTATTGAGTTCGTGGTTAAAGAAGAGTTGATAATGATCCTGGCGGTAATTGTCTGTTTGGTTGCCATAACGGAAATAGTTGTACGTACGGTCGTTGTTGGGGTTAAACAGGTTGGCCGAATCTTCTTTTGTATCGTACAGATAATAGTTGTTGTTGTAATGTTCCAGCAACTTTGCTTCGTCACCTCTCAGCTTGGCTTCAGGAATACCATTCCACGATTGATAGGTTTTTTCTTTGCCGGTAAAGGCATTCAGCCGTACTGATGTTTTTTTATTGATGTAGGCTGCAGATAAATAGGCGGAACGCAGATCGGAAGAACCTCTGTCGATAAATCCATCGCTGCCGATAAACGATACCCGTCCATCAATAGTAAAATGCTTGCCAATTAAACCGGAGCCTGCTTTAAGCGTATGCCGGCGGCTGCTGAAACTGCCGAACCCATTGTTTAATTCTGCATACGGTTTCTCGTTAAATTCATTGGTACTGAGGTTCAGTGTGGCACCAAATGCGCCGGCGCCGTTAGATGAAGTACCTACGCCACGTTGGATCTGGATGGAATTTACAGACGAAGCAAAATCGGGCAGGTTTACAAAAAACAAACCCTGGCTTTCAGCATCGTTATACGGAATGCCGTTCAGCGTCATATTAATCCTCGTGGCATCGGTACCACGAATGCGGATGCCGGTGTAGCCAATTCCATTACCTGCATCTGAATTTACCACAACAGAAGGTGTTTGATTAAGGATGAAGGGCAGATCCATACCTGTATTCATCTTCTCAATTTCTTTTTCGTTGAGGTTGGTTTTCGCAAACGGCATGCGGTCGCCTGCACGGATAGCGGTTACTTCAACAGGTTTTAAAAACAGCGGCTGGGCTTCCAGTAAAACAATGAGCTTGGTTTCTTTTTCGCTTACGGTCACTGTTTGTTCAAACACTTTAAATGCAACCGTACTGATGCGTACAGTGTATGTTCCTTTTTGCCGGAGGCTGATGCTGAATGCACCATTGTTGTTGGTTTGTGTGCTGCCATTACCTGTTACTTCTACAGTTGCACCGGTAATAAAAGCTTGTGTGTTGTTTTTTTCGGTAACAATACCGCTCAGTTTGTACTGAGCCATTGCGAGTTGTTGTGAAAATATCATCAACATTCCCAGCATCAATTTTTTCATTTCTGAATCACTTTAACGGTTTAAAAATTGAATCGGAAATGCTGCGTAACGGAGAGAGGAATATGCATGTAGGAACCTCCTTCCCTGCGCAGGCATTACCCTGATCAGGTTCTACGGGTTTGATCTCAGCCTCCGTGCAGGTTCCGGGCCCTGGAACCTCACGGGTAGCACCCCGGGGAATCTGTGTCAAAAACCGGCTTGCCGCTTTTTTGACGCTGCAAAGATAAATTCTTTCGGGTTTGCTGTAACATTTTGGTAACATCTTTCGTACAACTATCATACAACAATGCTTAAAAGCGCTGTTGTTACCTGAGGTCGCAATCATTTTCGATTAACCAATAAACCTTATTTTAAAAATTTTACACATGAAAAAAGTATTCAGCTTCATCGTATTGGCACTTTTTACAGCCACTTTGCTTCCTGCACAGGACGTAACAGTTATTAACGATAAAAATGCAGAGGCCCGTAAGGTGGGCAGCTTCCATGCCATTCGTGTTTCAAACGCTTTTGATGTAATTATTAAACAGGGAAACGAAGAAGCAGTAGTGGTAAGTGCTACCGAAGAAAAATACCGCAGCCGCATTAAAACCGAGGTAACAGATGGTGTTTTGCGTATTACTTACGAGAATGAAGGCATGTTGAAATGGAACAGCGAAAATAAAAAGCTGCGGGCCTATATATCGGTAAAGGATATTGATAAGCTGGATATCAGCGGTGCGACCGATGTAAAGATTGATGGTGTATTAAAAGGCCGCAACCTGAAAATAAATTTAAGCGGTGCATCCAGTTTAAAGGGCACCGTTGCGTACGAGAGCATTAACATCGATCAAAGTGGGGCTTCCGATTCGAAGTTGGCAGGCACAGTAAAAAACCTGGATATTGATGTAAGCGGTGCCAGCGATTTTAATTGCTTTGAACTGGTTGCCGAAAACTGCCGGGCAGAAGCTTCAGGCGCTTCCGATATTTTTGTAACGGTGAATAACGATCTTAAAGTAAATGCAAGCGGTGCCAGCGATGTACAATATAAAGGAACAGCATCCGTCAGCGATTTTAAAACCAGCGGCGCCTCCAGTTTAAAAAAACGTACCAAATAAGTTTCGATAATTATCAGCGATGATGCAAAAGGCAGAAATTATTTTCTGCCTTTTTGCTTTTTCTTTTGGGTGCTAACTTGTTTACCCTTAATTTTGCACTCCATTCCGCGAAGTAGAGCAGCGGTAGCTCGTCGGGCTCATAACCCGAAGGTCGGAGGTTCGATCCCTCCCTTCGCAACTAAGGTCCCTCGCAAATGCGGGGGATTTTCTTTTTTTAGCTAATAGCTTGTAGCTTGCAGCAAGAGGTATTTATTATGAAAGTTGGATTTGTAAACATATTCGGTAAGCCAAACGCAGGTAAAAGCACTTTAATGAATGCTTTGCTGGGCGAAAAGCTGGCTATTGTTTCACCGAAAGTGCAAACAACCCGTCATCGTATTAAAGGTATTCTTACAACAGCCGATTATCAATTGGTTTTTTCCGATACGCCGGGCATCATTGATCCCAAGTACAAGCTGCAGGAAAAAATGATGATGAGTGTAAAGAGTGCATTAGAAGATGCAGATGTAGCTTTATTGTTAGTGGATGTAAAAGATAACTGGCAGGAAAATGAAGACCTGTTTACTTCATTAAAATTACGGGTGCCGGCTATAGTTGTTTTAAACAAGCTCGATTTGGTAGATACAGCAAAACTGGAGGAGGCGAAAGCCTTTTTTGCGGGGAAACCTTACTGTAAAAAAGTGGTAACCATTTCTGCATTATCGGGCATTAATAAAAAAGCCTTCATTAATCATATACTTGAATTTGTAACTGAGGGCGAACCGTTTTTTGAAGAAGATCAGCTAACCGATTTAAGCACCCGCTTTTTTGTGGCCGAACTGATCCGTGAGAAAATATTTGATCTTTTTTCGGAAGAGATACCTTACCATACAACGGTAATCGTAACTGCCTACGAGCAGAAGCAGACACTCATCAAAATTTCGGCAGATATTATTGTACAGCGTGAAACCCAAAAAGCAATTCTGCTGGGTACAAAGGGCGAAATGATTAAAAAAATCGGTTCGCTGGCACGTGTGGATATTGAGAAATTTGTTGATTCGAAAGTATTCCTGGACTTGTTTGTAAAAGTGCGTCCGAAGTGGAGAGATAACGATCTCTTCCTGAAAGAATACGGATATAATTAATCGTTTTTATTTATGGGCGAAAGTGCAGCAGCAGGCGATGATTCAGTCGCTTTCTGTTTATTTCAGTAGTTTTGCCCACTTTATTTGTTTTATTATGGCAGGTTTTACGGTAGCAATTGTGGGCAGACCCAATGTAGGAAAAAGTACATTCTTCAATCGTTTATTGCAGCAACGCAAGGCAATTGTAGATGATGTTAGTGGCGTTACACGTGACCGTCAGTATGGAATTGCTGACTGGAATGGTAAAACGTTTAACCTGATTGATACAGGTGGTTTCGTTGCGGGCAGTGATGATGTGTTTGAAACTGAAATCCGCAAGCAGGTAAAAATTGCATTGGATGAAGCCAATGCGGTGATATTTATGTGCGATGCTGCATCGGGCATTACCGATCTTGATGAGTCGATGACCGATTTATTACGTCGTACCACGAAGCCTGTTTTTTTAGCCGTGAATAAAGTTGACAACCATGAACGTTTACTTGAAGCCAGTGAGTTTTATGCACTTGGTTTCGATCATATTTTCTTCCTCAGCAGTATGACGGGTAGCGGAAGCGGTGAGTTGCTGGATGCAATTACAGCTTTAATCCCCGAAGACCAGGCTGAAGTAGAAGAATCGAGTATTCCAAAGATTGCGATCATTGGTCAGCCCAACGTTGGTAAATCATCGTTGCTGAATGCATTGCTGGGCGAAGAGCGTACCATTGTAAGTAATATTGCAGGCACAACAAGAGATACCATTCATACCCACTATAACCTCTTCAACAAAGAATTTATTCTGATTGATACCGCCGGTATCCGTCGCAAAACGAAAGTGAATGAAGACCTGGAATTTTATTCGGTAATCCGTGCTATTCGTGCAATGGATGAAGCGGATGTTTGTTTGTTGTTGCTGGATGCAGAAAAAGGTATTTCGCAGCAGGATTTGAATATTTATTCATTAGCGGTTAAAAAAGGTAAAGGCATTGTTGTGCTGGTGAATAAGTGGGATCTTGTTAAGAAAGAAACCAACACTGCACGTGATTACGAAAAAGAATTAAAGCAACGGTTGGCGCCTTTTAATGATGTGCCGATCCTCTTTATTTCTGCAACAGAAAAAACACGTTTAATGCAGGGTATTGAAGCCGCATTACAGGTGGTGGAAAACAGGCATCGGAAAATTTCAACATCCGAACTTAACGAAGTTTTACAGAAAGCCATAAATGCCTATCATCCGCCGGTTGTGCGTGGTATGCCAATCAGCATCAAGTACGCAACACAGTTGCCAACACCGGTGCCGTCCTTTGCATTTTTCTGTAACCACCCGGATGATGTAAAGCAATCGTATAAAAATTATCTCGAAAACCAGTTAAGAGCAGCGTTCGATTTTAAAGGAACGCCGATGCGTTTGTTCTTCCGTAAAAAGTAGAGCGGTTTTTGCAAACAATTCATCTTATACTAAAACATAAAAACGTATGAAAAAAGTAATGATGGTTTTGCTGGCGGCAGTTGTTTTAAGTGCCTGCGGCGACGAACAAAAAACGGATAATGAAAAAGCAGGAACAACAGACAGCGGTGTAATTGATAAAGCGCAGGAGGGGATGAATGAAGTAATTGACACACTCCAAAGCAAAGGCGATAAACTGGCCGACACGTTAAAGAAAAAAGTAGTGGAGCCCGTTAAAGCTGATGTGAAAAAGGCCGGCGAAAAACTGAAAGAAGCCGTAAACGATGTAAAAGAAAAAGCAGCACAATAACATGTGCAAACGATAAAAAAAATGAGGCGGTTAACCGCCTCATTTTTTTTAAACCAACAGGATGCTGATAAAGATCATTTGGAAATTTATCTGAAAACAAATTAATTTACAGCCTAACTGTTGATGTTGCCACATAAGAAATCGCATAAGAGTATTAAAGATCTTCAGCGCAGGATTGCTATTTATGAAGATGAAGCTGCTTATAAGGAGCTGTTCTTTTTATTATTTCAATCCTTAACCCGCTTTGCTGAAGGTATTCTGCAGTCGAAAGAGAATGCAGAGGAAATCGTGTCGGATGTATTCATTGCCATCTGGAACGATCGGGCAAAACTCAGCTCCATCGAAGATTTACAACTGTACCTTTTTATTGCTGTTAAAAATAATGCGGTAAGAAAAGTAAAACAGTTAGACAAAAACGCAACTATTTCACTAGACAGTATCAATCTTGAAATGGATTCGCTATACCAAAGTCCCGAGGAGCGCATGCTTTCTACCGAAACCGTAGGTAAAATTGAAACAGCCATTAACAACCTGCCGAACCGGGCCCGCCTTATTTTAAAACTGGCGAAGGAAGACCGGATGAAGTATAAAGACATAGCTGCACTGCTGAATATTTCGGTAAAAACCGTCGATAATCAACTGGCCATTGCTTTGCGGAAGCTGGCATCGGCCATCAGCGAACCCCTGCGAAAAAAGAAATAAAAAAAGTTGAGAACCCTTTGGGGGATTTTCTCCATTTTCTACTCCTTATCATTATCTACTCATGAGCAAAGAAAAAGTTTGGCATTTATTTTCCCGTAAACTAACCGGCGAAGCTAGTCAGGAAGAACTGATGGAGCTGCAGCAGTATGTTGATGAGCATCCATCGTTTCAGTACGAAATGGAATCGCTTGAGCAGCTTTGGGTGCAAGACAGTCAGCCAGACAGGGATTATCTTGAAGCCACTTATCTTCTGCACATTGAAAAAATGAAAAAGCTCGGTGTTGAGCCAAAGCATATGGACGAATCTGCAGAGTCCGAGGAGCTTTTTCAACCTTCGTTTTATCAGCGAAATAAGCGCCGGATGTTGGCAGCTGTTGCTGTGTGCGTACTGGTTTTAGCGGCTATTCCATTTATAAACAGGAAAGCAGCAGGTGCTGAAACAATTGCAGCAACAGAGGCAAAAGCTATCCATAAAGTAATTGCCACTCCCAACGGGAAAAATACAAGTTTTAAACTTCCCGATGGTTCAACGGTTTGGCTGAATGCCGGCAGTAAGCTCGATTATTCGAAAATATACGAATCGGGTAACCGGGAAGTGTATTTAACCGGCGAAGCCTTTTTTGATGTGGTAAAAAATCCGGCCCGCCCTTTTATTATTCATACATCGAGTATTGATGTAAAAGTATTGGGTACAAAGTTTAATGTAAAAGCCTACCCGGAAGATAAAACTGTTGAAACAAGCTTAGTGCAGGGTAGTGTAGAAGTGTTTGTAAAGAGCCGTCCCGGTGAAAAATATTTGCTGAAGCCTAATCAGAAACTGGTTTTATTAAATGAGGAACAGGCTGTGGCTAAATCTTCTTTAGTAAACAACAGGAAAGATATCAATCTGCCGATCATCGCTATTACTCATTTAACCTATCCGAAAAACGATACACTGGCAACAGAAACATCCTGGACCAGGAACAAACTGTCATTTGAAGGTGAAAGCTTTGTTGAAATAGCCAAAAAAATGGAGCGCTGGTACGATGTAACCATTACGTTTAAAAACCAGGAACTGGAAGAAGAAGCACTGAATGGTGACTTTTCAAAAGAAACCCTGCAGCAGGCGTTGGAAGCATTACGCTTCACCAACAACAACAGCTTCCGGTATAAAATTGAAGGCAAAACTGTTATTATTTATTAAAACCTAAACTGCAACTGATTATGACCCAACATCAAAATTCTTCCTAAGAAAATGATATAAAAAAAAGCGGGAAATGTTGGCGCATTCCCCGCAAGTAGTACATTTTCTTTAACCCCGGAGACCGCTTGCTATATAACAACGAAACGGTTTCCTTATTTATACTACCAAAGCTTAAAAGTATGAAAAAAAGGACTTCGATTGCTAGGGCCACGCATGCCCTCAAAAAGCCGCTATTGATTATGAAACTAACAATTTTGCTTGCTGTATTGTGTACGTTTCAGGCTACAGCAGGTCTTACCGCCCAAACGGTTACCCTGAAGACCAAGGATACAGAAATCTCAACTGTATTAAATAACATTCAACGGCAGGGCGATTTCAGATTTCTTTACAACTCCAAGTTGAAAGATCTGAAACAGAAAGTGTCTGTTGATTTTGAAAACCTGGATATTAAAGAAGTTTTAAAACGACTGTTTGCAGGGACTACTCTCACCTTTCTGCAACTCGATAACAATCTTGTTGCCATCCGTTCAACAAGTCCGGAAGAGAAAGATTTACGCATTACCGGTAAAGTAACAAACGAATCGGGCGAAGGATTAAATGCTGTTTCCATTACTGTAAAAGGTACTTCACGTGGTACTGTTACAGATATGAACGGAAACTTTGCATTAACTGTTCCTGAAAATGCCGTGCTTGTTATTTCAGCTATTGGTTACAATACCATAGAAGTAAACGTAAACAATCAGCAGGTAGTAAATGTAAAGCTGACGCAAACAACACTGCGTATGGATGAAGTAGTGGTGATTGGTTATGGTGCTGCAAGTAAGCGTGATCTTACCGGATCAATTACGAAAGTAAACGGTAAAGACATTGCCGATAAGCCAAACATCAACCCCATCTCTTCATTACAAGGTCGTGTTGCAGGTTTGTACATTGTAAACAGCGGTACACCCGGTGCACAACCCGATATCCGTTTACGTGGTACATCCAGCTTCGGCCAGGTACGTCCGTTATATGTAGTGGATGGAATTTTTAACGATAACATCGACTTCTTAAACCCGAACGATATTGAATCGATCGAGGTATTGAAAGATCCTTCTTCACTCGCCATCTTCGGTATTCGTGGCGCAACAGGGGCAATCGTAATTACAACCAAGAAAGCAAAAGCAGGCCAGCTCAACATCAACTTCAGTTCAACTGCAGGTGTTAAACGCCTTGTAGACCGTATTGATATGGTGGATGCAAATGGCTTTAAAACATTGTACGATGAAGAGCAGGTAAACAATGGTGTACCAACCAATCAGCGGTTTGATTATACACCCTGGACAGGTAACACCGATTGGATTGAAGCAATGACACGCACTGCATTCTTTAATACCAATAACTTAAGTGTTACTGCCAGCACAGAGAAAAATAAATTTTACATGGGCGTTGGTTATGCCATTGATGAAGGTGTGGTGAAACACGAGCGTTTAACCAAAATGTTCATCAGCATTAACGACGAATTGAAAATTTCGAAAAACATTAAAGTAGGGTTTACATTAAACAGCATGCGCCAGAAGTTGCCATTTAGCCAGGCAAATGGTTTGCTCTTTGATGCACGCAGAATACTGCCGATTACCCCTGTACAAAATGCAGACGGTGATTATTACGATCTGGCCATTCAGGGCGGACAAATTTCAAACCCTGTTATGAACCTTGAAAATAAATGGGATAAGGAAAACCGTATTGAATACAGAAATGTAGGAAGTGTGTATGCCGAAATTAACATTCTGCGCAACTTAACCTTCCGTTCTACTTTCTATGCTGATATGTCGAACCTCGAAAGCAGAACTTACAATCCGCTTATCAACATTTACAACCCTGTACTCGATTCAACCTTTATTTCTGCCGGCAACTTCTTAACCTCTGTTTCGCAAAACAACGAGCGTTGGAGCAAGTTTCAGCAAGATCATGTGTTGACGTATAAGAAAAACTTTGGCGAGCATGGTGTAACTGCCACAGCAGGTTTTACCACATTTGAAGAAAAGTACAGAGGCTTATTCGGTAGTGTGCGTCAGTCACCAACAGGCGATCCAATACCAAACGATTCACGTTTCTGGTATGTAAGCAATGGCTTTGGCGACCCTACAACATTACGTGCATCATCAAGCCAGTGGGATCGTTCAAATGCAGCCTTCCTTGGCCGTGTATTGTATAACTACGGTGGTAAGTATCTCTTAAACGCTTCATTCCGTCGTGATGGTTCTTCTGCATTCCCGAACAACAAATGGAATAATTTCTATTCTGTTGGTGCGGCTTGGGAAATTTCAAAAGAGTCGTTTATGGATGACGTGAAGTTTATCGACTTCCTGAAAATAAAAGCATCGCATGGTACACTGGGTGTGCAGAATACATTGGGTTTAGCTTATCCTGCTTATCCAAATATTGTGGCGGCTAACTCTGCTGTATTCGGCAGCTTACTCGTTCCTTCTTATACAAGAGCGTATGAGCCCGACAGAGATCTGAACTGGGAAAAAATCAATGCAAGTGAATTCGGTTTTGAATTGTATGCATTGCGTAACCGTTTATTTGTAGAAGCTTCTTACTACATCAGAAAAACAAACGACTTACTTGCGTTCGAAAATTCGAATGTAACAGGTAACCGTTTGGGTAATATTGGTAAAGTAAAAAACAGCGGTATCGAAATTACATCGAGCTGGACTCAGCAGTTATCAAAAGATGCAACGCTTACATTCAGCGGTAACCTTACAACGTTTAACAACGAAGTATTGGAATTGCCTTCTGGCGGTAAACTTACATCGGGCGAAGAACGTCCGAGTGTAACTGAAACCGGTTTCCCTATTGGCTATTTCTATGGTTATGTAGTTGAAGGTGTATACCAGAGCTATGCAGATAAACTTGGTTCACCTACTGTTGTTGGTTACGATTACCAGCCTGGCGATCTGAAGTATAAGGATATTAATGGTGATGGTAAAATTGATGCCAACGACCGTACAAAAATCGGTAACCCAACACCTGACTTTATGTATGGTTTATCGGTAAACTTCAAGTATAAAAACTTTGATGCCGGTATCGATTTCCAGGGTGTGTATGGTAACGAAATTTACCGTTACTGGGGTAGTTCTGAATTGCCATTTACACGGTTCAACTATCCAACCTTCCGCTTAAACCGCTGGACAGGTGAAGGCACATCAAACTGGGAACCTGCAGTATCAAGTCGACCCATCAACCGTTTACCATCAACCTATGGTGTTGAAGATGGTAGTTTCTTACGTATAAGAAATCTGCAAATCGGTTACAACATCAGTCCTGATGCTTTACGTAAAGCAAAAATTAAGAGCTTCCGCATTTTTGCAAATGCACAAAACTTAAAAACATGGAAGCGTAACTCCGGTTACACTCCAGAGTTTGGCGGCAGCCCTACACAGTTTGGTATTGACAATGGTAACGGTCCAATTCCTGTTGTATTTACAGGCGGTATCAATGTTAATTTCTAATTATTTGAAACGATTAAACTTCAATTATAAAAATTAAAACAGAACCTATGCGTACGATCAAACAATTTATGTGGATGCTGTTTTTAAGTGCGTCTACGCTATTGATGTTCTCAGGGTGTTCGAAATTCCTGGATAGAAAGCCATTACAAACAACGCTTGACGATTTGAACCAAGGTGGTTTGGAAGGACAGATTTATGGTATGTATGGCGCTATCCGTAACGGCGATGTTGCAGGGCAGGCCTTTGGTGGTATTCCCTGGATGGCATTACACAATTTCCGTTCGGATGATTCTGAAAAAGGAAGCAGCAATGCCGATGGTGCTGATTGGGAATTGATCCATGATAAATTCCAGTATGTAAAAGACCACTGGAGTGCTACTATTTATTGGGATCAGCATTATACGTTGATTGCACTGGCAAATACAGCTTTACAAACAGCCGATTCGTTGAAGTTGAATGCACCGGCTGACCAGATTAATATTGGTGAAGCAAAGTTTTTCCGTGCCATGGCTTACTTCGATTTAGTAAGAACCTACGGACAGGTACCTAAGATCGACTTCCGTGTATACAATCCGGCAGATGCACGTAAACCAAAAGCATCTGTTGCAGAAATTTATACATTGATTGATGCCGATTTACAGGCCGCTATTGCAAGCCTGCCGGCCGATTGGAAAAATGCAAGTGGCAACAACCGTTTCCCCGGCCGTTTAACCAATTATGCGGCAAAAGCATTGCGTGCAAAAACGTTGTTGTATCGCAACCGTTGGGCTGAAGCATTGGCATTGTGCCAGGATATCATCACCTCCGGTAAGTATGGCTTAGCCGGAGATTATTTTAAAACATTTGGCGACGAAGGTGAAAATAACATCGAATCAATTTTCGAAATCCAGGCCGATCAGGGTCCGCAGTACGCAGGTACAAGTGGTGAGCCTTACTCATGGTTTGGTATTTGCCAGGGTGTTCGTGGTTCTGCCGATTGGGATTTAGGTTGGGGTTGGAACACACCAACTGCTGAATTGGTGAACGCTTATGCTCCAAACGATAAACGTAAAGATGGTACCATCTTATTCTCCGGTCAGCCCGATGGTGTGTATGGTAAAACAGTACCTGCTTATCCGGCAGTTGTGCCACGTGCATACTGGAATAAGAAAGTATATCCAAACCCTGCAACACAATCTGCAAAAGGCCAACGCCAGGCAGGTTGGTACAATCAAAAAGTATTGCGTTATGCGGATGTATTGTTGATGGCTGCTGAAGCTGCCAACGAACTGGGTGGTGCAGCTAACCAGACTTTAGCTGTAACCTACATCAATCAAATTCGTACAAGAGCAGGTTTGGGCGATGTATCGTTTACTACACAGGCTGCAATGCGTACCATTATCCAGAACGAGCGTCGTTTTGAAATGGCATTGGATGGCGAACGTTTCTTCGACCTGGTGCGTTGGAATCTTGCATCGTCTGTATTGGGCGCTTCCGGTTATCAGGATAAACACAAATTCTATCCGATACCACAGGCAGCGATCGATGCATCAAACGGTGTACTCATTCAAAACCCCGACTATTAATCGTTGAATAATAACTGAACTGATTTGTTATTCACTTAAAAAACTATTCGTATGTCGAAAAATAAATTTCAAAAAATACTTACAGGTATGGCTGCGGGCATGTTGTTGCTGAGCGCTTGCCAGAAAATGAATCGCCCCGGCTTAGGCGATTACCCAAAAGATGCTAACCCGCCGGGTGGCGCTCTTAAGTTTTATGTTGCATTTGATGGTACTACTTCCAATCCGTTAATGAATGCGGTTGACAGTATCCGTGCAAACTTTGCATCAGATAATCCGCTGGCATCTATTGCCGGTGTTAGAGGCAAAGCTGTACAGGGCGAAAATAAAAAGTTCATCAAGTATGCAAAGCCAAACGATTGGGCCGATTTATCGAGGAGCTTTACTATCTCAGCATGGTTCAAACGCAATGGTCAAACAAAAAATAACACAGGTACTAATGGTCCTGAATATATCATGAGCTTCAAAGCAAGTACTGGGCATTGGTCTGGTTCAAGCTTACTTGTGTTCTTAGAAGGTGATAATGCTGCCGGTCAGGTAAAGGTGATGGTTGCTGATAAAACAGGCGACAACTGGTTCACCTGGGAAAATTCAAATGCAAGTACAATTCCAGGTTTGCTGGATAACAACTGGCATCACATGGTGTTAACGTATAACAGCACCAACAGTACAATGACCTTGTATATTGATGGTGTTGCAAATTCAAAAACACGTGCATGGGGTACACATGGTGGTGTAGTATTTGATGCAGAAAAAATTACAGAGGTACGCATTGGTGCAGGCCCGGGTACAAATTACGATTCGGATGATTGGTTGTCTTCTACCTTCAAAGGGGGCATCGACCAGGTAAGAATGTACAGCACAGTGCTTACACAAGCAGAAATTACAGCGCTGTTTACAGGCAAATTATAGAAGCAGTCGTTTTTAGGTCATAATCAAGAGCGGGGCTGCATATTTATGCAGCCCCTTTTCAAACAAGGATATTTTTTGTTCATTCCTTTAGTCTTTCTTTTGGGTTATGTATGTAGTAAGAAGCGCACATTTCTTAGCAATACTTTTTAGTTGTTGTATATTTTTTTCCTGCAGGGAAAAGCATGTACTCTTTAAGCAGTTAGATGCAGCAGCTACGGGTATCAACTTTGCGAACAAACTGGAAAACAAAGCACATCTAAACATTTTATACTATCTCTATTTTTATAATGGAGGTGGTGTTGCCGCAGGCGATATTAATAACGATGGATTCATTGATTTGTATTTTACCGCCAATACAAAAGGCAACAACAAACTTTACCTTAACAAAGGCAATTTTCAATTCGAAGATATTACCGCAAAAGCAGGTGTTGCAGGCAGCAGCGATTGGTGCAGCGGTGTAACCATGGCCGATGTAAACGGCGATGGACTGCTGGATATTTATGTATCTGCAGTTGCACGCTTTAACGATCTGAAAGGTCATAACGAATTATTTATTAACAAAGGCAACGGAACGTTTACAGAGCAATCGAATAGTTATGGTCTCGATTTTTCCGGCTTATCAACACAGGCTGCTTTTTTCGATTACGATAAAGACGGCGATCTCGATTGCTTCTTAGTTAATCATTCCAAACAACCGCATGCCAATATTGTAGATACGATAAACCGTAATAAGCCCGATTCTATCAGTGGCAGCCGTTTGTTTCGTAATGAGTTGAACAAAGGCGAGAAAAAGTTTACAGATGTATCTGCAGCGGCAGGTATTTATCAATGCAACCTTTCGTATGGATTAGGTTTAAGCGTAGCCGATTTAAATAACGATGGTTGGGAAGATGTATATGTGGGAAACGATTTTCACGAAAACGATTATTACTATATCAATAATAAAAACGGAACATTCAGCGAAAGCGGTGCAAAACATTTTGCGCACTACAGCCGCTTTAGTATGGGTAACGATGTGGCTGATTATAATAACGACGGGCAGCCCGATGTAATTACGGTTGATATGTTACCACCCGATGAAAAAACATTAAAGACCTATGGCAGCGATGAGAACCCCGATATTTATAAAGTAAAACTTGAACTCAACGGGTATCAGCATCAATACTCACGCAACTGTTTACAAAAAAATAACGGCAGTGGTATCAACTTCAGCGAAGTTGGTTTAATGGCAGGCGTATCTGCAACCGACTGGAGCTGGAGCCCGTTATTTGCCGATTTTGATAATGACGGTAAGAAAGATCTGTTCATCAGCAGTGGCATTGTTAAACGCCCGGTTGATCTGGATTATATCCGTTTTGTTTCTTCGATGCAGATGAACAAAGGGTTGGATGGCACAGATAAGTATGATGATGAAACCATCAGCAAAATGCCCGACGGCAGCAGTCATCCTTTCTTCTTTAAAAACAACAATGGTCATTCGTTTATCGATGTAAGTGAGGAGTGGGGCACTGCAACAATGAAGGGATACTTTAACGGTGCTGCATATGCCGATCTGGATAATGATGGCGACCTGGATGTTGTTACAAACAACATCAATGCGCCGGTAACGGTATTAAAAAATGAAACGGTTGCAAAGAATTTCATTACCATACAATTAAAAGGCGACAGTCTTAACCAATTTGCAATTGGTGGAAAAGCATATCTGTTTACAAAAAGCGGTATGCAGTATCAGCAGTTGATGTTAACAAGAGGTTTTCAATCGGCTGTAGAACCACGTTTGCATTTTGGATTGGATAGTATTGAAGCAGTTGATTCGATATTAATTGTATGGCCCGATCAAACACATCAAACAATTAAAAACCCGGCTGTCAATCAACAATTGGTTGTACAAAAACAAGGAAGCGGATTGTTTCGATACGATTTGTTTTTTGGATTACCGGCTCCTTACTTCAAAGATGTAACAAACGAGATCAACTGTAACTGGAAGCATAACGAAAATGATTTTGTTGATTTCAATGTACAGTATCTTATTCCACATGCAGAAAGTACAAGAGGGCCTAAGCTGGCAATAGCAGATGTAAATGGCGATGGGTTAGATGATGTGTATGCCTGTGGTGCAAAAGATCAGCCCGGTGCGTTGTTGATACAACAGAGCAATGGAAGTTTTCAATCAACCAATAACGAACTGTTTGCAAAAGATGCCGGATGCGAAGATGTGGATGCAGTGTTTTTTGATGCAGATGGAAACAAAACATTGGATCTGCTGGTGATCAGCGGTGGTAACCAGATTCCACAGCAGGCAGGCGATTTAGCCGATCGTTTATACCTGAATGATGGAAAAGGAAATTTTACCCTAAAGAATGATGCGTTTACGATTCAATACGAAAACAAATCCTGTGTAACAGTAGCAGATATAGACCATGATGGTGATATGGATTTTTTTGTTGGTAACCTGGCCAGCCCAACAGCGTATGGCTTGTTGAAATCATCATATCTCTATCTGAATGATGGAAAAGCAATGTTCTCGCTTGCATCGGTGCAACAGATTGATCTTACAAAAGTCGGCATTGTTACAGATGCTGCCTTTGCAGATGTAAACAAAGATGGCTGGGATGATTTGCTGGTAACTGGCGAATGGATGCCGCTGAAAGTATTCATCAACAGGAAAGGAATATTTACTGCATCCGATGTGCCTGCATCAACCGGCTTATGGCAAAACATTACGTTGGCCGATGTAAACAACGATGGGTTTACAGATGTTTTGGCCGGCAACTGGGGACATAATTCCAAACTGTGGGAACGCAAAGACGGTCCGCTGAAATTATACGTGAAAGATTTTGACAACAACGGTAAAACAGAACAGATACTGGCCTACAATATTAATGGCGAAGAATATCCTTTCCTTGCCAAGGATGAACTCGAACGTCCGTTGCCGATACTGAAAAAGGCATACCTCACTTATGGTGAAGTGGCAGGTAAAACAGTGAAGTATATTTTGTACGACCTGTTTAAAGATTATGTAGAGTTGAAAGCAGAAACACTCAGTAATTCTGTTTTTATTAATGATGGGAAAGGAGGGTTTACCCGACACGCTCTTGCAGATGAATTACAACTGTCGCCCATTATGAGTTTTGCCGGCATGGGTTCCGGTGGCAGCTTTATTGCAGGTGGAAATTTTTTCGGAACAATTCCGTACGAAGGACGCTACGATGCATTTTATCCTTCACTGTTTTCGTTTTCTGCAACCCAATCTTCTGTGTATGCCACCCTGCAAACCATTACCGGTGAAGTGCGGGATATGCAATGGATCAAAACCAACAGCACAAATAAATTACTTGTAATTGCAAGAAATAATGAACCATTGATGTTCTTAAAAAACATCGGTGAACTGCAAACAATGAAATAACAACTATAAACCTGAACATGTAATGAAACATCTTGATCGAATGAAAAGTATGTTAGTTTTAATGGCTGTCATGTCGTTAAGTTTTAACTGCGATAAGCGAAAGGGTGGCGGTGGCACACCCACAACTCCCGGTGCAGAAGTTAACTGGTGGATGACAACCGGCAGCCAGACAAGCTTACTGCAAAAGCAAACAGCCTTTGCATTTAACAATGGCGGCACAGCTGTGTTAACCATTGATGTAGACAGTGCGCAGAAATACCAAAGCATTGATGGGTTTGGTTATACATTAACCGAAGGCAGTGCTTATCTTATCAACAAACTCAATGCAACAGAAAAAAACAATCTGCTGCAGGAATTATTCGGCAACAGCGAGAATGCCATTGGTATTAATTACCTCCGTATTGGCATGGGCGCAACCGACCTCAGTACAAAAGTGTACAGTTATAACGATCTGGCTTCAGGTGAAACCGATGTAACGCTTTCATCATTTTCTTTAGCGCAGGATACAGTAGATGTGATTCCCGTATTAAAAATGATTCTTGCCATTAATCCTTCTATTAAGCTGATGGCTACACCATGGAGTGCACCAACCTGGATGAAGGATAATAACAGCAGCATTGGTGGCCGTTTAAAAACACAGTACTATAGTGTGTATGCGCAATACTTTGTGAAATACATACAGGCAATGAAAGCAAAAGGAATTACTGTTGATGCGTTAACCATTCAGAACGAGCCGTTGCATGGTGGTAATAATCCCAGTATGTTGATGAATGCTGCAGAACAGGCCGATTTTATCAAGAATCATTTAGGCCCTGCTTTTCGTACGGCCAACATTACAACAAAGATTGTGTTGTACGATCATAATTGCGATCGTCCCGATTATCCGATTGCTGTATTAAATGATGCAGCAGCCAAACAGTTTGTTGATGGTTCTGCTTTTCATTTATATGCCGGCGATATTGTAGCGCTCTCTACCGTGCATGATGCGCATCCGGATAAGAATTTATATTTCACCGAACAGTGGACAGGTGCAGGTGGCAGTTTTGATGGCGATTTGAAATGGCATATCCGCAACGTAGTTATCGGTTCCATGCGCAACTGGAGCAAGGTGGCGCTCAACTGGAATCTTGCCAACGATGGTGGTTACAATCCGCACACGCCCGGTGGTTGCGATCAATGTAAAGGAGCCATCACTTTAGATGGTGCAGTAAACAGAAATGTATCCTATTACATTATGGGACATGCTTCAAAATTTGTTCCTACAGGTTCGGTACGTATTGCCAGTACACAAACCGGCAATCTTTATACCGTAGCATTTTTACGCCCCGACGGAAAGAAAGTATTGATTGCACTCAACGACGGATCAACCACTCTTCGCTTTAACATTAAGTACAAGGGAAGTAATGCAAATACAAGTTTGCCTGCAGGTGCTGTGGCAACTTATGTTTGGTAACTATAAAACAACGATTATGAACAGATTATTTATTGTTGCAGCAACCTGTTTGTTTGCAGCATGTACAACAACAGAAAAGGATCAATCATCGGCTGGGTCAGCTGCTGCATTTTCAACAGAGGGCAAAAAGGTGTTGGTGTATTCAACAGCCGACAGTACCGATCTGCGTTTGTCGCTCAACGATACATTAACGTTTGCCGAAAAAGGACAGCCGTTTGAAAACGAGATCATGGTGTTTGTTGATCCCGGTAAAACCTTTCAATCGTACATGGGTGTTGGTGCCGCTTTAACCGATGCATCAGCCGAAGTATTTGCCAAACTTTCGAAAGAAAAGCAGCAGGAGTTTTTAACGGCTCATTTTGATAAACAAAAAGGAATCGGTTATACAATCGCACGTACCAACATTAACAGCTGCGATTTCAGCAGCGATATGTACACCTATGTGCAGGATGGCGATAAAGAATTAAAATCGTTTAACATAGAACACGATCAGAAATTTAAAATTCCATTGATTAAAGCCGCTATGCAGGCAGCAGGCGGAAGTTTAAATTTATTTGCAAGCCCGTGGAGCCCACCAGCCTGGATGAAAGATAATAACGATATGCTGCACGGTGGCAAACTGAAAGAAGAGTTTGCCGACACTTGGGCCTTGTACTATACAAAGTTTATTAAAGCGTATGAAGCTGCCGGTGTTCCGGTGTGGGGCATCAGCATTCAGAACGAACCAATGGCCAAACAGATTTGGGAGAGTTGTATTTACACAGCGGAAGAAGAAAAGAATTTCCTGGTGAAGCATCTTGGACCGACAATGGAGAAAGAGGGATTGAAGGATAAGAAGATCATCATGTGGGATCATAACAGGGATTTGATTTATCAACGTGCTACAACATACTTCAATGATCCGGAAGTAAAGAAATATGCATGGGGTATTGGCTTGCATTGGTACGAAGACTGGAGTGGTGGTGATCAGATGTTTGATAATGTGCGTCGTGTACACGAATCTTTTCCTGATATGCCAATCCTGTTTACCGAAGGTTGTAATGGTCCCTTCAAAATGGAAAATATTTATCAGTGGAAATGGGGCGAGCGTTATGGCCGCAGCATGATCAACGATTTTAATAATGGAATGACGGGCTTCACCGACTGGAATATTCTGCTTGATGAAACAGGTGGTCCCAATCATGTAAAGAATTTCTGTTTTGCGCCTGTACATGCAGATACACGTACCGGCGAACTGATTTATACCAATGCGTATTACTACATCGGTCATTTTTCAAAATTCATACAGCCAGGTGCCAAACGCATCAGTGCAGCGCCGAGCAGAAGCCAGCTGTTGTCAACTGCGTTTCAAAATCCCGATGGAACCATTGCAGTGGTGGTGATGAATCAAAGTGATAAACCAACCGATTTTATGTTGTGGATAGATGGTAAAGCTGCTACAACAAAAGCACTGGCACATTCCATCAACACCTATCTCATTCAATAAAGAACGGTTTTTGCTGTAAAAACAATATGAAGATCCTCGTACGATATAGCTTGTGTTTTTTACTGTTGACGATTGCATCCTGTAAAAAGAAAGCAACGCCGCCTGTTCCGGAGCCACCGAAGCAGGTGACGCTTAAATCAATTCAGCTGAACGGCAGTGATTTCAGCAGCTTGCGGTATGGCGTTAATCTGCAGCCAACCATTCGGTTACAGTTTACACAACCGTTAAAGCCCTCTAGTGTTGCAACAGCCATCAAATTGTATAATTCATCAGGTGTAGTAACAGGCATTACTACAACTTTGCAGAATAACGATTCGGTGCTGATTGTACAACCGGCATCTGCATTGGCCAGCGTAACCCGTTACCAGTTTAAGATTGAAAACGGATTACAGTCTGCAAGTGGTGGTGTGTTTATTGGAACAGTGGATAATAGTTTTGTAACACAGATTGATTCGTCAAGAAAATTTCCGGCTATCAGCGATGATGAGTTATTAACCAAAGTACAGCAGCAAACCTTTAAATATTTCTGGGATTTTGCACACCCAACAAGTGGGCTGGCAAGAGAACGTAATACGAGCGGCGATCTTGTTACATCGGGTGGTTCGGGTTTTGGCGTGATGGCAATTGTAACGGGTATCAATCGTAATTTTATTACAAGAGCTCAAGGTTTGCAACGCATGCAAACCATTGTTGATTTTCTGAAAACAAAAGCACAAAAATTTCATGGTGCATTTCCGCATTGGTTAAATGGCAACACCGGAAATGTGATTGCGTTTAGTGCAAAAGATGATGGCGCCGATCTGGTGGAAACATCGTTGCTGATGATGGGTCTGTTAACTGCACGACAATACTTTAATGGCGTTGATGCTGCAGAAACAAATCTTCGCAACGATATTACGGCCTTGTACAATGCCGTAGAGTGGAGTTGGTTCAGGAAGAGTAATGAACAGCAGTTGTATTGGCACTGGAGTCCGAATTATGCATGGGATATGAACTTGCCCATCCGTGGCTGGAACGAATGTTTAATTACATATGTGCTTGCTGCTTCTTCTGCAACCTATGGTATTCCGAAAACAGTATATGATAATGGTTGGGCCAGAAACGGTGCTGCAGGTTTTGTAAATGGTACACAATACTTCAATATTACCTTGCCGTTGGGCAGTGCTTATGGCGGACCGTTATTTCTATCGCATTATTCATTCATGGGCATTAACCCGAATGGCTTGAGTGATGCGTATGCCAACTACGAAACGCAAACAAGAAATCATTCACGCATCAATTACCAGTTTTGTGTAACAAATCCCAACGGTAATTATGGTTACAGCGATTCCATCTGGGGATTAACGGCCAGCGATATTCCCAACGGTTATACAGCCAGTTCTCCTTCGAACGATGTGAGCGTAATTGCGCCAACAGCAGCTATTTCATCTTTACCCTACACGCCAACAGAAAGTATGAAGGCGCTGAAGTTTTTTTACTATGTGTTGGGCGATAAATTATTTAAAGAGTATGGATTTATTGATGCATTCTCGTTGAAACAAACCTGGTTTGCTTCATCATTCCTTGCTATCGATCAGGGGCCTATAATTGTCATGATCGAAAACCACCGCAGCGGTTTGTTGTGGAATTTATTCACCAGCTGTCCCGAAGTAAAAAGCGGTATGCGCTTACTTGGCTTCAGCGCACCTTACCTGTAGTGTATGAAACGATTGCCATTATTTATTCTTTGTTTGTGTATTTGTTTTGCTGCATCAGCACAGTCGTCTTTGCGATCACTTACGAAAGGAAAGTATGCCGATGGCCCCGATAGTATTGCACCTGTCGGTATCATCAAAGGATTAAGTGATGAACAGTTATTGGAAACAGTGCAGAAACAAACTTTTCGTTTTTTCTGGCATGGTGCACATCCGTATAGCGGATTGGCATTGGAAAGAAGCAACAGTGTGAAGGCCGAGCATTACTGGGATTACATCAACGAAGCATGGGATGAACCCAATTTCAGTAAAACTGAATTTGGAAAAGATGCAGGTGCAATCGGTGGTACGGGCTTTGGTATTATGAGTACAATCGTTGCAGTGGAGCGTGGATGGATCGGCAGAGATACAGCTGTGCGTCGTTTGATACAGATTGCGGATTTTTTGATTAATGCCGATTGTTATCATGGCATCTATCCACATTTCATGAATGGCCGCACAGGCAAAACAATCAAGTTCGATCGTCTGGATGATGGTGCCGATATTGTTGAAACATCTTATTTGCTGATGGGCTTTCTCTGCGCAAGAGAATATTTTACCAAGGACACACCAAGAGAAATTTACCTGCGTAAGCGCATTAACCAGATGTGGGGTGCTGCCAACTGGAACTGGCATACCAATGGCGAAAATAAATTGTACTGGCACTGGAGTCCGAACAATGGCTTTGATATGAACTTCCCGGTGTGGGGTTATAATGAATGTTTGATTACCTACATCATGGCGGCGTCATCACCTTATAAAGGCATTAAGAAATCGGTGTACGATGGAACATGGGCGGGCAGCACAGGATTTAAAAACGGCAAAGAATATTACGGCTACATTTTGCCGTTAGGTAATTACGATAAAGACAAAGGTGGTCCGTTGTTCTTTGAACAATATACCTTCCAGGGAATTGATCCGAATGGATTAAAAGATTCGTTGGGCAACGATTATTTTTTGCAGGGCAAACATCACACACTCATCAACCGTGCATACTGTATTGAGAACCCCAAACAATTTAAAGGCTATTCTGATAAATGCTGGGGCTTAACAGCGGGCGACAGTTATAAAGGTTATGTGGCGCATAGTCCGGAGAACGACCGTGGCGTTATACAGCCGACAGCTGCCATTTCATCAATGCCTTATACACCCAAAGAAAGTATGGAAGCCTTGCGGTATTTCTATTATGAACTGGGCAATAAGATCTGGAGTAACTATGGTTTTGTTGATGGCTTCAGTATTCATCACAACTGGTATGCAAAAAGTCATCTGGCAATTGACCAGGGACCAATTGTAGTGATGCTTGAAAATTACCGCACAGGGTTGTTGTGGAAATTATTTATGAAGATACCGGATGTACAGAACGGATTGAAGAAGCTGGGATTTACATCGCCGTACATGAAAAACGAATCGGTTGTTAAATGAAATGTTGAGAGCAACATGTTTATCCCCTCTCGGGAGGGGAAGCAAAGTGTAAAACAAAGAACAATATAAATGGGGTGGGTTAGAGGAACGAAACAATGAAACGCTCTTGAAGAAAGCGGGACTCACCGCAGCTTATTTATAAAAGTGTTTGCCATGAACGATCAATTATCACGTGAACAGTTTTTAAAAACCACTGCAATGGCTGCAGCAGCCTTGCTGGTGTCTTCGTTAGAAGGATGGGCGGCTGCATTACCCGAAAAGAAATTACGTGTAGCAGTCATTGGTTGCGGCAGCGTAAGCAATCGATACATTCCTCAACTCTTATCTTCAAAATTAATTGAAGTAGTAAGTCTCTGCGATATAAAGTACGAACGTGCAGTGGCGCAGAACAACAAATACAAAGTAAATGCTGCCACCTATCGTAGCATCGATGAACAGCTGAAAGGTGTTCCGTTTGATATGCTGGTTACACTCACCGATATGCAGGTGCATGGTGAACTGAATAAGAAAGCATTGCTCGCCGGTAAGCATGTGTGGAGTGAAAAACCAATGGCGAATACATACGCCGAAGGAAAAGCATTGCTCGATTTAGCGAAAAGTAAAAAACTGCGCATCTGGGGAGCTCCTGCTGTCGTTAACAGTCCGCAGTTTGCATTTATGAGTAAAACAATTCAGGAAGGGAAACTGGGGCGTATTGCCAGTGCGCATGGGCAGTACGGACATACAGGTCCAACCTGGAGTGCGTTCTTTTATGAAAAAGGTGGTGGCAGTATGCCCGATCTGGGTGTGTACAATATGGCAACGCTCACCGGTTTGTTAGGGCCTGCAAAAAGTGTAATGGCCATGACGAGCATTGTAAAACCGGAACGTACGGTTGATGATAAAGGAATAATTAAAGTAGAAGCAGAAGATAATGCGCATGTATTGCTGGAACATGATAAAGGAGTGATCAGTCACGTGATGTGCGGGTTTAATTATTTCGATCCACATGGACATGAAGCCGGTAATCAAACCTTACATTCGATACAGATTTATGGCGATTACGGTAACATGCGGTTGATCGGTTACGATTGGGAAACCAATGGTGTGATGCTCGATACATCGTGGGATAAACCTGCTGTGTTGATGAGTACTGATAAAGGAGGTTACGAATGGCAGGAAGGTGCACGAGTAACCGGCGAAAGTATTGTTAACGGAACAGAGCCGTTAATTAACGTGGAGCATGCGCTGCATGTATTGGAAATTATTGAAGCAGCACGCAAATCTTCAGCAACAGGAATGAAAGTAAAACTGAAGAGTGCGTTTCCGTGGCCAATAGTGAAATGATGATCGATTCGTAATTCGTAAATATAAAACGATGGCAGCCTTTTCTTTAACCCCCGAACAAATTGCAGCATATCAAACGGATGGATTCCTGGTTGTGCCGGAATTTCTGTTGGCTCAGGAAGTAGAGAAACTTCAGCAGATTGCATTTGATGATGCCGTTATACGCAAACATGCGTTTGATCTGAATGATCAGAGCGGAAAGAAAACGAAGCTTACACTCTGGTACAAACCCGGCAACGATTCGTATGGTTTGCTTACACGAAGTGAACGGATGGTACATACTGCCAATCAACTGATGGAAGGCGACTCTGCTGTTTGCCATTTTCACAGTAAGCTGATGCAGAAAGAACCACGTGTTGGTGGCGCATGGGAGTGGCACCAGGATTATGGTTACTGGTACAAGAACGAATTTTTATTTCCCGATCAGATGTTGTCGATTATGATTGCCATTACCGATGCCAACAAAGCCAATGGCTGTTTGCAGGTAATTAAAGGCTCGCATAAAATGGGCAGAGTAGAACATGGTTTTGCAGGCGAGCAGGTTGGTGCAGCACAACGTTATGTTGATCTTGCGTTGCAGACAATGGAATTGCTGTATGTGGAATTAAAAGCAGGTGATGCATTGTTTTTTCATCCGAACCTGTTACATCGTTCTGAAGCTAATTTATCTGAGAAGGCCAGGTGGTCGCTCATTTCTGTTTATAACCGAAGTGCGAATGTGCCGTATAACGAACCTTCGCAATCATCTACCATACCGGTACAAGTGGTGCCCGATGCAGCATTGCTCCATTGGGATAGTACTGCCATGGAAGACACGGCCGATTTTCTCACCAAAGAAAAAGACGAAGCCTTAAAATAATTGCTATGAAGAAATTCTTTTCAGCAGAACCCTTTGCACCCAATGTGGGTTTAACGTTGGTCCGCATGATTGTTGGCTTGTTTCTCATCTATCACGGTTGGGAAGTATTTAATACAGCGAAGATGAATGAATATCTTACCTGGGATAGTTTTAAACAAGCTGCTAATGGAAAGATGTTAGTATATGCAGGTAAGTCTGCCGAGTTAATAGCTGGTGTATTGTTTGTATTGGGTTTGTTTACACGTGTTGCTGCAGTACTTACAATCGGCACTCTTGGGTATATTGCATTCGGATTAGGCAACGGTGTTGTTTGGTATAACGATCAGCATCCGTTTATGTTTGTACTCATTGCATTCCTGTTTTTGTTTACTGGACCGGGACCATTCAGTATAGATGCAAAATTGTTTAAAGAAAAACGAAGATATTAATTCACTCATCTCCCGATAGCTATCGGGACATCACTCATCATTCTCAATGCCCGATACTTCGCAACTACATATCAACACAAACGGTAAAGAAGCAAATAGCTACGATGCGATTGTGATTGGCAGCGGCATCAGTGGCGGCTGGGCAGCAAAAGAGTTGTGCGAAAAAGGATTGAAAACATTGGTGCTTGAACGGGGAAGAGATGTGCAGCACATCAAAGATTATCCAACTGCAACGCTTTCACGTTGGGAGTTGCCGCATCGTGGGCAAATCACACAACAAACCAAAACAAATAATCCGCTTATTACAAAAGCGGCGGGCTACGATGAAAGCACACAGCATTTTTTTGTGCAGGATAAAGATCATCCTTACATACAGGAAAAACCATTCGACTGGATCCGTGGTTACCAGGTAGGTGGTAAATCATTAACATGGGGCAGGGCCTGTGCACGCTGGAGCGAATATGATTTTACAGCGCCTGAACGCTATGGTTACGGCCAACGTTTCCCCATCGGTTACAACGACATCAAAGATTGGTACAGCCATGTAGAAAAATTTATGGGTGTGTGTGGCAAAAGAGACGGAATTCCTTCTATGCCCGATGGAGAATTTTTAACGGCGTATGAATTGAATGTAGTGGAGAAGCATTTGCAGAAAGTGATCAAAGAAAAATTTAATCGTCATTATGTGAGCGGACGATGGGCGCATATCAGCGATCCGCAGCCCATTCATCTGCAGCAAGGCCGTGGACAATGCATGAACCGCAATTTGTGTATGCGTGGTTGTCCATTGGGTGGTTACTTCAGCTCTAATTCATCTACATTACCATGGGCAGCAAAGACGGGTAACTTAGCCATCCGTCCACATTCAGTGGTACATTCCATTATTTACGATGAGCAAAAGCAAAAAGCAACAGGCGTACGTGTAATTGATGCGCAAACAAAAGAAGCAAAAGAATATTTTGCCAAGATCATTTTTGTAAATGCCTCTGCACTCAATACCAATCTTATTTTATTGAACTCAACATCGCAACGTTTTCCAAATGGTTTAGGAAACGATAGCGGATTGCTGGGTAAATACATTTGCTTTCACAATTACCGTGGCAGTATGAATGGTGAGGTGGAGGGATTTGAAGAATATTATTACAAAGTATCAAAGCCGGTGGAATGTATTGTGGCCAACTTTCGGAACGTAGAGAAACAGGAAACAGATTTTAATGGCGGTTATGTTATTTACTCCGGTGCGTACAGAGAAAAACTCAATGATGAAAATATAAAATCATTGCTCGGCGCTGAATACAAAGAAGCCATCAGCGAACCCGGCAAGTGGGGCGTGTACATGTATATGCAGGGCGAAACGATTGCAAAAGAAAGGAATCATGTGCGGTTGAGTAAGGAGGAAAAAGATCAGTGGGGGATACCATTGCTCATTACATCGGTTGGTTATGATGAGAACGATGATAAGATGGTGAATGATTTTTTAGAACAGGGAAAAGCAATGCTGGAAGCTGCCGGTGTAAAAAATATTGAAATGAGAGACAGTATGCAGGCGCCCGGTTTGGATATACATGAAATGGGTGGTGTGCGCATGGGTGCCGACCCGAAAACATCGTTGTTGAACGAATGGAATCAACTGCATCATTGTAAAAATGTATTTGTAACCGATGGCGCCTGTATGACGAGTACGGGCAGTCAGAGTCCATCTATTTTATACATGGCGTTTACTGCACGTGCAGTCAACCATGCTGTGGAAGAATTAAAAAAAGGAAATCTTTAGTATGAAGAAACTTGTGATGATAGCTGCAGTAATAATTTCTGTTTTGCATACACATGCACAACAGAAAACCTATTGCAATCCGATTAATATCGATTATGGTTACACGCCTATTCCCAACTTCAGCGATTGGGGCAGGCACCGTGCAACGGCCGATCCTGTGATTGTTACATACAAAGGCGATTACTATCTCTTCAGCACCAATCAATGGGGTTATTGGTTCAGCAGCGATATGCTCAACTGGAAATTTGTATCACGTAAATTTTTACGTCCATGGAATAAAGCATACGATGAATTGTGTGCACCTGCAGTTGGCATCATCGGCGATACCATGATTGTTTTCGGTTCAACCTATACCCGCAACTTCAGCATCTGGATGAGTACGAATCCGAAGGAAAATGAATGGAAGCCGTTGGTCGATTCATTTGATATCGGAGGTTGGGATCCTTCTTTCTTCACCGATGATGATGGACGCTTGTACATGTACAATGGCAGCAGTAATAAATTCCCCATGTACGGTATTGAACTCAACAGAAAAACATTGCAGCCCATTGGTACAAGAAAAGAAATGTATTTGCTCGAACCCTGGCGTTTTGGCTGGCAGCGTTTTGGTGAACACATGGATAATACATTTCTCGATCCGTTTATCGAAGGCAGTCACATGACGAAACACAACGGTAAATATTATCTGCAGTACGGCGCACCCGGCACTGAGTTCAGTGGATATGCGGATGGTTTGTTAGTAGGGAATGGACCGTTGGATTATTTCGAAGCACAAAGTGATCCGTTAAGTATAAAGCTTGGAGGATTTGTACGTGGTGCAGGACATGGCGCAACCTTTCAGGATAAGTTTAATCAATACTGGCACGTGTCAACAACAGTTGTATCAGTAAAGAATACATTTGAACGGAGGCTCGGCATCTGGCCAACAGGTTTTGATAAAGACGGCAACATGTTTTGCAACACTACCTTCGGCGATTATCCACATTATATTCCTTCCGGTAAAATCGATGGATCGGATTATGGTAAAGATGGTAAGTCGCCTTACTTCACCGGCTGGATGTTATTGAACTATAACAAACCTGTGCAGGTTTCATCTACGCTTGGTAATTACGTTGCTAACAATGCTGTCGATGAATTGATCAAAACATACTGGAGTGCAGCAACAGGCAACAAAGGTGAATGGATACAAACTGATTTAGGAACTGTATCAACTGTTCATGCAGTGCAGATCAACTATGCTGACCAGGATGTGGAGCAGAACCGTTTAGGAAAATGGAACGATCAGTATCATCAGTACAAAATGTATTACTCGGTTGATGGAAAGAAATGGACGGTGTTGGTTGATAAGAGTACAAACAAAACAGATATTCCGCACGAATATGTAGAACTGGAAAAGCCGGTGCAGGCACGTTATATAAAAGTGGAAAATATCCATATGCCTACCGGTAAATTTGCAGTCAGCGGTTTACGTGTATTTGGTAATGGTAATGGCGCAAAGCCGGAAGCCGTGAAAGGATTTATTGTATTGCGTACGGAAAAAGATAAACGCAGTGCGTTCATCAAGTGGAAGCCGGTTGACAATGCCTTTGCCTATAATATTTATTACGGCACCCATCCGGATAAATTGTACACCAGTATTATGGTGCATGCCAACAATGAGTACTGGATGAAGGCAATGGATGCATTAAAGACGTATTATTACAGCATTGAAGCTGTCAATGAAAACGGTGTAAGTGAACGTTCACCCGTAATGAAAGTAGAATAATGATGAAGAAAGTTTTCGTTAGTATGTTGTTTCTCTTTGTTGTGCTTGTTACCAATGCACAAAGCAAAGAGCCGTTTCCCTTCTGGAACGAAGTGCAAAAGTTTAAAGCAGCCGATAGTGCAGCTTTTCCTGCAGCAAACCAGGTATTATTCATCGGCAGCTCATCGTTTACGATGTGGAAAGATGTGCAGACTTATTTCCCCGATCGTAAAATACTCAACCGTGCATTTGGAGGAAGTACATTAGCTGATGTGATCCGTTACCGGTACGATGTGATCTTTCCTTATCAACCCAAACAGATTGTGATCTATTGCGGTGAAAATGATTTTGCATCGAGCGATACCATAACAGTGGAACTGGTGATGCAACGTTTTACTACCTTGTTCAATTACATCCGTGCAAAATATAAAAACGTACCTGTTGCTTATGTGTCGATGAAACCAAGCCCCAGTCGTGTTCACTTGCTTGATAAGTACAAAGAAGCAAACCAAAAAATAAAATCGTTTCTGGCAGCAAAACCCAATACAAAGTTTGTTGATGTGTACGGTGCCATGTTGAACGAAAGAGGCGAACCGATGCCGGATATTTTTTTGAAAGACAATTTGCACATGAATGCAAAAGGGTATGCCATCTGGAAAACAAAACTGGAAAAAGTATTGCTTAAATAACGAAACATGCGTTTAATCACTTGCATCATCTTAAGTGCGTTGGCAATGACAGGTTGTAAAGAACAACCGCAGGTAACAAAAATTGCGTTTGGCTCTTGTGGTCATCAAGACGATCCGCAGCCGGTGCTTGCTATTGCTGCAGAACAAAAGCCCGACGCTTTTATTTTTCTCGGCGACAATATTTATGGCGATACAGATAATATGGATACGCTTCGTGCAAAGTACAATCGGTTAGGTGCAAAGCCGGAGTATCAGCAGCTGGCAGCTGCAACGAATATTTTTGCTACCTGGGATGATCATGATTTCGGCAGGAATGATGCAGGCAAACATTATCCATTTAAAAAGGAATCAAAAGAAATCTTTCTTTCCTTCTTTAAAGAACCTGCTGAAAGTGCACGCAGGAAACACGAAGGAATTTATCATGCCGAATATATTCAGCAAGGCGGTAAAACGGTACAACTGATTTTACTCGATGTGCGTACGTTCCGGAATAATCTCTTGTTGTACGACAGCAGCGCTCAACTTCCGAGAGAACATTATTTCTACAAACCCGACTATCAACCGCATATCAGTAAAGACAGTGTGTTATTGGGCGAAGAACAATGGAAGTGGCTGGAAGCCGAATTGAAAAAGCCGGCCGATCTGCGTTTGATCTGCAGCGGTTCGCAGTTCAGTATTGAATACAATGGTTATGAAGCATGGGCTAATTTTCCGCACGAGCAGCAACGCATGCTTGATCTCATCAAATCAACAAAAGCAAATGCGGTGATGTTCTTAACAGGTGATGTGCATTATGCAGAAATATCAAAACTGCAAACGCCGGGTTTGTATCCCATCTACGATGTAACATCGAGTGGTATTACCTCTACCTGGGATTTTGCAACACTCAATAAAAACAGGATCGAAGGCCCGGTAATGGATAATCACATCGGGTTGCTTACAATCGAATGGGCGAGTGATCCTGTAATTAAAATGGAAATAATCGATAAAAATAAAAATGGTCGTATTGAGTATACGATCAAACGAAGTGAAATCTGTTTTTAACTGCAATTAAAACGACACGAACATGAAACAATTATTGACAACGTTTACTTTGCTGTTGGTACTATCGCATCAACAGTTGGCAGCGCAGCAGACAAATGAACAAAAGATGAAAGTCTTCATCGATGCACTGATGAAGAAGATGACGTTAGATGAAAAAATCGGACAATTGAATTTGCCGGGCTCCGGTGATATTGTTACGGGCCAGGCAAGTAATTCTGATATAGGTAAAAAGATCAAAGAAGGAAAAGTAGGCGGATTGTTCAATATTAAATCCGTTGCAAAAATCAAAGCGGTTCAAAAAGTAGCAGTGGAAGAGTCACGCTTAAAAATTCCGATGCTGTTTGGGATGGATGTGATTCATGGTTATCAAACCGTATTTCCCATTCCGCTTGGTTTGAGTGCCAGCTGGGATATGCAGTTGATTGAACAGAGTGCACGCATTGCAGCAATTGAAGCAAGTGCCGATGGTATTAACTGGACGTTTTCGCCCATGGTTGATCTTACACGTGATCCACGTTGGGGTCGTGTATCGGAGGGCAATGGAGAAGATCCTTACCTCGGCGGACAAATTGCCAAAGCAATGGTGCGTGGTTACCAGGGAAAAAATTTGTCGCTCAATAATACCATCATGAGTTGTGTAAAACACTTTGCATTGTACGGTGCTGCAGAAGCCGGTCGTGATTACAATACAACCGATATGAGCCGCTACCGCATGTTCAACGAATATCTGTATCCCTACCAGGCAGCAGTGGAGGCAGGTGTAGGAAGTGTGATGGCTTCTTTTAATGAAATTGATGGTGTACCTGCAACCGGCAACAAATGGTTATTGGATAATGTATTGCGCAAGCAATGGGGCTTTAAAGGGTTTTTGGTTACAGACTATACAGGGATCAACGAAATGGTGGATCATGGTATTGGCGATTTAAAAACTGTTTCTGCAAGAGCATTGGGTGCAGGTATTGATATGGATATGGTGGGTGAAGGGTTTTTAACCACACTCAAACAATCGTTGAAAGAAGGAAAAGTAACTATGCAGATGATTGATGCAGCGTGCAGAAGAATTCTTGAAGCGAAATACAAACTGGGCTTGTTTGATGATCCTTATCGTTACTGCAACGAAGAGCGTGCAAAAACAGAAATCTTTACTACGACTCATCGCAAGATTGCAAGAGAAACGGCAGCACAAAGCTTTGTGTTGTTAAAAAATCAAAACAACATCTTGCCGTTGAAGAAAAGTGGCACCGTTGCGGTTATTGGTCCGTTGGCAAATGATAAACGCAATATGCCCGGTACCTGGAGTGTAGCTGCTGAGTTTGATAAAGCAACAGCTGTATTAACCGGTTTAAATGAAGTAGTGGGTAACAAAGTAAAGTTCCTGTATGCAAAAGGAAGTAATCTCGATTACGATGAAGCATTTGAAGACCGGGCAACTATGTTCGGTAAAGGAATCGGTCGTGATAAACGTTCGCCTGAAGAAATGATCAACGAAGCTGTTGCCATCGCTAATCAGAGTGATGTGGTATTGGCAGTGCTTGGCGAAAGTGCAGAGATGAGCGGTGAATCTTCGAGCAGAAGTAATATTGAAATTCCACAGTCACAAAAAGATTTGTTGAAAGCATTATTAAAAACAGGCAAACCTGTGGTGCTGGTATTGTTCACCGGTCGTCCGTTGGCATTAACATGGGAACATCAGAATGTACCTGCTATTTTAAATGTTTGGTTTGGTGGCAGTGAAGCCGGTTATGCAGTAGCAGATGTGTTGTTTGGTGATGTAAATCCTTCCGGCAAATTAACCATGACCTTTCCGCAAAATGTGGGTCAGGTTCCGATGTTCTATAATCATAAGAACACCGGTCGTCCATTGCCTGATGGACAGTGGTTTCAGAAATTCCGCAGCAACTATTTAGATGTAAGCAACGATCCGTTATATCCTTTCGGTTATGGATTGAGCTACACAACTTTTTCGTACAGCGATGTAAAGATCAGTAATGCATCACCCAAAGGGAATCAAACCATCACTGCCAGTGTAACGTTGACCAACACCGGCGCAGTTACAGGAAAGGAAGTAGTGCAACTATACATTCGTGATGTGGTGGGTTCGGTTACACGTCCGGTAAAAGAGTTGAAAGGTTTTCAGAAAGTGGAGTTGAAAGCAGGTGAAAGCAAAACAGTTACATTCAATATTTCTCCGAGTGAGCTCAAGTTTTATAACTACGAGCTGAAGCATGATTGGGAAGCAGGTGAGTTTCAGATCATGATTGGCGGTAACTCACGTGATGTAAAGATGGCGAAGGTGAACTGGAGTAAATAATTATAATTTTCATTCCATATTAAAAGGGGCAGTAGTTTAAGCTGCCCCTTTTTTATTGGAACTTATTCAAATCGTACAAAGTTTAAAAATATGGTACCGAAATGATGGTTTCGTTTTGATTTTATCCAATAATTACATTCGCTTGTTTTATCTTTCTCTCCGAAAAATGAAACGCTACATAAGTCATAAGCAAACGAACAACAGTTGGTTTAAATTGTCTGGTTATAAAATGGTCTTTGTTTACGGACTGCTCTTGGCAGTTATGGTACTTTTTGCTTTAAGTAGTCGGTCGCAAACAATATTTTCCGAAAAACAGACCGCATTAATAGATGTTGCTCAAGGCTGGGCAGGTAATTCTGTTAATACAGTGGTTTTTCGTAAGAACTCCTTGGTTACATACAAAGATGTTCAGTTCATAAGTTACTACGATGCAGATGGGTTTGTCGTGTTGGGTAAACGAAAGTTGAGTGAACAAACATGGGAGCTGAAACGCACTACGTACAAGGGCAATATCAACGATGCGCATAACAGCATCAGTATTGCTGTTGATGGGAGAGGCTATTTACACATGGCTTGGGATCATCACAATCATCCGTTGCGTTATGTGCGAAGCAAAGAACCTTTATCGTTAGAGTTGACAGAGAGGATGGCAATGACGGGGAAGAATGAAAACAAACTGAGTTATCCAGAATTTTATCAGTTGCCCAATGGCGATCTGTTGTTTTTTTATCGTGATGGAGGATCAGGTAACGGTAACCTGGTAATGAACCGTTACGATGTTGCCACACAGCAATGGAGCCGTATGCAGACAAACCTCATTGATGGCGAAGGCAAACGCAATGCGTACTGGCAGGCTTGTGTTGATGCAAAAGGAATTATTCATGTGTCGTGGGTATGGCGTGAAAGTCCGGATGTGGCCAGCAATCATGATATGAGTTATGCGCTGTCGAAAGATGGAGGACGCAGCTGGGAAAAATCTACTGGCGAAGTGTATCAACTTCCGATACGCATGACAACAGCAGAAGTTGTTTGTACGATTCAGCAAAGCAGTGAACTCATCAATCAAACATCGATGACCACTGATGCAGATGGTAATGCTGTTATTGCGAGTTACTGGAAAGGAAAGAACAATGTACCGCAGTATAAAATCATCAGCAGATCAACGAAAGGTTGGAGCGTAATTGATCTTGGTTTTCGTACCACAAATTTCAGTTTAAGCGGAGCAGGAACCAAACAAATACCTATATCAAGGCCGCAGGTATTGTGCGCCGGAAGTGGGAAGAAAAAACAGATTGTTTTGGTTTTTCGTGACGCAGAAAGAGGAAATAAGGTTTCTGTTGCCTGCGGAACAGCACAACAAAAAACAAACTGGAAAATAATCGATCTCACAACTGATGGAGTGGGGGCATGGGAGCCAAGCTTTGATACCGAATTGTGGAAAGCAAATCAGCAGCTGCATTTGTTTGTACAACAGGTTACACAGGCCGATGCTGAAGGAGTGGTGAATACAAAACCACAAATGGTGCAGGTGTTGGAGTGGCGTTTAAAAAAGTAAATCAACTGAATGAAACAGTTCATCCATAAAAGAAATTTGATTGCAGCAGTTGTGTTGATGGTTGTGGTTAGTTCCTGCAGTTCATCCAAACAAACAACAAAAGCAGTTTCGAAAGAAACCGTCTTAAAGATCATTGATCAAGTGAATACGTATTGGCAAACTGCCAATCCCGTTCATGGCCGGGCGTTTTGGGATAATGCCGCTTACCACACCGGCAACATGGAAGCGTATGCATTAACAAAGAAAGAAGCCTATAAAAATTATTCAGAAGCATGGGCCATCAGAAATGAATGGAAAGGAGCTAAGAGCAACAACAAAGCCGAATGGAAATTCAGTTATGGTGAAAAAGATGACTATGTGTTGTTTGGCGATTGGCAGATCTGTTTTCAAACCTATATTGATCTGTATAATCTTGAACCGAACGAACAGAAAATTGCACGGGCAAAAGAAGTGATGAGCTACCAGGTAAACACAACCGAAAATAAATACTGGTGGTGGGCCGATGGTTTGTATATGGTGATGCCTGTAATGACGAAGATGTACAAACTCACAGGCGATAAAATTTATCTTGATAAGCTCCACGAATACTATACTTACGCCAACAATATTATGTACGATGCGGAAGAAAAAATCTATTACCGTGATGCGAAATATGTTTATCCAAAACATAAAACGGCCAGTGGTAAAAAAGATTTCTGGGCACGTGGTAACGGTTGGGTGTTTGCAGGCTTGGCCAAAGTATTGAAGGACTTGCCAAAAGATGATGCACATTACAAGGAGTATGTAGAAAAATTCAAAGGCATGGCAGCTGCATTAAAAAATTATCAGCAGGCAGAAGGCCATTGGACGAGAAGCCTGATGGATACAGCACAGTCGCCCGGTTATGAAACAAGCGGTACTGCATTTTTTACCTATGCTTATTTGTGGGGCATCAACAATGGTTATTTAGAGAAAGCAACGTATCAAACAACCGCATTAAAGGGCTGGAACTATTTGCAGACAATTGCACTGCAGCCCGATGGTAAAGTTGGTTATGTACAACCGATCGGTGAGCGTGCAATTCCAGGGCAGGTAGTGGATAAAAATTCTACAGCAAATTTTGGTGTAGGTGCATTTTTGTTGGCCGCCTGCGAAATGGTTCGCTTCAGTGAAACAAAATAAGAAAGAGACAATTTCATATCAGCAGTTAATCGTAAACCGGCTGTTTCTAAAGCCTGTTACTAAAACAAAAAAAGTATTAAATCGAAAATATGTTCAGCAGAGTAGTTCGTCTATGTACCGCAGCATTGCTGCTTATAAACAGTACAGTTATTTCGCAGGTTAAAAACGATTGGGAAAATCCGCAGCTTATTGATGTAAATAAAGAAGCTCCGCATGCATCGTTTATGTTATTCAATGCACAGAAAGATGTTATTGCAGATGATTACAGTAAGTCGCCGTATCATCAGTCGCTCAACGGCACATGGAAGTTTACTTATGTAGATAAGCACGCCGACCGTATCAAAGATTTTTACCGTACCGATCTCAATACGGCAGCATGGAAAGATATTGCTGTTCCTTCTAACTGGGAGTTGCAGGGTTTTGGTACGCCCATCTATACCAATATTACTTATCCCTATCCGAAAAATCCTCCATTTGTTGGCGATAACAATCCGGTAGGTACTTACCGCAAAGAGTTTACTGTTGCAGATAACTGGAGCGATAAAGAAGTGATCCTGCATTTCGGTTCCATTACAGGTTGTGCGTTTGTGTATGTGAATGGACAAAAAGTGGGGATGACCAAAGCATCGAAAACTGCTGCAGAATTTAATATCACACAATATTTACAGAAAGGAAAAAATCTCCTTGCAGTACAAGTGTTTCGCTGGCATGATGGAAGTTACCTGGAAGACCAGGATTTCTGGCGTTTAAGTGGTATTGAACGGGATGTGTTTTTGTTTGCAATGCCAAAAGCAACTGTATGGGATTTTTTCCTGAAAGCAGATCTCGATGCACAATATAAAAATGGATTATTTGCAGCGGATGTGAATGTTCGCCAGTTTGCAGGTAACAATCAAAATAATGGAACGCTCACGGTAGAGTTGTTTGATGCGGCAGGTAAGAAAGTGTTTTCACAAAAGAAAGACTATGTGCTGGGTAAAGACAGTGTGCAGAACGTTTCGTTTGCTGGAACAGTTAAGAATGTATTGAAATGGAGTGGCGAAACGCCGAATCTTTATAATTGTGTTATTACCAATGTTACAGGTAAAGGCATTGTAACAGTAACGCATACAGGTTCCAGAGTTGGTTTTCGTAAAGTGGAAATCAAAAACGCACAACTGATGGTGAATGGTGTTGCTATTGAAGTGCATGGTGTAAACAGGCACGAACATGATGATGTTACAGGCCATACAACTTCAAGGGAACTGATGCTGAAAGATATTCAGCTGATGAAACAGTTTAATGTGAATGCTGTTCGTTTGTCGCATTATCCAAACGACCCGTTGTGGTACAAACTCTGCGATGAGTTCGGTTTGTATTTGGTGGACGAAGCAAATATTGAAACCCATGGTATGGGTGCAGAGTTCCAGGGATGGCTTGACAAATCGAAACATCCTGCTTATTTACCCGAATGGGCAGCAGCGCATTTAGATCGTATGAAACGGATGGTGGAGCGTGATAAAAATCATGCATCTATTATCATCTGGAGTTTGGGTAACGAGTGTGGTAACGGACAAGTGTTTCACGACGGTTACAAATGGATCAAGGAAAGAGATAAAAGTCGTCCTGTACAATTTGAGCAGGCAGGCGAAGATTGGAATACAGATATTGTTTGCCCGATGTACCCGAGAGTAAACGACATGAAACGGTATGCGGAAAACAAAACAAAAACCCGTCCGTACATCATGTGCGAGTATTCGCATGCAATGGGTAACAGCAATGGTAACTTCCAGGAGTATTTTGATATTATCCGCAACAGCCCGCATATGCAGGGAGGTTTTATCTGGGATTGGGTAGACCAAGGCTTTAAACAAACAGATAAAAGCGGCAATGTGTTTTGGGGTTATGGAGGTGATTTGGGCAGTTACAATTGGCTGAACGATGAAAACTTTTGCTCCAATGGTTTAATTGCTGCGAACCGTACACCTCATCCCGGTTTGTATGAAGTGAAAAAAGTTTACCAGGACATTTTGTTCAGTGCAAAGGATATTAAAACCGGTATTGTAACAATCTATAATGGATTCAACTTTACCAATCTTAATCAATACAATTTCAACTGGGCATTACTGAAAAATGGCGAAGTAATACAAACGGGTGAGTTTGCGACCAATGCAGCACCAAAAGCAAAAGTTGATGTGCAGTTGCCGTTGCCACAGGATAAAATGAAAGACGAAGCAGAGTATTTTATCAATGTTTTTGCAACAATTGCTAAAGCAAGCGAAACAGTGATGTTGCCGATCGGTCATGAAATTGCACGTGAGCAGTTTAAACTTAACGGGGATTATTTTACAAACAGGAAAGCTGTAACCGGCGACCTGCAAATAAAAAAAGAAGAAGGGAAATTATCGTTTACATCAGGCGCAGTTAGCGGTGAAGTTGATTTGAAAACCGGTGTTGTAAGAAATTATCGCATGAAAGATGGTATGCAGTTAAACCGTATGCCCGAGCCTTATTTCTGGCGTGCACCAACCGATAATGATTTTGGCAGTGGTATGCCGACCAATCTGGGTATCTGGCGCTCTGCACATCAAACAAAGAAAATAAAATCAATTACAGTGGGTGAGCAAACAACCGAAGGCATTGCTGTAAAAGTGGAGTATGAGTTAACGGGTATTGCAGTGCCTTACAGTGTGGAATATTTTATACAAAACGATGGTAGTATTAAAGTAACAGCCAGTATGGATATGACCGGCAGAGATTTGCCTGAACTGCCCCGCTTTGGTATGCGTATGCAACTGCCGCCGGTGTACGATCAATTACAGTATTACGGACGTGGGCCTTGGGAAAATTACAGCGATCGTAAAACATCTTCTTTCATTGGTAATTATAACAGTAATGTAAAAAGTCAATTCACACCAAACTACATCCGTCCGCAGGAAAATGGTTACAAAACGGATGTGCGTTGGGTATCACTTACCAATACAAACGGTAAAGGATTGCAGGTTGAAGGGGTACAGCCGATTTGTTTCAGTGCTTTGCCTTATGCAACTGAAAGTATGGATCCCGGCATGACGAAGAAACAGCAGCATCCAAGTGATCTTCGACCTGATAACAATGTTTACCTCAGCATCGACTTGAAACAACGTGGTGTTGGTGGTGATGACAGCTGGGGTGCTTTACCACACAATCAATATCGTTTACTCGACAAGAAATACAGCTACAGCTATATTATTCGTTTGTTGAATTAGTTTTAGTACATCTATCCAAAATTTGTGTCCTTTATGTATGCTTGTGTTTTTCGTGAACAGAGATGCATAATGGACATGAAGTTAAACGCCACCTGTAATCGGTTTTCTATCATGAGCATTCGTTACTGCATCTTTATCGTTTTCATACTGTTTTTTGCTGCATGCAGCAGGCACAAGCCGGTAAAAACAAAACAAACAACCGTTACGCCAGATGGTTATACATTAGTGTGGGCCGATGAGTTTAACAGCAACGGCAAACCTGATACAACCAACTGGAAATACGAATATGGATTTGTACGCAACGAAGAGTTACAATGGTATCAGCCGGAAAATGCGTTTTGTGAAAATGGTTTGCTGGTGATTGAAGCAAGAAAAGAAAATAAGCCGAATCCACGTTACCAGGAAGGTTCAAACGACTGGAGAAGAAAACGGAAAACGATTGACTATACTTCTTCCTGTTTGATCACCGCAGGTAAACAGCAGTGGTTGTATGGCCGTTTCGAATTACGAGCACGTATTGATATACGCAGCGGTTTATGGCCTGCCTGGTGGACACTGGGCGTAAGCAAGCCATGGCCGGGTAATGGTGAAATTGATATGATGGAATATTACCGTGGAAAGTTACTGGCGAATATTGCCTGCCTCGGCAGTAACCGCAAAGCGGAGTGGTACAGCAACACATTCAATATCGATTCGCTGGGCGGAAAGAAATGGGCCGATGCATTTCATGTGTGGCGCATGGATTGGACGGAGGATTACATTGCTTTGTATTGTGATGAACAATTGTTGAATAAGGTAAATGTTGATGCATTGGTAAACAAAGACGGTAGTAATTTTAATCCTTTCAGGCAACCACATTACATGCTGCTCAATCTTGCTTTAGGAGGAATGAATGGCGGCGATCATTCATCAACGCCATTCCCTAACAGGTTTGAAGTGGATTATGTAAGGGTGTATCAGAAAAAATAGATTTTAATAAATCACTTCCGCCTCCGTTCGTGTCTTCACGAATCGGAAAAGGAAGATGGTTCGTGAAAACATTATACAAAAGAAGAATAAGATTCATTCATTAATACGATTGTTGTATGCGTACGTTTTTTCTAAGTACTGTTTTGTTATTGTTGTTGAGTAATGATTGTTTTGCGCAGCAGAACAGTTTACAGACATTTCCGTTAAGTGATGTGCGTTTGCTCAACAGTCCGTTCAAGCAGGCACAGGAAACAGACAAGAAATATATACTGTCGATGGATGTGGATCGTTTGCTGGCTCCGTTTTTAAAGGAAGCGGGCATTGAAACAAAAGCAATCAGTTATCCCAACTGGGAGAACAGCGGATTGGATGGACATATCGGCGGGCATTATATCTCGGCATTGGCCAACATGTATGCCGCAACAGGCGATGCTGAAATCTTACGTCGTTTGAATTACATGATTGATCAGCTGGAGAAATGCCAGCAAAAAGATACCGATGGTTATGTAGGCGGCATCCCCGGCGGTAAGAAGATGTGGCAGGATGTGGCTGCAGGGAAAATCAACGCAGGCGGTTTTTCATTGAATGATAAATGGGTGCCGCTGTATAATATTCACAAGCTGTATGCAGGTTTAATTGATGCATACACGATTGCCGGCAATCAAAAAGCAAAAACAATCCTGGTTAAATTATCCGATTGGTTTTATGCTATTACTTCAAAGCTGAGCGATGAGCAACTGCAAACGATTTTACGCAGTGAACATGGCGGCATGAACGAAGCCTTTGCCGATGTTGCAGCAATTACCGGCGATAAAAAATATTTAGAACTGGCAAAGCGTCTTTCACACAAAATTATTTTAAATCCATTGCTGCAACAGATAGATGCACTCAATGGTTTGCATGCCAATACACAAATACCAAAGGTGATCGGCTTTGTGCGCATTGCATCACTCGGTGGCGACAGCAGCTGGGCCAACGCAGCAGACTTTTTCTGGAATACAGTTACGCAGCACAGGACAATTTCAATCGGCGGTAACAGTGTGCGTGAACATTTTCATCCGGCCAATGATTTCTCTTCGATGATCGATACAAAGGAAGGTCCTGAAACCTGTAACAGTTACAACATGCTTAAATTATCGAAGCAATTGTTCCTGGCACATCCCTCAGCTCCATACATGGATTATTACGAACGTACCCTGTACAATCATATTCTGTCGTCGCAACATCCGGATGGAGGCTTTGTTTATTTTACACCCATCCGTCCACGGCATTACCGTGTGTATTCGCAACCGCAGATGGGCATGTGGTGTTGTGTGGGAACAGGGATGGAAAATCATGGCAAGTATGGCGAGTTGATTTATGCACATACTGCAAAAGATCTGTATGTCAATTTTTTTATTCCGTCCACACTTAACTGGAAAGAAAAAGGATTGCAGGTTGAACAACAAACCACTTTTCCAAATACTGAAACAACAACATTAAAGATTACGATAAAGAAACCGCAGCAGTTTGCAATTCTCTTCCGCTATCCTTCATGGGTAAAAGATGGTGCATTGAAAGCGTATGTAAATAAACAAGCCGTGCAGGTGAAGCGCAATGAAAATTCGTATGCATCTGTTACACGTGTTTGGAAAACCGGCGATGAGCTGACCATTCAATTGCCCATGGAAATGAAAGCAGAGTTTTTGCCCGACAGTTCATCGTGGGTATCGTTTGTTCGTGGGCCGATTGTCTTGGCTGCAGCAACGGATACAACCGGATTAAAGGGATTGAAAGCAGATGACAGTCGTATGGGGCATGTTGCAAACGGACCATCTTACCCGATAGATGATGCACCCATGATTGTAACAGCTGATAAGAAAAACATTACATCGCTGCAACCTGTAAAGGGGAAAGCATTTACCTACACCGCCGCTTCATTGGTTTATCCGGCGAAGTATAAAGATCTGCAGCTGGTTCCTTTTTATACCATTCACGACAGTCGTTATATGTTGTACTGGCGCTATGCTACTCCTGCACAACTGGAAACAATTAAAGAAGAAATACGCAAGAAGGAAGAAGTACGACTTGCACTGGAAAAGATAACGGTTGACCAGGTAGCACCGGGTGAACAGCAACCGGAATCGGATCATAATTTTAAAGGAGAGCAGACAGAAGCCGGTGTGCATAAAGACCGTCACTGGCGTACAGCAAGAAAATGGTTCAGCTATGAGTTGAAAAATACCGATGCTGCTGCACGCACATTGCGTATTACTTATTTCGGACAGGATCGTAACCGAATGTTTGATATTTATGTGAATGATGTGTTATTGCAAACAGTTGAGCTGAATGGATCAAAAGGCGATCAGTTTTTTGATGTGGATTATCCATTGCCGGCAGAACTGGCAAAGGATAAATTACTCACGGTAAAATTTGCGGCAAAGGATAAATCAACAGCCGGTGGTATCTATTATGTACGGTTGCTGAAATAAAAAATCATTTAAAAACAGGCAGATGAAAAAAGGATTACTGGCTTTGTTGTTTGTTGTTTCGGTGATGGGGGCATTTGCACAGCAGCCCGATTCGGTTTTTGTAAAAGGATATACCACCGGCAAGAATGAGAATAAAAACGGCTTGCACATTGCTTATAGTTTTGATGGCAGGAACTGGATCAGCATCGGCAATGAATTTTCTTTCTTAAGAAGCGATTACGGCCGATGGGGTTCAAGTAAAAAAATGTACGATCCTGTTCTGGTAAAGAACAGCAGTACTGAATGGGCCTGTTACTTTTTTACGGAAGCTGAACATAAAGTTGTTGCTGTAACATACAGTAGTGATCTGTTGTTGTGGAAACCGCAGGATTATTTTTTGTATGAAGAAGTCAACACAAGATTTCCTGCAATCAGCAATTCCTTAAGTAATGCTGCTGTTATTCATAAACAACCGTGGAGTTTAGTGCAGGCATTGATCAATCATACCGACCTGGAAGCGTATCGCAATATGCAATACAGTGTAACTGCACAAAGTTTTGCAGAAAAGAATGCTACACTGAAACCTGTAAATGTTTCATTGTCGGTTAATATGGGCAATAAGAAAAAGATCAGCGATAAACTGGTGGGTGTTTTTTTTGAAGACCTGAATTATGCTGCCGATGGCGGTTTGTATGCCGAGCTGATTCAGAACAGGGATTTTGAATATAACTCAAATGACAGAAGAGAATGGAGCAGTACCACTAACTGGATAAGCAAAAACGGAAAAATAGTAATTGAAACTGCTCAACCTGTTTCTAAAAACAATCCGCACTATGCTGTATTGCAAAACGGCGATGTAATAGTTAACAATGGCTTTGATGGCATTGCTGTTGCAGCAGGGGAGAAATACAATCTTTCTTTATTTGCACGTTCAGCAAACAAGGGTAGTTTATCGATTGTGTTAATTGACAGTAATGGAACGAAAATTTCAAACGAAATAAACATTGCTGCAAATACTTCAAACTGGAAACAGTACCAAGCAGTGTTCACAGCAAATACTACTGTTAAACATGCAAGGCTTTCAATTACTGCAAAAAAACAAGAAACAGCGATCGATCTTGTTTCGCTCTTCCCGCAGAAAACATTCAAGAACAGAAAAAATGGTTTAAGAGCCGACCTGGCACAAGCCATTGCCGATATTAAGCCACGTTTTATGCGTTTCCCCGGCGGTTGTTTGGCACATGGCAATGGGTTGGATAATATTTATCGCTGGAAAAATTCAATCGGCAAACTCGAAGAACGGAAGCCCGATTTTAATTTATGGGGCTATCATCAAACGATGGGGCTTGGTTATTACGAATACTTCCAGTTTTGTGAAGACATCGGTGCAGAACCGTTGCCCGTGCTTGCTGCAGGTGTTCCCTGTCAGAACTCAAGTCATCATCATCAAACAGGCATTGCAGGACAGCAGGGTGGTATTCCGCTCAATGAAATGGATGCGTATATCCAGGATATTCTTGATCTGATTGAATGGGCGAATGCAGATAAAAATACAACATGGGGCAAACTCCGTGCAGCAGCAGGGCATCCGGCACCGTTCAATTTAAAATACATTGGTATCGGTAACGAAGATCTGATATCGGAAGTGTTTAAAGAACGCTTTGCAATGATCTATAAAGCGATTAAAGCAAAATATCCTGCCATAACAGTTATTGGAACAGTAGGACCCTTCTACGAAGGAAGCGATTACAGTTTTGGATGGGACTTTGCATCAAAGCTGGAAGTTCCAATGGTGGATGAGCATTATTATGTGCCGCCGGCATGGTTAATCAACAACCAGGATTTCTATGATAAGTATGATCGCAAGAAATCAAAAGTGTATCTCGGTGAATATGCTGCGCATGTTAGAGGCAGGCCAAACAATATGGAAACTGCATTGGCGGAAGCCTTGTATTTATGCAGTGTGGAGCGTAACGGTGATGTGGTGGAGATGACATCTTATGCACCATTGCTGGCAAAAGAAGGTCATACGCAATGGAATCCGGATATGATCTACTTCAACAACAGTGAAATAAAACTCACGCCGGGTTATGAAGTGCAGAAAATGTTTGGCACCAATGCAGGTGATGAATACATCGAAAGCAATTTTACAACAGACAACATAAATGCTGATGTGCATAAGCGTATTGCAAAGTCAGTTGTACGAGATGCCAAAACTGGGGATTTGATTATTAAGCTCGTTAATCTTTTGCCGGTTGAAACAACTGTTGATGTGAAGGATCTGAATCTTAGTAATTACAACATAGAGAAAACAGTGTTGCAGGGAAATCCAGATGAGAAGAATGTAAAACCTGTAACTACAACAGATGTTGTGCTCAACAATAAACTGGTTTTGCCAAAATACTCTTTTACGGTATTACGGTTAAAGGCAAAGTAATTCCGAGCTTGTTAGGCTGCTGATAAACATGCTGTTTAGGTTTTGATCAAATTTTTTGCTGTTATAGTGCGTACTGTTATCTTTGCCTCCCCTCGGGGAATTAGCTCAGTTGGCTAGAGCGCTTGCATGGCATGCAAGAGGCCACCGGTTCGAATCCGGTATTCTCCACAAGCTTTAAAAGCCGCCTTCGGGTGGCTTTTAATTTTAAGAAGAAATAAATCACCTTAACAATGCAACAGTTCCTTTCCTTTGTTGCACCGGTTCATTTTTAAACTGATAGGAGCAATACCATGTATAAGTACCGGGAGGTTGTGCATTGTTTTTTGAAAATCCATTCCATCCCAAAAAATGTTTGTCCGTTGTAAATACTTCTTGTCCCCACCTGTTAAAAATTCGCAATTGATAAACAGTTAAGCCGCCTTCTATAATTGGTTTGTAAATATCATTGATGCCATTGCCATCAGGAGTGAATGCGGTTGGGAAGAAAATACTATTGTCGCAGATTTTTGGCTGAATAATTATACTGTCAGAACCGATGCACTGATAACGGTCGGTTACTTGCAGACTGTATAATCCTGGTTGTTCGACGATAATATTATTGGTATTACTTCCTGTACTCCAAAGATATTCTTCAAAACTGTTTAAACCTGTACTTAGTTGTATACTCTGATAATTACAAATGGAAGTATCGTTGCCTAGAAAATTGGAAGGAGGGCGTACCAGAGAATCTACTTGGTGAGAGGCTGTCGCCTTACAACCATTTTGATCTGTAATAGTCACTGAATAAAGGCCACTTGCCCTAATAGCTTTATATCTGGATGTAGATCCATCCTGCCACAAATGTGACTGATAATTACCTCCATCTAAACTATCTGTTTGATTGATACACAAAATATGAGCGGATTGTATTTGAAAAACCGGAGTATCATATACTTTTATTAGTTGCATAGTATCGGAGGAATAACAACCATTGACATTTAATGCTCTTACACTATACTGCCCTTGCTGATGAGCGAAAATAGAAGTTTGTGTAGAACCTGTATTCCATTGATAGCTTGTAAATGATCCATTCACCTGTAGAAGCAGTGAATCACCCGAACATATACTGGTGTCACCTCCTAATGAGATATTGGCCGGATTTTTAACATTTACGAAAACGGTATCAATTAACTTGCATCCGTTTGTAGTAGTAGCAACACTGATATAAAAAGTGTCTTTCAAAGGAAAGACAGTGATTATTGAATCGGTTTGCTGGCTTTGTCGATATGTGATAGGCCATTCGTAGTTTGCAAATCCTTTATTCGCTTTAATAGTAATGCTATCGCCGGTACAGATGCTAAGATCAGGCCCACAGTCGAGCATCTTTTTTTGTATGGCCAAACAAGTTAACGAGCTCTTCACGTTAGCCTCTGCAATAGAAATATTTATATGTGAAGCAATAGCGCTGTTGTTTTTTTGAAATTGAAAAATGGCTGTTCCTTGTACGTGAGGTGAAGGACGGCTGTTGAACTCCTGTATGTTTGTTCCAGTACACAATAAGGTGTCATTAAAGAAGAAAGGCATATCAACCACTTCAACGGATTGGTTGCTGGCTTCCATTTCGTTTCGGAAAAGCAGCATCCTGTTTTTTTGCAGAAAAGGAATTGCACCTTTACCTGAAGATATGGGGCTATTATGGCTGATAGATTTTTGTTCAAGAACCTGCAGGTCTTTATCGAGGCGGAGTAAAAGCCCCTGGCGATTATCGATACTGTTTATTGCCGAGATTACTACCTGGGCATTTGCATCAACAAATGCATGTGTTAAGACGTAACGTGATGCAAAACTTTGAATAAGCATAGATGATCTCAAATTGAGAAGTGAATCAAAGCTGGAAATGTTCTGATTCCCAATAGTGCCCCCGCTCCAGTCTGAAGAAAAAGAAATGAATGTTTCTTTATCAGGCGAGAAAAATGAAGGTTCTTTTACGTCTCCATTGGCAGTGCCATAACCCGGCGGCAGCGGGTTGGGCGGCATATAAAAATATGTTTTTGATGTTAGTAAATTTCCCGATGCTTCACTGAACTTCATTAAGTGCTGTGCATAATAATGGCCGGGTATGCTGGGACCCGTTGTTAACACCCAGTATTCTGCATGGAAATATACTGAGCCTGATTGGGCAGTAATGCCGCTTGGTTTATATGGATTGGGGGACTTGAATGATGTACTCCAGGATACATTCCCTGCACTGTTGTATTTAAGCAGGGTAAACCAGTAATACGGCAAACTGCTTACTATGTTTTCATCATGAATGGCTAACACAATAAGGTCATTGGCTGCTGTTGAAGCCAGGTGTATTTTGGTTACCTCCTTGTTTGGTACGGTAAAATCAATTTTACCTGATGTTAATAAAATACCCTGGTCATTAAATTGGAAGAGCAATAATTCAAAAGACGAACGGCTAAAAGCTGTTGCTGCTATGTAAAATGCGCCATTTGGTGCCTCAACAGCATCCCTGAATACAAAACCGGAAGGGTTGCTGTTTATGGGCAAACATTTACTCCATGCAATATTATTTTGACGGTCTGCTAATGCAATAACCGGTTGCGGCATTGATGGCGAATTCCTGGTATCGGCTAAATAGCCGAGAATAAGTCTTTTCTCATTTTTTGCCGGAATTGCTTTAATGGCAACAAACGCAGTATCCCTGTTGATAAACAGTATATTTCTTCTTGCCGTATCGCTACAGGCTGTTTGTGCTTTTACTGAAGTTGTAAAATCAAACAGTAGCAATGAGAGCAAAAGAAGGGGTAAGGTCTTCATTTTAAACGATTAAAATACAGGGATAGCAACTTGCTATCCCTGTATACATAAAATCTAAAACACCATGGTTTTGAAAGTAAGCAACCAACCTCCTGTACATTCTATAGCATTGGTGCTTGTATTTACTTGTATGTTACGGTATCGTATTTTAACTGTTTGATTAGGAGTAACGTAACCATCTCCAATGTCTCCACCACTTGAGGTTGGTATATAAACGGTTTGCGTTGCCGTGATCGTTTTATGCCATAATCGAGTTGTTCCCGCTGCATTATAAATTTCGATTTCCTGCCTGTTTGAATATAAAGGAGGTACACAGCATAGGCACGCCGCTACACCACTAACAGAAGGGAAAGATGGATTGATCCATACATCGTTAATAATATCACATGGTCCTAAACCAGTTGCATTTCCATAAGCTCCAATTAGATTATATGGATACGCACTTTGTTCTTCACATTCAGTATAATAGGTAATATAAGCTCTGGCAACATAATTGGCAGTATTTAAGGCTGAATAAGGAATATTGCTTACTTCGAATGTTACCCGATAGATTCTGTTAGTGGCAACACTTGGATCAACACCCAAATCAGTAATTACAATTGTTGAGAAGATGTTCGCTTCATTAAATAGAACCGTTGAACCATCGCTGTTTGTAATTTGCAACCGTCCCCTTGTTTGATTTGCAGCGCTTGTAGAGGTTGGTTGATTGGGATTTCTGTAAACAATAGCATTGTCAGAACTGATTTTAAACGACACCGTGGCATCATAAACTCTAGGATCCGAATCGCAAACTTCCCGGTAGTTTATGCCCTCAAAAACGGGAGATGGTTCATCAACATAACAACCCGGTCCAGTAGCAAGGGTTATTTGCTGTTTTGGTGAAGTAACTTTTACTCTGTTTCCTTCTGCATCAGTTCTGAAGGATTCGATGATTTTACCGCCTGGCACGAAGAAAGATGTAGTTTTTTGTTCAGAGATCCATTTTAAAACCTCTTCATCTTTTTGTTTTTGAGATTTTACTTCTTTTCCGTGTTCATTTTTTTGACAACTGTTAAAGAAAGTGACTGAGAGAAAAAAAACGAAAGTGGTAGATACTGAAACAAAGTGTCTTTTGGTGCTGAAAGTGTTTTTTAGCATAATTAGGAGCTAAGGTTAAAAGATGCGCCAATATATTGCTGTAAATTTATATTTCATAATGTTTCTTATTTTTTTGTATTCTGTAACTTGTCATCGTAGTTCAATTGAAACGGCTCTATCAGGAATTAAGTATTTGCACTTAGCACAAAACCAGATAAATTTATTTCTCACAAGACAAATGGTTCAATTTGGGTATGAAAACTACAGAATTAACAACAAAATTTGAATCAAGTTGTTGGTTAGTAGTTTATTCCGAGTAAAACAATATTTGCATGGCATGCAAGAGGCCACCGGTTCGAATCCGGTATTCTCCACAAGCTTTAAAGGTTCGCAGTAATGCGGGCCTTTTTCAATTTCTGCCCTTATCTTGCGCTAACGATTGTACTTTTCTAAAACTTTAGCTGTATGGATATTCAGTTCAACAAGAACGAAGATGCAATGAAACTGTCGCTTACAGAAATGCGGAAACGTCTGCAAAAGATCTATGAAGGCGGCGGTAAAAAATCAATCGAAAAACAAAGGGAACGAAATAAGTTAACAGCACGTGAACGCATCGATTATCTCCGTGATGCAGATAAACCTTTTATTGAACTCGGTGCTTTTGCAGGTTATGATATGTATGCTGACCAAGGCGGTTGTCCCGCAGGTGGTACTGTTGCCGGTATTGGTTATGTGAGCGGACGGCAATGCATTATTGTTGCTAATGATCAAACGGTAAAAGCAGGAGCGTGGTTTCCCATCAGTGGGAAAAAGAATTTGCGTTTGCAGGAAATTGCCATGGAAAATCGTTTGCCTGTTATCTATCTGGTTGATAGTGCAGGCGTGTTCCTTCCCATGCAGGATGAAATTTTTCCCGACAAAGAACATTTTGGTCGCATCTTCCGCAACAATGCACGCATGAGTGCAATGGGTATTACACAAATTGCAGCAGTGATGGGCGCCTGCGTTGCAGGTGGTGCTTACCTACCCATTATGAGCGATGAAACATTGATGGTGGAAGGAAATGGTTCCATCTTTTTAGCTGGGCCTTATTTGGTAAAAGCAGCGATTGGTGAAGACATTGATGCCGAAACATTGGGCGGAGCCGTTACACATACCGAATTAAGTGGCATTGCCGATTATAAATTCAAAACCGAGCAGGAGTGCCTGGATGAAGTGAAGAAGTTGATGAGTAAACTCGGGGAGAAAAAGAAAGCCGGGTTCGATCGTGTGGCACCTAAACCGCCAAAGAAAAATCCGGAAGAGTTGTATGGTTTATTTCCTGCCGATGGGAAGCCATACGATATGCTGGAGATTATTGAACGCATTGTGGATGACAGCGACTTTGATCAGTTTAAACAGGATTACGGTAAAACGATTCTCTGTGGTTATTCCCGTATTGATGGGTGGGCGGTGGGCATCGTGGCCAATCAACGCAACATTGTAAAGAATAAGAAAAATGAAATGCAGTTGGGTGGTGTAATTTATAACGACAGTGCCGATAAAGCTGCCCGTTTTATTCTCAACTGCAATCAAAAGAAAATACCATTAGTGTTTTTGCAGGATGTAACCGGTTTTATGGTAGGCAGCAGAAGCGAACACAGCGGCATTATTAAAGATGGTGCGAAGATGGTGAATGCGGTGGCAAACAGTGTTGTGCCGAAGATTACTATTGTAGTTGGCAATTCGTATGGGGCAGGTAACTATGCGATGTGTGGTAAAGCTTACGATCCACGGTTTATTTATGCATGGCCTACCGCAAAAATTGCGGTGATGGGTGGAGACCAGGCAGCGAAAACATTATTGCAGATACAGGTGGCAGCAATGAAAGCAAAAGGCAAGGAAGTAAGTGCGGAAGAAGAAAAGAAATTGCTGGATGAAATCAAAGGCCGTTACGATGCACAAACAACGCCTTACTATGCAGCAGCACGGTTATGGGTAGACGAAATTATTGATCCGCTGGAAACCCGTAAAGTAATTAGTGAAGGTATTGCAGCAGCCAATCATAATCCGGATATGGATGATTTGCGGGTGGGGGTGTTCCAGGTGTAAAAAACTGTAATTTCAAGTAATAAGTTGCTTTATGCGGAACATCTACCATGCTTTTTTTCTGACTGTACTTTTTTGTGCCGTAAGTTGCTACAGCCCGCCGCATAAAATAGAAATGCTGAGTGATGCTTATCTGAACAAGCAGCCAAAAGATTATAAGTCGTTATTACTGGTTTTTACCGGCACAGCTGTAGACAGAACAATTCTGGAGAATCTGGGGTTAGAATTGACCAAAAAATTAAAGAAGAAAAATATTGTTGTAACAGCTGAGTACTTTGGTGGAGAAAACAGTAAAACAACCAGCCATCTCTTACAACTGATCAGTAAGAAGCAGGCAGATGCTTTATTTTATTTACTCCGTTAAATGGAGCCGTAATTAAAGAATATTACGGCGGTCTCAGGGATTTGGAAACCCGCCAGATAACCACCCGTCAACGTTACGATATACGACTCTATGATATTGATGAAAAGCCTGTATGGGGTGCAAGGTTAAATCTTCATATCTATGTTGATAGTAAAAAGCACTATTCAAAAATTGCTGACGAAATTATTTTGCACATGTACGAGAACGCACTGCTGCGTACATGAATACTAAAAAGCCCCATGAAAATCATGGGACTTTTTAAATAGCTGAAAATTTATTTCAGAAATAAATTAAAGAACAGTTTTTACTTCCTTTTGATTCAGTAATGCATAACCTCCAAAGAACATCGTACAGAAAACAATTGTAGCGTAAAAGCTGCCTGCATAGAACGGAATACCGTCGATGTAGGTTAACATCAAACCATCAAAGGTTTTTGGATGGCCATAACCACCACCGCCAAGCCATACTAAAAAGTTGCTGATGAGAAAATAAGCAGTTGGTCCGGCAAGTGAACCTGCAGCAATTTGTAATACTTTCTTTTGATTAATGAAGAAGCCGATCACCGTTAAACCGGCAAATAAAATGTAGTTGGTTAACTGTCCGCCATAAAAACCTTTAATTGAAGAAAGGCCTGTGCTGTACAACACTTCATATAACGCATCGCTGATGAACATGCTGAGGAGAGGTAATGCAAATGCATATTTCCGATCTTTAATAACTGAACCTGCAAATAATGCAATGGCTATTTGCGGCGCAAATCCCCAGGGACGGTTAGGTAAAACACGGTAAAGTGCAGCAACAGTAACAAGTGCCAATAAAGTGAGAATATATGTTTTGTTCAACTTCATAAATCAGTATTAGGCAACAAAAATAGCTAAAAACAACTCCCGATCGTTCATTTTTTCAGCGGCTTTTCCCCGATATGTGGATAAGGGGGAAACGATTATTTTAGCACTATGGCCAAACACATCAAAACCGGCGAAGAAGGAGAGGAGCTTGCAACTGCCTGGTTGCAGGCACAGGGTTTTGCTATCCTGCATCGGAACTGGAAGCATTCCTATTTTGAACTGGATGTGGTGGCATCAAAAGACGGCGTGCTGCATTTTGTGGAAGTAAAAACAAGAACAACCGATACGTTTGGTCACCCGGAAGAGGGAGTAACTAGCAAAAAGTTAGAACGTTTAATGCAGGCGGGCGAGGAATACCTGCAACAATATCCTGATTGGAAACGGATTCAGTACGACATCCTCAGCATTCGACTGCACAAGTACAAAGCACCGGAGTATTTTTTCCTGGAAGACGTCTCGTAAGAATTAAGGCTTAAGGTATAAGGTTTAAGGAAGAGCACACACCTGTTGTTTTCAAGTATTCTTTCTGCCTTAAACCCTATACCTTTTCCCTTTTAGTATTTCGGATTAATACCGGTATAATTGTAAGGCGTAATAGCATTCAATTCTTTCTTCACATCTGCACTTACTTTTAACCCTTTAATGAATGCCTGCATGGTTTTTTGGGTGATGGCTGCATTGCCTCTGGTTAATTCTTTTAATGCTTCGTAAGGATTGGGGTAGTTTTCCCGGCGCAGAATGGTTTGAATGGCCTCTGCCACAACTGCCCAGTTGTTTTCCAGATCCTGTTTAATCTTTTCTTCGTTTAACAGTAATTTATTTAATCCTTTGTCGATTGACTTTAATGAAAGTACTGTATGAGCAAACGGTACGCCGAGGTTACGCAATACCGTTGAATCGGTAAGGTCTCGCTGCAAACGTGAAACAGGAAGTTTTGCCGAGAGATGTTCCCACAGTGCATTGGCAATACCCAGATTGCCTTCCGCATTTTCAAAATCGATCGGGTTTACTTTGTGCGGCATGGCACTGCTGCCCACTTCGCCTTTTTTAATTTTTTGTTTGAAGTAGTCCATCGATACATAAGTCCAGATATCCCGGCACAAATCAACCAAAATCGTATTGATGCGTTTGATGCTGTCCATTTGTGCAGCAAGGTTATCATAATGTTCAATTTGTGTAGTGTATTGCTGGCGTTGCAGGCCGAGCTTTGTATCAACAAACTCGTTGCCGAATTTTACCCAATCCTTTTTAGGGAAAGCAATATAATGCGCATTGAAATTACCGGTAGCTCCACCAAATTTTGCAGCAGTAGGTAACGCCGATAATTGCTGCAGCTGATTTTCCAAACGCTCAACAAATACCATGATCTCTTTACCCAGTTTGGTAGGCGACGCTGCTTGCCCGTGTGTACGTGCCAGCAATGGAATATTCTTCCAGTCTTTGGCAAAACCTTTCAGTTTTAAAATAAGGGTAGAAATGCCGGGCAGTAATTCATTCTCCAGGGCTTCTTTCCACGAAAGCGGAATAGCGGTATTGTTAATGTCTTGCGATGTAAGACCAAAATGGATCCACTCTTTCAGGTGGTCTAACTTCAAAGCTTCCAGCTCACGCTTTAAAAAATATTCTACTGCTTTTACATCGTGGTTGGTAACGCTTTCAAGGTTTTTAATTTCCTGTGCCTGAGCTACCGAAAAATTGGTTACCACATCTTTCAGTGCCTGCTGTTGTGCTGCAGACAGCTTAAAGAATTTCTTTTCGCCCAGGAATAAAAAGTATTCAACCTCTACCAGCACACGGTAACGGATCAACGCAAATTCGGAGAAATAAGCATCGAGTTGCTGTAATTGGTTACGATAACGTCCGTCGACCGGAGAAATAGCTGTGAGGTTTTGAAGTTCCATGGAATAATTTACAGTTTGTAGTTAATCAGTTGACTAAAGGATTGCTGCATATCATTGTTGCAGCACAAGCGTGCGACGCAACAGGTGCTCAATAGCAGCAAATAGCCTGCCCACCAAAAAATCCTTTTCTTTGCAGCGCAAAAGTAAATGAATTGAAGAATACCGACGTAACAAAACTCCTTCTGTGGTTTTTGTTATTCGGTATTATGCTGTATGTTAGTTAAAGGAAGTTATGAGCGAAAAGCATAAGATAAAAGTTGGTGCAGTCAGTTATTTAAACACAAAGCCCATGATGTATGGCATGCAGAACGATGCGTTTCTGCAGGAGCATGAGCTGGTACCCGATTACCCTTCGAAAGTGGCTGAAATGCTGAAAACCGGAGCGGTTGATGTGGCACTGGTGCCCGTGGCTTTGTTAAAAGAACTGCCCGAATATTTTATTGTAAGCGATTATTGCATTGGAGCAGAGCATGAAGTGGCATCGGTTTGTTTATTCAGCGAAGTGCCCGTAAACCAACTAACAGCTGTGTATCTCGATTACCAAAGCCGCACATCAGTTGCATTAGCAAAAATATTAATGAAAGAGTTTTGGGGCATCAATCCCGAAATTATCAATGCACAGGATGAAAGCTACCGTACAAAAATTGCCGGCACAACCGGTGCAGTGGTTATTGGAGACCGGGCATTGGAGCAACGCCGGTTATCAACTTACATTTACGATTTGGCGAGCGAATGGCAGGCCATGACGCATTTGCCGTTTGTTTTTGCTGTATGGGTGAGCATTAAGCCGATGAGCAACGAATGGATCAGCCGGTTTAATGCAGCCAACGCCGAAGGTTTTTTGCATATTGATGAAATAGCAGAAGCGCAGAAGTATCCGGTATACGATTTAAAAAAATATTATACGCATAACATCAGTTATTTACTCAACGATGAGAAGCGAAAAGGAATGGAGAAGTTCCTGGCTTTTTTGAACGCATAATTTGTATTTTTAATTATGCAGCTATCCGGAAGACATTGTTTTTTACTGCTGGTTTTTTTTACAAGCTTTCTCGTACATACAGGTACTGCACAGCAGTTGCGTTACGCCTTTAAAAATTATACACCCAACGACGGGTTACCCAGTTCTGAAGTACACAAAGTACTGCAGGATGCACAGCATTATATGTGGTTTGCAACCGATCATGGTGTATGCAGGTATAACGGCTATGAATTTAAAACGTTTAACCTGGCCGATAATTCCATCCTTGGTTTGTACGAAGATTATAAAAAACGCATCTGGGCCTGGTCGTTTTCGGGCCGTTTGTTTGTGTTTGAAGATGGGAAGTTTGAGGAGTACAAGTGGAATAAACTGGTAATGTCGTTAACGCAGCCCGGTATCATTCAATCGTTGCATGTTGATGATGCTGATAATTTATATGTTGCAAGCTCCGGTCCGCATTCGTATAAATTTACAAAGAATGGTGAGGTAGTTGACTTGATAAAGGTGAAACCTTCCAGTAAAATTATTATGCTGCAAACGGGCAACCGGCAATTTTTCAGTTATATAAGTGAGTATCCAAGACAATATAATATTGGTGCTGCATTGCCAAAAACATCAACATTTGTTTATATAAAGATGAACAGGCGAACTTATAATGTTGAAGTGCCTGTGGTAGTTGCTCCTGAGCGATTTAAAATTCGACAGTTGACAGATTCGGATGTAGTGGTATTGTTACGTGAGTTTCAGGTTAAACTGAATCTTAATACGGGAAAATACAAGCTGGAGGAAAGTAATCAGGTTGTGTATGATGGTGAAAATATTGATGGTAATATTTTTTATGCAACGGATGATGGGTTAGTTATTAAAAACGGGGATGACCGGGAAATAGCGAGGTATTTAAAAGGCATTCAGGTTGTGTCGATTAAAAAGGATTCGGAAGGCGGCCTCTGGCTTACAAGTTTAAATAATGGTGTTTACTATTTGCAACCCTCACGCATTGCACACCTCTCGAAAAACAACGAAATACTGAAAAAGCAGGTTGCTGTTTTGTATAAGTTAAACGATAATTCATTACTTGCCGGTTTTAATGGTGGGGCAATTACACGCTTTAATGGTTTTGATTTATGGCAGGATATTGATTTAGGGTTAGAATCAGTATATACGTTCTACCAGGATCGTAACGATGAAATTTTCGTTGGAGGAGTTATTTCAAATGTACTGCTTAGAGGTAATTATTATAAGCGGAGAGTGAAAGATCTTACGTTTAGATCTGTTGTCGGGTTGTCGAATTTTGTAAAAAAAGAAGATAGTATTTACGTAGGTATAACGAACAACATTGTAAAGGTAAATTTAGCTGAGCCGGATAGTTTTGAACTGATAGCAAAGCAGTCGTTTCGTGCTTCAAAGTTGTTTGTTAATCACAAGGGTGAGCTGTTGGTTGGAAATGTTTTTGGATTATGGTATTTAAGAAATGGAGTAATTGTTCCGTATGATACTACAAAGCAGTTGTATTCGTCCCGTGTAATTGATATAGCTGAAATAAATGGAAAGCAGTTGATGATTGGTACAAGGGGCAAAGGACTGTTAATTGAAAGCGGAGATTCGTTAGTGCAAATTACCGAAGATGAGGGTTTGGTAAGCAACAATGTCAGGCGAATATTAGTGGATGGAAATAATGTATGGATTGCAAGTAATAAAGGAATTTCGATTATCAGGTTTATTTCCTATGCTCCGCTTCGGTTTACCGTGAATAATTTAAATGCAAGTGATGGTTTATTATCGAACGAAGTAAACGAATTAATATCATACGGTAGCTACGTAGTAGCCGGTACAAATGCGGGTGCTTCATTTTTGTCTAAACGGGCATTCATTGGTAAGCAATCCGAACCTTTACCTTTTTATATTTCTTCTATTAATCTTGGCGATCAATTAAGTAAAGAAGAAGATCTGCTTCGGGTAAATAATTCCCAAAGAAGATTACAGGTTCGTTATGAAGCGTTGAGCTATTCAAATGTCGGGAAGTTAAATTACCGCTATCGATTGTCAGGTTTCGATTCTACATGGTTTTACACAAATAACCTGGAGCTGCAGTTTAATCCGCTCCCGTATGGTTTTTATCGGTTAGAAATACAGGCAAAACGTGAATTCGACCGCTGGGATGATAAGGTTGCTACAATTTCTCTTTTAATACAGTGTAAAGCACCTTTCTGGAAAACGCCTTTGTTCTGGATTGCGGTTGCATTACTTATTATTCTGGGTGTTTTTTTATATTACCGTAAAAGGGAAAAAGAAATCAACAAACGTCAACAGGAAAAAGAACAGTTACAGCAGCGGATAAGCGAAACTGAACAATTGGCTTTGAAATCGCAGATGAACCCTCATTTTATCTTTAACAGTCTTAACTCCATACAGCAGTATGTAATTGACAGAGATGTAAAAGGCGCTAACAGTTTTATTTCCGGTTTCTCGAAGCTTATGCGGCAAACCCTCGATTTTTCTTCAAAGGAAAAAGTGGCTCTTACCGAAGAAATCGGTTACCTGCAGAATTACCTCGAACTTGAACGTGTACGCATGGAAAGTAAGTTCGATTTTACCATTATCATTGAAACAATATCTCCCGTAACTGAGCTTCGTATACCGCCTTTGTTGTTACAGCCATATGTAGAAAATGCATTACGGCATGGTGTAAGATATTTAAAAGACGAAAGCGGACATATTGCACTTTCCTTTATTGAAAAAGACGGGGTGTTGGATTGTATAATTGAAGACAACGGAATCGGCCGTGAAAAAGCCGGCAAACTGAAAGCTGTAAATCCAATTGAATACCAATCGAAGGGTATGTCGTTAACCGCCGAGCGTGTCGAGTTATTAAACAGGAATGCCGACCGGAAAATAGTTATTTCCATTACAGATCTTACAGATGCAAACGGAGCTGCATGTGGTACGAGAGTTTCTGTTAAGTTTCCTGTATAAATCGTTCATTGCATGCTTTTGCTGCTTACTTTTAACTTTTATTATACTGATATTAAAAATTGTATGTATGCTAAAGGTGTTAACAGTTGATGATGAACCTAAAAACCTACGCATCATTAAAGAGTTGCTGAAAGAATACTGCCCGCAGGTAGACCATGTTGGTGAGGCTGATAACATTGATGTTGCCTTGGATCTTATCAACAAACTGCAACCCGAGCTGGTGTTGCTTGATATTGAAATGCCGCACGGTAATGCGTTTGATTTACTGGATAAAATAATGCCCGTAAATTTTGAAGTTGTTTTTGTAACGGCGTTCGATTCTTATACGTTAAAAGCGTTTAAATATTCTGCACTTGATTACTTGTTAAAGCCGGTTGATATTGATGAGTTGAAAGCTGTAATAGCCAAAGCAGAGTTGCGTACAGGTCAAAAAAACATCAATCAGCAGTTACGGTTCCTTATGCAAAACATTGCCCAGCCGGCCGGGGGCTTGCAGAAAATTGCTATACCCACCTTCAAAGACCAACTCGATTTTATCGATTTTCAATCGATCGTATATTGTGAAGCAAGCGGGGCCTATACGTACATTTTTACGGTTGACGGACAAAAGCTTATTTCATCGAAAAGCCTCAAGGAGTACGAAGAAATTCTGCCGGAAAGTATTTTCTTCCGGTTACATCATTCGCACCTCATTAACCTGAATAAAGTAAAGAAATACCACAAAGGTCGTGGTGGAGAGGTGGAAATGGAAAACGGTATATTCCTCGAAGTCGCTACCCGCCGTAAGGATGAGTTTATGAAACGAATCGGCTATTAACGGGGATGTTCACGCCTGTATAATTAGGCTGCACAGTTATGTTTTTTGGCTTTGCTGATATCAGGCTTTGACCTTACTTTGTTATGTAAGGCCGTTGCTGACAGCCAATATGACCTCATCTATACCGAAATCCCGAACAACAAAGAGATTATCTAATCAACCTGTCTTTGGGTTCTTTTTCCTTCTTAAGCCTTGAATTGTATATTTGCCGCATAAGGCAATAATGAGTTCTACTCCATTAATATCCATCTGTATTCCTGCATATAAAAATGTAGTTTACCTCGAAAGGTTGTTCCGTTCTATTCAGTCGCAAACATTTCAGGATTTTGAAGTAGTGGTTACAGATGACAGTCCTGATACTGCTGTTCGGGAACTGATTAGCCGTTATCAATCAGCTGTACAACTCCGGTATTTCCGGAACGATCAGCCACTGGGTTCTCCTGCCAACTGGAATGCTGCTATTGCTCAAGCAAAAGGGCAATGGATAAAAATCATGCATGATGATGATTGGTTTGCAGATGAACATTGCCTGGGCAAGTTTGCAGAAGTAGCCACGCAAACTACAGCCTCCTTCATCTTCAGTGGTTTTGTAAACGTAGAGCTTGCAACAGGGGACGAGCATCCTTTTGTAATAAGTCAACTGGAAGAACGGATGTTGCAACAAAATCCGTTGTATTTATTCCGCACAAATTATATTGGCCATCCAAGCACAACACTTATAAAAAATGAATTAACGCAGTGGTTTGATGAATCAATTAAGTGGGTGGTGGATTTTGAATTTTATATGCGGGTGCTGCGTCAACATTCGTTTTATGCAATTAAGCAACCGTTGATTCATATCGGTATCGGTAGTGAGCAAATTACCCAGGCCTCTTTTCGAAATCGGGAAGTTGAATTGCCCGAGAATTTTTACCTGTTGAACAAGTTGGGAATTGCTTCCCTCAATTATATTTTTGTTTATGATTATTATTGGCGTTTGCTGCGCAATTTAAAAATTGCTTCTGCTGCTGAACTGGAAGAATATGTGCAGGTTCACCAAGTTCCTTCCGTTATTAAAAGTATGATCAGCTGGCAACAAAAGCTCGGGGTAGATTCGTTGAAGAAGTATGGGGCTTATTCCAAGCTCTGTATGAGTTTGCATTATTTGTTGCACAAGCCGGGAAACAAATAACAATACGGTTATTTGTTTTGCAGGAAGCAAACAATATTCTCTCCCTGGAAATACATTTTGCTGAAGTTGTTGTTTAATGCAGCGAAGAAGGCGGTTGCAGTTCCGTCTTTATACATATCATGCAATTCAATAACAAGAATGTCTACTTTCTTGAGCCATTCGGTTGAACCTTTACCGAAGATTTCTTTTTCGGCTCCTTCCACATCCATCTTCAAAATATCGATATGTTCAATTTGCAACAGATTCATTAACTCATCAATAGAATACCCCTGAATACCGGTTGAAGCTGTGGCTGTATTTAAGGTGAGTCCTGCACTAAAGCCTTGCGGATTTTCGATTTGCAGTAATTCGTTTTTGTACCATACTGCGGCTTGTAACTGCTGAATGTTTTTGTAACCTGCTGTGTTTTTTTTCAGCAGGTTAAAGTTAGCGGCAACCGGTTCAATACAATAGATCTTCGATTGGGGAAATAAGTTGGCAAAGTAAACAGCAGCCAATCCTATGTTAGCGCCGGCATCAACAATAACAGCAGGCTTGAGTTGTTCAATATCCTTCCATTTGTACTGCAGCTCAGCAAATACCTGGTTGAAGATATCGATATCGGAATCCTTTTTACGTAAGTATAAAGCATTCTTAAATAAACTGCTGTGCACACTCGCAGTTGGCGAAAACGAAAGATTGATTTGTCTCCAGATAGAAAATCCTTTCCAGGCTCCGTAATTTCTGATTAAAAGAATGCATTGTATAATACTGTATCCGAGCCTTCGTAACATTCTGCTTTAGGTATAAGAACGGGAATAATGTTTGTAAAAATTCGAAGATAGTAAATAACTTTCAGTCCTGATTTTATGAGTAAGAACTACGATCTGGCAGTGGCCTGGCGCATATATCCCGGTGTTTCAAAAACCCCGATTATCTTTCCGGATAACAAATTTCAACTGGTGAAAACCTGTTTGCAATCGTTTCGGCTATCGGCAGAAGGGTTGCGTGTACGTTATTTTTTTATTCTGGATGGATGCCCGCCATCGTACAACGAACTTATTCAAACATTGTTTCCTGCAGCAGATACGACCATTATCGAAATACCAGCAATCGGCAACTGGGCTACATTTCGAAAGCAGATTGAAATACTGTTGGACCAGACAGATGCCGAGGCCGTTTACTTTGCAGAAGATGATTATTTGTACCGTCCCGGAGAGTTTAAGAAAATGCTTGAAATGTTGCAGCATGGAGCTGATGTTGATTTCATAAGTTGTTATGTACATATGGATACGTTTACGCATCCGATCCATCAACATCCAAAAGAACAACGTGTAGTAAATGGGCAACAGTGGAAAACAGATAGTTCTACTTGCTTAACGTTTCTTACAACCAGGCAAACATTGCAGGCAACAAAGGATATTTTTTTAACTTACTCAAACGGGAACAACGATTGTGCAGTTTGGTTGGTACTCACCAAAACATTTATTCTTAACCCGGTTGCTTACCTCCGCTTCTTTTTTACGAATAAAGAGAGCTTTAATATTCTTAAAATGGCGGTGAAATACAGTTTTCGTTATTTCTTTTCAGGCAAAAAATATAAGCTTTGGATTCCTTATCCCGCCATCGGTACCCATTTGGAAAAAGATCTGGTAAGTCCCGATGTTGATTGGGTAGGGTTGAGTAAAAAGATCAATAATGCGAATGAGATTACTGCTGAGGTTTAAAAGCGTATAATAAAACATCCTGAAATGTTCCCGGCTCATTAAAGTGCGTAATGAGGTTATATTCAAATCCGCTTTCTTCCAGTATGCGTAACATTGTAGAAAAATCAGAACCCGAGCGATCGATCATGTGGTGATACTCCATTACAATTTGCTGCAGATGACTGAGTGCTCCTGTTTCTTTCAGCTTAGGAAACACTTTTTTCTCGGCTCCTTCAATATCAATTTTCAAAAGAGTGGGTTTCGTTTTATTCAGAAAATCGGCAAAATCGATTCCTTTTACGGTGATTTTTTGTTCATCCATTCTACTGGCAACCGTACTCATCATTAACGATGCTTTGTGACTTGCAGCTGTGTAAAAATCCAGTTCGCCTTCTTCGGCCATAGCTGCATTGTTGTACAGAAAAACATTTTCAAGGTTATTGGCTTTAATATTTCTCTCCAGCATGCTGAATGCTGAAGGATCGGGTTCAAAGGAATGAATGGTTGCGTTAGGATAGCGCCACTTTAAATAAAGTGTCGCCATGCCAATATTGGCGCCGCAATCGACGATTACAGGATTATTTGAAGCAGTAGAAAAATACTGGTACTCTTCCTGCACAAAAATTTCACGGAAAAGGATGCATAAGTTTTCGTAACCATATCCACTGAAAGTAAAATCAAGAATAGAGATCGTTACAATTTCATTCGAACCTGCTTTTGTGTACGACTTGTATTCGAGGTTCAGCAGTGTTTTGATTAACTGGCGTTTTTGGTGCCTGCTTAATTGTTTTTTTTGATTGATCTGCTGAATTAATCCCAGAATACGCACAATTTTCTTCATAATCCGTTTATTTGCATGGCAAATATAGGTAGCTGTTAAGAAGCCTATTTAAATAGCAGGGATCAAATTTTGAAAATAGCCGTAAATACAAGACTGCTCCGTAAGAACCGGATGGATGGCATCGGCTGGTTTACGTTCAATACATTGCGGTATATTGTTCAAAAGAACCCGCAGATTGAATTTCATTTTCTGTTTGATGCTGCGCCCGATTCTTCTTTTATTTTCGGGCCGAATGTAACGGCTCATGTGCTGTTTCCGCCGGCCAAACATGCGGTATTAAATGTGCTTTGGTTCGAGTGGAGTGCAAAGCGATTGCTCAATCAACTAAAGCCCGATCTGTTTGTATCCCCTGATGGAATTCTTTCGTTGGGCTACAAGGGCAGGCAATTTGCTGTAATACACGATATCAACTTCTTTCACAATCCGGCCGATCTGAAGTTCAGCAACCGCAAATACTACAACTATTTTTTCCCAAAGTTTGCCGACAGAGCAGTTCAAATCGCAACCGTATCGGAATACAGCAAGCAAGATATTTGTACCAACTATCACATCAGTCCGCAAAAAATAGATGTGGTGTATTGCGGCATCAATGCATTTTACCAGCCGGTCGATGCAGCAATCATTAACCGTACGAGAAATAAATACAGTAAAGGCGAGACTTACTTTATTTTTATCGGCACACTCAGCCCCCGTAAAAATATTAAGCGGTTGATGGAAGCATTTGATCTGTACAAACAGGAAACCGGTGCCGCAACCAAACTGTTGATTGTTGGCGGCAGCATGTACAAAACCGATGAACTGTTTGCGACACAGCAGGCATTGAAATCCGGTGCTGATATTGTTTTCACCGGGCGTTTAGATGATGAAGAATTGAACCTTGTATTAGCGTCTGCTTTAGCATTGACTTTTGTTCCGTTGTTTGAAGGTTTTGGTATTCCCATTATAGAGGCAATGACCTGCAAAATACCGGTAATAGCATCCAGCGTTACATCGGTGCCCGAAGTAGCAGGCGATGCAGCATTGATTGTTGATCCGGTAAATACGTTTGCTATTAAAGATGCTATGAAACAAGTGGCAGCAGATGAATCGTTACGTCAGCACCTGATTCAAAAAGGAGAGGAGCGAAGCAAACAGTTTACCTGGGAAAAAACAGCTGAGCTGTTGTGGCAAAGCATCAACAGATGTTTATAATTCAGCAACCCGCCGTGTAATATTTTTCCACGAGTACATGTTGTAGAAAGCATCAGGGGTAACATGTTCCTGCCTGGATGCAGCAACGACTGCTTCAACAAACAAAGGCCAGTTATCATCGGGCACAATTACTAATTTATCGCCGCATAATTCTTTTTTCACACCACTTGCACCGGTTGCGGTAGCAACAACGGTTGTGTTCATGCCAAGTGCTTCAATCATTTTTGTTTTTACACCACCGCCACTTACTACCGGATTAAGCAATACGTCGGCAGCCTTGGTATAGAAATCAATATCATCCACAAAGCCGGCGTAGCTGATGTTTACATTATTCCAAGGTTTCAGTTCGTTCAACGATTCGGGTAATCGTTTGCCTGCAATCAGAATATGATATGCAAGGTTTGAATCAAGAAGAAGCGGGTTTATTTTTTCGATGATCGTTTTAACTGCATCAGTATTGGGTTTATAATCGAGCAGTCCGTTAAAGAAGAGGATTTTTTTTGATGGATCAATATGCTGTTGTTCACAAACCTGTTTTTTGCACGAGGCTTTATCCGTTGGCACAGCTTCGGCAGTAATGCCGTAAGGAACAAGTACACATCGTTCGGCTTTTACCTGCATTTTGTCAATCATCCATTGCCGGTCTTCATCCGAAATACAGAATACGGTATCTGCTGACCGGAGTACCATTGTTTCATACCTCTGCAAAATTTTCCACCATGCTTTGCCTACAGTACGGAAACGTTCATATTCGATGTTGTGTGTATGAACAATCAAACGGGCGCTGGTTGTTTTTTTCAACATCCATCCCAGCCATCCGAGATAGGGGTGTTCAATAATAATTGTATCGATACCTTTCGACTGAATTAATTTCTTTAAACGGAAAAAAGCCGTTACGTCGAAAAAACGTAAACGGCTTTTTTGCAAATACGGATAGAAGGAATAATGTTTTGCAAGTTGCGCATCGTTGTTGGCAGTGCCAGCAACATGCAGCTCGCACTGTTCACCAAGATGCAAGTTGAACTGTGCAATGAGTTTTTGACCTCCGGAGAAGTACGGTAGAAAAGGATAAGGAACAATATTTAAAACCTTCCTCATGCAACTTTTTTATTGCTGCTTCTCCATGCCATAAACAAACTGCCAAACACCACAAGATAAACCAGTATCGATGCAATCAGTGTAATCTTGTCGCCAAGAATAAATGCTTTCGGTTCAAACTTGAATTCAATTTTATGTTTGCCGGCAGGTAACGCTAAGCCACGTAATGCATAATTTACTTTAATAATCTCTGCTTCTTTACCATCAATGTATGCATACCAACCTCTTGGATAATATACTTCGCTGAAAACAGCAAACTGGTTGCTTGCAGCAGAAGATTCGTATTGAATATAATCGTTCTTGTTTTCAATAAAACGAATGCTTGCAGTTGAATCGGCTCCGGGTTGCGCACCAACAGCTGTTTTAAATTTTGTTTGCACAACCGCTGTATCCCGAAGATTGATGCTGTCGAGTGCTTTCATTTCTTCCCGGCCATCGGCTACAAAATGTACATGCTTCACCAACCAGGCCGGTCCAAATGCAGCAGGATTCATCTGCGCCATTGGAGCACCCGTTTGCGGATTTTGTACAATAAAATATTTTGTGTTCAACATATTCAACACCTGCATATTGTTCTTCGCAATCTGGTTCTCAATGAGGTCTTGATAGATCTGCAGTTTTGCAGGATGGTAGCCTCCGATTGAATTATGATAGTAAGATGTATTTGATTCGTTGGTGAAATCAGTTGTAGTATTTAATACACGGTAATAACCGGCATCCTGCTTAATCTGTTTGTCAGCTTCGGTCATGGTAAAGGCGTTGTCAAAATCGCCTTGCTCTACAAACTTGGTATCGTTGAGATAACGTTTCCCAACAAACAACACATCAAAGGAGCCAATTACCAGCAATGCAATGAGTGCAGGCAGGGCTTTGATTTTATTTGTTGCAAAAGCCCAGATTAACCCAATTCCTAATAATAAGAGAATAGTAGTACGCAACAGATCGCTGCCGAACAATCCTTTTCTGTCGGCCTGAATTGCCGATACGAATCCTTTGCCAAATGTTTCAGCCTGTTGCTGCATTTCTGCAGTAGGTTGTTTGCCTTGTTGTTCGTATTGCTGTAACATGGCGCCGGCCATATTTTCTTTAATACGACTGTCATTTGGAGAAACATAATCGAAACTGAAATAAAGGAATGCTGCCACAGCTACAATTGCTACTGAAGCAATCGCCGTATTCTTCCATGCCTTCTTTATTTTTTCTGCAGTGTTGTTACCAAAGAACAGATTATTGATTGCAACAGCACCTAAAATAACAAAGCAGATTTGCGGCATTACCAAACCCATTGATGGCGCACGGAATTTTTTATACAACGGCATATAGTCGAACAGGAAGTAGTTGATGGCTTCAGCATGTTTGCCCCACGCCAGAATAATACCAAACACACCAGCTGCAAGTAAGCTCCATTTCAACCAACCTTTTTCAAAGAACAAAGCAAACACAAACAACAGCATAAAAATGGCACCAAAGTAAACAGGGCCTGATGTTGGTTGTTGTCCACCCCAATACGAAATACCGTTGGCGTATTGCAATGCCTGTTCTTCAGGATAGCCAACTTCCATCAGCTTATCGGCAAACTGCGATTTTTTATACTCATCACCACCGTTACTGCCACCATAAATTCCCGGTATCAGCAGCGTGTATGTTTCTGCAATACCAACACTGTACTTAAATGCATAATCTTTATCTAAACCGCCGCTCGTTGTATTCTTATCGCCGGTTTGTTTTAACTCACTTACACCACCACGCATACTTTCTTTTGCATAATCCCAGTTGGTAAGTGTGTGAATGGCGTTACTGCTAAACGCAAGTACACCAATCAGTAATGCAAGTGAAAGACTTTTAATGGCATGTGCCAGTTCTTTCTTTTTGAAACTGTTAATTAAAAAGCCAATGCTCAGTGCGCCTAAAATGAGCAGTGTGTAATACACAATTTGTAAATGGCTGGTACTTATTTGTAGAGTGGCACCTGCAGCAAGTGCCGCTGTGCCAACCCACCATTTCTTCTGAAAAAGTAAAAGCAAACCTGCAATTACAAGCGGCGCATACGCAATGGCCAGCATTTTTGTATCATGGCCTGCACCGATAATAACGGGATCATACGATGAGTATGCATAACCTAAAGCACCTAATACTGCAACCAATGGGTTTAAACGCAATGCAAGTCCGAGTATATAAAAGCAAATACAGGCAAGAAAGAAGAAGTTGGCTGGCTTTGGTAAACCGAGTGAAAGAATTTTTTCAACATGCCCGAACAACACGCTGTGTGTTGCTTCCATTGCAATCTGGTAACCGGGCATGCCGCCAAACATACTGTTGGTCCAGTTAGGAATATGACCGTATTTTTCTTTTGCCTCGATTGATTGCTGCGCCATTCCCTTCCAGCCTAAATTATCGTGTGCATTTAACACCATACCCTGCATGGCAGGTTTGCAATAAACCATTGCAACAACAACAAAGATTACAATGGCAATTGCATGTGGCAACAGTTTTTTGAAATCAAACTTCATATACTTGTGTTTAAACTATGAATTGTAATGATCTGCTGCAGGCGGTTTAAGGCATGCAGATTACTGATAATAAAATTTTCAGTTTCAGTGAGGCAAAATAATGGTATTTTGGGGTATTGAGTGCATTTTTAACGGTATGAAAGGATTTTTGTTTTTAAGCAAGCTGGTGTTTATTCTAAACCTGTTGTTTGTGCTGTGTGTAGTACTGCGGCTGATTGCAGTTGAGTGGTCGGGTATACTGGTCTCGGTATTGGTAGTTGGCGGTTGGATGTTGGCTTTTCCGTTAAACGTTGTTGCTGCTGTATGGACGATTGTTGTACTAGCCAGAAAAGAAATGGAATTTCAACTAAGGAGCCTTCCTTTTGTTAATATATTACTGCTCATTGTTCAAATACTTTTTTTCCTATTATGATCAAACAGATACTCTCCGATAAACCGACCCGTTTGTTTTTGATGCTGGCCGGTTTTTTTATTGCCAATGCCATGATTGCTGAGTTTATCGGGGTGAAGATATTTTCGTTGGAAGATACCGTCGGTATCGAGCGTTTTAACCTGCCACTGTTTGGCAGTACGTTCAGCTTTCATCTTACAGCCGGTGTGTTGCTGTGGCCCGTTGTGTTTATCATGACGGATATTATCAATGAATACTACGGTACCAAGGGGGTAAAGTTTCTGTCGTATTTAACGGTTACACTTATTACCTATTCCTTTCTCATGTTTTCGGGTGCAATACAATTAAAACCTTCGGAGTATTTTACCATTGGTAACGATATTGATAATGCCAACAATGCATTTAAGGGAATTTTCGGCCAGGGCCTATGGATCATTATTGGTTCAATGGTAGCGTTTTTAATAGGGCAGGTGCTGGATGTACTCGTGTTTCACCGCATCAAAAAAGTAACAGGCGAAAAACGCATCTGGTTGCGTGCAACAGGTTCAACATTAATATCACAACTGGTAGATAGTTTTGTGGTATTGTTTATTGCGTTCTATGTTGGTCGCAGGTTACAGCAAGGGCAGGGTGATGCATGGACGTTAAAACAAATTCTTGTGACAGGTACGGGCAACTACATTTATAAATTTGTGGTAGCTGTTCTTCTTACGCCTGTTATTTATTTGGTACACGGTATTATTGAGCGTTACCTTGGGCATGCGCTGGCGAAAGAAATGAAAGTTGCAGCTATGAAGGATTAGAAGATGTGTTTTTCCTTCAGCATGTCGGCCACTATTTTATCAATTGGCAGTGTTACAGTATCAGCATTAAAATTGTTCCAGTCAATTAAACGGATCACTTCAGCTTCGCCTTTCGGATCGGCTACCTGGTGCGGTTGAAAATCGAAGGGAATGGTTTTGTACGGAAGCGGAATGGGCTCCAACGGCTTTACGTAATAATAAATGGAGATAATCTGGTAAGCCGAATTAAATGCACTTTGCTGAAAAAAATCAGTGGTATAAATATGTTCGCCTACTTCTGCATCAATTAATAATTCTTCTTTCATTTCACGTTTCAGACAGTCTCTTGTGCCTTCACCTATTTCCAAACCACCGCCCGGGAATTTTGTAATATAAGCGCCACGAATAAATTCATCACTCACCAATACCTGTTTTTGTTCGTTGATGATGATGCCATATACACGTACATTAACCGTCATAGCTTAAAACAATTTCTTGCGTAAAAAATAAATACCCAACAGGAGCGAAAGCCCGAGTGAGATAAGAATGGGGAAATAAAATGCAAAGGTTGAATGTGCACCCGGTATCGGTACGTTCATGCCATAAATACTTGCTACCAACGTAGGCAATTGTAACATCACTGTTACAGATGTTAAACGCTTCATAACCTGGTTCTGGTTATTGCTGATGATGCTTGCAAATGCATCCATGGTTGAGCTAAGGATGTTGGTATAAATATTCGCCATCTCCAGGGCCTGACTGGTATCAACAATTAAATCCTGCAGAAATTCATCTTCCTCTTCATTCAACGAAAGGAAATTGGTGCGCTGCAGCTTCATCAGCAGCATTTCGTTACTACGCAAGGTGGTAACAAAATATACCAGGCTTTTTTGGATGCGCATCAGATCCAGTAACTCTTCGTTACGGTTGGCATCATACAATTTTTGTTCGAGTAAGTTGCGGCGATGGTTGATCTCTTTCAGAAATTCCATGTAAGCCTGCACCACTTTCTCAAAAATTTTCAGCACCATCATGTTCCGCTTATCGGGATGACGGTTTTGAAAGGTGTTCAGGAATTTTTTAATGGCACCATTGTCGAACGAGTTAACCGTTACAATCTGGTTATGCGTTAGAATAATACAAATAGGGATGGTGATGTAGAATGCATCACTGTCGTTAAACGAATTGTTTTCGGCAGGGGTTTTAAGAACAATGAGTTTTACATTGTCTTCCAGCTCGTAACGTGAGCGTTCATCAATATCCAACGAATCGGTTAAGAAGTCGAGCGGAATATCGAGGGCGTCTGCAATTTCTGTAAACTCTTCCTGCTTCAGCGGTGGAACAATATTGATCCACGCACCTGCTTCAGGCTTTTCGATGGCAAGTGTTTTGCCGTTCTCGTTTTTAAAAAATTGCAGCATAGCGGCGCAAAGGTAAGCGCCACAGCTTAATCGACCGTTGAAAATTCAATGGCCTCGTTTTTCCTGTTACGAATGGTTTTGTAATGATGTGTGTTGTGAAACAGGTTGAAATAAAGTAGTTCTCTTATAGTAACAAAACCAAATAATGCATTGGGTACCTGAAACTGATCCATGGTATCATCTTCCCAGTAATACCGAACCTGGTCGAGATACTTATTGGTTATTTGCTCAAAGCGTGCAATTAAGCGTTGCTTTGCATCCTTTTCTTCTGTAAGAACAGGAATGAAACGCTTTTCTGTTTCGTAACCGGCCTCCAGTTTCTGGTAGTACAACTGTACTAATTCTTCGTACGAGTACGAAGGGCGGGTTGGCTTACCAAACTTCCATTTCAGAATAATTTTTGGCGTAAATAAATTAAGCCAGCCTTTATTCATGGTGAGTGATAAATGCTCTAAGTTTTCTGCTACAGACCATTGTTCAGACTTATAGAAGAACAGATGTTCATCCATTTGTTTGCACTGCTTGAGAATATCCTCAATGGTATTCTCAGCATGGCTGATGATCTGAAATTTGTTCAAATGATAGCGTTTTGCAATCATTGGGTGTAGGGTTAGGGTTTAGGATATTGGATTAAAGGTCGATCGTACCTGAGAAAACCAATTTGGCAGGGCCGCAAAGCCAAATGTTTTCAAAAGACGAGTCGGAAATTTTTTCAAACTTCACTTTCAGCTCTCCGCCGGGCGTTAGAATTTTTCGTTCCTGGTAACCGGTTTGTTCGTTGCTGGCAGCGATTGCTGCCGCTGTTACACCGGTTCCGCACGAGAGGGTTTCGGCTTCTACACCCCGTTCGTACGTCCTTACGCTTAGAGCATCTTCGTGAACCTGAACAAAATTAACATTGATCCCTTCTTTTGCAAAAGGGGGGGAATTGCGGATGTGTTTGCCCTCATCAAAAACTGCGGTTTTTGCGATGTCTTTTTCCCACTTGATATAATGCGGCGATCCGGTATTTAAAACCGCATGATCCGCATGTTTTTCAATGCTGTCTACATCTTTCATTTTCAATTCTACCCAGCCGTTTTCGAGCACCTTTGCTTCGTGAAACCCGTCTGTAGCAAGGAATGCAGCGGTTTTGTCTATCACACCCATCTGCTTGGCAAAGGCCACCAAACACCTGCCGCCGTTACCACACATGCTGCCTTCTTTTCCGTCGGCATTGTAATAAACCATCTCAAAATCATAGCCTTCTTTCAGCTGTAAAAGCATTAAACCGTCGGCACCGATGCCAAATCTCCTATCGCATAAAAAGGCTATTTCTACGGTACTAAGTTGCGTAAAATTACCGCCCCTGTTATCGATGATCACGAAGTCGTTGCCTGTTCCCTGGTATTTATAAAATGGAATTGTCATTTGTAATCGTTGGTGGAGAGGTGAGTAGCTGGTGTGCCAGACCGCTCTCCAGATAAAAATATTATTTGGTACTGCTAAATTACTACAAAGCTGCATCTCAGCCTGTATGCACTGTGATGCAGCTTTTAGCTTATCGAATACAGCGGCTTAGATACCGGCAATAATCTCCAGCGATTTTTTGATGAGGTTTTCAACAGCCAGCCCGCCATCTTTACTAAATTCCTTTTTTACCCGGTTGGCAACAATGGCGCTGATAGAAAGGCATTGATGCCCCATCAGTTTTCCCAACCCGTATATAGCCGAGGTTTCCATTTCAAAATTGGTGATACGGTGTTGCCCAAGCTGAAACTGGGTTAACCGGTCTACAAACGATGGGTTTGAAAGGCCTAACCTCAATACACGGCCCTGCGGACCATAAAAGCCCGGGCAGGTAATAGTAATGCCATGATGGTAACCTTCTACAAAATGCTTCAGCAGTTGCGAGCCTGCGCCGGAAATATAGGGATAAACCAGGCTGTCCTGTACCAGTGTATGTGTTACGAAAGCCTGGATCAGCTGCTGTTCTTCGCTGTTATTTTCGAGGCGGTAAAAATGCAACAGGTTATCTACCCCAAGCCCGTGCGTGGAAACGACAAATCCATCAACCGGTATATCGGCTTGTAACGCCCCCGATGTACCAAGCCTGATTATTTGCAGGGAGGTGAGCTGTTGTTTAATGGTGCGACTTTCAAAATCAATATTCACCAATGCATCCAGTTCGTTTACCACAATATCAATGTTATCCGGACCAATGCCTGTTGATACAACCGAGATGCGTTTATTGCCGATGTAGCCGGTATGTGTAATAAATTCCCGGTGCTGCAGCGTATGTTCAATTTTATCGAAATGTTTCGATACTTCTTTTACACGATCGGGGTCGCCAACAGTAATTATGGTGTGGGCCAGCTCTTCGGGCCGTACATTTAAATGATAAACAGCGCCTCTGTTATTAATAATCAGTTCGCTTTCTGCAATTCTTTGCATAGTTCTTTGGGAGTATTTGTTCGAATATACTACATTTGCACCTCACAAATTGGTCCTGTGGCCGAGTGGCTAGGCAGAGCTCTGCAAAAGCTCCTACAGCGGTTCGAATCCGCTCGGGACCTCTAAAAAATAAAAAGCGTTGGAAACCTTCCTGCGCTTTTTCTGTTTAAAAGCTATGCGTTACTCAAACTACATTGGTATTGCAGCAGGATTGCTGATGATTTTAGCTGCAACGTTTACCTGGATTTATATTCCATCCATTAATGCTACGGTAACAGGCTTTGGCTCAGAAACGGTAACCAAGTTTGGCAAACCTGTTTTGATGAATGAAATTATGCTGGCTATTACCACCATTCTTTTTCTCGTGCCAAAGCTGTGGGCCAAGCGTATGAATCCTTTTGTTGGCGCTATTAACTTTGCGTGGGCACTGCGTAATCTGTTGTTACTTTCTACCTGTCGTAACGGCGAATGCCCGCAAACCACTGTATGGTTATATGTTTATTTTGCTGCTTCGTTGGTTGTATTAATCATGACGCTGTTGCCCGACTTAAAAGTGATTGATAAAAAGTAAACTGATTGGGAACGCAACATGCTGTCTCCAAAAGCTAATAAGAAACAATAAGACGAAGTCTCCGTAATTTATAATCTCGATTAATTTTTATGCTGCAGTAACGGCTGCAGGTGCGGGATCGTTTTCCGAGCTAAACTCATCTTCTTCCGGCTGTAATTCTATTCTGTGTAAAATATCTTTAAGTGTAGCTGTACGTTGTATCATGTATGGCACGGTGTCGAGTCCGTTTACAAATTTCAGGATATATGTATAGATACCAATAAGATCGCCTGCCTGTAATGTTTTGCCATTTAAGGAGGATACGGTGAGCAGCGATGCGGTAATAATCACCATTACCAATAATTCCATTACACCAAAGTTCCATGCTTCCTGGTCGCTGATTTTAATTTGCCATTTCCGCAACTTGTTATAATGTTCGCTGATGCGTATAGGATTTTTTGTTGCCAATACGTTGATCTGTTGTTCCAGCTCATCGTTCTTTAATTTATTAAGCCGGCGCATGCGCTTGCCATAAATATAACTGGTGATGCTTACAGGAACCAACATCAACATACACAGTAAAACAACCTGTGTATCGTAGAAGAATAACAGGATCATGGAGCCAACAATGTTGTAAGCGGCTTCAATAATATAGTTGAGATCAAATTCGAGAAAATCAATAAACTCACGTGAAAGAGTAGAGTGCGCACTCAGCTTCGACAATTCTTTATTCCGGTTACGGCTCATCAGTTTTACCACCAGCGACGTATAAATATCGGAGTAAGTACGTGAGTCGTACCGATGGCGCAATGTACCCATGGTTAACCATAACAGATGCGCACCTGTCAGGTAAAACAAACCATTGTACGAACCTTTGATCAAATCATTTACTGCTTCACCTAAAAAATACGGACGCAGCAACAAACCAAGCATTTCAATACCAAACAACGTATAGGTAAGCAACAGCTTGTATTTATACTTTCGAACAATCGTTTCAACGATCCATTTGCCGGACATAACGGTTCCTTCCTTTTTTATAATTCCAATAATAGACTGTGCAGAATTGCCGGCGTTTAGTGAAAGCAAAAACTTCTTTTTGGCCGGTAGAATGGATTAGTAGAAAGGCAAAGTTAGGTGAGTGCCTTGTCAGTGAGGCCTGTTAATTTGTTCCTTTCGTGTGACAGAATTGCCTTTGGCACCTGAAATGGTTTTGCGGCAGTCGGGTGTACCGCACTGGCATTCAAATGTTTCAGCGCTTTCGTTGAGCAGATCGGCATAGTCTAACGTAAGTTCCTGGCCCGGGAAAATAGGGTGCAGGGCCACCATGTTCAGGCCTTTGTAAGCAGTGTTCGGTCGGCAGGAGTGGTTTTGCGGCGCCCATTCCGATGGGTTATTATCCCACAGAATATACACTTCGGTACTCAGCGGTACGGCATAATGTTTAAAGAGCAGCTTCTCTTCGGGCAGCCAGTTTTCCTCCACCCAGCGCTTGGTTACAATCCGCTGCGGACGCTCTTCCCCTTTAAAAATAATTTCGCCTTCGGCAATATACGTATTGGCATATATGCCAAAGCCGGCAATGGAATTGCCCTTCATTACATATTTCTTTTGCTTGCGTTTATGCCGGGCAATCCCTTCTTCAATAATATGGTTTAGAAAGCCGGCCTGGCCAATACCATCGGCTTTAATAATATAATCGGCACTGCCTTCGTAACCATCGGTATAAAAAACCGAACAGGTAAAATTTACTTCCAGGAAAAATAATTTGCCTGCATCGTTCATACGAAAATCCATGCGGGCATATCCAACACCGCCAAAGCTGCGGAAAATGCGTTGAGCCGCCTCCGTTAGTTGCTGTTTGATGGAAGGATCTGTAACAGGTATATTGCTTTCGGGATGCAGCTCTGATGTTTTGAGTGCATAGGTTTTAAAGGTTCTTCCTTCAGGGAAAATAAATTCAATGGGTTGAAATACTTTGCATTTTTTCTCATCGTTTGCATCGGCCGCAACTAGCACGGTAAACTCTCTGCCAGCAATATATTCTTCAATCAATAGTTGCGGATACTCCTGCAGCAGCAGTGCAGCTTTGTTGCTGAGTTCTTCAATATTGTTTACTCTCGATGTATCATCAATACCTAAGCTGTCGCCGGCTTTGGACGGTTTTACAAACAAGGGAAAATTAAGATGATTCACTTGTTGTTCCAATTCTTCAATGCGATCGATCAATGCATAATTGGCCGTAGCAACGCCTTCGGTATAGGCTACATACTTCATCAATTCTTTTGGCGGATCGTACAACAAACTGTTGGGTCCGGTGAACGGAAGATTCAATAATTCCAATGTATAAATCACATCAATCGATGGTACCTCCCATTCAAGATAACCTTCACATAAATTTACAAAGCAATCGAACCCCTGTTTACTTAAAGCAAGCAGTTGCTTGTAAGTAGTAAGTTTGTTGAGCAGTTCATGATGAACCTCTGCATCGGGCAATAATGCAGATAGGTTTCTTGCAGGATCGTAATATTGGTAATCAACAGCAGAAGTAGAATAGTCGGGTTGCAGTACACAGATCTTCATAACACTTCATGCTGTTAACGTACAGCCACTGTCTTTTTTTGTTTTTTGTAATGGCGCTGCATTGCATCGTATAAAATATGCAGGATTAAACCGGCATACGATTGATTGCTCAGCCGAACAATAGCACCGATAGAGGTGTAATTTTCATCTTCACTTAAACCGCATTGTGCATTTACTTCCAGCACATATAATTTGCCGGTTGCTTTATCCATACGAATGTCGATGCGGCCATAACCTGTTCCTTCAACTGCACAATAAGCCTTCCAACTCAGATCCATAATTTTTTTGTGCAGCGCAATCGGTGGTAAATGATATTGATAAAAATCTTCGTATTCGCCGAGCGGTTTTTCCTGTTCATACGTTTCCCATAAACGATCGAAGGATAGAAACTTTTCTGTATCTGGTAAATCTTTATGAAAAATACGTTCAACAGGTGGATATACTTTTCGGCTGCGAGGTGTATGGTACGAACCCGAAAGAAAAACAGTGTATTCAGGTCCGTTAATAAACTGTTCGGCTACCAAACCGCCAAACGAAAAATCCCAGCCACGGTAACCTTCAAACAATTCCTGTACCAAGGCATTTAATTCTTCATCATTGTGTACCACGTTTTTTACCCCTAAACCCATACTGCCGCCACTAACGGCAGGCTTTACAATTAATGGGGTGCCTACATACGTGCAAATACCGTTTAGGTTTTGAGAACGTTTGGTAATGCCTGCCCATTTTGCGTGCGGTATGCCGGCTTTATCAAACAATTCTTTCATCACAATCTTCGATGTGGTGTTGTCGTAAAACGCAGCATCAGCACCGGTATAAATCAGTTGCTTTTCTTTTAAGTAATGAATAACCGAAACACCGGGTGTGCCGTTTACTTCATCGCCATCACATAAATTCAACACAACAGGTGTTTGATACGAAGTGGTGGCTGCAATATCATCAATAACTGCTTTGTAATTTTCCTGAGTAACAGGCTGCCATTTCCAGTTGAGATGTAATTCAGCAAAAACCTTTGTGTATTCTTCAATACTCTGCGAAAAATCGTAGTAGTAATCGAGGTTCGCATCGTTGGTTTGCAGGTGCGGTGCCAATACCCAAACAAAGAGCGGATGTTGTGTAACAGGGAGTGATGGGGATGGGCTTGAATGCATACGTAAATGTAATCGATTAATGGTTTATTTGCTGCAGCTTGTGTTGTATAAAATCGGTTAAGCGGTAGCGTTGCAATACATCTTTGGTGAGCTCTTTTGCGCCTTTAATGGTGCCGATACAATTTGCTTCGCCACAACTGCATAAAAAGGGCTCGGCCATAACCCATTCGGTACTTGGGTAGAAGAAGGTAAACTCATCGCCGGGTGCAATTGGTTTTAATGCAAGCAACTCCATGGTTGTAGTATTAAAGAATGCATTCGGGTTACAACTATGATTCATGTATTGCAGAAATTCCGGTTGCAAAATAATATGCGCCTGTTCATTTACCTGCACTGTATAACGGGATGGGCTGCTATGTGTTTCTTTTGCGCCGAATCCGGAGATGACTTCGTTTTCTTGAAAGACTTTGGTTGATACCAGCAGATGATGGTTGCTATCCGGCAGTTTATGAATTTCAGCAAATCCATAGTTACCGGTAACGATGGGCGCATGGAAGGTTGTAGCAGCCATTAATTTTGTGTGTTAATAATTGAAATTAACTAATAGAATGTACAAGACCGAATAAGTTTAATGTGCTGTTGAATGAATGTGTATAAAGGTGCGAATGGAAGGAGAGGGGTGCAAGGCTGTGGTTATGCGAGGCTTACTGTTTTGCAATTGAACTGCATAAAAAGAAAACCCGTTTCATAACTGAAACGGGTTTTTTATGATCGTTGTAATACTGTATTACATGTGTTGTTCGATCTTCTTAACAAAATTACCTTTTGGCTGTGCACCTACGAGTTTATCAACCACCTGGCCATTCTTTACAAAAAGAATTGCAGGAATAGAAGTAATACCATAGTTCATGCTCACCTGTGGGTTTTCGTCCACGTTTACCTTACCTACTTTTACTTTGCCATCGTATTCTTTGCTCAGTTCTTCAATAACCGGTCCGATTGCACGGCAAGGTCCGCACCATTCTGCCCAAAAATCAATTACACTGAGTTTATCTGAACTGAGAACTTCGCTCTGGAAGTTTGCATCTGTAAATTGGAGTGCCATAATTGTATATCCTTTTAATTTTATGTGAAGTGAAGGGACAAATTTAAGCCCATTCCGTGAAATCTGATGAACTGTCATTATCCACAGGTGTTTACAAATAAAATAGGGCGGAATTGGCTACAAAGTTGACAGTTAAAGCCGCTTTAACTGAAGTTTCTGCAGGTGGCATAGCTGTCTTTTATCAGAATCAACGACCTTTTATCACATGCTACAAAGGATTGTACAAAGTCTGCGCTTATCATAAATGTGAGTTGCTGCAATATTACACCAGGTCCAATTATGTACATTTGGGCTTTGTCATTTAGTAAAGGGAGACCACGGCCAGCTCTTGAACAGAATTGTAACAGGCTGTTTATTAAAGCAAATTATTTTTTTTAGCTTTTACTTCTTGTAACCATTCTGCTGGATTTTTTCCGGTTTCAACTTTAAACGCCGCATAGAACGTAGAACGGGAATTAAAACCGGCTTCTTTTCCAATTCCTTCCATGGTTTTAATAGCCAGCTGACCGTCTAACATCAGTTTTTTTGTATACTCGACCCGTAGCTTCGATCGCCAATCTGTGAACTTGATTTTTAATACATTGCTGAAACAGTAATAAACATGGTGCGATGGTACGCCAAGATGTACTGATATGTCTTGAATGTTAAATGAATTGTTTAAATAGGGGTGTTTAGTTTCTGCATACGCAAGAATTGAGTTTGCAAGGTCTGTGAAATCAACAAACGTTTTTTCATCTACTTGTTGCTGCTGCGTTTCAACATATGGACTGGATGCCTGAACTTCAGGCTCGGTTATATGTACAATTTCGGGTGTGCGTTTTAAAACAGAAGGAAAGCCATACAGCACATTTGGGAAAAAGAGCAAGCTGAAGCTTACAAAAAAGTACGAAACTCCGGTAATCTGTAATACAAGATAATATTGGGATATCGTGATTTCGGCCCCCTTCATCAGAAACTCATAGGTAATGAACGAAAAGTTTACGAGAAAGATCAATGAACTTAAAAGCAAAAGCAAGATCCATCGAAAGGTTGTGATCAATTGTTTTTGCGGAACAACTTCTTTTTTATTGATGCGGTATTTATATCTGATCAAAATGTAAAAGCAATAAATCAAGTATATAAACAACAATCCTGGCCTCATCACAAATGCAACATCTGGTTTGAAGATAAAATTGAATGGAATCTGTCTGATGTTATCGATGTTTGCAATAACTAAGGCCGCCACTTTTTCTTTATAGCTGAATGGCTGTAGTAGGTATGGAATTATACCTATAAGATGGATAGAGGCGGGTATAAAATGTAACAGGTCTTTTTTGTAAAAGACTGCAGAATCTTTAATTGTTCCTCTGATGTAAAAATAAAGCGCCGGTCCCGTAAGCAGATTTAAAGGGGTAAGATGATTTAATACAACAGCTACCCAAAACTTCGATTGGCTACTTACTACGACATAATGACTGATTGCATAGAGTGAAATCAGAATTAAATAGATTCCTAAATAAACTGAATTCTTATTAACCTTCCTGTTATTTAAAATTAAAATGACTGAAAGTATAATGGATAATAAACAAGCCGATAGCAACATGTATCAAAGATAAATGAGATTTGAAGAAGCTTTTTTAATCTACTTAAATTAGTAATGCTTGTTATTGCCTTAAAAATTGCCGGTTTTCTGCTCTCTTGAAATGCCTACGGTTAAATGCTTAATTGCATGTCTTGAATAAATAGTTTTTTCGTTTTTGTACAACTTGTACAGCTTTTTTTTATTGTTTTTTTCATCCGCTGAATATTTTTATAAATCTCCAATATTCTTTTAAAGCACAACCAATATCCTATTTCTATTTGCATCAAAACATTTCAATACTGCTCATTTTAGTAGTTGTTAAAAGGAAGTATATTTTAAATAAGGATCTTATTATGAATTTTTCATTTCAGCTATTTGCTAAACGAGGTTTATCTTTTTCGCTTTTTCTTTTACTTAGTCTGTCTGTTTTTGCACAGAGCCTTGATGTGACGACTTGTCCGGTTCTTGTACGGAGAGCAAATGGAAATGGAGGAGCATCAAAAGCTGCGGGTATATTCCCGGGCTATGGTCAAAATAACCCGGTTGCTGCAAATGTTGTTGGAACAAGTTATCAAACCGTACCCTATGCTCCCTCTTCCAAAACGGGAGATCTTACCCTTGCATGGACGACTACCGGAACACCTGTTGTAAATGTTCCGGTGGTAACCCGTGTATGGATTATTCCTAAAGGTAGTACCACACCTGTATTAAGTTCAATTGCATTTGGTCCACCTGCACCACCTGTATTGGCTTCCGGGACTACTTATAATGTATTGTATAACTTTTATATACAGAATATACCGCCTACAGGTACAATTATCATTGAGTTTACTGACCCGCAAACAAATCAGCCGGTCAATTTATGTGCGTACGATTTAGGATCGAACAGCAATACATCTGCTACAGTCAGTTGTGCACCAACTATTACAACGCAGCCTTCTAATGTAAGTATTTGTGGTTCTGCTACGGCTAATTTTTCAATCACAGCATTGGGGGTAGTAAGCTATCAGTGGCAGGTAGCTTCAAGTGCAGATACAACTACTGCAACCTGGAGTAATGTTTCAAATGGTGCAAACTATAGCGGCGCTACAACAAGCAGTTTAACCATTTCAAATGCTACCAGCTTAAACGGTAAATATTACCGTGTTGTGCTAACAGGTAACAGCGGCTGCGGAACTACAAATTCTAAGGCTGTATTATTATTAGCAAGGCCATTACCCACAGCTACCTTTACAAATGCTGCAGCTGTTTGCGGTTTAACATCGCAAACGCTTGGTGTTACGCTTACAGGCACTGCACCGTGGACTATTACCTATTCAAACGGTTCTACTACTACCACTGTTAATAATATTACCAGCAGCCCCTATTATTTTACTGTATCGCCTGCTGCGCAAACAACCTATACACTTACTTCGGTAGCTGATGCATATTGTTCTAACAGCTCTTTAACGGGTGCTACTTCAACAACTTTGTATCCAACGCCAACGGCTTCATCGGTTTCGGCAACAGCTGTTTGCTTAGGTAGCACAAGTTTTAACCTTGCATATTCTGCAACCAATGCAACTACTTATTCTATTACTGCGGGAACGAGAGCTATGCCCGGCTTTACTGCTGTAACCAATGCAGCATTAAGTGCAAGTCCTTTAGTTGTTACTATTCCCGGCAGCGGATATTCTGCAGGCACTTACGATTTTAATTTAACGGTTCGCAACAGCACCAGTGGTTGTGTATCGGCAGTGGTACCTTTTACTTTAGTGGTGAATCCTGTTCCGGCCGTTAGTGCCAGTGCATCGGCTTATACCGTTTGTAGCGGAACCAGCGTAACACTCAATGCAGCAGGAGCATCTACCTACAGCTGGAGCAGCAGCCCTGCCGGTTTCAGCAGTACATCTGCATCGCCATCCGTTTCGCCAACAACAACTACTACTTATACAGTTACCGGAACGAGTGCAGGTTGTTCTGCAACAGCTAGTACAACGGTAACGGTAAATGCAGCACCATCGGTAAGTATTGCAAGTTCTTCAACAACTATTTGCAGTGGTGCTTCCGTTTCGTTAACTGCATCCGGAGCTAATTCTTATTCATGGTCGGGCCCGTCTGGTTATACAGCCACGGGTAGTACCATTGTTGTTGCTCCAACAGCTACAGGAACTTATACAGTAACAGGAACCAACAGTGCCGGATGTACGGCAACAGCAAGTCAGCAGATTACTGTTACAAGTGCGCCAAGTGTTTCGGTGTCGCCTGCTTCTGCAACCATTTGTGCTGGTGGTTCCACAACACTTACTGCATCCGGTGCAACAACTTACTTGTGGTCGCCTGCTGCCGGTTTATCTGCAACAACAGGTTCAACTGTAACAGCGAATCCTTCCAGTACCACAACTTATACAGTAACAGGAACTACCGGTGGCTGTTCCGCTAGTACCACAGTAACGGTTACAGTAACTAATAGCAGCCCGGTAACAACAGCGCCGCCAAAGCAACTTGTTTACTGTGCAGCAGATTTTTCTGGTAGTCAATCTATTTCTTTCAGTATAACTTCTTCCAGTGCACAAAATTATACATGGCAATCGTCAACAGATAGTATAAGCTGGTCAACAACTATCACCTCAACTACAGGACAGGTTACGAGGTCTGAGGCATCAGGCACAAGTATTGCTACATCAACCCTTACAATCAAAAGCCCACAGAACGAATCTAAGTATTATCGTGTTTACTTTACAAGCGGTGGTTGTACGTATTATTATTATACCACGCTTAAAAGTATGGCCAGCTCTACAGGTGTAGATCAAAAGAATATTGAAGGAAATCAATCTATTTGTTCTGGCTCAACTCCGGCAGCGTTAACGTTTTATGGATATGGTACAGTTGGCACCAGTGGTGGTACAGCTTATTCCTATGTATGGGAGCAATCGACAGATGGTACTAACTTTGTGTCAGCAACTGGAGGCACTGCTTCCAATACAACTATTGGCGGGTATAATGTGTTATCTTACGCACCGGGTAGTTTAAGTGCTACTACATATTACCGTTTAAAATTTACCGGTGGATCATGCGCTGCAGCCTATTCAAATACTGTTACTGTTACAGTTAATGCTGCTCTCGGTGCAAATACCTTAACGGCACCAACAGCCTGTTCAACATCAACGTCTATAACCGGTACAGCTGTGTCAGGTGCATCTTATAGCTGGGAGTCATCAACTAACGGTACCGACTTTACAACGGTTGCCGGAGTTACATCGCAAAATTATACCGCACCTGTTCCAACTGTTACAACCTATTACCGCCGTATAGCTGTTAATGGTTGTTCAAGTACATCGGCTGCTGTAATATTATACCCAGCTATTACTGCTGCCGGAATTTCAAACGGACAAACTATTTGTGCCGGCGGGAGTTTGAATAACTTGAGTGTAACGCCTGCAGGAGGGCCTACAGGCAGCAGCTTTACTTATTTGTGGCAATCATCTACAAATAACAGTACGTTTACGAATGCATCAGGTACAAATAACAGTTCAAGCTATACTCCATCATCAGCAACAGGTACAACCTATTACCAGGTTGTTGTTACAAAAGGCGTTTGCTCCATCACTAGTAATGTGTCTACAGTTGTTGTTAATGCAAATCCAACAGTAACTGTAACGCCTTCTTCAGCTGCAGTTTGTTCTGGTCAGTCTGTTACAATTACTGCAAGTGGTGCAGCAGGTTATTCATGGTCGCCTGCAACCGATCTTTCTGCTTCAACAGGCTCAACTGTTATTTCAACACCAACAGCTGGCAGAACCTATACTGTTACAGGAAGCAGCACAGCAGGCTGTACAGCAACAGCAACTTCAACCATTACTTATACCGCATCTCCTGCAATCCCGTCTTTAAGCCAGTCCTCTAAAACGATTTGCAGTACAGCCACTCCTTTTAATTTAAATACATTGGTTTCATCCGATACAAGCTCTGTGGTTTGGCGTAGTGTACCGGATAGCAGTTCTTCTTATCTTATTTCAAGTATCACTTCTGCAAGCGGTGTATATTATGTTTATAATAAGAGCGGTGCATGTTACAGCTCATTAGCTGCAAGTGTAACCCTTATTGTAACAGATGTTACAAAACCTGTTGTGTCGAAAACAGCCGTTACACTGTGTGAACCAGCAAGAGCAGATTTAGGTGCATTACAACCTGCTGCTATTACAGGAACCATTTATCAGTGGCATACGGCTTCCAGCAATCCAAGTGCCGGTACAAAAGTGGCTGATTCTTCATCGGTAGGTAATGGTACCTATTATCTCTATGCGTATTCTGCCGGAGGTAACTGTTATGGTCCCGCATCCGATGCAGTTACGGTAACCATTACATCGTTGGTTACGCCAACGGTTTCTGCTACAACAGCCACTGCCTGTTCGCCACAAACAATTAATTTAACATTACTAAATACTACAACAGGGGCAGATTCTTACGATTGGTATACTACAAACAATCCGATTGCAGCAAACCTTGTTAATATCCCTTCACAGGTTTCACAATCCGGCACTTATTATTTGTATGCAACTAAGAATGGTTGTACAGGACCGGCTTCAACAGGTGTGGTTGTTACTGTTAACAGTAAGCCTTCTGTTTCGGTAACATCGCCTCAACCTGTTTGTGGAGGTACGGGTGTAACCATTCCTTCAACAACCGATGCGGCAAGTCCAACCTATGCGTGGCAGGTTTCCACCGATGGAGGCGAAACCTGGACGGCCGTAACAAACACAGGTGTTTATACTAATGCTACAACTGCAACCTTGTCAATTTCCAATACAACTGGTCTTGGTGGTTACTATTACCGTGTATTGGTAACTAAAAACGGATGTACTGGTACTAGTGATGCGGCTATTGTCCTTGCTGAAGAAGCCCCAGCCATAACTCAACAGCCTGCAAATGCAACTACCGGCATTGGTTATAATGCCAGCTTCAGTGTAGCTGTTTCGGGTAACTACAGTGTTAATTATCAGTGGAAGGTTTCTACCGATGGTGGTACTAATTATACCAACGTAACTAACGGTGCACAATACAAAGGGGCCGATTCTTCAACTCTTGTAGTATTAAATGCTAACAATGGTTTAAGTAACTATAAATACAAGTGTGTTATTACCAACAGCTGTAATACATTAACTGCTACAGCAGCTGAATTAACGGTTACAGGTTGTATTCCGCCAACACCAGGTATTACAAGCAGCCTTTTGGGTAGTATTTGTGTAAATACCAATGTAACTTATACAACCGAGGCATCTCAATCTGATTATGTTTGGACAATTGACGGAACAGCTGGGGTTGACTATACTATTGTGTCGGGCGGAACAAGTTCATCGAATACTGTTACATTAAAATGGTTAAAACCGGGTAGTAAAACTGTTACAGTAAATTATACCAGTGGAGGATGTACAGGTGTTGCTGCGGCTAATGCTACCAATACTGTAACTGGTGCAGTTGTAACCGATGGACCTTCTTCATCACAATTAATTGCAACGGGTAACAGTGTTACACTTAGCCCATCAACTGTTAATGCAACTGCATTTCAGTGGAAACGCAACGGGACAGACATCGGCGGTGCAACCAGCGGTAGTTATACCATTTCAACATTGGAACAAAACAATGGAGGTATATTTAAATTACAGATGACGAATGCAAACGGTTGTAACAGCAACAGTCCTGATTATGAAATTATACCTTCGATTGTGTTGTATTCTAAACCAACAGGCGATCTGAATCTTCCGCAAAACTGGGGGGTTAACACCGATGGCAGTGGCAGTACGCCGGTTGATTTTACAAGAGATGAGCACACGTTTGTGCTAAGAAACAGAGGCAAAGGAAATAACATTTCTAATCTTACCATAGCCGGAACGTTGGATGTAAAAGATGGAATTTATACAGTTGATCGTGGCACTTCATTTGTTGCCGGAAGAATTATACGTACCGGTACAAGCGGTGTACTTGCAACAGGACCCGGATCACGTTTAACCATTACCGGTATTACTACCGGCGATAGCTCGCATTTATATTTCAGTGATACGGCATATGTGTTGAAAGATCTTACGCTGGGTAATAAAAGCAGTGTTGTGCTTGTAAAAAACAAACTTCATATTGCATCGAATGGTACTGTTACAGTTAACAGCGGTAAACTCCATTCAGATGGTAATATCACATTCAAAAGCACTGCTGCAGATTCATCGGCTGTTATAGCGCCAGTTGCAAACGGAGCATCGATTGTAGGTAATGTAATTGTGGAGCGTTTTGTACCTGCTAAACGTGCCTATCGTTTACTAACATCGCCTGTAACAACCAGCACTTCACTCCGGGCAAACTGGATGGAAGGAGCCACACCTTGTACAACTGCCGGTTATCCTTATGCCGTTGGTACCCCGCAAAACCCATTAGCAGGATTTGGCACGCATATTACCGGGCCTGGAGCAAATGCAAATGGCTTCGATCAAAACCAAACAGGTAATCCTTCTATTTTTAAATTTAACAGCAGTACCCAGTTATGGGAAACAATACCTAATACTGCAGGAACAATGACTGCCGGAGAAACTTACCGAATCATTGTTCGTGGCGACCGTTCTATTAGTTTAAATACGAATACACCAACGCCTACTAATACTATATTACGTACTACAGGTACTTTGGCAACGGGTGACGTTACTGTTACAGGGCTTTCTTCTGTTGCAGGTAATTATACTTTGGTTGGTAACCCTTACCAGGCGCCGGTGGATTTTAGCCAGGTGATCAAGTCAAACCTTGAAGATTATCTCTACATCTGGGATGCGAATATTACCGGTGATAGTGGTCGTGGTGCGTTTGTAGCGGTAACGAATATTGGTGGTACGTGGACAAATAATGTTGGAAGTTCTAAAGCTACACGCTACTTACAACCAGGTCAGTCTGTATTTGTTCGTACAGCAACAAACGGTGCGGCATCTTTAACATTTAAAGAAACAAATAAAGGGACAAGCACTCAGCAAGTACCCGTATTCCGTCCAAACGGATCGTTTCCGTTGCTTCGTATGGAATTGTACGATTCAACTGAATACGTAAAGGGACAAACTTCAAAAGATGGTTTACTGCTTGCATTTGATGCGCAGTATAAAAATCAGGCTACAACAGAAGATGTACCGAAACTGACGAATCTCGATGAAACATTTGCCGTAAACAGAGAAGGGCAATTGCTCGCAATAGAAAAACGTTTGCCTGTAACTGTAGGTGATACTATACCATTAAGTATTACGCAATACCGAGGTACAAAATATGCCATCAAGATTGATGCTTCTGCGTTATCTGCAGCATCCCTAAAAGCCACATTAATTGATGGGTGGCTGAAAACTGAAACACCTGTTCAAATGGGCACGGTATCAACAGTGTTTTTTACTGTTGATGCAAATACACAAGGTGCAGCTGAAGCAAACCGCTTTATGTTGGTACTGCGCTCTACAGGTATAACTGCAGTTTCGGAAGTAGATGACTCGAAAAATTTGCAGGTATATCCCAACCCTGTAACTGATTTGAAGCTAAATTTCTCTATGAAGAATCAGCCTGCCGGCAGTTATAGTTTGCGTTTGATTAATATGTGGGGACAGGTAATCGAAGAACAGCAGTTCAGCTACGGTGGCGGTACATTGGTTAAAACAGTTGAGTTTAAAACGAAGCCTACAGCAGGAGCGTATATACTGCAGGTAAAGGGTAAGGGGGTTCAAATGAAGCGTAAGATTAATATTTATTAATCAACACATATCATTCAAAATATGAAGAAGTATTTAAATATTGTTTTGATAGTTTTTGTGATGTTGGTTGCATTTAATGCAACCAACGCACAAAGTTTTACAGATGATGTTACGGATGTTGATGGATCAGGTGGAACAGGAGGCAGTACAGAAGTGCCGATTGACGGAGGACTTTCTCTCTTGCTAGGGGCAGGCATTGCTTATGGAGCAAAAAGAGCGTATAACAGCAGAAATAAGAGCATAAAATGAGAAAGTATTCAAATATTATTTTGATCGTTTTTGTTATGTTGATTGCATTTAATGCAACCAACGCACAAAGCTTTGGTGACGATGTTACGGATGTAGATGGAACAGGTGATACCGGTGGTGGCAGTGGTACTGGCGGTGGTACAGGACCTGATGCGCCGATTGACGGAGGACTTTCGCTTTTGCTGGGAGCCGGTATAGCTTACGGTACAAAAAGAGCGTATACAAACAGAAAGAAGAAAACGAATGTTCAATGATTGATTTGAAGTTGATCAGTAATTCCTTAAAAAAATTACCGGATGCAGTAAAGCGTTTCCTGTTTCGTGTTGTGGTATTGTTTGCAGCATGGAAAATGTTGTATCTGTTTATTTTAATTCCTGCAGAAGTACCGGATGCTTGGCTGGTAAAAAAACTCGGCAGCGGTACAGCTTATGTACTCAATGTAGTTTATGGAACAACTGAATTTAATGCCGTTTCCACAAGAAGGCAAAAAGTATATGGAAGCGATGTCGTCAATGTTACGTTCTCGAATGTACAAAAGTCTGGCAAAAAACTCATTGGCATTTATCAGGCTTGTAACGGCTTAGAATTAATGATCCTATATGTTGGCTTTATTATTGCTTTCGCCGGTAAATGGAAAACAAAGGTGTTGTTTATTACTGCCGGTTTGGTTGGTTTATACGTCATTAATGTACTACGGCTTGTTATGTTGGGATATATCTGTATTGAGTACCCTGCACATTTTCAATTTGCTCATAAATATCTGTTTAATTTAGTGGTTTATGCCTTTACTTTTTTATTGTGGGTATGGTATGTAGCTGCATCAAAGGTAAAGGCCGTGCCGGGAGTCGAAAAAGTATGATAACTAAAAACCGCTTTCCGAAAAACTACTGGGCAGGATTGTTGGTTGTACTGGCAGTATACACTTTTGTACAACTGTTATTCTATCATCCATTATTTACTGCTCCGGAATTCTTTAAGTCTTTTCGTCAACCGTTGCGGTGGTTAACAATTACAATTGTTTATGTAACAGGCGTGCAGGTGTTAAAACGAACAGAGGAAGATTGGCTGAAGTTTATCTGGCATTTTATTCATCTGTTGTTGATCTTTTATCTTTTATTAATAGCCTTTGTTGAATATTTTATCATGCCCGTACCTTATGGCATACGTGCTTCCGTGGCACCAATTATTGAATTCCTGATTTCCCCTTTATTGTACATGGGCCTAGGTGTTGTGTTTTTCTATATGCAAATGCACAACACCGGGCAACCGGGGGAAAGAGATTAGTATTTCCTGCAAAGACTTATCCGTGTTTTTTTGAAATTGTACACTTAGGTTGAGTTATAACTTCAAACCCGCCAGCTTAATTCTTTTCGTTTTGCTGTCGGTCCATGCAAAAATTAATTGATTACCCGACCTGGTCATCTGCGGAAAACCACTTGACCTGGAATCGGATGATTCGGCTATCGTTACCGGTTGATCTTTTGTGCCATCTGCATGTACACTGATGGCTTTAATAACCGAGCCTTCCATCCAACTGACAACAGCTGTTTTTTTATCAAGCATCACCACATCTACCCGGCCAATGGCTTTGCCTTCGTCAATTTGAATAGGTTGTTGAAAGGTTGCACCGGCATCGGCTGAAAAAATAACTTTCACTTCGCCTTTATTGTCTTTCATCGAAAACCAGGCAATGGCCAGGTTGTTGCCGATGGCATCGGCTCTTGGACCATTTACCGGACAGCCTGCTATTTTCCATTTATCCGGAAAAATGGTTTTCGGTTGTGTCCATTCGTTATTTACATAACGTACGATCGACATGTCCCTGATCTCTTCATCCGAACGGTCTCGGTAAATAATAACAGGTCCGTTGTCAGTCATCGCAATAGTTGTTTGGCAGCAATCACATATTCTGCTGTCGAGCTCCCATTCATTTATTTTTTTTCCTGCTTTATCCAGCAATGCAGCACGCAGCGTCATTTCGCCATGATGTCCTTCGTGGCTGCTGTGATCGCCTTCCATAGCTGCTTTTCTTCCGTCGAGCCATGCAGCAATAAACTGATCTTTATAAGGCATGATGGACACAAAACCATGTTCGGCTTTTTTACCATCATCATGTAAAGTAATGGGCATGCCCCATGTTTTACCTGCATCGGCCGATGAAACAATCTTAATATCGTACGTGAATTTTGCCGTATCGCTTTTCTCCAAATAATGTGCAAGCAGATGGCCGTTTGCATCAGAAGTTATAACCGGGTAATCGGCCCAGTTTACAAACCAATTGTTGCCTGAACTGATTGTAACCGGTGTACTCCATTGATTATTTACCAGCGTAGCAAAATGTAATGATGCATCCTTTCCTTTTTTCTGCACCCACGATAAATGAACAATGCCTTTTGCATCTGTAAATAAATACGGTTCTGCACAAGAGTCAGCAGCAGGGGATTGAATGGCTGCAAGCTGCGCCTCTGCAATATTCTTTGTGGTATTTGTACATGCGTTGAGTACAAGCAGTAAAAAGAGGCCGGCAATTTGTTTTGTCATTTAGCAAGATTGGTAATTAAATCAATGTTGGTTTGATCGTCCCATTTTTTATAACCCATTTCCGAAAAAACAAGTTCTCCTGCTGAATTAAAAATATAAGTCGTAGGTAATGCAGTAATGTTCAGGTATTCAATGTTCTCCACTTTTACATAATGGAAACTGTACTGATTGCTTTTCTTAAAATCTTCAATTTCTGCAGTGGCTTCATTCGAGGCAAAAAGAAATACAATGTCTTTATTGTTGAGCTTGTTCATTGCCTGCTGAATGGAAGGAAGCTCCTGCACACAGGGGCGGCACCAGGTTGCCCAGAAATTAATAAACACGGCTTTGCCTTTGTATTGTGTTAAGTCGATCGGCGTGCCATCGAGTTCGGTAAGTTTTATTTTACTGAACTCCGATTGGCCTTGTGTAACAACAGCCGGGGTTTGCTGTTGATCGGCAGTGCCATTGTTGTTACAACTTATACAGAAGAACAAAACAACTGCAGATAATTTATACAGCAGATTCATGGATGGTGTATTTGGATGATTTTTATGCATGCAAAACAGTTACATTCATTTCGTTCCGTTCCAGCAGAAAGGCCGCCATTTCATCGTTCATGTCAAATCCTTTCTCCAGTGTTTTCATGCTGATTTTCCAGTTGTCTTTCGGATCGTATAAATTAAATTTCAAACTGATTTTTCCCGGGTTCTTTTTTACATTCTCTTCAATAAAATCAACAATCTCTTCACTTAAAAAGCGGGGCTCAATATCAACAATCAGCTGTTTGGTCATGGTGCGTTTTACTGTTTCCAGCAACAGCACCTGGTTGATCTTGAATTCAAAATCATCACTCTTATTCCAGCGTGTTTTAAATACGCCGGTAATAAACACCACAGCGCCCGGTGTAAAGTGATCTTTAAACTTTACAAAATCTTCTCCAAATAAAGCGAACTCTGTATTGCCGGTATAATCTTCAATCATACAAATGCCAAACTGCTTACCTGTTTTGGTTACACGTTGGTTGTGTGCAGTAACCAGGCCGGCTAAACGAAATGTCTGGAATGGATTGGCATGTAAAAGAATCGCTTCTTTAAATTCATTAAAGTCTGCAAGTGGTGTAATCTTGTAATGCTTCAATTCAAACCGGAAATGATCCAGCGGATGGCCGCTGATGAAGATGCCGGTGATCTCTTTTTCATGATCGAGCTTTTCGGTTAAGGTCCATTCTTCACAGTTTACAATCTTGGGCGTTGGAATTTCCATCATCATACTTTCGCCAAACAACGTGTTGGTATTGCTTTGCACATTGGCCTGAAAACGGTTGCCGAATGCAACAATGCGTTCCAATGTATTCACCGTATCGCCCGGCATTACATGGAAATATTGTGCACGATGATATTCTTTAAAACAATCGAATGCACCGCCGTACACCAAACACTCCAGCGATTTTTTATTCACCGTACGTTGGTTTACACGCTTGATAAAATCAAACACATCTTTATACGGTCCTTTCTTTTCACGCTCTTCAATAATACTTTCAATCGCCGCTTCACCTACACCTTTCAAACCACCTAAACCAAAACGGATTTCACCGGCTTTGTTTACAGCAAAACCATTTTTCGATTCGTTGATATCAGGCCCCAGTACTTTAATGCCCATGCGTTTACACTCTTCCATAAAGAAGGTGATTTTTTCAATAGCACCGGCGTTGTTTAACACCGCACTCATATATTCTCCGGGGTAGTGTGCTTTTAAATAGGCTGTTTGATACGCCACAAACGCATAACAGGTAGAGTGCGATTTGTTGAAGGCGTATTGTGCAAAGGCTTCCCAGTCGGTCCATATTTTTTCCAGCTTGTCTGCAGGATGTCCTTTAGCAGAAGCACCTTCCACAAACTGTTTTTTCATTTTATCCAGTACGGCCTTTTGCTTTTTACCCATCGCTTTTCGCAGTACGTCGGCATCACCTTTACTAAAGCCACCGATCTTTTGCGAAAGCAACATTACCTGTTCTTGATAAACAGTAATCCCATAAGTATCGGCAAGATATTCTTCCATCTCCGGCAAATCGTAACTGATGGCTTCTTTCCCATGCTTCCGGTCGATAAAGTTGGGGATGTACGCAATAGGACCGGGGCGGTACAAGGCGTTCATTGCAATCAAATCGCTGAACTGATCGGGTTTCAGTTCACGCAAATATTTCTGCATACCCGGACTTTCAAACTGGAACGTACCAATGGTAGAACCTTGTTGATAGAGATGAAATGTTTTTTCATCGTCCAGTGGTATGTTGTCAATTTCAATTTCTACACCATGATTTTCTTTGATCATCTGCAGCGCATTCTTAATGATGCTGAGGGTTTTTAAACCCAGGAAGTCCATCTTAATTACGCCTGCTTCTTCAATAACACTTCCTTCAATTTGTGTTAACCATAACTCCGATTCTTTTGATGTACAAACCGGAATCAGATCGGTAAGATCTCTTGGTGCAATGATAATGCCTGCTGCATGGATACCGGTATTACGAACAGAACCTTCCAGAATTTCTGCTTCGTGTAAAATTTTTGCAGGTAAATCATCGCCATCATACACCTGTCGTATCTTCTTTACTAATTCTAACTCATCGGGACCTAATGCCTCTTTTTCCGTTAAACTTTTTTCACCGGTTAATGGTGCATGCAATACACGCTTTAACGAAACACCCGGACGCTCGGGCACCAGCTTCGATAAGGCACGGCTTTCTGCCAACGGCAAATCCATTACACGTGCCACATCGGCAATACTACTCTTGGCGGCCATTGTACCATAGGTAATAATCTGTGCTACCTGCGCCTTACCATATTTATCCACTACATAGTCAATTACTTTTTGCCGGCCTTCATCATCAAAGTCGGTATCAATATCCGGCATCGATTTACGATCGGGGTTAAGAAAACGCTCAAACAGTAAATTGTATTTAATGGGATCGATGTTGGTAATACCAATACAATAGGCCACCACACTACCTGCAGCCGAACCACGACCGGGGCCAACAAACACACCCATATCTCTGCCGGCTTTAATAAAGTCGCTTACAATTAAGAAGTAACCTGCAAAACCCATTGTTTTAATGGTGAACAATTCAAAGTCGATGCGTTCACGGGTGGTTTCTTCAATTTCGCTGTAACGTTCTTTTGCGCCGATGTAAGTAAGGTGTTTTAAATATTCCCATTGGTTGAGGTTGGCATCATCGTGTATCTGAAATTCCTTTGGTATAGGAAAGGCAGGAAGTAAGATATCTTTCTTCAGGTTCAGTACTTCAATCTTGTCAACAATTTCATTGGTATTTTCGATGGCTTCCGGCACATCGGCAAATACCTTTTTCATTTCAGCCGTACTCTTAAAATAAAACTGATCGTTCGGAAATGCAAAACGTTTGTTCTTTACATTTACATCATCATCACTAAACTCACGCAGGGCAGGGGTGCTTTGTTTTTCGCCTGTGTTGATGCAGAGTAAAATATCATGCGCATTAAAATCGGTTTGATCCACATAATGCGAATCGTTACTGGCAATTACTTTTACATTGTACTTCTTTGCAAACTTCAGCAACACTGCATTTACTTTATCCTGCTCGGCCATGCCATGCCGTTGAATCTCCACATAATAATCCTGCTGAAAAATATTCAACCACCATTTGAACTCGTTCTCGGCATCTTCTTCACTTTTATTCAGGATCATTTGCGGTACCATGGCGCCAAGGCAGCAGGTAGTAGCAATCAATCCTTCATGGTATTTATGAATGAGTTCTTTATCAATACGTGGATACTTGCTGTACATCCCTTCAATAAAACCAAGAGATGTCAGCTTTACTAAGTTTTTGTAACCCTGCTCGTTCTTTGCCAGCAATACCTGGTGAAAACGGTTATCCCGTTGCTCTTTACTAAACTGTTTTACATGCCTGTTCTCTACCAGGTAAAATTCGCAGCCAACAACAGGCTTCACCTTTAATGAGCCATCTTCGTTTTTGTGCTTATACGCTTCAGCTACAAACTGAAACGCACCAAACATGTTTCCATGGTCGGTAATGGCCAGGGCCGGCATTTCGTCTTTAATGGCTTTATTATATAACGAACCGATGGAGGCAGCCCCATCGAGTAATGAATATTGTGTGTGAACGTGTAAATGGGAAAATTTGCTCATAGTCAGGCGTCAAATTTCGTTGTTCTCATTCGAAAAAAGGGCAACAAGAAATCCACAAAATGAGCGTTTTATAAAAAAGTCCGGGTGAAAATTTGTCAGCAATTGTGCTGAAGTTATCTTTAAACGATAGACGATTTGGCTCGTTTCTTGCTCAAGAGCGGCAACGACGCTACTTTTGCGACCGTTGAAAGATTCAATACCACAATGAAACATTTGCTTACATATCTCGCAGCCATTATTCTGCTCAGTAGTTGCAGTATGGTGAAAAGTGTGCTTCAGCCAAAGCAGGCAGCTGTTTCGCAAGCGGCCAATCCGGAGCCTATGCCTGAAGTAAAACCCGAAAACAAACGGGTAAAAGTAGGTGGTTCTTCTGCCTTTAATAACAACAGCGTTTTTCAAACCAAAGAAATCAGCAGCTACAGCACTTCGCTGGAGCTCTTCTCCCTGCAACAATTCAAATACGCTATCCGTTTAGATGTGCCGGTGGAGGCATTGCAGAATAAATCGCTGTACAATCTTATTGATGAATGGTGGGGAACACCTTACCGTTTAGGCGGCACCACACAACGAGGCATCGATTGTTCAGCGTTTGTGCAAACACTCATGTTTGGTGTGTTTTCGCTGCAGTTGCCCCGTACAGCAAGAGAACAAAAAGATATGACCACCTGGATACCCATGAGCGATTTGCGGGAAGGCGACCTGGTGTTCTTTAATACAAGAGGCAGCGTATCGCATGTAGGCGTATACCTGCACAATAATAAGTTTGTGCATGCGTCCACTTCGGGGGGAGTTATGATCAGCGATTTAAACGAAACATATTGGAGCCGCAAATTAATTGGAGCAGGACGGCTTGCAGGCACCACGCCACTTCCATAATCGTTATCTTTGCAAAGAGCTTGGCTTCAATTAAGTTGAAGCCTTTTTTATTTTATGTTGACAAAACGCATTATTCCCTGTTTAGATATTAAAGATGGCCGCACGGTAAAGGGCACCAACTTTGTTGATTTGCGTGATGCAGGCGACCCTGTAGAACTGGGTGCTTTGTATGCACAGCAAGGTGCCGATGAACTGGTGTTCCTCGATATTACGGCCACGGTCGAAAAACGTAAGACCTTAAGCGAACTGGTAAAACGCATTGCCCGCCATGTCAACATCCCGTTTACAGTAGGTGGTGGCATCAGCACGGTAGAGGATATGAGTGTGCTGCTCAATTCCGGTGCCGATAAAGTAAGTGTGAACACCGCAGCGTTTAAAAATCCGCAACTCATCAACGATATTGCATTGGCTGCAGGCAGACAGTGTTGCGTATTGGCGATTGATACCAAGAAAGAAGAAGACGGTGAATGGTATGTGTACCTCAATGGCGGCCGTACCAAAACCGATATGAAATGTTTCGATTGGGCGAAACAGGGTGTTGAATTGGGTGCCGGTGAAATATTGCTCACCAGTATGAACAACGATGGAACCAAAGCAGGATTTGCATTGGATATCACCAAACGTTTGTCGCAGGAGTTGCCCATTCCTGTAATTGCCAGCGGCGGAGCAGGTTCCATGCAGCATTTTGCCGATGTGTTTGAACTGGCTTATGCCGATGCAGGCTTGGCGGCCAGCATTTTTCATTTCAAGGAAATCGAAATTTCAGATTTGAAGGCCTACCTGCAGCAACGGGGAGTTGCTGTAAGGGTTTAACTTTGCAACCAACAACGAACTTTTAACGTAACTAAACAACATACTTTGAAACCTCAATTCAGCAAATACCAGGACGGACTGATGCCCGCCATCATCCAGGATTATAAAACCAGCAAAGTGTTAATGCTGGGTTTTATGAACGAAGAAGCATTTAAGAAAACCGAAGAAGAAGGAAAGGTTACTTTTTACAGCCGCAGCAAACAGCGTTTGTGGACGAAAGGTGAAGAGAGCGGTAACTTTTTAACCGTAAAACAGGTATTGCTCGATTGCGACCAGGATACATTGCTGATAAAAGCTGAACCTGCAGGGCCTACTTGTCATACAGGCGCAGATACTTGCTGGGCCGAAAAAAATCACAGCGACGACTTTTTATCGTATTTAGAAGAGATCATCGAATTACGCCGTAAAAGCACTGATGGGAAAAGTTATGTAAAAAGTTTATTCGATAAAGGCATTAATAAAATTGCACAGAAAGTAGGCGAGGAAGCAACGGAAATTATTATTGAAGCAAAAGATAATAATGAAGAGTTATTCTTAAACGAAGGTGCCGATCTGCTGTTTCACTTTATCGTTTTATTAAGGGCAAAGAATGTTTCTTTGCAAGATGTGATTTACGTGCTGAAACAGCGTCATTCACACGCAGGATAATTATATGAAAGCGATTGTAACAATATGTTTTTTAATGTGTGCTGTGCTTCAACTGCAGGCACAACAGTCTTTTGAAATAAAAGGAACCATCAGAGGTGCGCAGGAGAATGCGAAAGTAACTATACGTTTAGACAGCCCCGAAAGCAGGGCCTTGGCCGAATCAGTCATAAAGAAAGGAAAATTTGAGCTGAAAGGCACTGTGCCCGAAGCTGCCATTTATGTGGTAGCTGTTGATGGTGCTTCACAAAATCTTGGATTGTTTCTTGAAGGCGGTACGGTACAGGTAAACGGACATATTGATACGCTGGCAAGAGCCATCATCAAAGGCTCTGCTGTACACGATGAGTTTGTGCAGTTTCGTGCCGGCTTCGATCCTTATTTTATGAAGCTGGATCAGTTGGGCAGAGAACTGTCGAACCCGGCCATGCAATCGAAACAGGATTCGTTGTATAATCTCATCCGTAATCTTGCAACAGAAATCAATACACAGGCCGATGCCTATGTTGCTGCACACAATAATTCGGCAGTAACACCTTTGCTGCTTTATTTTACCTACAGCTTTTTTCAACAGGCTGAAGTGTTGGACACACGTTTTTCTCAACTTACACCAGCTGTACAAAAAAGTTATTTCGGTCGATTGGTGGGCGGTATCGTTAAAGAAAACCGGATTGGTGCCATCGGTTCCGAAGCTATCGATTTTACACAAGCCGATACATCAGGCAATCCTGTTTCATTACAATCGTTCCGTGGTAAATATGTGCTGGTCGATTTTTGGGCGAGCTGGTGCGGCCCCTGCCGTATGGAAAATCCCAATCTTGTAGCAGCGTACAATAAATTCAAAGCAAAGAATTTCACCGTACTGGGAGTATCACTCGATCGTGACCGTTCAAAATGGTTAGAGGCGATTGAAAAAGATGGATTAACATGGACACATGTAAGCGATCTTAAATTCTGGAGTAACGAAGCAGCCCGTATGTACAAGATCACTTCAATTCCACAAAACCTGTTAATCGGTCCCGATGGTATCATCATCGGAAAAAATTTACGTGGAGAAGAATTGCAAATACGCCTCGAAGAATTATTCAAATAACACTTCATTCAATGATAAAGCAATTTTTATTTGTCTGCTGCTTGTTTACAACAGCAGCAATTTTTGCGCAGGATAAAAAAGTTACCGTTAACGGCAACCTGCCTGCTTATACCAAAAAGTACAACGTATTACTCAGCTGGAATAACGGCAACGGTGCAGAAGAAGCAAAACTGGTGAATGGCAAATTCACTGTTACGGCAGAAGTAAGCGGACCGATGATGGCAACATTAAGCCTGGAGGAAGCGAATCCTGTTCCCGGTAAAAAGTTTGACATGGCGGAGTACCGCAAAAACAATCTCACACTTTTTTTAGATGAAGGAACCATCACCATCACTTCAAAAGGAGGATTGAATGATGCGGAGGTTAAAGGCTCTGCTGTGGTGAATGATTATTACAAATACCAGCAACAGACAAAAAGCTTAACCGAACTGGAAAACAAGATCGGCGATCTGTATTACGGTTACGGTCAGGCGAAGAACATGCAGGCAACGAATACGCTGATGGAAATGTTTAACCTGCATCAGCAATTGGTAAATGCCGAGCAATTAAAGTTTGTAAAGAATAATCCTTCATCGCCTATTGCCTTGTATATGGTTGAACAGGCGTTGGGTATGGATATGGATGCAGCGAAAGCAGAGCCGATGTTTTTATTATTGAATGAACAGTTGCGTACATCAGCTAAAGGAAAAGAACTGCAGGAAATGATTGAAGTAGGGAAAAAGTCGATGGTAGGTGTGACTGCTCCCGATTTTTCGCAACCTGATGCAGATGGAAAGATGATCAGTCTTTCGTCTTTTAAAGGCAAATATGTATTGATTGATTTTTGGGCAAGCTGGTGTGGTCCCTGCCGTGCAGAAAGCCCGAATCTTGTGAAAGCGTATGAGCGTTTCAAGAATAAGAATTTTGAAATCTTCGGCGTGTCGCTCGATGAGAATAAAGACAAATGGCTGAAAGCAGTGAAAGATGATAAATACAGCTGGCCGCAGGCAGGTGATTTAAAAGGCTGGGAAAATGCAGCTGCAAGACTGTTTGGTGTAATGGGTATTCCGTTTAACATGATCGTTGACCCGAACGGTGTGGTTGTTGCACGAAACTTAAGAGGTGAAGCGTTAGAGAAGAAGCTGGAAGAAATTTTGAAGTAATAAGGTCAAGGGACAAGGTTCAAGGAAAAACAAGGGATAAGGAACGCCTGTCCAGCGTTGATTTTTAAGACTATTTCTGTAAAATGAAAATTGACAATAAGCTTAGTATCTTCTTATTTCTTTTTGTATTGATTGTGAGTTGTCAACAAGTACATGAGAAAAAGGATTTTCGAATAGTTTCAGAAAGGGCAAGCAAATTCAATTCGTTACTTCAGAAATATCAATCGGTTTCGTTTGATACACTAAATCTTTTTTCTTCTTCTGAACTTGAAAGTGATACTTATCCTTTCAAAGGGAAATTGTTAGATAGTGGAGAGGTTGAGTTAGTCAAAGAGGCATTATCTATTAAAGGTGGCATTGAGCCATTTTTCTTTGCGTGTTCAAAATTCGAAATTGACAGCACACTCTTGGGATTAATTACTAGAGTCCCATCGATTTACGAATCAAGTTCAATAAAGCTGCTTTTGTATGATAAAACAAAACATCGTATAGTTGATTTTATTGAGCTAGCAGAAACATTCGGCGATGCCGGTGATTATGCAGAAAAGGTATCATGGATTTATAAGGATCAAGACAAAAGCTACAAAGGATTTATTTGTTATGAAGTTAGTCATGATAACAGTGTCGAGAATCCGGCAGATACTACAGTTGAAACATCAAAAAATTGCTATCTGATTCAGTTTTCAAACAAAGGGATAGATACACTTAGTAATAACCCAAGACAACTTAGTGAAGTATTTCTTTCTGTTCAAAAACCATTGATTGAAAAATAGATTTCAACGGAAGTATTTATTAAGCTAAATAAAAAAGCCGATGTTCAAACGAACACCGGCTTTTCTTGTGCCTTGATTTTTCTTGAACCTTGTGTCTTTATTTCTTTACTTCAACAGTCGACTTCGGATCGAAGAACGCCTTGCTGTAGTTTACGCCCCACATATCGTAACGCTTGAACTGAACGAGCAAACGTTGTTCAAAATCGGCTGCATTGCGTTTGTCTTTCGCTGTCCACAATACTTCGCTTAAAGCAGCAATACGTGGAAAGATCATGTACTCCACTTTGCTGGTATTGTTCATGTATTCGGTCCAAACGTTGGCCTGTGCACCACGCACATACTTCCACTGGCTTTCCGGTAACTCTTTCGGTATTGGTTCGTAGGTATATACTTTTTGTACGGTTGTAAATCCACCGATTGTTACAGAATCTTCATTCGCTGTTTGTTTATGATCGAAATACATGTGACTGCCCGGTGTCATAATCACATAATGATTTTCTTTTGCTGCAGCAATACCACCTGCTTCACCACGCCAGCTCATCACCTGTGCATTCGGCGCTAAACCACCTTCCAGAATTTCATCCCAACCAATAATGGTTCTGCCTTTTGCATTCAGGTATTTTTCAATCCGCTGAATAAAATAGCTCTGCAGTTCATGCTCATCTTTCAGCTTCAGTTCTTTCATGCGCTTCTGGCAATTGGGGCATTGCTTCCAATGTGTTTTGGGACATTCGTCGCCACCAATATGTACATACTTCGATGGGAAGAGTGCAATCGTTTCATCCAATACATTCTCCAGGAACTTAAATGTTTCTTCTTTACCTGCACAGAATACATCATCAAACACACCCCATGTTTCCTGTACAAATTTTACACGGCCCTGTTGTGCTTCCTGCACTGTTTTCAACGAAACCATGTTCAACGGAATTGCTGTTGTTCTGTTGGGGAAACAGCTCAACCATGGATAGGCAGCAATCGCTGCACTGCTGTGACCGGGCAACTCAATTTCCGGAACTACTTCTACAAAACGGCTCTTTGCATAAGCCACTACTTCTTTAATTTCTTCCTGTGTATAATATCCTTCGTGTGGTTTGTTGTCGTTGCCTTTACTACCCGGGTAACGACCAATGAGCGTACCATTGCGTTTGCTGCCAATGCTTGTTAACTCAGGATATTTTTTGATCTCAATACGCCAGCCCTGGTCTTCGGTTAAATGCCAATGAAACACATTGAGCTTATGCAAAGCTAAATAGTCGATATACTTTTTAATAAATGCAACAGGCTCGTAGTGGCGACCAACATCGAGGTGCATACCACGGTATTCGAAACGGGCTTTGTCAAAAATTTCTACATACGGAATTGCAGCTGCATCTGTTTGTGCAACAGGCAACAACTGAATTAATGATTGCATGGCATGAAAAGACGACTCGTTGAAATTGGCTTCTATACGCACACCGCTCTTTGTAACGTTTAAACGATAAGCTAAACCTCCGCCGGTCGGCATACGGCTAGAAACAAGGTTGATATCGGCCTTGCCTTTTGTTGCCACAACTTCGGTGTTGTAATACTTTTTCATGTAATCGGCAAAGTAGTTGAACACTGCATCTGCTTCTTCGCTTTTCGGGAAGTTGCTGCTCCACGTGATTTTCTTTTTGAAGGCATAGGTGCCGGTTTGTGTTTGCTTCACTTCGAGCGGCTGCGGAATAATGTTGATGTTCTGTGCCGAAACTCCAAGTGTGCAACACGCAAGCATGATCGATAAAAACCTTTTCATCTGCTGGTTTGTTTTTTGTTTATAAGAGTAAATAGTTGACGTTTATTTCAAAACAGGCAGCACAATACTCGAACTGTTTTTTGCATCGTGCCAGATACTGATTTTGCTTTTGATATAATCTTTTGCATCGGCTTCATAAATATTTACAAACTGCTGCGGGTTACGATCCACCAACGGGAACCAGCTGCTTTGTATCTGTATCATAATGCGATGACCTTTTTTGAAAGTATGCGCCACATCAGGCAACTCAAATTTCACCTTCTCTACTTTGTTGGGTGTAAACGCCTGTGGCTTTTCAAAACTGTTGCGGAAACGTCCACGCATTACTTCGCCACGTACTAGCATCTGGTAATCGCCCATGGGGTAAGAACCGCCGCCAAGTCTTCCTGCTGCTGTTGTTGTGCCGGGATAAGTAAAGTCGCTGGGGAATACATCAATCAGCTTCACCACAAAATCGGCATCGGTTGTAGAAATGCTGGTGAGCAGATCGGCAATCACTGTTCCTGCAAGTGTAACATCATCAGTTAGTACATCGGTTTGAAAACTCAATACATCTGTACGGCGATTGGCAAAACGTTGATCGTCGGTCATGTAAGCAATGGTTCTGCTGAAGTGTACATCTTCGGTATAAGGAACCGGCTTTGCAGGATCGCTGATATACTCTGTTGCACTTTTTGCAACAGTTGGTTTGTTCCAGCTCAATGCACCGTTTGGTTGCAGATACATCGGCGTCATTTGTACATTGGCTGCGGGCCATTGTGCAAAGTTGCGCCATTTGTTTTCGCCGGTGAAGAAGATCGTTGCTTCTGCTAATGATTCAACAGTTGCTTTACCTTCTAAATGATGCATAAAGAACGGCAGTTCTATTTCGTTTTGATAATACGTTGACGTATTGCTGCCGAATTTCACATTGCCTAAACTGCTGCCATCGCCACGGCTCCATTGTCCGTGATACCAGGGACCCATTACAATGCGGTTGTTGTTCTTTGCTTTCTTTTCAATGGCTTCGTAAGTACGCCATGCACCAAAACAATCTTCTGCATCAAACAAACCACCAACAACCAACGTTGCGGTGTGTGTTGGTACATGATCAACAAAGTTGCGGATGTTACGGGCCTTCCACCAATCATCATAGTTGGGATGTTTATACATCTCCTGCCAGAACGCAATACTGTCGCCTAATAATTTTGCCAGTTGCTTGGTGCTTCCTGCTTCTAAATAAAACTTGTACGCATCACGTGTGGGGAAATTAAAACCGGGCGAGCCAACTGTTGTAGGCTTGGGTCGTGGTTTACCAAACGAAGAGTAAAATGCAAAACCATCCATTTGAAAGAAGGCTCCGTTGTGATGAAAGTCATCGCCCATGAACCAATCGGTTACAGGTGCCTGCGGACTAACGGCCACGAGTGAGGGATGATTACTCAACGCTGCAATGGTGGAGTAGAAGCCGGGATAAGAAATACCGAAGATGCCGACCTTCTTATTGTTGTTGGGAATATTTTTTACGAGCCAGTCAATGGCATCGTACGTATCACTTGCTTCATCAAACTCAATTCCTTTTTTATTGGGATTGAAAGGACGTACATCCACAAACTCACCTTCACTCATCCAACGGCCACGTACATCCTGCAGTACAATGATGTAATTGCGGCGCATGTAGTAACGCCAATGATTATCCCAGAATGCACGGAAATTATTTTCGCCATATGGCGCACAGGAATACGGTGTGCGGTTCATTAAGATGGGATGTTGTTCGCTGTTGTTTTTTGGAATGTACACAGCGGTAAACAACTTGATGCCGTCACGCATCGGGATCAGGATTTCTTTTTTGATGTAGTTATCCCTGATCCACGCCGAATCCTGTTGATTGAGCGTTTGTGCAAAAACAGATGCTAAAAAAAATAAAAGTAAAATGGTTGAAAAGAGCTTTCTCATGCCGGAAACATTTAGAAGCGAAAGTTATTGATTTTGGGCGAAAGCAGTTTGGCCGTTGCTGTATTGTGCACAAACGGTTGCATGCGGTAGGTAATCTCGTTGTGCCTTAGTTGATCGAGGCTTTTCCGGTACTGAAAGGTTGATCGGCAATCATATTCCACTTACCCGGACTTAATTTGAGCAGTGAAATGGTTGAAGCAGTAAATGCTTCGTCAAAGTGAAGTTTTTCGAAATGCGCCCATGCTTTGTTGAAGTCGCCGGGTTTAATATCCCGGTTGGCAATGGTTACATGTGGATGAAAAGGACGGTCGTCGGGTTGAATGCTGTTGTGAAACGGAACAACGAAATGATTTTCGGTTGCTTTGCGTAAACTGCCCAACAGATGATTTTCTTCAACCGATGCAAAAATAACTTTGTTGCCAAAATGCCCAAAGTGTTTCAAGTGAACAGTGAAAGGTTGAATGGATGTGACAAATGTATGCAAGGTTTCGATGAGCAATTGTTCCTGTTCATTTGCTAACCAAAACGGTGGAATGAGTGTGATGTGTGCTGCTGATTTTAAGGCAACGGTACAGCCAAACCGTTCACGCATCCATACTTTGTGTGCCTGTATCTTGTTGTCAATTTCTGGCGAACAAAGTACAGCGATGTAAAACATGCTATGTGTTGCTGCTTGGTTCATGTTTTAATGCAGTTGCCACAAAGGCACAAAGGCTCAAAGGAGCACGAAGAAAAAAAGTGGCTTTTCTTTTATTTCTTCTTTGTGTTTCTTCCTGTGTTTGTGTCTTAGTGGCAAAATTATTTAAAACAACTTTGGTATTTCGTTGATGCAGGTAACAATGCTCATCCACAACATCACTGCTACTACCAGCCATCCGCTCCACAACAACCATTGCGGATGTTTATAGCCGGGTAATTCTTTTTTCATCATAATCCATAACATTAAACCCAGCGAGAACGGCAGAATAAAACCATTGAGTGTGCCAACAATTACGAGAATGAAAACAGGTTTGCCCCATGCTAAGAAAATACAAGTGGATAACAGGATAAAGCTGATGATAACAGTACGTTGCTGTTTTTCAAAAAACGGATGCAATGTTTTTAAAAAGCTCACCGATGTAAAGGCCGAGCCAACAACAGATGTAATGGCTGCACTCCATAGTACAATACCAAACAGTTTATAACCGATTGTACCCAATGCCGATTGAAACACCGAAGCTGCAGGATTGGCTGCATCAAGTTTAGCACCATGTTGCAATACACCCAACACTGCAAGGAATAATAAAATGCGCATACAGGCTGTAAGGATAATGCCTGTTACTGCACTGCGTTTCACTTCGGGTAAAGATGGAATGCCGGTTTTGTTTTCGAGTAAACGATGTGCGCCTGCAAACGTAATATAGCCACCTACCGTACCGCCTACTAATGTTACAATGGAGGTGAAGTTGATAGTTGAAGGGATTATTGTTCGATGCACCACTTCGCCCATGGCAGGCTGTGCAAAAAATACAACGTAGAGCATTAAGCCCAGCATTACAAAGCCCAGCACTTTTACAAACAGGTCCATGGCTTTGGCAATATCTTTCGACAGGAACAGTGCAACTGCAATCACCGCACTGATGATGCTGCCTGTCTCCACACTTATCGGGAAAAAAATATTCAGTCCAAGTCCAGCACCGGAGATGTTGCCGATGTTAAACGCCAATCCGCCTAAACAAATAAGCACTGTTAACACATGACCGCTGCCGGGTAACACTTCATTGGCCAGTTCGCTTCCACGTTTGTTGTTAGCCGTTAGTATTTGCCAGATGTTGAGTTGTGCAACAATATCGATGAGTACAGAAACGAGAATCACAAAACCCATGCTGGCCATCAGCTGTTGGGTAAACACCGTGGTTTGTGTAAGAAAGCCGGGGCCAATGGCAGAAGTTGCCATGAGGAACGCTGCGCCGATGCCGGCACTGTTCACAATTCTTTTATGCGTTGGGTTTGATGTCAATCTGGTTTTGTTTTAAATTTTCAGCAATTGCTTTGCAAAAGTCCACTGCATGTTTGCCGTCGCCATGCAAACAAATCGTATCGGCAACAACAGGAATCGTTTTACCGGAAGTACTGATTACTGTTTGTTGTTGTATCATCCGCAACGCCTGTTCAACTGCTGCATCAATTGATTCGATCAATGCATCGGGTTGGGAGCGGGGCGTTAAGTTGCCTTCATCGGTATACGTACGATCGGCAAATACTTCGTTAGCTGTTTGTAAACCTTTTTGTTTGGCGATGCTGATGGATAAACTGCCGCTTAAACCAAACAGTACAAGCGATGGATTAAACAGCAACACAGCTTCTGCAACAGCTGCAGCAACCGTACTGTCTTTTGCCGCTTGATTGTACAGTGCTCCGTGTGGCTTTACATGTTTCAGTACAGCACCCATTTGCTTTGCCGTATCATCGATCAGCTGCAGTTGTGTTGTAACAAGCGCTATGATTTCTGCTGCTGGTTTGTGCATTTCTATTCTGCCGAAATTTTCTTTGTCGGGCCACGATGGGTGTGCACCGATATTGACATTGTGTTGCAGACATAATGCAATCGTCCGCTTCATCGTATCCACATCGCCTGCATGATAACCACAGGCAATGTTGGCACTGCTGATGAGCGGAATGATCTGTGCATCGGTTGCAAGACCTTCGCCTAAATCGCAATTCAGATCAATTGATTTCATATTGCACATTGGTCGGCACGGTCGCAGACCGTCAGACCCTTTTTTAATGATGATTTATTTAACCAGTGAAGCCAACGCATCCTGCACCCGTTTCAATTCTTCAGCACGCTTCATGTATAATGCTTCCGCTTCCTGTAAACTTACAATTTGAAATTGAATTGCATCACCCGGTTTCTTTTGTGCCAGTAACGAAAGATCTGCAGCGCACACCTGTGCAATGTGTGGATAGCCGCCCACGGTTTGTGCTTCGGCCATGAGTATGATCATTTCACCAGACGATGTTAGCTGTACGGTTCCCTGCGTTACAGGTGATGAAATAATATCGCAGGACTGGTTGGTTTGAAGTATTTCCGTTTTCAAACGATAGCCCATGCGGTTACTTTGCTGTGTAACAGTAAATGCTTGTTGCGTAAAGTTGGTTGCAGATGCATCGGTGAGATAATTCCATTCAGCACCTTTCAATACACGGATTGTAGTGCCCATCATCGACTCATGTGATTGAAATAATTCAATTGTTGCACCTGCTTTTAACACCTGGAGCAACTGCTGTTGCAGTTTATTGTGTTTGTTTTTTTGAGCGAGTATATCTGCTTTCTTCAAAGACCGGCCATCAAAGCCGCCTGCTTTTATCAACAGATCGGTTGAACTGCTTTGCAGAAATTCATCGGCAGCAAAACCACCGGCAACGGCCATGTATAAACGAAAGCCGGGTAATTGTTGCCTGCAGTGTACAACCGTTCCTGCAGCAACAAACAATGGTTTGTGCAACGGCATTACCTGTTGTTCTGTTTCGGGTTGTAAACCGCCTCCTGCAAAAGCAATTACTGTATCGGCAGTAAACAAAAACCGATGCGGCGATTGTGTTAACTCCAATACTGTTTCTTCTGCATCATTCCCAACCAATACGTTTGCCAATTGTGCTGCAGAACTATCCATGGCGCCGCCTTTACTTACGCCGTATTGCAGGTAGCCGGTGCGTCCCGTATCCTGCAACGTGGTTAAAAAACCGCATTGTTCAACCTGTATGATTGGTTTGTTTGCGGCAGATGTTTCTGTTGAGCGGTTGATGCTATTTGTTGAATTCAGTTCGATGTTCGATGAACTGTATTGTTCAAACTCATCTTGTGTAATTGGTTTGAATTGTACTTCATCACCTGCTTTCAACAGAAATGGATTTGTTTTGTGGCGATCAAATAACTGCAAGGGTGTACGGCCAATAATATTCCAGCCGCCGGGTGTTGCAAATGGATAGATGCCGGTTTGTTCACCTGCAATCGCAACCGAACCCGGTACAACTGCAAGACGTGGTTGCTGTTTACGCTTTGTAACAATGCGCTCATCTGTTTTACCCATGTACGGGAAGCCGGGTGTAAAGCCAAGCATGTACACATAATAAGTTTTGCTGCTATGCAGTTGAATCAACGCTTCTTTACTTAACTGTAAGTTGCCTGCTGTTTCTGCCAGATCGGGTGCAAAGTCATCATCGTAGCAAACAGGAATTTCGATTAACTGGGTTGTTGTTGATGCGGTTGGGCTCTTTGCATTTGCAAGAATATTCCTTACAGTCTGTTCTACAGATGCAGCAATGGTTGCAGCTGTTTGTACAACTTCAACTGGATTGTAATACACCGCCAATGTATTGTATGCCGGAACGGTTTCAACAAAGCCGGGAAAGGGTTTTTGTTCAATGTATTGCTTCGCCTGCATCAGTTGTTGATGCGTATGCACATCAATACTGTTACCAAACCTCAGCAGAATGGAAGATTCATTAATCGGTTGAACAGAGAAAGACTGCATACCTGCTCAAAATACAAACTAAACAAAAACGCTCCTGTAAAAGGAGCGTTTCTTTATTTCTTGTTGTAGTAGAATCATTAATCAACCACACTGATTTTGATTAGGTTGGTTGGCAGATGCAGATGAACAGGTGTACTACCGGTGTTCACCACAATATCGCCTGTTTGTACAAAACCACGCTGACGCAAAATGTCAATCTGGTCTGCAATGATATCATCTACACTGATCTCTTCTGAATAGTAGAAGGCACGAACACCCCAGCTTAAGCTCAACTGGTTGACAAGGCTGCGTTCTTTGGTGAAGATGAACAGTGGCGCTTTCGGACGGAAACTGCTCAACATGAAACCGGTGTAACCGCTCTGCGTCATACCAATCAATGCTTTTGCATGAACGTCTTTTGCAATTTCGCAGGCATTGTAACAGATCGCATCACTCAGGAAAGAAGGAGAGTGCGGCTGTGGCTTCAGATCTTCTTCACGATCGTAACGGTAGTAAGAGCTTGTTTCAACTTCTTCAATGATCTTGCACATAGTTTCTACCACCAATGCAGGATGATTACCTGTAGCTGTTTCTCCGCTCAACATCACCGCATCGGTACCTTCCATTACGGCATTCGCAACGTCGGTAATTTCGCTACGGTTTGGCTTCACACGATCAATCATACTTTCCATCATCTGCGTTGCAACAATTACCGGCTTTGCACGGTGAATACATTTGCGGATGATGTCTTTCTGAATCAACGGAACTTTTTCAACCGGCATTTCAACACCCAAGTCACCACGTGCAACCATGATGGCATCACTTTCAATAATGATGTCACGGATGTTGGCAACAGCTTCGGGTTTTTCAATCTTCGCAATAATCTTGGTTTTGCTCTTGCGCTCATCCAGTTTATTACGGAGAATGATAATGTCTTTTACATTACGCACAAATGAAAGTGCTACCCAATCCAATTGCTGATCGATGATGAATTCCAGGTCGGCCAGATCTTTATCGGTTAATGCAGGTAACGAAATTTTTGTATCGGGGAGGTTAATGCCTTTCTTCGAAGAAAGACGGCCACCCAATGTAACCTGTACCTGTACGTCGTTTGCTTTTGTAATGCCTACCACTTTTACTTCCAGCTTACCATCATCAATTAAGATAATGTTGCCTGGCTTTACATCTTTATGCAGGTTGGGGTAAGAAACATAAATGCGTTCTTTGGTACCTACCAGTTTTTCGTTGGTGAAGGTGAGGATGTCGCCTTCTGCCACATCAATACCACCATTCTCCATTTCACCCACACGCAACTTAGGTCCCTGCAAATCGCCAAGGATGGCAATATTGTACGGTTCGTTTTTATTGATGTTGCGGATATGTTCAATAATCTGTGCTTTGTCTTCGTGTGCGCCATGCGAAAAGTTAAGGCGAAACACATTTACACCTGCTCTTACCAGCTCTAATAATTTATCGTAAGTATCGCAGGCCGGACCAACAGTCGCAACAATTTTTGTACGATGACTCATGTGCTTTTTACCTGCTTCTTTGTCCATTTCCTTGTGCAAATATTTTTCAACGTTTTTTGACATAACAGCCAGTTTGGATGATTATTTTTTATAAAGCCCGCTACGGGAATTGAATTTCAAGAATGAACAAACAGGGCAGCAGCTTAGCTGGCCAAGATCTTCACAATCTTCATCCATTCTTCACTGATCTTCTGTTTGGCTTTTACAGCTTTATCCAGCGCAGTGAAATGAAGTTTGTTGTTCATAATACCAATCATGATATTGTGTTTGCCTTCGATTAAACAATCAACCGCTGCATAACCTAAGCGGCTGGCGATTAAACGATCAAGACAGGATGGTGAACCACCACGCTGAATATGACCGAGAATACAAACACGGGTATCCAAATGCGGTAAACGCTTTTTAATGATCGTTAATACTTCGTTGGCGCCGCCGGTTTCATCGCCTTCGGCTACAACAATCATATTTACGAGTTTTTTACGGCGCTCTTTTTCTTCCAACGAATCAACTACAGCTTCAATGTCTGTTTTTGTTTCGGGAATAAGAATGTGCTCAGCACCTGTGGCAATACCACTGTGCAACGCAATATAACCTGCATCACGTCCCATTACTTCAATAATAAAAAGACGATCATGTGCATCGGCTGTATCACGGATTTTATCAATTGCTTCAATGGCTGTATTTACAGCGGTGTCGAAGCCTATGGTAAAATCGCTGCCTGCAATATCTTTATCAATTGTACCGGGTAAACCAATACAGGGAATATCGAATTCGTTCGAGAATTTCTGTGCGCCACGGAAACTGCCATCGCCACCAATCACAACCAATCCGTCAATACCGTGTTTCTTTAAGTTGTCGTAGGCTTTTTTGCGTCCTTCGGGTGTGTAGAAATCTTTACTTCTTGCTGTCTTAAGAATGGTACCGCCTCGTTGAATGATGTTGGCTACGCTGCGGCTGTGCATGGGAACAATGTCATCGTCAATCATACCCTGGTATCCACGCATGATACCAAACACTTCCATATTGTGATAGAGACCGGTTCGAACAACGGCTCTGATGGCCGCATTCATGCCGGGTGAGTCGCCACCCGATGTTAATACGCCGATCTTGTGTACTTTTTTGCTCATTAGATAGTTGAATTAGATCGTACCAATGCAAGAGGCTGCAACGATTTGCAGAATTGCCTTGCTTTTGGCGGGGCAAAAATAAGGAAATGCTATGATAACGCTTGTTCGTCATTTGTTTCAAACGTTTGCAAATCATTCATTCGTTCAAGCTTTTTCTGTCAAGTTAAACGCAGGCTTCACTTACAGCTAATTTGCACTGTTTTACCCGTTTAAATCGCATTTCTTATATTCAATGCATGAAATAGCCATCCGAACGTAAATTTTGCTGCAGACGGAATCTTTCTTTCCGCAGATGAGGTTGCAGATCGTTTGGTTATCCATGTGTTCAACGAAATAACAACTACACACACATGAAAGTGCTTGTAACAGGCGCCAATGGTTTTTTAGGGCAGCATCTGATTCGTCAGCTGGTGGATGAAGGAAAATTCATCATCCATGCCTGTGGCAAAGGTGCCAGCCGCTTATCGTATGGCGAGCGGAACGGTGTGCATTATCATAGCTTCGATTTAACGGATTACAAAAAAGCACAGCAGCTGGTAGAAAAAGTGTCGCCGCATATCATTATCCATGCGGCAGCTGTTTCACAACCCAACGATTGTGCAAACGATAAAACCACCTGCTGGCAAACCAATGTGGGCGCAACAAGGGTGCTGTTGCGGGCTGCACAAAAAGCAAGATCGTATTTCATTTTTCTCAGTACCGATTTTGTGTTCGATGGCACAGAAGGGCCGTACGATGAAACAGCTACACCTAACCCTGTTAACGATTATGGCGAAAGCAAACTGCTGGCCGAAGAAATGGTAGCCATGAGTCCGTTGCATTGGGCCATTATACGAACCGTGTTGGTTTACGGTGGTAAAGTGCCCGGTGGCCGTGGCAATTTTATACAATGGGTGAAGGATAAACTTACTGCAGGTGAAGCGATAAAAGTAGTAGATGATCAGTACCGCACACCTACGTATGTGGAAGATTTGGCGAAAGGTATTTTATTGGTAGTGATGAAACATGCCAAAGGTATTTTTCATATTTCGGGAAAAGAAATGTGTACGCCTTATCAATTAGCAGTATTAGTGGCTAATACATTGCAACTCGATGCTTCGTTGATTGAAAAAGTAACAGCCGATACATTTAAGGAGCCTGCAAAACGACCGCCGAAAACAGGATTTATTATTACGAAAGCGGTAAAGGAGTTGGGCTATGTACCTGTTAAATTAGAAGATGGTTTGAAACAGGCGTTTGGTATTGGATAGCGGAACAGAGCTTTGTAAAAAAAAAGGCAGAAGAAAACTTCTGCCTTTTTCGTTAGTTTTTTAACGGAAGAAAAACTTCCGCCATCATACACCTTGCACTTCCGCCACCGTTTGTTTCAATTGTTGTAAGATCGGAGTGGATGATGGGGTTATAGCTTTCCAGTTCTTTTACCTGTTCTGCTGTTAATGCATGATAGGCCTGGCTGCTCATGACTAAATAACGCTGGCCGTTTTTATTTTGTACCTGCAGCATATTGCCTGCAAAACGATTCATCTGGCTGTATGAAATTTCAATTACTTTTTTCCCGCTTTCAATAATTGTGTCGAAGACGTAATCCCGTTCTGCCGCATCACGTATACTGTCTAAGCAAATCACCACATATTCATCGGCAACGCACATCATTACATTGGTATGATAAATTTCTCCTCCCTTTTCATCTACACTGTAAAAACTGCAGGGCGTGTAATTCATTTTACTGCACCATTCTTCAAATACGGCTTTATCAGTGCGTGGTGAAAGGCAGGCATAGGCAATTTTGTTATCCCTGTCTAACACCATGCTGCCGGTACCTTCTAAAAAATGATCTTCCTTTTCTTTGGCTGTAAAATCGATTTTGTTTTTTACGTTAAACTTTGCGGCAATACTGTCGAGTACATGTTGTTTGCGTTCGGCTCTTCTGTTTACCGCATACATGGGGTAGAGTACAATGCTCCCATCATGATGAAAGCTGATCCAGTTGTTGGGAAAAATGCTGTCGGGCGTATGTGGTACAGCTGTGTCCTGCACTACTGTAACATCAATACCGGCTGCCGTTAATTTTTGTACAAAGCCATCAAACTCGGCTTCTGCTTTTTGCTGGGCATTGGTATTGCTGCCCTGTTGCTGAAAAGCATTGTTTACCGCTGTTTCTGCATTAAAATCAAACGCAACGGGTTTAATCATTAATAGGTGTGCTGTTGTTTGCATGTTCGTTTGTTGTTAATGGTTCATTGTTCATCGAAGAAGTTTATCGTTTTTGGTTTATCGTTTTTAGTTGGGGTGCTGCCCGGTTTAGTTAACCATAAACCTCAAACAATAAACTACAAACTGTCTCTCAGCAAAGGCATACTCATACAATGGCTGCCGCCTCTTGCTCTCGACAGTTCGGCACTGGGCAATAAGATCAATGTGTTTTCGATGGTTTCAGGGTCTACACCGTTTTCGAATTGATCAAATGCTTCAGTGGTGGTGAGCACATTGAAGCCCGCTTCTTTGAATGCATCTGCTGTTTTATCGTTACGGTCGTAACCGATGACCACTCCTTCTTTCAACGCCACTACATTACAACTGTCGGTCCATTGCTCACGCTCATCGTGCGGAAATACATTGTTACCACTGTATATAATTTTTACATCGGCTGGCGGCACGCCAAAATCTTCAATGCTGATCTGGCGCAACAGCGATTCAATACCTGTTACATTTTGTGTAACACTGTAATCCCTTGTGCGGATGTATGGTTCATTAGCCGGTTTACGGAACTGCAGAATTTCTACCTGCTCCATTTCCAGTTGTCGTGGGTTATGCGAAAGCTTGTTTACATAGCTGTGGCGGCTGATGTGTTCTGCTTTTAAAATACGTTCGCTGAAACGGCCGTACAACACCCATACATTTCGTTTTACCTGTGTAAAAATGGTGTCGATGTGCATTTGTGCACGGTTCTTCGGAATTTTTACAACCGAAATTTTTTCGATGCCCAACGCTTCGTTGCTGAAGAGGGTGTGAATAATTTCATTAACAGCACTGCTGCTGGTACGTATACTGCAACCAATCACAAAATGTTTCGGATGAATCATCATCACATCGCCACCTTCAATGGTAATGATGCGGTGTTTGCGTTCTTCTTCTTCGTATAAAAAGAAATCACTTTCTTCAATGATTTCCATGATGCGTTGCGGTTCATCTTTAAAGAAGTAATACAACGACAGAAATTTGGTGAGCAGCGATTCTCTTCTGCGTGCAACAGTGGCCATGCGGCTCAGCAGAATATGGTCTTTCACCATTATGCCGATGTCACGGGTGAAGATGAAGTTGGGAATAGGAGGAAAGATGTATTGATCTTCCTGTGTGCCCATTGCTTCTGCAGGTAAAATACCAGTAATGAAAATTTTTGCAAGCAAGGCGGGATCATTAATATTTTCCAACACCTGCTGGATCGTATAACTCGATTCTTCGTACGAACAGATAGCCGAAATTAACCGCAGTTTTACTTTTTCATCTTTAATGATTTCGGCCAGCAGTTGTTGTGTATCGAGTACTTTATCGCTGTTGAAGTATTCTTCTTTGCCCGGTATATAGCACCACGATTTTTTTTCTTCGTCGGCTGTTTGCTGGTATTGGTTGATGTAGTGGGCTTTTTCCTTGTCGAGAAAATACAATAAGAGTTTCACGTAATGGTTGTACTCTTTCTGCATCTTGTTGAGGTGTACAATATCGTCGTACAGATTATCCGCAAACGTACCGGGAATAATTTTTCCGATACCGCCGTCGGGGCTATGAATGACTAATTTTCGTAACCGTCCTAATTCGTTTTCAACGTAATAATTATGTTGAGCCATAAAAGAAATATTTAAATGATAAGTGTTTTGTAATTGAATGTAGTAAACGCAGTATACTGCTCAGCAGAATGTTTAAGGAGCCTTCGCCTGAAATACAAGAAAAGTAAGCGTAAAGCTATTGCCGAACAGGGTAAATAGAAAAGAATTAGTAATCGGGCAGACTGCCTTCACCTGCAGCAATCAGGTTAAGGAAATATGGCAGCAGGTTATTTGTAGTGATATGTTTCTGTAAAAACATACTGCAAGATAAGGAAAAGAGTGGTGAATCGTGAATAGTCAGTGGTGAGTGGTGAGTGCCGGACTGCAAAATGCTCATCGTCCGCTGTATGTGGTTCATCAGCTGAGAACATCATGGAGCAGAGAAATTGTTTATCCCCTCTTGGGAGGGGAGAGCAGCACGTTACACAGAAACCTGTTAAAAGGGGTGGGTGCAGCGACAGGATAACAAAATTCACGCTTTATACTCAATCCCGATCAACTCAAAAAACTCTTTCTCCTGCATTTCTTTTACTGCACCGGGTTCAAGATCGCCGAGTTTTAAATTGCCGATGGATACTCGCACCAGTCGTTGACAACGACGATTGATGGCCTGCACCATTTTTCGTACCTGGTGAAATTTTCCTTCAGTTAATGTCATCAACAACCAGCTGTGTTCGTATTGCTGTCGTACATCGTCCATGTGTTTATATACGGTTGTAACATCTTCCACCATTTCAATCGAGGTTGGTACAGCAGTATATTCTTCTCCTTCTTTTATTTTTATCGAAACACCTGTTTTCAACTGATGCAGCAATTCGGGAGTTACTGTTCTGTTAACCATAACCAGGTAACTGCGTTCGTGTTTTTTCTTTGGATCAAACAACAACCTTGTTACTTTTTTATTGGTGGTGAGCAGCAATAAACCTTCGGAATGATTATCCAATCGTCCGATGGCATGTGTGCCTTCCGGAAAATCAAAATCAAGATCGCCCAGCAACCGCACATTGTGCGAACTGATAAACTGCGAAACCATGTTGTATGGTTTGTTGATGATAAAATAGCGGTGGGGTGATGTTGACATGTAATTGGCTGCAAGATTACAGCTTTTTCTGGCAGATGGTTGTATAACTGTTGATGAAAGTAATGAAGCCATTTTTGTGTGTACCGAGCGAAGCCGAATGTATCACCAACAACGGGATTTGAAACAATGAGTTTATTGAGCAGTTGTACATGAGTTGCTGGTCATAAGACACAGCAACGGCGGGCTGTGGTGGTAAGTTAGGCTTTTTGCAACATTCAACTGAAGGAATGCCAACAAAGGCGAAAATCCAGTGTTAGCGGTAGTTTTAATTACATAAAGTGAAATCTACCTTTAAAACACCTTTTGTCGCCTTATAGAATTTAATATTATTCAAGCCATTCGATTTACAGATTAGTTTGATACTACTTACATCATCTTCAGAAGTGCGAAGGCCAAAGTATATAGCTGACAAAAACTCAGGATAAATTCTTTGAAGTCCTGGGGTGTCATTGATTGTAAACATTCTGTATTCGTTCTCATGAGACCAGCTATGACTTTTATTCATATACAACTTCTGCATAGAAAAAGACCTGTCTTGCGAAACGTAGTTAATTTTCTTATCTGCGGTATAGCCGACTACACCTTCGGAGTATTCATCATCAGTAAGTGAAACGAATTTTTTGAGTGAATCATTATTGAATTCTAAGCAGATTCCTGCATGCTTTTCTGCGTAATGTGACCACATTAGAATAATGTCCTTTGCTAAAGAAAAGCAACAAACTTTAGAACTTCTGATTTTATTGATCTGGGCCTCTTTATAAAGAGTATGGAGAAATTCAGGGTTATCTAGTTTTTCAGTTATTAATGGATGTGATTTGTATTGCTTTTTTAGTTCCGATATTTCTTGTCGGACAAAATCATCGATTTGACCTGAAAAATCAAAGTCAACTAAATCTATGTCACAATCAAAAGGATCGTTAAATTCCAGAGGTGATGAAAATTTGAGTGTTAAGTCCTTTAGAATAATCTTCGCAACTTCAACACTTGTATACTTATAAAGTAATGGCGGTCTTTTATGTGTTGTTTCTGACATGTAGAGAGCGTAAATTAAAATTACCGCTAACGTTCAGGGCTTGGCGAAGTGCGGGACATCAGCGTTCCGTCTGCCTGGCTTACTGAAGTTGATAAATGTTTTGTTGTTCAAGTTATAGAATTCTGTTTAATAGCGTTCAGTCAGCCGGTGCAAAAGCTAAATTGAAAAACTGCAGTTGAAGAAAAAGTTCCGTCAGCCCGCATTTTGCCAAACCCCTGTTGCCTGCAGGTTATTTGTAAAAAGCGATTTCATGACTTTTGTTGCCCGTTTTAACTACAGCATAAGTTGTGCCTCCTTTTTGTCGAACAATTTGTAAATCTGTAATGTTCGAATGCATTATCTGTTCGTCATTAGAAGTGCCAAGATGCTTTTCTGTTACAAGACCTTTTTCCACTAAAGCAAGTTGAACTGGAGCCATTGCACCTACAATTTCTCTTAACTCATACTTAGCGTCAGAGAATTTTGTTTCAGGAACAGTCAAGGTAACCAACAATGGGGCAGCTACAATAACAAAAAATATCCTGTCCATGAGAAATGTTGCAGCTGCAAAGAGTGGGTAAAAAAGAAAGAAGCCAAAGTAAATCTTTTGCCAAATTGAAAGTGTCTTCCTATAAATAGCAAATGTCATGGATGCGGTCAAAAGAAATGCTACAACAATTATTCTGTCTAGCCAAACACCTTTGAGGTTTATTACAAAAATGTCAAGCAGTAATACAGAAAACAAGATTAAATGAGATGTTATTAAAGCCTCCCTGTATTTGTCTGTCCAGTTTCTTTTGATAAAAAAAAGAATAACTGTCGACAAGTGAAGGCTTATGTAGATAGCGGGTAGTGTCATTTTTTAACTTGCAAGCAACACAAATATATATGATATAAAATGTTGTACATAAGAAAACGTATTGCTTGGAAATCAACATGCTAACGTTCAACTTTTTGTATTGTTGTTAGTACAATCCGATCTGTTAAGCTATCTCACGGCATAAATTAATTCAACAACTTTATAAGGTACTTCCTCCAAACTATTCACCCCAACTTCCCATCACCTTAAACCTCACAAACATATCCTCACTATACCATTTTTCTTTTCTGGTTTTTTGTATCACATCGGCATGGTTGGGCATTTTGTACGCAAACTGTTTCATGTGTTCCTTGCTTTGCCAAACGGAAAAGGTTGCCTGTTTGTTCCAGGGGTTTTCGCCAATACCTACCGAAAACTGAAAACCCTCGGCTTTCCGCATTTCGTTCGACACAGCTTCCACATGTTCCCAAAACCGGGAACGTTTATCGGCATTGATGGTGGCCCGGGTTATCACCGCAATCGGGCCTTCGTATTCCGATTTTGCCGGAAGCTGGCCAAATGCCTGCTTCCCGTCCCAGCTGCCACGGGCTTCAATCGGCTCCAGTAAAAAGGTTCGGGTGCTGCAGCCGAAAAACCTCCACCAGCCGGGTATAAAACTGCCGTAAGTCAGCTGCTGCAAGTGAGCTTTATTAGAAAAACCGGTCAGTTCTGCTTTTTCCATCACCACTAAAACGCCCCATTGCTGCCAATCGGGAGTTTTGCTGAAGGTGCCGCCCTTACCACAGCCCAGCAGCTTGTAAAACCGCAGCCGGCGGTTAAGCCAAAGCGGCAGCCGGTGCAGGGCCATGGCCAGCAAAGCGAAGTATACAAAGCGTTTTTTATACTGAATGAGCGTTAAGACAGCGTACATATTTTTATTTAATTCAATCCGTGAATATGACAAATAAACCCCGTTCTTGTTGAAAACCTGTATAAAACTGTTGAAAAGAAGCAAAAAGGGTAAATTTTGTTACAATCTTAATCCCCTATATTTGTCGCCTTCCTAAATTGAAAAATAGTGCGTTTAAAGAGTTTAGAAATCAAGGGTTTTAAAAGTTTTGCCGATAAAACTGTGGTTAGTTTTGATGAGGGTGTAACCGGCATCATTGGCCCCAATGGCTGCGGCAAAAGCAATATTATTGATAGTATCCGTTGGGTAATCGGCGAACAGAAAATCAGTCATCTCCGTAGTGAAAACCTCGAGAGCCTGGTGTTTAACGGTTCCAAAACACGTAGTGCTTCGGGTTTGGCCGAGGTAAGTTTAACGTTTGAGAATACCCGTAACCTGCTGCCCACCGAATTCAGTACTGTAACTGTTACCCGTAAGTTTTATAAAAGTGGTGAGAGTGAATACCGCCTCAACGATGTACAATGTCGTTTGAAGGATATCCAAAATCTTTTCCTTGATACCGGTGTAAGCACCGACAGTTATGCCATCATCGAGTTGGGTATGGTGGACGATATCATCAAGGATAAAGAAAACAGCCGCCGCCGTATGTTGGAGCAGGCTGCAGGTATCACCATTTACAAAACAAGAAAGAAAGAAGCGAAGAATAAACTGGATGCAACGGAGCAGGATCTTGCACGTATTGAAGATCTGTTGTTCGAAATCAACAACCAGTTAAAAACGTTAGAAAACCAGGCCAAGAAAGCGGAGAAATATTACGAGATCAAAAAAGATTATCGTGAGGTAAGTATTGAACTGGCAAAAGCGGCTTTGGAAGGATTTAACCTTACCTGGAAAGATCTGAACGAGCAGCACGATAACGAAACCAACAAGAAAGTAGAACTGGAAGCAAAAATTGCGACAGAGGAAGCAGCGATAGAGCAGGAGAAAGTTGGGTTCATTGAAAAAGAAAAAGAATTGCAAGCCATGCAGCATTCGTTTAACGATTTGTTGCAGAACCTCCGCAGTAAAGAAAACGATAAGAATCTTGCGCAGCAACGTTTGCATTACCTCAAGGAAAAAGAAACCAGCTTAAAAGATTTCTTAGCAAAAGCAGGCGGACAATTAAAAGGCATTGAAGAGAGTATTGAGTTTACGCAATTGCAGATTACAGAGGAAGATGCAAAACTGAATGATCTCGGTTCACAATTAGACAGTTTACGCAGTGCTGTAGAAAGCACCCGTAAAGTGTTTGATGAAAAGCGCAGCGGTATTGATGAGATCCGCAAAGAAAATCAAGCCATTCAACGCAGCCAGTTTGAAGCAGAGAAAAATGTAGCGGTTGGTGAAACATCGGTACAAAACTTACAGCGTACCATCTTCCAGTTAAAAGAAGAACAGGCCAACCGTAAGCAACAACTGCAACAACTGGAAGAAGATAAACAGCAAAAAGAATACGAGCTCAATAACTGCCGTGAAGAATTGCAGCAGTTGCAGGAGCAACACGCTTTCACCAAAGATCAGATTCTGCAAACGCAATCGGCTTTGGAAGGTTTGCGTAATCAACTGGCCGATGAAAACAGAAAACTCGATTCAAAAAAGAACGAGTACGATCTGTTGAAGAGCTTGGTTGATTCAATGGAAGGTTACCCCGACAGTGTGAAATTCTTACACAACAATCCTGATTGGAATGTAGAATCGCCACTGTTGAGTGATGTGATTTATTGTAAAGAAGAATACAGAACAGCCATTGAAAATCTGCTGGAGCAATACCTCAACTATTATGTGGTAGGCAATATGAACGATGCATTAAAAGCCGTTCACCTGTTGCATGCCAACCAGAAAGGGAAGGCCAACTTCTTTATGATGGATCAGTTCAATGGTCAGCAGGTATTGAATGATATTCCTGCAGGAACCATTGCTGCATTAAGTGTTGTTGAAGTTGATGCAAAATATCAATCGCTCATCAATTACTTGTTAGGACAAGTAGTGATTGCAGAAGATGAAAATAATTTACCAGCCGGTTTCAATGGCGTAGTACTGGAAAAGAGCGGTAAGTTCTTTAAAGGTAAATATGCGTTGAGCGGTGGTAGTGTTGGTTTGTTTGAAGGAAAGAAACTTGGCCGTGCAAAAAATCTCGAACGTTTACACGAAGAAATTTTGGCACAGGAAACTGTAGTGCTCGATTTGAAGCATACCATCCAGATGCGTCATAACGAAGTGATCGGCTTCAATGAGCAGTTGAAAGAAAACGCCATTAAAGAAACCGAAACAGCGATCAATCAATTGGTGAATCAAGTATATGGTATCGATAACCGTATGGAGAACCTGCGTGGTATGGAAGCCAATGCGGTGAAGCGTTTGGAAGATCTGGAAATCCAACAGGAAGAAATTCATGAAAGTCAGCAGCTGCACAAAGATGAGCTGGAGAAATATAACTCGCAGTTAGATGAACTGGCCGGTCGTTTGGAAGCATTGGAGCAGGAATTTACTGCAGCCGAAAAAGCGTATAGCGAAGCCAATCAATCGTACAACGATTATAACCTCAATGTTACCCGTCAGCAAAGCAAAGTAACATCGTTGAAGCAGGAGCTGGAGTTCAAGCAAAACCAGTTGATGGATCTGCAGTTGCAGGTAACCACCAATTCAGCTGCATTGGATGAAGCAGCGAACCAGATCAACGACAGCGAAGCTATGTTGCTGGAAGCACAGGATGGTTTAGTTACATTGTTACAAAACAAAGAAGCGGAAGAACGTAAACTCAACGAAGCAGATCAGTACTATTACAATCTGCGTAATGCGTTGGGCGAAAAAGAAAGCGAACTCCGCCATAAACAAAAAGAGAAAGAGCAGGTTGATCATTTGCTCAACGAAATAAAAGATAAACTCACCGAACTGAAATTGCAGTTAAGCGGAACCAAAGAACGTTTAATGGTTGAGTTTAAAGTAAACCTGGAAGAAGTAATTGAAGAAGAACGCACGGGCACTGAACCATTGGAAGAATTACAGGCCAAAGTAGACCGTATGAAAAAGCGTTTGGAGAACCTGGGCGAAGTAAACCCGACAGCGATTGAAGCATTTGAAGAAATGCGCAAACGTTATGAGTTTATTCTTGAACAAAAGAACGACCTGGTAACAGCCAAGGAATCGTTGCTGCAAACGATCCAGGAAGTGGAAGCAACGGCCAACCAGCGTTTCCTCGAAACCTTTAACCAGGTGCGTGAAAATTTCCAGAAAGTATTTAAAGCCCTGTTTACAGAAGAAGATACAGCCGACATGGTGTTGGAAAATCCCGAGAACCTTGCAGAAACAGGTATCGACATTATTGCAAAGCCAAAAGGTAAACGTCCGAGCAGCATTTCGCAGTTGAGCGGTGGTGAGAAAACATTAACTGCAACAGCGATGTTGTTTGCGATTTACCTGATTAAGCCTGCACCGTTCTGTATTCTGGATGAGGTGGATGCACCGTTGGATGATGCCAACGTAGGTAAGTTCACCAACATGATCCGTCAGTTCAGTAACAACTCACAGTTTATTATTGTAACGCACAATAAGCAAACAATGGGAGCGGTGGATGTAATTTATGGTGTAACCATGCAGGAAGCCGGTGTAAGTAAACTGGTGCCGGTAGATTTCAGAGCATTGAATTAATGCAATTATGTTTTCGTATAAACAAAACGCCGAAGCATTTGCTTCGGCGTTTTGTTTGGAAGAATATTTTCTGAATAACATCAATTATACAACAATAGCTTGTCAACTATCTCATTCAGTTTCTCCGTGTTTTCAAATACATAACTCTCGCCGGCTTCTTTCAACAGTTTTAAATTTTTCTTGCTAACATTATCCATGTCGGGTGAAGCTGTTTTCAGATCGGGTTCAATGCGGTAATAATCGCCTTTATCAGCATCCTCCAATGTGTCCCACATACGGGTGAGATGGTAGTCAACTGTTTCACTGTTGCCACTCATCATAATGTCGATTAACACCGGCAACCATTTAATTAAACCTGCATTGCGCAATTGCTCAAATTCGTATTTCTTTTTGCTGCTGCCCGTACCGATGCTGATGAGCAACATATCTTTTGCAGCAGGTTTGTTGGGTTTTGGTAATTGATAGTTGCCGTAGAGTACACGGTCTTCACTAAAGTTTAATCCTCTTGCTTCACTGTATGCACACAAGGCCGGATTGTTTACAAACACACCGCCATCAATCAGGTATTGCGGCGCTTCGCTTAAACTGTAAATCATTGCAGGTTCAAAATAAGTGGGGGCGGCACTGGTGGCTCTTGCCACATTGCGTATTTTAAAATCACGTACTTCGCCACCAATTTTTCTGGAATTAGCGCTGTTGAAAAATGCAGCTCTGCGTTCGTAAAAATTATAAGCTGTAATAACGCAAGGCTTAATCATCTGGCTTAAGGATGTTTCGCCCAGGTAATCCTTTAACAGGTTTTCAAGATTGTCAGACGGAAAGCTTTCGTTCCAGAAACTGAAATTTTTAAACTGTTGCCAGAAATTTTTATTAAAAATTTTATTGCCATGCTGCATGTACAATTGTACCGCATCGGTTGCCGAAAATTTTGCTTTGCCCGGCTCTTTCTCATCGGGCATCAGGTAAATACTGGTTAGAATACCGCCAGTGCTCGTGCCTGCAATCATATCGAAATACTCGCCGATTTTTGCGTCTTTCTTGCCGGTTACAGCCCGGATGCGAGTTTCAAGATATTCTACAATGGTGCCGGGTATAATGCCCCGTATTCCACCGCCATCAATACTGAGGATTCTTACTTTAGAGGTAGTGCGGTTGCTCATGGTTAGGTTTGTTTTCAGAAAAATACAAACTAGCCGTAAGAAATAAAATACCCAGAAGGGTGAATGAATACGGTAGGTAAATGTGGGATTTACGGATGTGCTTTGTTTATGTGAGATATTCGTTGGATATTCGGAATCTAAATTAACCGCATGCAGCGTATTTGCTTGTTTCCCGGAACCTTCGATCCCATCACCGTTGGTCACCTCGATATTATTTATCGTTCACTCGATTTGTTCGATAAGCTGTATATCGGCATTGGCCGTAATGCTGCAAAAGTGCCCATGTTCAGCGAAGAGCAAAGGGTAGAGTGGATCAACGAAATTTTCAAAGATGAGCCGAGAGTTGATTCGGTGGTATATGACGGATTAACGGTTGATTGCTGCAAACGGGTAAACGCAAAGTTTATTCTGCGGGGCATCCGTTACGTAAACGATTTTGAATACGAGAAAGCAATTGCAGATATGAACCGCAGTCTCGATCATGATATTGAAACCATCTTTCTTACCTGTCTGCCGCAATACACATCGGTTGCCTCTACATTGGTGCGTGATGTAATACGCAACGGTGGTGATGCATCTCCGTTTTTACCCGATGTGGTGAATCATGCAGTACTAAAAGCAAAATAAGTTACTTTACACCTGTATGTCTGTTATCTGGTTTAAGAAAGATTTATCGCTGAATGATTTCAGCGGCATGGGTGCTAACACCATTGGTGAACTGCTCGATATACGCTTTACAGAAGTAGGTGCCGATTTTTTAAAAGCCACCATGCCGGTCGATCATCGTACACATCAACCCTATGGTTTATTACATGGCGGTGCCAGCTGTGTATTAGCCGAAACCATTGGCAGTGTAGCATCGGCCAAAGTAATTGATCCCGAAAAATTTATTTGTGTGGGAATTGAAATCAATGCCAACCATGTACGCTCTGTACGTAGTGGATTGGTAACAGGTATTACAACACCCATTCACATCGGCGCCGGTACCCATGTATGGGATATTAAAATTTACGATGCAAGAGAAAAACTTGTATGCGTAAGCCGCTTAACTGTGGCTATACTTAAAAAACTGCATCCGTAACAGTTTATTTCTGTCTTGCAATGTTAGTAAAATCGTGATCGTTGTTTTGTATCTTACAAGTATAAAATAGCGTATGTTTTACATTACAGGGTTCATTATTTCTGCCGTCATTATATTTTTTGCAGGAAAGAAACTTTCATTCTATGGTGACCTGCTGGCCGATAAAACAGGGATGAGCAAAGGTTGGATAGGCCTGATACTAATGGCATCCGTTACCTCTTTACCCGAACTGATGGTTGGTATCAGTTCATCAGCTATTGTGCAATCGGCAGATCTTGCAACCGGCGATATATTGGGCAGTTGTGCATTTAACCTTGGTATTCTTGCAATGCTCGACGCTTTTATTCCCAAACGTCAACCGTTATTTGGCATCGCATCGCCTCGGCACATGCTTATTACAGCACTCAGTATTATCCTTTTGTGTTTTGTAGCGCTGGCTTTGTTTTTGCCCAATGATTATGTTGTAATTCCATGGATCGGGTTGACAAGTATTCTGTTTATTGTCTTTTATTTTGTTGCAATTCGACTTGTTTATATGAACGAACAGCAACTTCAGGTGCAAGAAGAAAGTGATATCATAAAAGAAGAAGGTAAGGCTATTTCGTTACGTACGATTGTGTATCATTATGCCGGATATGCGTTTGTAATTGTGATTGCTGCACTCGGCCTTCCGTTTTTTGCAGATGGTATTGCAGCTTTAACCGGCCTTGGAAAATCATTTGTGGGTACTTTTTTTCTGGCAGTTTCAACTTCATTGCCTGAAGTAGCCGTTTCAATTGCAGCTGTTCGAATGGGGGCTGTTGATTTGGCTGTTGGAAACCTGTTGGGGAGTAATATTTTTAATGTGCTTATTCTTGCAATTGATGATTTGTTTTATACAAAGGGACTATTGCTGAAAGATGCTTCAGAATTTCACATTATATCGGTTATCAGCACTATAATGATGTCGGCTGTTGTAATTATTGGGCTTAGTTACCATGCAAAAGGAAAGCGTTTTTTTCTTGCATGGGACGCAGCCCTGATTTTTTTAATTTACCTCATCAACCTGGCTTTTGTTTATCACTTTACAAGCTGAATATATGAACTGGCATTATTTACCTACCGATGAAGTATTAACTGTAACAGGTTCTTCTGTCAATGGATTACGATCGGAAGATGCATCGTTGAAACTGGCAGAGTTTGGTCCGAATGAATTACAGGAGAAAAAGAAGAAGCCCGCCTGGGTTTTATTCCTGCACCAGTTTAAAGATTTTATGATTCTTGTATTGATAGCGGCTGCTGTTATTGCAGGGGTTGCAGGCGATTTAACCGATACCATTATTATCCTGGTGATTGTTTTGTTGAATGCTATTGTGGGTTTTGTGCAGGAGTACCGTGCAGAAAAAGCAATGGATGCACTAAAGAAAATTGCAGCCTTGCAGGCTCAGGTATTGCGGGATGGGAAACCGTTGTTGATTCCTTCAAGTGAAATTGTGCCCGGCGACCTGGTGTTGCTGGAAGCAGGCAATGTGGTGCCGGCCGATCTGCGGTTGATTGAAACCTTCAGTTTAAAAATTGACGAATCGGCTTTAACGGGTGAATCAGTTCCTGCAGAAAAAAATGAACGAAGGCTGGAAGAAGTGGATCTTACGGTGGGTGATAAACTCAACATGGCGTTTAAAAGTACACTCGTTACAAATGGTCGTGCAAAAGGAATTGCCATTGCTACGGGTATGCAAACCGAAATAGGGTTAATAGCCCGTATGTTGCAACAGGATGAAGCTGCGACGCCTTTGCAAAAGCGCATGGCCGATTTTGGTCGCAGGTTATCGTACATTATTCTCTTTATCTGTTTACTGCTGTTTGGTATTGGATTGTTACGTGGCGAGCAGCCGTTGAATATGTTGCTTGTATCTATTTCCTTAGCTGTAGCGGCCATACCCGAAGCATTGCCTGCGCTTATTACCATTGCATTGGCAAGAGGGGCCAAGCGTTTGGTAAAGAAAAATGCATTGATACGCAAATTACCTGCAGTGGAAACACTCGGCTCTGTTACATTTATCTGCACCGATAAAACAGGCACACTTACGCAAAACAAAATGAAAGTGGTGCAAGTGCAGGGCGAAGCGGATGCTGCTTTGCAAATACACAAGCTTTCTGTTTTTGATGTAGCGATTGCATTGAATCATGATGTAAAAGAAACAGAAGAAAAGAAACTCATTGGCGATCCTACAGAAATTGCGTTGGTTGAATATTTTCAAACACAATTCTCTGCGAATACATTAAACGAACTGCAGACTTCATTGCCACGTGTGGCTGAATTACCTTTCGATTCCGACAGGAAATGTATGACTACAGTACATCGTTATCAACAGCAATATCTCGTATTATCAAAAGGTGCAGTAGAGTCTGTTACTGCTGCTTTGGAAAAATGGATTGATACGGATGCTGTTTTACAGACAGCTGAAGAATGGTCGCAAAATGGTATACGTGTCATTGCATTTGGATATAAACTGATCGATACATTGCCCGAGCCATTCAGTTATGAAAATGTGGAAACCGATCTTCAGTTTGCAGGTTTGGCTGGCATGATCGATCCGCCACGTGAAGAAGTAAAGCAGGCTATCACAGAATGTAAAGCAGCAGGCATACATGTGGTGATGATTACCGGCGATCATCCGGCAACAGCGGCAGCTATTGCAAAAGAGATCGGCATCTTAACCAAACACGATCTGGTTATGACGGGCAAAGAACTGCGGAACAGTTCGGCCGAAGAATTTGAAGCGCAGGTTGAGAAGATCCGTGTATATGCACGGGTATCACCCGAACAAAAACTCAACATTGTAAAAGCGTTGCAGCGTAAACATCATTTTGTATCCATGACAGGTGATGGTGTAAACGATGCACCTTCACTCAAATCATCAAACATTGGTGTGGCCATGGGTATTAATGGTACCGATGTAAGTAAAGAAGCATCGCACATGATTTTGCTTGATGATAATTTTGCAACGATTGTTAAAGCAGTAAAAGAAGGCCGGCGGATTTACGATAACATCCGCAAGTTTGTAAAGTATATTATGACCTGTAATGGCGCAGAAATATGGACATTGTTTCTGGCGCCGTTAATTGGTTTGCCGATTCCGTTATTGCCCATTCATATTTTATGGATCAATCTTGTTACCGATGGGTTGCCCGGTTTGGCATTGGCCAATGAAAAAGAAGAGCGTGATATTATGAACAGGCCGCCACGTAAAACCAACGAGAGTTTATTTTCTGAAGGTATCGGTTATCATATTGTATGGGTGGGGTTGTTAATGGCGGGTGTAACATTGGGTATTCAGGCATGGAGTATTAACCACAGCGGTGCGCATTGGCAAACAATGGTGTTTACAGTGTTATCGTTGGCACAGTTGGGGCACGTGCTGGCCATCAGAAGCGAACGGGAGTATTTATTTAAACAGGGCTTGTTCAGCAATGTTGAATTGCTTGGGGCGGTGTTACTCACATTTATTTTGCAGCTGGGTGTTATTTATCTGCCGTTTGCAAATGAGTTATTTAAAACACAACCGTTAACATTAACGGAGTTGGGCATTTGTATTGGCGCTGCGGCCATTGTGTTTCATGCAGTCGAGCTGGAGAAATTCGTTAAACAAAAACTACGCAAGTAACTGTAAAAAACGGGAGGTATGTACATGGCAATGCCGGCAGCGTTGGTATATTTTTTTATACACTTGCCACCGGAAATAAAAACAATCGTTAAATGAATAGGGAAAATGGAATTACAGCACTATTACGCTGTTGCTGCCGCCAAAGGCATTTGGTTGTTGTTCATCGGCTTCCGGTTCGTTTAACCACTCTGTGGCGTTCACCAGATACTTAAATTCGTGTTTCGATTCTTTCGGTAAGTTTACTTCTGCACTGAACGTACCGTCTTTTTTCTTGCTCATTACGATGGAACTTTGCCAGTCGCTGTTAAGGCCAAGAATTTCAATGGTTTCGGCGTTTTCAACTTTGAAAGAGAATTTTACTTTGCAGTAGTCTTTCGTTTTGTAGTAAGTTTTTTGTACCATTTTGTTTGTTTAGAGTGTCAATTGATGCGTCGAACCCCTGGTGGAAAAGGAGAACCAATTGCACAGGTGTTGACTTGGAAATAAATATTTCCGCAGGTTTATACCTGAAATAAAAAAAAGTAACCCTTAGCAGCCTGTAAAACGGCCGATTGTTATACACAGCTAACGCTTGTTATGTGTATAAATTCAGCGTAGGAGTTTGTTCTTGGCTGCCTGTTCCCGTACCATTTCGGCGTAACCCATCTTTCGCACAAGTGCATTTACGGCCAGTGCAATGCGTTTGGTGCGTGTGTCTTCCGTTTTTGCACTTTCAATCCATTTGCTGAAATAATTCCTGTGCGATCCTGTTAGTGTATTGAAATAGGTCAGTGCCACCGGCTCATCTTCGAGGCATGCCATAAAATCGGCCGCCAGTTCATAGGCTTTCGGCTGAAAGCTCAGTTGTACAGATAACTGATCGCCTGCACGTTTTTTTATTGCTTTGCGTACATCGGCTTTCAGCGGAATAATAAAATCACCTTCACCCATCGGTAACATCGCCATCCCATCAAATGCAAAAGCATCAAATGTTCCTTTTACACGAAATGATTTTTTATTGCCGGGACATAATTGTTCTGCAATGGCTGCAGGAATATCAATATAGGTCCAGCCTGTTTTTTCGCCCTGCTTATCAAATTTTTTGATGATGGTTTCGAAAATAATCATACTCCAACATACTCACTTTTTTTAAAACAGGAAACTGCATCTTTTTTTGCGCTGGCATGGTTCTTGTTTTTATCGACTGAACTTCGTTAACAAAGTATCTCTCCCCAATTCTCCATCTGTAAGTACATCATCGTAACGTTTCCTGAATGGATCGTGCATCGTTTCTTGTACAGTAAAAACTGTTCAGCAGTTCTTTATAATAAAAACTACATACACAGAAATTCAACAGCCAGGAAGTGAGCACAGAAAAAGTGTAGCTGCAGTTGCATGCATGTTTTTTCAGTGAGCAGGTGTTGGTTATTTAAAACGCAACAAAAAGTAAACACATGAAATAACTATCCTTAAGGCAAAATGCAGCATCAGTTGATGCCTATTTCAACAGATACGCATAGGCCCAAAGTAAGGTTATACATGTGTACCATTTAAACATTAAAAAATTACACACATGAAAAAGATTTTATTCGCATTCTCATCTACTGCCTTTCTTATGATTGCATCCATTGTTACAGTTAAAGGACAGGATTCTATTATGAAATCGGAGGTAATGCCCGCCGCTGTACAGCAGGATATTGTTGATATTGCCGGTGCATCACCGGAACATACCACACTGGTAAAAGCTATTACCGATGCAAACCTGGTAAAGGTGTTTAAAATGAATGGTCCGTACACTGTGTTTGCACCAACCAATGCAGCATTCGATAAAATTCCGGCAGCAGACCGTACTAAGCTGATGAAGAACAAAGGCGAACTGGCCAAAACACTCAAGTATCATTTAGTGGGTGGTAACTGGAACTCGACCACATTAATGGCGGCTATTAAACAGGGCAATGGTGTGGTGGAATTGCCTACACTCAGCGGCAGTAAATTAAAAGCAACAGTTGAAGAAGGGAAAGTAAAACTCACCGATGAAAACGGGAATGCTTTTTATGTTACCAATGCCGATATTATGGCCAGCAATGGTGTTATACATATTGTAGATGGTGTTGCAATGCCAATGCAACAGGTAACAGCAGCGAAAAAGTAAACTGGTTTTCCTGGTAATAACGGCCCCGTTTTTTTTGAACGGGGCTTTTCTTTTTACCGGAAGAAATCACTTACTTTTAAATGTATGACAGTGCTTGTTACAAATATTAAACAACTGGTTGGAGTAAGAGATGAATCGTTGCTGTTACGTGGTAAAGAACTTGCACAGTTGCCGGTTATAGAAGATGCTTACCTGTTAGTGAATGATGGTGTAATTGCGGCTTTTGGCGAAATGAAACAACTGGGAGAATGGGCCAATACCATTGAGCATACAGTGGATGCAAAAGGGCAATTTGTATTGCCTGCCTGGTGCGATAGCCACACGCATCTTGTATTTGCAGCCAGCAGGGAAGAAGAGTTTGTAGATAAGATCAACGGCATGAGTTATGAAGCCATTGCTGCAAAGGGCGGTGGTATTTTAAATTCGGCAGCAAAACTTGCCGCTATGAGTGAGTTTGAACTCCTGCGCATGGCATGGAGCCGGTTGGAAGAACTGATCAGTCTGGGTACAGGTGCCATTGAAATAAAAAGCGGTTATGGGTTATCGGTAGAAGCAGAATTAAAAATGCTGCGTGTTATTCAACAGCTGAAAGAAACATCACCCATTCCTATTGTATCTACTTTTTTGGGCGCCCATACATACCCGTTAGCTTACAGAAATAATCACAGGGGTTATATCGATGCGATTATTAACGAAATGCTGCCTGTGATTGCAGCTGAGAATTTAGCAGACTTTGTGGATGTGTTTTGTGAGAAAGGATTTTTCTCTCCCGATGAAATGGAAGAGATCTGCATTGCTGCCCGGCAATATGGTTTGCGGCCCAAACTGCATATCAATCAACTCAACAGTATAGGCGGTTTACAAAAGGCCATTGCACTCAATGCAGTATCGGTTGATCATTTGGAAACAATGACGGAAGCCGATATTCATGATCTTGCACAATCGGATGTAATTGGAACACTTTTGCCATCGGCTGCTTTTTTTCTGCGCATGCCGTACCAACCCGCCCGTGCTATGATTGATGCAGGAGCAGCGATTGCATTGGCCAGCGATTTTAATCCCGGCTCATCGCCTTCGGGTAATATGAACCTGGTAGTAAGCATGAGTTGTATTGGTATGAAAATGTTGCCGGAAGAAGCAATTAATGCTGCCACCATTAACGGCGCATTTGCCATGAACCTTGAACAGGAAGTGGGCAGTATTACAGTTGGCAAAAGAGCGAATCTTATTTTTACCCGGCCCATCCCTTCGCTTGCATACTTGCCCTATGCTTTTGGCAGTAATCTCATCGATCGGGTAATGATCAGCGGAGAGTTTTATCGGTAATCATTTCTTTACAACAATCGTATAGCTGTATCCCCACCAGGGCGGGGCGCAGGCATGTTTAACAAGCCAATCGATTGAAAGGAGTGGGTTCGATTGAATAAAAATGGATTGTAATTCCGCTGAATTTTGTTGAGTAGAATAAGTTATCTTACAATAACAATCAAACCTGCCGTATGCAATCGTTCCGTTACTACAACAAAGAAGACGTACTCACACTCACCAAGATCCGTCGCTTCGAAACAAAGCTGGGCGAGCGAGTGCATTTGCCCAACAGCAAAGAACAGTTTGAAGAAATCCTGAAAACATCCACTTCCCGTTATGCATTGTTTGGTATTCCGGAAGATATTGGTGTTAAAGCAAATGAAGGAACAGGTGGCGCACATACTGCATGGTTTCCGTTTCTTACTTCATTCCTCAACATACAAAGCAGTGATTTCCTGCAAGGCGATGATATTCTGTTGCTCGGTCATTTCGATTTCCACCACATGGAAGCATTGATTGAAGAGAATGCACACGGGCACGAAGAAAAACTGGATGCATACCGGCATGCGGTACACAGTATTGATGAAGAAGTGGAGACCCTTGTAAAGTTGATTACTTCGTACGGAAAAATTCCGATTGCTATTGGTGGCGGACATAACAATGCTTACCCCTTGTTAAAAGGTGCAGCCAAAGGTTTGCACAAAGCAGGTAAGTTGCAATTGGCACAGATCAATTGTATAAACCTTGATGCTCATACTGATTACCGTCCGCTTGAAGGACGACATAGCGGCAATGCTTTTCGTTATGCGGAAGAAGATGGTTACTTACAGAAGTATTGTGTAATAGGTGTACACGAAAATTATATTCCGCAAAATGTATGGATGGATATTGTAAACAATCCGTTTATTGATTTGATTACATACGAAGATATTTTTCTGCACGAGAAACGGAATTTTATACAGGCTGTTGCACATGCCACCGGCTTTACTGAAGATACATTTACCGGTATTGAACTTGATCTTGATTGTATTAAACATACACTCAGCAGTGCTGCAACACCGGAAGGGATTGAAGAAATTCATGCACGGCAATATCTCAACTTTGCTGCTACCGATGCAAAAGTGGCCTACCTGCATATTTGCGAAGGTGCTGCTGCGTTAAACGATGGACGAAGAAGTGAGACCACCGGTAAACTCATCAGTTATTTGGTAAGCGATTTTATTAAGGCGCACCTGGAAGTGTGAGGGTGTGGAAGTCGATAGTCGTCAGTCGTACCTGCTCTCTGTAACTTTAGCGAAGTGGCGAGTAGTGCGTGTAGCTCTTATTCACCATTCACTATTCTTCATTCATCAGCATCTTCAACAATCAACCACTGGTGGTCTGTCCTCCGTCAACTATTGACTTCTCTACAGCACGGGTCCCGTAATTGTTACATCCGTTTTTTTCTTTGCCGGTTTTAATTGCAGTTCCAAGGCTGTTGCTTCTTTTGTTTTTTGCTGTGCTTTGTAGGCAGTTAATAATCCTGCCATCGCCCAAATGTTCTGGTTATTATTTTTTAAATCTGTAAGTAAAACAGCTTCTGCTTTTTTCCACTCTTTGGCTTTCAGGTAAGCATTGGCTAAATAATGTTTTGGATTCAGTAGCCAGTCTCTCGGTTCGTTATAAACCATTTGCTCTTCTGTTGCTGCTGCACTCTTGAAAAAGGTAATTGCATCCGCTGTTTTGTTTTCAGCCAAAGCAATGCTGCCGGCTAATAAATCGGCTGCAACATTGGCCCCATCGATAGCGGGAGAGAAGGGTGCAAACGGTAAAGCAAGGCTGCTGTCTTTCAATAATTCCTTCAACAAACGATATTCCCGGTTTGCATCAGGCAGTTGCTGCAGTTGCGTAAAGGCCATGCCCCGGCCGAAATGATATAGCACATTCGCATAAACCTGTTTGGCCGGTGGTGCTTTCATTGCAAGCAATTCGTTGCTGTTGACAAAACGCACATGCGTTAATACCGATGTGTAATAGATATACTGAATAAGATTACCCATGGCGCCTTCCATCAACAAATATTCGGCAGGAATACTGGTGGCTGTTTTTGCAGCACTTTCTATGGCATATTTTTTATTACCCATCATGATGGCATGATTGGTTTGCATATGCAGGTTATGAATAACATATAGAAAATCGGCACCTGCTGCAGGTGCAAATAACTGTACCACTTTGTTGTAATTGGCAACTGCTGTTTCATTTACCGCAACGCCTTTGCTGTAATTACCTGTGCGTAAATAAATATGTGAAGGCATGTGTACCATGTGCGATAATGCAGGTGTAAGCTTCCCTAACCGATCGGCACTGGCTGTTGCTAAAGCGGCATACGGCGATGGTTCCATTACATGAATGTAGTAATGGTTGGCTCCAGGATGCAGCGGTGTGGCTCCCAGTAATTTTTCAAGCACTGTACGTATACGTGGCGTCCATTCTTTCGGTGTGCCATTTACATTCCACAGATCCCAGGGGTGTTGCAGCATTAACGCATCAACATACAAAGCAGCAACATCCGGCACAGCAGGAAACTGTTTGTACAGGCTCTGCATTTTATCTGCATACAATTGATTTAAGTGTGTTCTTGTTTGGGTACTGTCTGCACTGTAGCGGATAGTTTGTGCTGCAATCAAACCTTTTTCAACAGCAGTGCAATTTGCGGCCAATGCATTTGCTTTTGCAACCGCCTCCAGTGCATCGGGCGAAGCAGCATAACCCACATCATTAATATTAGGTCCGTAAGCGAGTGCTTTTGCCCAATGAATCATGGCTGCATTGGCATCAAACTTCTCCGCTTTTTTAAACGAGGCCATGGCTTCAATAATATGAAAGCCATAATACATGTTTATGCCCTGGTTAAAATAAAACTGTGCACTGTCGCTTGTGGTGGTAATCTTCCATTTGTAAAAACCGGCACCCGGTATGGGCGGAATATCTGCATCTTCCAATGCATCCTTCAAGGCATTCCAATCGGGCGTGCAGCGGATGCTGCGTTGTTGTTTATAGGTTTGCAGCTGCGCCCATTGTTTTTTGGTTTGCACACGTTGAGTGAATTGCACAGCTAATAACGCCATGGCAAAAGCAGGCAATGTCAGGAGCAGCAGTCGGGTTGTCATAACAAAATGATTGTGGTATAAGCTACAATTAATAAAGCAAAAATGCAAGAAGGAGGGAAGGGGTGGGATGTGAGTCGTCAGTCGTGAATGGTGAATGGTGAGTGGTCAATGTCGAGCAGTATTACGAGTGCTAAACATTTGCAACAATTTTGGTAGCTGATTACTTTTTCATTCTTAATTCTTCATTTGTCATTTTTCATTTATACCCTGCCACTGTTTGTAAATAGTTTAGTAACAATAACGTTCAGCCTCCATGGACCATGAACGATGAACCATGACCTAAGATTTCCCCATCTCAAAATGCGTCGTCTTCTTCAGCTCTTCCATTACATTAAAAATAATCGGACAACGGTCGTAATGCATCATTACCGTAAACAGACGCTGATTAAAATGCGGCAAATGCAGTGCAGGAAATTCTTTACAACCCGCAAAACGGTTTTCGTAAATAGTACACTTGTTATCGCTTAAAAAATGACAGGGAATACTGTTGATGATCATCAATTCATGTCCACCTTTTTCTACATACTGCGCATCAAATGCTTCACGGCTCATGAGCAAACCGGCAGCTGCTTTGTCGGCTTCGGCCGACGTGATATTGACCATTAAGCTTTTGCAGCAATTGCCACAGTCGGTGCAGCTGATCTGCGGTTCAATTAAGGCATCGAGGCGATTTACTTCAGCGTCCAGTTCGTCCTCGTTCAGCTGTTTCAGGTGTTGCACAAAACGGTCGTTTTCGGCTTGCTTGGTTAAGGCCGTTTCTTCAAGGTAGCTGATGGAGGTATGTAGTTGCAATAGAAATATTTTGATAAAGATAAGAAGTAAGAAGTTGTTGCAGGTTACAGGTTGCAGGTACAGCTCCTGTCGGGGGCTCCGCCAAGTTGTAATAAGCGAATGTAGAAGATGTTAGCTCATGTAAATGATGCGCCTGCCTCAGACCGGTTGTGCCGGAAATCCTGTTGCATTCAGTATTGTTCCTTAACTTGGAACGGTAACAAATCTGCCAACAAAAATCATCCTGCTATTTCGTTATGATCAGTAACAGCCCGGTGCCACAACAGGAACGAACAGTTATTGTAGACAGTCTAAGAGGTTGGGCATTATTGAGCGTGGTGCTTATGAACTATGCAAGCATTTACGGTTGGAACAATCATGCAGTGAAAACTCCACCCGATGCTGTTACTTCTTTTCTAGAAACAAGTACGGAGCTTCTTTTAGGATCGAAAGGCTGGACGCTGTTAGCCATTTTATTTGGTTTTGGTTTTTCGGTGTTGCTGCACAACAGGAAGCAAAGCGGTGCGTCTGTTTATTGGTTTTTCATCAAACGAATGCTTTGGTTATTTGTGTTTGCATTTGTAAATACGCTTTTCTTTGGCGGCGATATTTTAAATGATTATGCGTTGATGGGTTTGCTGCTTTTGCTTTTTTACAAGTGTTCTGCCAAAACCCTGTTTGTATCAGCCGCAGCTGTTTTATTGTTAACGCCCTTGCTGCATGCTTATTTAGGCAGGCTGCATGTGTTGTTTTCACCTAAAAGCCGAGATCTTTTTTATTCATTTTACGACCGTAATACATTTGAAGATCATATCAGGGCAAACCTTGTTATGCGGTACAAATGGATGCTGCGGTTAAGCTATTCGGTGATACTGCACCTTATTCAGCTGGGATGTTTTTTGCTGGGCATGGCGCTGCACAGGAGCGGTTTTTTTGCACAACTGAACGTTCATCTGAAAAAGCTGAAACAACTTTTTCTGTTCAGTTTTATACTTTCAGCCGGCATCTATACGCTGCAGGTTTTGATTGAGAAAAACGAATGGACACTGAACAGCTACTATAACCTTTACTACCCGCAGATACTTGCCATCATGTGCTGTACCACAACCGGCATCATCTGGCTTTATACGGCTGGTAAAGCCAAACGTATTTTTTCTGCACTGGCAGTAACCGGAAAAATGACGCTGACGAGTTATATGCTGCAAAATATCCTCGCCTTCTTTCTTTTCATTTTGCTGAAACCCGGATGGAGTTTGCACGGGTATTTGCTTACAGGCTTGCTGATTTTTTTGCTGCAGGTAGCAGCGAGTAAATTCTGGCTCAGGCATTATCAGTATGGGATAGCCGAATGGTTGTGGCGCTGTTTAAGTTACGGCCGTTTATTTCCGTTAAAGAAATAGGCGCTTCACTTTCATCTTTGCATACACTTGTTGTGTATCGAATGAATCGCTTACTCAAACTAAGAACCGCTGGTCGGTATTGTTGCAAATCGATAGTTCGTTTTTTTAACTGTTCGTCTGACGGGCAGACCCCCTACCGACGAATAACACAAAGTATGTCCAGAAGAGGGAATTGCCTGGACAATGCAGTGATCGAAAACTTCTTTGGAATAATAAAATCAGAGTTGTTCTACCTGAAAAAATACAGGTCTGTTACTGAATTAAAAAATGAAATAAAAGAGTATATAAACTAGTATAATAATGACCGGATAAAGCTCAATCTAAAGGGAATGAGCCCGATACAATATCGGGCTCATCATTATCCTAATTAATCTTTTAATTTGTCTAAACTTTTGGGTGCAGTCTATACAAGAAGGCTTTTTCTATGCTTATAAAAACGAAGGTCAATAATCTACTTTCATTTCAACACGACGGTTGGCAGCCCGGCCTGCTTCTGTTTTATTGCTGGCAACAGGTTGTGTATCGCCATAACCTTTGTACGTAATACGGTCGGCAGCAATGCCTTTGCTGATGAAGTAATCAGCAACAGCTTTTGCCCGGCGTTCGCTCCACATCATATTCCGTTCGGGAGTACCTAAATTATCTGCATGCGCTGCAATGCTGAGTTTAAGTGAAGGGTTTTGCTGCAATACGGTTACAACCTGGTTCAGTGCTGCATACGATTTTTTCAAAATCACATCACTTGCAAACTGGAAAAAGATGTTCTTCGCCGCAAACTCAATCTTCTGTTTTACTTCCTGTTTAATTTCGGGGCAACCATTGTTGGCCAATACACCCGCTTCGTTGGGGCATTTATCTTCTTCATCATTCACCCCATCTTTATCACTGTCGGGTATGGGGCAGCCATTGTAACGGGCTAAACCGGCCACGTCTTTACATTGATCGTCTTTATCGGCTACGCCATCATTGTCTGCATCAGGGCAACCTTTCAAAGTTCCTTTTTCTGTAGGGCATGCGTCCTCTTTATCGGCCACGCCATCTGCATCTGTATCGGGGCATCCATTGAGAGTTCCTTTTACATCGGGGCACTTATCATTTGCATCGGCAAAACCATCACCATCACTGTCAGGAGGCAATACAGGCTCTACTGGAATTTCTACCGGGAATACTTCCGGTTTCTTTTTGCGGGCAAACGGATTGTTTTGTGCAAAGCCAACGCTGTAATGCAGGTAATCGTGAGTTATACCACCGATTATTTTCAAACGCCATTGCGCCTGAGTAAACAGGTAAGCGCCTTGTTTAAAACGAAACTGCAAACCCATACCCAGCGGTGCATAGGCTGCAATATTTTTAGAGAAATAGCCAATACCCAAACCTGCAGTTAAAAACGGATTTACAGGCGCTGTTTCTTTCAACGCACGCATGTGCAGTAATGCATCGAGCTGCGAAGAGAAGCCGGCTTGCCCCACAGAATCGTCTTTTACAAAGTTGGCCGGAAAGTTGGAGAATGTGCCGGTAAAGCTGCCCGAAGCATCAATTTTATCGGTTAATCCACGCCAGTAGCTAACACCAAAGCCAAACGACATGCGGCCGGCCTTGTACCAATTGTTGCTGTTAAACGCTTTGCTTGCCGATGAATCTTTGATGAGGCCCGGTAATTCATAATCGGACAAGCTGAAGTTGTAAGACAGTAATTCCTTTTTGGGGGAAGATGTGTTTTGGGCAATTGCACTCATCACATACAGTAAGAGTACAGCAGTTAGTAAAAGGGTTTTGTTCATAGAAATTTATTAACTGCTAAATTAACGTTCCGTTACCGAATTATGGTATAAAATCAGTTTCTTTTTGGGTATAAATCATCTGTTTTAGTATAGGAATTGTCAAATAGCTAACGTACATTTAAGTAGCTCTTTGATGATACAATATTTCTCACAATTAAAACTGTTTCCCATGGTTTCAACAGACACAACACAGCTTAACAGGGAATGCAGCTCCTGGAGGGAGCAATTGCGTTCCTACCGTAATGAAATGAGCCAACTGAGAGATCAGCTGCAACTCATGGCCAGCGGCGAAAAAGACAAAGATGTCCTTACCGAAGTGGAACATTATCACAACCAATTTTACATTCAGCAGATCAACATTCACGATCTTAAACAGGCTATTAAATCGCACGACCGGCGATTGCAAATGGAAGAATTACGACCTGCCGGCCAACTATCTCCCGAAACAATACAGGAGCACGAAGAACTACACGACCAGTACGAAGTGTTAGAACACACACTCAACGAACTGCGTAGTGAGTTTATGCACTTTATGGCAAAGGCATAAACACAGGCTTCTTGTAAAACACCTCACTCTTCCCATTCGTCAGTCACCCATTCAATTCTATCTGTATCCATCTGTAGATCTACCTGCAGCTATGTAGCGGGCAGGGTATTATTTACCTTTTAAAATTGAATGTTATGGCAGACTTTGATACCTCACACGTAAAAAACATTGTCTTGCTGGGCCATGCGGGCTCCGGTAAGACAACCTTAGCGGAAAGCATGCTCTTTGAAGCAGGCATTATTAACCGCCGTGGCACTGTTGCAGAACGCAACACCGTTGCCGATTATCACGAGCTGGAACATGAACGTGGTAACTCCGTTTTCTCGAAACTCCTCCACAGTAAATGGCGTGGTTACAAAATCAATATTATCGATACGCCCGGGTACGATGATTTTGTGGGCGAAGTCATTAGTGCTCTTCGTGTAGCCGACACCGGTGTAATGCTGCTCAATGCTGCACATGGAGTAGAAGTGGGTACCGATATTATCTGGGACTATACCGAGCAGTTTAAAACCCCAATGATTTTTGCGGTAAACAAACTGGATGAAGAAACCGCAGATTTTGACAAAACAGTCGCCGAAGCCAAAGCGCATTTTGGAAGTAATATCACCGTGGTGCAATATCCACGGCAACAGGGAGCAGGCTTTCATGAAATTATTGATGTGCTCCGCATGACCATGTATAAGTTTAAAGACAATGGCGGCAAACCCGAAAAACTGGCCATACCCGATGATGAAAAAGAAAAGGCCGACAGATTGCACAAAGAATTAATTGAAGCCGTTGCCGGCAATGATGAAACACTGATGGAGAAATATTTCGATAAAGGTGAACTGGATGAAGATGAAATTAAAGCAGGCATGAAGAATGCCATGATTCATCACGATCTGTTTCCGCTGTTTTGTTTATCTGCCGAACGTAATATGGGAAGCGGACGACTGATGGGCTTCATTGACAATGTTTGCCCCAGTGCCAATGAAATGCCGCCGCAAACTACCAAAGCCGGCGATACACTTACCTGCGATGCAAACGGACAAGCATGCATTTTTGTATTTAAAACCGTTAGCGAACCACATGTGGGCGAACTGTCTTTCTTTAAAGTGTACAGCGGCACTATTAAAACAGGTGTTGAGCTGGTGAATGAAAATACAGGTGTAAGTGAAAAAATCAATCAGCTGTTTGTGGTAGAAGGTAACAAGCGCACGCCGGTAAATGAACTGGTTGCCGGTGATATTGGTGCTACTTTGAAATTAAGAAATACGCATGTAAACAACACGCTGCACGAAAGAGGTAAGGATATAGAACTGATGCCGATTGTATTCCCCGCATCCAACCTTACCATGGCTATTGAAAGCACAAAGAAAGGTGAAGAAGAAAAACTGGCGGCTGCTTTACACGAACTACGTAATGAAGATGCAACGTTTAAAGTAGAAGTATCACCCGAATTAAAACAAACACTCATCCATTGCCAGGGCGATATGCATTTAGCTGTTGCCAAATGGAAAATTGAAAACCAGCATAAACTGGAAGTAAAGTTTTCACGGCCACGTATACCGTTTCGTGAAACCATACGCCGTAGTGCCGAAAGTATGTACCGGCATAAAAAGCAAAGCGGTGGCAGCGGACAGTTTGGTGAAGTGCATTTACGTATTGAACCCTGGTACGAGGGTATGCCCGAACCGGCCGATTTAAACGTACGTGGTAAAGAAATACATGCTTTGCCATGGGGCGGTAAGCTGGTGTATTACAACTGTATTGTTGGTGGTGCAATCGATCAGCGTTTTCTGCCGTCAATTTTAAAAGGTGTAATGGAAAAAATGCAGGAAGGTCCGCTTACAGGATCGTTTGTAAGGGATGTGCGTGTAAGTGTGTTCGATGGAAAAATGCATGCAGTAGACAGTAACGATATCTCGTTTAAGATTGCAGGCCTGCAGGCATTTCGCCAGGCGTTTCAACAGGCCGATCCGCAATTGCTGGAGCCCATGTATCATGTAGAAGTATTATGCCCCGAAGATTTAACCGGTGCCGTTATCGGCGATTTGCAAACACGCCGTGCAATGGTAGAAGGTATGGATACCGAAGGCCATTTTACAAAAGTAATTGCTAAGGTGCCATTGGCCGAAATGCACGATTACAGTGGTAACCTGCGCTCGTTTACCCAGGGCCGTGCAAAATTCCGCATGCATTTTCTCGACTATGAAGCAGTGCCGTTTGAAGTACAACGCAAACTGGCCGATGAATACAGCAAAGTAGCGAAGGAAGAAATAATGGCTTAAAGCAAGCATGTTTGTTAAAAAAAGAATCCTGCCTCTTGGGCAGGATTCTTTTTTTTTATTCAATACGGAATGAAATTTTACAGACACAACCATAGGTTGATACTTTGCCGTCTTTTACATGTGCTTTAATATCCTGCACATACACCGAGTCGATATTACGCACAGTTTTCGATGCTTCAGTTACGGCTTGCTGTATCGCATCATCAATTCCTTTTTCTGAAGAGGCAATTACCTCAATTACTTTAACAATAGGCATAGCGTTCGTTTTAATGTGTAAATAATAAAGTTTGTCTGGTTAAGTTACTCTTTAAGCAGGGCAGATGCAAGAACTCTTTTATTTTGATTGCTTCCTGTTTCTAACAAAACCGGCTTGCATGCATTTTTTGCATTTACAGTAGTTATTAGAAAAACTAAGTACTACTACTTATATTTTAAAAACAGGCCGAAACTTCCGCAGGCTGTAAACTTGTAAACCCGTCATAAACTTGAAATTTGCAGGCACGATCAGTAAGGTCTGAAGCGAAAGAACGCCTTCTCTTTTTTGATTCGAAAGCTAAACCATCAAACTGCTTAGGGGAAATAGGTAAAACCACTTGTTTTTAAAACAATGCACTGGTGGTGAAATCCTGTTGTTTTGAATCACCGTATTTGATGCCGACAGCATTTTATACGTACCAACTATCTTATTTATGTTTATTGCAGCTTTACCTAAGTTTGAAGAGTTACGGTTAGCCGATCTTCATTTGTACAATATACTGGATACGCCGGCCGAAAAGGAGTTCGATGAATTGCGTGAACTGGCCGCCCATATCTGCGGCTGTCCTGTTTCAATGATCAGCATTATTGACAGAGACAGGCAGTGGTATAAATCCAAGCAGGGATTTGATGTAGCTGAAACACGGCGTGATGTTGCTTTTTGTGCACACACTATTTTAGAAGATCACTTACTGGTTGTAGAAGATATGACCAAGGATGTACGTTTCCGCAATCATCCGTTTGTTACAGGCGAACAGCATGTTCGTTTCTATGCGGGAGCGCCCATTATTTCGCCAACAGGACAAAATCTTGGTACCATCTGCGTTATCGATCAACAGCCTCGTACCCTTACTGATGCACAAAAGCGTGCATTGGAAATTTTATCGAACCAGGTAACGAAACTGTTGGAGTTACGGTTAAAGTCGCAGGTAATTGAAGAGCGTGCCTCAAAACTGGTTTCATTAAAAGACCAGGCTTTGCAGGATTATATTGCCGGTCACGACCAGGAGCAACTACTTATTGCAAAGGAACTGCACGAAAACATTGCACAGGATCTTGCAACCATACGTTTGTATCTGAATATGGCAGAAAGCAAACCCCGGCAGAAAGATGATTTTATTTCAGCCGCACAAAATACTGTAGAGCACGTTACGAACAGTGTAAAGAATTTATCGTACAGCTTCAGCCCTTCAACATTGGAAACATCCAATCTGCAATTGCTGATGGAAAATTTACGGGATAAATACAGCACAAACGATCTGCGTTTACAGTTACAGGTAACCGGCGACAGTTCAGCTGTATCGTTTTTACAATCGCTCAACTGTGTACGTATTGCAGAAGCATGGTTACAGGTATTACTGGAACAGCCCGCTTTAACGATGGCAAAAATAGATGTGGCGATTGATGAAGATGTGCAGGTGGTTATCAGCGATAATGCAGCAGCCCGATCGTTTGCAGATAAGGAAACCGAAATTTTTCGCAATGCCCTGTATTATCGTGTAATAGGAATGAATGGACGGTTAAAGTTTGTTGAGTCGCCTGCCGGTATGAACGAACTGCATATTCAATTGCCAATTGTAAAAAGCGAAGTAACTGTAGCTGAATCAATTTAGTTTCTAAACTCCTGTGCAATCATTAACCCGTTTTTACCACCATCGGCAATGCCGATACCAACCCGTTTAAACTGCGGATTTAAAATGGCCTCTCTATGCAGCTTCGAGTGCATTAAACCATTGTGAGCTTTAGTAAGTGTTGATGCATAGGCGAGATTTTCGCCGGCTTTTTTGTAAGTGATGCCGGCTTTTTTCATGCGGTAGAAAGGATCCTTTCCTTCGGGTGTAACATGCGAGAAATAGCCACGCCGCAACATGTCTTGTGCATGTGCTCTTGCAACTTTACGCATCGGTTCGTCGGCAACAAGCGGCCGCAGACCTCTTTTCTCTCGTTCTTTATTCAGCAGTAACAACATTTCATATTCAAGGTCGGGTCTTAGTTTAAAAGCAGATGTGGCATTTATTTCTGTTGATGGAATTTCTGTTGCATCTGCAGAAATGTTGGCAATACGGGGACTGAGATAATTTTCTGTTAACCGGATATACGGAGCTGCCAATTGAAAACCGGTGCTTTTATTTACAGCTGTTGCCAGCAAACCATCATCTGCAAGCGTAACAATACGGCTGCTTACAGTTACCACTAATACACCCATGAATAACCCGGGTATGATGCCTGTTATTCTGTTTAGAACTGTGTGCTTAGTTGATTTGTTTCTGCAAATAAATTGTTGTGCAAATGATAGGAGCAAGTAGGAAAGCAGAAAAAAAGTACACATGCAAAGTGGCACATATACATCACTAAGGATGGGTTGCCTTGACTGGCTGTTGATGTAAGCAGGCAGCAGAATACCTGCAGCAGCAGATAGACTCCATTTGATTATTTCAGTGATCAACAGCATTGCGCCGGTACGGTAGCCCATGTAACCGGCAACCAGTAATATGATTAATGCGCAAACATCAACATAGCTCATGTAAACAGGAATAAGAAAACGGAGATCGTTTTTTGAACGACCTCCGTTTTTGTTTGAACAACTTATTGATTATTGTTTTTGTTATCGTATGTTTTACCAATACCATAACCGGCACCACCACCAACAACACCACCAATAACTGCTCCCGCAGCACGGTTGCGTTTACTAACTACACCACCTACAATGGCGCCGCCTACACCACCAATTACTGCACCTTTGGTAGCATTGCTCCATTTTTTACGTGTTGCAGTTGTTGTATTGTTCGATGCAGGAGCTGCTGTTTGTTTTTGTATAACATATACAGTTTTTACTTCCTGGTTTTTCTTTGCTTCCTGCTGCTCTTTCCACTCCTGGAAAGCAGCGAACTCTGCAGAATCAACTGCTGATAATACTTTTGTTTGATCGGTTTCTGCTTTTGGTTTACACGATACCATTATAACCGCTGCAGATAAAATTGTAAGAAGCTGTTTCATAACATATGCTTTACAGGTTAAGAAATTGGTTGCCTGTACAGCATCTTAAAAAAGCATGCCAGAAAAAACAGTAGTTGTTAACGAAAAAAATGAAACCTGAAAAAGCTGCTGATTTTCAGGCTCGTTTTTCTGATTTCTTTTAACAAATGAAGTTGCTGTTGCACAGCGCTTGTTGCTAGGTGCGAAATGATTTATACCTGGAAGTTAACAGCAAGCGTACAACCATTGCCGGGTGTTGATTCAATTTCCATTTGGCCGTTGTATAGTTGCAGGCGGCTTTGGATATTACGGAAACCTAAACCTGTTTTCAGTTTGTTTTTGTCGAAGCCTTTGCCATTGTCGGTGAGTATAATATTAGCGATCGATTCTTCTTTGTTAAAGTACAGGGCTATTTCAATATGTGTTGCATCTGCGTATTTGATAATGTTATTCAATTGTTCCTGCACAATCCTATAGGCCATCAGTTTTTGTTCATCCGTTAAAAGCGTTTCATCAAAGTCGGAAGAGTTAAAATTAAAACTGATGTTTTTTACCCGGCTTATGTCGGCAATTAAACGATTGAGCGATTGCTCAAGGGTGGTTAACGCAAAGGAGGGTGGTTTTATACTTGATGAGAGCAGGCGTATTTCCTGCTGCACTTCATTTACCAGGCATTTGGCCTGTTCAATCATTTGTATATTTTTTTCTTCTTTCAACTGGTGATTTGAAAGATAAAGATTGATAACCGTGAGTATTTGTGATACATTATCGTGCAGTTCCTGTGCCCAGCGGTTACGTTCGTTTTCCTGTGCTTTAATAATGGTTGATGCAAGTCTGTGTTTATGTTTTAATTGCTGACTGAAATATTCGGATTGCAGGTTTCGCAGCTGTGTAATATTCTGTATTTCGCCAATCAGTCGTTCCAGCTTTCCTTCTTCATTGCGAATTAAAAACAGGGTGCTCATGACCGTGTAATAGTTGTTATCCGTGCCCAGTAATTTAAATTCGGTTGTAAGTGTACTGTTTGTTGAGGCAACAGCGGCTTCGTATTCTGCCTGTATACGTTGCCGGTCGTTTGCATGTATACGTTGCAGAAAAGTTGTGAGAAAGTCCAGTTGTTTTTTGTCGGGAGTTGGGTAAAAGAAATTCATTTTCTCATTCATCAGCAATTCACCTGTAAGAATGTTGTAATCAATAATGCCACCCGGATTAGCATTGTTTAGTGCATGTATTTTTTGTTCGAGCGAAAATTTTTGTTGTTCTTTCTTTTGTATACGTTGTGAGAGCGCATAGGTAATAAAAAAAATCAGCATGCCGGATAGTACAACAAAGGCAATTCCTTTTTTATTCTGCAGCTGGTTAAAGAGTTCGCTGTTGTTACGTGCAATCTGCATCACCATGGTATCGCTCAGTAAAATCCAGGCGATGCCCGCAAGTAAGTAAACAGCCGTTAATATAATCGCCAGTCTCAAATGAGGTTTGATCTTTGTTACATTGGTAAGCTGTTTGATACGATGCATAACAATTTGATTGAATGTAAAAATAGAAACGGCAATTTTTGTTCTTTATGAGAATTGTCCGCTACTTGCCTGACGAAAGTCATACAACGGCTGCTGTTTGTCTGTTGCAGATAAATGTACGACGGTAAATAACGGACTTCCATACATGTGGATATAAAAAAAAGCATCCGGGAACAGGATGCTTTTTTTAGTATGAATTGACTGATTGATTAATCTAAACCACCTCTGCGAGTAGGTTTGGTTTGTGCAGGCCACTTGCCGGGTTCGCCGGTACGTGGGTTGGCAGGTAATACAATCCGCTCACGGGATGTTTTGTTTTCATCTTCGCAAGCCATGTAAATAAGAATAGCTGTAAGAATAGCATTACTCTGTACATCATCAAACACAATCTTATCGTAGGTGTCACGGTTTGTATGCCAGGTATAGTTACCGTAACTCCAGCTGTTAGAGCTTAAAGAAAATGCCGGAACACCTGCTGCTACAAACGATGCATAATCCGATCCGCCGCCACCAGGGTTGCCGGGGAATCTTGTTTCAATCTGCGAACGGATATGATTGGGTACACGTGCCAGCCAACGGCCAATATAATCGTAGGCATGCAGAAAACCCTGACCTGAAATATTTACAACACGACCGGTTCCGTTATCCTGGTTAAACAAGGCTTGTATGTTAGGAATAATTTCCGGATGATCTTCTACAAATGCACGAGAGCCATTTAATCCCTGTTCTTCGCTTCCCCAATGCCCAACTAAAATGGTACGTTTGGGATTTGGATAAACGAGTTTCAGAATACGCATTGCTTCCATCATCACCAATGTACCGGTACCGTTATCAGTAGCACCAGTGCCACCATCCCATGAATCGAAGTGTGCAGAAAGCATCACGTATTCGTTGGGCTTTTCGGTTCCTTTTATTTCTGCAACAGTATTGTAGGTGGGTACTACACCGTTTTCTTTTGAATCGGCACGCACACTTATTTTTGGTGCATTGCCTGCTTCAGTTAAACGATACAGTAAACCATAATCTTCAAGTGCTACATCAATGGTGGGTACTTTTTTTGTGTAAGCACTGAAAATTTTATTTACACCAAAACCGCTCGACCAGTTGCTCATGATGATACCAACCGCCCCTGCATTTTCTAGTGCAACAGGTAATGTTCTGGCAGTATAACCTGTTTTGCTGATGCGTTTGCGCCAGGCTTCGGTTAATGCTGCCCGTTCTTTCTTCATTTTTTCAAACGATTCTTTTGTAGCAAACTCTTCCCAGTTATAATCAGGACGGCCAGTAGGTTGGTTCATCGAGATCAGTACAAATTTTCCTTTTACTGTCGGCAACCATTTTTGAAATGCAATCGAATCTTCCAGGTCAGGAATCATCACTACATCGCCGGTAACTGTTTTGCCATTTGTACTCGGGCTCCATGCAAGCTGCATACCTTCTAATGTTTTTACACGGGGTAAAATCATGTCAATATGTGTAACACCACGTTGCCATCCACGCCATTCGCCCCATTTTTCGTTACGGGCAGTAATACCCCAGCCGGTATATTTTGCAACAGCCCAATCGTGTGCCTGCTGCATTTGCGGGCTACCCACTAAACGAGGACCGATGCCATCCATCAGTTCCTGTCCTAATTTTTGTAATTGCGAATTGCCGGTAGCCTCTTTAATAATGCGGCTTACCATTACAGAGTCTTTATGCTGTGCAACAGCTGTTGTACCCAGCAGGAGCAAAGCAAGGAATAATCGAATCATGTTGATGCGTTAAAGTTTAGTAATGAATGAACCGAAAGTAAGGAATGATTGGTGAAGCCGCATCGTCTTCACAGGCAGAATGTGATGAGTGGAAAGCAGGGTTGATTAATTAATCCGCCACCATAATTTTTTGCTGCACTGTAGCTCCGGCAGATGTAATACGCAGTATATAAATTCCTCTTTCCCATGTATTGTTTCCGCTTACAGAAAGGTAGTTGTTACCTTTTGAGAGGAGTTGTTGCTGTGTGTATACTACTGCTCCTGATGTATGAATAAGTTGTACAACAGCAGCTGTGTTGTCGGGGGCAGTAATGTATAACTGCATGCGGTTGTTGGTAACGGGGTTGGGATTTACACGTACCTGCAATGCAGCTTTGATTGTACGCTTAACAGATGCTACTTCGCTGTAACTGCTGTTGCCGTTACGGTCTGTTACACGCAGGCGATAATAAATGATTTGCTGGCCAATATTGATTAATGGATCGGTGTAAGTATAATCTGCTGTTTCTACACCTGCCTGTACTGCTGTTTTATAAACAGGGTAGAAGTTCGAGCCGTTTAAACTACGTTCGATATCGATATGCTGAACATTGGTATTGCCGGTAATACGCCAGTTTAAAAAACTGTTACCCTGTTCTTCTTTTGCAGTAAATGATACAAGCTTCGAAGAAAGAATTGTACAGTTGTTTACTGAGTTTACCACAACTGTATCCCTGCCATTTTCGCCGCAACCACTTAATAACTCCTGTATAACAATGTATGTTCCGGGTTGATCAACTACTATCGAAGTGCCTGAAGCAGATCCCGCAATATTTCCATTTGGTGTAATCCAATAATAAGTAGAGGTTGATAAAGGATTTAATACCCGAAGATTACTGATTACTTGTCCGGGGCACATGATGGGAAAATCAGCTATCGCATCTACAGAAGCCACAGAGCGGAAACGGAAAGGGCTTACAAAGTCTGTTATACTGGAAGTAAAGGAAGTAGAGGTTCTTGTTTTAACCAATACTTTTCCGAAGGCAAGGTTACACATGGAGCCATTGGTAAAAGTCATTGGGTCGAGACCAAGTCTTGATAAGTTTACGGAGAACTCCATAAACTGAACCGGATCGTATGCTGTAACAGGGTTATTGCTTGAGTTGAAATTGCCAAAGGGCCCCGACCATGTAGATACAGAATTTTGTAAACCTTGGTAAAAATTACCCCCGGCTTTAGGAACAATACCTGCATAGCCATACGTCGCATTGGCACCATTTCCATCAAAAGTGCCGGTCCAGCTGAAAGCTTGTGGAGTAACAGTTGTTAAAGCTGTTTTTTCAACCCATATTCTTGCTTCAATAAAGTTTAAACCTGCATTGCCATATTCGGCCGTAAAAATGATGTCACCCAGTTGTGTAATTGATCCTGCGCCATTGAACCTCCAGGTAGAGTGGCCAAAGTCGGGGCCAAAGTTGGTAAATAATCCAGTACTCTTGTTATAAGTAATATCGGTTTGGTATAACTCAAAATCGAAATAACGATCGCCGGTTGTACCAAGTATACCAACACCTCCAAAAAAGAACAATGAATCTGTTGGATTGGTGCCATCTCTTCTTACATGAAGGTATACTTCTGTAATATCATTTTTTGAGAGAACGGGTGATACGACTGAAGACCATTGTTGCGGACTCATACCGTTTTTTAAACCACCGGCAAAGCCGGTTGAATCGGTACCACGAAAATCCCGTACATATGATGCATCGTAATAAATGCGGCCATTGATTGTACTGAGCAGTGGATAGCGCATGCCTCTTGCAAAGGCAGTATTTTTTGTTGCTGGATTGGAAGTATAGCCGCTAAAGATAGAAGCAGCACCGGTGGTATCAATTACAGATACACCGCTTCCTGAAGCACCATTGCTGAACCAATCATCGTTGCCAGGTAATAAAAGAAGGTTGAAGAAATTACTTCTAAGATCTGCATCCAAACCGAAGTTTGCCCGCACCATCGGCGAGGTGATCTGCGCTGAAAGGAATACAGGCAGCAGAAGAACAATATACATTGCTAACTTCTTCAAAGGGTTTGGATTTTCGTATAGTATAAAGGTACAGCGGGTTTTTACCAGGTTCTATTTCGAGGGAGCCTATTTCTGACTCTTAAGTGTTTGTCTTTAGTAGATGTACGATCTTTCTGCAGTGTCTGTACGTGCATTTATTGCAGGCGTTTGTTCAGGATTGATTGAAGGATTCTGTGCGCATGCTCTCTTGAATTTTCAATAAATAACCGTGAAGTATTCATGCCGCCACAGATAACACCGGCAAGATATATACCCGGCACATTTGTTTCGTGTGTTTCTTCGTTGTACTCTGGCTTGCGTACATCATCATTTGATAAGTTGATGCCGATCTTTTCTAAAAATGATAAGTTGGGCTGGTAACCGGTTGCTGCAATCACCCAATCGTTGGCAATTGTTTTGTTGCCTTCGGGTGTTTTAATTAATACTTCCTGTTCTTTTATTTCAACAATGGTTGATTCGTAATATGCTTTGATGGAACCTTCTGCAATACGGTTCACAACATCCGGACGTACCCAATACTTTACCCGTTCGCCAACTTCTTTTTCACGGATCACCATGGTTACATCGGCGCCTTTACGCCAGGTTTCCAATGCGGCATCTACTGCCGAATTATTTGCACCTACCACTACTACTTTTTGAAAAGCATAGAAGTGTGGGTCTTTATAATAATGGGTAACTTTTGGTAAGTCTTCGCCTTTTACATTCAGCAGGTAGGGGATATCATAAAAACCGGAAGCAATGATAACATGATCGGCTGTATAATTTTGTTTGGTTGTTTGAAGCGTGAATGTGTTTGCAGTGCGTTCAACACTGTTTACTTCTTCAAATAAATGGATGTTGAGTTTATAGGCAACAGTAACTCTTCTGTAATATTCCAGCGCTTCGGCTCTTGTTGGTTTCGGGTTGACCGAAACAAACGGTACATCACCAATTTCCAATCGCTCGGAGGTGGAGAAGAAGGTCATGTTTGCGGGATAGTTATACAACGAATTCACTAAACAACCTTTTTCCAGAATAACATACGACAGACCTGCTTTTTTTGCTTCAATACCACAAGCCAAACCAATGGGGCCGCCGCCGATGATGATGATGGAGTAATGTGTTGTTTGCATAATGGGCAAAGATAGGGAGGGAACAGCAGGAGTGCTATACCTCTGCGCTCTCTACATCACAGCATGAATTTATAACACGCAGACATAGAAAAGAAATAAGTGGCGCTGACAACTATAAACCACAAATCAAAAACTATAAACTTTTCGCTTCTCTTCTGCTACCGCTGTACAGCTCATATTCCAGCAATCGACAATCAATGGTGCTGTTATAAAACTCTATTCTGCGTTTTGCTTTCAGACCGATTTTTTTTGCCAGCTCCATATTGCCGGTAAAGATGTATCCATAATAACCACCGCATTGCTGTTTCATAAAATCGCCGATGCGTGCATAGGTTGCTTCCAGTTCTTTAATGTCGCCCAGTCGTTCACCATATTCAGGATTGATCATCATCACACCTTTTGCGTTCTGCGGTACTTCAGTTTTTGCAAAATCACAAACTGCAAACTCGATGAACTTTTGCACACCGGCAGCAACCGCATTCTTCTTTGCATTTTCAATGGCTTTGGGATTATAATCAGTCGCAATAATTTTTAATCCCGGCACATCAACAATTTGTTCTTCGAGTAATGCATCTTCTTTGTGATACACTGCTTCATCATAACCCTGCACATGCATGAATGCATAGTTGGTGCGGTACAAGCCTGGTCGTCGGTTGGTAGCAATCAATGCTGCTTCAATGGCCAATGTGCCCGAGCCACACATGGGGTTGATGAATGGAGAAACACGATCCCACACTGTTGCATAAATAGTGGCTGCTGCCAAACCTTCCAGCATGGGTGCAAGTCCGGGTATTTTTCTGTAGCCATGTCTTGCCAATGAATCACCCGACGTATCAACAAATACTTCTGCATCTTCATTCTTCCAGAACAGGTGAATCACAGTGCCTGTCAATTCAGCACCTGTTGACGGACGGGTGCCACGCTTCTCTCTTATCCGGTCAACAATAGCATCCTTTACCCGCAGGTTGGCAAACATGCTGTTGTTGATAGTGGGATTGTTCACATTGCTCGTCACAGAAAAATAACCGGGGGTCGGTAGAATATTTTCCCATTGAAAATTCTTCAATGCATTGTAAATATCATCGCCATCCTGTGCAGTAAATTGTTTTAAACTGTACAATACCTGGCTGGCGCAACGCAGATTCAAATTCAGTTTAATACAATCGTTAATGGTGCCGGTTAATTTTACACCTGTGATAAAAGTTTCATCGATTGTAAAGCCCAACTCCTGCACTTCTTTTTCAAGATAAGAGGCAATGCGCTTGTGGCAGGTAATGATGATGGAGGAGGGGGTAGTAAATAAATTCATATTGAATAAGGTTTAGGGTAGAAGCTGTAAGGTATAAGGAAGGCAATGCATCGTTTTGAACCTGTATTGCCCTGAGCCCTATGCCTTACGCCTTATGCCTATTTCGCTACGGCAATTTTCACTTTCTTACCTTTTATTTTTTCGTCTTTGATAAGGTTAAGCGTATGGTTCGCTTTTATTTTCTTAATGGCAACAAAAGCAAAAAAATCTTTTACTTCAATTAAGCCAATGTCTTCCTTTTTAAGCTCGCCCTTGTTGCTGAGGAAACCAACAATGTCAATTTTATTTACTTTATCTTTTTTACCGGCAGCAATAAACAAAGTTGTCCATTTTGGTTTTTCCGGTATCTCTGCTTTTTCGGGCAATGTAATTTCTGCTGCATCGGCAGGAATATAAGCCGGCTTTGTTTCATCCGGACCAAGAATCACAATAGCCGTACCACTTGCTTCCATACGGGCTGTACGTCCGTTGCGGTGTGTAAACGCATCTTCGGTATGTGGTAAATGGTAGTGGATAATGTAACGGATGTTGGCAATATCCAAACCACGTGCAGCCAGATCGGTTGTTACCAATACATTCGATGTGCCGTTACGGAATTTGCATAGTGCGGCATCACGGTCACGCTGTTCCATGGCACCATGATAAAACACATTCACAATATCACGTTCTTTTAATAACGCACTGGTACGTTCCACAGCTTCCCGATGGTTGCAGAACACAATGGTAGAACGGTTGCCCAGCATACAGATTAACCGGAACAGTGTTTCAATTTTATCCTTCTCTTCGCTGTGTAGTGTTTGAATAGCAAGACCAATATCATTGTCTTCTTTACTGCCAAGGAAATCGATGGTATGCGGTTCCTGCAAACCAACAAAAGAAGGAATCTCATCCATTTTTGTTGCTGATGTAAGCATGCGTTGTTCAATGTTGGATAATGAACCAATAATGAACGACATCTCTTCCTGAAATCCTAATTCGAGCGATTTATCAAACTCATCCAGCACCAATGTTTTAATAGTAGAAGTGTTGATGTTTTCTCTGCGGATATGATCGGCCAGTCGACCGGGTGTGCCAATTAACAGCGCAGGAGCCTGTATTAAATTGTTTTCTTCAATTTCCCGTTTGTGTCCGCCATAGCAACAGGTAACTTTTAAATTAAGTTGTAAACTTTTAAATACCGTTTCAATTTGCACGGCCAGCTCACGTGAAGGCACAATAATGAGGGCTGTTGTGGTAGTTGGGTTTTGTCGTAATTGCTCTACTAATGGCAGCAGAAAGGCCAGTGTTTTACCACTGCCTGTGGCCGAAAATAAAATCAGGTCTTTGTGTATGGCTGAGGCTTCCAAAGCAGCTTCCTGCATTGGATTGAGCGCTTTAATGTTGAGATTGCTGAGCGCATCTGTAAGCCAGCCGGGTTGTTGTTGCATAACGGCGAAGGTAGGCAATTGTAAGGAGTGAAGAGATGTGCCCGGGAAGTTCGGTTGAATTGAATGTTACAGTAGGGCCTGCAGCTGATTTTTTGAATGCAAACGATACAATTTGTAAGATGATTTAACCGTTATATGCGGGCTCCATTAAACTTCATGTTTTTTCGGCTGTCAATGAATCCAAACCATAAGAAACCATTCATGATGAAATCACTCTATTCCCTGTTATTTTTACTGATCGCCTTTTCCGGATGTAAAAAAAATAATACGCCGGCTACAGGCATGTATTTCCCCTCTACATCCGATAATACCTGGCAAACAAAATCAGCTGCAGAGCTTGGCTGGAATCAAAGTGCCATTCAACCTTTAAAAGACTTTCTTAGTCAAAAGAATTCCAAATCATTTATGATTCTGGTTGATGGACGTATTGTAATGGAGGAATATTTTAACGGCCACAGTGCATCTGCAACGTGGCAATGGAACAGTGCAGGCAAAACGTTGGTAACAGCAGCCGTTGGCATTGCGCAACAGGAAGGATTGTTAAACATTAATAACCGGGTATCGCAGTATATTGGTGCAGGATGGACCAGTGCTCCTTTGTTGAAAGAAAACCTAATTACTGTACGGCATTTGCTGACGATGTCATCTGGTCTTAACGATAGTAACAATCTCGTTATTCGCCCTAATCTTTCTTATATGGCAGATGCAGGTACAAGATGGTCGTACCACAATGTGTTTCAGAAATTAATTGATGTTACGTCTGCTGCCAGCAGTAAAAGTTTTGATGCCTTTTTCCAGGAAAAGCTAAAAGCGAAAATTGGAATGGAAGGTTACTGGAATTACGGAACAATTTTTACCATTTATCATAGTAATACCAGAAGCATGGCACGTTTTGGATTACTGGCGCTGAATAAAGGCAAGTGGAATAATGAACAGGTGATCAGCGAGGCTTACTTTAATGAAAGCACAAATACATCGCAAAATATGAATCCATCGTATGGTTATTTGTGGTGGCTCAATGGTAAAGCAAATTTTATGGTGCCGGGTGGTCAAACAGTTTATCCAGGTACGTTAGTGCCCAATGCACCGGCAGATATGTTTGCTGCAATGGGAGCCGAAGATCAACGCATTTATGTAATTCCCTCAAAGAAAATGGTTGTTGTAAGAATGGGCGATGCTTCCGATCCCTCCAATCCAAGTTTTGCTCTTTCCGGTTTTGATAACGAACTCTGGAAAAAAATTAATGCAGTTATTAATTAATCCAGCTTGGTAAATCGGACTGGTTTACATGTGCACACGATTTAAGATTGTGTGCACTTTTTATTTGCAAACACGGAATGCTTGTTTTGTTAGGTTGGTTTATCTGTTTCAGGTTGTTCAATAATTTCTGCTCATCTTCGTGTTTTCTTTTAATTGAAATTTAACGGCATGCGCATCAACGATTTTTTAACGAAACTCCGTACACAACCCGACACTGTTTTATTTACCGATACAATGGCTGTAATAGATGCCAATTACGTTTTTACACCTACCCGTTTCAGTAACGGTGCTGCAGTAAATGAAGCAGGCACCAACTCTGGTTCGTGCAAATTGTTTGCCTTTGCTCAATTGCAGCAGTTCAGTAAAGAGGAAACACTGGCCTGCTTTGGCGATTACTATCGTGTAGATGTGTTGCAACATCCCGAAGCAACCAATCACGCCAACATCCGCAATTTCATGGTTACTGGTTGGGAAGGCATCCGTTTTGATGCTGAAGCCCTTCAACCCAAGTAAGCGCAAATACCTAGTTATCGGGATTTTCTTTTTCTTCATAAAAAAAGCCTTTTCTTTTTTTGGAGCGTTCATTGTTTCTTTTAACTTTGTAATTCAAAGTACTTTTCAAATTAATCGTTTATCAATCTTTAACTCCGATCTTATCATGACAGCTCAAAAAAATGTATTTAAACAGCCTGTTCATTGGCCGTCTTTACTACGGCCGGTATTGATCGGCGCAGGTATAGCCCTGGTACTGATCATTGTTTTTCTTTCAGGTGTTGATCAACCAAAACCGGAGTGGCCAAAATTTTGGCAGCTGAAGCCATTAATTGTGGTAACGTTGGCCGGTGCGGCAGGTGGTGCATTTTATTATATCATGGGGCCCATGCGTTATAAAGGAGGCTGGCAAAAAATAGTAGCCATCATTGTATGTCTTATTGTGTATGTAATTGGTTTATGGCTTGGAACTGTGTTGGGACTCAACGGTACTTTATGGAATTAATGCTTTAATAAATGAATTCATTCATAGCCCGGCTTGTATTAGTGCAAACCGGGCTTTTTGTTTACCCATACTGTTCCTGTGTTTGTAATAGGTTTCAATTTTATTTTCGATGCAAGAGGCATTGTCGTATAACATTTGCTTACTTCTTTTTTTTATTCAATTCCTTTTGAATGTTCAAGTAGAATTAACTGGAGGATCGGTTTATCATCACCAGCTTATATACCCAAGTTTAAGTAGGTTCTTTTTTACAGTGGTTTTCCTTTCACCGTTAGCATTTTCTGGCCTGTTTCTTGAAATCAATAAGCTGATTATTTGTAACGAAACGGCAGATGTTGTATAAAATAAGCTGCATAATAAACTATGTACTTGTGTATCGCTACAATCACATTGCGCCATGAAACACACATTATTGTCATATGGCTTTCTTATCGTTTCAATTATCGGCTTATCGGCCTGTAAGGGCTGTTTTAAAAACAGGATGGCCGAAATGCCTGAACCGCTTACAGAAATTAAAACAGTTGACATGGCGGTTTCCACCATTAATATTCCTGTGTTTTACGAAGTGAAAAATTTTGAAGAGTGGATGAACCGGAAAATTACCGGCCAGTTTTTAGAGACAACCGTATATCCTTCATCAAATAAAAAAGAAGAGGTAAAGCTTATTTTTTTTAAAAGTGATCCCATCCGTATCAGTATATCAGGTAATCAGCTGTTATGCAATTTACCCTTGCATGTTACCGGTGAAATCAGGAAGAGCAGGTTTGGTCAAGTAATTACCAATGGCTTTAAAACCATCGAAGCGCAACTGAACATGCAATTAGCAACAACAGTTGCGTTGGACAGCCAGTGGAATATTCTTTCAAAATTTAAAATCAAAAAAATTGAATGGATCAAAGAACCGGTACTGCAGTTAGGACCTGTTAAACAAAACCTTGAAAGGAAAGTAACAAAGTGGCTGGATGAAAATGCACATACACTTACGCAGCTGCTGGATACAGAAATCAATGAATCGGTATCGCTTGCCCCTGTGATTGGTAAAATTTGGAACGACCTGCAGAAACCTTTACTCATCCATCGGAAAGAACCCATGGCCTGGATGAAGTTTACTTGTAACAGCATCGAAGGAAAAATAGACTTACAGGCCGGTGCTATTGTTTGTTATACCAGTGTCCGGGCTAAAATGATGATGGTGGCAGATACAACGAAACTTAATCCGCCTGCGAAGCTGCCGGTATTTCAACCTTTGCGGTACGTGTCGCCAACATCAGAATTATATCTCTATGCTTTTGCATCTTTCAATGAAATAAATGAAGAGCTGAACAAATTGCTCAAAGGAAAATCTTTTTCAGCCAAAGGATACAATGTATCTGTAAACAGTATACGGGCTTATGGATCTCAAGGCGGCCTCTCTGTGGAAATATTGATCGGTAAAGACATCACTGGTAAAATGCTGGCAAGCGGAAAGCCTGTATTTGATGCTGCTACACAAACCATCCGTATTCAGAATTTTGAGTATGCCATCGCATCAAATAACACACTGGTAAATGCAGGAGAGGAGTGGTTGCATCAAAACATACGGGATACAATTGACTCAAAATTATCGCTCAACCTCGATTCGTTTATTTTGAGTGTACCTCCATTGGTTGAAGCTGCAATTGCAAAAGGTAAAGCCGGTAAATTGGTTGCTGTCCATGTCGATCATTTGTTTGTAAAGGATTGTGAAATCATCGTAGCCAAGGAACAGATGTATTTTAAAATTCATGCCGGCGCTGTTGCTGGTGTTGAAGTAAAGAAGATCAAAACAGGTAGAAAACTGCGAATAAAGAGAGCGCCTGATGTAAGCCGAAGCCGTAGATAGCAAGAGGTAATTGATGATGCGAACTTTTTATACTTACAATCGTTAACTTCGCAATCTCAAATGCTATACGCTATATGAAAGAAGTATATGTTATCTCCGCCGTTCGTACACCTATGGGTAGTTTCGGCGGCAGTTTAAAAAATTTAACCGCTACACAGTTAGGAGCCGTTGCTATTAAAGGCGCTTTGCAAAAAGCAGGTGTAGATGCAACTAAAGTGCAGGATGTATTAATGGGCTGTGTTATACAAGCCAATCTTGGCCAAGCACCTGCAAGACAGGCCGCAAAATTTGCCGGCTTACCAAACGAAGTAAATTGTACAACCGTAAATAAAGTTTGCGCCAGTGGTATGAAGGCGATTGCACAGGCTGCACAAAGCATTATGCTGGGCGATGCAGATGTTGTAATTGCAGGTGGCATGGAAAGCATGAGCAATGTGCCGTTTTATGTTGATAGTATGCGTTGGGGCAACAAGTATGGCAACACAAGTTTTATTGATGGCTTGGCAAAAGATGGTTTAACGGATGTATACGATGGAAAAGCCATGGGTAATGCCGCTGAGTTATGTGCAAAGGAATGTGGCATCAGCAGAGAAGAGCAGGATGCGTTTGCTATTGAAAGTTACAAACGTTCACAGGCAGCGTGGGAAAAAGGCTTGTTCGATAACGAAATTGTTCCTGTTGAAATTCCGCAACGAAAAGGTGATCCGGTAGTATTTGCAAAAGATGAAGAACCCTACAATGTTAAGTTTGATAAAATACCAACACTCAATCCCGCTTTTATCAAAGACGGAACAGTCACTGCTGCTAATGCAAGTACGATGAACGATGGGGCAGCTGCCTTACTGTTAATGAGCAAAGAAAAAGCAGAAGAGTTGGGATTAAAACCCATTGCAAAAATTAAATCATATGCCGATGCCGAGCAGGCGCCTGAATGGTTTACCACTACACCGGCATTAGCAGTTCCGAAAGCTGTTGCTAAAGCAGGTTTGCAAATGAGCGACATTGCTTACTGGGAACTGAATGAAGCATTTGCTGTGGTTGGTATTGAAAACAGCAAGCGGATGCAACTCGATCCGGCGAAAGTAAATGTACATGGTGGTGCAGTTTCATTGGGACATCCCTTGGGTGCAAGTGGTGCACGCATTATTGTTACACTCATCAATGTACTCAAAGCAAATAATGCCAAATATGGTGCGGCGGGAATTTGCAATGGTGGTGGTGGTGCAAGTGCAATGGTAATAGAGAATTGCTAACAGCATGGCTTGCTCCTGTATCTGATGATTTAAAAACAGTTCAGCTGATTAAAAATAGAAAACAGAAACCCTCTCCTGTATTGGAGAGGGTTTCTGCTTTCTGTGCACCTGATGGATTACAGGCTGTTTTTTTCTTTTGATACATTAATTACCCATAACCACCTTTACAATTCTGTAAACAACTCTTGCGCTTTCATGCGTTCTCAGTTTACTGAACATTTCAAGATTATCGGGGAAAACAGTTGCAGGATCCCAGTTTGTAAGTAATGCTTCCTGTAAAGTGCGGTACAGATCGTACGAAACACTGTTGAATTTTACATCGCCACCGGTAGGTGATAATAAAATAGCATTACCCCAGGCTACCTGTTGCGTTTGCTTTTTATCCATACATGTTTGCAGAAAAGGTTTCCAGATTGTTTTTTCTGCCTGTATAAAACTACCGGCATCGTTCGATTGATGATAGTTCATTACAAGATAGTTGAAGTCTTTTGCCGGGTTTGCATCTTTTGCCTGTGCCCAATCTTCATCGTGAAAAAAGAGATGACTGGTTACAGTTGAAAACGAACCTGTTTCCATTTGGCTGTAGGGTACACCCGGAAACAGTTTCGAAATATCAAACACATTGCTTGCCCATGCAGAATCGATATTGGGAAACGTGTTTACGAATAAGAAATTAGAAGAGTTGGGTAAATCGTAACCGCCAACTTTTTCCAGCAATGCCCAGAAGTTCATCTTTTTTGCATCGATGGCTTTTTGTGCAACTTTGCTCCAGTAAGTTGTTTCACGTTTAATAAATTCATCCACTTTATTAGCCGGTACATGACGGTATTGGTAGGAAGTAACCTGTGCCTGTTGGTTCAAGGGCAGCAAACATGCGAGTAAAAATAAACTGCAGATTATTTTTCTATAATGGAGAATCGTTGATTTCATAATGTTGAGTTTTTGATGAAGTGGATAATAGAAGAACAAGGGTTAAATTATTTTGAACTGAGGTCTGCACGAAAATTCAGCAGCTCGTTCCAGCGGCTCTCAAATGTTTCTGCATAGTCTTTTAAATAATATTCCCATGCACCCTGTCCATGAACTTCATTATACCGTTCGGCCATTGGTTTACGAAAACCGGGCGACAATTCTTTTAATCCTTGTTTTAATCGGGTTACTGTTACAATTTGGGGAGGCCCCGACAGGCTTACGTTATAAACAGCAACACTTTCGTTACCGGCAACCCAAACCTTCTTTAATTTCTTTACCAGGTCTGTAGCTTTATTCGTCATTCCGGGTTTTACATACATGTGATTGATGATAATCTTATCGCTGTAATCGGTAATGGCAACGTTACTCAACTCTGTATTGTAAACGGAGTAGCCGGTAGTACCTCGGTCGAGTGTAAGTGGGGCTACGTTTTTAGCCCAATCAGCTGTATGTTCTGTGCTGATGTCGCCACGTTTATCCATCTGTTCCCAGCTAAGCGGCCCTTCGGTTACATGATAGCCTCCGGCATCCGGTCCGCTTTCAATGTAAAAGACTCGCCATTTCCAGTCGCCGGTGTGATACTTTTGGGCATGTGTAGCCAATGCTTTTTCAAATTCCAGTAGCTTGTCGGTTTTGGGAAACACTCTGAATGTACTAACGACGTTGTTTTGGCTTATTCCGATTATAGGAACAAGCAGGCAGAGAAGAAAAATCTTTCTCATGTTGTTTTGGTTTAAAATGTGAAAAAAGGCTAAGGTGGAGTTGAGATAGGATGGGAGTAATAGAAAGGTAGAAAAGATTATTACCAAATCAAAGCAAAAAGATTTACATTCTTTTCTAAGCTAAAGCAACTAACGGTAAAGGGTATGGCTAAATCAAAATGTATGATTAATCTTTTCTTGCTACACACATCCAGTCCCAGGGATAAGGTTCTTGCAGCCATTTGGGCGGATTATGAAATTCTGTTTTCCAGGTATAATTTATTTTTTCAATACGATCTACGGTAAAGCCTTCAAGCTTCAGCAGTAATTCCAGCTCTTCTTTCAAATAGTGTTTGGTGGGTACATTGTCGATATCGGTTACACCCTGCCTGATGTTTTTTGCCAAAGCATAGGCTTTTTCAACCGATTCAATTTTTTCTTTGTTCTCATCATCTACATTCCATCGGTTGGCAATAATGTTGGCGTATAATTTTGATTCAAGCGATGGTACTACAAGTATAAGCGAGCCTCCTTTGTTTAAGCAGAGATCGAGCGATTGAAAAAAGTTGATGCGCTTTTTTAAGTTGTCGGTTAAAATAGCATTGATGCAGATTGCAACATCGCAGGGCGTTACGGTTAAGGAGTAGGCACTCATATCCATCCGCTGATAGTCTACATTCGGGTAGTCTTTGCATTTTTCTTTTGCAATATCAAGATTAATGGCCGAGATATCGGTTGCTACAACATGTTTAAAGGCCGTTGCCAGTAAGGGAATCCATTTGCCAATGGCACAACCGATGTCCATTACTGTTTTTTCTTTCGATGCTACTTCTTCAATAGCACCCACAATTTTTCCGCTTTTATCGTTTTGCAGTACATCAAAAATTTCTTCGTTATAGTTTGGCGCAATGCGTTCCCAATAATGTCTGTCCATAGTTAAACCAAATGAGCTGCTTAAAGATAATTTTTTCTGCATTGCAAAAACATTTCAGGAAATTTATCTTTCTTAAAACAGATCAATGATGGAGAAAACTAAAATAACAGTGAAGCGTGCAACTGTTACAGATGCGGCTTTAATTGCCGATCTCAGCCGTACTACGTTTTACCAGGCCTTTGCAAAAGATAATACCGAAAGCGATATGGAGCTGTTTATGAATGAGCAGTTTACCAAAGAACGTTTAATGCAGGAAGTAGAAGAAGGAGCCGGTATTTTTTTGTTGGCGTATGATGCAGATGAAGCGGTAGGTTATGCACGCATACGGGTTGATAATAAATTGAAGCACGAAGATGCAGTTGAAGTAGCACGCATTTATGCATTGGATAAAGCAATTGGTAAAGGAGTAGGGAAAGCGTTAATGGAAACCTGTTTACAAATTGCAAACGATATGCAGATGAAAGCTATATGGTTGGGTGTGTGGGAAAAGAACGAACGGGCAATTGCCTTTTACCGGAAATGGGGGTTTGAAAAATTCGGTGAGCACAAATTTCTGCTCGGCACCGATCTGCAAACAGATTGTTTAATGAAGAAGTTTCTCTGAAAACCAATGCTGTAGCGGCTTTTCAGAACTCTTTTTGAACAGACTGCAATGATTCCGCCCGGAAATCGTTATATTGTAGATTCTTTTCACACTAAAAAATCAAATTTCTATGAAACGCTTTGAAAAAACCATCCCAACCTACAGCCGTAAGGATGTTCCTTTCGCAGTTTTTATTGTATCCTTTTTACTGGTTGCAATTTTAACGGTCGTTGTAAAATACTGATTGTTCGATGATATTGGTTCACTTGTCCAAAAAAGCAAAGCCCCTTTAACAGGGGCTTTTTTCTTATCCTTTCTTTAAGATGATTTTTTGTCCTTCATCTTTTTTTATGACTTCGAAGTTGCCGGCTACTTCGTTGTATTGTGTGGCCGGTATAATATGTTTCAGCAGCTGCAGTTCTGTTGTAACCGTTAACTCGGTTTTACTTTCATTCAGCTCTATCTTATTTGTATAGTTCACAAAACCGTTCTTCACTTCTTTTGGTTGCGGCAGTGTTTCATGTACAAAGCCGGCCGGTAGTTTGTATACAATTTTATCTGTTTTAATATACGGGTAGTCGAGGAGGTAATCGAACATGCGTTTTTCCGTCGGCTTTATTGATTCATCATTTAATTTGTACTGGCGCAACGGGTAGAAATATTTGCTGCCTGCTTTAAAATCAAAATACTGGTTATACGCCAGTTTAATTTCTACCAAATGCCCGGCTGCAGAATCGCTGAGTATATTTACAATTAAATCGTTCGGTGCTTTAAAGCCAAATGCATCGGCAAGGCCTTTCTTCATCTGTTCTTTTGTTTGGCCATTTAAGTACGCATGTACATATTCCCAAAATTCGCCGGTAACATATACACGGCTGTTGAGGATGGCACTGCCATCATCAAACAATTCGGCAGTGGTTTCGGAGCGCCATTGATTATCGTTACAGTTGCTGGTTGGAGTTTTGGCTAATACACCACCTGCTTCTGTAATCAGTAACGCATTTCTGTTTTCTGTAAAAGTACCCAGTACACCGGCTATCGTTTGTTTACTGGTACACTCCAGCCACATCGTATCGTTCTTTAACGGCACGCAGAGAATTACGTGGTTAAACATGTTAGATGCAAACGAAGGATCTGCCGGGTATTGATTGCTGCCTGCATTAATCAGTGCCGGAAGCGATTTGATGCCAACAGCATTCAGTACATGCTTCATGTAGTGTGTAAGTCCTTTACAATCGCCGTATTTTTTTTGTTCGGCAAATGAAACAGGAAATGGTTTAAAACCACCAATACCAAACTGTATACTTACATACCGTAACTCGTTTTGCATGTAACGATACAGAATAGCTATTTTTTCTTTTTCTGTTTTTGCGTCTTTTACAAGCGATTGAAAGAAGGCAATCCGTTCGGGAGTAAAAGCGGTTTTCTCTTCGTAAAACGGATAACTCCATTTGCCAAATTCTTTCCAGTTTTCGAGCGAACCTGCATAACCATCGTAATTGAATTGCAACGGCGATACATCTACCCATGGCAGCGATACTTTAGCACCGTACGATTTGGCTTCTTTTGCCGGTACCGGTTTATTCGCAAGCTCCCATGTATATACTTTCTTGTCGCCTTCGGTACTTACTAACGGCTCGCCTTTAAAATTGTAAGCTTTATATTTAATAGGTATAGCCGATTTTACAACATAACGGCTTTTTTTAAACGATTCTGTTGTACTGCCAAAGAACCAGGAAGGGATGTCGATAAAACCATTACAGTCTAATTTGTATTCCACTTCAATGGTGCAGGGTGTACCGGGCACCGGAAAATCAAGTTGATAAACTTTGTCGTCCGATGCAAGTGTAATACCATCATATGCGCCTTCGAGTTTGAAATCTTTCTTATTGTACTTGTCTATTTCTATTCCAAGCTCGTTGTATACTTTTACTTTTATCTCGTCGAGTTTGCGGAGCTTATCTACACCAATACGTTGTACTGAGTGATGGAGTGCGGCCTTCGTTAATAAGGTTACGACCATGTGCGCTTTAATCGTCATCTTAGAGGGCGACTCAATTTCAATCACCTGTTCTTCCAGGTGATACACAGCATCAGCATCCTTCTTCAGACTATCCGGTAAAGAAAGTGATGAATAATTAAACAGGCTTTGTGCATGTGCGGCAGAACATGCACAGGCTAGCAGCAAACAGGTAATCAGTTTTCTCATGGTTTGGGTGTTGCTTTTTTCTTGAACACAATTTGTTCGTTTAAAATTTCGAAAAGCTTGGCATAAAATTCTTTAAAGAATGCATATTCATCGGCATAAAAAGTAGGACGTTTTATTTCCAGCGAATAACGCATTGCAACTGTGTTTTCTGTTTTGCTCACAAAGCGTTGCAGAATTACACTGGTGTCGGGCATAATCATTTTAATATTCTTGGGCAGCTCCTCCAGCTCAAGTCCGCTGGGGAAGCGGATGGTGGTGTACATATTAAAATACTGCGTATAGCCAAACTCAACATCTGTAAATCGCTTGTCCGAAATAAATTCATTCTTCTCCAGTTCCATTAAAAAATTAGGGGAGTAGAACATGTAATCGCCACTGCTCGTGAGGTTGCCACTGAACTGTACGGCATTGTCTAATGGTAATGTATCAATTTCTTTGTTCTTGTACTTTAATGAATCGAATTTAAAATCGGGGTGTGGGTTGTTGAAGTAATCGGCCATGTATTTTTTCTCTCCCTGGCGTAATGATTTCAGGCGCTCATCCTTTGCATAGTCGTATGCAAGAATATTTGCATTGCCGTTTAGTTTTCCATCGATTGAAATATCTCCCAATATGGAAACAACCAGTTTGAACCGATGCGTTATATCGCCCAAGTTAATAAATTGTGCCATTTGTTTATCTACCAGCAAGCCTTCTGTAAACTGCACGTCCCAAGGTATTTGTGTAACAGGATTGGTGTAGTTCGATGCATCAATGATGTGCGCTTTACCATTTACTTCCGTATAAACATACACATCGCTGAACTGGTAGAGGAAGGGGTAAGTGGTATTTATTTTTCCATTGTTACGGGTACTAACTAATACAGGGTATGTTTTAAAGCCGGCATCACGCAAAAGGCTGATGAGTAAAAGATTCAGATCGGCACTGTTGCCGCTGTGTTTGTCTACTGCATTTTTAATTCCTTCCTGCGCCCACATCGATGATTTGCCGTTCCAGGTTACTTCCCGTTTTACAAAATTGAGAATGGTGTTCAGTTGATCGATCGGTTCAGTTAATTTCTTTAACTCAGCAGGCAGCGTAGTGTTTTTATATACATTCTTTTTTATCTGCAAACCAAACGATTCTTCCTCCAGTAATGTCTCAACCAGCTTTTCCCAGGTAGATAAAAGTGGCTGACCGTTAACTGCACGTAACTGAAAGTCGATCCGCTGCAAATAATCCTTTGAACAACTCATGAAAGGTTCCCGATCAAGCCCCGGAATTTCCTGCATTACAAAACGCTTTACTCCCCGAATACCTTCTGTCGTTTCTTTTACCGGTAATGTCCGGCGAATAAGATAAGTGAATTCGAAAATGCTTGGAATTTCTACATTGTATTCGCTGTAACGAACGGGGTATGCACGTTGAAATTCCCAATCTTCAATTTCGTAGTAATTCCGTTTGCTGTGTTCGAAACGGTATTCAATAATACTGCCCACTTTTACATTTGGCATTGAGAACACCAGCATGTCATAGTTCTCATCAATTTTTTGCTGCATCACAGCTTTTTTTTCCAGTTTGGTTTCTTCTACTTCGCCGTTTGCATTAAGATTATAGGTGTAACCTTCTATTGCACGAATATTCTGCCGGTTACTTTTACTGTAAAATCCTAAACGCACATTGGCCAGTTCTAATGCTTTTTCGTTTAGAATTTTAATACGTACACGTTTGGTTGTTTCATTAATAAAATCGTTACCTGTTGCATAGTAACGAACCTCTGCCATGTCAATCAAATATTCAGCGTTCGATTCTTTATCGTAGCTGCATTCTTTTTTTGCAAATTCTTCTTTATCAATTTTTCCGAACGAAGGAACTTTTTGTGCTGATGATTGAGTGGAAAGGGTAATCAGCAACAGCATGACAATGATGCTTCTCATATTGATGTGTTTTTGTGGTATACAAGTATAAAACACAATTGTCAAATGCATAAACATCTGCATAAAAAAAGTTCCCTCTTATTCACAAAGAATAAGAGGGAACTCTTATGTTATTTTCAAACAATTAATACTGTTCTAAACCACTGAAGAAAAAGCTTCCTTCAATTTTTGCATTCTCATCACTATCACTTCCGTGTACTGCATTTTCACCAACAGATGTTGCATACATTTTACGAATAGTTCCTTCATCTGCTTTTGCAGGATCGGTTGCGCCAATAAGTGTGCGGAAATCGGCAACAGCATTGTCTTTTTCGAGTATAGCTGCGATAATAACACCACTGCTCATAAACTCAACCAGCTCGCCAAAGAAGGGGCGTTCTTTGTGTACAGCATAAAACTCACCTGCAGTTTCGGTAGTAAGTTTTGTTTGTTTCAATGCCACAACACGGAAACCTGCTTTAATAATTTTGTCTAAAATAGCGCCGGCATGACCGTTCTTCATGGCGTCGGGCTTGATCATTGTAAACGTACGATTGCTCATGTAATTTCCTTTTTGGGGCGCAAAGATAAGGAAGCCCGGCCAACGGGGAGCCGCTGATGGCCTTATAAATTCGGTAAAACAGGGTCTGCAGCTTAAAAATGGGAGCCCGGCAGCCAAAAACCAATTTCCCGTGGGCAAAATCCCAACCCTCGGCCATTTCCCCTACATTTGCAACCGCCTTTTATGCAAGCAATCAACGAATTATTTCCTTTACTGGACAAGCCGGCCAAGGTGGTGATTACCACGCACCAAAAGCCCGACCCCGATGCGATGGGTTCTTCGCTCGGTCTTTATCATTTACTGGTGCAGCTGGGCCACACCGTACAGGTTATTTCGCCCACCAACTGGGCGGCCTTTCTCGACTGGATGCCCGGTTGCGAAAAAGTACTCAACTACGAAATCACCATCGACAAGAGTAATACCATTATTAATAATGCCGACTGGATCTTTTGCCTGGACTTTAATGCCCTGAACCGTTTGAAGCGGATGGGGCAGGTAGTAGGCGATGCAAAAGCACAGCGGGTGCTTATCGATCATCACCGGGAGCCGCAAACCGAAGTGTTTGCCTACGGTGTAAGTGATGTTACGAAAAGCTCTACCAGCGAAATGGTGTACGATTTTATCGTCAACAGCGGCCATGCCGATAAGCTGAATATGGATATGATGGAATGTTTGTACGCCGGTGTTATTGGCGATACAGGCAGTTTCCGTTTTGCATCGGCTTCGGCAACGGTGTTTGAAATGGTGGCCGATTTTAAACGCAGAGGTTTGCAGCATACCGCTATTCATGAAAATATTTACGATAACTTCCTCGAAAACCGTTTCCGGTTTATCGGGCATGTGCTCACCAACCGGATGGAAGTAGACTATCAATTGAATACTGCACTGATTTGGGTAACCAAGCAGGATTTGCTGCGTTACCAGATAAAAACCGGTGATACTGAGGGCCTGGTAAATTACCCCTTGGGCATTCAGGGCATAAAACTGGCCTGTATTGTGATAGACAGGGACGAAAAAAGAAAATGGAGCTTCCGCAGCAAAGGAGACTTTGATTGCAATACATTTGCCCGGACTTATTTTAACGGGGGCGGCCATTTTAATGCAGCAGGCGGTGAAACCGACGATAGCTTAGATACCACCATCAAACAGTTTAAACAGGTTATCCAACTTTATAAAGAACAATTAGAAACGCTTTAAATACAAACAATGAAGACAATTCAATCAATTTTTACTGCCTTGTTGGCGGTTGTAATGCTGGCGGGTTGCGGCGGCGGCTCTTTCAAAAAAACGAAAGGTGGTTTGCTGTACAAGATTATTTCTGATGACAAAGGAAAGAAAATTGCAAACGGAAAATTTTTCGAACTCCAGTTTGGTGAAACAAAATACACAGGCAGCGGAAAAGATACACTCTTGTCTGATCCTGCGAATGTAATGAGTCAGATTGTTCCGCTCGATTCTTTACAATTACCTCCTGATTACTATGCGATCTTCAGCCAAATCAGAAAAGGCGATAGTATCATCATCCGTCAGTCTGCAGACAGTATTATTAAAACCAGCCAGGGTAACCTGCCTGCTTTCATTAAGAAAGGTGGTTTTATTGTAAGTACATTTAAAGTGTTAGATGTATTAGATACAAAAGAAGATGCGGAGAAAGCAAACATTGCTATTATGGAACGTGCAAGAACAAGAGATTCTGTACGTGCACTTGAGCAAATTAAAAAAGACGATAAAGTTATTGCTGAATTTTTAGCGAAAAACAAAATCACTGCAACAAAAACTGCATTGGGTGTTTATGTAGCTATTGAAAATCCCGGTACCGGTGCAAAACCAACTGCTGGTCAGCAAGTATCTGTTAAGTATACAGGTATGAATTTCGAAGGCACTAAGTTTGATTCAAATGTTGATACAAGCTTTGGTCACATCGATCCGTATTCTTTTGTAATTGGTCAGCAGGGTAGCATCCCCGGTTTTGAAGATGCTGTAAAACAACTTTCAAAAGGTGGTAAATTGAAAGCGTACATCCCATCTGCATTGGCATATGGCGCACAAGGTTCACCTCCCAGAATTAAAGCAAACGAAAGCTTGATTTTTGAAATTGAACTGTTAGATGTAACAACTCCGAAACCACAACAGCAGCCAACTGCACCAACCAACCCACAGGGTAATCAGTAAGTTTCACTTACTTCACATACAAAGCCGCAAACGAATTTCGTTTGCGGCTTTTTGTTTTAATAATGATTGAAAAAATCAGGCGTTGCGGTATGCTGTAAACAAACGGATGGCTTCTGCCGCTTCTTTTACATCGTGTACACGTAATATATTAGCTCCTTTTGTTAAGGCAATGCTGTTAAGTACGGTTGTGCCGTTGAGTGCTTCATCTGCAGTAATCTGTAACGTACGCCAAATGGTCGATTTACGGCTGAGGCCCGCAAGTACAGGCATCTTAAAAATCTGCAGTGCTTCCATCTGCTTCAGCAATTGAAAATTATGCGTAATGGTTTTACCAAAACCAAAGCCGGGATCGAGAATCACATCAACAATGCCTGCTTCTTTGCATTGAGCTGTTTTACGAATAAAATAATCCACTACTTCTTTTGCAATGTTTTCGTAGTGCGGATTCTGTTGCATGGTATCGGGGTTGCCCTGCATATGCATAGCAATAAACGGCACATGCAATGCTGCAACAGTGGCAAGCATAGCCGCATCAAGGTCTCCGGCGCTGATGTCGTTTACAAGATCAGCCCCGGCAAGCACCGCTTCTTTCGCTACAGCTGCATAGTAAGTATCGATTGAAATGAATATTGCAGGAAACTGTTCTTTAATGGCTTTAATAGCCGGAATAACTCTGGCGCTTTCTTCAGCTGCAGAAATGCGTGTGCTGCCGGGGCGGGTGCTTTGTCCGCCAATATCAAGGATAGCAGCACCTTCAGCAATCATAGTTGCTGCCTTTTGCAACACTTCGTCTGTTTGCTGCACACGGCTGCCGCTGTAAAACGAATCGGGAGTAACGTTGAGGATACCCATCACCAACGGTTCATCAATGGTTAATAATCTTCCTTTGCAATTGAGCGTGTACATCTTATTTTTGGGAACTTTGATAGAAGTACGAATTAACGAAACAATTTTCAACCTTTCATGAATACGATTGAGCAATACAGCAAGGCAGTGCAGGAATGTATGGATGTGTTTAAGAAGAAGACGATCGACTACGGCACATCCTGGCGTGTATACCGCACCATTTCCATTGTTGACCAGATTTATATTAAAGCCAAACGTATCCGCACCATCCAGGAAAAGCAACAGCAGAAGATTGGTGATTCGATTGCTTCCGAATTCAAAGGCATTTTGAATTACGGTATTATGGGGTTGATACAACTTGAATTGCCTGCAAGCGAAGGGGAAGAGTTGTCAGTTGAGCAGGTGATGAGTTTATACAACGAAAAAATCAGCAAGGCAAAGTTGCTGATGCTCGATAAAAATCACGATTACGGAGAAGCATGGCGTGAAATGAGCCAGGAAAGTTTTGTTGATCTCATTCTTGCCAAGCTGCAACGCATTCGCCAGATATTAGTGAACGATGGCAAAACACTCATCAGCGAAGGGATTGATGCAAACTACTACGACATTATCAACTATGCTGTGTTTGCGTTGATATTGATTGAAGAAGGGCAGCACAAGGGATGAGTTGAAGTATGAAGCAGGTATTGACAACTCACTACTCACCATTGACCATTCACAATACACCATATGAATAAATCGCTTACAGTTGTCCGTTGGTTTGTTGGCATTCTTTTTATTTTCTCGGGTTTGGTGAAAGCCAACGATCCGTTAGGACTCAGCTATAAAATGCAGGAGTTTTTTGAAGCATGGAATCTCAATGGATTTCATGATTACACGTTGGCTATGTCCATCCTCATGAATGCTTTTGAAATTATTGCCGGCGTAGCGGTGATCATTGGCTGGCGTATGCGTTTGTTCAGTTGGCTGCTCTTATTGCTCATCCTCTTCTTTACCTTTCTTACGGGTTATGCATGGCTGGCCAAAAATGCAGATGGCATGCCCAAGTTTGCTTCCTGCGGTTGCTTTGGCGATTGTTTGCCATTAACGCCGGTACAATCGTTTTTAAAAGATCTGTTGTTGCTTGTGCTCATCGGTTTTATTTTTCTCAACCGTAATTCAATAAAGCCTTTATTTAAAACTGCGTGGTTAAATGTGTTTAAAGTAGTTGCAGCTGTGCTCTTTGCTTTTGGACTTCAGTGGTACACATTGGAGCATTTGCCCATTGTGGATTGTTTGCCGTTTAAAAAAGGAAATAATCTTGTTGAATTACGGAAGTTGCCTGCCGATGCAGTGCCCGATAAATACGAATATCAGTTTATTTATGAGAAAGATGGCAAGCAGCAATCGTTTGCCATGACCAATTTACCCGACAGTACCTGGAAGTTTGTTGATCGTAAACAAACATTGGTTGCAAAAGGAAAAAACAACGAGCCGAAAATCAAAGACTTTGATTTGAAAAATCCAGATGGCGTTGATGTTACAAATGAAGTATTGGAGCGAAAGGGAACCTATTTCCTTTTATTTGTGCAGCATTTCAACCGGCTTAAAACAAATGATGCATGGGTGAAGCAAATGAGTACACTGGCAAAAAACAATAAGTTAATCATAGTTACCAGTGTGCCCGATGTAGCGAAGGATTTTTTTGCAGCAGATATTATATTGGGACAAATGCAATTGCTTGTGTGCGATGTGACCGCTATTAAAACCGCAGCACGGGCCATACCTACTTTATATAAAATGAACGGAGCTGTTGTAGAAGGTAAATGGAGTGCGGCCGATTTTAGTCAGGTAAAATAGGCTCGTTTGTTTACTGTTGAAAGCAGAAGATGAAAAATCAACTGCATGCTAAACGCTGCGAAATCCCCGGTGTTCTTCTTTCTTTGCGCAAAAATAAAATAACCGATCTTTAAAACGTGGCAACGTATTTTCTCCGCAAACTGTTTTATGGATTGCTCGTATTAATGGGCGTGGTAACGGTTGTGTTCTGGATGTTCCAGGGTTTTGGCGATCCTGCACGTTTGGTAATGGGGCAAACAGGCGACAGTGCCACTATCAACAACATCAAAAAAGAACTGTACCTCGATCAGCCGAAATGGAAACAGTTTCTGCTGTATGTAAACGATGTATCTCCTATTGCTGTTCACAGTCAGGCAGAAATTGAAAAAAAACAACTGAAAGGATTGTTTATCGGCGGTGAAAATAAACTGGCATTCAAATGGCCGTATCTGCGCCGCAGTTATCAAACAAAAAAGCAAGTAGGCGAGTTGTTGATGGAAGCGTTGCCCGGCACCATCATGCTGGCTGTTGCAGCCATGCTGCTGGCAACAGTGTTGGGTGTTTTTTTAGGCGTTGTGGCTGCAGTAAAAAAAGATACTTGGATGGATACTTCAGCTGTGTTCAGCAGCATCATCGGCATCTCTGCTCCTTCTTTTTTTATGGGTATTCTTATTGCTTATTTCTTTGGGTTTGTATTAAGTAATTATACCGGTTTGCATATGACGGGCAGTTGGTTTGACATTGATGTAAAAACAGGCGAGCATTATTATACCTTACAAAACCTGTTGTTACCTGCGCTTACATTGGGCATTCGTCCGTTGGCTATTATTACACAGCTTACACGCAGTGCTATGCTCGATGTACTCAACCAGGATTATGTGCGAACAGCTTATGCAAAAGGATTAAGCAGCCGTACGGTTATCTGGAAACATGCATTACGGAATGCATTAAATCCGGTTATTACAGCTGTTACAGGTTGGTTTGCCGAACTGTTGGCAGGTGCTTTTTTTGTGGAATATATTTTTGGCTGGAAGGGTATTGGAAAAGTAACGGTTGATGCGTTGGAGAAACTCGATTATCCGGTGGTAATGGGCAGTGTATTATTGAGTGCATTTATTTTTGTGCTCATCAACATTCTTGCCGATTTGTTGTATGGCATTGTTGATCCGAGAGTAAGAGTAAGCTGATGTAAGCACGAACCGTCTAACGCCCTCGTCTGACGGATAAAAGAAAAACTAAACCAAATCTATATGAGACTGATTTTTTTATTGCTTTCAGGTCTTTTCTTTTTTTCCTGTAAGGAAAAATCAACTGCGCCAACTGTAGCCGATTATTTTAATTATGGCGATAGTGGTGTGCAATCGGCCGGTGTAAAAATGATTCCTATTGAAACACCTGTGGGAAAGTTTAATGTATGGACCAAACGCTTTGGTAATAATCCACGTATTAAAGTATTGCTGTTGCATGGTGGTCCGGCAATGACGCATGAGTACATGGAATGTTTTGAAAGCTTTTTCCCGAAAGAAGGCTTTGAGTTTTATGAGTATGATCAGCTGGGTTCGTATTACAGCGATCAACCCAAAGACAGCAGCTTGTGGACCACAGAACGGTTTGTAGAAGAAGTGGAACAGGTGCGTAAAGCCATTGGTGCAGATAGTACTAATTTTTATATACTGGGTAATTCGTGGGGCGGTATACTGGGCATGGAGTATGCATTGAAATATCAACAGCATATGAAAGGATTGATTGTTGCCAATATGATGGCCAGTGCACCTGAGTATGGCCGTTATGCACAGGAAGTGTTGGCGAAGCAAATGGATTCGTCTGTGCTGGCAGAAGTAAGAGCGATTGAAGCCAAGGGCGATTTCAGTAATCCACGTTATATGGAATTATTGTTGCCGAATTTTTACAAACAGCATTTGTGCAGGCTGGAAGTATGGCCCGATGGTTTTAACCGTGCTATGAAGCATGTGAACGGTGAAGTATATACCATGATGCAGGGACCCAGTGAATTTGGTGTAGGCGGTCGCCTTGCAAAATGGGATATTAAAGCACGCTTGAAAGAAATTAAAATTCCAACACTGATGGTTGGTGCAAAACACGATACCATGGACCCTGCTGCCATGGAAGAGCAAAGTAAGCTGGTGCAGAAGGGACGTTATCTCTATTGCCCCAATGGAAGTCATTTGGCTATGTGGGACGATCAGCAGGTATTTATGAACGGCGTAATTGAATTTATTAAAGATGTAGATGCCGGAAAGATGTAGTACCGTACTAACTAATAAACCAAGAGCCGCCTGAAAAGGCGGCTCGTTTTTTTCGATTAACAGCTGACCGATTGCACAGCCAGTTAAAATGTTGGATTTACATCCATTTACTTAGATAGAGTTTAAACTCATCTCTTAATTCGTTTATTACTTTTTCGAAGCTTTCAAATTCCTCTTTTACCGTATCGTGGTCTTTTACCTGTTGCGTTTCAATACGACCGGCATGTGACTGTACATCTGTGGCAACTTTGTGCGCATGTTCGTTAATGTTATGCCGCAGCTCATCAATCGTATTGCGTTGGATAATAAATTGATTCTGGAAATGCTCTACACCTTTCAGTGCGTCTTCGCTGTTGTTTTTCTTGACAACTTCAGTAAGCCGTTCTTCCAGAATGTCGAGTTCGTTATCGTAAAAATCAATTGCTTTTAACCATTCCTGGTGGTCGGTGCCGCAATGGGCAACAGTTGTATAACTCATGGCAAAATATTTTAGAAGTCTGAAATCTGATTGACAGTTTCAAAGTTTCTTCAATATCCCTTCAAAAAGCATGATGAGCGTTAGCAAAATGAATGAGAGTTCTCAGGAAGATGCATGAAAGATGATTGACTTACTTAATAATCACTTCTTTAACCGCATGTTCGTTAAACAACTCGTTAATGCGGTTACGGATTTTTTCTTTCTGAAAAAGTAATTCCTGTTTCAGCGGGGCAACGCTGGTGGTGATAATGAGTTGTTGGTTGACGAGTTTAATTTCATCGGTATACTTGGCAATGGTTTTACCCATCAGTTCTTCCCATACATCGGTAATTTCCAAAGCACGTACCCGTTGTTTGAGTTTGCTTTGGTTTAAAAACTGTTCCATTGCCTGTTGTATACTCATTTCGCCCATAATGCGAAGGTAGGAAGAATAGGGAATGTCTGATTGTTGATTGCTGATTAAGATGTCAGAGGTAAGGGTTATGCAATCATCCCAGTTCAATCAACTGCAGTGGAATCTGCATCTCAGCAAAAGCAGCTTTCATCCGCTGCGGATGTGTGTCGGTTAAAAATACCTGTCCGCCAAACTGTGTACAAACATATTGCAGCAGGTTGTGCATCCGTTCGGCATCCAGTTTTTCAAACACATCATCTAATAACAACAGCGGTGCAAATCCTTTCTGCTGTTTTAATACTTCTGCTTCTGCGAGTTTCAAACTAAACAACAAACTCTTACGTTGCCCCTGCGAAGCCGTTTGTTTAAACGGTTCATCGTTCATTGAAAAATAAAGATCATCCCGGTGTATGCCGATTGTAGTACGTTGCAGCAGATAATCTTTTTCTCTCGACTGTTGTACTAAAACATCGAACGGCTGCTCCAGCAGTTTGCTTTCGTACGAAACAGCAACCGGTTCGGCCTTGCCTGCAATCGATGCATAAAAATGCAACACTTGTTGATTGAAGCCGGGAAGAAACTCCTTACGTTTTGTAAAAATGTAATCACCCGCTGCCAATAACTGATCGTCTAATACATCCAGCAACGCATCGTTTCTGGCTTGTGTTTGTGCGCAGGATTTTAAAAAGCTGTTACGTTGTTGTAAAACTTTATTGTAGCTGATGAGTTGTTGCAAATACACTGCATCCATTTGCGATAACACTGTATCGAGAAAAGAGCGACGCATCTCACTGCCGCCAATAATCAGTTCCACATCATCGGGTGCAATCATAACGCAGGGGAAGCGGCCAATATGATGCGAGAATTTTTCGTACAGCGAACCATTGCAGCTTACTTCTTTTTTACCTGTTTCACGCAGCACAATACTTACGGGCAATGCTTCCTCCGAAAGCGTAAACTGCCCATCAATACGAAAACCCTGCATGCCATGCTGCACATTTAAACCATCGCCCGATTGAAAATAACTTTTGGTAAAACTGAGATAGTGAATGGCATCGAGCACATTGGTTTTACCAATACCATTAGCGCCTGTAATAGCTGTAACCGGCCCCTCGAACCGAAAGGTTTGATGGCTGTAGTTTTTAAACTGGATCAGTTGCAGCGATTGCAGAAAAAGCATGGCTGCAAGATAAGACAAGGCAGGTTGTCAAAGATTGTTGTTGGGCGGTTTGCTGCTTTTTCTTCCCAAAAAGATCCTGCAGGTGGCCCGCTTTGTTATACCTTACTGCATCTATTATTTCATTTTAAAAACCTACAGGATGGAAACGAACAAAAACACTCAGGCCGCAGACGCTGAAAAGCAAAACTGGAAAGACAAAGCAGAAGATAAACTGCAGGATCTGAAGGCAAAAGCAACGGAGTATGCAGATAAAGCGGAAGATAAATTCGAGGAGCTGAAGGATAAAGCAGAAGACAAATTTGACGAGTTAAAAGAAAAAGCTGAAGATGTGGTTGATGAGTTAAAGGAAAAAGCTTCCGGACTTTGGGATAAAGTAAAAGATAAGTTTGATGGCGACGATGAGGAAAAGGCCAAACAAAATCCCGGTAATTAATTAAACAGGGCTGCAGTTTCTGCAGCCTTTTTTCTTTCTTTGTTACATGAGTTCTGTTTTCATGGAGTTTGATTTGCCCGCTATTGATGTACATCTGTGGCAATTGTTGCGGCAGTCGGAAAAATCATATAAAGCACCCTTTCATTCCGGTGTTGTTGCAACAGTACATGAACAATTACCGCAGTTGCGCACTGTTATTTTACGCAAAGTTGATATTGCTGCGAGGACATTGTTTTTTCATACCGACATACGTTCGCCCAAAGTTGAACAATTGAAAAAACAACCGGCTATCAGCTGGCTGTTTTATGATGCTGACTTACGGGTGCAGCTGCGTATGCAGGCAACAGCAACGATTCATTATGCGAATGATGTAGCGAACGATGCGTGGGAGCATGCACGCCTCTCGAGCCGTTTAACGTATACTACATCTTCCGCTGCAGGTGTTGTACTGCCATCGCCGGAATTAATTGATCTGAACAGAAAAGAAGTGGAGCCGGAGTTGATTGAAATAGCCTGGAGAAATTTCTGTGTGGTTGAAACCACGGTACAAAAAATGGATTGGATGTTTTTAAACAAAGACGGCAACCGCAGGGCTTTGTTCGATTATCACAATAACAACTATCAATGGATACAGGTATAAGTTTAGCCATTGCCGCTTATGTACAGTTGCTGCAACTGGAGCCGCACCCCGAAGGTGGCTTTTACAAACGCACCTACGAAAGCGAATTACTGCTTACCGCTGATGCATTGCCGGAACAATTTGCAGGCGACAGGCATGTATCAACAGCCATTTATTTCTTATTGGGCGGAACAGATTTCTCTGCTTTTCACCGCATCAAGAGTGATGAGCTCTGGCATTTTTACGACGGGGGCGGGTTGCATATCTATGTCATTCATCCGGATGGACGCAGTGAGGTGTTGAAGCTGGGTAGAGATTTGCAGAACGGTTATTCGTATCAGCTGTTGGTAAAAGCCGGTTGCTGGTTTGCATCAAAACCTGTTGATAAAAACAGTTATAGTCTGGTGGGCTGTACGGTAGCGCCCGGTTTTGATTTTGCTGATTTTGAAATGGCGAAGAAAGAAGAGTTGCTGAACGAATATCCGCAACATGCAGATTGGATAGAACAATTATGCAGAGAATGACTTATCGTTTACCTACTTGCAAGTAACGTTCGAAACGTTGAGTGATACTGTTTAATGATTGCCGTATGAAAAAAATAAAGAACAGCAGAAAGAAAAAAAGGATGCCTGCTCTTATAAGATCTGTTGCGAAGTTGCTTGAAAGAAAGGTATAAAGATCGTACATCGTAATTGCAGCAGAAAGATAAAAAAGGAATACCAGGAAATAATTGCAGCGGGCCGTTATATGTATGTTGGTATTTGTGTTGTCTTCAATAAGATTTCCTTCAATTAAAACTGTGTTTTGCGGAATGCCTCCAAAGCGAAAAACAAAGCCCGATTTATTTTCCAGCTTGAAAGAGTTGTCTTCTTCAACTTTCCCGGTTAAATTAACAGCTATATCATGCCAGCTTGTTTTTCGTAACTCTTTCAAACGGCTTCTGATGTCTTCAATGGCCGTATGTGTTTCGTAGTAGTGCTTACGCTGAAAAAAAACGTTCATCAAAAGTTGAATTTAGATTTCAATTGTCAGTTGATCACCCGTTTTTCATTTTGTAAATAACCAGGTACGCTAAAACAATCAACAGCAACACCAGAAATGTAGCCACAATTACCAGCGATTGATTCGGTACCGGTTTGTGTGTACGTTTGCGGCGCTGCTGCTGCAGTTGTAAAGCGAGCTTGCGGTTAATATCATTCACGGCAAAACTTGTTTTGGCAGCATCGGCCATACGTAAGCCTTCTTCGGCATCGCTCATCATCTCACTGTCGGCCAGCTTTTCTTCTACAGCACGGCGTTCTTCGGGCGTAAGATCTCCCTGCAGGTATTTCAGTAATTCCTGTTCAGTGAGGTCGTCACGCTGTTTTAATATGTCGAGCAGGTTATCGCTCATGTTTTTGTTGTTTCAGCAAAATCATTTTCAAGTTACGCTTTCCATTCTGTATATAGCTTTTCACCTGCATCAAAGTATAACCCGTACCATCGGCAATTTCGGTATAGCTTTTCTTTTGCAGGTAAAACAGTTCAATACAAGTACGTTGTTCCGGTATTAGTTCGGTTACGGCAGCGGTTAATTTTTCAAGCAGTTCATCTTTCTGCAACAGTTCGTACTTATTGGTTTCCTCAGCAGCTGTTGCATGCATGCGTTCGTTCAGCTCTTTCGGTAGTTTGCCTTTATCCCGCAGCTGCATCAGGCAATAATTTTTTGCCACCATGTACAGCCAGCTCTTCACATAATCTACCTTATACTTACCGAGTTCTTTAATGGCTTTTTCAAACACCTGCTGTACGGCGTCTTTCGCTTCCTCCTCGTTCTTCAAATACTTCATGCATACACCAAACAGGAGCAGGGTATAGCGTTGGAACAAAATGCCCAGCCATTTATTATCGCCATCTGAATAAAAGCGGTTGAGTAAATCCTGATCGGGTATGGTAGAATAAGATGAATTCACAAACAGGTTTCGTTGGGCAAGTTAGTTATTTTACCCTTGAGATGCATGGGCAATGGAAATTCCATATATTCATAAAAATGTTTTTTCAACATGAACAACGCACTCTGTATTGTTCCGGTTGCCCCACTCCGTAAGGAACCCCGGCACGAAGCGGAAATGACCTCGCAACTTTTATTTGGCGAGGCAGTAGAACTGGTGTCGTCGCACGGCGAATGGGTAGAGCTGGTTTGTTTGTACGACGGGTATGCAGGGTATTGTATGCGCAATCAGTTGGTTGAAGTTGATGAAACATTGGTTTTACAGGATCAGGTGCTGCTTGTAAATACTTGGAGCGGTGTAATACTGGTAAACGATGTGCCCATGCATGTGCCTCTCGGCAGTGCAGTGCCCGGTTTGCAAAACGGGGAAGCCGTATGGAACGATCAATGGATTAAAAGCAGCAGTAAGTTGGTAATGGAAGGGGCGTATGTGTTTGATGAAGAAAGTATACGGCAGATTGCATTTACTTTTTTAAACAGTTCGTATACCTGGGGCGGACGTTCGGTATTCGGGATTGATTGCAGCGGCTTTACACAAGGGTTGATGCGTTTCTTTGGCAAGAAACTTCCACGGGATGCTTCAAACCAGGCAATGGTAGGCGAAGATGTTGGTTTTTTGCAGGAAGCCCGTTGCGGCGATCTGGCTTATTTTGATAATGACGAAGGGAAAATTATTCATGTAGGTTTATTGCTCAACGAACGTGAAATTGTACATGCAGCCGGGAAGGTTCGCATCGATCATATTGATGGGGCAGGAATCATTCATCGGCGAACAGGTGAACGTACACACAGGTTACGAACGATAAAGCGATTATAAAAAAAGAGGTGATCAATGTTGATCACCTCTTTTTAATGTGATAAGTTTTTTATCCAGCTTACAACAGCTTTTTCCCAACCAATCATTTTAAAGGCTGTATAAAACAACAAAATGGCAAATACTTTTTTCACGGTGTCCTGTGGTAAACTTAAACTCCATTTGCTGCCAAAGTAACTGCCTACTACAAAACCGGCAGCCAGTAATCCTACCACTTTAAAATCAACATGCCCTGCTTTGTAATAATTGATCATGCCGAATAATGCAACCGGCAATACCAGTAAACCGAGTGAAGTACCTTGGGCTGTGTGCTGACTGAAGCCGAGGAAAAAAACAAGGGCCGGCACCACAATCAATCCGCCACCAACACCAACCATGCCACCAAGAATGCCTGCTGCTAACCCAATAATGAGTACTGCTATAATGAGTGTTGTATCCATTTTCCTTGGTTGCATGGTTAAAGTTTATCCCTGTACTTGTCTTTGTAAAATTCAATCGCTTCGTCAATAATTCTGTATGCTTCGTCTTTATTCTGGAAGTTATCGATCTCCACTACTTTATTCTCCAGTACTTTGTATTCTTCAAAATAATGCTTCAGTTCGTGGAAGAAATGTTCCGGTAATTCATCAATGTCTTTAATATGTTTTACCGTTGGGTCGTTACTGGCAACTGCAATAATCTTATCGTCACGTTCGCCCTGGTCAATCATTTGCATGTTGCCAATCACTGTTGCTTCCACCAAACACAAGGGTTGAATGGATTGTGAGCAAATGACCAGAATATCCAACGGGTCGCCATCTTGTCCCAGTGTTTGCGGAATAAATCCATAATTCACCGGGTAAATGAACGAAGAAAAAATAACACGATCGAGTTTCAGCAAGCCGGTGTCTTTATCAATTTCATATTTACTGCGGCTGCCTTGCGAAATTTCGATGAGTGCATTTACACGTTCGGGTGCTTTGCTTCCGTAATGCGCACCATGCCAGGGATGAAGAACTGTGATCATATCAATTGTAGTAAATAATGAAACCCGAAGGTAATAAGTTTTAGGTGAGCCGGTAAAAAGAAAAGCAGCGATGATGCCTTGTACTGTTTTCTGTAACCGCTGCCAAACGTTCATAAAAAAGCCGCCCTGTTGGAGCGGCTTTGCAATACACTCTGTGCTGTTTCAGCTTATTCAAAGTCTTTATAGATCAAATATTTTTTACGGATCGTTTTAAACTTGCTTAACGCAGGTTCCCAACTGTTGCGTATTTCTTCTTCTGTTTTGCCTTCTTTTATTTGTTGCATCAATGTGCTGTTGCCGGCGAGTTTGTTGAAGAAAAAGTCGGCAGGTTTACCGCTTGCAGCAGGTAGAAAGAATTCATTCTTATTCGGGAAAAGTTGATAAGCATCGAGCAGCCACTTTAACTGAATGCGGTTATTGACGGTTTTGAATACGTTATCTTTTGTACCGCTTACATCCCAGCCATAACAAAGCTTATCCTGCAGCTTGGGTGTTTTAGCTCCTTCCATACTTACCGGTGTAAAAGCAGTTAATGTTTTAGGTAACGATGGATGTCCAAAAATCTGGAACTGTTTGTTCGTGCCTCGTCCTTCGCTTAACACAGTACCTTCAAAAAAACAAGTAGAAGGGTACAGCCAGATCGATTGAATATTGGGTAAGTTGGGCGATGGTTTTACCGGCAGTTCGTATTTCGTTTTATGGGTGTAATTGTTACAGGGAATGACAGTAAGTTCAAACTTGCCATGCCGTCCGGCAATTTCGTAATAACGTGCATCAAGCCATTCTTCTTCATAAATCATTTGTGCATATTCGCCAATGGTCATGCCGTATACTATGGGCACGGGTTGCATGCCGATAAACGATTTGTAAGCTGTTTCTAAAACCGGTCCGTCAACATAATGTCCGTTGGGGTTGGGCCTGTCTAACACAACTACATATTTGCCCCATTCCATCGCAGCTTCAAGATAATACTCCAGCGAAGAAATAAAAGTGTAAAAACGAACGCCTACATCCTGTATATCAAACAACATAATATCAACACCGGCAACATCTTCTTTTGATGGTTTGCGTTTTGTGCCGTACAGCGAAATAACCGGTATGCCGGTTTTACTATCGGTGTAGTTGCCTACTTTTTCGCCGGCATCGGCTGTACCTCGAAAGCCATGTTCGGGTGCAAAAATTACTTTAATGTTAATGCCCATTTTACGCAACGTATCTACCAGGTGTGTTTTGCCTACAACAGATGTTTGGTTGGCAAAAACTGCTACCGATTTGCCACGCAGCAACGGAATGTATTGTGCGAAATTTTCAGCACCTGTTTGCAACGCTCCGCCGTTGAGTGTACCACGGCTGTAGCCCGAGCGTTTATGTTTTACCTGTGCAGAGGCAGTGCAGGCGAAAAGTACAAGACATAAAAACAGGAAGAATCGCATCATGAATGGGATTTTGTTGATCAAAGTTGCACAAATACCGTGGTAAAAAAAATTATTGGCAGGGTTGGCATTTGCGGGTAATTTTGCCTGAAATTACAATTTATGCAACAGGCAAAAAAAGGTGATACCGTACGTGTGCATTACACCGGTAAATTAACAACAGGTGAGCAGTTTGATTCAAGTGCGGGTCGTGAGCCGCTTGAGTTTGAAGTGGGAGCCGGTATGATGATCAAAGGTTTTGATGATGCAGTGGTAGGTATGTCCATTGGCGATAAAAAAACAATCAATATTCCGCCACACGAAGCGTATGGCGAACGCAATGATCAGATGGTGATTGATTTCCCCCGTTCTAATTTTCCGGATGATATGACACCGGAAATTGGTATGCAGCTGATGATGAATAACAGTGCCGGTCAGCAGTTTCCGGTAACAATTGTAGATGTGAAAGAAGATGTGGTGATTCTCGATGCAAATCACATGTTAGCAGGTAAAGAACTCGTGTTTGATATTGAAATGGTAGAGATCGATTCAAAAGGATTGATTATTGTGCCTTAAGCGTTTGAAGTTTATGGTTTGTAGTTTTTCGTTACAAGCCACGGAAGTAAGATTGGCAGCAGTAGAGTTCTGTTTTTGTACAAAAAGTTCGATACGCAACATAAAAAACGGTTCGCATTTTTGCGAACCGTTTTTGTTTTGTAACCTCAAACTTATTTTCTGTTCATCCACCATCCCAGCCATAAGCCAACCAATCCCCACGAAGCAATTGCATCTACGAAGTATGCAGAAATATCGTGCTTAGGATACCAGATATGACCGGTGTATGGCCCGTTTGTAAAGGCAATAAGGCCAACTATAAGACTTGCAATCAAGTAGGTGCCGAAGCTGCCTTTTGTGATTTTAGCAAATATCCAACAGAGGCCAATCACAATAATCATGTTTGCCAAAAGTCCCCTCACCATATTCATACCCATATTCAGGTTCCAGGCTTTGTAGTAGCTGATTTGTGCCCATGGTTTACCATCCACTTCTTTCATAAATTTCTCCATTTCTTCCGACGAATTTTCGTTTTGAAGACGGGGCATAAAATAGGTCCCTTCTTCCAAACCCGAGTTGTTTAAGAACTGGAGAATCGTGTCTTGTTTAGGTGTATAAGCCTGTCCTTTATCATGAAGATTAGCAATTGCAAAAGAAAGTGTTTGCCATGCAAACAGTAACAAGCCGCCAACGAGGCCGCCGATAAGAATCTTCTTCATGTTGTTGGTTTTAGTGAAACCGTAAAGTAGAAAAACTGTTTAGTATTCGCAAGTGATGTGGATACTATTATTCAACAATGCTGTACTTGCGTTGAAACAGTAAAAAGAGTATAAGCGTTGTGATGCTTAATACAAACGTTGCCAGCCACGAAGCTTCTAACCCAAATGCGCCACCTGTAAGTAAGGTTGAACCACGCAGGTTTTGCTCGAGCATTACAGGCAAATCGAGCCCGCTTACTTCAAAGCCTAATACCGGCCCCTGGAAAAAATTCCAGCTGAAATGAAAGAAAACAGCGAACCAAAGGTTGCGGCTGAAAATATAGTTGATGCCCATCAATACACCGGCAATAAAAATATTCAGAAACCCAATGAGCGACATGCCGGGGTTTAATGTATGAAAGCCGGCAAACAAGAGAGCCGATACCAATAATGCCGGCATCTTTGGCATTGAGTGCAGCAGGTTGTTGAGAATGTAGCCACGGAAAACAAGCTCTTCGGAAAAACTTACAAGAATCAAAATAAATGTAACCTGGAGTATATCCCACCAGTTAATTGTTGCAGTAAACCATTGCAGTAACTGCATGGCCCATAATACCGTTGCCAGTACAGAAATGGCCAGGAGGCCTGTAACAAAACCAATGCTTCGTTCTTTTGCAAAACCCTTCCACTGAAATCCCAGGCTGTTGAATGTTTTGCGGTCGAATGCTTTTCGAAAAATCCAAACACTTAAAAATGAAACAAAAAAGATAACAATGGTACCACCATAAAACATAGCACTGTCGGTGGTGGGTAGTTTTAAAACCAAAAATAAAATACCGATAACCGGTGTGCTGAACAATATGAGCAGCGTGTAAAAAACAATAAAGAGTACAACTCGTAACCAGCCTTTTTTTATTGCAGGTGATGAATCCATGTAACAGTTTTGGGTTGAGCGGTGAAACGCTGTTATTTTACAGTTTCAAAAATAAGTGTATGGCAGCAGAATACAAGTTTGGCACGGCAGATCGGCTAATGCGATATGTGCAGGTAGATACTCAAAGCGATCCGGAAAGCAATACATCGCCCACAACTGAAAAGCAAAAGCATTTGTCCGCCATGTTGGTAGCCGAATTACTGCAGATGGGGATTGCTGATGCGCATATGGACGAACATGGTTATGTGTATGCAACCATCGCTTCCAACACCGATAAAGCAGTGCCGGTTGTTTGTTTTTGCAGCCATGTAGATACAGCACCCGATTGCAGCGGCACTCATGTAAAACCCATACTGCATACCAATTACGATGGTCGTGATATTGTATTACCCGATGATCCTTCACAGATCATCAGTGTGGCGAAATACCCTTATCTCAAACAGCATATTGCCGGCGATATTATTACAGCCAGTGGTACCACGTTATTGGGTGCAGATGACAAAGCAGGTGTGGCTATCATCATGAGCATGGCTGCATTTCTGATGCAACATCCGGAGATCAAGCATGGAACGATTAAGCTTTTGTTTACACCCGATGAAGAAGTGGGCAAGGGAACCGATAAGGTTGATTTGAAAAAATTAGGAGCTGATGTTGCCTATACTTTAGATGGCGGCGAGTTGGGCACTTTAGAAGATGAAACATTTAGTGCAGATGGGGTGAAGATGGTGATACACGGAGTAATTGCACACCCGGGTTATGCAAAAGGTATTCTTGTAAATGCATTAAAAATTGCAGCAGAAATTGTAGATGCTTTACCAAAGCAGGAGTGGAGCCCGGAAACAACCGAAAAGCGTGAAGGGTTTGTGCACCCGGTTGCTATAAACGGCATTGCAGAAAAAGCAACTGTTGAATTTATTGTACGTGATTTTACAACGGAAAAGCTGTTGCAGCACGAAGCCCGTTTAAAAGCGATTGCTGAGAAAGTAATGGTGCAATACCCTGACTGCAGCATGGAGTTCATTGTAAAAGAACAGTACCGCAATATGAAAATGATTCTTGATCAACATCCGCAGATTGTTGCAAATGCTGTAGAAGCTTACCAACGTTGCGGCTTGCCTGTTGTTAAAGAACCGATTCGTGGTGGTACCGATGGCAGCCGATTAAGCTATATGGGTTTGCCCTGTCCGAATTTATTTACAGGTATGCAGGCTATTCACAGCAAACACGAATGGATTGCTGTGAACGACATGGAGCAAAGCGCAGGTATGTTGGTTGAGCTTGTAAAAGTGTGGGAACAACAACAGTCTGTGTAAGCTCTAGTAGCCCCAGCCCCAGGCCGATAACACCAGTACGATATACAGTATTAAAACAAGCAAATAGGCAAACCCGATAATACTCAGGATCAACCCCACTTTTGCAAGTGTTTTATTGGTTGCATCTAATGTGCCGGGTGCTAATTTTTCTTTTGTAAGTGCAGCATTCGAAAAGAAAAATCCGGGTATCGACAGCAGCGGCAAAATAATAAGACTGCACAAGCCAAGAATAAACCCGGTTAATGCCTGGTTATTTGCTTTCTTTTTATCTACTTCCTGTTCCGGCGTAAGTTTTGAGTAATACCAAAGACCAATGCGTTCGAAGATGCCCAGCTTGCGGCCAATCTTTTTTTCAGTGGCTTTACGAAAGCTTTTAAACGAAGTGTGTTTTTCTTTTTTTACCACTTCAACTGGCTCGGTGTGTGCAGCTAAAATGGGTTCTGCAGCAGTGGCTAAATGCGGAGCAGTAAAAAGCAAGGCAAGTAAAACAGTCAGGATTGTATGCTTCATAAAAGTAGTTGAAGTGTTTGTGTAAGATAATGTTACATGCGGATGAAGTTGCTTTCCGGTTTTTCCTCGGGCCAGATGCGCATACCCCAGTAAATAGGAAAGGCGATCGTATTAACAAAGATGAAAAGCAGCACCCATATAATCCGTTCTTCGGTTTTTACCGCTTTGTTATTGATGGCATGTACAATAAAATAAATCATCAGGGCAAGATGCAGCAAGCCCAGTACAACAGCTGATAAAATAAAACCGGTCATATGTACAAAGAAAGCTTCCGGCGGTATTTCGCCACTGTATTCATGCTCCATCCTCATTACATTGGGTAAAAAATGAAGGAACATATAAATGATGAGAACGGCAGAGGCAATAATGGGCAGAAACGCCAGAACGCCAATGAAGATTTTTTTGCTGCGTGACATGATGATAGTTTACGGAAAGATACAAAATGTGTGTACAGATTCCTTCCTTTTATCCAACGGAATGCACTACTTTGTATTAAAATTAATCTGTTATGGACTTCTTATTAAGTTATTGGTTTGTCTTTGTTATTTTATTCATCATTTTCAGCGGACTGTTTACCGTTAACCAGGGAACAATGGCTGTTATTACTTTGTTTGGAAAATACCAGCGAACAGTTGGGCCGGGATTGAAATTTAAAATTCCGCTTATAGAGCAGGTGTACAAACGGGTCAGCATTCAAAACCGATCTGTAGAGTTGGAATTTCAGGCGGTAACGATCGATCAGGCAAATGTGTATTTTAAAAGCATGTTACTGTACAGCGTACAGAATGCCGATGAAGAAACGATTAAAAAAGTAGCGTTTAAATTTTTCAGCGATAAAGATTTAATGCAGGCATTGGTGCGTACAATTGAAGGAAATATCCGCAGTTACGTTGCAACCAAAAAGCAGGCAGAAATTCTTGGCCAGCGCAGAGAAATTGTTGATTATGTAAAAGCAGAAATTGATCATTCGCTCGAAGAGTGGGGCTATCATTTACAGGATCTGCAGATCAATGATATTACATTCGATCAGGCCATTATGGAAAGTATGAGCAAGGTTGTAGCAAGTAATAACTTAAAGGCAGCAGCAGAAAATGAAGGTCAGGCTTTGTTAATTACCAAAACAAAAGGTGCAGAAGCAGAAGGTAATGCTATTAAAATTTCGGCTGAGGCAGAACGTGAAGCCGCCCGTTTACGTGGACAAGGTGTGGCACTCTTCCGCCAGGAAGTAGCAAAAGGTATGACGGAAGCTGCCGAGCAAATGAAACAGGCCAATCTTGATACCAATGTGATTCTGTTTAGTATGTGGACAGAAGCCGTGAAGAACTTTGCGGAATACGGCAAAGGAAACATTATTTTCCTTGATGGAAGTGCCGATGGTATGGAAAAAACCATGAAGCAAATACAGGCGCTGATGGTGAAGCAGGCAGGACAATAAGTAAACTATAAATGAAAAAGGGGATAAGTTTTGCTTATCCCCTTTTTCATTTATAGCCTGAAGCCCGCTTGAAAAATAATACGCTGTGCTCGTGAACCAACAGCAAGATAGTCAGACGCTCCTTTATTGGTATCATACCTTGCTTCAAACACCAGCCGTTTGAATCCTATGCCGATGCCGGCGGTATAGCCCGGATCCCACTTGTTTATTTGCGGCAGTACCTTGCCTTCGGTTGTAATGACTGTTGCACCGAAATAAGCATCTTCTTTCTGGTAATTTCGTTGCTCAAAATTAAAACAGTTTAAAAGACCTCCTTTTAGTAACAGCTCGAAGTGGCTTACAGGTATTTTGTATTGGAGCATATTGCTCACTTTAAGATATCCAACAGCCAGATCGCAATCGTACATTTTATAGGTTGTACTTGAATAGCCATCTACCCGTTGTGTCCATGTTGAACTGTAGGACCCATAGTTTAATTCGTTGTAAAGAGAAACACGTCTTGCTCCCCGCTGAAACGTGAGTGTAATGGCAGCGCCACCAGTTACTGCAGGCGATGGTTTATGATCATAAAAAACCAATGCACCGTAATACATCGATCCGGTAGTAGAAGGCCGGAAACTCATTTTTGTAAATTGCATGCCGGCTGTAAGCGAAAAATCAACTTTCAGTTTATCGGCCGGACGTGTAAATGAGGGTTTAATGTTTCCGCATTTCTTATTGTATGTCTGGAAGATTTTAAAAAATACAGTTTCGGAGTAAAGCGCATTTTCAATTAACGGGATTGTTTCAGGACAAGGACTTAAATATTTTTCAAGTTGTTTTTTGTAATCTGTAAACTGTCCTACAATTTTATTGAACTCTGTTAAGCGGATGAATCGTTTGTAGAGCAATAATTCTGGTTTGCCGTCTACTTCAATGTACAGGTTTACTTCACTGTTCTTTTTGCGGTAATAAAACAAACTCTTGGCACCTTTTTGTAGTACCTGTAAAAAACCGGAATCGTTTTGAAAGATATAAGCACTATCATAGTTGATGGTATTATCCAATCGTGGACTTACCTCAACTTTAAATGTGGCACTGATATACCATTCTTTTTCAGTTTTAAATTCTTTGATGTCGTTATAGGAATACAATTTTCCTGCCGCTGACTTTTCATTTCTGAATTCAATGGATACAGGGTTGTACTCCCAATTCTTGGTAACGATAAACCCCTTCAGCGTATCGCCGCTTGTGGTAATTACATAGCCCGGTTTAATATTGTTTTGTGCAGTTGTTTGTTGTTGAAAAAGTACAGCGATTACAAAAAGAAAAATGGTGGACAGAGGTTTTACAGTCATTAGTTTGGGTTTCAATTTTGATAGCGGTAAAAATAGGAGAAGCTGCGCATCTCTATTTTCGGAAAGGCAATAAAAAAGACCGACGTGTCGGTCTTTTTTATAACTGTGTAAATTATCAGCTTTTTGCAGGTGGCGGAGGCGGCGGATTCATCTTTGCCTGCGGCACTACATTCTTTACCGGCTTTGTTGATTTGAGGTAAGCGAAAATGGCACTTATTTCATCGTCTGTTAAATGTTTGAATGCCTGCCAGGGCATTGGTGGCAAAATGGGTCTTGTATTATCCAGGCCTTTGTATTTGCCTTCACGCAAAACTTTTTTAAACTGTTCTTCTGTCCACATACCAATACCTGTAGAATCGCTGCTGATGTTGGCTGCATACGACTGACCCCAAGGGCCTACAACAGATGTAAAGTCGGGTGCAAATAAAACCCAGCCTGCTTTCAACGCTTCTTCGCTGGCGGCAGGTAAGGTTGTTGTTGAAGGGTGACCACTGAAACGGAGTTCGGGAATGATCTCAGGTCCTTGCGGCCCCATCTTTTTAGGTGAGTGACAAATTTCACAATCGTGTGAGGCCACCAGTCGTTCTCCTTCTTTAATAATGTCTTCGGGAGATTTTGCAGCAGCTTCTTTCGTTGTAGCTTCGGGAGCTTGTTCGTTACAGGCGTTCATGAAAAACATAAACAGCAGAAAAGCACAAAGCAATCGCAATGAATTACGCATGGTTGGTTGATTTGGGTTAAAAAATAGAGAGTCAGTGAGAAGGATAGGAAGCTTCGGTCGTTAACAGGGGCGTACGAACCTGTCAGAAATGTAGAGAGTTTCTGTGGTAATTCATAGCGTATTACCAGATATTAAATTTTATAATCTTAACCGTTGGTACGTACAACCTCGGGTTGCAGCAGAATTTCTTTTACAACATTGTGTAATTGTTGTTGCAAATCGTCAGCGCTTTTGTAAATAACGCTGTAGTCGCTAACGCCGGAAAGTGTTGTAGAGTGTTCCGATTCCTTGTGACGTAGATAAACAACCGGTTTTTGTTTGGCTTTTGCATAACCTGCTTCTATCCCAATGCCAATGCCTTTGTGCGATGTTTCTGCAATGAGAATGTCGCATTGATCTAACGATGCAAGTGCAGCCTGCATCATTTCCCGTTCCTGTTCCGGCTCAAATTTGTGTTGATCAACAAAAACCAGCGATTCGATCTGGTGTTCTTCCAGCACCGTCATGATAGCTGTAATGGCGGTGTTTAAACTGCGGCGTTTTTGGTAACTGATGGAAATATAGGCTCTCATACTCCTGCAAAATACGATTTGAAAAGTAAGATACGGGAGTCTGACCCACGTGGAGCAAATAAAAAGTTAATCACACCGCTGGGGAAAAAATTATGCATTTTGTTAACTGGTTCGTTTCCAGTTCCAAGGGCCTGTTCTGGTCGGTACTACCCTGTAAAGGGTAGCCGATGGAATGGAATTTTTTAGTATGAACAAAGGACGAAGCCAACTGTTTATATTTCTGTTTCCTTAAACGAAAGCATGAGTACATCGAGCTCTGTTTCTACTTTACGATAGGTAATGCCGGCTGTTTGAAACATACGTTTCGATGCAAGAGAAGAGTCGGTACTTCCATATTTATCCGAAAGAAAAATAACTTCGGTAATACCTGCCTGTATAATTGCTTTGGCACATTCGTTACAGGGAAATAAGGCCGTATAAATTCTGCACCCATGCAAATCCATTCCAATGTTGTTGAGAATGGCATTTAACTCTGCATGGCATACGTATGGGTATTTTGTTTCGAGAAAGGAGCCCTGTTTTTCCCAAGGAAATTCATCATCGTTACAGCCGGCAGGTAAACCATTGTAACCCGCTCCTACAATTTTGTTTTTACTGTTTACAATACAGGCGCCCACTTGTGTTGAAGGATCTTTACTTCGCTTGGCTGATAATAATGCCACCCCCATAAAGTATTCATCCCAGGAAATATAATTGGTTCGTTTGCTCATTGAAAAAGTTTGAAAGCGATTGTGCCAAATGTATTGAAAACAAACGAAGCCTTGTAAACAAGGCTTCATTTTAAAATAAAATAGATGTTTGTTTTATCGCTGCGTTTGTACCGGCTTCGGCATTTCTTTACGTGGCAACTTTGCATCACGTTGTGCTGTGTTGTACACAAAGCTGGCAACAATTACTGCCATTTGTTTCAGATCGTCTGCAACTAAATGATCGTAGCTGTCCATGGTTGTGTGATGTGTACGTGTGTCGTATTCAATTTCATCCTGGATGAATTGGAAACCGGGAATACCTAATTCATTAAACGAAATATGGTCGGTTCCGCCTGTGTTCTGAAGTGTAAGGGTAGAAGCGCCCATTTCTTTAAACGGTTCTAACCATTTCGAAAAAATCGGTTGTACAGCAGCGTTACCTTCTAAATACACGCCTCTTATTTTTCCTGTACCGTTATCGATATTGTAGTAAGCCGAAATTTTTTCCTGCTCTGGTTTTACTTCTTTGGTTACACGATCGCCGACATAGTTTTTAACCCAGCCACGTGAACCAAGCAAACCCTGTTCTTCGCCACTCCACAACGCAATACGAATAGTACGTTTCGGTTGCAGGTTCAATGCTTTAAAAATGCGCATCACTTCCAGCATTACTGCACAGCCGGCTGCATTATCAGTTGCACCTGTTGCACCATGCCAGCTGTCGAGGTGTGCGCCGATCATCACTACTTCATCTTTCAGTTTCGGATCGGTGCCTTTTATCTCGCCAATAACATTGTAGCCTTTTACATCTTTACCGGTAAACTCCGATTGTACATCTAATTCCATACTTACCGGCGTGCCCATGTTTACGAGGCGGTTGATGGTTTTTAAATCTTCGAACGAAACAGCAATTTCCAGTACCGATGGTTTACCGTTTACAAAATCGTTACGGTTGCCTGCGGGGTTTTGTACAAAAATGGTTCCGTCGTGCGATGCGGGACTGCTGGTTAAAAATGCAGCTGCACCTTCGCTTGTAATGAGTTCTTTAATGAGTGTATTTAAACGTTGTGCACCAGCAAAGCGAGCCATGTTTGGATTGCCACCCTGGCGTGGACCTTGCGGCTGTGTGGGTGGTTGATACGCTGCCATTTTTTGCAACTCTTCTTCGGTATAACGGGTAGCATCGGGTTTAAAGCTGTGTTTGTATTCGTCTGTACGGTTTACCAATACCACTTTGCCTGCAAGTTTGCCTTTGTATTGCATTAACTCTGTAGAGTCTTTTACATTGATCACCACTACCTCTGCTTTTTGCAAACCCTTTGTGCCCTGCGTCCATGTTTTTGGATAAGCAAGAATGGGTTTGTAATAAGGCGCTGTCATGGCTACGTAGCTTTTCTTCAGCTGCCAGCCTTGTCCAAATTCGCCCCATGGATCGAGTGTTGCTTTGCTTAAGCCCCATTTTTTCATTTCGGCAATGGCATAATCGGCAGCACGGTAATAACCGGGGGAGTTGGTTAAACGTGGACCGCTTACATCGGTTAAATGAAACGCAATGTTCATCACCTGCGAATTAGTGGTGCCTTCTTTAATGATTTTGTTAATGATGTCTTGATCAATTTTTTCCTCTTGTGCAAACCCCGAAAGGCTCAGCAACAGAGATGCAGATAGCAGAAGCTTTCTCATACTGGTAGTTTAAATGGTTTGATGCTGAAAGTAAAGAACTCACAGAAAATATGTACTGCTTTCTTGGCAGCGGTTGATAGAGTGGTTGGATGGTTACAGTAAGCTGAAATCATAATTGCCGAAATATCCATACTTCGGGTGACGAAGGTCAGCCGTAAACAGGTTTCCTGTCATTCAGTTACAGAAATGAAGCTTGGCTCCGCTTAATAGCTTTGCACACGGAAAATTCCGCTTTGTAAACAACCATTGTTTTATTTATCACTTTCAAACAAAACAGGTGTTTCGATTACCTGTTGAATCGTTGTATGAATTATTCTTCTCCGCACAGGTTTCATATTCCCGTTATGGGATTGGCTTACACTGTTGACAGTCCCATTAAAGTAGCACGCTTCGGTATTTCATCGGTTATTTCCATTGTGGAAGACCGTTTGATTGAAATGATGCGCAGCCATTACTATCAAACAGCCAATCTTCCGTACAAACCCATTGCGGTGCATGAAGAAGATTACAGGGCTAAACGTATTGCCGATTATCTCAACCTGGTAAACAGTATTGTACAGGAGCAGGTAGAGAAGTTGAAAACAGCTGCGTTTGAAAAAGGCTCAGAGATTATGAAGTATTTTGAAATGCTGCCCGAAGACAGTAAGCTGAAACAACTGTACCGGCAAATGATGAAGATGAAGAATGAACCTGAAAAAACAGCGCTCGAAAGTTATTTGCGTTCGCAGATTGTGCCGGGAAACATTGATGTAAACATCATGACCAAGGTTGATCGTGAAACCTACAATAAAGAAGGTGCATTAGTTGAAGATGGATCGGAAGCGGTAGCAGCGTTGCGTGGCTTTGTACAAAGTAACCTCAGCAACTCATCGGTGATCTTTTCTGCAGGTATGAACCCACGTTTGTACAATTATCTTGAAAACTGTAAAGAACTGGATGCAAACGAAGACGGCGTGTTTACCAAAAAAGTAATTGTAAAAGTGAGCGATTACCGCTCGGCATTGATACAGGGAAAATATTTGGCGAAGAAAGGGATATGGGTGAGTGAGTTTCGGATTGAATCGGGGTTGAACTGCGGTGGACATGCATTTGCAACGGAAGGTTATTTGTTAGGACCGATACTCGAAGAGTTTAAAACGAAGAAAGAAGAACTCCGCAATTCATTATTTGAAATTTATCATGCAGCGCAGCTGAAAAAGAACAACCGCAGTTTCGATGCAGCACCTGCAATTGTGTATTCGGTGCAGGGCGGTATTGGTACAAGCGAAGAAGATGCGTTTTTACATGAGCAGTACGGCATACAAAGCACCGGCTGGGGTACTCCGTTCTTATTAGTACCCGAGGCAACCACCGTTGATGAGGAAACCATGCAGTTGTTATGCGCCGCAAAAGAAAACGATGTTGTGCTGAGTAATAACTCGCCGCTGGGTGTGCGGTTTCATTATCTCAAAGGAACAAGTTCGGCAAAAGAAAAAGCGGAGCGGGTCAACAAAGGAAATCCCGGCAGTCCGTGTACTGAGAAACATTTGGCGTTTAACACCGAGTTTACCAAAGAACCAATCTGTACAGCCTCAAAAAAATACCAGAAGCTGAAGCTTGAACAATTACAAAGTTTGCAACTACCTCAACAGGAATACGAAAAGCAGGTACAGGAAGTGTTGGATAAAGAATGTTTATGCGTAGGTCTCAGCAATTCTGCCGCCATCAATTATCAGCAGACTTTCGTGAAAAAACTGGAAGCAGTTGCCATTTGTCCCGGTCCGAACATTGCCAATTTTTCAAAAGTGGTTTCGCTGCAAACCATGACCGATCATATTTACGGTCGAGAAAATATCATGGAGAATAAAAGCAGGCCGCACATGTTTATTGCCGAGCTCAATTTATACATGAATTATCTGCGTGAGCAATTGGCAGAGAGCCCGTCACCTGAACAAGATGCCAAGAAGAAAAAATACATCACATCATTCTGCAACAATCTTCGTGAAGGCATCAATTATTATCGCAACCTCAGCGGAGTTGCAGTTACTGAAAGAGCAGCATTTGACAACGCATTGAATTGTACAGAAGATGAGTTGAATATTTTGATGTCTGCTCACCTGTAGGGTATCTGTTCATCGTAAGAATATTTAATTGCGTTATACGGAAACACAAAGCCCCGACATTTCTGTCGGGGCTTCTTTATCTTTTTAATCCGTAAATTATTTAAATCACGGTTCAGATAATTAAATATCAATCGCTTCTCCATAAGCAGCAGCTGTAGCTTCTTTCACAGCTTCACTCATGGTTGGGTGCGGATGCACCGAGTTGAGGATTTCGTGGTACGTTGTTTCCAGCTTACGGGCAACAACCACTTCCGCAATCATATCAGTAACACCCATGCCAATCATGTGTGCACCGAGGAACTCGCCATACTTTGCATCGAAGATTACTTTTACAAAACCTTCTGTAGCACCGGCAGCACTTGCCTTACCACTTGCCATGAACGGGAACTTACCAACCTTTACTTCGTAACCCGCTTCCTTCGCTGCTTTTTCGGTATAACCAACACTTGCAATTTCGGGTGTGCAATACGTACAACCGGGGATGTTGTTGTAGTCCATTGCTTCCGGTGTGTGGTGGTATTTCTTTTCTAAGTAAGCAATATGTTCTGCGGCATTAATACCCTCTTTACCTGCAACGTGTGCCAGGGCCTGGCCCGGAGCCACATCGCCAATAGCATAAATACCCGGTACAGAAGTTTGCTGGAATTTATCTACAACAATCTTTCCTTTTTCTGTTTTAATACCGTTTTCTTCCAAACCAATGTTTTCGATGTTGGCAACTACACCGGCAGCACTTAACAGAATGTCTGCTTCAAGTACCTGCTCGCCTGCTGCAGTTTTAACGGTTGCTTTTACACCTGCACCTGAAGTGTCCACTTTGGTTACTTCAGCGCTGGTCATAATGGTAATGCCTTTTTTCTTGAACTGCTTTTCCAGTTCTTTCGAAATATCTTCATCTTCTACAGGCACAACACGTGGCATAAATTCCACGATGGTAATTTTTGTACCCATGCTGTTGTAGAAATCGGCAAACTCCACACCAATGGCACCGCTGCCAACCACGATCATCGATTTTGGTTGTTCGGGCAATACCATTGCTTCACGGTAGCCAATGATTTTTTTACCATCCTGCGGCATAGCAGGTAACTGACGGCTGCGGCCGCCTGTTGCAATCACAATATATTTTCCTTCAACGATGCTTTTGCTTCCATCGGCAGCAGTTACTTCCAGTTTGCCTTTGCCGGCAACCTTACCGTAACCCATAATTACATCAATCTTGTTTTTCTTCATGAGGAAGGTAACACCCTTGCTCATTTTATCGGCTACACCACGGCTGCGTTTTACCACACCACCAAAATCGTGTTGTACACCTGTGGCAGCAATACCATAATCGGCACTGTGCTTCATGTATTCATATACCTGTGCACTTTTCAGCAGGGCTTTTGTAGGGATACAACCCCAGTTTAAACAAACACCACCAAGGCTTTCTTTTTCTACAATTGCTACTTTAAGACCAAGCTGTGAAGCACGGATAGCGGCAGGATAACCACCGGGACCACTACCAAGAACGATTACGTCGTATGCCATAGAAAGAATTTGAAAATTTGAAAATGCAGTAATTTGAAAATTATCGGCTGCGAAGGTAACTGAAGAACGGGAAACGGCAAAGAGGGAAGGCAAGGTAGAGGGTATAGGGTGTAGGTTGTAAGAAAGAGGGTTGATACTAAGGGCTTTTCTTCTACCTTATGCCTTTTTTCCTCAACCTTCTGTTTTAGCTTTCCTCTAACACAAATCGTTAAAACATGGCTGCATATTTGACTGTGGAAAATAAACAGCAGCACAACACGTTCAATTGCTGTGCAAGATTTACATTTGACCATCGGGAACGTTTGCGTTTCCGCATTACTAAAACCATTTGAACCGTATGAATTTTTTTCTTCTCCAGGTGCAGAATGCAGTTGATACATTGGTAAATGCTGCAACAACACAGGCCGTTCCCAAAAAAGAAATGCATTTGATTGATCTGCTGATGCAGGCAGGATGGATCATGATTCCTTTGCTGCTGTTAAGCGTTGCCACTGTATATGTATTTGTTGAACGCTGGATGGCGATTAAAAAAGCAACCGAAGTGGATGATAATTTTATGAACATCATCCGGGATAATATCTTAAGCGGTAATGTAACGGCTGCCCGCAACTTTGCCCGTAACACGGCCAACCCGGTTGGACGGATTATCGACAAAGGCTTGCAGCGTATTGGCAAACCCATTGATTCTATTGAAAACAGCATGGAAAATGTGGCGCAGCTGGAAATGTATAAACTGGAACGGAACGTAAACATTCTGTCGGTGATATCGAAAGTTGCACCCATCTTCGGTTTCGTGGGTACACTGGTTGGTTTGATGCAGTTGTTCTTTAACATCAACGCTACCGGTGAATATGAACTGAGTACCATTGCAGGTGGTATCTATACCAAACTCATCACATCAATCAGTGGTCTGGTCATTGGTTTGATCGCTTACCTGTTCCACAATATTCTTTCTACACAGGTTGAAAAGGCAGTGAACAAAATGGAAGCATCTGCTGCTGATTTTCTTGATGTATTACAGGAACCTACACGTTAAAACACGAACCCATGAAGCTGAGAAAGAAAAGAACAGAGTCGAGTGAAGTGTTTACAGATGCGTTGAATGATATCCTGTTCATCCTGTTGATGTTTTTCCTGATCGTATCCACGCTGGCAAACCCAAACGTGCGCAAAGCATCATTGCCCAAGGCCAAAAGTAATACGACTGCTAAACAATCAGTGGCGGTAACCATCGATTCACTCAATCGTTTTTATGTTGAAGCAAAACCGGTTGATCCGATGGCGATGGACAGTGCATTGGCCCGCATCATTAATGCCAAAAGAGCGAACGGTGAAGAACCAACCATTGCCATTAATGCCGACCGTAACTGCAAGCTGGAAAGCTTTGCTGCAGTACTGCGTGCTGCAGATCGTTTAGGCGTAAAAGCTGTGATGAATGTAGATAAGAAAGGATTGCAGTAAATACAACGTTAGAAGTACGAAGTACGAAATACAGCCCGTCTGACGCCCTCGTCTGACGGGTTTTTAGTTTATGATTTGAGTTTTATTGTTTTTTGTTTTTCAGCAATTGAACAGGTATCAACAGCATTGGCGTCGCAATCTTTTACAGCAGATAAATATTCTACAAAAGCAGGCAAACCAGAAACAATAAACTATAAACGATAAACAGCTTTGACCATTCGTTCATTACCACTCATGTCTTTCCGTAATTCAACCGTAAATCCTTTTTGCTGAAACAGCTCAACGGTTTCTTTGCCCAACTGTTGATTGATCTCCACATACACTGCTCCGCCGTGATGCAGATGCTGCATTGCAAAATCAGCGATCTTGCGATAGAACAGTAATGCATCTTCATCGGGAACAAACAATGCTTTATGCGGCTCATAGTCCAGTACGTGTTTGCTCATGGTATTGGCTTCGGTTGTTTTAATATAAGGCGGATTGCTGACGATGATATTGTATTGGCCAAGTGTATTCCATTTGCTTTCATCTAAAAAATCGAGTAACAGAAAGTTGATCTCTGTTTCATTATTCACCGAATTGGTTGTTGCGGTGTATAATGCTTCGCTGCAAACATCAATAGCCGATACCTCTGTTTCAGGAAGATTTTTCTTCAATGCAATCGGAATGCAGCCGCTGCCGGTACCAATGTCGAGAAGAGTGAGTGGTGAGTGGTGGGTGGCGAGAGCTGCAGCCGTCCTTCGTACTTCCTTCACGATCCAATCTACCAGTTCTTCTGTTTCCGGTCGGGGAATCAACACGCTTTCATTTACTTCAAACTTCAATCCGTAAAACCAGACTTCATTCAATACATATTGCAGCGGACGGTGGGTGAGCAGTTGTTGCAGAATTTGTTGCAGCTGCAGGGTTTCTTCGGCACGCACTTCTTCCTGTTTCAGTTGGCTGATCTTTTTTTTGCCTACATGTTCCACCACCAAAGCAGCAATGGCTTCGGCTTCGCCGGCTTCATGTACAGCGCTTAAGCTTTGCCGTAAGAGTTGATATTGTTCCTGCCAGTTCATTTATGCAAAGCTAATTCAGCAGGCGATAGGTATGCCATACTTATTGAATCCCGCCTGAAATTTATCAGACAACGGATGTGCGGTATACTTTTCACTCGCTCCGAAACCGTTACTTTTGCAGCCTTGCACACACACGAAACATATATGCAGCGTTGTATTGAGCTGGCCCGCAAAGGAGCCGGTTCGGTAGCCCCCAATCCAATGGTGGGAGCTGTGTTGCTGTATAATAACGAGATCATTGGCGAAGGCTGGCACCAACGGTACGGCGAAGCACATGCCGAAGTGAATTGTGTAAGTCAGGCCGTTCAAAACGGCCTGACCGGTAAACTGCAAGAATCAACTTTGTATGTCTCACTCGAACCCTGTGCCCATTTCGGCAAAACACCGCCCTGCAGCGATCTTATCATTAAACATAAGATCCCGAAAGTTGTGATTGGTTGTCGTGATCCGTTTAAAGAAGTTGATGGCAAGGGCATTGAAAAACTGAAAGCAGCAGGCGTGGAGGTAGTTGTGGATGTGTTGAAGGATGAATGCATCGAACTCAACAAACGCTTCTTTACATTCCATCAGCAGCAACGGCCCTATGTGATTTTGAAATGGGCGCAGACTAACAACGGCGTCATCGGAGCCCCTCTAAATCTCCCCGAAGGGGAGACTTTGAACTCCGCACATAATCGCTTGCTGATAAGTAATGAAAACACAAACCGTTTGGTGCATCAATGGCGCAGCGAAGAGGCAGCAATCCTTGTTGGTTCTAAAACTGCATTGCTCGATGATCCGCAGTTGACGAATCGTTACTGGCTCTCAGAAAAGCAACCGGTGCGTTTGGTGTTAGACCGGCAACTTCAATTGCCTCATTCATTAAAATTATTCAATGGTGAAGCAAATACAGTTGTATTAAATGATGTAAAGCAAACCAACGAAGGAACTGTGCAGTATGAACAGTTAAGCGGAAACGGATCTGTTGTGCAACAGGTGTTGGAGGTTTTGTATCAACGTAAACTCAACAGTGTGTTGGTGGAAGGTGGCGCCGAACTGTTGCAGTATTTTATCAACGATGGATTGTGGGATGAAACCCGCATCATTACCAATAACGAATTAGTTGTTGAAGCCGGTGTTAAAGCACCGACGCTGCAAAATGAACTACAAACCAATGAACAACAGCTCGGCAGCGATACGATTCGTTGGTACATAAACAAATATCCTGATTCCAAAGTCCCAACTCCCAATTCCTAAAACCTACAATATTCAGCATGCTTTTTCTCATCGGTAGTATCATACTCAGTTCCTGGCTCACACTTTCGTTTAAGTTGGTGGAGCGTTTTCGTATCAATACCTTCCAGGCGATTGTGTTTAATTATATTACCTGTGTTGTTACCGGTTCCTTTGTGAATGCTTCGTTTCCTATTAATACACAAACCATGCAGGAGCCCTGGTTCAAATGGGCCATGCTCATGGGGGCGGTGTTTATTGTGCTGTTTAATGTAATTGCAAGAACGGCACAAACAATGGGTGTAGCCATTGCATCGGTTGCCAATAAATTATCGCTGGTTATTCCTTTCTTATTTTCCATTGTATTGTATAACGAAGCTGCAACAGGTTTAAAAATTGCCGGTGTATTGCTGGCATTAATTGCTGTCGTGTTTACCTGCTGGCCTTCGGCCGATCATAAAGAGCCGTCGGGTAAAGTGGTAAAGCCGGCTTATTTTTTACTGCCGTTGTTTTTGTTTGTTGGCAGCGGCCTGCTCGATACCATGATCAAGTATGTGGAAACAACATTCGTCAACAATAATAACCAGAATGCTTATCTCATCAGTTCGTTTGCTGCGGCAGCAACCATTGGTTCTATCCGGTTGCTCATCGGGTTTACCGGCGGCAGTATGAAGTTTGAGCCGAAAGCTGTGTTTGCAGGTATCATCATTGGCGTGCCGAATTATTTTTCCATCTGGTGTTTAATGCGTGTACTCAAAGCATACGCAGGCAATAGCTCGGCGATTATTCCCATCAACAATATGGGGATCGTACTCTTCAGTACGCTTGCAGCCTTTTTATTCTTTAACGAAAAACTATCGAAGCTCAACTGGCTGGGTATTGTATTATCCATTGCTGCCATTGCATTAATTGCTTACGGTTAATTCTTTTTTTACCATTCACTCATCTGCATGAACGAAGAATTTTATTATACCATTGCTCAATCTGTTGTAGCCGAGTTTAAAGACCGTGGCAGCCGTTTTCTGGCGTATGCTTATCCTATTGCATCGGTTGAAGAATTTAAAGAAAAACTGAAACAGCTGAAGGAAGAACACCCGAAAGCAGTGCATCATTGTTTTGCGTATCGTTTAGGAACGGATGGTAATACGTTTCGTGTAAGTGATGATGGTGAACCATCAGGCAGTGCAGGTCGACCCATACTCGGACAGATCGATAGCAAACAGGTGACCAATGTAATGGTCGTGGTGGTGCGTTATTTCGGCGGAACATTGTTAGGTGTACCCGGGCTTATCAATGCATATAAAACAGCAACAACACTTGCATTACAAACAACACCCATCATTCAAAAACAAATTGAAGTGAATTATTTACTACACTTCGATTATACACGCATGAACGATGTAATGATGATTGTGAAACAATACAACTGCACCGTAGTAAAGCAGGAGCAGAATCTGTTTTGCGATGTGGAGATCAGTATTCCCAAAAACCGTTTGGAAGAAGTGCTGTTTAAGTTAGGCGAAATGCATACGGTGGAAACGAGGAAGAAGTAGTTTCTAGGTCATAATTGAACAAGCCCTGAGCTACTAACCGCATCTCACTTCGTACTTCCAACATCGTACTTCGTACTTACCCTTACGCTTTTCCTGTAAGCTTATATACCAGCAGCCCCACCACTTCTTTTAAATATATATCCCAATTGGTAAATGCTGTTTGCGATGGAGTAATGGAGCCAATCAATTCCTGCGGATTATCAATCACATTAAAGTTGCAGGGGTAGGCAACTGTTGTAATACCGGCTTTTGTAAATACCTGTTGCGAACGTTTCATGTGTATCGCCGATGTAATCAAGAGGAATGGTCCTTGTGCATGTGTACTGTCGAGCAGTTTTTTAGAGAACAATGCATTCTCGTATGTATTGCGGCTTTGGTTTTCGGTAAGAATATCCTGTTTCGGCACACCCATATCCTGTAATTGGGCCGTTACAAAATCGGCTTCTTTGTATTCCTGGCGTTTAATACTGCCACTGCCACCGGTGATGAGTATTTTTTTGATGTAACCAAGCTTATACAAACGCACTGCCTGTATAAACCGGTCGGCAGCTGCACCATAGTATCCCTGCTTCGAATGAAATTCAAAACCTACAAAGCCACTCAATAAAATGCCCACATTGTAATGCTCGTTTTGCTGAAAGGTTTTTTGTTTGGCCTGCCATTGAACCATCAGCTTATGAATAAGATATGGGTTGGAGAACAGCAGGAACCAGCTGCAGGTAAAAACAATCCAGCGTTTCTTTTTGCGGGCATCTTTTACAATAAAGCAAATAAGCACCAATACGAGCAGCCAGTTAAAAGGCGATAGTAAAAAATGAAGGACTTTAGACAGGATGAAGAACATGCTGTGAAGATAAAAATTTCCATGGCCCGAAAAATTTTTATGCGGCATTCAATAGTTAGCAGGGATTTTGCAGCTGTCAGTAAAATGTCTGGTTATGAAAAAAAGATACATTGTGATGTTGGTATTGATGACCGGTTCGGTTGCTGCAACTGCCCAGCTGAAAGTGAAGCCCGATTGCGGAGTACTTACCGTTGATGTGCATAAAGGCTGGGTTAACGAAGTAAAACCCAATGCCGATCCGGAGTTTATGAAAAAAAAGCTGCCCTGTTTTACATCGTTTGAAAAAGAGGGAAACACAGCTGCATGTGGTGGCGGCGTTTATTTCGATGATAAAGGCATCCGGTTTTATACACAGCGTGATTATATTGTCATCACCGACAAGTTCAAAGGAAAATTTACAGCGCCGGTATTAGGTTTAAAGAAGACGGCCATGTTTGCAAAGTATGGTAACCCGAAGTTGAAAGATGCCAATTGGGAGGCCTACCAGATGGCCTATGGTATAATGGTCGTGTATTACAATTCGGCGGCTACTATTAATAAAGTGATCATCAGTACAAAATCAACAGATGATATTGATCTTTGCAGTCAGTAATGTCACCCGTAAAAGCATGTATTTTTGTTTCATTTATAATTTGTAGTATTACGCAAACTTTTCTATGAAACATTTCCTTGCAGTATTATTGTTTGTTGTTGCAGGTACGATGGCAACAGCCCAGTTAAAAACAAAACCCGATTGCGGTTTAATTACAGTTGATGTACACAAAGGCTGGATCAACGAAGTAAAACCCAACGACGATCCGGAACAGATCAAAGCCAAACTGCCTTGCTTTACATCGTTTGAAAAAGAAGGCAACGAATCGGGCTGCGGCGGCGGCGTGTATTACGATGATAAAGGAATCTGTTTTTATATTCAGCGTGATTATGTGGTAATCACCGAAGCGTTCAAAGGAAAATTTACTGTGCCCTTATTTGGTGCAAAGTCGGATGATCTGTTTGTGAAGTTCGGCAACCCGAAAGTGAAAGATGCAAACTGGGAAGCTTACCAGATGGCCTTTGGCATTATGATCGTGTATTACAATATGAAAGGCACCATTAACAAAGTGATCTTAAGTACAAAGGGTGTTGATGCCATTGATCTCTGCAACATCAATTAATTTTTATTTCTGAATTGTGACGGCTGTTCCTGTTTTTACATAACGGGCCAAATCATCAATATGCGTATTCTTTAACGAGATGCAGCCATTGGTCCAGTTGTAGTAACGATCAATAAAGTAATCGTTTCCGCTTTCCACTCCATGTATGCCAATACCGTTTCCAACACTTGCATGGGCCGGAATCTGTCCATTGTTTTTTCGTGCAGTAAACTTGCTAATGCTTTCTTTGGTGGGATAGTCGAGCATGAACATTTTACGCCAGAGTTGATGCTGTTTGGTATATACAATTTTAAAATTGCCTTCCGGTGTTTTACGGTCGCCCTGCATAAACTTATCTTCCAATGGTTTTAAACCAAACACCACGGGGTAGGTAGCCAGTAAACCTTTGCTGTCGTATACCCGTAATTCAAAATCCGATTTATCAATTACAATACGTACAGTACCCGTTGCAATGCCTGCAGGCCGTGTAAACTTTTGCATGGTTCTGGTGCCTGTTTTGTTTGCAGTTGTGGTAACAGGTGCGGTGGTTGTTTTTTTAACAGCCGGGGTGGGTGTTGCGGTAGCAGATGTGGTGGAATTTGAATTGGCAGAGCAGGAAGCAAATGCACCCGCTGCAGAAAAGAATACCGGCATAAAAAGTTTCATAGCATATTGTTTTTACAGAAGCAGTTGAAACGGTTTACAACAGTAGAAGCGGGTAAAACTGAAATATAAACGTAACAGGCAAAAGCTTATTGCATGACTAAGTTGTAATGTGGAAAGACTGTGTATTTTCGGACATAAACCAAGTATTTATACCAGCACTGCTGCGTTGTTTGTACAGGAACTAATCCGCTTACAGTTCCAGCAGCATGTCATCATTCGGTCCGTTGTATTCAAAAGAGCCGAGTAAACGAAACCCGTTTTTCCGGTAAAAGCGAACGGCCTTTTCATTGCCGGATTGTACGCCGCCCCATAACACAAGCTGGCGAATGTTTCGGCTTTGCATTTCTGCCCGAATAAAATCCAGCATCAGCTGGCCTACACCGGTACTTTGCCATTCATCTTTTACCGAAGGAGCAAATGTATAGGCAGCATCGTATTGCAGAGGATACTGGTATTGCTGCAGGCGTGGTACATCGTGTGGCAATAAACCTTTCTTGAGTACAGCATAACCAACCAGTTCATTTGTTGTTGGGTCAATGGCCACACAGGCTTCTGTTCCCTGTTGTTGATAAAAGGAAAGTACATCCTGCGGCTGAAAGGAGTGAGGTTGAAAACGTTGGACTGTTGCTGCATGCAGGCCATGCAGGTAATGCATCAAACGATCGAAGTCGCTGTTGTTGAGCAAACGAATGTGTACCTCTTTGTTTTGTTTGGTGAATGCAAGCATCTTGAAAGATAAAATTAGTTCATCAGGCTTGTATTTTCCATTTCAGAAAACGATTTACAGAATAAATAAGTAAAAGGAGTGCACAGGCTATCCTTAGAAAAGAATTGAAACGATCTGCAGATGCAAACTGTCGGGCTGTAACAAAGAGCAAGAAGATTGCTGCGCAAAATGTAAATACTGAAAGGAACAGCAAAAAAGTTTTTATTTGAACACAGGTGTTGCTTTTCGAAAGATAAAAAAATGAGTTCAGCTTCGGCTGGTTGTGCTGTTAAAAAGGGAATTGAACCATTACTTGTTTTTGATCACCACTTGAAACAAAGCCATATTCGTCGGCCTGTTTTGTGATCAGTTTGTAAATTCCATCCGGTACGGTTTCAGCTACGGGTGGTAAGTCCACTTTGTAAATGGCATATCGTTTCATTTGGTTAACATCTTCGTTGCAAACTGTTGCATTGCCGGTTGCATAAGCAGTTGCATCAATAGTTGCTGCAACAAAAAAAATGCGAAAATAAATTTCAGCGAACTGCAAGTTGTAGCTGATTCTGTCGTCTGTAAGTATTAATTTTCAATTCATCATTAACTATTAAAACAACTTGTCATGAAAATTTTGTTCAGCCTTTTATTTGTTATTGGCTTTGTTGCCGCCAGCCACGCACAAACCGGTATTGAAGGTAACTGGAAAGGAAGCCGTGAAACGCCCAACGGCGTAATTGAAATTAACTACACGTTTAAAGTAGAAGGGAATGTATTGAAGGGTACCTGGAAAACCCAGTTTGGCGAGCGTGAACTGGAAGAAGGAAAAGTGGATGGTAAGAAATTCAGTTTTAAAGTTTCGTTCAATGAAATGAAAATCGAAAACACAGGCGAGCTGGTAAACGAAAATGAAATTGTATTGAAAAGTACAAGAGGCGAAATGAAACTGGCCCGTGTAAAATCTTAATAGCAATACTGCTTTTAAAAAAAGCCTGAGCTGGATGTATACATCCAGCTCAGGCTTTTTTATTGTTTGCTGTTTACAGTAATGGATTCTTTGAAAGTGAATGTCTGTTCAATTTTTTGAAGCTACTTTGCTTTTCGTTGTTGCCGCAGCTTCCACCACTCCCATAAATTATCGGCACCTAAAATGGGAAAAGCGACAAAGCCGAGTACGGTGAGTATTTTGTCGTTTGCACTCATTGCATCGCTTTTGTAAATGATTTCCGTAATTTTTAGTGCAATCCAAAGCAGGCAGAGTATTCCAAAGAGTAATTTTTTTAATTCGGGTTTCATTGTACAGTTATTTATGCGCTGGTAAAGTTTTATTATGGATTCGATTTTATAAAAGCAACACGATTGTTTATTGGCGGGGCAATCACTAAAAGCATGCAGAACTGTTTTAATAAAGCTTACCAATTACGATCAGATAATTTTGGAAATGAAAGCTTTTGTCGGCTCGTTCATCCAAATACTCATTATACCCATCCGGCAACCCTGTAAATTTTCCACTTTCATAGGCAGCAATGCAGAATCGTTTGCCTACATAATGTTGTTCCATCTTTATTATCTCATCCGATGAAAGTGACCCTGTTGTTTTATCATTCAGATGTTCGTATAGTTCAAAATCATCTTTAGGGAATAAGCCTGTTTCATCTTCAAACGGTATAATAAGCGTATCGTTTACAACGCTGTCTTCTATACGCAGGACGTTTAACAGATACTTACCTGAACTTTCTTTTAACTGAAAGTCATCGCCATCAACAATTTCTACATCCAGTTTAAGTATTGTGCCGAAAGGGTAGTTTAATCGTCCTTTCGCTAATTGCTGTTGAACAGTCGCAGATTTATTGCCTGTTTGTGAACAGGACATAAACAGCACTGTGACAAGAACCGATTTGACAGCGATTCTGATTATGTTTATTGAACGATCTGGCAAAGTTTCAATGACTTTTACTTTTTGTTAATTAGTTCTTCCATTTGTTTTTTCGACAGATCCAATGCTTCAAAATGCGAATCTGAATACAGCAAAATAAATCGCTTATCCGGAAAAATAATTATGGAGCTGCCACATTCAGTTCGTTTTTTAAAAAGGAGCTGGTATAGTTGCCTGGTACTGTCAATAAGGATAGACTCATCCCATTTGATGAGCTTGTTGAGGTTGTTGCCCGGCTCCCGAAAACGAAAGATCGAAACATTGGGCCTCGTAAGAGCGGCTGTTTGTATCCGTTGCTTGCTGCTCAGTACAAGTGGTTGAATGTCTTCATCCTTGCGTTGATCAGTTATGTTCCAGCAGTCGTCTTTATTAAAATCATATTTAAGTATGAGCGTGTCGTTGAGTTTTGCAGTGGCGAAAGGTTGAAGAAGTTGTTGCATCAAACGAAACGCTGGTTCGGTTAAATGTCCGGTAGCAGTCCGCAGTTTGTTGGGTTGCGAAGTGGAATTAAAACCAACTGCGAGGATTAAAAAAGCAACGAATGCTAGGAGGGAAAGGAATTGTTTTGCCATAGCAATAATTACAGGTATGTGTTTTAAACGGTCATCAATTATTGAATATACAAAACCTTTTTGTTTTGCTGTTGCAGCTGTGAGTACTCGTTATTATTGAATGATTTTTATAGAAGATGATTTCGTTTACTTGCTATTCCGATAGCTATCGGATGGTTGTGGAGAACAATGGTTTATGATAGCATCAGTGACACGCTTCTGCCTAAAAGCGCATTTAACCTTTGAATTTCACAAAGAAGGATTTTCCGTTTTCGGATTCCATGATCAACGAATCATTACTGAAATAGACCTTTGCCGCATAAATAAAATCAGGATAATTAATAAAGATTGAATCTTTTCTTAGTATGTATTTGTGCGATTCAAAGTGTTCTGTATAGTAAATTGAATCTTTACTGATTTTGACAGTAAGCGGTTCTTTATTATCACTGTTCCAAATGCCAATGATTTCATTTTTGTCTGTCAAAGGCCTTATATTGGTATTGGCTGTTATTGGAATAGACACAGTATTACTTGGGATTATTGTGTCTTTGTACAATTTCTCTTTTTGTTCAGATTGTTGCGTATTGCAACCTGCAATGAAAATCGAGGTTATAAGTAAAAGTCTTTTCATGAGTGCGAATCTTTTGCTTTGTTAATGTCTTCACCAACTAAACTAATAAAAAAAGGACCTCTCAAAAAAGAAGTCCTTCTGTATTTATTCTTTAACAATCAATTGCTCGAAAATCCTGCTTCCTCTGCAACGGTTACATCGCTGTAATCCTTCACTACATTGTACAGTGTATCACGTTCAACAGGTTTGCGGTTTACCTGTTTAATCAACGCCACGAGTTGTTCGGTTGTCATGGTAGGCGTTTGTTCTTCGCTGCCCGCCATGCTGTAAATTTTCGTTGTATCATCAATGGTGCCGTCAATATCGTTTACACCAAAGCTCAAGGTCATTTGTGCATTGTGCCGTCCAAGCATGGGCCAGTATGCTTTCAGGTGCGGGAAGTTATCGAGGAACAAACGGGCCACTGCATACATCTTCATATCTTCGACAATGGTGCTTTCAGCAATATTGCTCATGTCGTTATCCTGGTTACGGAACTTGAGCGGAATAAATGTTTGAAAGCCTTTTGTTTCATCCTGCAGGTTACGCAGGCGGCTCATGTGGTCAATTCGGTGTTCGTATGTTTCAATATGTCCGTACAACATGGTGGCGTTACTGTGCAAGCCTAATTTGTGTGCAGTAGCATGAATGTTGAGCCAGCCATCACCATCTACTTTGTCGGCACATATTTTTGTACGCACATCGGGATGGAAAATTTCAGCACCACCACCTGGTATCGAATCCAATCCATGGCTGATGAGTATTTTCAAACCTTCTTCCACACTCACTTTTGCTTTGCGGAACATATAATCGTATTCAACCGCTGTAAATGCTTTAATGTGTAAATCCGGACGATGTGTTTTAATCGCCTTCAGTAAATCAGCAAAAAACTGCAGATCCATTTTCGGGTGTACACCACCTACAATATGTGCTTCGGTAACCGGTTGTCCATCGTATTTCTTTACCATGTGCAGCATCTGGTCAATGCTCAGTTCCCAACCTTCTTCACGCTTGGCATACAGTTTTGAGTACGAGCAAAAGTTACAGCTGAACACACAGAGATTCGTAGGTTCAATATGAAAGTTGCGGTTGAAATAAGTGGTATCGCCATGCAAACGCTCCCGCACAAAATTTGCCAGCGAACCAAGAAAGGGGAGGCTTCCCTGCTGAAACAAAACCAAGGCATCGGCTTCGCTGATGCGTTGATTGTTATAAATTTTATCGGCAATGGTTTTTAATTCGGCTGAAATACGGTTGCTGCTTAAAAGTTCGGTTATTCCTGTTTGCATATGCTTCTGTTTGGTACAATGACTGCCTGTTAAAAAACAGCGTAACTGTGCAAAGTTACGCTGCGAATCGGTTCAATGTTGTGCCGTTAACTGCTAATGGGCAGATTAATTATTGATCTTGATCACCCGAAATGTATCGGTAGATTTCGAACGGTAAACAATCTGTACATGATAAATGCCGCTGTTGAGGTTACCTAAATTCACCTCAATATAATTGGGCGTATCGTAATTGCCGGGCCGCTGATATGATAAACGTTTTTGCCAAACGAGCTGACCAACCTGATTGTACACGTTAATGTATTCAAGGTTTTGCGGCGGCTCGAAATACTGGATGGCAAAACTTTGTACAAACGGGTTCGGCGTAACCATGATGCCTTTGCGTTTAAGATTTGGGTTTACATCTTTGGCTTTGATATTAATATCGTCGATATAAAGATTGTTTTCGAAGTTGGTGGTGTTGCGGAATATAACCTGTATGTATTGGGCTGTTGTGTTGGAGAAATTACCGAGGAACACACTGTCTTTACGCCACTCATCTGCAGCAGGTACAAAAGCATCCTGTACAGCTACATTGCCGGTGGTAATTAAATCCCGTCCCCATTTTTTATACACCGATCGTAATGTTTGTCCGCAATCGTCGGTTACAAAAATTTCCAGCGTATCAACCGGTACACCCACTGCGTTTAACGGATCGGTAAACATGGCGGCTGCAACCTGGAAGGTGAGGAAGGCCGAATCTTTTCCTCTTACTTCCAGCAAAGGCGAAACCATATTGTCCTGGCTTCCGTTTACATCGTAATCAAAATTATTAATGAAGAGGGAAGCGGTGCCCGTTTTTGCAGCTGCAATATTGCGTTCCCAGGTTAATCCGTTATCGGGGTTAATGCGTTGCCAGTTGTTGGGTGGAAATGTGGTTGATTCAAAGCCTTCCGTTAGTGGCAGAGAGCCTACCGGAAACACCACTCCTGCAATACGACCGGTATCGTTCGAAAGCCGCTGATCGACACTGCCGTTGGGGTTGGATGTATACACCAGCAGGTTGGCATTGGTGCCCGTGGTAAGCGGCATGGCGGTTAATGTAATATCGGTACTGCTTAACGATGCCAGATTGCCCGTCCAGTTGGTGACCACCGGTGTACCGGTTCCAAAACGGGCTGTAATAGTTAAGCTGGTGATAGCGGCAGAGCCTGCGTTTTTAATGCGTATAACCGGCTGGTAACTGTTGGTGCAGGTGTATACAAAATTCTGCGCACCGGTACAAGGGCCTGCACCGGCTGTAACAAAACGAACAAACAGTGCATCTCTGTTTACTGCGATTACGGGTGTGCAACCATCGGATGTTGCCAGTGTTTGCATCCATGAAATAGCAGCGAGGCTGGCTTCCATTTTTGCATGCTGTTGCGGCGTGTACATAACCATTGCCCGGTCGTCTACATAATCCATATAATTCATCCACATAATGCCGGGCGCAGTAGGCGAGCATATATCGGTGATGATGCTGTCGGCTGCAGGTGCACCAAACGTACAATCAAGCTGCTTCGGCGTATCGTTGATACCATCATCATCGCTGCAGCTTTGCACACCGTCGCAATTGTTGGGTCCCCAGATATGATCGAGATCGAAAAAATGACCGATTTCGTGTGTAGCCGTGCGGCCCTGGTTGTAAGGTGCTACGGCAGTGCCACCTTTGCCGAATGCTTCGTAATTGTTTACAAAACCACGTTCGTTCAATGGCACATCGTTGAGTGATAAGGAAGCCTGATAGGCATAGCCCAGAAACCCATCTTCCATGTCGCAAACCCAGATGTTGAGGTATTTGGTTGGATCCCATGCGTCGCTGCCGCCCCGGCAGGTGTACTTCACCGGATCTGCATCGCCGGGAACAGAAACGGTAGAAGAAGCAACCCGAACAATGCCATTGGTGCCTTCGCCCGATGGATCCCGTTTCGCTAAACAAAACTGGAGATTGCCTTTGCCGAAACGGCTTTTAAAAGCAGCCGGTATACGAATAGAGTCGGCATTTTTACCGCCATAATCTGCATTCAGCACATCAATCTGCGATTGAATCTGCGCATCTGTCACCAAAGAAGGGTTGGATAAAATAACATGTACAACAACAGGAATGGTAATGGTTGCCTGCGTTTGTAAAATGCGTTGCTGTTGCAACACCTCGTTGAAGCGTTTGTTGATCTGCTCCCGGCTGGCCTGCATACGCAGTTTTACTTTGGGGTCTTTGCTTACAGCTTCATCCAGGATAAATTGCGTACCGCAACGGTGAAAGGTTTTTATTCTTGCAGCAGGTGTTTGTTTTTGTTTCTGTGCATGCACAGAAAGGAAGGAGGTGCTTACACAAAGCGCAAACAGAACAGTCTTCAACAGATGCATAATGATAGTTATGTAGTGAAAATACGAACTAGCTTTGAATTTAGTTGTTTCTGTTGTTTGAGCCGGACATTTTCATGCTTAAAGCTTTGTAACAGATGTTACAAAAACAGTTATCTTCCGTTTTCTAATTTTTTGTTCAGTTAAACCACTTGCGGATGAATCTTAAATTCCGGCTTACGATTTTAAGTTTTTTACAGTTCTTTATCTGGGGCTCCTGGCTCATTACAGTTGGCGCCTATTGGTTTCAAACCAAGCAATGGTCGGGTACAGAGTTTGGTGCTATTTTTTCTACCATGGGTATCTCGGCCGTGTTTATGCCAACGATTGCCGGTATTATTGCCGATCGCTGGATCAATGCAGAACGTTTACTGGGTATTTTTCATTTGTGTGCAGCGGTAGTGCTGGTGGCTTTGCCCCAGGTAACCGACCCGGTTACATTCTTTTGGGTTATGCTGCTGAACATGATTTTTTATATGCCGACTATTGCGTTAGGTTACACCGTTTCGTACAATGCCTTAAAAAATAATGGCGGCAATGTGGTAAAAGATTTTCCTCCCATCCGTGTGTGGGGTACTATTGGTTTTATTGCTGCTATGTGGATGGTGAGTTTGTTGCACATCGAAAAATCGGCCAGCCAGTTTTATGTAGCAGCAGCCGCATCCCTTTGCTTAGGCGTCTACTCGTTTTCATTACCCAAATGTGCACCCGGTTTAAAAATAAAACCCGGCAGTCCGTTGGTAGATGTGTTGGGCTTGCGTGCCTTTGCGTTGTTTAAAGAATGGAAGATGGCGCTGTTCTTCATCTTTGCCATGTTGCTGGGTGCTGCATTGCAGTTAACCAATGCGTATGGCGATACGTTTTTACACGACTTTGCAAAAGTGGAAGAATACAAAGATGCAATTGCGGTGAAGTATCCGGCCATTATTATGTCTATTTCGCAGATTTCTGAAACTGTGTTTATTCTTGCTATTCCGTTTATGCTGCGCCGCTTTGGTATTAAGCAGGTAATGCTGTTTAGTATGATTGCATGGGTACTCCGTTTTGGTTTGTTTGCGTACGGTAATCCCGGCAGTGGTTTATGGATGATTATTCTTTCCTGTATTGTATATGGTTTAGCTTTCGATTTCTTTAATATCTCCGGTTCGTTGTTTGTAGAAACACAAAGCGAACCTGTAATACGAGCCAGTGCACAAGGCGTATACATGATGATGACGAATGGCTTTGGTGCATTGCTGGGCAGCTCCATCAGCGGTATTGTTATTGATAAATATTATACGCTTGCCAATGGGGAGAAAGACTGGCATGGCATCTGGATTGCATTTGCATTATACGCATTGATTGTAGCTGTGTTGTTTGCCGTGTTGTTCCGGCATAAACACGATCCGGAATCAATTACTAATATTGGTCATTAAAAAGAAACCCCGCCAACGGCGGGGTTTCTTTTTTTGATGATTGCTCATTAATCGTATTTTTTGGCGCAGAGAAAGAAGAACGCTGAGGTTATGCAGAGTCAAGCGCTGCGCAGGATATCAACAGCTGTATTAACTCGTATTTCGACTTCGCTCAATACTTCGCAACCATCCTTCGACTTCGCTCAGGATTTCAGCATTATCCTTTCTTTACTTCCTTCGCCCATGCATCTTTCAATGTTACAGTGCGGTTGAAGATAAGTGTATCTGCAGTTGAATCTTTATCCAAACAATAATACCCTTTCCGTAAAAACTGGAAACGATCGGTGAGCGTTGCAGTGCTGATCGATGGCTCCGCATATCCTTTCACCACAGTTAAGGAGTTGGGGTTGATGTAATCTTTAAAATCGCCTTCTTCACTCGCCGGATTTTCTACCTGGAACAAACGGTCGTACTCTCTTACTTCCACTTCAACAGCAGTTGAAGCATTCACCCAATGCAAGGTTCCTTTTACACTGATGCCACTGGTATCGCTACCGCTTTTGCTTTCCGGAATGTATGAGCAATGAATGGCGGTAATGTTACCTGCATCATCTTTCATTACTTCATCGCACTTGATGATGTAGGCACTTTTCAACCGCACCATTTGTCCCGGTGCCAAACGGAAATATTTCTTCGGCGGATTTTCCATGAAATCATCGGCTTCAATAAATATCTCCCTGCTGAAAGGCAGTTCACGTGTGCCGCCGTTTATATCTTCCGGATTGTTTTCGGAGTTGAGTACTTCGGTTTGTCCTTCCGGATAATTGGTGATGATGAGTTTGATGGGATTGAACACCACCATGCGACGGAATGCAATCTTGTTTAAATGTTCACGCACACAAAACTCCAGCAAACTGAATTCAATTAAGTTATCACGCTTGGCAATACCTACACGATCCGCAAAGTCACGAATGCTTTCGGGTGTGTAACCTCTGCGGCGCAAACCACTGATGGTGGGCATGCGTGGATCGTCCCAACCACTTACATGCTTTTCGTTTACAAGTTGCAGCAATTTGCGTTTACTCATCACCGTATAGTTGAGGTTGAGTCGTGCAAATTCGTATTGGCGGGAAGGGAAAATTTCTAATTTTTCAATACACCATTCGTACAACGGACGGTGCGGAATAAATTCCAATGTACAGATCGAGTGGGTGATCTTTTCAATGGAATCACTCTGACCGTGTGCAAAATCATACATCGGGTAAATGCACCATTTGTCGCCGGTGCGGTGATGGTGTGCATGTTTAATACGATAGATGATCGGGTCACGCATGTGCATGTTGGGCGATGTCATATCGATTTTTGCACGCAATACCTTTTCGCCATCTTTATATTTACCGGCACGCATATCGGCAAACAGTTGCAGGTTTTCTTCAACTGTACGTTCGCTGTATTGGTTGCGTGTGCCGGGTTGTGTAGGTGTACCTTTTTGTTTGGCAATTTCTTCACTCGTACTGTCGTCTACATAAGCCAGACCTTTTTCAATCAGCTTTACAGCAAAACCATACAGTTGCTCAAAATAATCGGAGGCATAAAATTCATTCGCCCAGTTAAAGCCCAGCCATTGAATATCTTCTTTGATACTGTCTACATATTCCGTGTCTTCGGTAACAGGATTGGTATCATCGAAACGAAGATTGGTTTTACCGTTGTATTTAATGCCCAAACCGAAGTTTAAGCAAATACTTTTTGCATGACCGATATGTAAATATCCATTCGGCTCCGGTGGAAAACGGGTGAGGATGCTCTGGTGTTTTCCACTCTTTAAATCTTCTTCAATAATCTCTTCAATAAAATTCAGGCTTTTTTCTTCGCTCATGTCTTTCTTCAATTGAGGTGCAAAAATAAGGGAAAGAAGCCGCAAGCTGTTAGCTATAAGCGGCAAGCAGTCCCTTCGCAAAGATTTGTATTATTAATGGCTAATAGCTTTATTCGAGTACTTTCAAGCTCTTGCTGATAATGCCCACACATTCATGAATCTGCTCTTCGGTAATCACGAGTGGCGGTGCAAAGCGGATCTTATCGCCATGCGTTGGTTTGGCCAGCAATCCGTTTTCCTTCATTTCCATGCAAAGATCCCAGGCTGCTTCGGGGTTGCTGTGTTTAATCACAATTGCATTGAGTAAGCCTTTACCTCTTACTAAGCTGATAAACGGCGATTGAAGTGCGGTGAGTTCATCACGCAATAGTTGCCCGATTTTTTCCGAACGTTCGGCTAATTGCTCATCTTTTAATACCTGTAAGGATGTAATGGCAACTGCACAAGCCAACGGGTTACCGCCATACGTGCTGCCATGTTCACCGGGCTTGATTGTCATCATAATTTCGTTGTCGGCCAGCACCGCACTTACAGGTAATGTGCCGCCGCTGAGGGCTTTGCCCAGAATCAAAATATCCGGACGAACGTTTTCATGATCGCAAGCCAGCATTTTACCGGTACGGCAAAGACCGGTTTGTATTTCATCGCCAATGAACAATACATTAGCTTCTGCACAATATTGTTTGGCTGTTGAGAGATAACCTTCGGTTGGAACAACCACACCTGCTTCGCCCTGGATGGGCTCCACTAAAAAGCCGCATACGTTTTTATCTTCCAATGCTTCTTTCAATGCTTCTGCATCGTTGTAAGGAATTACTTTGAAGCCCGGCATATACGGTCCAAACTTCGAGTACGAAGAAGGATCGGTACTGAACGAAATAACAGTGCTTGTTCTTCCATGAAAATTATGGGCACATACCACAATCGTTGCTTTATTTTCTTCAACCCCTTTTATTGCATAACCCCAGCGTCGTGCAAGCTTGATGGCTGTCTCCACAGCTTCCACACCGGTGTTCATCGGCAACACTTTATCATAGCCGAAATAGTTGGTGATGTATTCTTCATACTCACCCAACAGGTTGTTATGAAATGCACGTGAAGTAAGTGTGAGTTTTTGTGCCTGCTCAATCAGCGATGCCACAATGCGTGGATGACAATGCCCTTGGTTAACGGCCGAGTACCCACTGAGGAAATCGTAGTAACGCTTATCATCAACATCCCACATAAACACGCCTTCGCCACGCTTTAATACAACGGGCAATGGATGATAGTTGTGTGCACCAAACTGTTCTTCTTTATCAATGAAATAATGTGTATTGGCAGAAACTGCTGCAATAGAAGTATGCATAGAAATGAATAATTAAAAATGAAGAATGAGAAATGAAAAAGGGTTGATCAGCAATGCCGATCAGGAACAGCGGTAAAGCACTCAGTGATTGAGCAGATCGAGATTTTGCTTGAGAAAGGAAGTTTGCTGTTTCATTGCCTTACAAAAATACTGGCTTACTTTCATAAAATAAAATCAGAGTTATGGACTACACGGTTCCTGCACAAACCCGCATTGGTCATGTACATCTCAAGGTATCTGATCTTGACCGCTCTTTAGCTTTTTATCATGAACTATTGGGTTTTGCAATCATGCAACGTTATGGTTCGCAGGCGGTGTTTGTTTCTGCAGGCGGGTATCATCATCATATCGGTTTGAATACCTGGCACAGCAAAGGGGCAGGGCCTGCACCGGTGAATGTGCCGGGCTTGTATCACACAGCTATTCTTTATCCCAAACGAAAAGATTTAGCGGTGATCTTAAAACGTTTGCTGGAAGCGAAATATCCATTGACCGGTGCATCGGATCATGGCGTAAGCGAAGCTTTGTATTTAGATGACCCCGATGGGAACGGTGTGGAGTTGTATTGGGATAAGCCAAAAGATCAATGGCCGGTTGATGCAAATGGAAATTTGGAGATGGTGACGAAGCGATTGGATTTGGAAGGGTTGTTGAGGGAGGCGGAGTAAATACAGTTACGGGTTAGGAGTTAAACGTAATGCGTGAAACCCCGATAGCAGTTGAAGAAGAATTGTATCAGATTAGTTGCAGTAAATATTTCTCATCAAACTTCAATTCCGGTTCTTTCTCAAATATTCCAAATACGGTACTGCCGCTGCCCGTCATACTTGCATACACTGCACCTGTATCATATAACTGTTGTTTGATAGCAGCAATCTCCGGATGCGCTTTGCTTACCGGTTCTTCAAAATCGTTGATGAGTTGTTCTTTCCAGGTAGAGATGGGTTGTTGAATGATTTGTTTCAGGTCGGGCCGTTGCTCACTCTCTGTTGAACGGCCTGACAGGTTCAACTGTCCAAATGCCCAGCCTGTATTAACATGAATACCCGGATTAACAACAGCGAATTTGTAAGCTGATAAATCCAGTTCAACTGGCTCCAATAGTTCGCCTCTGCCTGTTGCATAACAAGGTTTGTTGAGAATAAAGAACGGGCAATCGCTGCCTAACTGTAACGCATAGCCGATGAGTTGCTCATCACTTAATCCCAACTGAAATTTTTCATTCAGCAGTTTCAATGCAAACGCACCATCGGCACTGCCGCCGCCCAATCCTGCACCCATGGGAATAGCTTTGTGCAAATGCATCAGCACGGGTGGGAGTGAAGGGAAATCTTTTTTCAGTAAATGGTAGGCTTTAACGCAGAGATTGTTGGCTTCGTCGCCGGCAATTTCTAAACCGGTTGAGGAAAAGATAACGTCGTTCTCTCGACTCCCATCTTCGCTTTCGCTACGTTGGGCAAGTCGCTCGATAACTTCAGCCGACCCTTCGACTCCCGCCTTCGCTATCGCTTCGGAGGGCAGGTCGCTCAGGGTCTTGCTATCGTCTGTCGTCCATCGTCCGTCGTCTCGCCTTACTACTTCCAACGCATCTTTCAACGGCAGGGGATAAAACACTGTCGCCAGATTATGATAGCCATCTTCCCGTTTGTTGAGAATCTGTAAACCGAGATTGATCTTGCAGTTGGGAAAAGAAAGCATTAATTGATAATTGGGTAATTGATAATGGATAATAAGCGTGAAGTTATTGGCATAAAAAAATTATCAATTATGCATTCTTCAATTATCCATTTGGAAGCAATTATTTTTTTCTGTTCGAAAGTTCATCACGAATAGCGATGGCACGGATATAATCTTCCTGCTCCAATACATCATTCAGCAAGGTTTGAAGCTCTTCAATGCTCATCGATTTCAGGTCTTCTTTTTCGCCGCTTTCGTTGGTGCTGGTTACAGGTACTTCTTCTTTTTTCTTCTCTTCGTCTTCCATTAAAATACCGGCACTTTCTAAAATATGCTCGTAGGTATAAATGGGGCAGCCAAAACGAACCGCTAATGCCAGCGCATCGCTGGTACGGCTGTCGATCTCCACCGTATCATGATCGGTAGAACAGAGGAGCTTGGAATAGAAAATACCTTCCTGCAGATCGTTGATTACAATTTCATGCAGCTCTACATTAAAGGCCATCATGAAATTTTTCATCAGGTCGTGGGTGAGTGGACGGCTGGGTTGCATCCGTTCAAGTGCAACAGCAATGGCTTGTGCTTCAAAACCGCCAATTACAATCGGCAATCGACGCATTCCGTTTACTTCTCCCAGCACCACAGCGTAGCTGTGTGTTTGGGTAATACTGTGCGAAAGGGCAACTATTTCCAGTTCGATCTTTTTCATAACCTGTCGGCAAATTTAAGGGCTTTGGGTTGAATAAAACAGGAGAATAAACAGCAAAAAAACGATAGCCTTCAGCTGATCGTCGTAAGTAATCTACTTACAAGGCTCAACGAAAGGCTATCGGCTATCTCTTAGTAACTATCTTGTATTTTAAGCTACTCCCTTCATCTTTTTCACTTCAGCAATCAGCTTCGGCACAACTTCAAACGCATCGCCCACTATACCGTAGTCGGCTGCTTTAAAGAAAGGTGCTTCAGGATCTTTGTTGATCACCACAATAACCTTACTGCGGTTTACACCAGCCAGGTGCTGAATAGCACCGCTGATGCCGATGGCCACATATAGATTAGGCGCAATAGCACCACCTGTTTGTCCTACATGCTCATGATGCGGACGCCAATGTGCATCGGCCACCGGGCGACTGCAGGCTGTTGCGGCACCGAGCAAACCGGCCAGTTCTTCAACCATGCCCCAGTTCTCCGGTCCCTTCAATCCACGGCCACCACTAATCACCAATTCGGCTTCGCTTAGCGGAACCTGTCCGGTAACCTTATTGGTAGCTGTTACTTTTACTTTCACCGCATCAACCGTTACGTTTGCGGTAACGACTTCTGCAGTTCCTTCGCCGGCAACTGTTTGGAAAGAGTTGGGGCTGATGGAAACAATCTTTACTGCAGTGTTAATTGCAATATGTGCAAAGGCTTTACCGCTGAATACCGCTTTTTTGGTAACAAAGCCATTCTCTGTATTGGGTAATCCTACAGCACCGGCTACCAGGCCTGCTTTGAGTCTTGCACTTAATCTGGGTGAAACAGCTTTGCCTGTTACATTATGCGAAAGCACAAGTACGGTTGCACCTGCAGCGGTTGCTACATCAGCAATTGCTTTTGTATACAACTGCGCATCAAAATGATTGAATGCTTCGTTAGCAGCATGATGAATTTTGCTGACACCGTACTTGCCAAGGGCAGCAAGATCGTCACCCACCGTTCCTAATAAAACGCCTTCTGCACTGGTGCCTAATTGTTTTGCTAACTGTGCGCCATACGTCAATGCTTCAAACGAAGATTTTTTTACATGGCCATCAGCAGCATCGATGAATATTAAAACGCTCATAATTGATAATTCTTTAATTGATAAATGATAATTACTTTATTCTCGATTTTGAAGTTTTTACACTTGCTGTAAGCAGTTTCAAAAGTTCTTCGCAATCGTTATTGATCGAATCGTACATCTTTTTAGTTATAAAATCGGTAGCAAAGAGTAAATCGAGCCAATATTTAGATTCGTTCGCTTCTTTTAATCCAATCGTTAACTTATGAATAAAGTCTTTCAAACTTTCACCGTGCTCTGCTTCTCTTATTAACGCTCCGATTGAAGTGCCGCTTCTTACAATTTGCTGAGACAAAATGAACTCATTATGTTCTTTTTTCAGGAATTTGTAGAGTTTAACAATCCGTACAGCAAAGTCGAAGCTTTTTGTTTTTAAGATGTTTTCCTTCATGGCTAGTTGGTTTAATGGAGTAAAATATAAATTATCCATTAAACCATTATCCATTATCAAATCACTTTTGCTTCATCATGCAGTAACTTAATTAATTCACCTGCATTTTCTGCATCTACTAATTTTACACCGGCTTTGGCAGGTGGTAATTCAAACGATGCAACAGAAGTGAGTGCATCAGCAGCAACCGGCTCCACTGCTTTCAATGGTTTGGTGCGGGCACCCATTATTCCTTTCATGTTAGGAATACGTTGTTCCGCCATTCCTTTCTGGCAGCTTACCACAACAGGAAGATTTACTTCGCATGTTTCTTCACCACCTTCAATTTCACGGTTAATCGTTGCGGTTGTTCCGTTCAGTTCAAACTTTGTTGCCTGCGATATATAGGGCTGGTCGAGGAGTTCGGCGACCATACCACCAATCGAAGACCCATTGTAGTCGATCGTTTCTTTACCGGTGAACACTAAATCGTATGCGCCCTGTTTGGCCACTTCTGCAATTTGTGCAGCAATGTAATAACTGTCGTTACTGTCGGCGTTTACACGAATAGCTTCATCGCCGCCCAAAGCCAATGCCTTGCGGATGATGGGGTCTGCATCAGCAGTTCCAACGGTTACAAGATGAATTACAACAGACGGATCTTTTTCTTTCAGCTCAATCGCACGCACCAAAGCATACCATTCATCGTAGGGATTAATGATCCACTGCACGCCATCCTGCGCAAACTTTGTGTTGTTATCGGTGAAAGCTATTTTTGCCGTCGTATCAGGCGTTTTACTAATACAAACTAAAATCTTCATGCAAGCAATTTTTGTAGAAGGTTAAAAATAGTTGTTTATGCAACTATACAAAGATAAAGGTTTGCAGTTTTCATTCCCTAATTTGTAACAAAAAATATTCATAAGAATGGAGCGGATTGAACAATTGCGGAAGTTTTTACAGGAAAGCCCCAACGATAGCTTTCTGAAACATGCACTGGCGCTGGAACATGTGAAGCTGGGCGATGATGAAACTGCCCGGCAGTTGTTTGAAGAATTACTGGCAGCCAACCCCGGCTATGTGGGCTCGTATTATCATTTAGGAAAACTATTCGAACGGATAGATGATACTGAAGCGGCTGTTGCGTGGTACGAAAAAGGCATGCAGGTAGCCAAAGAAAAAGGGGAGCAACATGCGTATGGTGAGTTGAGAGGGGCGTTGGAGGAATTGACGTTTTAGTAAAGTAAAATCACTTTTATGGAAGATATTTTCGTTCCGATTGTTTTTTTAGTTGTAGGGACAGTGGCTATTTATGTAGCACTTCAATTAATGGATAAACGTAAAGTATTAGTACAAGATGGTGTTGAGACGGATGGGATAATCAACGGCTTTGAAACAACAAACGGAATAAATAACATGAGTGCATCTTACCCTATTATTCGGTTTCAAACCAAGGAAAAAAAGCTGATTGAACAAAAAGCTTCTATTGCTCCTCCAAGGTTTCTTTTGAAAGAGGGACAAAAAGTCATTGTTATTTATAATCCCGATAATCCAACTGAGTACATTTTCAAAACCACATTTGATTTTTCAAAGATTTCATACGTGATTTTAGTTTTTGGCGTAGTTTTTTTACTGTTAGGATTGTGGATGACTTATAAATATTTAGTTAACTAATGAATTTTCTTTCCCGTTTTAAACAATACATTCATCATCACAATCTTTTTCAACAACAAGATCACTTATTCCTTGCCGTTAGTGGCGGAGTAGATAGTGTGGTACTGGTTGATCTTTGTGCAAAGGCCGGCTACAACTTCAGTATTGCACATTGCAACTTTCAATTAAGAGGAGAGGAGAGCGAAGGCGATGAACTGTTTGTTCGGTCACTTGGGCAGAAGTACAATGTGGAAGTAGTGGTGAAGAAATTTGAAACAGCCGCATACGCAACTGAAGAAAAACTTTCCATCCAGGAAGCAGCACGTGTGTTGCGGTATGAATGGTTTGAAGAAATAGTCAACGGTCAATGGTCAATGGTCAATAGTGAAAACTCAGCATCGGCACTCGCTACTCACCACTCACCACTCACCACTCACTTACTCACTGCCCACCACGCCGATGATAATAACGAAACATTGCTGATGAACTTCTTCCGTGGCACTGGCTTGCATGGCTTAACGGGTATTCCGGTTGCTTATGGAGATATCAAGCGTCCGTTGCTTTCGTTTACAAAAGAAGACTTGCTGCAGTATGCTGCAGAAAATAATTTGCAGTACAGGGAAGATTCTTCGAATCAGTCATCGAAATACACCCGCAATTTTTTTCGCAACGAAATCATTCCGGCTATTGAAAAAGTATACCCGCAGGTAAAACAAAATCTGCAGGATAATCTCGAGCGCTTCAAATCAATTGAGGTTTTGTATCAGTTGGCAACACAGCAATTGATTAAGAAACTTTGCAAGCCTAAAGGGGCAGAAGTGCATATCCCCGCAAAACAATTGCTGCAATACAACAACCGGGCGTTGATCTATGAGATTATTAAACCGTATGGCTTTACCGAAAAGCAAATTGCAGAAGTAGAAAAGCTGGCGGTTGCAGAAACCGGTAAGTTCATTGCATCGCCTGTTTTTGCATTCCGCATCATTAAAAACCGTGCATGGTTGGTAATTGCACCGGCAGAAGATGCAGAGGTTGGACATGTAATTGTGGAAGGACCAAGAACAACAGGATTTGTGTTGGGACTGCTGGAAGTTGAGCAAACGTCATTGTCCAAATTCCAAACTCCAAATTCCAAACTCCAAATTCCAAACTCCAATACAGAAGTACTGCTCGACGCCAAACACATCGCATTTCCTCTACTGCTGCGAAAATGGAAAACAGGCGATTATTTCTATCCGCTTGGTATGAAGAAGAAAAAGAAACTGGCCCGTTTCTTTATCGATCAGAAATTATCAAAGACCGAAAAGGAAAATGTGTGGATACTGGAAAGCAATAAAAAAATCATCTGGATTGTTGGTCACCGCATTGATGACCGTTTTAAACTTACCGACAGTACCACCACTGTACTAAAGCTCTCGTTAAAAACGGGGATGCATTAATTGCTCAATAAATCCCTGTAGCAGATCAGGTCTGGCAATAGCGGCAAAAATGAAACCATACACGCCACCCCACAGATGCGCATTGTGGCCAATGTTATCGCCGCCACGTTTATCCATGTAGCTGGAGTAAGCAATATAAGCAATACCGAAAATGATATTGGGTAAACACAACACGCCAAACAGGCAAATGTTTCTTGCCCACGGATCCACAATGATGGTTACAAACAATACGGCAGATACTGCTCCCGATGCACCGAGGGAACGGTAATAGTAGTTGTCTTTATGTTTAAAGAAATCAAACATCGAAGATGCAACCAAGGCTGTAATGTAGAGGATAATGAAGGCGAATTTTCCGAGAATAGCCCCTTCAACATATGGTCCGAAAAAGTACAGTGTAAGCATGTTAAAGATGAGGTGCATATAATCGCCATGCAACACACCGTGCGTTAAAAAACGATAGAGTTCTTTTCCGTTTTTCATACGAGCCGGATAGAACACCATATTGTTCGTCATCTTTTCATTGCCAAAAGCGGGTATCGAAACTAAACAGGTAAATGCAATAATGAGATAGGTAACAGGAATATCCATGTTGGTAATCGTTTATGTTCAAATCTAATGAGAAATAGTCAATGGTCAATTGTGAATGATTTGAAGGTTATAGTCTCTGTGTTTTACATCAGACATCCTACATCCTACATCAAAAATTTCTTCGTACCTCGTACTTAACTATGATGGTATTTTTCGTTCCGGTTAATGCTGCAGGCCCGGTATACTTGTTCAGCTAAGATCAACCGCACAAGCTGATGCGGAAATACCAGCTGCGATAAACTCCATTTATAATTGGCTCGTTGCATCACCGCTTCATCAATACCGTATGCACCACCAATTAAAAAAACAAGGTTTTTTGTGCTTTCGTTGGTTCGCTTCATAATAAATTCTGCCAATCCCTCGCTGCTCAGTTGTTTGCCCCGTTCGTCTAACGCAACCAGGTAGTCATCTTTATCCAGCATACCCAGCAACACTTCGCCTTCTTTCTTTTTTAAACCTGCTTCACCAAGCACGGCTGCATTTTTCGGCACCGGAATAATCGTCCACTCAACAGGGTAGTAATTAGAGATGCGTTTGGTAAAATCTTCCACACCTGCTTTTACATATTGTTCATGCGGCTTACCAATACTCCAGAGTTTAATTTTCATATACCGTCATCTGTTTGGGCTGTAAATGTCGGAAGAACAAAACGTATTTCACCTGTTGTAAAAGAAAAAGCCCCGGTTATAAAAACGGGGGCTTTGTGGTTGATAATAAAGTATGGTTATTGTGGCAGAAAATCTTTGCGGAATGCTTCTAATGTTTTCTGGTATAATTCAAGTTCGGGATTTAACTGTGCTGCTTTTTGATAATAGCGATAGGCATCAGCATAAAAACGGGCCGACTCCAGTAAGAAACCAACTCTGAAAAATTGCTCAGCTTCTGTTTCGGGTACTTTTTGCAGATCCTTTAATTGCATTGCAAATTTTTCAAAGGCCTCTTTCTCCCACAAGTAAATCACTTTTCGTTTTTCCGGATCTTCATTCTTTACAGTTATTTGCCAGTAGTAGGGTGTATTGGGTTTCAGCTTCGATGCAAAATCGGCAATCGGAACCGCTGTTTTCTTTACGGTTTTGCTGTAAATGGCTTTGCCGCCTTGCTGTTGTTCATATACTTCAAATAAAAACTCTTCGGTATCGGAGTAGCTTTTCCAGGAAACAGGAAAGGAGCCGGAATAATAGTTAATGGTATCGAGTCTTGAATCAACCCAGATGCTCATATTTCCACGGCTAACAGCACCTACATTGTTCATGTAACTTTTCCTGTTTTTTTCCGGGCTGCCTTTGGGTGTTGTTAACTGGTTCCAGATAAATTTCAGGTAGTTGGAAGTAATGGAACTTTTGTTGGTTAAGCAGGAATCTTTAAACTGCTCCATGGTATATGTACCGGGCTTTGTAACAGAGAACAAACTGTTTTCGTTGCAAATGATGCTTACAAGCGAGTTGGCACCCACGGTAAGTTTCGATTGATCGGTTAGCAGTTTGCCAATTTGTGCTTTGCCCGGTTTGTTGTTTTCGCTGATGGTAACAGATCCTTTCACAGAGTAAACCAGGTAAGAGTTTGCTTTTTGTGCATTTACCGCAAGGGTAAACAAACATGCGAGAAGGAAGAGTGGAGTCGGTTTCATATTTAGTGTGCTTTTGAGTGAAAATTGGTGTGGAACCCGAATTTGGTATGTAACCAAACAGCGAGCGCTTCATAGAAATAGATAATATCAATTGCCAGGATAATTACAATCAACGAAATCTTTGTATCAATTTTTATACTGAACCAATCGAAAAATACAATACCGGTGTATACCGAAAGGATCGCAAAAAAGATCTGCGCCAGCTTTGCCACCAGGTGAAACCAGATGTGTTCTTCAATATAATAACGCATAAACAATGCTACATGCAGCCAGGCAATAAGGATGGTAATAATCCAGAACAGCCAGGTAGGAATTTCCTTAATATACTTTGCATCCAGTATCATGGAAATAATGTTTGCGTGTATAATAATTCCGTTCATATCGGGCGTTGACTTGCCGGCAAACTGTTTGTTTAATGGCGTATAATGTTTGTCTTCTACATTGTACGGATCGGGATTGATGTAGCCCATCAATATAATTTTATCTTTCAGCAACTCCGGTGCAATATTGTCCTGTATTACATCTTCGCCTTCGAGCACCATGTATTGTTCAATTGTGCGGCTGTAATGAATCACTTCAACCTCACGGTTACGGTGCTGTAACTGTTCGAACGCTTTTTTATCTGCTTTTTCTGCAATCGCTGCCGGAAAACTTTTGTATAGTTTGCCGTTTGCTTTTTCAAAGGGAGAGAAGTTCCGGATGGTGCCACCATCCTCACCGATAAGGTTAACGTAGCCGTTGTTTGTTGTAAATATACCAAAGTATCCAACATCAAGTGATGCTGTTTTATTTTTCCAAATAATGCGTGAGGCAACAACCAGTTCGGGTGTACTGGCAATCATGTGCTGCATCAGTGAATCTTTCTCCGGCTCACGGGCACCGTTAAACTCCACATCAAGCCCGATTGCTTTGGGTTTAGCCGCCCTTAATTTTTCAATCATCAGTGCCAAACCCATACGGTCGGCATTGCCAATGTTTACAATAATAATACGGTTGTCGACAGGGGTGCCCGCATTCTTTTTTAAAACAGAATAAGAGATGTCATTAAAGTCAAGATCTTTCAACGCCGTTTTAAACGGATTAAGAATGCTGGTGTTAATGGGAATGAGCCCTAAGAAACCAATTACAAGAAATACCGAAATGGTAGCAAGAATGGTGTCTCTTTTATACAAATACCGGAGGTAGAAGTGATGCAGCCAGTGGTATGATTTTTTGAACGATTGAAATAACCAGCTGGTCGGCTTTTTGAGGAACGACAAAAAGCTCTTCTTTTTTTTTGTGGTTTTGGGTGGTTGCATTTTGGTAGAAGCTTGTCTGCTTAGAACTGTTTTGCTACATTAGTGTTCGAATATATGAGAAATTATACTGCTTTGGGTGTTCTGTTGTGTGCATTTATGTTATTTCACACACATTTCCTACAGGCACAAAATACTACAGTTCGGGATTCTTCCAAAGTAACGGTTACGGGTAAGAGCTATGCCATGATTCTTGGCATCTCCAATTATAAACATATTCGTCCGTTATCGTTTGCCGATAGCGATGCAGGTTTGTTCAAAGAATATCTGCAATCGGCGGGAGCGGGCAGCATACCCGAAGACAGGATGCTGTACCTCATCAACGAGCAGGCAACATCTGCTAACTTTTGGGTGAAGGGAATGGCCTGGCTACGTTCGAAAAATCTGGGCCCCGGCGATCGGCTGTACATTTATCTCGCAGGCCATGGCGATGCCATTAACCAGGACGAATACTTTTTTCTTACCTACGATTGCAACCCCGCCGGCGATAAAAACAATTACATTGTTACAGGCAGTATACAGTTGTACAATTTAAAAAGTCGTATCGGCGAACTTAGTCGCAAGAATGTAGAAATCTACCTTATTATGGATGCCTGCCGAACCAATGAATTGCCGGGCGGACAGGATGGGCAGCAGATTTTAAACTCAGCTATTTCGGAGCGGAAAGCCGGAGAAATTATTATGCTGGCAACAGGTGCAGGTCAGGAGTCGATGGAAGATGCAACCATCGGCAGCGGACATGGCCTGTTTACCTATTATTTAATTGATGGCTTAAGTGGTTTGGCTGATGGTTACGAAGGAAAAGACGGGGTAATTACTTTGGTTGAATTGCGTTCGTATGTATTAGATAAGGTGCCGCAACTGGCATTTAAAAAATACAAACGAAAGCAGGAACCTTTTATTTGTTGTGATGATCAGGGACAAAAAAATGTAGCGATTGTAGATAGTGGATTTCTGAAGAAGTGGGAAATGGGCAAAAGTGTTGCCAATGTAGCAATGGAAGAAGGCGATGTAAATACGATGATGCGGAATGCAAGAGGCAGAGGTGCATTATTGTCCGACAGTAATATTGTACAGATCTATAACAACTTTAATCAATCAATAAAAAGTTTAAAGCTGACCGGTGATAGCTCTGCTGATTTCTTTTACGAGAAAATGCAGAAGCTGTATCCCGATGATGTTTTAACAATGGATGCCCGGCAAACGCTTGCAGCCGAGTTCATCAATTTTGCCCAGCGAAAAATCAATTTGTATTTAAGTGGTAAAGATGCAAACGGTATTCAGCAAATACGTACGCAGTTAGATGAGAATAGCCGCAGTGAAGAAATTCAATCGGGCATTCAACGGCTGGAATACATTGCCGGGCTCGATTTTAGTAAAGTGGCGGCTATGATGACGAAAGCCATTAACCTGGTAGATGCATCGGATGAGCAATTAATCAAAAGCTTGAAAGGAAAGTTGCTGTTTTTTAAAGCCCGCAGTTTGTTCGATGAAAAGAATAAAGTGCTGGATATGCAGGAAGCAAAGAATCTTATTTACCAGGCGTATGCACTGGATAGTAATGCTGCTTATATCCTGCACACCATTTCTTCCTTGCATTTGCAAATGAAACGCTACGACAGTGCAGTGTATTATAGTTTAAAGGCGATACGCAAAGCACCCCGCTGGCGTTACCCGTACACTACCGCTGCATATTCGTATTTGCAGCTGAAACGATTTGACCAGGCAAGGGCGTATTACGAAAAGGCGATTGAAATAGATCCGAAAAATGCAGATGCGTATGTTGATTTTGGTTACTACGAATTTCAGCAAAACAAAACAGAACGTGCATTGAGTTTATACGAGAAAGCATTGCAGCTCGATCCGAACAATGTATCGGCACTGAACAATGTTGGCTGGTTAATGAAAGAAAAAGGCAGGTACAAAGAAGCCATTCAATATTTTACCAACTGCGTGGAAAAAGATTCCTCATTTGTATCGGCGTATAATGGTCTTGCCCGGGTGTATGGTGCCATGAAGCAATACGATTCGGCCCGTAAGTTTTATTTGCAAAGTGTACAATACTATCCCGATCAGGCCTATGTGTTCGATCTGTTGGGGAACTTCTATAAAGAAATTAACCTGGTAGATTCTGCATTGAACTATTATCATCGTTCCATTAAGCTCGATCCGTTTTACATGCAGCCTTATCTTGATCTGGCACGTTTGCATGAGCAGGGCAGAAGAATCGATTCAGCTTCGTTCTACTTCAGAAAAATCATCAGCCTTAATCCAACATCCAAAAATGCCTATATCAGTATGGCTACGTTTTACCAGAACACACGCATGGCCGATTCTGCCAATATTTATTTCAACAAAGCAATATCGGTAGATGCGGGTGATGGTGGTACTTATAATTCGATTGCTGTCTATTATTTCCGAAAGAATCAATACGATTCTGCTGCAAAATATTTCCGTACTGCTGTACAGTTAGACCCCATCAATCCTTCTTTCTTCAGCAATCTTGCATCGGTATACGAACGCAACCGTCAGTACGATTCAGCTTTCTATTGTTTAAACAAAGCGCTGGAGCTGAGCCCCGGCAATGCGCAGATTTATAACAGCATGGCCCTGTTGCACAAAAAGCAAAACAAGTTAGATTCTGCTTTGTATAATTATCGCTTGTCTTATCAATACAATAGCGAAAATATTTCGGTGTTGATTGATATGGCTGATCTGTTCAGGGATATGAGTGAACCTGATTCGGCCGTTAAGCTGTTGCACGAAGCAATTGCACTGCGGCCCGACATGCCGGATTTGTACAACAGTACAGGTGTTATTTATCTCCGTTATAAAAAATACGATTCGGCGCAACATTATTTCTTAAAAGCAGTGGCATTGGATCCTGCTATGATCAGGGCGTATAACAACCTTGGCAGCATGTTCTATACACAACAGAATTATACAGAGGCCTTAACTTATTACGAGAAAGCGCTTGCCATCAATCCTTCGTACGAAAATCCATTGTTGTTTATTGGTTTAATTCACATCAACACCAATCAATACACAAAAGCAATTCCGTATTTGGAACGGTTGATAAAAGCCAATAATAAATCAGGTTCGGGTTATTACTACCTGGCTGTAAGTTTTGCAGCAACAGGTAACGATGCTGCAACGATCAGCAATCTTGAAAATGCATTAAAGCTGAAATATGGCGATGGAGATGAAGTGTGGAGCCAGAAAGAGTTTGCAAAAATCAGAACAACAGCTGCGTTTAAAGCATTGCTTGAAAAATATTTTCCCGGTAAATCGTTTCGTTAAAACAAAAGCATTCATCAGCTGCTTATGCACGGCATAAGCAGCTTTTTTATGTGTTGTATTTGCCGTGTTCCTGTTCAGTTGAATAGTTGTATTTTCAGGCACAACTATTTCTTATGCGTTTTATTACAACAACCATTCTTGCTGTTTGCTTTATTTTTTCATTGCAGGCACAGGTAGCCAAAGCGCCTGTAAAAAATGAAGGCGATGGACCTTACACCCAATTAATTCTTCGGGGTGTCATTATGATTAATGGCACCGGTGCACCACCTGTTGGGCCTGTTGATATTGTCATTGAAAAGAACCGCATTGTGCAAATTGCCAATGTAGGTTATCCGGGTGTAGCGATCAACGAAAACAGCCGGCCGAAATTAAAAGAAGGCGGCAAAGAATTAAAACTCGATGGCCATTATGTAATGCCGGGATTTATTGATATGCATGGGCACATCGGTGGTGCCGGACAAGGTGCCAATGCAGAATATGTATTTAAGCTCTGGATGGCACATGGCATAACTACTATTCGTGATCCATCGTGTGGTAACGGTCTCGATTGGGTGCTGGAAGAAAAACGTTTGAGTGCAGAAAATAAAATCACTGCACCACGCATTTTTGCTTACACGGCTTTCGGACAGGGAAGTAAAACACCCATCAGCACACCCGAACAGGCAGTTGAATGGGTACGACAAAATGCAAAGAACGGAGCAGATGGTATTAAGTTTTTTGGTGCCGCTCCGCAAATTATGGATGCCGCTATTCGTGAAAATAAAAAGCTGGGCTTACGCAGCTGTGCCCATCATGCACAAATGGATGTGGCACGTTGGAATGTATTGAAATCGGCTGAAGCTGGTATGACATCGATGGAACATTGGTACGGATTGCCGGAAGCATTGTTTACCAAACAAACTATTCAGCAATATCCGCTCAACTACAATTACAGCAACGAACAGCATCGCTTTGAAGAAGCAGGAAAGCTTTGGAAACAGGCCGCAGCTCCTTACAGCGATCATTGGAACAAGGTAATGAACGATCTGCTGAAACTTGATTTCACGATCGATCCCACCTTTAATATTTACGAAGCCAACAGAGATCTGCATCGTGCAAGAAGAGCAGAGTGGCACGAAGAATATACCTTGCCATCGCTCTGGAAGTTTTATGAACCAAGCCGTGTATCGCATGGCAGTTACTGGCATAGCTGGGGAACCGAACAGGAAGTAGAGTGGAAAGAAAACTATCGGTTATGGATGGCCTTTATTAATGAATATAAAAATCGTGGCGGCCGTGTAACTACCGGAAGTGATAATGGATTCATCTATCAAACCTATGGCTTTGGTTATATACGTGAGCTGGAGTTATTGCGTGAAGCAGGTTTTCATCCGTTGGAAGTCATCCGGTCTGCAACCTTATTTGGTGCACAGGCATTGGGTATGGAAAAAGACCTGGGCAGTATTGAAGTGGGTAAGCTGGCAGATATTGTTGTAATTGATGTGAACCCTTTGGAGAATCTGCAGTTATTATATGGTACAGGAGCTATTCGTTTAAATGCTGATAACAAGGTAAAACGTGCAGGTGGTGTGAAGCTGACTATTAAAGATGGTATTGTGTATGATGCAAAAAAGTTGTTGGCTGACGTAAAAGCAATGGTCGAAGCAGAGAAGAAAAAAACAGGCTGGAAGTTACAACAGCCCGGCACAGAATAAACTTTGTTTTTTCAGATAACTGTCTTTTTTTCGTATAACATATAAACTAACAAACTATGAAATTGAAATTCACTTTAGCAGCAGTATGCCTGCTGTTCTTTGTTGCAGTAACCAACGCCCAGTTACCAAAAGTTAATGGAGGTGCAAACATCGGCAGTTTGCTTTCGCAATTTACAAATGCCATTAAGCCTGCTTCTTTTACGGATCAATGGACCGGTGCAAAAGGAAATTTTTTAAGCACTGCAGGTAAAGTAAAAGATGCAGTTGGAGTAGGTAAATCAATTGCTTCATTGGCCGGTTTTATAAAACCCGACATGTTTAAGCAGGGTTTTAATGTGCAGAATCTGATTTCTACAGCGAACACTGTAAAAACAATGGCACAGGCAACCGGTTTATTAAAAAATCTTGAGGGAGGTTTAAAGCCCGAAGCATTTTTAAGTGGATGGAGTACAAAACGTACGGGTTGGTTAAGTGCGTTGAATTTAATTAAATAAGTTATACAGTATTATTTACCAGTAGAAAGGGCTGCATCCGCAGCCCTTTTCGTTTTTTGGTTATAAGCCTTGGCACAATCTTTGGCAATGTGCTTGCAGACAAAAAAAATATGATCATGAGACAAGGAACAAAACTAATGTATGCGGTTGTTGCTGTAAGCTTACTTTTAGCTGCATGTAAAGGACTCACAAAAACACAAAAAGGCGCAATTATCGGAACAACCAGCGGAGCTGCTATTGGCGGTGTTATCGGTCGTGCATCGGGTAACACAGCACTTGGAACTATTATTGGAGCAGCTGTTGGCGGCACAGCCGGTGTATTAATCGGCAAACAAATGGATAAACAGGCCGAAGAAATTAAAAAGCAGGTGCCGAATGCAAAAGTTGAACGGGTAGGTGAGGGTATTGAAATTGAATTTGAAAGTAAAGTATTGTTCGATTTTGATGCAGCCGGATTAAAGCCGGGAGCAAAAACAAGTTTAAATGAATTGGCCACAGTATTAAAAAAATATCCCGACACCAATATCGAAATACAGGGACATACAGATAGTAAAGGCAGCAATGCTTATAACGAATCATTATCGCAACGCCGTGCAAATGCTGTCATGATGTATCTCATCGATAAAGGCATTCAATCGTCACGCATGACACCAAAACCAATGGGTGAAAACTATCCGAAGTACAGCAACGATACGGAAGAAGGCCGTGCACAAAACCGCCGTGTGGAATTTTTAATTACGGCCAACGAAAAAATGAAATCGGATGCGCAGAAACAGGCCGGTTCATCTAACTAATCACTAACACAAAACAACAGATATGAAAGGAATGAAACTTTTAGCAGCAGGTCTATTACTTGCAGCAGCAGTACAGGCGCAAACCACCCAAAAAAGCGGTGTAAACTTCGGTATCAGAGCCGGTGTTAATTTTCAAAATATAAATGGTCGCAACTTGTCAGATAATAAGCTGGAGAATAAGCTGGTGCCACGTTTACAGGCAGGCGTTACAGCCGATGTGCCCTTAGCCGATGATTTTTATTTACAGCCGGGATTACTTTATTCGGGCAAGGGAACCAAGTTCAAAGGCACAAACGATGTGTTGAATTTATCGTACCTCGATGTACCGGTTACCTTTCTGTATAAGCCGGTTTTAGGCAAAGGAAGAATGATGTTGGGGGTTGGTCCGTACGTGGGTTTTGCCCTGAACGGGAAAGTAACCCAGGAAGATGGAGATAAAAGCACCGTGAAATTTAAAAATACCATCACCCTGTCTGAAGGGCTTTCTGCTTATTATTATCGCCGGATGGATGCCGGGGCCAATCTTTTATTTGGGTATGAAATGAGCAGTAAATTAAGCCTGCAACTCAATGCCCAACTGGGTTTGCAGAAAATAAACCCCGTTGTTGAGGGCGTTAATAACGATAATACCGCATACCGGAATACCGGTTTTGGTCTATCGCTCGGCTATCATTTTTAGGGCGAAAAAGCATCAAAATCCCCCGCATACAGCGGGGGATTTTTTTTATTTAAAAAACTGATTGATAAAGATTTCGGAAATTAAATGAAGCATCCTATATTTGCAGCCCGTTAAACGGAATGGCTCCGTAGCTCAACTGAATAGAGCATCTGACTACGGATCAGAAGGTTTCAGGTTTGAATCCTGACGGAGTCACAGAAAATTAAGCAGTTATGAAATCATTCATAGCTGCTTTTTTCTTTGTTACATACAACTGCTGCGTTTTACTATCAACAAAAACTGGCTTGTTGACACCTCATTTTTGAATATACAGCTGTTATACGAACCCCTTTAATTGCTTAGGTTTAATCCATCATTTCTATTTTACAAAATAGGGTAACCTGCAGCACGTGGGTTCCTGTTATTCATGATTGGCTTATGTGCAAATATTTTTTGTTGCCGGTACTGTTTGTTGTTTCAACTGTTTCTTTTTCCCAAACAAAATTGCCGGCATTTTTTAGTGATGGTATGGTGCTGCAGCAAAAACAGTTAGTTGCAGTATGGGGGATCGATAAACCGCTTGCCCGAATTTCGGTGAATGCGGGTTGGGGTAGCAAGTCAACTGCAACTGCTGATGCAAACGGTCATTGGAAACTAAAGCTGCAAACACCGGCAGCAGGCGGACCTTATACTTTATTGGTTAAAGGAACTGCTGAAATAAAATTGAAGAATGTATTGATCGGTGAGGTATGGTTTTGTTCCGGTCAATCAAACATGGAAATGCCTGTGAAGGGGTATTCAAATCAACCGGTCATCGGAAGCAACGAAACAATTCTTCATTCAGCCAATACCAATATCCGGTTTTTTAATACGCAACGTTCGGTCAGTATAACGCCATTGTTCGATGTAAAAGGCGAATGGAAAGCAGCCGATCCATCTACTACAGGCAACTTCAGCGCTACCGCTTATTATTTTGCAAAAAAGCTGCAGGCCGTACTGGATGTGCCAGTGGGTATCATTCAATCGGCCTGGGGTGCATCAACCATTGAAAGCTGGATGGATGCACCAACCTTGAATACTTTTGATAATAAACCCATTCCGCAAAAACTACCCGACAGTATTCCGAACCGAACGCCGACAATTATGTACAATTCTATGCTGCATCCATACATTGGTTACAGCATAAAAGGTGCATTGTGGTATCAGGGAGAGTCGAACCGAGAAAATGCCAATGAATACAGGGCATTATTAACTTCTATGATTACAGCATGGCGAAAGCAATGGCAGCAAGACGATTTCCCTTTTTATTTTGTACAGATAGCACCGTTTGAACCCGGCAAAGTAAATGCTGCTTTTTTGCGGGAAGCTCAACTGCAAACGATGCAGACAGTAAAAAATACAGGCATGGTTGTTACGATGGATATTGGCGAGCGGACTGTTATTCACCCGGCACAAAAAGAACTGGTAGGTAATCGCCTGGCTTATTGGGCATTGGCCAATGATTATGGCGTTAAAGGAATTTCGTTTAGCGGGCCTGTTTATAAAGAGCTGAAAAAAACAACTAACGGTAAATTAATGTTGACGTTTGATTATTGCGAGCAGGGATTAACAAGTTTTGGTAAACCGCTTACCGATTTTGAAATAGCAGGAGAAGATCGTGTATTCTATCCTGCAGAAGCAATGATACAGAAAGATAAAAACGGTATACTGATTGTTTGGAGCGATGCTGTTAAAAATCCGGTAAGTGTACGTTACGCATTTAAAAACTGGGCCGAGGCAAGCTTGTTTAATACGCAAGGATTACCTGCCTCTTCTTTTAGAACCGATAACTGGTAATAAAACCGTTGCAGCAAATGGTGCCGTATAAATCACTTGATTTTTCTTCCCTGTACACCTTTGTTGGTAATCACTACCGGTTTAATAAAACCATTTTCATCAAACGATAAATACTCGATACAGGTTTCCCTGGAGTTGCCATCTTTTTCTGTTAAAGGTCGGCGGTGATAAACAATATACCATTCATCTGTGCCGGGTATATTGATGACCGAATGATGTCCTGCACCGGTAGCAATCTTCGGATCCTGTTGCAAAATTTTTCCAACACGTTTAAACGGACCAAAAGGAGAATCGCCAACAGCATAAGCTACGCTGTAGTTCGGACCTGTCCATCCACCTTCCGACCACATGAAATAATATTTTCCTTTTCGGATAAACATAAACGGTCCTTCCACATAACCTTCGGGTGTAATTTCTTTAAACGTAGTTGTATCGTTGAAGGGAATAAAACCGTTGAAATCATCTTTCATACGTGCAATATTGCAATGGCGCCATCCGCCATAAATAAGATAGTACTTCCCGTCTTTATCATGAAATACAAACTGATCGATGGGTTGTGCACCGTTGTAAAATCGATCAATCAACGGTTTGCCCAAATAATCTTTGTAAGGCCCTTGCGGTTTATCGGCAACTGCCACACCAATGCCACCGTATTCATTGTTGTTCTGAATATCATTTGCACCAAAGAACAGGAAATATTGATTTTTCTTTTTGATGATCGATGGCGCCCATACAGCACGCTTGGCCCATTTAATGGCGGCTGTATCTAAAATGCGTTCATGCTTTGTCCATGTAACCAAATCGTTCGATGAAAATGCATCAAAGAACACCTGCTTGTTATAAGGAGCCGAATAAGTAGGGAAGATCCAGTACTGTTTGTTGAAGATGGTCGCTTCGGGATCGGCATACCAGCCTTTAAACAAGGGGTTACCCGACCAGGCTGTATCTTTTTTTGCAGGCTGCGCTACAGCTGCAGTAAATGTAACGCTTAGGAGGCAGGGCAGAAGCCATTGTAAGAAGCAATTGAATAAGCGAAATCTGCTGTTCATCATCTTGTACTGTTTCTTTAAATGCGAATGTAATAAAATGAAAACTTGTTTGAATGGCTGAAAATACAGCAATCATTTCAGGCTGTAACTTACTAAACATTCAATGCATACAAAAAAGCCGTTCTGCTTCTTTATTTTTACAAAACCAGTAACCCGTTTGCAGCTGCAACGGTGAAAGGTATAAACCCTTAGATCAATTCCAACGTATATGAAACAATTGCTTGCAGTACTTCTGCTCTTAGTCAACCACCAATTACATGCCCAGCAGACATGGAGCATAGTGCCCGGAAAAATTACAACACCGTGGGCGGCGAATGTAAACCCGGCTAATCCGCTGCCGGAGTATCCACGGCCACAGTTAGTACGGAATAACAATTGGGTAAACCTCAATGGCAGTTGGGAGTATGCCATACTTCCCAAAAATGCACAAACAATTCCTGCCACTGCACAAGGAACAATACTGGTGCCGTTTGCTGTTGAATCGGCTTTATCGGGTGTAGGTAAAACAGTGGGTAAGGATAGTGTGTTGTGGTATAAGCGAACTATTTCTGTTTCATCAACCAACAACAAAAACGTACTGCTGCATTTTGGTGCCGTTGATTGGGAGTGTACTGTTTTTGTAAACGGTAAAGAAGTAGGTACACATAAAGGCGGTTACGATCCGTTTACGTTTGATATTACAGCCGCTTTAAAAAAAGGCAGCAAACAGGATATTGCTGTGCGTGTGTGGGATCCCAGTGATGATGGTCCGCAGCCAAGAGGTAAGCAGGTAAAAAATCCGCATGGTATCTGGTATACACCGGTAACAGGTATCTGGCAAACAGTATGGGCCGAGTATGTATCGCCCACATACATCCGTGCAACCAAACAAACACCCGATGTAGATGCGAAGCTGGTACGTGTAACTGCATCGCTTGAAAATATGCAGGCAGGCGATTTACTGGTAGTACGTGCATTTGACGGTACAACAAAAGTGGCGGAACAAACTGTTACAACAGGCACTGAAGCAGTATTAGCGATTGCCGAACCAAAATTATGGTCAACCAGCAATCCTTTTTTGTACGACCTAACGTTTACGGTTACACGTAAAGGCAAGGTAATTGATGAAGCGAAGAGTTATTTTGCCATGCGCAAAATTTCGATGCAGCCCGATGCAAACGGTATTCAACGCATGCTGCTCAATAACACATTTGTATTTCAGTATGGTCCGCTCGACCAGGGATGGTGGCCTGATGGTTTGTACACTGCCCCAACCGATGAAGCATTGAAGTTTGATATTGAACAAACAAAAGCCATGGGTTTTAACATGATCCGCAAACATGTAAAAGTAGAGCCCGCCCGTTGGTATTACTATTGCGATGTAATGGGCATGCTTGTGTGGCAGGATATGCCCAGCGGCGATTTAGGCAACAACTGGGAAAGCCGCCCCGGCATTTATGGCCGTGCAACCGATCAGCAACGTACTGCAGCCTCCGAATCGATCTTCCGTACCGAGTGGAAAGAAATTATGCAGGATCTGCACAACTTTCAAAGCATTGTGGTGTGGGTACCGTTCAACGAAGCATGGGGTCAATTCAAAACAAAAGAAATTGTGGAATGGACGATGCAGCAGGATCCTTCCCGTTTAGTAAACACCGCCAGCGGCGGCAATTTTGAAGATGTGGGTCATATTACCGATCTGCATAATTATCCCGAGCCGTTAATGCCGCATCCCGATTTGTTTGGAAAGAAAACCGTGTTGGTGCTGGGCGAGTTTGGAGGTTTGGGACTACCGGTCGAAAATCATACATGGCAAAACAAAAACAACTGGGGCTACCAGAGTTTTAAAAACAACACTGAGTTATGGAACAGGTATGCCGAATTTATTAACCGCATTCCTGCACTTATTACAAAAGGATTATCGGCAGCTGTATACACGCAAACAACCGATGTAGAAGTGGAAACAAACGGACTGATTACGTACGACCGGAAGGTTATAAAGATGCCTGTTGAACAGTTGAAGCAATTGCATCAGCAACTGTATGTTGTTAATCAGCAATAACAAATACCTGCTGCAGAATATTCATGAAAAATCCTGTTCGTTCTGTTTTGGTACGGAAAGCCAAGCATTATAAATACAACAGTGCAATTGTTGATTATACGAATAAAAAAGGTTTTGTGAATATTGAATAATAGAACTAATACTTTCTTGCAACTGATATGCGGCAACGCATTGAGTTTACCGATACTATCGGGACAGAATAAACCGGCAGCAATTGATCCTGCAGAATACTTATGCCTGATAAATAACCTCAGTTCAGTTATATCAATAACTATTTCTTTTTTTACAACTGTTACTTCAAGACGGTTTGTGTAATAAGTAACGCCCAGTTTGCTACTTAAATTAGTAGTTATTGGTTATAAAGGGCAAGCGTTTCACTTAGTGTAAAAAAAAAAATTACTTTACATGATTTTAATGTTTTACATAAAAGTGCTGCTTGTTTTTACAACGCTCTGCCTGTATTGCGCAACATTTAAATTAACTCCTTTGGCTTATGGGTTGCTGTGGTAAGCAATTAAAGACAAAGACAAGCACCTGAAATAATTCCGGATCGTAACAAAAAAAATCATTTATGTTTTCACAGTTGAACAAAAAAAAGCTTTTCCTCCTGTTTATTATTACAGTTTTTGCAATCTCCTGTAAAAAGGAAGATACAAACAAGCCGCAAGATGCAGGGAAGCTGATTAAATATGAACTCATCAAAACCCTTTCCCTTGCAGATATTGAAGTGATAAGAACAACCAAACTGGAGCTATTTCTTTCAACAGCTCAGATAAAAGCCGGTAGTTACATCAACCGGATGGCAACGGCTAAGTATCCAGTAAAAGTATATAAGGTAACCTACAGCTCTGTAATTCCGGAGCAAAATAACAAGGCAACAGTTGCAACAGGACTTATTGCCATACCCGATATCCCAGCTGTTTCTCTTCCTGTAATTTCTTATCAGCATGGAACTGTATTTTATAAAGACTGGGCTCCTTCTATGTATGAAAAATCGTTTGAAACACAATTTATGATTTCACAGTTTGCTTCACAAGGGTATGTGCTCATTGCTGCAGACTATTTTGGCATTGGCAATGAGTCGCCGGAAGCAAATACATATTTTGTACGTTATAGTACTGAGCAGGCCTGTCTTGATATGTACAAGGCAAGTTTGAAAGTATTGGAAAAAGAAAACAAATCAATGAGTAAATTTTTCATCAATGGATGGTCTCAGGGAGGTTACAACAGCATGCTTTTTTTACGCAGGCTTGAAAAAGAGAAGATCCCCGTTAAAGCGGCGTTTACTGCGGCAGCCCCGGTTGATCCGTTACTGTTTGTGAACAGAGGATTGCACAACCCTCGTTCAATTGATGCTGAATTTATACCGGCGGCGCTCAGCAATATGATTTTCAGTATTGAAAAATACAACAACATTTCAGGGCTTAGCCGAAAATACATCAACAGCGAACATTATACAAAAGCCAGGGATCTTTATGAATTCAAAATGGATTATGAAGACTTTGTGAAAAAAGTGCCAATGGATCTGAAAGTGCTGTTTACACAGGATCTCTTCACGGAATCCAAAGCAGCCAACGGACCCTTCTGGTCCATACTTTCCACATCAGAAGCTTACCGTTGGTTAAGCCCAACACCGTTGAAAGTGTTTGGTGGCGGCATGGACGAAGCGGTTCCTGATTATATTGCCAAACTTGCATTTGATTACATGAGTACACTGGGTAAAAAAGATATTGAATCCATTAATGCAGGAGCATCGGCCGATCACCGCAATACATACATTGAATCCATTATAACTGCCAAACCATGGATCGACAGCTTTTAATTGTTGTATTGGCGTTTTGATACATGAAATGCTTTCGTTGGCTCGGGGGGCTGGTGCAACCGACCCCGGGAGGTAAAAAGCCAGTGGTTTTTATGTTTACAGCACTTGTGTATATTTAGTGTTGTACAAATATTATGACCTTTTATAAAACAGTCGCACTTCTAACAATCGTAATTGGCTTTCTTACTTTTTCAGTTATGAAATCAGTAAGTAGCAGCAAGGCAAACAACGAAACCGTTTTGTATGTTGCAAAGAACGTAGCGCCAAATGTAGTTTCACCCGACAGTACCATCATTGCCTTTTTAAAGTGGTATAAATACAATGAAGAAAGGCTTCGGCAAATCCAACTTTTAACAGGTGGTTTGAAAGACACAACCACTTTTTATTCCGTTAACTTCAAAGCCACCGAAAAATATTTAACCGAATTAAAAAAGAGTGGCTTTTTATCAGACAGGTTTCTTGAAGACTTGCGAACACATTTTATACAGGCAAATGAATATTTAAAACAACATCCTCAAAACGATGGACCAGCTCCGGGATTTGAAGCAGACCTCATTATGAAAGCACAAGACTATATGGATGTTTTTGAAAACCTGGATAATGTTAAAGTACTTGATAAAAACATGAACGGTAATCAGGCGTATTTAAAATTGCTGTTTTCCGGCTATTACAAAACAAAGTATTACCTCACAATGCATCGAAACAAGTGGCTGATCGATAAAATTGAAAACGCCTTTTTGGAAAACTAAACTTTAACGAGATTACCCGCAACCCTTCGCCCTCAACTTCTTTCCCGCACAAAACAAAAAAGGCCACCCTGCGGCAGCCTTTGTTAACCCGGTGGAAACAAATTAAATCACCATGCGGCTCACCGCATCGCTGTACAGCAGTTGGTTTCGTCTGTCCGGAATCTGGTGCAACCGACCCCGTGAATTATAAGTGTAATTCTGCTCATGTTGGCGTCCCCGCCAACGTGTAATAAGTGCATGTACAAATACGTAATTCGTTTGTTGGCGTGGACGCCAACAACAGCTCAACGCTAGCAACAGTCACAACCGAAACAGCTTTCTCAAAAAATTAGTTTCAGCAGTTCAACAGCATCGCACAGTAGTATTTCAAATAAGCCCTGCAAACATTCCGCTCCCTTCAACCTGAACAAGCTCCACATCTGCATCAACAGCCCCCTTTAATGAATTGTTTGTTCCCCGTATTGTAAAGGCAACAAAATAGTTTTGGCAGTAACAATCAAAACTAAACTTGCCATGTTCAAATTGCTTTCAACAAAGTGGATGCTTGTTGTTCAATTGTGTTTGTGCTGTATGGGATGGTCAACAATACAGGCACAGGATGCAACAGCCTGTGATACATCTGTTCGTTATCTCTACTGGACGGGAGAGGTAAACAACGATTTCTTCAACGAAAAAAACTGGCGTGTTACAGTAGAGCAGAACTCTGCAACAGTTGATCCCGGTAAACCCACTTGTTTGCCCGGTGGTGGCTCGCATCTGTATTCCATTTGTCCTAATGTACACGATCCTGTCAATGATAAATATCCGAAAGATAAAAGTTTAGAACCGGGTCAGCCGATCCGTTTTAATTTATACATCGAATCAGCAAACGTTCTTGCCGAGGGTGCCATTAGTTTTGCCTGTGCACAAAAAGGTATTACACTAACCAACACAAAACTTACGGTGCAGAACGGAACGGTGAGCCAGGGTGCTTTATCGTTGTTAAACGAAAGCACGGTGTATTTAAAGGAGGGTAGTATGTCGCCCACATTGCTGCTTAATTTTTTAGATGCAGCTTCATGGGTGTACCTGTACAACGAAAATCCGGATGCGTTAATGACGAAGCTGGGCAATATCCGCATCAATCATGTGGCAGGTATGCTCGATGAAAATTTCCGTATCAATCAATATTATCAAAAAGGTTCGGTGGTGCGTCCGCTTTCAACCGCACATAAACCATTAACTATTTTCAGCGGTACTGCACAAACAGGCGAAACAGCGAGTTTGCAGGAAGATGTTATTTACACCGGTGCATCCATCCCCAACAGTATGGATAATGCGGCACGTTCCTTTGTTTTAAAACGTGGTTTTATGGCAACCTTTGCCATTAATACCAACGGCACCGGAAAAAGTAAAGTATACATGGCATCGGAAGAAGATTTAAAAATTGATGCATTAGATGCAGCCTTGCAGGGTAACGTTAGTTTTATTCGTGTGGTGCCGTGGAACTGGGTTATTAAAAAAGGAACAGGTGGAGTCTACAATCAACTGAACACCGGTTGGTTTTATAACTGGAACAATAATAACAATCCATTTCCCAATTACGAATATGTACCCATGGCATGGGGCGCAGGTGGTGCGTTGCCCGCAGCCATCAGTCTTGTTACACAAAAGAAAAAAACAACGCACCTGTTAGGCTTTAACGAATCGGATAACTGCGAAGATCAATCCGGTCAGTTTAATAATCTTTGTCAGCCTGCTGTTGCAGTTGCGTATTACGAAAATTTAATGAGCCTCGGTGTACGTTTAGGTACACCGGCGCCACGTGAAAACGGACCAACAACCTGGTTGCTGGAGTTTGCACGTATTGCCAAAGAACGGGATGTACGTTTCGATTTTGTGGCGGTACATTGGTACGATTGGGGAAGTAACCCGGCTAACAGTCCCAATGCCGATCCGCAGCAGATCTTCAATCGTTTTAAAGCCTACCTCGCCAACGTGTACAACATTTACAAACTGCCTATCTGGATTACGGAGTTTAATGCCAACCCCAACAGGGGCAATGCTACACAGGAAGCGTTTTTACGGTTGGCACTTCCTTATCTTGAAAGTTTGGATTATGTAGAGCGGTATGCTTATTTCCAGCCGAATCCTGCGTATGCATCGGTGCCGCAAACACCGGCAAATTATTACGATGCCAATGGTGCAATTACCAATATTGGTGAATTGTATATGAATCATCCATCAACGCCATCTGTTCCTGAAACAACACTTGCATGCCCGAATAATTTAGAAGGGCTTGATCTGCCGTATGTAGCAAAACCTGTAAACAGTTTGTTGTTTGAAGCAGAGTGCGGCAAGTATATCGGTAACCAGTGGAGTGTGTTGGAAAACGAAAATGCATCCAACGGTTTTTATATACGGGGCAATAATGCATTGGAAGGATTCTCGCCACTCGCCAAACAGGTGCATTATGAATTTGAACTGGCAGAAGCAGGATCGTACCGCCTATGGATCCGTGCTGCATCAACAGGAGGTGCAGGAGCTATCCGCATCAGTGTTGATGGAAAAGCATTTGAACAGATTTCTCCATTTACTTCCGGAACATTTACCTGGTTCCAGGTACCACGTTTTTATGACTTGGGTGAAGGCAAACATCGCTTTACCATTGAATATCCCAACAGTAATTTGTTGCTGGATGAGTTGTTATTTACAAACGGTGTGGAAGACTTTAGCCTGTTAACAAAAGACAGCGGCAATTGTGCGCCTGCTACTTTTAAATGGGGACTGGATACAACCAATGCTCAATATTTTTATGAAGCAGAAGCAGCTGTGTTTGGTTCGAACTGGAGTGCGCAAACAACCGCCAATGCATTTGCCGGTGTATATGTTGCAAGTGCAGAAGGAGTGAGTGCTGCCGATGCGCCGGAAGGAACAGATAAAGTAATTGCCATTACGGTACAGGTTGAGAAAGCAGATGAATACGATATCTGGGCAAAGATCCAGGCGCTTCATCCATCGGCCAGCAGTTTATGGATTGCTGTTAATGATGAACCTTTCCGTAAATGGAGTACGCTTGCCAATGCCACTTACGAATGGTACTGGAAAAAATTCCATTACAGTTACGGAACAGAAAACAGAAGCTTTACCTATTTCCTTACTGCAGGTCAACACGAAGTACGGATTGCCATCGGCAGTGGTTTTGTTTTTGCCGATCGCTTAGCTGTTGTTAGCAAAGGCAAGTTGCCTGAAGCAACCGATGCAAATGTATTGGCACTCTCCGAAAGCCTGGAGTTTGAAGCAGAGAATGCACGCATTATTGCAGGTGCCGGTACAACAGGCAATGCACCAACCATTCAAAGCTGTACTACTTCATCGAACCTGCAACAGGTAAATCTTGGTAATCGATTTGGTAACTGGATTGCGTTTGAAAATATTGTTGCAGATGCGGCAGGTCCGTATAAACTGAAAGTGTCTTACATGAGCAAAGTAGCAAGACCTTTCCGTGTAAGAGTAAATGGTACTGCCATGGGACGGCAACTGGCAGCACCATCGGGTAATTGGTGTTTTATTGATGCAACAAATCCCACGTTAGGTTCGCCTGCTGTGTACGAAGTAGTGGTTATTTTAAAACGTGGTTTAAATACAATTGAAATAGGATTGAACAATACAGAGTTGGCTCCTTTTATTGATAAAATAAAACTGGAAAAAGCAGAGCTGAATAATCTTAGCCTCGAAGCAGAATTAGCAGAGCTGGTTGGTACGGCTTCTACGGTAGCCTGTACTGTCGCATCGAACGGTGCACAGGTAAACATGGGTGCTGCAGCTTCAAATGCTATCCGTTACAATAACCTGGTGAGTGCAACCATGAAAACCTACGAGGTAGATATTTATTACATCACCAAAGTGCAGCGCAATATGCGTGTGTCTGTAAATGGTGGCGCATTTACTACACTGGTATTCGATGCTTCTGGTAACTGGTGTTACGAAACAACACCGTTGGTTGCAAAGAAAACCATTGAGCTTACATTGGCACAGGGTACCAATACCATTGAGTTGAGATCTACAGGTGCTGATGCGCCATTTGTTGACCGGATTGTGATTCGTGAACCAGTTACAGCCGCTGCCAATGAGCAGGAAGTACAGGTTGCCACTTTTGCTCCGCAATTGTTTGAACAAACAACAGCCAATGCATTTACTGTTTATCCCAACCCTGCGCAGGCAGGTGCAGCCATCAATATTACATTACCCGATGCTGTATTTGCAGGTGCACCTGCAGTATTGCAGTTGACCGATGTAAACGGAAGAGTCGTTTATACACAAAACCTGTTGCAGCAAAGCAATCGTACGCTCCGGTTAACACATAAACTGAACAGCGGCATGTATATCTTATCCATTCTGCAAGGCACAAATCGCAGCAGTAAAAAGATAGTCATTCAGTAGCAGCAAAATCTCTATTCTGGAAAAGCTAAACGGCCCCGATTTTTCGGGGTCGTTTTATTATAAAAGCAGTTTTGGGTGATGGTTTATTCTGAAGTTGTTTGATAGGCTGCTGCATGCTGTACTATTGCCAACAGCTCATTTTTGTTATTTTGTAAACTCAAAGCATTACAACATGATTGAAACAACACGATTGCTGATCCGGCCGCTTACGTACGAACAATTGGAGAAGTATTGCCGATGCGATCAGTCGTTGGAGCGGGAGCTGCAGGTAAACGAAAGTACAAGAACCATTTCTGCCGAACTGAAAGATGCACTTGAAAATACCATCATGTCCAATGTGGCCGACAGTAGTAAAAACTATTTGTATTCCACACTGTGGACGGCTATTGCAAAAGCAGAAAATAACATGGTGGGCGATTTGTGTATTGTTGGTGAGCCAAACGCAAACGGCGAAATTGAAATTGGTTATGGTACGTATGATGAATTCCGGGGCAAAGGCTATATGACAGAGATGGTGGCCGGTATCATCAGCTGGGCAAAAACACAACCGGTGGTAAAAGCCATTGTTGCCTCAACCGATAAAACAAATATTGCATCCTATACTGTGCTGCAGAAAAATAATTTCTTTAAAGCAGGGGAGACTGAGGAGTTCTTTCATTGGCGGCTGGAGCTTGTATAAGCCTGGTTTCTGTTGCCGGAAACCAGGCCTGTAAAGATTTGTTTAGGTTGCAGCCGTTACAACCGCAGCGGTTACTGCTGCATCGGTAGCTGCAGATGCAGCAGCCGAATCGTTTCCTGCACCGGCAACACTGATGAAGTTGTAACCCCAGCCTTTCAGTTCGTTTACCCATACCAGTGAGCCGTCTTTTGCTTCTAAGCAAAACAGCACACCCGATACCGCAATGTAGAGTTTGCTTCCTTCAACCGAAATTTGTCCGTAGCCAAAGCCGCCACTGTTTTTATAGTAATCTTTCAGTTTAATTTCCCATACAATGCTGCCGTCTTTTTTATTAATGGCCGCTACACGTCCTTTCGATAAAATGTATAAGTGCGTTACAGGTTTCATGTGTTCGTTTTTTGTAAAAATAACGAACCGCTGCTGTATTCCGGTATTTACCCTTTTTTATGGATGAACAGTGGAATGCGTGCTGTATTTATGTGTAACAGCAAGGTCTTTTAATAAAAATTATTTATGGTGTTTATTAGAAAGATAAATAAATATTAATGGATGGAAGATGGCACTTTTGCAGCGTTAAAAAAACGTTTAGCGCCTGCTGTACCAACTCATGTTGTTTGTAGCAAAATAACCTTTAGCCGCTGTTTCTACAGCATCGTCAGCGGGCGCTTTTTTAAACTCGGCACCGGTTTGCATTTGCATGCGGGGCAAGAAAAAAGGAATTGTTTATGAATGTGAATTTGCTCAGCGAAAATCTTACCAATCCGGCCTTACTCTTTTTTGTACTGGGCATTGTAGCAGTTTATTTAAAAAGCGATCTGGAAATACCGCCCAACTCATCCAAATTTATTTCCTTATACCTGTTGTTTGCCATTGGTTTTAAAGGTGGCCAGGAATTATCGCATGAAACTTTTACCAGCGAAATCGGCTGGTCGATGTTGTTCGGTGTTTTTATTTCACTTACCATACCCTTGTATACTTTCTTTTTATTGAAGCGACGTTTGAATGTGTTTGATGCGGGAGCGATTGCTGCGGCCTATGGTTCTGTAAGTGCTGTTACGTTTGTAACGGCTGTCTCTTATCTTGAAACACAGCAGCTGGCGTTGCATGGCCACATGGTTGCAATAATGGCACTCATGGAATCGCCGGCCATTATCGTAGGACTTTTATTGATCTCACTTTTCCAGAAAGAGGAAGCAGGCGGCATTAAAAAAAGAGCGGTGCTTACGCACTCCTTTACCAATGGGAGTGTATTACTTATATTGGGTAGTCTCGCAATCGGCTTTGTTGCCAATGCCAAGCAGGCCGAAGGCATTAAGCCATTTACCAACGATTTGTTCAAAGGTTTTCTTGCCATCTTTTTATTAGATATGGGTATCACCAGCGGACGTAAGCTGAAAGCCTTTTTTTCGCAGGGTTGGTTTCCGCTCATTTTTGCCGTGGTTGTGCCTCTTGTAAACGGATCGGTAATTGCCTTGCTCAGTTCTTTTGTTACACACGATGTTGCAAACCGTTTCATCTTTGCCATCTTAGCTGCCAGTGCCTCTTACATTGCTGTGCCTGCTGCTATGAAAATATCGGCACCAAAAGCAAACCCCGGTTTGTTTTTGCCCATGGCGCTGGCGGTAACCTTCCCGGTAAATATTACGCTTGGTATGCCGGTTTATTTTTTACTGATACAATGTACCAGCTAAAGTAAAAACCGCAGCTGTATTTTATTAATGCCAGTCCGGATGTTCTATGTTACAACGTACCATCATCAGAAACAGCCATCTTGTAAATGAAGGGCAGATTATTGTTGCCGATCTGCTGATTGAAAATAATCTCATACAAAAAATAGGTACTGTTCCGTACAATGCTGATGCAACAGTAATTGACGGTACAGGAAAATATCTGCTGCCCGGTGTTATTGATGGGCAGGTGCATTTTCGTGAACCCGGACTTACACACAAAGGCGATTTAAACAGTGAAAGCAAAGCGGCAGTGGCAGGTGGTGTTACATCGTTTATTGATATGCCCAATACTGTTCCGAATGTATTAACGATGCAGTTGCTGGAAGAGAAGTACCGCCTTGCTGCAAAACAATCGCTGGCTAATTTTGGTTTTTTCCTGGGAGTTAACAGCGATAATCTTGAAGAAGTTATTCAGCTTGATACATCGATGCTCTTAGGTGTATCGGATGATGGATTGTATTTTACCAAAAAAGGAAACCTGCTGGCCGATAATGCGGCCACTCTCGAAAAGCTTTTCGCAAACTGTAAAGCGATTATTGCCATACACAGCGAAAAGGAACAACTGATCGAAGCAAATGAACAGCTGTATCGTAACAAGTATGGCGAAGATGTGCCTGTTGCATATCATCCGTTGATACGCAGTAAAGAGGCGTGCTTTGAGGCAACGAAGCAGGCAATTGAACTGGCTAACCGTTACAAGGCACGATTGCATATTCTTCATTTATCTACTGCTGCAGAAACAGCTTTGTTCCGCAACGATATTCCTTTGCAGCAAAAAAATGTTACAACCGAAGTTGCAGTGCATCATTTATGGTTTTCCGATAAGGATTATGAACGCTTGGGTACTCGCATCAAATGGAATCCTGCAATCAAAACAGAACAGGATCAACAGGGATTGTTAGAGGCGTTAATCAACGATCGGATCGATCTTGTTACAACCGATCATGCGCCGCATACACTGGAAGAAAAAGAGCGACCATATTTTCAATCCATGTCAGGCGCACCTATTGTACAGCATGCGTTAAATATTATGCTTGAGTTTTACAAGCGTGGACACATTTCGTTGGAGAAAATTGTTGAGAAGATGTGTCATAACCCTGCCATACTGTACAGCATCAGTCAACGGGGTTTTATACGTGAAGGTTTTTTTGCTGACCTGGTACTGGTGGATTTAAACAATGGCTATACAGTAACAAACAAAAACAGTTTATACAAATGTGGATGGTCACCACTTGAAGGCACCATTTTTCAAACAACGGTGACGCATACGTTTGTAAACGGACAGCTTGTATACAACAACGGTTCCGTAAACGAAGCTGTAAGAGGAATGGCATTAACAAAACATCTTTCATCACCATAGTACTGATTTATGTTTCAAAACAGGCAACTCCTTATTGCAACCAAGCACAACAAAGAGCGTGTAATTGCTCCTTTGCTGGAAGAAGCGTTGGGTGTAACCTGTGTAGTAAACGATCAGTTTGATACTGATACTCTCGGCACATTTACCGGCGAAGTTGAACGGATCTTGGATCCGTTGGCAACAGCCAGGGAAAAGTGCCTGAGAGCTTTGCAGCACAGCAACTGTCAGTTGGCTGTTGCCAGTGAAGGATCGTTTGGTCCACATCCGCTGTATTATTTTGTACCGGCCGATGAGGAGTTGTTGTTGTTTATGGATACGCTGCATAATATTGAAATAGTGGTACGGGAAATCAGTACCGAAACAAATTTCAGCAGCAGTAATGTGCATACTGCAGTAGCGTTGCTGGCGTTTGCCAAACAGGCCGGCTTTCCTTCGCATGCATTAATTCTGCGAAATCCAGACAATGAGCCTGCTGTTATTCATAAAGGCATACAGGATGAAGCAAGATTATTGCATCTATTTGCAACGTTGCATGCACAATTCAATACAGTTGTCGTGCAAACCGATATGCGGGCAATGTATAACCCAACCCGCATGGAGGTAATTAAACGGGCGGCTCAAAAGCTGCTGCAAAAAATCAACTCGCTTTGTCCGCAATGCCAAATGCCCGGTTTTGGTAAAACCGATGCAACAACAGGACTTGTTTGCAGTTTATGCGGATCGCCCACAAACTCTGTACGCAGTTATATTTATGTATGTGCGCACTGTGCTTTTACCAAAGAAGAATTGTATCCGCACGGAAAAGAAAAAGAAGACCCCGGTTATTGTAATGTTTGTAACCCTTAGCTAACGGCCGTTTCCAAACAGTTGTCTTTACAGTTGAGTTGTTTCTTGTTTTACGAACTTCCTTAATGATAATACTGCTAATCCTGTAATTTCGGCAACTATTAAAACAGCTTAACAGGTATTCATCATGAATCAGAAATCAAACGGCTTAATTGAAACCATGCGTTGGTACGGTCCGGTAGATCCCGTATCGCTCAGCGATATTGCACAGGCAGGTTGTTCGGGTGTGGTAACCGCACTGCATCATATTCCTAACGGTGAAGTGTGGACGATTGAAGAAATCAACAAACGTATTGCAGAAGTAACGGCTGCAGGATTAACCTGGGATGTGGTGGAAAGTGTACCCGTACACGAAGCCATCCGCCGGCAGAGTGCAGGCTTTGAGCAATACATTGAAAACTATAAACAATCTATTCGCAATTTGGGTGCATGCGGTATTAACGTAGTTACCTACAATTTTATGCCGGTGCTCGACTGGACAAGAACCGATCTGTATTATACCATGCCCGATGGCAGCAAAGCGTTGCGCTTTGAACGTGCGGCTTACATTGCCTTTGATGTATTTATTCTGCAACGCAAAGGAGCAGCTGATGAATACAGTAAAGAAGAATTGCAAAAGGCTGAACAGCGTTTGCAATCAATGACTGAAGAAGAAAAGCAAACACTCATCCGTACCATTATTGCAGGCTTGCCGGGTAGTGAAGAAAGTTTTACGGTTGCCGATTTTGCCAAGGCCTTATCTGCCTACGATCATATTGATGCTGCAAAACTGAAACAGCATTTGATTTATTTTTTACAACAGGTAACACCGGTGGCTGAAGAAGCAGGTGTGCAGTTGGTTATCCATCCCGATGATCCGCCGCATCCGATTTTCGGCTTGCCACGTGTAGTGAGTACAGAAGCAGATATGAACGATTTATTTGCTGCAGTACCATCGCCGGCTAATGGATTGTGTTTTTGCACTGGCAGTTTTGGTGTGCGTGCCGATAATGATTTGCCGGGTATGGTGAAACGTTTGGGCAACCGTATCCACTTTTTGCATTTACGCAGTACACAGCGTAATCCCGATGGCGATTTTTACGAAGCCAATCATCTTGAAGGCAACGTAGATATGTATGCAGTGATGAAAGAAATTGTTTTGCTGATGAAGAATGAAAACCGACGCATCGTGGTAAGGCCCGATCATGGTCACCAGATGCTCGACGATTTGAGCAAAAAAACAAACCCCGGCTACAGTGCCATTGGCCGCTTACGTGGCCTGGCCGAATTACGTGGGCTGGAGTTGGGCATCAGCCGTTCGCTGGCGTAAGCAATATTCAGTTTAAACAATAAGGGCGGGGCAGCAAGTACAGCTGCTCCGCTTTTTTTTATGCAAAATCCAGTCGGGAACGTTTGCGTAAACCCTTTTTTAAATTATTTTTTAAGCAGAAATGCGGTTGGATGTCATCTGTTTTGTTACGCTGAAATCCTTTGCCAGCTTGCGTTTTCAAGTTTCAGAAGCGGGTAGGCATCATATAAAGATGCATTTTCTTGTTTTTCCTGCAATCGGTTTCAATGTACTTTTGATTTATCAAATAAGGCGGAGGGGTTGAAAAGTTAGAAAAGTGATCCGGCTTATTTCACAAACAAGATCTTCGAACTATTTTTTATATGGCAAGCAATCGTTAACGGTCAACTGTTTTTACAGATGACCTTTTTTTTTGCCCGTAAGTGAAGAAAAGTAAACAGACAATGTTCCACTGTCCACATCAGGGTTAAAAAAGTGTATGGTTGATCTGAAAGCAACAGCAGCTCATCATTGCTTTGCAGTCCGGCATTCACCACTCACCCCCGATAGCTGTCGGGATCTTCATTCACTCTGCTTCTTCATTTCCCTTAAATGCACTGGGTAGTGTACCAAACTGTTTTTTAAATTCTTTGCTGAAATATTTGCGATCGTTATAACCCACACTGTATGCCACTTCGTACACGGTAAGATCGGTTTCGAGTAAAAGCCGGGCAGCTTTCTTTAACCGTAACGATTTTACAAAATCATTCACCGACATATTGCTTACGGCTTTAATTTTTTTGTACAGCACCGGTGCACTCATGGCTACTTTGCGGGAGAGTTTCTCCACGCCAAAATCGGGATCTTCCATGTGGTCGTTTACAATCTGTATAACCTTTTCTAAAAACTCCTGGTCAACAGCGTTAGTAAACGCAGTTGTTGTTTCATTTGTTGCAGCAGCTGTAACATCGGGCAAACGGCTGATCTGTTTGTTAAGATGCTCACGCATTTTCTCTCTTCCTGCAAGCAGGTTGCGTACATTCAGTTCCAGAATTTTTGTACTGAAGGGTTTGGTTAAATAAATATCAGCACCTGTTTCCAGGCCGCTCACCTGGTCGTTCTGTGAACTTTTTGCAGTAAGCAGAATAACCGGAATATGACTGGTGCGTTCATCTGTTTTTAATTTTTCGCAAAGTGTAAAGCCATCCATCTCCGGCATCATTACATCGCTGATGATGAGGTCGGGTATTTGTTCTGCTGCAGTATTCCAGCCAATCAATCCGTTTTCGCAGCTGATTATATTGTACTGCCCGGCAAAGGTTTCCTGTATCAGCAAACGCAGTTCTGTATTGTCTTCGGCAATTAATAGACTGTATGCTTTTTCATGGTTTTCTACCTGTTTGTTTACGGGTTGGTGTTGTAATGCAGCAGGTGCCTGTTCGGCTGCAATACTTTTTGTTACTGCAGATGTTGTTACCGAATGTTCATCCGCAAAATGCAGGTTACCTTGTAACAGTGTAACAGTAAAAACAGTTTTCCCTTCTTTATCGGCAGTAGAAGGTTCGCTGGCCACAGCAATAGTTCCTTTGTGTAACTCCACAATGTTTTTCGACAGTGCAAGCCCTATACCATATCCGGTGTTTTGCATACCATGATCGGCTACCTGGAAAAAATTGGTAAACAGTTTATCAATGTATTCGGGTGCAATACCCCTGCCGTTATCTGTTACAGTAACGGTTACTTTATTGTCTTTCTGTTCGGCCAGCAATGTTATGCGTCCGCCTTCCGGTGTAAACTTAAAGGCATTGGCCAGCAGATTAAAAAATACTTTTTCGAGTTGCTCTTTATCAAAATACAACGGTACGTCTTCTGCATTATGCATAAACGATACCGTAATGTGTTTGGTGAGCGACATTTCACGAAAGCTGTTATAAATATCCTGTAAAAACGGAATGAGGTTATGCCGCTCAATATGCAGTTTTAAATGATTGGTTTCTGCTTTACGGAAATCCATGAGTTCACTTACCAACTTCAGTAAGCGGTTAGCGTTCGATTTTACCTGTGTTAATTGCTGATGCACAAAACTGTTTTCATCATTTTTCTCCATCAGTTTTTCAACCGGTGCCATGATTAATGTAAGGTGTGTGCGTATTTCGTGCGATACATTGGTAAAGAAGTTGAGCTTCACCTGGTGCAGTTCGTCTTCTTTTTTTAATAACTCCCGCAGAAAGAAGAAGCGGATGATGAGAAATAAAATAGCTGCAAACAACAATACATACAAACAGTAAGCCCACCAGGTAAGCCAGAAGGGGGGAAGTATTTTCAGTTCGATGGAAGCAGGCGCACTCCACACGCCGTCGTTGTTGGCACCCTTAACCAAAAACGTGTAGGTTCCCGAAGGAAGATTGGTATAGGTTGCCGATGCGGTGCTCACTTCGTTCCAGTTTTTATCGAAACCTTCCAGTTTATAAGCGTATTTGTTTTTATTGCTCTTAATAAAATTCAGTAACGCAAATTCAATGCTGAACACGTTTTGTTTATGCGTAAATACAATCCGTTTTGTTTGGTTGATGTTTTGACGGAGTAAACCATCATCTCCATTTATTGCTACTGCATTGCTGAATAAGCGCAAACCTGTAAACACCACAGGTGCTACATAACTGTTGGTTTCTATGTTGCCGGGAAAAAAGCTGGTAATGCCGTGATAGCCGCCAAAGAAAAACTCACCACGACTGTCTTTAAGGTATGAGTTGTAATTAAATTCGTTACCCGCAATACCATCGCTTACGGTATAGGTTTGTGCTGTTTTTAAAGCGGGGTTGTATTTAACGAGTCCGTTATCGGTACTTAGCCAAAAGAAGCCCTGCTCATCTTCCAGTAAACTAATCACATTGTCGTTGGGCAAGCCTTCCTTTTTTGTATAACGTATAAACTGTCCGCCGTTGCTGTTGTTGTACATGGCAATACCGCCATAGCTCAACGCTACCCAGATGTTGCCTTTTTTATCTTGTGTAATATTGTTTACAAATAGGTCGGTGCTCAGCTCTTTCATGCTGTTGCCGTTTACCACATATAAGCCGGGCGCAGCACCGATCCAGACGGCACCCTGTGCGTCTTTAAAAAAAGTGCGGGCAGGGATGCCGTTTACAAAACCATTGATACTGCTGAATGACAGCGGTGTTAATTCTGTTCCTTTTTTGCTGAACAACTGCAGCCCCTGGTTAGAGCCAACCCAAAGCCTGTTATTGTTGTCTTCCAGCAAGGCAATGATTTCTGAACGAAGTGTTGTTGCATCGTTTTCTTTATAGAGATAACGTTTGAAAATATTTTGTTTCCGGTCGAGCACATTCAAGCCGCCGCCATGTGTACCGCACCAGATGTTTTGTTCTTTGTCAACGACTACAATCTTTACAAGGTTAGAACCAAGGCTGCCTGCATCGTTGATGTTGTTTTTATAAACGGTAAAAGTACCGGTAGTCCGGTTATAAAAATTTAACCCGCCGCCTTCGGTCCCAATCCATAAATGATGCTGTTCATCTTCCACAATACTGCTCACCACATTATTGCTGAGGCTTGAACGGTTTGCATGGTTTTGCAACACCGAAAAATTAGTACTGTACGGATAAGTAGAATTTACACCACCGAAATAAGTGCCTACCCACACAGAGCCATTGGCATCTTCAAACAAACTGTAAATCGAATTCTGGCTAAGGCTTTTGTTATTGCCGGGATCGTTCTGATGCGATTGGATATTTTTTGTAACAGGATCAATTAGGCTCAGCCCTTCCTGTGTGCCCACCCACAACAGCCCGTTGCGTGCAGAAGCAATAATGCGGATATTATTATTGATGAGCCCCGAACTGCTGTTGCCTGTTTTTCCATAACGGGTAAAGGTTTTTGTTGCTGCATCAAATAAATTAAGGCCACTGTTTTGTGTGCCGATCCATAATTGCTGTTTGGCATCTTCGGTAATGGTTGTGACATGTACTGCACTTAAAGAACGGGGATGGTCCGGCTCATGAATAAAGTTTTCAAAATGATAACGATTCTTTTGCGGAATCATGCGTGTAAGCCCGTTATTACTGCCCACCCATAAATGCCCGTTATGATCTTCGTAAACTGCACGTACATTATTACCTGCTATACTGTTTGGTTGATTGGCTTTAAAAACAATCGCCTGTTTCGGTTGCTTGTTCGGCAAAGCATAAAGGCCATTGGAACTGCCAATCCATAATGTGCCTTTTTTGTCTTCGTAAATACAGTTAATATTCAGTGCTGTGTTTTGTAACGGTATCCGTTCGAAGATGTCTTTTTCTTCGTTATACCTGTTAAGGCCCGAAGAGGTACCTGCCCAGATTGTTTTGCGGGAATCGCAGAAAAGCGAAATCACATTATTATCATATAACGTGTTGCTGTCTTTGGTATTCGATACATAATTCCGGAAACGGGAGCCATCGTACCGGTTAACCCCCAAGCGTGTGCCAAACCAAAGAAAGCCGGTACGGTCTTGTGTAATGCTTAACACCGAGTTGTTCGATAATCCATTTTCGACCGAAAGATGGTTGAAGGAAATGGTTTGGGCACGGCTGCCAAACACAGCAGTACAAACAATGAAGAAGAGTACAAGGCCCCGGCAAAACCAACGAAGACAGACGTTCTTTAAATCACACATAAGCAAGAAATCAACGTAGATAAAAGTAAAGATATTTATACAGAAACCTGTTTTTGTTCAAAAAACTGGATTGCTATTTCTTATTGAAAATCAATACTTTGATTGTGTATTTAAGAAATTCACCCTAATCTTTTACGATTGTCCCCCTGTGTTTCTTTTGCAGCAACAAATATTGCAGCAGGAAAAGTGAACAAAGAAAAAAGCATTGCAAAATGTTCCCCGATTTTTTTTTGCTCACGGTCTTTAACTACCAAAATTTAATTGATTATGCGATTGCTGAAAACGACCCGAATGTCGACCCGGGCTAAACTATGGATGGGTATGACAGTTCTTTTTCTTCTTCCTCTCTTTCTTTTTGCACAAACAAAAACCGTAACCGGAACGGTAAAAGATGAAAACAACAAGCCCGTTGCAGGTGCTTCTGTAAGCATCAAAAATAAAAATACGGGAACCGTAACCGACGAGTCGGGCACATTCTCTATTAATGCAACAGCCGGTGATGTGTTGCTTATTAGTGGTATTAATCTGGAAACAGTAGAACTGGCTGTAGGTGAGCAAAGCCAGCTTTCCATTACGTTAAAAGCAAAAGCGACCGAGCTTACCGATGTGGTAGTGGTGGGTTATGCTACGCAGAAAAAAGTAAACATGACGGGCTCGGTATCGGCTGTTTCTCCCAAGCAGATTGAAAACCGACCTGTTACCAACATCTCTTCTTCACTGGCAGGTTTGGCGCCGGGTGTTTATGTGCGCCAGGGTTCGGGTAAACCGGGTTCGGATGGTGCCAGCATTTTAATACGTGGTACAGGTACATTAAGTTCCAACTCGCCGTTAATCCTGGTTGATGGTATCATCAGCAGTATGGATGCGGTAAACCCGTTGGATGTGGAAAGTATATCGGTACTGAAAGATGCGGCCTCTGCATCCATCTACGGTACTTTGGCTGCCAACGGTGTTATTTTAATTACAACCAAGCGTGGACAGAAAAACAAAACAACCGTTACTTACAATGGAATTTTTTCTACCACCAGCCCTATGAATATGCCGGAGTTTGTAAACGACTATGCACGGCATATGCGTTTGATCAATGAAGGTTATACCAATGTAGGACAGCCACGCATTTTTTCGGATGCAACTATTAATGCCTGGGATTCGGCCAGTAAAATACCGAACCAGTTAAATGCAATTGGTGTTCCCAATTATATCGCTTATCCCAATACCAATTGGGCCGATGTATTATTTAATAACCGCTTATTACAAACACATAATATTTCTGTAAACGGTGGATCAGATAAAGTAAACTACCTGTTATCGTTGGGTTATTTAGATAACCAGGGTACAATTGAAAATACAGGTACCAAACGTTATCAGCTTCGTGCCAACCTCGATGCAAAAATCAATAAGTTTCTTACGCTCGGTACACAAACCTTTGGTTCTATCCAGAGTTTTGAAATGGGCAACACAGAAAGTGCATTTAACTTTTTACGGCAAACAACGCCGGGTCTTGTACCGGTATGGAACGGACGTTATGGTTTTCCGCATGCGCCGGAAGAATCATCTACGGCTAATAATATTCTCGGCTTCTTAAATAATACGGCCGGCGATGATGTAACCACACGTTTCAATACAACATTGTATGCTACCATTCAGATCATGAAAGGACTTACGTTCGAAAGCCGTTTCAACTACACACTTTCTCAAAATGAATCGAACTCGCATACCAATGCTCCACCAAGCGAACGTTGGAATTTTGCAACCAATGAGCAGAAAGCATTTTTGCCCAATCTTGCCAACCTCAGCACCAGCTATGGTTTCAGTAAAACAACACAACGTACAATTGATAATGTAATCCGTTATACCACCAGCTTCGGTCGTGATCATGATCTGGGTGTGTTGGTGGGTTACAACGAGCTGTACAGCAACTCGTATAATTTCGGTGCCAGCAAACAAGGCCTGATTGATTATGATATTACCGTTTTTGGAGCAGCGTTAACACCCACTTCAACAACCGGTAGTGAAAGTGATTATGCAATCCGTTCAACATTCGGTCGTGTAAACTATGCATACAAAGGCCGTTATTTGGTAGAAGGTAATTTGCGTTACGATGGTGTGTCTCGTTTTTCACCAGCCACACGCTGGGGTTTGTTTCCATCGGTATCTGCCGGCTGGCGTATTTCTGAAGAAGCGTTTATGCAACGCACCAGAGATTGGTTAAGTAATTTAAAACTGCGTGCATCGTGGGGTCGTCTCGGTAACAACGCCAGTGGTAACTACGATTGGCAGGCAACTTATGCAAGCCGTTTATATTCGTTCAACAATGCACAGGCTTCCGGTTTAGCAGTGGGCAGTTATGCCAACCCCGATCTGCAATGGGAAACAACCACCAATATGAATCTTGGTCTTGAAGGTTCGTTCTTACGTAGTCATTTATTTTTCGAGTTCGATCTGTATCGTCGTATAACAGATGGTATTCTTACCACTACACCCATACCGCTTACTGCAGGTATTGCTTCGGCACCTGTTGTTAACGCAGCACAAGTAACCAACCAGGGTATGGAGTTGTTGGTAGGTTACAGAGGTAAAGCCGGTAAATTCAGTTACAGTGTATCCGGTAATATTTCTTACAACACCAATGAGGTAACAAACTATAAAGGCAAACTGGTTGAAGGTTATGTAACAGATCCATTGGGTAATAAAGTGTATCAAACAAATCTTGGCGCTGTTTCTACAGGTGATGTTAACCGTATCCTGGAAGGACATAAGATTAATGAATATTATCTCTACAAAACATACAAAGGCAGCGGTACATATTTTAATACCGATGGTACAGTCAATATCAATGGCGGTCCGAAAGATGGAATGATCCGCACGGCCGATGATATTGCCTGGGCAACAGCTATGCTGGCGGCAGGTTATAAATTACGTCCGGCAAATGCTGTACGTAACAATGCAATCTGGTATGGCGATTTAATTTATGCTGATTTGAATGGAGATGGTGATTATGGTAATTCATTCGATCGTTATTTCACCAACACCTCATCGTTACCAAAGTTTGTTTGGGGGTTGGTAACCGACCTCAGCTGGAAAGAATTTGATCTTTCGATGATTTGGGCAGGAGCGTTTGGTCATCAGTATTACTGGAATGCCGATGGTTACAACAACTCCTTTGTAACAAATGGGAATGCATTCTCTACATTGTTTGCCAATGATCATTATTACTACGATCCTGCAAATCCAACTGCGGCTAATACCAACATCACAGCAACCTATCCACGTTTAAAAGCAGCCGATCCGCAAAACCGTGCAGTAGCCAGCGACTTTTGGTTGTACAATGCAGCATGGATGAAGCTTAAAAATTTACAGTTGGGTTATACACTGCCAACAAAGTGGGCAAGTAAAGCATTGCTGCAAAAAGCACGGGTGTATTTCACGGGTGAAAACCTGTTGATGATTTCGAAGTTCCCCGGCCTGGATGCAGAAATAGGAGCAGGCTTAGGCTATCCGACCATGAAGCAATATGCTGTTGGTGCAAACCTTACGTTTTAACGATTAAACAAACGCACAATGAAAAAAGGATTAATAATAATATGCACAGCTGCTGCAGTAAGCTTCAGCAGTTGTAAAAAAGATTTACTTGATACGGCACCTTACGGTTCGCTGGCAACAGAAAGTATGTGGAGCAGCGATAACCTTACCGATCTGGGGGTAAACGGTATCTACAATGCACTTCGTTTAGGTATCCAGAACAGTGGCGCATCGGGCTTAGAAATTTATCAATACGATCGCTTTGGTGTTACCGCTCAAAACCGTGATGCAGAAAGTATGTTGCAAGGTACCATTACACCGGCAAATGGTTTGTTCAGTAATAACTGGCGTAATTTTTACGAAGGTGTTATTCGTGCAAACGATGCAATTGCAAACATTCCGGTAAAATCGCCATCGGCTCCTGCTAAAAAAGCAAGACTGATTGCGGAAGCAAAATTCCTGCGTGCTTATTTCTACTTCCGTTTAAACCAGGTATGGAAAGGTGTGCCTGTTTACCTCGAGCCTGTTAAGTATGATGCGTTTACAAAACCACGTGAAACAGAAGAAGCTGTATGGAATGTGATTGTGAATGATCTTACCGATTGTATTAACGAACCCAATTTGCCTGCCAAGTATGCCAAAGGCAACAGTGCTTATGGCCGTGTAACAAAAGGTGCAGCGTATGCATTACGTGGTAAAGCTTATATGTATATGAAGAAGTGGGCCGAAGCTGCTGCCGATTTTGCACAGGTGAAAACAGCAGGCTACAGTTTGTTTGCGAATTACAATACGTTGTTTAAAGAAATTAATGAGCAGTGCGATGAAATGATTTTCTCCATGCAGAATACCGGTATCGACGGACTTGGATCAACTACACAATGGTATTGCGGCACACGTTCATCTTTTGGTTCCTGCTGGAATACGTATCTCGTTTCACCAACAGTTGTTGATCTGTTTGAAAAAACAGATGGCAGCCGCTTTAACTGGGATGATGTGATTCCAGGCTACAGCAGCATGACGCCCACTGCACGCCAGGTTTATTTTCTGCGTGATAATATGACGACAGCTGAACGTACAGCAGCCGCTTCACGTGGTGCCGATATGAGTAAGTACCTGTTGGTTGGTAATGAAGACCGTATTAAGCAGGCGTATCAAAACCGTGATCCCCGTTTGGCAGCTTGTGTTATTACGCCTTACTCAACTTATAATGGTGTATTGGGTGCAGGTGTGTCAACTGTAACAAGCCGTTTTCCATACCGCACAGAAAATTCACCTACGTTCGATTTGCGTACCGATGCACAAACCTTCTTTTATTATTTGCATCGCAAGTTTGTGTACGAAGGCAATACCGAATTATTAAACCGTCAGTACGGTCCAATCGATCAGCCGCTGATCCGTTATGCAGATGTATTGCTGATGTGGGCTGAAGCATTGAATGAACAGGGCGATGTGGCTGGCGCCATCAGTAAAGTAAATGAAGTGCGTGCAAGAGTCGGTATGCCGGCTTTACAACAAACAGATAATACGAAAGGAACTTTTGTAAGCGGACAGACAGATATGACAGAACGTATTCGCCAGGAACGACGTGTAGAGTTTATCAACGAAGGCATTAATTACTTTGATGAGTTGCGTTGGAAAACATGGAAGAATACGGTGTTCAGAGCAGGCAATGGTACACAACAGATATGGGGACAAAATACCCATGTGTACACATGGCCCGGCGATTACATCTACACATGGCCGATACCACAGGCCGAAAGAGAACGCAATCCGAAATTAACACAAAATGAAGGTTGGCCACAATAACAGCAGCAGTTTTTTTTCATAGCAGTTTGGGTTATTCATCAGCAGTTGTACGGCGCTTGTTTTCGACAACAGGCGCCCTTTTTCACTTTCTAAAAAGCGCATCATGCTTCGTACTGCATTTTTACTTTCTGTTGTTTTTGTCATTACAATCGCTTGTAATAAAAAACAATCGGGTGACACGTCTTCACCAGACACTGCGCCTGTATTTAAATTGGCATGGGAAGAAAACTTCAACGGCCAGCAACTTGATACCACAAACTGGTTTCATCGTATACCGGGTGTGCGGCACGATGGGTTTAATGATACAACAACCGTAAGCGTAAGTGATGGCAATTTGTATATTAAAGTATATTCGGATACTGTTAACGGCGCCATTACACATCACACCGGTATGATAGCTACCAAAAAGGAATTCCGTTACGGTAAATTTGAAGCAAGAATTTCGTTTGTTAATAAATATGGTTCATGGTCGGCCTTTTGGCTGCAAAGTGCTACAATGGGGAATCCCATAGGTAATCCGCAGACAGCGGGTATGGAAATTGATGTAGTGGAAACCTTAAGCAACGATGGTCGTGTTCATCATAATTTACATTGGGATGGTTACGGAACAGCGCATAAAACAACCGGGTTGATTACATCTGATCTTGGTGCAAACAGTGGTAACTATCATGTATACACGCTGGAGTGGACACCGAAGTATTATAAGTTTTATGTTGACGGTCAACTGACCTGGACCTACCAGGCGGTGATTTCGCAACGCAGTGAATTTATTATTCTCAGTTCGGAAGTAAAAAATTATACAACAGGTTCATGGGCCGGGCCCATACCTGCAGGTGGCTATGGTTCGAAAGAAAAAACAGCGACCATTATGAAAGTGGATTATGTAAAATTTTATAGTCTTCAATAATTAAACAGGTATCGTATGCTTCGTTTTATAGTTACAATGTTTGCTTTTGTATATGCTCTGCAGGTGCATGCCTACGAGGAGCGGAATTATTTACAGCAGAAAGCAAATCCTGCACAGGTAAAAGCAAGTCTTAGTGCAAAAGAGGCATGGATCAAATACCCGGCATATAAAAACCGTGCAGGGTGGGATGCATTAACGGGTGCATTAAAAGCAGAACTTATTGCAGGCGGTGAAGCCTATTTAAACTACACATGGAAAGTTGTAACAGCTACCGACTATTTGGAATACGAACGTAGCGGAAGCCGTGTGGCAATGGAGCAGCCGTTTGGTGCCAACAATACTGCATTAAGCCGCTTGTTGTTTGCAGAACTGGCGGAAGGGAAAGGTCGTTTTATCAATCAGATCATTAACGGAGTGTGGCACACCTGCGAAATGTCGTCGTGGGTCTTATCGGCTCATCTTACGGCACAAAAATCAAAAAGAGCTTTGCCCGATTACAGAGAAGAGATCATTGATCTTACTTCCGGTGATATGGGTTCGTTTTTATCGTGGACCTGGTATTTTTTGCATGAGGAGTTCGATAAAGTAAATCCCGTTATTGCATTAAAGCTTCGTACAACCATTCAGCAACGTATTCTTGAACCCTACATGCAACGGAGTGATTACTGGTGGCAGGCATTCAATTACAAGCCCGGTTCGTTGGTGAATAACTGGAACCCCTGGTGTAATTTCAATGTGCTTACTTGTTTTCTGTTGCTGGAAGAAGATAAAGAGAAACTGGCGGCTGCTGTACATCGAAGTATGCAGAGTGTTGATCAGTTTATCAACTATGTACAAGCCGATGGTGCTTGTGAAGAAGGTCCGTCGTATTGGGGACATGCAGCGGGTAAGCTGTACGATTATTTACAATTGCTCAGCAATGCCAGTAATGGCCGGTTAAGTATTTTCAACGAACCTATGATTAAACAGATGGGCGAGTACATTGCCCGCAGTTATGTTGGTAATGGCTGGGTGGTAAACTTTGCAGATGCATCTGCAAAGGGTGGAGGCGATGCAGGTGTTATTTACCGGTATGGCAAAGCTGTAAACAGTAACGATATGCAGGCTTTTGCGGCTTATCTGTTGCAACGCAACAACGGTAAAATGGACATCGCTGCTTCACGTGATTTTTTTCGCACCATTGAAAATATTTCTTCTTACAACGAATTGCAAACGGTGAAACCTGCTTTGCCTGCCGCAAACTTTACATGGTATCCGCAAACACAGTTCTGCTATATTAAAAACAATAACGGACTATTCTTCGCAGCAAAAGCAGGCTTTAATAATGAAAGTCATAATCATAACGATGTTGGTACGTTTTCGTTGTATGTAAACGAAGTGCCGTTTTTTATTGATGCAGGTGTGGGTACATACACCCGGCAAACATTCAGTAACGAACGTTACAGCATTTGGACAATGCAGAGTAATTATCATAATCTGCCAATGATCAACGATGTGCCGCAGCAATTTGGAGCACAGTTTAAAGCAACCGATGTGTTGTTTGATGCAAAGCGGAGTGTGTTCTCTGCCAATATCAGCAAAGCATATCCGGAAACCGCTGCAGTAAAAAGCTGGGTACGCAGTTACAGCGTAAAGGATGTGCTGAATATTGAAGATCGTTTTGAATTAACAGAGTTGAAAGCCGCAAACAAGATCAACTTTTTGGTTTGGGCCAAACCGGATATTTCGAAAGCAGGTGTTGTGCTGCTTACAAAAGATGCACAAACGGTAACATTGAATTATGATGCTGCATTGTTTACGGCAACTGTGGAAACAGTACCTCTAACGGATCAGCGATTAACCAATGTGTGGGGCAATGAAATTTACCGTGTAACACTCACCGCAAAAAAACAACAACTAAAAGGAACATACCGCTTTGTTATTGCAAAGCAATAACTCAATCACTAAATAATTTTTCATGAAGCAACTAATGATGGCAGCCGCTGCTTTTTGTTTACTGTTACTGGCGTTTACACAGGATAAAAAAGAAACCGTTTTTATTAAGGATAATTTTACCTACGCCGGTAAACAACTCAGGAATATGCTTGCCGAAACAAAAAGTAATCCGCTTGCTTTTCCACGCAGCACCAAAAACGGTCAGCTGGTTACAACAAATATGTACGACTGGACGCCGGGTTTCTTTCCCGGTTCGTTGTGGTATGCGTACGAGTACAGTAAAGATCCGCAACTGAAAACGGCTGCAGTACAGTGGACCGAACGCCTGGAACCATTAAAAACATTTACTCAACATCACGATCTTGGGTTTATGATGTATTGCAGTTACGGCAATGCGTATCGTTTAACCGGTAATGAAGCGTACAAAAATATATTGGTGCAATCTGCACGTTCTCTGAGTACACGTTTTAACCCGGTAACAGGTTGTATTAAATCGTGGAACAGTTTTAAATCGTGGCATGGAAATAAAACCTATCAGTTTCCTGTAATCATTGATAACCTGATGAATTTGGAGTTATTGTTTTTTGCTTCAGAAGTTACGGGCGATACATCGTTCCGCCATATTGCGGTAACGCATGCAGAAACAACTCTGAAGAACCAGATCCGCAGCGATTACAGTTCGTACCACGTTGTTTGTTACGATACAATAACGGGGCAGGTTGCAGGCAGAGAAACAGCACAGGGTTATGCCGATAACTCTACCTGGTCACGAGGACAGGCATGGGCTATTTATGGTTTTACCATGCTTTACCGGAAAACAAATGATGCTCGGTTTTTAAAAACAGCACAGGGTCTGGCCGATTTTTTTATTCATCATAAAAACATGCCGGCAGATAAAGTGCCTTACTGGGATTTCAATGTAACAGATAATGGCTACACACCCGGTGTTCGTTCCAATGCAAAAAACATCAGCACACTTTACCGTGATGCGTCGGCAGCTGCTATTGTTGCTTCTGCATTAATGGAGTTGAGCACTTATTCAAACGAAAAGGAAAAAGCCTATTTAAAAACAGCAACACAAATGCTGCATTCGCTGGCGGGTAAAACATACCGTGCTCCGGTAGGCGCAAATGGTAATTTTTTAATCATGCAATGTGTGGGCAGTATTCCGCATAATTCAGAAATTAACGTGCCGTTGGTGTATGCTGATTATTATTTCCTGGAAGCATTACAGCGTTACAATCTTTTATTAAAAGGAAAACCATTGTTTACAGTCAACAAATAGGTTGTACATTTTACGCTCAATTTCTATTCGTTTATAATTTACTTGTATGATCAACCGAATTGTTTTTCTATCGCTTCTTGTTTTTAGTGCATTAGGTTCTGTGGCACAAAAAGGAAAGAAAGCTGTGGTGCCGCAGCAGGTAGCTGCAACGGGGCAAGATGATCGTGCTGTTTGGGTAAACAGTCTTTATAAAATCGTTTACCCGGTTATTCATCATTTGGCAGAAGGAACGTTGAAACAGGAAATGCCCTTGGAAACAGGTCCGCAATATTATTTGCAGGTAAAGAAAGTAACGTACCTGGAAGCAGTAGGTCGTACAATGGCAGGTGTTGCACCATGGCTGGCGTTGCCGGATGATGAAACAGCTGAAGGTAAGATGCGTAAGCAATTACGGAATGAATTATTGAAGGGGCTGCGTAATGCGGTTGATCCTGCACATCCCGATTATCTGAACTTTAGAACCGAAGGCCAACCCATTGTTGATGCCGCATATGTTGCACATGCTTTTTTACGTGCACCGAAAGCCTTATGGGAGCCGTTGGATGCAGTAACCAAACAGCGGTTTATTGAAGAGTTTAAATCGTTACGCAACCGCAAAGGAGCCTATAATAACTGGTTATTGTTTTCTGCAATAACGGAAGGGTTTCTGTTGAGTATTGGTGAGCAACACGATCCTGCACGAATTGATTTTGGTATTCGGAAAATGAAAGAATGGTATGCAGGCGATGGCTGGTACAGCGATGGTGAAAAGTTTAGTATGGATTATTACAACTCGTTTGTGATTCATCCGATGTTGGTAGATCTGTTGCAGGTACTTGTCCAAAAGAAAATGGCGCAGCAGCAGGAGTACGATTTGGCTTTGCAGCGTATGGTACGGCATGCCGAATTTTTAGAACGCATTGTTTCACCCGAAGGAACATATCCTGCATTTGGCCGTTCCATTACGTATCGCACAGCTGCCTTCCAGGTTTTGGCACAGGTGGCATTAATGGAAAAATTACCGGAGCATATTTCGCAGGCGCAGGTACGCTGTGCTTTAACGAGTGTAATACAAAAGATGTTTACGGGTAACCAGAACTTCGATAGTAAAGGCTGGCTTGTACTGGGCTTCAACGGACATCAGCCGGCAATTGCCGATCAGTATACTTCAACCGGCAGTTTGTATTTATGCAGCATCGGGTTTCTTACCCTTGGCTTACCGGCTACCCACGCTTTCTGGACCGATGCAGCAACCGACTGGACCAGTCGTAAAGCATGGAGAGGCGAGCCTGTTAAGAAAGATTACAAAGTTGAATATTAATTGTTTTTGGCCGAATATTTTGAAAAACAGCATGTTGAGGAGTAAAAGCTAAGTAAGTGTCACAATGTTTATAAATAAGTGGATAAACTTCTATTAATTTTTTAAGAAGTTTGAAAAGTTTAATTACTTTAGTTCTGCTGTTTATAAATGATTGCCCATGCTGTTAAAGAACAACCGCTATAAAAGACAGATTCAAAAGCACCTGTATTTTGAAAAGGAGCTTTCCTGTGCCGATCTGAGCTTATTAACCGATAAAAGTCTTCCGCTTACAACCCGTGTATTAAATGAGTTGATAGAGGAAGGATCTGTTGTTGAATCGGGCTATGCCCATTCAACCGGTGGTCGTCGCCCTCTCGTGTATTCGCTCAAAGCCGATATGCTGTACATTGTTTCTGTGGCTATGGATCAGTTGGTAACCCGTGTTGCCATACTGGACATGCAGAACAATTATGTACTGGAGCCACAACGCATCGAGCTGCCTTTAAATAACAATGCCCATGCATTAACAGAGCTTACTCAGCATATCAATCAATACATTCTTGCTTCCGGTATTGCCAAAGAAAAATTTGCAGGCATCGGCATTGGTATGCCTGGTTTTGTAGATGTAACCAAAGGCATCAATCATTCTTTTCTTAAAACAGAAAGCGGCAGCAGCATTGTAAGCATTGTAGAAGCTGCAGTTGGAATTCCGGTATTTATTGATAACGATTCCAGTTTAATTGCCCTGGCCGAATTAAAATTTGGTGCAGCCCGCAACAAGCAAACGGTGATGGTGGTAAACGTAGGTTGGGGTATTGGTTTAGGTATGATTGTAAAAGGTGAATTATTCAGAGGGAACAATGGTTTTGCAGGCGAGTTCAGCCATATTCCGCTTTTCACCAATAACAAAATGTGCAGCTGCGGTAAAAGCGGTTGTTTAGAAACAGAATCCTCCTTATTTATTGTTACAGAAAAAGCAATTGAAGGTTTGCAGCAGGGCAAGGTATCGATGCTGAAGAACCTTACGCTGGAGCATGCAGAAGATTCTTCAAAAGAAATTATGGATGCGGCAATCAAAGGCGATAAGTATGCGATTGAATTATTATCGGAAGCCGGTTATAACATTGGCCGTGGTATTGCTATTCTTATTCATTTGCTCAACCCCGAGCTCATTATATTAAGTGGAAGAGGTTCTGTTGGTGGAAAAATCTGGCTGGCACCTATACAGCAGGCCATCAACGAACATTGTATTCCCAAAATTGCCGAAAATACACAGTTGGAAATTTCATCCTTAGGTTTTGAAGCCGAGTTGATCGGTGCTGCGGCATTAGTGATGGATCATTTCGATTCGCTGGAAAAACGCAGAAACAAAAATGCAGGAAGTAAAGTAGAACTGTAATTTTTTCCGGTACCCTTTTGTAAAGTTCGTCTCTTTTTTTATTTAACCCCATAAACAAACTGCAATGAAAATGTTGCTAAAACGATTGCTGCTTTATGCTGTAGCAGCTATGTGCTTTATCGAGGTAAATGCACAGGAAAAAAGACAGGTTACGGGAACCGTTAGGGATGCAGATGGCAACCCTCTGGCGGCCGCTACTGTTACAGAAAAAGGAACGTCCAATTCGGTGGCTACCGATGTAAGTGGTGTGTTCCGTATTACCGTTGCATCTTCTGCAACACTGGTTATTTCATCTGTTGGATTTGCCGATGCCGAGGTAAAAGCAACTTCAACCAGTATTAATGTTCAGTTACAAACAGCTTCGAAAGAATTGCAGGGTGTAGTTGTAACAGCACTTGGTATCAAGCGCCAGAAAAAATCGCTGGGTTATGCCGTGCAGGAAGTAAAGGGTAGTACACTTGTTGATGCACGTGAACCGAATCTGGCCAATACACTTACCGGTGTGGTTGCAGGTTTACAGGTGGTACGTTCAAGCAATGGTCCTGCAGGTTCTTCAAAAATAATTCTGCGTGGCAGTAATTCACTCACCGGTTCTAACCAACCGTTGATTGTTGTGGATGGTGTGCCTGTAGATAATTTTACCGGAGGTAACAACAACGATTACTGGAATCCTTCGTTGGATTATGGTAACGGTTTGGCCGATCTGAACCCAAGCGATATTGAATCGATTACTGTTTTGAAAGGACAAACAGCTGCAGCCTTGTACGGTTCACGTGCAGGTAACGGTGCAATTCTTGTTACGACCAAAACAGGTAAGAAGCAGGCAGGTTTAGGGATGTCGTTCTCTACAACTTTTGGTTTTGAAAGTATATTCACTAACCCGCAAATGCAAACAGTATTCGGCCAGGGCAGTAATGGTACTTTCGATGCAACATCGGGTGCAAGCTGGGGTCCGAAAATTACCGGTCAGCAAGTAACCAACTGGAATGGTAAACCGGAAAATCTTTCTTACTATAACAACGTAAAGAATTTTTACGACAAAGGTTTCAATCAAAACTATAACCTCACATTCCAGCAACAGTTTAATAATATTTCGGTGTACAGCTCTTTCAACCGTTACGAAGATAAGAGTATGATTCCCGGTGCAAAACTTTTGCGTCACAACTTTACTACAAGAAGCGTAGCTAAATTTGGCAGAGGCGATAAATGGACAGCGGATTTTAAAGTGCAGTACTCCAATACCATGGCACAAAACAGGCCATTAGCCGGTAACAATACCAACAACGTTGCACGTTTACTGTACACATTCCCTGTTTCGCTCGATATTACACAGTTTAAAGCAGGTACCGATCAGTACGATAATATGATCTGGTGGAACAGCGCAGGATCAACGGTGAATCCTTATTGGAGAAGCAAAAATGCGTTAAACCAGGACAGTCGTGATCGTTTCATTCTTACCGGTTCATTAAAGTACGACATTGCCAAATGGTTAAGTGCAGAAGTAAAAACCGGTGTAGATATGTATACCAACAACTATCTCACTAAAATAAGAGCAGGTAGCCCAATTGCCACCAATGGCCGTTACGGAACAGGTAAATCTGTTTTCTCTGAAGCGAACTACAGTGGTATGTTAACAGCTAAAAAAGATAACCTGATCTCCAAGCTGAGTGCAAACGCAATGGTTGGTGGAAACCTCATGCAACGTAAAGGTTCCGGTATTGATGGTTCTGCCAATCTGGTAGTTCCCAATCTGTTCTCATTAGGGAATGCCGTGGGTAATCCTTCTATTTCGGAATGGATCAGTGAAAAACGAATCAACTCTGTATTTGGTACCGCCGGTATTAACTGGGATGAATACCTGTATTTAGATGCAACCTTCCGTAACGACTGGTCATCTGCCTTAGCAAAAGCAAACCGTTCTTATTTCTATCCATCAGTAAGTGCAGCTGTTGTTGTAACAGAAATGCTTGAGAAGAACAATGTGAAATTACCAACCTGGTTTAATTACGCAAAAGTGAGAGCTTCTTATGCATCGGTGGGTAACGATATGGAGCCTTATCAATTGTATAATTCATACTGGATCGGCCGTGATCCGAACAACGCAACAACTGCGGGCCGTAACAGTACATTGTACAACGATAAAGTGGTAAACGAACTCATCAAATCAAGAGAAATCGGTGCCGAGCTGAAGTTTCTTGGCAGCCGTTTAACGGTTGATTTCTCACTCTATAAAAACAATGCAACCAACCAGCTGATTAATCTTCCGCTTGATGCAACCAGCGGTTACACATCTATGAAGATCAATGCCGGTAACATTCAAAACAAAGGTTACGAGGTAATGGTTGATGCACGTGTTTTCAATAAGAAAGATTTTATCTGGAATGTATCTGCCAACTTCTCACACAACGATAACTCAATTATCGACATTCTGAAAGATTCAGGTGTAACAAAATATGGCTTAGGTGGTTTTGATAACCTGGCTATTACTGCAACAGCAGGTGAAAAGTATGGTGCTATTTACGGTACAACGTTCAGACGTGTAACGGATGATAAGAGTCCTTACTTTGGTCAATTGATTCTGAATGCTACAACAGGTTTGCCTGAGGTAGGAGGTTCAAACGTATTCCTCGGTAACCAACAAGCTTATGGTTTATTAGGTGTTACCAATACATTCGGTTACAAAGGCATTACGCTTTCGTTCCTGGTGGATGCACGCTTTGGCGGTAAAATGTTCTCCTCAACATTAGCAGCAATGCAGGCAAGTGGTACTGCTGCAGAAACAGTGGTAAACGGTGCAAGAGAAAACTTTGTAGTGGATGGTGTAGTAGTGGATGGTACAGGTTTTAAAAAGAATACAGTTGCTGTTACGCCGCAAAACTACTGGACAGCAGTAGCAACAACAGGCAACATGGGTATTATTGAAGCAAATATTTACGATGCAAGCAATGTGCGTTTAAGAAATGTACAGCTGTCGTATCAATTGCCAAAATCATTCCTGTCGAAAGCCCGTATTCAAAAAGCAACGGTTGGTGTGTCTTGCAACAATGTATGGCTCATTTCAAGCCACATGAAAGGGTTGGATCCTGAATCGGTATTTGCAACCGGTACCAATGCATTGGGTTTTGAAAATGCAAGTCCTCCCACATCAAGAACAATCCTGTTTAACCTCACACTTAATTTCTAATTCGATTAATTGATCTATATGAAAAAATTAATGCTTACAACGGGAATAACGCTGGCTCTGTCTGCCTTTATTCCTTCGTGTAAAAAATTCGATAGTCTTACGGTAAGTCCTACTGCAGCAACATCCGAGCAGGTGCAGGTAGAGTATTTACTTACCAACTCAATAGTAGGTGCTCAAATGGATCCGCATATTGCAGAACGTGTATTTGTGCTTTACTGGCGCAACGCATCGCACCAGCAATTGGGCAGTACGGTTGCCATTGGCTCTGATGATGATGGCTGGACAAGTGATTATTACCGCTACATTTCTGAATGGTTGAACAATGCAAATGCAGCCATCCAGGTGGCGAATGAAAAAGTGGCAGCAGGTAATATTAAGCCTTATACCAATAACCTCCTGCAGATGTCAAGAATCTGGAGAGCTTATCTGATGAGTGAAATGTCTGACAACTTCGGTCCGATTCCGATCAATGGTTTCCAGGGTGTAAATCCAACGTTCTCTGATGTGAAGTCTGTTTATTATTTCCTGTTAGATGAATTGAAAGATGCTTCTGCAAAACTGGAAACCGGAGTTACTGCAAAACCTGCAGATGCCAACGGTGATCCTGCTTATGCCTACAATTATGCAAAATGGAAAAAGTATGCAAACTCAATGCGTATGCGTTTGGCCATGCGTTTGAGCGAAGTGGATGCAGCAAAAGCGAAAGCTGAGTTTGAAGCTGCAGTAGCAGGCGGCGACTTTATTGCATCTGCAGCTGATTTCTTCCAGGTACAGGAGAAAGATGGTTGGGATCCGTTAACAGGTGTAATGAGCCGTGAGTGGAATGCACAAGTGCTTTCTGCTTCATTGAATAATTTGTTTACCGGTTTAGGTGGTATTCAAACAACTGATCAATTACCTGCTTCATTTCATGCAGCAGTAAAGCCTGCTGATTATGTAGGTTTACGATTGGTGGATCATTTTCCAACAACAACAAACAACCCTGTAGCTCCTTATTGGATGGATGGTTTGCCAAACAAAATTGATCCGAGAGCATACAAAGCGTTTGCTATACCCGGCGATTTTGCAGATGCTGGTTTTTGCTTCTATCCTTCATGGGATAACAGTGCAAGAACAACCAACCGTACATTAACTGCAGGTGGTGCATCAAATGTTGCAGTAAACATTAATGCAACGAATACATTCAATGGCTACAATGGTGGCGATTGGGGTGCAAAGGGCAGCAGAAATACAGTGCGAGCATGGGGTGGTACGATGCCTCGTTTGAAACTTAATTTCAGAAACAGCAAGAATAAACGCATTTTCTTTGCATCATGGGAAACTTATTTCCTTCTTGCAGAAGCTGCAGTACGTGGCTGGACAGTACCAATGAGCGGACAAGCTGCTTACGAAAAAGGTATTGAAGAAAGTTTCAACTACTGGGGTGTAAGTTCTCATCTTGCTGCTTACAAAGCATCTACTGATTATAACCGTTGCGGTACATCTGTAAGCTGGACACATACAACAGAACCAGCTGCCAGTTACACTGCAAACTATGTTGATGGTTATACCAATACTCCCGGTACAGCAACGATTCTGTATCCTGTAAATACGATTTATAAAAATGGTGCAGTTAAGAATGATCTGTTGAACAAGATTATTACGCAAAAATATATTGCACAAAGTCCATGGCTGCCGTTAGAAGCATGGAGCGATCACAGAAGACTCGGACTTCCTTTCCTGGAAAATCCTTGTGTTGAAAGTGGTTCGTTACCAAACAACCCTGCTATAACTTCTGCTACATACATGACCAATGCTGCAAATTTCTTCCCGCAACGATTGAAGTATCCTTCCGGGTTGAAGAACAGCAATGCAAAAGGGTATGCACAGGCAATTAGTGCTCTTGGCGGAAGCGACAATTTATTTACATCATTATGGTGGGCCAAAAAATAAGTTGGTTAAAATAAACATGGTTAGTGCGTAAAAAGTGATCCGGTTAGTGTATGAACGTTTTTGTTAAATAGTTACCAACTAATAATGGCCAAAAGAAAGGCCAGCTAAAAGGTTGGCCTTTCTTTTAAATTTGGTTAATAAGAAGCGGATGAAAATTATAAAAATCAAAGATGTTGTTTTGTGCCTTCTGGCAATAAGTACAGTTGTGCAAGTTGCAAATGCACAGCACAAAGAATATTATCCCGACCCTGATACGGCTATTCAGCGCAGGTTAGAAGAATGGAAGGATCTGAAGTTTGGTTTGTTGATGCATTGGGGAACGTACAGCCAGTGGGGCATTGTTGAAAGCTGGAGTATTTGCCCGGAAGATTTGAGTTGGGCTACCGGCGCAAGAAAAAAAGGAGTGGCCGATAATTATGTTGACTATGTAAAAGCTTATGAGAATCTGCAAACAACGTTTAATCCCGTAAAATTTAATCCTGAAAAATGGGCAGCAGCTGCAAAAGAGGCAGGTATGAAGTACATGGTGTTTACAACGAAGCATCATGATGGATTTTGTATGTTCGATTCGAAGTACACCGATTATAAGATTACCGATAAAGCAACGCCGTTTGCTGCTAATCCACGCAGTAACATTACCAAAGAAGTTTTTAATGCGTTTCGTAAAGAGAATATGTGGATCGGTGCTTATTTTTCAAAGCCGGACTGGCATACTGATTACTATTGGTGGAAACAGTTTCCGCAAAGCGATCGCAACCCAAGTTATTCTGTTCAGAAATATCCGGAGCAATGGAGAAAATTTACCGACTTCACACATAATCAAATTAACGAACTGGTGAGTGATTATGGTAAAGTCGATATCTTATGGCTCGACGGAGGTTGGGTACGTAAGAAAACAGATGAAGAAGTGAAGAGCGAAATGATGGAAGTGTATGAAGGAAGCAGGTGGACACGTAACCCGCAAAGCCAGGATATTCAGATGCCTGAGCTGGTAAAAAAAGTACGAGCAAAACAACCAAAAATAATTGTAGTAGACAGAGCTGTACCCGGCGAACAACAAAACTATTTAACACCGGAACAGCATATACCCGAAACAGGTTTGCCTTATCCCTGGGAAACATGTATGACGATGGCGAACAGCTGGAGCTATGTACCCAACGATCAATACAAACCAACTAATGAGCTTATTGAAAAACTGGTTGATATTGTGAGCAAAGGCGGCAACTATTTGCTCAACATCGGGCCAAGTCCGGAAGGTGAGTTTGATCCTGTAGCATACGACCGCCTGAAAGAAATCGGTGTATGGATGAAGCTGAATGGACAGGCAATTTATGGTACACGCATGTATAAATTGTTTGGTGAGGGAGAGAATATCCGATTTACACAAAGTAAAGACGGAAAGATCCTAAATATATTTCTGTTCAACTATCCGCAGGGGAATGTGCATCTTAACAATGTTTCATTCAATGCAAAAACAACCGTTAAGCTGATTGGCAGCAATCAGAAATTAAAGTGGAAAACAGGAAGTGAAGGTGTTGATATTGCATTGCCTGCTTCGTTAAAATCTGTAACAGATCATGTGTGGGTGTTGCAGGTACAGTTATAAAATAGTACTTGTTCTTGCTGATGCAGTAAGCTGATGTAATGAACAAGTTGAAATGTCATAATCAGTAGTTTTAGCATACAAAACTATACGGCCGGCCATTCCTGGCTGGCCTCTTTTTTAAAATTGTATGTGTAGAAGGTCAATCGCTTTTATGAACAAAAATTTTCTGGTTTTACTGTTACTTGTTACCGTAGCTGCAACAGCAACTGCACAGTCTGTAGTTGAAAAAATTAAACTGCATCAAAACTGGCAATTCAGTGAGCAAACCAAAAACAAATGGTATGCAGCGAAAGTGCCGGGTACTGTACATACCGATTTGTTGAACAATAAACTGATTCCCGATCCTTATTACGGAGACAATGAAAAGAAGCTTCAGTGGATTGGCGAAACCAACTGGGAATACAAAACTACCTTCGATGTCGATGCTTCTGTGTTGCAAAAAGAACATGTTGAACTTGTGTTTGATGGGTTAGATACGTATGCTGATGTTTACCTGAACGGTCAGCTTCTTTTCTCTGCAAATAATATGTTCCGTCAGTGGAAAGCGGATGTGAAGCAACTGCTCAAACCAAACAATACATTACTGATCCGTTTTGCATCGGCAAAAAATAAAGTAGACTCTATTGCAAAATCGAAGCTGCCGTTTGTGTTGCCCGACAACGCAAGGGCTTATGCACGCAAAGCACAATATCATTTCGGGTGGGATTGGGGCCCAACATTCATCACCTGCGGCATTTGGAAAAGCGTGTACCTCGAAGCCTTTAATGAACGACCTGTAGAAGAAAAGTTTTCTGCTGTTAACAAAGTTGAATTGGTGCAGCAGCCCGATCAATACGGTAAAACATTTTATTTTAAAATCAATGGCAAGCCGGTGTACATGAAGGGAGCGAATTATATTCCTTCCGATATGTTTACCACACGTTTAACAAAAGAAGATTATCGTAAAATATTAATGCTGGCGAAAGATGCAAACATGAATATGCTGCGCATATGGGGTGGTGGTATTTATGAAGAGGATGTGTTTTACGATCTCTGCGATGAACTGGGTATTTACATCTGGCAGGATTTTATGTTTGCCGGCGCAATGGTTCCCGGTGATGAACAATTTTTTAATAACGTAAAAGAAGAAGTCAAATATCAAATCAAACGATTACGTCATCATAAATCAATTGTGGTTTGGTGTGGTAATAACGAAGTAGATGAAGCATGGCATCAGTGGGGTTGGCAAAATCAGTTCAATCTGCATGGAAAGGATTCTGCTACGGTGTGGAATGATTATGTGCGTTTGTTTCGTGACAGTATTGCTGCGTGGGTAAATGCGTTTGACGGTACACGGCCTTATGTAAGCACATCGCCAACAAACGGATGGGGACGTGCAAAAAGTATTACCGAAGGTGACAGTCATTACTGGGGTGTTTGGTGGGGATTGGAGCCTGTGGAAGTGTTTGAGCAAAAGACCGGTCGTTTTGTAAGCGAATACGGTATGCAGGCAATGCCCAACTATTCCAGCATTGAAAAATTTACATGGCCGCAGGATCGTTTTCTTTTTTCTGATGTTATCAATCATCACCAGAAAGCAGGCAACGGATTTGCAAAAATTCAATCGTACCTGCATCGCTATTTCCTCGACTCTGCAAAAGTGAAACAGCTTTCATTACAGAATTACACGTATCTCACACAATGCCTGCAGTATTACAGTTTTAAAAATGCCATTGCTATTCATCGCAGCAAAGAGCCTTATAACATGGGTACCTTGTTGTGGCAGTTGAATGATTGCTGGCCGGTTACCAGCTGGAGTATTACCGATTACAGTCGTGAACCCAAAGCAGCCTGGTATGCTGTGAAAGAAGCGTATCGTGATGATGTGATACCTGTAAGAGACAGTGTATATCCAAAAAATCTTGCATTGAAGAAGCCTTCATTTGTAATTAAACATGAAGGAGAGAACCTGTTCAGTATTGTAAGTAATGTAGATGCGAAATATGTGTACCTCTATAAACAGCAATCGTTTTTTGATATCGACGATAATTATTTTGATTTGAAAGCAGGGCAAAAGAAATACCTGCATGTAAAGAACAGGTATTTCAATACAGCTGAAATCAGCAGTATCCGCATCAAGTCATTATTCGATATTATCGGAAAATAAATATTCATAGATCAATATAAAATGAAACAAATGTGTAAGCGGTTTTTCTTTTTTACAGTGTTAGGTATTGCGTTTGGTTTAAGTGCGTTGGCACAAACAAATTATGCGAAGCTTGTAAATCCTTTTATTGGCACAGGTGGCCATGGTCATACTTATCCCGGTGCAAGCATGCCGTTTGGTATGATGCAGTTAAGTCCTGATACAAGATTGGAAGGTTGGGATGGTTGTGGGGGTTATCATTACAGCGACAGTATCATGTATGGTTTTTCACATACACATTTAAGCGGCACAGGTATTGCCGATTATTGTGATGTGTTGCTGATGCCTTTTGCAGGTGAAGTAAAATGGAAGAACAGTGAATATGCTTCTCCCTTCTCACACAAAAATGAAAAAGCACATGCAGGTTATTACGAAGTGTTGCTGAAGAAACACAATATTCATGCAGCACTTACTACCTCTTTCCGTTCGGGTATACATCAATATACGTTTGATGCGGCTGCAACTGAAGGAAAGGTATTGCTCGATCTGAAACACAGGGATGAAGTGTTGGAATCATCTTTTGAAATGATCAATGAATACGAAGTAAGAGGCATGCGCCGCAGCAAAAGCTGGGCATCTAACCAGGTGCTTTACTTCCATATGAAATTTGAAAAACCGATCAAAGAGTTTGGCATTGCGTTGAACGATGTGTTACAAAATAACATACGTTCTGCCAGCGGTAAAAACATCAAAGCCTATTTCAGTTTTGATGTAAGCGGTACTAAAACCGTACAGGTAAAAGTGGGTATTTCAGGCGTAAGTATGGAAAACGCAAAGCTGAACCTTGATGCAGAAATTCCACATTGGAATTTTGCAACAGTCAAACAGCAGGCGGAAGATGCATGGAACAAAGAGTTGGGCAAGATTGAAGTGAAAGGCGGCACACAGGATCAGCAGGTGGCATTTTATACCGCTTTATATCATGCATCGTTGGCGCCGAATATTTATACAGATGTGAATGGGGAATATCGTGGAACAGATCTGAACGTACATAAAGCGGATGGGTTTACCAATTACTCGGTGTTTTCGTTATGGGATACGCACAGAGCGCTGCATCCGTTGATGTCGATCATTAATCAAAAAAGAACAGCAGACTGGATTAATACGTTTTTGGCACAATACAAACACGGAGGGATGTTGCCGGTGTGGGAGTTGAGTGGTAACGAAACATTTTGTATGATCGGTTATCATTCGGTTCCGGTAATTGTAGATGCTTATCAAAAAGGCATTCGAAATTTTGATAAAGAACTGGCCTTGCAGGCGATGATCAGTTATGCGGAAAGTAACCGCTATGGTTTGACTCAATATATAAAGCAGGGTTTTGTAAGTAACGACTACGATCATGAAAGTGCATCGAAGACTGTAGAGTATGCGTATGATGATTGGTGTATTGCAGAATTTGCAAAATGGATCGGTAATGAAGCTGTGTATAAGAAATATGCGGCACGTGCATTGAACTATCGCAACCTTTTTGATCCGACAACTTATCATATTCGTGGTAAAGTGCAGAGCTTTTGGTTCTCACCTTTCAATGCAACAGAAGTCAATAACTTTTTTACCGAAGGTAATTCCTGGCATTATTCATTTTCTGCACAACAGGATATTGATGGGTTGATCAAACTCTATGGCGGCAAAGAAAATTTCTTACGCAAGCTGGAAGAACTGTTTACTACCAATCAAACATTGAGTGGTCGTGACCAGGCCGATGTAACCGGTTTAATCGGTCAGTATGCACATGGCAACGAACCCAGTCATCACATGGCTTATTTATTCAACTATGCAGGTAAGCCCTGGCGCACACAGGAACTCGTCCATAAAATTTGCACAGAGTTTTATCCCAACAATCCGGATGGTTTGATTGGTAACGAAGATTGCGGACAAATGAGTGCATGGTTTGTATTGAGTGCAATGGGTATTTATCAGCCAACACCCGGTAGTGGGGTATATGCATTGGGTACACCTTTGTTTGATGAAGTAAAAATTCATTTAGAGAATGGTAAAACATTTTCTATTGCTGCCAAGAACCGCACAGCAAAAAACTTTTATGTAAACAATGTAATATTGAATGGCAAAGCACATGCGGCTACTTTTATTAAGAATACCGATGTGGAGAATGGTGGCGAGTTGATTTTTGAAATGAGTGCAACGCCCAACAAAACACGTGGTATCAACAAAGCAGATATGCCCTCTTCAAACGTGAATGACGGGCAGTTTGTAGCTGTTCCATTTTTTCAAATGAGTACAAATAAATTCAAATACAGTTTGCCGGTTACATTAAAGCATCTTGATCCGCAGGCTGAGATTTATTATGCAATCATACAAGGTGAAGCAAAGCCGAAATTTATCCGTTATGAAAAGCCGTTTGCTTTAACGGCAAGTGCAAGGGTAGAGTTGTATGCAAGCAGGAATGGTAAACAGAGTGCAAGAATTGCACAGCAATTTTACAAAGTGCCCAGCGACAGAAGTATTACTGTGCTCAGTGAAGTGCACCCAATGTATACTGCCGGTGGTAAGGATGCATTGATTGATGGTATTATTGGTGATGCTAACTGGAAAACGGGCGACTGGCAAAGTTATTATGCAAAAGATTTTGTGGCGATCATCGATCTGCAGAAAGTACGACCGGTAAAATATGTAGGCGTGCATGTACTGCAGGAAGTTAGTCCGTGGATTGTTTTTCCGAAAGAAGTAGTATTTGAGATCAGTAACGATGGTAAAACATTTAGGCCTTTAACAACAGTGGAAAATAAAATAATAGCAGCATTAAAAGAGCCGGAAGTACAGACCCTCGGTGCTGAGGTTACAGCAACTGCACGTTATATTCGTGTGCGTGCAAAAACAGGCGGACAATTACCTGCATGGCATGAAAGTGCAGGCTCGCCATCGCATATATTCATTGATGAAGTAATAGTTAAGTAAATTCCAGAATCCAATAATAAAAACACAAGTCAGAAATCATACATCCTAAATTTCTTGCCATGATCAAAATAAGCGTGCGCTTTTATTTTTTACTGAGTCTTGTGCTGATGAGTAATATCTTATTCGCACAATATCAACCCACCTGGGAGTCGTTAGATCAACGGCCGGTGCCGCAGTGGTTCAAAGATTCCAAGTTTGGCATATTTATTCATTGGGGTGTATATGCAGTGCCCGGCTATTGTACCAAGGGAAATTATGCAGAATGGTATCAGCAGGGTTTGATGAATGGCGATACTGCACGCATCAACTTTCATAAAAAGAAATTCGGCGAGAGAACCTATTACGATCTGGCAAACGATTTTAAAGCCGAATTATTTCAACCCGATGAATGGGCGAAGCTGTTTGAGCAATCCGGTGCAAAGTATATTGTATTAACATCAAAGCATCATGATGGTTATTCGTTGTGGCCCGACGCAACGGCAAACAAAACATGGGGCTTTCCGTGGAATGCAAAAGATGTTGGTCCGAAGCGTGATCTGTTAGGCGATCTGTTTACTGCAGTGCGTAAAACTTCTGTTCGTGCAGGCATGTATTATTCGTTGTACGAATGGTTTAATCCGCTCTGGAAAAAAGATCCTAAAAAATATGCAGCGGAACACATGTGGCCGCAGGCGCAATATCTCATCAATACCTATCAGCCCGATGTTTTCTGGACAGATGGTGATTGGGATGCCAGTGCAGAAACATGGAGGAGTAAGGAACTGCTTACATGGATGTACAATGAAAGCCCGGTGAAAGATAAAGTGGTAACGTATGATCGCTGGGGTAGTGGTATTCGTTTTAAACATGGAAGTGTTTACACACCCGAGTATCAGCCCGATCTCGATTTTGAAGATCATGCATGGGAAGAAAGTCGTGGCATGGGTTTCAGCTATGGTTACAACCGTGAAGAAGATGCGTGGGATTATAATTCCACACAAAGTTTGGTATTGCAGTTGATTGATAAAGTGAGCAGGGGTGGAAACTTTTTGCTGGATATTGGTCCGGATGAACATGGAAAAATTCCACCCATCATGCAGGAACGTTTGTTGCAGATCGGCGATTGGTTGAATGTAAACGGTGAAGCCATCTATAATACCGTTCGTTGGAAAAGCACCTCGCAATGGAGCGAAGGCCGCAGAGATTATACCAGTAAAAGTGGTGATATGTTATTGAAAATAACAATCGATCCCGATCCCGGCTATGCCGTAAAGGAAGTTTTTTATACCTACAACCCAACCAATAACGATCTGTATGCGTTGTTGCCAAAGTTCCCCGATAATAAAAAGATCGTATTAAAAGATATGCAGTTGCCTGCAGGAACAGCCGTCCGTTTCTTATCAACCAAAGAACAATTGAAATGGAAACAGGTGGGTAACAATGTGGAAGTTGAATTGCCGGAATACAATCCGAATAAGATCAAAGCACCATATGCGTATGCCATCAAGATCAGTGGATTTGGAAAGTTTACAGCAAAACCAAAGATCAATGCAACCTATGCGAATGGATCGTTGCAGCCAACAGTGAGCATAGCGTCTGCTGCAGACGAATTGGTTTATTATACACTTGATGGTACGGAACCGACAGAGCAATCTGCATTCTACAGCAAGCCATTTGTGTTAAACAAAACAGCAACCATAAAGGCAAAAGCATTCAGAAAGGGTTTTATTGCCGGTGCTGTTGCTGAAGAAAAAATCACCCGTTACGAATGGCAGAAAGCCGTTGCGGTTGCCAATGCAAAACCGGGCATTGTGTACAATTATTTTGAACCGGCTGGTAAGATTTATCTCAATGCAGTAAACGGAACAGCAGCAAAGTCGGGTGTTGCATCAGTTATTACCGAGGAAGTAAAGCAGCGCAAAGAAAAATATGCCTTATCGTTTGAAGGCTATGTGAAGGTGAATAAAGATGGCATGTATCATTTCTATACCTTATCTGATGATGGCAGTAAGTTGTTTGTTGATGGGATAGAAGTAGTGAACAACGATGGTGAGCACGGTTCTGTTGAGAAAGAAGGTAAAGCGGTGTTGAAGAAAGGATTTCACAAAATAAAAGTTGTTTATTTCGATGGAGGTGGCGGTAATGAACTGAAAGTGTATTGGCAACCCGAAGGAAAGAAGAAAGAAGTACTGCCCGCAGCAGTGTTGTTTCACTAAACATACGTTTGCTTCGTTGCGTTAGTTACAGATGGAATAAGTTTGCATTGCAGCTGTTTCGTTGCTGTACTATTTATTCATGAACTGGAAATATCTTTTAGCAGGAGTGTTGTTTGCGTTGTTGTGGTCGTCTGCTGCAGCTGCAACGAAGATTGCCTTACAATCGGCACAACCTTTTGTAATAGCGGTTGCCCGTTTCTTTTTAGCCGGTGCAGGTATGTTGTTGTTTACACATTTGCTGTTGGGTAAACGGCTGCCACAAAAGAAAGAGTGGTTGTTTCTTGCAATTTATGGTTTGCTCAACATCAGTATTTACTTAGGTGTGTACGTCATTGCCATGCAGGAAGTATCGGCAGGATTAGGCAGTATGGCTGTAGCAGTGAATCCTGTGTTCATCAGTATCATTTCTGTTTTGCTGTTCGATCATAAAATGGGTGTGAAGCATTGGCTGAGTTTGCTCGCTTGTGCTGCAGGTGTAGTGATTGCTGCATGGCCTTTGCTGCAGAACAGTTATGCAACCGTAACAGGATTGTTGTTGATGCTCATCAGTATGTTGGCATACTCGGCCGGTGCCATTTATTTTGCACGCACAAAGTGGAACGATCTGCATATACTCACCATCAACGGTTGGCAAACCTTACTCGGCGGTTTGTTTTTAGTGCCGTTCCTCTTGTTTACGTACAAGCCCGGGCTGAATCACTATGATGTGAAATTTTTCAGCGGTGTGTTGTGGTTGGTGATTCCGGTTTCCATTGGAGCCGTTCAGTTGTGGTTATGGTTGCTGAAACGGAATGCAGTAACGGCTTCGTACTGGTTGTTTCTCTGCCCGGTGTTTGGTTTTATGATTGCAGCACTCAGTTTACATGAGCCGATCAGTCTGTACACATTTGTTGGTGTAATGCTGGTTTCTGTTGGTTTGTATATCGCACTTAACAAGCGGACTGCTAAGACCTGATGCTGTTTTTTCACTGTTGCATTTGCTTAATTCGGTCAATCGTTTGCACAGTGCATTGCCGTAATAAGAAAGTAAGTTTGATCAAATGAAAAGTTTATTTACGTTCGCCGCTGCAGCTCTTTGTACATTGGCTGCTTTTGCACAGGAACTCCCCACCGAATTACAAACGCCTGATGTTGTTTCCATCAATCGCATGCCCATGCGTGCATCGGCCTTTGCATTTGAAAACCGTACATTGGCACAAGGCCGCAACAAAGAACAGTCGGCTTATTTTCTTTCGCTGAATGGTAACTGGAAATTTCATTGGGTGCAGGACCCACGCAAACGTCCGCTTGATTTTTATAAAACAGATTTTAACGATGCGGCATGGAACAATTTTAAAGTGCCGGCCAACTGGGAAGTGAATGGTTATGGTTTGCCCATTTATGTAAACCAACCGTATGAGTTTGCAGGAAGTACCAGGACAGGTGCACGTATGACACCGCCGTTTGATATTCCTGTTGATAACAATCCAGTTGGTTCGTATCGCAAAAAAATAAACATACCCGAAAGCTGGAACGGCCGACAAGTGTTCATTCATCTCGGTGCTGTGAAATCTGCATTTTTTATTTGGGTGAATGGTGTGAAGGTTGGGTATAGCGAAGACAGCAAACTGGCTGCTGAGTTTGATATTACGAAGTATGTGAAACCCGGAGAAAATCTTGTGGCATTACAAGTCTATCGCTGGAGCGATGGTAGTTATTTGGAGTGCCAGGATATGTGGCGTATCTCGGGTATTGAACGTGATGTGTATCTCTACTCAACACCAAAGCTTGATGTGCGTGATTTTAAAGTGATGAGCACGCTTACTGATAATTATACCAATGGATTGTTGAGTATAAAAGCAGAAGTAAACAACTATCGTATCGATCAGCGCACCAATCACAGCAAGCCCGATACGTTTGCCGTTGAAATAGAATTGGCAGATGCAGCAGGTAACAGCATCTTAAAGAAATCAACTTCAGGCATACAAACGGTGCTTGGTAATTACAAAAGCACTGTTACGTTCGAAGAAAAGATCAGCAATGTAAAACAATGGTCGGCTGAATTACCTTATCTCTACACCTTATACATTACGTTAAAAGATAAACAGGGAAACGTGGTGGAAGTGATTCCGCAGCGTGTGGGATTCCGTTCCATCGAAATCATCAGCAATAATTTTTTAGTGAACGGTAAACGTGTGTTTCTGAAAGGTGTGAACCGTCATGAACATAACGCTACACGAGGGCATACGCTTAACAAAGAAGACATGCACAAGGATATGGAGATGATGAAGAAGCTGAACGTGAATGCTGTTCGTCATTCGCATTATCCGCCTGATCCTTACTGGATGGAGTTGTGTGATGAATTTGGTTTGTATGTAGTGGATGAAGCGAACATCGAATCGCATGGCCGTTACTATGATTTGGCTTTCACCTTGGGTAACGATAAACAATGGCGGATGCCTCACCTTGAACGTATCTACCGTATGTATGAGCGTGATAAAAATCATGCATCGGTTGTAACATGGTCGTTGGGTAACGAAGCAGGGAATGGTGTGAATTTTTATGAAGCCTACGATTGGTTAAAGAAGAATGATATCCGTCCCGTGCAATACGAACGTGCAGAGAATGATTACAATACCGATATGATCGTTCCGCAGTATCCTGATCCGAATTGGTTAAAACGTTATGCAGGTCGCAACCCAAGCCGTTTACTCATCATGAGTGAGTATGCACATATCATGGGTAACAGTCTCGGTAACTTTAAAGAGTACTGGGATGCGATTGAAAACAATCCCAACCTGCAAGGTGGTTTTATCTGGGAGTGGATCGATCAGTCGATTGATACGGTGAAGAATGGCAAACGTATTATGGCTTATGGTGGCGACTTCCCCTTGGAAGGACCCGTGCCGCAACATTTTACTGACAATAATTTTTGTGTGAAAGGTGTGGTAACTGCTTATCGAGGATTAACACCGATGGCTGTTGAAATTAAGAAAGTGCACCAGTTCATCAAGTCATCGTTGAACAACAATGAACTGACGATCCGTAATTCTTACTTCTTCCGCAACCTGGATAATGTGCAGTTGAGTTGGGAGCTGATGGAAGATGGTAAGCAGATTGAAAAAGGCATCATCAATCAATTGTCCATTGCAGCACAGCAATCAACAACGGTAACACTGCCAATCAAATCAAAACAACGAGAAGCAAAAGAATATTTCATCAATGTGCATTATACATTGAAAGAAGCGGAGCCGTTTTTAGAGAAAGGATATGAAATCGCTTACGAACAGTTTGCATTAAAGCCGGGTATTGTTGTACAGGATATGATCACCGGAAAAGGAAACCTGCAGGTGAAACAGACTGAAACAAGTTGTGCCATTTCCGGTAAAGGCTTTACGGTGAATTTTGATTTGAAGAATGGCACTATGGGTTCGTATGTTGTAAACGGAACAACTATTGTAGAACAAGGTCCGCAACCATCGTACTGGCGTGCACCCACCGACAATGATATCGGTGCCGGTTTCAACCGCAACCTGCGTATGTGGCGCAACGCCTACGAGCAGGGAGAAATAATTGCAGCAACAGTAACCAAACAACCCGATGGATCATACACGATCCTGTTTAAAAAAGAAGTAGTGAATGGCGATGCGGTGAGTGAGCAGCAGTTCACTGTTTATGCCGATGGTAAAATAAAAGTCACCAGCAGCATTGATGCAGTAAAAGGGAAATATCCTTTGCTGCTGCGTGTAGGAAATGATCTGCAGTTGAAAAAAGAATTTGATCAGATCAGCTTTTATGGTCGTGGCCCCTGGGAAAATTATTGGGATCGTAAATCAGCATCATTGATCGGTTTGTACAAACAGAATGTGAGCAATCAATATTTCTCTTATGCCCGTCCGCAGGAGAGTGGAAACAAAGCCGATGTGCGTTGGGTGAAGATGACGAACAAAGCAGGTAAGGGCGTTGAGTTTGTGTATGCAGATAGCCTGTTGAATTTTTCTGCTTTACCTTATACGTTGGATGATCTTGATCCGGAAACGGAAAAGAAACAATATCACTCCGGTGAACTGCAGATAAGAGATAAAATTTATATGCATGTTGATTTACAGCAAACAGGTTTGCAGGGTATCGATAGCTGGGGTTCAATGCCAATGCAGCAATACCGTATTCCGTTTGCCGATCATCGTTATACTTTCTGGATCGTGCCGGTTAAATAAAAACGTATGAAGTTTCGTCAATCAATAAAGTATTCGTTTGCTGTTGCTGCCATTGTTGGCGTACAGGTTTGCACTGCACAAACAGGCAATAAAAATTATGTGGTGATCCGGCCCGGTGATACCGAAAGGGAGATCGTTGCGAAAGCAGCCAACGTAACACCAAGTGCAAGGCAGTTGCGTTGGCAACAACTGGAATTAACTGCATTCTTTCATTTTGGTGTGAATACGTATACTGACAGAGAGTGGGGAACAGGAAAAGAAAGTCCATCTATTTTTAACCCGGAATTGTTTGATGCAGAGCAGTGGATCAAAACGGTAAAGGCTTCCGGTTTTAAACAGGTAATTATTACTGCTAAACATCACGATGGTTTTTGTTTGTGGCCCAGTAAGTACACGGAACATTCGGTAAAGAACAGTCCGTGGAAAAACGGCAAAGGCGATGTGGTGAAAGAAGTGGCAGCAGCGTGTAAAAAAAATGGCGTTGGTTTTGGCGTGTATCTGTCACCGTGGGACATGAATGCGCCGATGTATGGTACGGATGCGTACAACGATTTTTTTGTAAACCAGTTAACAGAGTTGCTTACACAATATGGCCGTGTAGATGAAGTATGGTTTGATGGTGCAAACGGAGAAGGACCGAATGGTAAAAAACAAGTGTATGATTTCAATCGTTGGTATGCGGTGATACGCAAACTGCAACCTGCAGCAACCATTGCCATTATGGGACCGGATGTGCGTTGGGTTGGTACAGAAACAGGTATGGGTCGTGAGCAGGAGTGGAGTGTAATCCCAGCCGATGAAAATATGATGGAGAAAATTGCCGACGGTTCGCAGAAAGATGTAGCCTTTGCACCGAAGGGAGATAAGATGCAGAAAGACCTTGGCAGCAGAGAAAAAATAAAAGATGCGAAAGGGCTCATCTGGTATCCTGCAGAAACGGATGTATCCATCAGGCCGGGTTGGTTTTATCATGACAAAGAAGATGAGAAAGTAAAATCGCCGCAACGACTGCTGGATATTTATTTCAGTTCGGTTGGGTATAATAGTGTGTTGCTGTTGAATATTCCGCCAAACAAAGAAGGGTTACTTTCAGCAAGTGATGTAAAGAGTTTAGAGGGTTTTTCTGTGTTGCTTCAAAAAACATTTGCGAACAATCTTGCAAAAGGCGCAACAGTAAAATGCAGTAATGGTGTCAATCTAAATGCATTGCTCGATCAATCGTACACAACCTATTTTACAACAAAAGCAAAAGATACAACTGCCGTCATCGAATTTACTTTGCCTTCGGCCAAAACATTTGATGTGCTGAGCCTGCAGGAAAACATCAGCATCGGTCAGCGGGTAGAAAAATTTGTATTCGAGTATAAAGATGGTGAAGAATGGAAGCTTATTGCAGAAGGCAGCACCATCGGTTATAAACGGTTACTGAAGTTTAATGCAGTTACGGCAAAGGAAGTGCGGCTTCGTATTTTGTCTTCACGTTTAAATCCAACGATTTCTGCATTTGGTTTGTATAAACTGGCAGAGTAAAACAATCATCAACTTATGCGAATAATTTTCAGCATTGCGCTTTTACTTACTGCTCTTCATGCAGCAGCACAAAAAATTGAGAACATCATTGTTGTTACAACGGATGGCTTGCGCTGGCAGGAGGTATACGGTGGTATGGATTCGGCCATTGCTAACAACAAAAAGTTTCACAAGGGCGATAGTGCTTATATCTTTAAACAATACTGGGCAGCAACTGCTGAAGAACGTCGCCAAAAGCTGCTGCCTTTTATGTGGAGTACTATTGCTGCAAAGGGTCAACTATATGGTAATCGTAAGTATGGCAACTTTGTTAATAATGCCAATCCTTATTGGTTCAGCTACCCCGGCTATAGTGAAATTATGACCGGTTATGCCGATACATCCATTAATTCAAACAGCTATAAACCCAATCCGCATGTAACAGTATTGGAGTTTTTAAATCAACAGCAAAAATTAAAAGGTAAAGTGGCAGCTTTCGGAGCATGGGAAGCGTTCAACCGTATATTGAACGAAGAACGCAGCGGTATTCCTGTTGTGGCTGCCTATGATACAGCAATTGGGCCTGCGCTTTCAGCTGAACAGCAACTGGTAAACAATATGCTGCTTCATTCGTACAAACCCTGGCACGAAGATGAATGTTTGGATGTGTTTACACATTATGCAGCAATGGCTCATCTAAAGGCGAAGAAGCCAAAAGTATTATACATTGCATATGGCGAAACAGATGAATGGGCACATGCAGGACAGTACCGTTCTTACCTGGATGCCGCACACCAGGTTGATGCATGGTTACAGCAGTTGTGGAATTATGTACAAAGCGATCCGCAATACAAAAACAAAACTGCTTTATTTATCACAACCGATCATGGACGTGGTGATGCAGTGAAAGCAGAATGGACCAGTCATGGTAATTCCATTAAAGATGCATCCGAAATTTGGTTTGCAGTAATGGCGCCGGGGCTTCCTGCAAAAGGCGAAGTAAAAGCAGCACAGCAGTTATACCAGCAACAGTTTGCACAAACCATTGCCAAACTGTTAGGCTATACATATACCGCTCAACATCCTGTTGCCGGAGCTGTAACAGAAATCTTTAAATAAAATAAGGCGGTTAAATGTGATTGGAGGGGTTGGGTACAATGTTCAACACTTTATGGAAGTGTGTTTTGTAATGCCGTTTATTGAGCTTGTAATAAAATGCACCTTTCTTTGAGCCCGACCTGTCTTTATCGTTTTGTTTCACCAGCAACCCGGTTGAAATAATTTTTTTATTGAAGTTGCCCTTGTCGAATGTGGTTTCATACACTTCTTCAAACAGGTTTTGTAAAAGCGGAATAGTAAATTTCTGCGGCAGCAGTTCAAACAAAATGGGATGCAGCGCCGCTTTGTACTTCAGTTTTTCTTTGGCCATACGCACCATTTCCGAATGGTCGAAAATAAGTTCCGGTATTTCGTTCAACAAAAACCATTCAGCATGATATTCTTCGCTGATCTGGCGTTCGTATTGGTGAATATCAATTAATGCAAAGTAGGCAACTGATGCTGTGCGTTCAATCGGGTCTCGGTCAGGTTTTGTAAATGTGTATAACTGTTCCAGGTAAACGCCTTCCAGTCCGGTAAGTTTTTTAAGAATACGGGTAGCTGCTTCGTCGGCACTTTCGGCCGCTTGCACAAAACCACCCATCAGACTCCAGTGATCCCGTTTGGGTTCCAAGCCCCGTTTCACCAGCAGCAGTTTCAGGTGATTACCATCGAAGCCAAATACGATGCAATCTACGGCAAGCAATAACCGGCTTTGTTGTTGATACTTTGTCATGTAGTAGCCTAAAAATAAATATTTCCTTAAACTTCTATCCGTTATTTTAAATTGTAAAAAGTACAATTTAAAATTTTTCTACTATTTTTATACGGTCAGCCAATTTAACGGTCACCTTTTATACCGATTGTTTATGCCATTACCAACTTTTTTTTTAGAAGCCGGATCATTCGTGCAATTGTATGGATGTGCTGCCGGTAGTGCCGCATATGATAAGACTGGCTTTTTTCAGTTCCATCTTTATTCTTTTAACCTCAATACTACTTTTTTATGATCAGGACGAAGTACAGTATTCTTTTTGTTACTGCTTTTCTTTTCAGCAGCGTAATTACAGTTGCACAGGAAAACAAGGCGATTCTTAATACCGATGCCGGTAAACACATCATTAACAAAAACATTTACGGGCATTTTGCTGAACATCTCGGCAATTGTATTTATAATGGTTTTTATGTGGGTGATACCAATAAGGTAATTCCGAATACGGATGGTGTACGCAATGATATTATTGCTGCGTTGAAAAAATTAAAAGTAGGAAACCTTCGTTGGCCGGGCGGTTGTTTTGCCGATACTTATCATTGGAAAGATGGAGTTGGACCAAAAGCAAAACGCCCATCGATGGTGAATGTTTGGTGGGGTGGTGTTACCGAAGATAACAGCTTTGGCACACACGATTTTTTAAATATGTGTGAGAAAATTGGAGCAGAACCTTACCTCGCAGGTAATGTAGGTAGTGGTACGGTGCAGGAGTTGAGCGATTGGGTACAGTATGTGAACAGTCCGGCAAACACAAGTCCGATGAGTACATGGCGTGTACAGAATGGTCGCAAAGATCCATGGAATGTAAGTATCTGGGGTGTTGGTAATGAAGCATGGGGTTGCGGTGGTAATATGAAACCTGAGTTCTATGCTAACTTATTCAGACAATATTCAACCTACATGACAGGTTGGTCTGAGAAAAAATTATTTCGTGTGGCTTCAGGAGCAAACGGCGGTGATTATAACTGGACAGAAGTGTTGATGCGTGATATTCCTGCTTCGTTAATGGAAGGGATTGCTTTGCATCATTACACAGTAATTAAGTGGGAACAAAAAGGACCTGCCCGTGATTTTACAGAGCAGCAATATTTTGGATCTATGCGTTCTGCCTTGCAAATGGAGGAACTGGTTACACGCCACAGCACCATCATGGATAAATACGATCCGGCAAAACGAGTTGCATTGGTGGTTGATGAATGGGGTGGATGGTACGATGTGGAGCCCGGTACCAATCCAGGTTTCCTCTATCAGCAAAATACCATTCGTGATGCAATGATTGCAGGTGTTACACTCAACATCTTTAACAATCATGCCGATCGTGTACGTATGGCCAATCTTGCACAGGCAGTAAACGTGTTACAATCAGTGATTCTTACCAATAAAGAAAAAATGATTCTTACACCAACATACCATGTAATGGAAATGTACAATGTACACCAGGATGCGACCTTACTTCCATTACAATTAACAACAGCTAACTACACTTTAGGTAACGATAAGTTGCCTGCAGTATCCGGTTCTGCTTCAAAAAATGCAGCAGGCGTTACCAATATTTCATTGGTGAATATTGATCCGAATAAACCGCAAACCATTACCATTGATTTGCGTGGCGGTAACTTTAAAACATTAACCGGCCGTATTCTTACTTCGAAAAAAGTACAGGATTATAATTCGTTTGATGAACCGAATAAAATTCAGCCGGTAGAATTTAAAGGCGCAAAATTAAACGGCTCATCACTTGAAGTAACATTACCTCCCTGCAGTGTAGTGGTGCTTGCTGTAAAATAATTGTTCGAAACCAGTTTAAACAATACCTGATTCACTAAACTAATGAAGCAGACTTTTCTTTCAGTTCTTGCTGTCGCTACTCTTTTTTCTGCTGCGGCACAAGACAAAAAAACTTTTGTTGTTAAAGCCAATGCAGCTGTTGCAGAAGTACAGCCAACGATGTGGGGTGTTTTCTTTGAAGATATAAATCTTGGTGCCGATGGTGGTATTTATGCAGAACTCATCAAGAATCGTTCGTTTGAATTTTTAAAACCATTGATGGGGTGGAAAGTAGAACAACGGCCTTTTACTGAGGGTGCTGTTACCGTGCAAAACAGGCAGATTGGTAATACAGCAAATCCTCGTTTTTTACGTGTGCAGTTGAATAACGCTACACAAACTTCGCTCAGTTTAACCAATGAAGGTTTCCGTGGCATGGGTTTGAAGAAAGATCTGCGTTATGATTTTTCGGTGATGTATCGAACAACAGCAACTAACATCAAACTGCATGTTGAATTACTCAATGCAAAGAATGAAGTGATCGGCAACGCCGTTGTTAATCTTGCAGCAACAGGCAGCGAGTGGAAAAAAACTGCACAAAGTTTTCAATCGAAAGATACGGCGCAGAAAGGTCAATGTCGTATTTGGTTTGAAGGAACAGGAACAGTAGATATGGATATGGTTTCTTTGTTTCCGGAGGATACCTGGAAGAAACGTCCCGGTGGTATGCGTGCCGATATGATCCAGATGCTGGCCGATATGAAGCCCGGCTTTGTACGTTTTCCCGGCGGTTGTATTGTCGAAGGTATTGATTTGGAGAATCGTTATCAATGGAAAAAAACCATTGGACCAATCGAAGAACGTCAGCTGATCATGAACCGGTGGAATGTAGAATTTGCTCATCGCCCGGCGCCGGATTATTTCCAAACATTTGGCTTAGGTTTCTTCGAATACTTCCAGTTGTGTGAAGATATCGGTGCAGAACCATTACCGATCCTCAACTGTGGTATGGCCTGCCAGTTCAATACAGCTGAAGTGGTTGCGTTGGATCAGCTTGATCCGTATGTACAGGATGCATTGGACCTGATTGAATTTGCAAACGGCGATGTAACAACAACCTGGGGAAAGAAGCGTGCTGAAATGGGGCATCCAGCTCCCTTCAATTTAAAAATGATGGGTATTGGTAATGAAAACTGGGGACCGCAATATTTAGAGCGGTTGAAGATTTTTCAAACAGCCATCAAAGCAAAATATCCTTCATTCAAACTCATCACCAGTTCAGGTACTGATCCTGATGGTGCACGTTACGATCTGTTGAATACAGAACTGCGGAAGATGAATGTGGAATTTGTAGATGAACATTATTATCGCAAGCCCGATTGGTTTTTCAGCAATGTAAAACGTTACGATAGCTATACTCGTACAGGTTCGAAAGTATTCGCCGGTGAATATGCATCGCATGTAGATAAAACCAATGGTGATAAACGCAACACCTGGTTAGCCGGTATCAGCATTGCTGCATTTATGACCGGTTTGGAACGCAATGCCGATGTGGTACAAATGGCATCGTATGCACCGTTGTTTGCGCATGTAGATGGCTGGCAGTGGGCACCCGATTTGATCTGGGTGAATAACCTCAATGTGTACGGTACACCCGATTACTATGTACAGAAATTATTCTCGCTCAACAAAGGAACACATGTAGTACCGCTTACGTACAACAACGAAGCAGTTGCCGGTCAGGATAGTTTGTATGCATCAGCTGTAGTGGATAAAGCAACGAATGAATTAATCGTAAAAATTGTCAACGCATCCAACAAACAACAAATCCAAACCATCAGCGTAGAAGGAGTGAAGAAGCTGGCAAAAACTGCAAAGCTGCAGTTATTACAGCAGAACGATCTTACAGCACTCAATTCGATTGCAGCACCACAGCAAGTAGCACCAGTTGAGAGCGTGATCAATATTAACGGAAAGAAATTTGATTATACTGCCGCACCGTATTCATTCAGTGTGTTGCGGATTAAACTGCAATAATTAGTTCATGAAGAAGAGTTTGTTTCTTCTTGCATTTTCGATTGCCGCTGTTGTGCATGCACAACAGCGGCAATCGTCTGTTGGTACCATTACTACAACAGCTCAAACATCGGTGCACGATCCGGTAATGATCAAAGAAGGCAATACGTTTTATTTGTTCTGCACCGGTTTTGGTATTAGTGTTTTCTCTTCAACCGATTTGCAAAGCTGGAAAAAGGAAAAGCTGGTGTTTGCAACGCCGCCTGCATGGGCTGTTGCTGCTGTGCCCGCCTATCGTGGAAATACATGGGCACCCGACATCAGTTACCATAACGGATTGTATTATCTCTATTATTCTGTTTCCGCATTTGGAAAAAATACAAGCTGCATTGGAGTCGCTGTAAATAAAACACTCGATCCGTCTTCACCCGATTTTAAATGGGAAGATAAAGGCAAACTGTTGCAATCAGTTCCCGGTAGAGATAACTGGAATGCGATTGATCCGAACCTGGTTGTTGATGAACAGAAGGAAGCATGGCTCAGCTTTGGTTCGTTCTGGGGTGGATTGAAATTAGTGAGGCTCAACAATGATCTCATCAGCATCGCCGAGCCGCAGCAATGGCGTACGATTGCCGCAAGGCCACGCTCAACAACACAAACAGATACTACCGGAGGAAATGGTGCCATTGAAGCGCCGTTCATCTTTCAGAAGAACGGCTACTTTTATTTATTTGCATCGTGGGATTATTGTTGCCAGGGAGAAAAGAGTAATTACAAAGTGGTGATGGGCAGAAGTAAAACAGTAACCGGTCCGTATGTAGATAAAACAGGCAAGCCTATGGAACTGAACGGTGGTTCACTCATTATTGAAGGAGATGGAAAGAAATGGTTTGGTGCAGGGCATAACGCTGCTTATACATTCGATGGAAAAGATTATATCATCTATCATGGTTATGATGCAGCCGATAAAGGCCGTTCCAAATTACGCATTGATGAACTGATGTGGGATGCGGATGGTTGGCCGTATGTGAAGAAGGAATGACTCAATCAATTTTATACTCGCAACATTCCCCTGAAACCTCTTGCAGCATAATACGATTGTGCACCATTGTGGTACACAAATACATGATCATATCTTCTGTCGGCAAATAACGCACCGCCCAGCTTACGTATAGGCGCAGGCGTAACAATCCAGCTCGATGTTTTTAAATCAAACTCACCGAGTTGCTGCAGTGCACGGTAGTATTCTTCATTCAGCAATTCAATGCCCATGTCTTCGGCCATTTGTACAGCACTGTTCTCGGGTTTGTTTTCTTTGCGTGCTTCCAACGCTTCATGATCGTAACAACAGCTGCGGCGGTCTTTCGGACTTTCGGCCGAGCAATCAACAAAAAGATATTCATTTGTTTTTTTATCGTAACCAATTACATCAGGTTCGCCACCTGTCTGTTCCATTTGGTTGAGTCTCCATATTTTTTCAGGAGCAGCTTCCAATTTCTGCAGTACATCAGTCCATGCAATGCCTTTGTGGCGTTTGCTGTTTTTTTCAAAACGGGTTTGCAATGTGCTTAATAAAGCCTCACTTTCTTTGGCTGATAATGTTTTCTTATTGCTTTTCATATTCTTCGTATTAATCGTTCAAACCTTTGCCGGCAAGTATTTGTGGCGTGCATTTTTCTATGCGTGCTGCTCTTGTTGTTGACTGTTTAGCTGCAGCGAAGTGAAGTAAGTAGCCTCTTTGTCGGCCCGGTGTTAATGCAGCAAATGCTTTTTTCAACGCTGCATTTTTTTTGAGTGCAGCCTCGAACTCTTCGGGTACGGCATACTCGTTTGTTTTCTTCAGCTCAACTTTTAAACCTGCTTTTTCTACTTCAATGGCTTCGAAAATGTATTGCTTTAATGTACGTTCGAGCTTGGTAATTTCTTTTAGTGAAGTAAATCGTACCTGTCGTGCAGACTGCACATTTTCACTTTGCTGAATGAGAATGCCTTTCGGATCTTTCAATAACGCACCTTTGAAAAAAAGGAACGCACAATACTCTTTAAAATCGTGAATGAGCACTACATTGGTTTTCCCTTCTACATAACAGGGGCAACCCCACTTCAGTTCTTCGGTTAATCCGGTTGCAAGTGCAATGCTACGTAAGGCTTCGGTTTCTTTTTGCCATTTACCGGCTTTGTTGAAGTAGAAATCAACTTTAGGATTCATGTGTGCGTATTGGTTAATAAGGTTTGTAACAGCAGCAATTATGCTGAAGGATAAAAATAGGAAAGTTAACCGAAGAATAAAATGCCGTGTAAAAATGTGCTGCAACAGTATTGCTTAAAAAAACAGCCGGTGTTGTATGGAAGAACGTTGCAATCAGCCTTGCAAAAACATAAACGGAGGATTTAGTAAAGGTAATTTTCTGCCATGCTTTTTTGTCTGTAAAACCGTTTATCGATTGTCGCTTGAAGGAAATAAATAATTGATCTAACTTTTGCTAAACAATTAAATTTTTGTTATGAAAAAGTATTTATTAATGCTGTTTATTGTAAGTGCAATTTTCACTACCACAACCAATGCGCAATCTGCCGCTGATCCCGGAGCCGTATTACAACAGATGAAAGAACAACAAAAGCCAGGGTTAATGGAGAAAGCCGGTCTTACTGAGGCGCAGGCCGAGAAGATCATCGAGATCAATTATGAAACCCGCATGCAGGCAGCCCGTGAATTAAAAGATCTAAACGAAGCTGACCGCACAAAAAAACTTGCTGAAATAAAAGCGATGAAAGAAAAAAGGTATAGCGAAGTGCTGACTCCTGAGCAAATGAAAGCGGTAAAAATCTATTACGAAGAAATGGGAAAGAATATGCAAAAGAAAGCAGCGAACTGATGATCTTTACTGTGCATTAAAAAAGCTGCCGGAGGGCAGCTTTTTTAATTTTACGGTTTCTTTACCAACTCCGATACTTCTTTGGCGATCTGCCATTCTTCGTTGGTAGGCACAATCAATATTTTTACTTTGCTGTTTACAGTTTGTATTTCTACAGGAGCATCAGCATGATTCTTTTCAATATTTAATTGTTCATCCAGCTCAATACCCAAACCATTCAGATTCTTACAGGCGTAGCTGCGTGTAAGTACGGAATTTTCGCCAAGCCCTGCAGTAAAGATCAATGCATCCACACCATTCAATGCAGCCATGTAAGCGCCGATGTATTTACGAATACGATAGCCATACATTTCAAGCGTAAGTGCAGCGTTACGATCACCTTCATGATACCTTGCAGCTACATCACGTGCATCGCTGCTGCCTGCAAGTCCGAGCATGCCGCTTTCTTTGTTCAACACATTTTTTATTTTGTCCAACGGCATGTTCAATTGCTCAATCATATGGAAAATAACTGAAGGGTCAATGTCGCCGCTTCTTGTGCCCATTACTAATCCGCACAGTGGTCCGAAGCCCAGGCTTGTATCAATACTATTCCCGTTTTCATCAATAGCAGCCATGCTGCTGCCATTACCTAAGTGAATGGTGATGGCTTTCAGTTTATCATTCTTCAGATATTTTTTCGCTTCGTTGTACACATACTTATGGCTGGTGCCATGAAATCCATACACCCGTATTTTATCTTCCGTATAAAATTTTTCAGGTATAGCATAACGGAATGCATGCTCGGGCAATGTTTGATGAAAGGCTGTATCGAACACAGCCACCTGCACGGCGTTGGGAAAAAACTTTTCAGCAGCTTCCACACCAATCAGGTTGGCAGGATTATGCAAAGGTGCCAAGGGGATCAATGCACGGATGGTGTCTTTTACTTCAGGAGTAATCACCTGTGTATCTGAAAATTTTTCACCACCATGTACAATACGGTGCCCAACAGCTGTAATTGCTTCAGGCGATGCAATCACAGCATTTTCCTTATCGGTCAACAGTTGTGTAATAATTTCAAAAGCAACGTTATGATCGGGCAGATCCTGCTCAACAATCTTTTCGCCCGTTGTTCCGTTTTTGGTGAATTGATGTTTTACTCTGCTGCCTGCAATGCCAATCCGTTCTGCAAGTCCTTTGGCTAAAACGGTTTTGTCGTCTGTTTCTATCAGCTGGTATTTCATTGATGAACTACCGGCGTTGATCACTAATATCTGCATAGCTTATTTGTTCGTTGATTGAATGGCTGTAATCACTACTGTGTTATAAATATCTTCGATGGTAGCACCACGGCTTAAGTCGTTGATGGGTTTATTTAAGCCTTGTAACATCGGACCAACTGCCAGTGCACCTGTTTCACGTTGCACGGCTTTATAGGTATTGTTGCCGGTGTTGAGATCGGGGAAGATGAGTACATTGGCTTGTCCTGCTACTTCGGAGCCCGGCATTTTACTGCGGCCCACAACAGGATCAACCGCTGCATCGTACTGGATCGGTCCTTCTACCAGAATATCAGGTCTGCGTTCTTTTACAAGTGCTGTTGCCGAACGCACTTTCTCTACTTCTTCACCTGTACCTGAGGAACCGGATGAGTAAGAGAGCATCGCTACTCTTGGTGTATCGATGCCAAATGTTTTTGCTGAATCGGCAGATGAAATCGCAATCTCTGCCAGTTGCTCTGCAGTAGGGTTGGGCACAATCGCACAATCACCATACAATACCACTCTGTCGGGCAATAACATAAAGAAGACAGATGATACGGTATTGAAACCTTTTCTTGTTTTCACAAACTGTAAAGCCGGTTTAATGGTATGTGCAGTTGTATGGGCAGCACCCGAAACCATACCATCGGCATCGCCTTTGTACACCATCATGGTGCCGTAGTACGATGAGTCGGTCATAAGATCTGCAGCTGCAGTAATTTCCATGCCCTTCGATTTACGCAGTTCGTACAACGTTGTATAATAGTCTTCATATTTTTTACTGTTCAACGGATCAACAATCTGTATGCGTTCATCATCCCAATACAAACCAAGTTCCTTTACTTTCAGTTTTACTTCTTCTGCTTTGCCCAGTAAGGTGAGGTAACCGATTTTGTCTTTTGCCAGGCGTGATGCTGCTTTCAAAATCCGTTCATCTTCGCTTTCGGGCAATACAATATGCTTCTGTGCTTTTTTTGCTTTTACCAGTAAGTTGTGCTGGAACATGATGGGTGTAATAGCTTCCGATTTTACAGAGTTGATTTTTTCGCTCAACGCATCGGTACCCACAGACGATTCGAAAATGTCTATGGCCAGTCTTATTTTGTATTCGTTGCCTGCATAAATTTTTGGTTGGATGTTGGCAATGCGTGAGGCTGTTTCAAACGTACCGGTACTCACTGCTAACACAGGCAAAGTTTGTTGTGTGCCATCCATGAGGTTTACCACCGAACGTTCAGGTAAGAAACCACCTGTTAGTACCAAACCTGCCACACGTGGATAGTTGGGCGACATGTTTGCCAGCATGGTACCAATCACCAGGTCCGATCTGTCGCCGGGCATTACCGCCACACAATCGGGTGAAATGCGGTTGAGGTAGTTTGCCAGCTGCATACCGCCGATAATGGAGTTGCGTGCAACTGTATCAAGTTTATCATTGCCAAACAAAACATGCGCTCTTAATTCGTCGGCAATTTCTTTCATTGTGGGATGGCTTAATTCTTCGCTGTTAGGTATCAGCGATACAATCAGCTCTTTCGGCAATCTTGCTTTTAATGCTTTTTCTGCCACCGCAATATCTTTGGTGCAACGGCTTACAAACACACCAATAATTTTGATGTTTTTAGCTACAAAAGAATGCAACTGTAACTGTACGTGCTCTACCAGTTCATCCACCGAATCAAAATTATCTTTTATTACCAGCAAGGCCGGCATACCCAGCGATGTAGCCAGTGAAGCATTAAAGTCTATTTCAAACACAGAGGTTTCTTCATTAAAGTCGCTGCCTTCTACCAGTACAAAGTCAAACCGCTCTTCCAGCTTCTTGTATTTTTCAATAATCTCGTCATATACATAGTTAATACGGCCCTGGTTCCGCAGCTCATTTAATTCGCTTCTCGAAAAAGCATAGGCTTCTTCGTATTCCATCGGGATTTTAAAATGCGAAAGAACGGCATCGATGTGATTATCTTTTTCTTCTTTGTCTTCAATCACAGGTTTAAAAAACGCCACTTTAGGTGTTGTACGTTGCAGCATTTGCATAAGCCCCAGGCTGATGATGGATTTGCCGCTTTGGTTTGAAGGTGTAATGATGTAAACCGAACGATTCATAAAGTAAAAATTAGTTGAATACAAGCAATAAACAGCCTTTTGCAGGCAGATTTATTTTGTGCTGCAAATTTATTCAGGACTGTTGGGCGATAAAATGGGATACGCTCTTTCTAAAACTGATTATTATCAGGCTTCATTCAACCGCAAAGTAGTAAAGGTGTTTTTTGTCAGTGTTGAAGTAGAGTAAACGGTTGCTGAAGAATGACATTGGTCTTTCTTTCAGTTAACAGTAATCAGTTCTTCTTCCTTTTCAATTCCTTTGCCATTTCAATGGAATGCTTCAACGAGTTGAGGTTGTTCCAATCGCTGTGTGCAACAATAATAAACTTCGGGTTGCGGAATTTTTTCTGCACTCTTGTAAGCGTGGCTTCGTATTCCTGTATGTTCCCATCGCCTAAGAAACCGAGGTTTTCATCGGTTGCTCCTTTAATTAAACAGCCGCCGAAAAGAATTTTTTCTTTGTTGAACCAGATTACAATATTGTCTGCGGTATGTCCCTGTCCGGGGTAGTAGGTTTCAAACATATATTGTCCGGCATGGAACACCGTATCTTTCGTCATTAAAAACTCCGCCCGTTTTTTATTATTTTGTTTACTGAGTTCATCGGTACGAACAGTGGTATACGTTTTAATGCCCAGTTGCCGGTAATATTCCAGCCCGGCTGTTTTATCGCTGTGCCAATGCGTGGCAAAACAAAGCGTTACTTTTTTGTTATGACGCAGCTGTATACTGTCGAGTAAAGGTTGAAATTGTGTGGTATCCCAAGGCGTATCAAACAGTACCACGCCATCATTGGTTACAACATACATACCGTTTGCTGGCACCTTGCTTTGCTGGTAGCTGTTATAAGTTGTGTAGATGTAGAAATTTTCTGTTAAAGGGGTAATCTTCAGTTTTGCATTATCTGCCTGTGCAAAAAGATTGCTTTGTGAAAAAAGAAATGCTGTTACGATCAAAACAATGCGCATGGTATAAGTGTCTGTTTGTTGATGATGAAGCATAAAGTTATTGATAGCCGGGGAGAATACAGCAGGTAAACCGGGTGCGAATTGTATTAACGCAAATGATCCGCTGAGGCGGATCATTTGCGTTAGTGGGAAAGGGGTAGATCTTATTTCCTCAGCATCCGTCTTTGCGGGGCGCACGTTTATAAAGTACTTTGTTATTCCGCTCTACATAGTCGCCCGTTACAATGGGGTAGCTATACTTGGGAGCGTACGAAACAAAATGACTTCTGATGATGATTTTGTCGTTCACTTTCAGGCTATGCAATTGTTGAGGTTCAGTGGGCTTTTCCGGACCGAAATTCAGAATATATTCCTCGCCGTTGATCTCAACCATTACGCCAAACCCCAGGCGTGAGCCCGGCGGTAGCGACAACGAGGTTACAACAGCCTCCATGTTGCTTGAATCTCTTACCTGGTTCCTTATTTTAGCTGCACCGGCCAGCACTTTTTTACCTTCGGGAGAAGCTTTCCAGTTGATAAAATGTACACCGGCAGGGGTTGCCTCCCATTTAGCACGTTCGGCTTTCATTTCTTCGGCAGTGAGTGGCCTTGGAGGATTTTTTTTCGCAGGTTCTTTTTTAATTGCGTGATTCGCCAATACCAATCCGCTTACCAGCACCAGCAGGAAGATAACTGCATAAATAGCTTTTTTCATATTTGTTGCAAGTTTAATGAACATCGATTTTGTTTCGGGTCGATGCACTAAAATTACTTTGATTTATTCCAGACTCAGGTAAATGGATGGTAAAGAAACCTGTAAACTTTGTAAATAAATGGTAAAAGGGATACTTAATGACCGAAGTTTCTTGTTTTACTGGTTGCGGTCTTCGCCAAACAGCTTCTTTGTTATGATGTTATTTCGGTTGGTGGAGAATGTGAGATTGTGAAACCAGTGTAGTAATAAGCAATACCAACAAGGGCCAACAAAAAAACCTCTCAGAATTTGGAGAGGTTTTTTGTTTTATCATTCGAAAGACTTTTCAATAAAAAAAATAAGTAACGGCGCTCTTATTTAAAGAAAATTTCTTTTAGAAATAATAGCCTGTAAAAAGGAATCCAATATTTTTTTTCATTGTTTACCTTAAGATACTTTACTCTGAAATAGTACAATATTGGGCAATAGATGAGTATTAGAAAAGCCATACTATACACTGCGAAGCTTGCTGTTACAACATCACCCATTTTTAGTGCAATGAGTAAAATGTATGGGGTGAAAAACAAAAAATTAAATAAGTAGCGATTCATAAATGATGTTTTTAATTCCAACGATTGGTGAAAATTGCTTCATAAGCACATTTTGTAGAAATTACTAGTGCGCATTCTGGACCAGCAACCAAACAAACAACTCCTAAGAAGGCTCCTTCAAATGTACCATTTACCATGTAATTTAAATGCGCAGATACACATTTTCCAAAAGGAGAATCTGATAGATTATCAATTGGTGTTGATTCACCTACTTCTGTACTAGTATTGGCGATATTTATAGTATCTACGTTCGAATTAATATTTTTTTGAAACTTACCATTGCGTATACTAAACACGGCAATTTTTTTTTCCGTTTATTTGTTCATAACTTACTTGGTACAATACTGAATCAATTTTTTTAATGCGTACAATGAATGCTTCTTCTGATAACCCTTTCCGATCTTTGACAAATGTTGCATAATAGGTTTTTTCGTTTATTTTTTCAATAGAATTGTTTATTTCTATATAAAAAATTGAAACGTTTTCTTTGACTTTTGCATTTACATTTAATGGATTTGGAATATTACTAAAGCCATTAATTTTAGAGAATGAAGGGGAATTTCCTTGGTAATAAAATTTTACTTGATTTTTAAATTGTCGTATCAATGATTCATTCTTCAGAAATGCTGTCTCAATGATTTCATCTTGATTTGCATTTATTTCTGAATTTTTAGAACAAGAAAATAGAAATGCTAAGCAAAGCAGAAATAAGAAAGATGTTTTACGTTGTTTCATAACATGTGTTTTTGGTTAAATTAATAAACCAAAAATATAGATCCGTACTCCAGCTAGAACGGAGTGTCGTTAATTAATCAAAAATAAACTCAATGGTAAATCTCCCGGTTTGTTCATAACAGTAACTCTTCCGGGATTTGTCATAATAAATTGGTGCTCCTAGTTTTTTCATTAAGTTAATGCCTTCGTATAATGTTGATTCTGCTATACCTAACTTTGAAGCAAATTCTGCAGGGCTGCCTGTTGCTTTTCTTCGAATAAAGTTGTCTATCCGGTTAAATCTTTTGATGATGCGTTCTTCCATAGGGTAAGAAAATTATTATTTTTCTTCATTACTGCAAAATCTTTGAAACGAAAAAAAAGTTTAAAAAAACTACTATAAGTATTTATATGCATTTTCTTTTTGAGTAAAATAATTTAAATAAATGATGTTTTTAAAGTATTTGATCTGTGAGAGTCGGGTTTGCTTTTGGAATTAGGTAGCTTGAAATAAATATCACACCGTAAAAGACAGGCTTTTGTTTTAAGAAGTTTCTCTTCAATTATATTTTCGAAGGAACTAATTAGTGTTGTTTGACCAACTAAAAATATTTGCCTTGAGTTTTTCTTCCGTGTGTCATAATTATTATTCCCCTGATTCGTGATAACATCAGCCGGACCATCAGGCGATATGCCACTTTTGCCATTTCATTTCTAGTACACAAACAAAAAAGCCGCTGCAAAACTTGCAGCGGCTTTTCTATCTGTATAAAAACTCTTACCAGAATTTCACATACAATGCAATTAAGATGAGCAGTGTAACCACAATCATCGCTAAGATCTGCGGACTTACTTTAAACATTTCCTTATCCAATGCAAATGCTTTCGGATTTACTTTTGGTCCGGCAAGGCTTAAGCCAATCATCACCAGCATGGTAAAGAAGAACGCCCAACCCATGTTAATAAGGAACGGAATTTCGTATACACCATCGTTGTTCTTAAACGCTGTGTAGAGGATAGTTTCGTGTCCGAAAATATTTACCGCAAAACTGTTGAAGAAGATGGCCAGCACAAAACCGGTAATCAAACCCGCAACAGCTGCCGTACCCGTTGTACGTTTCCAGAACATACCAAGGATAAACATGGCAAATACACCGGGGCTGATGAAGCCTGTATACTTTTGAATAAACGTGAAACCACCTTCGCCGCTGATGCCGAGTAAATCTTTCCACTCGAAAATAACAGCTAACGCAATGGATACTGCTGCTACCACACGACCAACCCATACCATGTCTTTTTCGCTGGCTGTATTTGCTGCTTCTTTTTCAAGTGCCGTAGCATCCGCTGCAGGAGCAAGACTTTTCTTTTTAAAATACTTCAGGTAAATATCGAGTGTAAAGATGGTACCGATACTGTTAAGCTTACCTGCCAACGATGCAACGATTGCCGCTGTTAAGGCAGCTACAGCCAGACCTTTTAAACCGGCAGGTAAGAAACCAAGAATAGCAGAGTAGGCATCATCCATACCACGCAAACCTTCGAGGTGTCCGTTTTTGTGTAACACATACGCCGCAATACCGGGCAACATTACAATAATCGGCATCATCAGTTTTAAGAAACCGGCAAACAAAATTCCTTTACGTGCAGTTTGCAGATCGGCACCCAAAGCACGTTGTGTGATGTATTGGTTACAACCCCAATAGTTCAAGTTTACAATCCACTGACCGGCGAAGTACATCGCAATACCGGGGAGGATGAGGTATTTGTTTACATCTTCCTGCGAAGATGCTTCGGTTGGTTTCTTTAAGATCATATGGAAGTGATCGGGCGCCTGCTGCATCAATGTTTTAAAACCTGCAATGGCATCACGACCTACACCAAATTTTTCACCAACAATGGTTAATGCAAAATAGATGGTTGCAAAACCACCAATGATGAGTACTGCTACCTGGATAACATCGGTATAACCAATCACCTTCATACCACCGAGTGTAATGATGAGTGAGAAAACAGCTAATGCAATCATTACAGCATGTAAATACTCAGGTCCTATTAATCCACTGATGGCAATAGCACCGAGGTATAAAATAGAAGTAAGGTTTACAAACACGTACAGGAACAGCCAGAAGATGGCCATGATGAGCGATACGCTTTCGTTATACCTTGTTTTTAAAAACTGCGGCATCGTGTAAATCTTGTTCTTCAGATATACAGGCATGAACCATACAGCGATGATGATGAGTGCTAAGGCAGCAATCCATTCGTAGGCAGCTACCGCAATACCTACAAAGTAACCGTTACCACTCATACCAATAAACTGCTCGGCAGAAATGTTAGAGGCAATAAGTGATGCACCGATAGCCCACCATGTAAGTGAACCTTCGGCTAAAAAGTAATCATGTGATGCGGAAACGGATTCCTTTTTCTTTTTTGCGTAAATCCAATAGCCGTAGAATGCTACTACGCCAAAGTAAATGAGGAATACGACAAGGTCAATCGGTTGTAAAGATCCCATGTGAGTTGGTTTAAGTTGTTGTTTTATTTGTAATATACTTCACTCCAGCGAAGCTGATTCTTAAAGTCGTAAAGATTTGTGTTTTTGTTAATCAACGTTAGTTCAATGCCGGCCATTGCTGCAAAATCTTCCATGTGTTCGGCTGTAAGATTCTGACTGTAGGCTGTATGATGTGCACCCCCAGCTAATATCCATGCAGCACAGGCTGTGTTCATGTCGGGCAATGGTTTCCACAATACTCTTGCAACCGGCAGTTTGGGTAAATCGTGTTTTGGTTTAACAGCAGTTACTTCGTTTACCAGCAAACGGAAACGGTTACCCATATCAATGATGGATGCATTGAGTGCAGCACCACCGGCAACATTAAATACCAAACGCACAGGATCGGCTTTGCCACCAATACCCAACGGATGAATTTCGCAGCTTGGTTTTGCATTTGCAATCGACGGACAGATTTCCAGCATGTGCGAACCTAATACCATGTTGTTGTTAGGTTCGAAGTGGTAGGTGTAATCTTCCATGAACGAGTTGCCACCCGGCAAACCACTGCCCATTACTTTTAATGCACGCACCAATGCAGATGTTTTCCAATCGCCTTCGCCACCAAAGCCATAACCATCGGCCATTAAACGTTGCGTAGCAATACCGGGCAATTGTACCAAACCATGCAGGTCTTCAAACGTATCGGTATATCCTTTGTAATCGCCTTCTTCTAAAAATTTGCGGATGGCAATTTCAATCTTTGCTGCATCACGCAGGCTTTGATGATTCTTGCCATTCTTTTTTAAAGAAGCAGCAAGCTTGTAGGCTTTGTTGTATTCATCCACCAACGCATCTACTTCTTTCTCTTTTACTTTATTCAATACTGCTACAAGATCGCCCACACCATGTGTGTTTACACTGTAACCGAATTTCAGTTGTGCTTCTACTTTGTCGCCTTCGGTTACCGCAACCTGGCGCATGTTATCGCCAAAACGAACAAACTTTGCGTTCTGCATATCAAACCAGCCTGCAGCTGCACGACACCAGGTGTTGATTTGTTCCAACACTTTTTTATCCTGCCAGTGACCAACCACTACTTTGCGTTCAATGCGCATACGGCTCATCATAAAACCAAATTCACGGTCGCCGTGTGCAGATTGGTTGAGGTTCATAAAGTCCATATCAATACTGCCCCATGGAATATCACGGTTAAACTGTGTATGCAAGTGCAGCAATGGTTTTTGTAAAATCTTTAATCCATTGATCCACATTTTAGCAGGGGAGAAGGTGTGCATCCATGTAATGATACCGATACAGTTTTTGGTTGCATTGGCATCTGCACAAACATTATAAATTTCTTCCGGTGTTTTTACAACAGGTTTAAATTTTACTTCAACAGGAATAACAGAAGCTTTATTAAACGATTCGGCTATTTTTTGCGAGTGCACAGCTACCTGCTGTAATGTTTCGGGGCCGTATAAGTGCTGGCTGCCTGTAACAAACCACACTTCAAACGATTTTAAATTTGGTAAACTCATATTACTTTTTTTGCCCTGTGCAAAGCACAAGATATTTTATTGTTTGCTGTTTAATGATTCAATGTAGATCGGTTTTTCTGTCATTTAGTTCATGGTTCATGGTTGATGGTTCATAGTGGAACACTCATCACTCATCCCCGTCATTGCCCATAATAACTATCCGGTCCGTGCTTACGTTCGTAATGCTTTTTAATCAATGCATCTTTTAAACGTGGCGCATTCGGATTGATTTGTTCGGTTAACCAGGCCATCTTTGCTACCTGCTCCAACACCGCTGCATTGTATACTGCCTTGTGTGCATTCTTTCCCCAGGTAAACGGAGCGTGGTTGCCAACGATCATCATTTCCACTTCGGTATAATCCAATCCTTTTTCTTTGTAACAGTTCATGATCTGGAAACCTGTTTCGTATTCGTAGTTGCCTTTGATCATTTCATCGCTCATGGGTGCTGCACAGGGAATGTCCACTGTGTTATGATCGGCATGTGTGGTGCCGAAGATGGGAATATCCCGTAACGATTGTGCCCATGCGGTTGCATAGGTAGAATGGGTGTGTACAATGCTGCCGATCTTTTCCCAATGCTTGTACAACACGGCATGTGTTTTAGTATCGGATGATGGACGTAGTTCACCTTCAATGGTATTGCCGTCAAAATCAACGATCACCATTTTATCTACAGTCAACTCTTCGTAAGGAACACCACTTGGTTTTATGGCGAATACTTTCTTCTCTCTGTCTGCCACACTTACATTACCAAAGGTGAACAACACCAAACCGAGTTTGGGCAGTTCCATATTGGCATCGTAGCACTCTTGTTTTATTTGTTGATACGCACTCATGATAACTTATTAAAAATGATTAAGCTTTTGTTTGTTCTTCGATGAACGCACCCAGCTGTTTGTATTTATTGTAACGTGTTTGATAGAAGGCAGCTTTTGCAGGATCGGGATGATATTCTGCATCGAAACCTTGTCCCATTACTTCCATAGCTTCTTCTACTTTGTTGTAGATGCCAGCTGCAGTTGCGGCAAACATGGCTGCACCTAATGCACAGGTTTGTTCGCTCTTGTGGATGCGGATGGGCATATTCATTACATCGGCCATCATTTGCATAATGAACGGTGATTTTTTTGCCACACCACCCAAGCCGATCAAACCTTTTACCGGAATACCTTCATCAATAAAACGATCCACAATGGCTTTTGCACCAAAGCAGGTTGCTTCTACCAATGCATGAAAAATGCGTGGTGCACTGCTGCCTAAATTAATATTTGTGATTGCACCTTCGAGTAACTGGTTGGCATCGGGTGTACGGCGTCCGTTCATCCAGTCCACAGCCAGTTCTGCATCTTCGCTGATGGTTAAAGCAGCAGCCTGTTTCGATAATTCCGCAATGAGTTTGTCGCTCATTTCCTGTTGTAATTTTTCGGCAGTTGCAGCATCAATCACTGCAGAATTTTGCAGCAGATTTTTTGCCGGCCAATCGAGTACCGATTTAAACCATGCATAAATATCACCGAAGGCAGATTGGCCTGCTTCCAAACCGATCATACCCGGAATAATAGAACCATCCACCTGTCCGCAAATGCCGTTTACACAACGGTCATTAATATCGGCAACAGGCGCCACCAGCATATCGCAGGTAGATGTGCCCATTACTTTACTTAAATGATAGGGTTCAATTTGTCCGCCCACTGCACCCATGTGTGCATCAAACGCACCAACACCAATTACTACATCATTCGGTAAGCCCAAACGTTGTGCCCAATCAGGAGATATGGTTCCTGCCTGTTGTGCCGATGTGTATGTTTCGGTAAAGAGTTTATTGGTAAAGCCATCTAATAACGGATCGAGTGTGGCAAAGAATTCGTTGGGAGGAAAACCGTTGAATGCTTCGGCCCATAAGGCTTTGTGGCCTGCGCTGCATACACCTCGTTTCATTTTGGTAACATCGTTGCCGCCTGTTAATACAAACGGAATCCAGTCGCAATGTTCTACCCATGATGCTGCATTGTTGCGTACCTGTTCATCCACACGAAGAATGTGTAAGAGTTTTGCCCAAAACCATTCGGATGAATAAATGCCGCCTACGTATTGCAAATAGTTTACGGGAAATTTTGTGGCGTGTGCATTGATCTCTGCTGCTTCCTGCACACTGGTATGATCTTTCCACAACACAAACATCGCATTGGGGTTTTCTTTGAACTCGGGTAACAAGGCGAGTGGTGTACCTGTTGCATCAACTGCTACAGGTGTTGAGCCGGTTGTATCAACCGAAATTCCTTTTACGTTTGCTGCAATTGCAGGTCCTGCTTTTTCTAAACAGGCTTTAATCGTTTGTTCTAAACCTTCTACATAATCCAACGGGTGCTGACGAAACTGGTTGTCGGTTGCATTGCAATACAATTGCTGTTTCCAGCGTGGATAATAAAAAACAGATGCCGCTACTTCTTCTCCACTGATAGCGTTTACAAGAATCGAACGCACAGAGTCTGTACCATAGTCTACACCTATTACGTATTTGCTCATTCGGCTGTGTATTTAAGAATAATAAATATCAGGATTAGGAATAATGGTGGCTACTGCATGAAAATTGGCTTTGTACTTTTTCTTATTCAGCTTATACAGCCACGCACCTTTTTTTGAGTTCTCTTTATCTTTTTCAGCTAACTTCTCCAGCAGTTTCATGGAAAGAATTTTCCGGCTGAAATTGCGTTTGTCCATTTTTATATTGTACACCTCTTCGTACAAGCTCTGCAACTGCGGCAATGTAAATTTGGCCGGCAACAGTTCAAACAGAATCGGGTGGAGTGCTGCTTTGTACCGTAAACGGGCTTTTGCTTTTTCCACCATTTCGTTGTGATCGAAGATGAGTTTGGGATGCTTATTCAAATCAAACCACTCTGCATGATAATCCGCTGTAATCTGTTGCTTGTATTTATTAATATCAATCAAGGCAAAATAGGCGATGGAGATGGTACGTTCGGCCGGGTCACGGTCGGGTTCGCTGAAGGCGCCCAACTCTTCAAGATATACATTGGATAAACCGGTGAGTTGATGTAAAACCCGTATGGCTGCCTGGTCGAGACTTTCATTGGCCTGGACAAAACCGCCCATTAAACTCCACTTGCCGATTTCGGGTTTGAGAGCCCGTTGGACAAGCAGTATTTTAAGTTGGCCACCATCGAACCCGAAGATGATACAGTCAACCGCAAAAAGCATTTTTATCTGATGTTGGTAACGGGTCATATGACGTTGCAAACGTTAGGGGATAAAAATAAATGTAATTTTGACAATTAAAAAAAATAATTTTACTTTGCTTACCCGCAAGGGTCATAATCAATAGTTGGGCGGGCAGTTTCTACTACTCGCCATTTTTTTAATTTCAAAAAACATTGCCATATGTGTCAATCTATCAGATTCGTCTTTATTACAGCTTTTTCCTTCGTATTTTTCTCTTGTGCAAACAATCAAAACAACAAAACCGAAATGAATTCTACAGCTGATTCTGCAGTTGCAGCCACATTGCCCGACGCTGCTACATTCGATTCTACCATTGATGGTAAAAAGGTACAGCTTGCTTACATCTCTAACAAAAACGGCATCAAAGCAGCTGTTACCAATTACGGTGCAAGAATGGTGGGTTTGCTGGTGCCCGATAAAAACGGTGTACCAACAGATGTTTGTATCGGCTTCGATAATATTAAAGATTACGCCAGTGCTCCCGAGCGTTATTTTGGCGCTATTGTGGGTCGCTTTGGTAACCGTATTGCTAAAGGTAAGTTTACCATTGATGGGAAAGAATACCAGCTTGCATTGAATAATGGTGTCAATGCATTGCATGGTGGTCCGAAAGGTTTCCACAGTGTAATGTGGGATATGGTGCAGCCCGACAGTTCATCGGTTGTATTAACCTATGTTGCTGCAGATGGTGAAGAAGGTTATCCCGGAAAGTTAACAGTAAAGGTTGAATACCGTATTACTGATGCAGACGAAGTGGTAATGAATTACGAAATAAGCACTAATAAGAAAACAGTGGTGAATGTTACGAATCATAACTACTGGAATCTGAATGGTGAAGGCAGTGGTACCATCAACAACCACGAGTTACAGATTAAAGCAACAAAATATACACCTGTTGATTCTACATTGATCCCAACAGGTATTGAACCCGTTGCAGGTACACCGTTTGATTTTACAACGGCAGCAACCATCGGTTCACGTGTTGATGCTGATAACACCCAATTGAAATACGGTAAAGGTTACGATCATAACTATGTATTGGATAAAGGCATTACAGCACAACCCGAACTGATTGTTACAATTAAAGGCGATAAGAGTGGTATTGCAATGGATGTGCTTACAACAGAACCCGGTGTGCAGTTCTACGGTGGTAATTTCATGGGTGGTAAGAACACCTTGAAAAACGGAACAAAAGATGAATTCCGCACAGCATTTTGTTTAGAGACACAGCATTTTCCTGATTCACCGAATCAGCCAACTTTTCCGACTACTGTATTAGAGCCGGGCAAGGTTTATAAAAGTTCTACTGTACAACGTTTTTATGTTGTAAAGTAAAACGGTCGTTCGCTCGATTATTGATTTGAACAAATAAATACAACAGGCCGTTTCTCAAAAAACGGCCTGTTGTGTATAACAACGATTAAAATGATGAAACAAAAACTCCAGGAAATCTTTTTGGAACAATATGCTGTTGCTCCAACAGTGATTGTTCGCTCGCCCGGCCGTGTCAATATCATTGGCGAACACACCGATTACAACGAAGGATTTGTATTACCGGCTGCCATTGATAAAGCTGCTTACATTGCTCTTTCGCTTCGTGCAGATGAACAAATTCACTTGACTGCACTTGACTTAAACGAAACCTTTTCTACGACCGTTGGTTCACTAAAACCTGTTGGCGATATCAGCTGGCCCAATTATATTTTGGGTGCAGCAGCACAGTTTGTAAAACGTGGTGTGCAATTGCCCGGCTTTAATGCAGTGCTTACCAGCGATGTGCCCATGGGTGCCGGCTTGTCTTCTTCTGCGGCTGTTGAATGTGCAACCGTGTTTGCATTAAATCATTTGCTGCAAACCAATATCGATCGTGTAAGCATGGTGAGCATGGCACAAAAAGCCGAGCATGAATATGCCGGTGTAATGTGTGGCATCATGGATCAGTTTGCATCGATGATGGGGAAGAAGGATCATGTTATGAAACTCGACTGCCGTTCATTGGAATACGAATATGTTCCCTTTAAATTAGAAGGCATTAAGATCGTATTACTCAATACCAATGTTAAGCATTCGCTGGCCTCATCAGAATACAATACCCGCCGCAACGAATGCACACAGGCGGTGGAGTGGATCAAAGCACATCATCCCGAAGTAATATCACTGCGTCACGCAACTATTGCGATGTTGGATGAGCATGTGTTACCAAAAGATAAACTCATTGATCAACGTAGCCGTTTTGTGGTAGAAGAAATTGATCGCTTGCTTACTGGTTGTGCCGATCTGCAGCGAGGTGATATTGCAGCATTAGGTAAAAAAATGTTTGCCACACATGATGGATTAAGTAAGATGTATGCCGTGAGTTGCAAAGAACTTGACTTCCTGGTTGATTTTGTACGCAACCGTCCCGAAGTACTTGGTGCACGTATGATGGGTGGCGGCTTTGGTGGTTGTACCATCAATCTTGTAAAAGAAGAAGCCATTGATGCATTAATTGCAGCCGTTAAGCCGGCCTATGAAGCAGCAACAGGATTGCAACTGGATTATTACATTGCTTCCATCGAAAACGGAACAGAAATCATTTAATCATGTTTAACAGTAAAGAACATTCGCATACACGTTTAAATATTCTCACAGGCGATTGGATACTGGTATCGCCACATCGTATGAAACGCCCCTGGCAGGGTAAAGTAGAAGCATTACCTGCTGATAACAGACCATCTTACGATCCTGCCTGTTATCTCTGCCCCGGCAATAAGCGTTCCGATGGTACAGTAAATCCTGCGTATACCGATGCGTATGTTTTTACCAACGATTTTTCGGCATTGTTACCCGATACTCCGGAAGGTGGTGAAAACGAAAAGGGTTTGTTGGTGAGTAACAGCGAAAGCGGCATCTGCCGTGTTATCTGTTTTTCGCCCGACCATAGTCTTACATTGCCGGTAATGCAGGAAGAGGCGATTGTAAAAGTGATCCAGCTCTGGAAAAATGAGTTCAACGATCTGGCACAAAACAAACAAATCAAATACATCCAGATATTCGAGAACAAAGGTGAAATCATGGGCTGTAGCAATCCGCATCCGCATGGACAGATCTGGGCTTCATCATCTGTACCTTTAGAATTAACCAAAGAAACCACGCAGCAAAAAAAATATTTTGCTGAACATGGCACGAGTCTGCTCTCTGCTTATCTCGATGTGGAGTTGCAGAAGAAGGAACGTATTGTTGTGGAGAATGAACATTTTGTGGCGCTTGTTCCATATTGGGCAGTATGGCCTTACGAAACAATGATCATCAGTAAACGGCATGTACAAACTGTAACACAGTTTACGGCCGAAGAAGAAATTGCATTGGCACAAATACTGAAACAACTCACATGCAAATACGATAACCTTTTCAAGGTTTCTTTTCCTTACAGTGGTGGTATGCACCAGGCGCCGGTGAATGATGGTGCACATCCTGAATGGCATTGGCATATGCATTTCTATCCGCCATTACTGCGCAGTGCAACAGTAAAGAAATTTATGGTGGGTTACGAAATGCTGGCAAACCCCCAGCGTGATATTACTCCCGAAATGGCAGCCGCAACCTTGCAACAATTACCCGCTGTTCATTATTCAATGCAGTAAATCGGTTTCTTTGCAGTAATCACCAACAGTTCTTATGCAGAAAGCTTTTTTGTTCGATCTCAACGGAACGATGATCGATGATATGGAATTTCACATCCGTGCCTGGTACAATTTGTTAAACAGCTTAGGTGCACATTTAAGCTACGAGGAGACCAAGCTGCAGTGCTATGGTAAAAATCATGAATTACTGGAACGCACTTTTCCCGGCAGGTTTACGTTGGCTGAGAAAGATGCAATGAGTATTGAAAAGGAAAAACAATACCAGGAGGCATTTCGTCCGCAGTTGAAACTCATTGATGGGTTGGATGTTTTTTTGGAAGAAGCAAAACAGACCGGTATTCCTATGGCAATTGGTTCTGCAGCCATCATGTTCAATATCGATTTTGTGTTGGATGGATTAGACATCCGGCATTATATAGATGCCATTGTTAGCGCCGATGATGTAACCATCAGCAAACCACATCCTGAAACATTTGTAAACTGTGCTGCTCAATTGGGCGTTGATCCTGCCCATTGTATTGTGTTCGAAGACTCGCCCAAAGGGGTAGAAGCCGCTGCAGCTGCCGGCATGAAGGCTGTGGTGATTACAACCATGCACGAAGCGCATGAATTTGCCGGCTATAACAACATTATCCGCTTTATTTCCAACTACAAGGGCCTGTCTGTAAACGATCTATAGCCGCCTTTTTAATTTAATTTGTCTATTGGCCCTGGAGTTTTTTAGCTTTAAGGGGAATTTATGCAATCGTTTTAGCAAGCGATTTCAAATATCATTGAATATATTTGGGTTCTTAATTAAAAATTTTAAAAAGTATGGCCAGAAAGACAGCTTCCATGGATCTGATCGACAGCTTTGAAAAAATTCCGACCAAAATATTTAAGACAGCCAAAGACGGATCGGCTTATGCAGCTGCAAAAATTGCCGCCCTTATTCGTGAAAAACAGGCAAAAAATGAACCTTGTGTATTAGGCCTTGCAACCGGCTCAACACCAAAATCGTTGTACGCCGAGTTGGTTCGCTTGCACAAAGAAGAAGGCCTGAGTTTTAAAAATGTAATTGCATTTAATCTCGACGAATATTATCCCATCGAGCGTGACGCCATCCAGAGCTATCATCGTTTTATGAAACAGCAGTTGTTCGATAAAGTAGATATCGATCAAAGCAATTGCCATATTCCCGATGGTACAACCGCTAAAGAAGAAATTAAACAGCACTGTGCGGCTTACGAACAAAAAATTGCAGATGCCGGCGGTATTGATTTACAAATACTGGGTATTGGTGTAAACGGCCACATTGGTTTTAATGAACCCGGCTCCAGCATTTTTACCAAAACACGTTTAACCACGCTTACTAATTCTACACGTTTAGCTAACAGTTACGAGTTTGCCAACATCAGTGCAGTGCCTCGTTTGGCTATTACCATGGGTATCGGCACCATCATTAAAGCCAAGAAAATTATTCTGATGGCATGGGGCAGCACCAAAGCGCCTGTTATCCGTGAAGCAGTAGAGGGTGATGATACGGAACATGTACCTGCATCGTTGCTGCAGAATCATGATGATGTTACGTTTGTGGTAGACGAAGCAGCTGCGGCTGAGCTTACCCGTTATAAGAGTCCATGGTTAACCGGCGAGTGTGAATGGACAGAGAAGATGATTAAGAAAGCCGTTGTAAACATGGCGTTGAAATTAGGTAAGCCGGTATTGAGTTTAACCAATACCGATTACAATGAATATGGTTTGAGTGATCTGCTGGTTGAAAAAGGTGATGCCTACGAAATTAACCTGCAGGTATATTATATGCTGCGGGATAGTATTACCGGTTGGCCCGGCGGTAAACCCAATGCAGTTATTCCAAACCATCCGGAACGCAGCACACCTTATCCAAAGAAAGTGGTGTTGTTCTCTCCACATCCGGATGATGATATTATTTCAATGGGTGGAACCTTTCAGCGTTTACACGATCAGGGACATGAAGTACATGTAGCGTATCAAACCAGTGGCAACATTGCTGTAACCGATGAGTTTGTTACTCGCTTCCTTGATTTTGCAGTAGGCTTTGAGCAGATGTTTGGAATTAATGCCGACGAATCGAAGAAGATATTAACCGAAGCAAGAGGCTATCTCGAACAAAAAAAGTCGAACGAAATTGATACAAAAGAAATTCGTGAGATCAAAGGCTTGATCAGAAGATGCGAAGCTGCAGCTACCTGCCGCTATGTTGGGTTGAAGGAAGGTCAATGGCATTTTCAGAATCTTCCGTTCTACGAAACAGGAACCATTGAAAAGAACCCGATGGGTGAAGAAGATGTGAAGCTGACGATGGAACTGTTGCGCAAGATTAAACCACAACAGGTGTATTGTGCTGGCGACTTTGCTGATCCGCACGGTACGCATCTTGTTTGCTTTAATGTGGTACTTGAATCGCTGAAGCGTATTAAAGCAGCAGGTGATGAGTGGATCAACGACTGCTGGTTGTGGTTGTACAAAGGCGCATGGCAGGAGTGGAACCTCGAAGAAATTGAAATGGCGATACCAATGAGTCCGGAGCAGGTAATGAAGAAACGCTTTGGTATTTTCATTCACCAGTCGCAGAAAGACATGGTGCCGTTCCAGGGCAGCGACAGCAGAGAGTTCTGGCAACGTGCCGAAGAACGCAATGCAGCAACTGCCGATTTGTATGGCAAACTTGGTTTAACACAATATGCCGCCATGGAGGCATTTGTACGGTGGCAGTATTAATAGTGGAATTGTATTAAATCCCGCATGAAACGAAACAAAAAGCAAAGCGTACGCTTTGCTTTTTTATTTGAATGCTGTCAGCGTTGTTGCTTTTGCATGGCTTTAATAATACGGTCGGTGCGTTTATCGGCCCTTGCATTGTTGAGCGATATAACGGCCCATGCTGCGGCCGGTATCCAGCCGAGGATGGTGATCTGCAAAATCAAACAGAGAATACCGGTAAAGATTTTTCCCCGCAGAAAAAACGAAAGCCAGGGGAGAAGAATAGCAATGAGTGTCATGAAAAGGTTTTTGATGAAGATAATAAATCGCTGTACAGGATAGCGTTAAAAATTACGCAGTTTTTGTTGTACGTATTCTTCAAACGTTGTTTCGCCCAGCGGCGGAGCAATGGTATCGTGTTGCATCACTTCAATGAAAAAAGCAAACTTATCGTAAGCGTTTTTGTTGATGAGCCTGATGACAGGTAAACCAATGTGGAATAACCAAGCCGGAACAGTACGTAGCTTGCTTGTTTGACCAGCAGCCGCATGAATAATTTCATTGAGCTGTTTTCTGGTGTAAATATTTTTGCCACCAGCTTCAATGATTGCTTTTGGTTGATGAATAGCCTGCACAATAATTTTGGCAAGATCTCCTTCGTAAATAGGATTGGTTTTTTTATTGCCTTTGCCGATGTGTACCAGCCTGCCTTTACATGCCATATCCATCACGTCAATAAATGCACTGAAGAGTGCCGGAGGTTTGATGATGCTGTAATCAATACCCGAAGCCATCAAGCGTTCGGAAAACAATTGGTGCACACGGAAGTATTCGAGCTGTGGATATTTCTCTGCATGAAAAGCAGATACGTACACAAATTTTTTAATTCTTTTTTCTATTGCAAAATGCAGAATGTTGCTGTTGCCTTCCAGGTCAACTGCTTTAAAGCCGGGCTTGCTGTTGTCGTTGGGTGAAACACTTTTGCCCAAAGCAGAGATGACTACATCGTAGGTGTCCCGTATAGCTGAAAATGAAGCAGGATCGCAGGCATCTGCTATAACAACGTTTGATGTAACAGGGGCGAGCATTTTTGCTTTCGCCTCGCTTCTTACCACAACGGTAAGTTGGTAGCCTTGTTGTACCAGCTCCCTGGCAATTTCTTTTCCTAAGTTGCCGTTTGCGCCGAAGAGGAGTGCATTTTTCATGGTTGAACCTAACTGTGTTGTACAATGTTTTAGTTGGCACAGGGCGTTTTAGCATCCCCGTTTGCAAAACTGAAATTACAAAGGATGTAGTTGTACAGCAAAGGAAAATGACGAGCGGCTTGAACGGGTTAGCGATGATGACCAGTAAGCATTAGGCCTGCAGCGAATGACTTTTACGGGTTATCAATAACGCACTTTTATTTACTGGTTGCGGTCTTCAGCAACCAGCAGCTATAATAAAATTTCGGTTGGTGGAGAAAGCAACCGAAATGAAAAAACGCCATGTTGTAGGGCGTTTTCTGCTAATCGTACATTTCCCCTTCTTTGACCAAGTTAAACTTGTTGGGAAAGAACGTCCGTTCCTTATTCGAACCGTTTATTAGTCTTATTAAGTCGGGCATTAAGTAGGTCGCTTTGAGTGTCGTGTCATTTTCAAGTTCTAAAACCATAAAAGGTCGCCCAATAAATTTCTTGTCAATTTTGTTAACTGCTTTCACAATGTCAAATTCATACTTCGTGTCAATATTTTTGTCCCAATAAATTATGAGTTTGTTAGTTTCTTGTTTGTAGGGAAATACTAATAAACATTCTGGCGAATATGAAGCCCACATTGTGTCTTTTTCATCAAAGTGCAAAGCAAGAGAAAAATTGCTGTTTTGTTTGTCCACCCAAATGCTGGAGCGACTGTTAGAAGTAATTTCTGAGATAGCATTAAAGGATAGTCGTTTTGAATCTAGTCCTTGCTGAGTTGAATCTGCCGTGTCTCTTTGTTGAGTTGAATTTGCAGACTTGTCATTTTGATTGCAAGCTGTCAGATGCAGTCCCAAAAACAATGTTATGAAAGTCTGTTTCATGGTCGTGATAAAATGCCATACAACGGGCAGGGCTTTATGCAGGTTGGGAATTAGTATTCCGTCTGCCCACAACCGCTGCTGATTGAAAATATAAAGTTGAATTTAAGAACTAAAGATGAAAGTTGTTTGTCCCGCCAGAACCACAGCTTGGATTTGTAATTTGCTGATGTTTGCTGGTCATGCCCAACTTGGATAAAACCCCATGTTGTGCTTTCGCCTTGTCAACTTACCCAACGACCTATTACTTTAATTAATGTCCAGTTATTGTTTCTACGTCTATATATTCTTAGTCCGCCTTCACCACAAAGACCTCCGCAATGATGACCAACGTAGATAATGCAAGTCTGTTTGTCTTCGCTGAAATACGGAAATGACATTCTGTAAAAGTCCCCACCGAAGTTTTTGTAAAAAACTTTCCAACCACTATCTACTTTGTAAGTGTGAAAAATGCTGTCAATGTTATCGGACTTTATGAAAATTGTACTATCTATAAAAGTGTTAGACCAAGTAAGAGCTTCTTTCTGTTTAAGTTGTTTCAAGATAAAATCAATATCAGTGAGTTTTAGAATTGTGTCCTTTGTAGCAATTTTCTCAAAAAAGGCTTTTGAAGGTATTACATACGGTTTGTCGGACAGGCGAAACTTTCCTCTTGGTTTTAATGTAAGTCTTAAATCGTTTAAAAATATCTTATCTTCTGCTGCTGTCACAATTGATGTAGTGTCAGTATGCTGAGCGTTGGAAATATTTCCAACAAAAAAGAGTATTAATATTATAAGAGTTTTTGTCCTAAAATGTCGCACAACGCATAAATATAAGAAATTTTTATCCCTGCAAACTTTCGCAAATACAATAATCAGCATCATGCAACCCCTTCCAAACTTCCTCCCTTGGCAAACAACCGATCTACCCGTTTCTCCACTGCAGGATCTTTTTCCAGCACCGGTGCATTGTGCGGCTTCAGGCGCACATCAAACACAACCGGTCCGTTGCAGCCCCAGTGCTTGTGCTGTACAAACGCATCAATGCCATACACATCATGACTTGGATTGCATCTTGTGTACGTTACCCATAAATAGTTTTTCAATGTGGCAGCGGTGAAAGATGCATCATCACAGATGATGATTTGGACTACACCTGAAAGTTCATGGTTCATGGTTGATAGTTCATGGTTCAGCCGCTCCATTTCTTTAGCCGCTTCTTCGTAAGTAGTAAACTTTTTTGTCTGCAATGCAACAACACCGGGCATACACAGCTGTGCATTTTCGAACTGTTGTAATTCTTTCAACGCCTGAGGTACTTCTCTGCACAGGTCCCGTTTCTTATCGCCATAAGCAGCCAACACTAATTTACTGCCGCTGTTCAATCCTGTGCCGGAGTAATCGAGTGTATCGATGGTGGTGTTGGTATGGAAATGCAGATCACGTGTAAGATCGATGCGTTCAAAAATGTATTCGAGATAAGCTTGTATATGATGTGTGGTCAGCTGATTCGTATCATCTGCCGTAATAAATAAAAACTTCGCTAAGCTCAACTGTCCCGTACCGAGTACATGGTTGGCAATGGTTAACAGTTCGGCAGGTTGTTTGGTAGGCATGTACGGTGTGTAACGTTCGCTGCCGATCGCTAACAGCAAGGGATGCACACCTGCAGCATCCACTGCATGTACTTCTTTTACGCCGGGTATTTCCTGTGGAATAGCGTTGCCCGTTAGTTCATGAATGAGTTCGCCAAAGCTGGTATCTTCCTGTGGCGGACGACCAACAACCGTAAACGCCCAGATGGCATTCTTCTTTGCATACACATTGTGCACTTTCATTAACGGAAACGGATGCGTTAAACTGTAGTAACCCAAATGATCGCCAAACGGTCCTTCAGGTTTGTTTTGGTAAGGATCTACTTCGCCTGTAATCACAAAATCAGCATCGGTGCTGATGGCATTGCCCATTGCATCATACGCATAACGGAAACGCCGGCCACCAAGCAAACCTGCAAAGGTCATTTCGCTGATGCCTTCGGGCAAGGGCATCACTGCACTCAAGGTATGCGAGGGTGGTCCACCAACAAAACAACTTACTTTCAATGGTTGTCCTTTTTTGTTGGCCTTGGTCTGGTGTACACCAATACCACGATGCAGTTGGTAATGCAAACCGATTTCTTTGTTCAGTTCATAGTCGTTACCGGTTAATTGGATGCGGTACATGCCCAGGTTCGATTGCATGATGCCGGGCTTGTCTGCATCTTCGGTGTACACTTGTGGCAGTGTTACAAATGCACCACCGTCCATCGGCCAGTGTTTGATCAATGGCAGATCGCTCACCTGAATGTTGTCGAACGAAAAAGACGATTGTTTTTTGGGCAAAGCTTTGAACGCTGCCAATCCGGTGCTGATGTTTTGCAACGGACGTTTGATGGCTTTGATGGGATCGCCTTTGAGTTCAATGATTTTTTGCACCATGGCCAGCGTATCACGAAAAATGAACTTGCTGCGATGGAGTGTGCCGAAGATGTTGGAAGCAGCACGGTACTTCGAACCTTTTACGTTTTCGAACAACAATGCCGGACCTTTTGCATCGTACACACGGAGATGGATAGCCGCCATTTCGAGATGCGGATCAACTTCTTCCTTAATACGTACCAGGTGACCATTCTTTTCAAGATCGAGTAAACATTGTTCGAGTGAGCTGTATGCCATAATTCTTCAAAGTTAGGTAGAGAACTGTTTCGAGTTTCATGTCAATGATTTGGGTTACGGGTTAAAGGTTATGAGTGGTGAGCACTCTGAGGTTGCCTCAGCTTCTCTCCCGATAGCTATCGGGATCTCTGCGCCAAAGTATAAAATTTTACTTTTAAACACATAACAGCGTGGTAAAAGTTGTAAGCACCCGTAACTCATAACTTTCAACTCATAACTTTTTAAAAAGCTAAACAAAATCGAAACAGAAGTGTTTAAACAACTTCACACATCTTTGCAGTATGGTTCAGGCATATAATTTTTTGGCATCGTGGCAATTGTTTCCGGAAAAATGCAGTTATGAGTTTGGCGAAACACCCAAAAGCGGTAACTGTAAAATAGAATCGGTGAAGAATGGCAGCGAACTATCCATGAGCATTAACTGGGTTACACACCTTAACGAAGCGTTCTACACCTCGTACAATTTTGTGCCAGATGGAGCCGTGCATGCTTTTGCCAATACAGAAGTGGCGCAACAGATCCGTTCCGAAATTCCCAATTCTTCTACATTGGTGGTGGAGTTGCTCAGCAACGGACAAAGTAAACTTACTGCCACACACGAAATAATGCCCAACGGTTTTTTGAAAATTACCACACAAGGGTTTACACCGGAATACAAACGTTACAGCAATGTGGAAGTGTATCATAAGCAGATGAGTGTGTTGCCGTATGCATCCAGCATCAGCGGTGTGGCCATCCGTCCAACAAAAGAAGGTGTCATCCGGCACCAGGCATTAACCGCCATGGAAGAGCAAACCAATATGCAGCTCGACCAGATTAAGCAGCAGATTGAATTACTGGCAAGACAGGCGCAGGAAATTGTAAAGCGCAAAGAATTATCGTTGATGATTTATGATGCAAAGCTCAACTTCCGTCCGGTGATTGGTCATGTGTATCATCTGTATCAAAAGAACGACGATAGTTATGTGTTGTCGATGATCAGTCCGCAGGAGTGGGGCGATGGCGGACCGTTTAAACAGTTTATTGCTTCAGCCAAACTGCTGGCCGATCATACGTGGATGGAGATTTAAAATGTCTGATGTAGGATTTCGGATGTATGATGTTGGATTTTCCTTCTTCCTTTCGCCTTCAATCTTTCGCCTTTCACCTTAAATTGCAGTATGAATTTTCCCATCGAAGTAAAGAAAAGCAAGGTGGCCGGTAAAGGTGCATTTGCTCAAAAGGCTATTCCTGCTAAACGCAAGCTCGGTAATATGGCGGGTGAGATCATCAGTTACAAAGAAGCACAACGCCGTGTCAAAAATCAAAAAGAAGGAGAGTTGTTAATGGTAGAGTTTGACAACGATCCTGTGGCCCTTGATGCGAGTGTGAACCGTAATGCGTTATCGTATATCAATCATTCCTGCGATCCCAATACGTACATGCGCCGTGCTTACCGCAAAGTAGAATTCTACAGCAAACGTGCTATTAAAAAAGGCGAAGAGTTGACTTGTGATTATGGCGAAACACATCATGATGGTAAACTGCCGTGCAAATGCGGCGCAAAGAACTGCAGGGGATTTATTTAGAAACGTGAGTGGTGAGTGGTGAATTGTGAGTGGGAGCGTTGATCAGGTAATTACGTCAATTCAGCTTATATTTCTGTGTTGACAAGATCGAGTTTGTGTAGTGCAGGTTGTCACAAACGTTACCTCGACGAAGGAGAGGTCTCATAAAATTAAAGAAGTTTGAACGTTGCGAGATGTCTCGTGCCTCGACATGACGTTTTGATCTCTCTGCGGTAAAAAAGAGCTTCTTGTCGTGAACAAAAATTAGTAATGAAATGGCATTTAAAATTTACTCATTGCTTCTTCTTCCTGCTCGTCTTCTGCTTCAAAATCGCTGCGACCGCCAAATATCAAGTATAATATAAAACCTAAAAAAGGCGCCAGTACAATTAAGATAGTCCATAACAGTTTGGTGGTTTGGGAAATATCATCTCTGCCCCAAAGAGAAGCGGCAATCCTGTAGAGGGTTAGGATGAGCATAATGCCCAAAATCCATACAATGATTATTTGCCAGTTAAAGTCGGTGTTTAGCATGTTGCAGATGTTTTATTAAAAATAATAAAAAAAGTATCTCTTGTTCTTTACGGTAAAAGAAATCTTCACTGCACAAAACTGCCACCTTTAACTCATAACCCTTAACCCATCACTTCCAACCAGAAACTTCAAACAATAAACACGCTCAGTTCTTACCTTTACAGTATGACGAAGCTTTCTGTAAACATCAACAAGTTTGCCACGCTGCGCAACAGTCGAGGTGGTAACCGTCCTAACGTATTACAAGCTGCTATTGATGCCGAAAAATTTGGTGCCGATGGTGTAACCGTGCATCCAAGGCCCGATGAGCGGCATATCCGTTACGATGATGTGCGTCAGATTAAACAAATCATCACCACAGAATTTAATATTGAAGGTAATTGCCGTGAGCAATCGTTTATTGATCTGGTGCTGGAGGTAAAGCCCCACCAGGTAACACTGGTGCCCGATACATTAGGGCAGCTCACCAGCGATCATGGTTGGGATACGATTCAAAATAAAACTTACTTGATTGAAATGATCGGCGTATTTAAAAATGCCGGTATCCGTACATCTATTTTTGTTGATCCGGAAGTACGTATGATTGAAGGTGCTGCCGAAACCGGTACCGATCGTATAGAATTATATACGGAAGGTTATGCCAAGCGATATGCAGCCGATCCACGCAGTGCTGTACAGGAATATCTTGTTGCGGCTACCCGTGCCCGTAGTTTTGGGTTGGGCATTAATGCCGGGCATGATCTTGACCTGGAGAATCTGCACTACTTAATCAAAACCATTCCATGGATTGATGAAGTAAGCATTGGCCATGCGTTGGTATGCGATGCATTGTATCTTGGCTATGAAAATGCTGTACAGCTGTACAAACGGCAACTGCAGATTAACGAATCGGCATAGGTTGTATGCTGTTAAAGAATCATTACAAAATAAGTTTGCTATATATTAAATCATCCAAAACCAAACACATGAACAGAGAGCATCACATCAAAGAGCTGGAGATGAAAATTGAACACATCCGTAAAGAACCCATTAAAGGCTGGCTGGGCAAAATTTCAAAATCGTACAAAGTAAAAAAGATAGAGAAAAAAATACAGTCGTTACGCAAAGAAGCATAACATTACACACAATAGATACAAAAAAACCATCCGCCAAGCGGATGGTTTTTTTGTATCTGCATCAGTTTTAGTCTGTCTTATTAGCTGTATAATTTTGGAAATTGATAGAGTAAGTACATGTTTGCATTTATTGGTATTACTATGTATTGCTTTTACTTAAAATAGTTTTTTCTCTTTACACTGTTTGCAGTATTGGTGCAACCCGTTCGATGGGCTATGTTTGTTATACTAAGCTTAGAATATCCTGTAGCATAAGAAGAACTTTAAACTGCTCATAGAATAAGCATCCGTAATTTTTAACCGAAAACACATTCTCAATGTCAACCTTTATTATCGATAGAGCTCCGGGAGGCGAGTTCATACCTTCTATATTAGAACAACAGCTGTATACAGATGTTGTTGCCTTTTATACAACAAGAGTGAACTGGTATCGTTATCCGCTTATACACGATGGGGATGTAACCTATGGATTGTTTGATGACCTCATTAGCCGGCTCGCCTACAAAAATTATAAAGAACATAAGTTAATTGATTGTGCTATACGCATAGCTCGTGAAGAAACAGATAAGCGGTTTTTAAATGCATTGTATTTTTTACAGGATTTATGTGTAATGGTGGGAAAATGCAGGCAGCCGTCGGCATTTGAAATTGATGCCATTACTGCTTTGTACAGCAGGGTACAACGATTGTCGTTTCTGCCAAATATTACAAATTACTGGGAGCGCATTGTTCGTTTTTTAGCAAAAGATACTTCGGTAAATGCCCGGGAACTGACTGTGCATCCTGATGATTACAAGCACTGCATGAATCTTGATTTTCCTGTTGCAGGTGATGGTACTGCTGCAAGCTGTCCGCAAACAGCAGAAGAAATCGAAGCAGCCATACAGCATTTGTCGGGTGTGTATAATAAGTTGCAATTTGTACAATCAGCAGTAATCGAAAACGATCAATACTGGCTGTGGTTATATCAAAACAAAAGCGAAGATGCTATCAGTTGGTACATTACTATCAATAGAAATGCAGCCGGTCATGTCCGGTTACGTAAGCATTTATTGTTAAAAGGATTTGAGAAAACTCCCGAACGATTACTGCTCGATTGTCATTACCTGGAACGTGAAAGTCAGGATTACCTGTACTGATTATGAGTTGTGCCATGCTGCGATGCAGGAGATATGTGGATATGCAGAAGATGCATTAAAAACCGGCGGCAAAAAAAAGCCGGAGCTCATGTTATGAACCTCCGGCCTGTAATAAACGGTTTTTCCTGCCTATTGAATCATCAAACGCTCGGTTTTTCCATTTCCGTTTATAAAGTAAATGCCTTTGGCATAAGTGCCTACTGCAAGTGTATGGTTTCCTTGAGTTAATTTAAACTGTTGCAACAACTGTCCGTTACCAGTAAACAAACGCAGGGTTGTTGGAGTTGTAACTGCTACACGTAACAGCCCGTTTGTAACCGTATTGTTTGCAATTGTAAATGCTGCAGCAGACGGAGTAAACTGTACTGCTTCAATTTTGCTGTAAGCAGTATTGTTGTTTTTATCACGCTGTAACAAGCGGTAATAGTTGTTACCCGTTACAGGTTGTGTATGTACAAACTTGTACTTGTTTATTAACGTACTGTTACCTGCTGCGGTAATAATACCCACCTGTTGCCAGTGTTGTCCATCGGTGCTGTGCTGAATGACAAAGTCCTGTGCATTTTGCTCCGCAGCTGTTTGCCAGTTTAGTAAAACCGATTGTTGGTGCCTTAGTGCTGCAAAATGGGTAAGGTTTACAGGTAATGTGCTCAACGTTTCGTCATAGGGTATAACCAGGTTATAGGCCCATGCGCCCACGCTTACAATGGTTTCAACATTACTGCCGTTCAGGTCGGCACGTTGAATGGTTTTGCCCGCATCTTCAAACCAGTATATTTTATTGTTCGGCACATCAACCGTAATACCAATTGGGCCGTAGTTGGTTACTCCGCTTGCGCCGGTAATAACATTCATCCGGTTACTGCCATCTAAATTACTGCGTTCTATTTTGTCGCCTTCGTAGTTCGGCCAGTAAAGTTTAGCATTTAATTTGTCAACATACAATGTGTATACCCATGCACCCACGTTAACAATGGTTTCTCTGTTGCTGCCGTTCAAATCGGCACGCTGAATGGTTTTGCCTGCATCTTCAAACCAGTATATTTTTCCGTGCAGGGCATCTGTAAAAATTGCTACGGGACCGTAATTTGTTACTCCGCTTGCACCGGTGATAACATCTGTCCGGTTGCTGCCGTCTAAATTACTGCGTTCTATTTTGTCGCCTTCATAATTGGGCCAGTATAAGTAGTTGTTTACAACATCTACATAGAGTGTATACACCCATGCACCCACGTTAACAATGGTTTCTCTGTTGCTTCCGTTCAAATCGGCACGCTGTATGGTTTTGCCGGCATCTTCAAACCAATAAATTTTTCCGTGCGGTACATCTACAGCAATTGCAACAGGACCGTAATTGGTTACCCCGCTTGCTGCAGTAATAATGTTTGTTTGGTTGCTGCCATCAATTTGTATACGTTCAATCAGATCTCCTTCATAGTTGGGCCAATAGATTTTTGCATACTCGTTGCCTTGTGCAAAGAGCCAGGTTGGCAACAAAAACATCAGACAAACCACCATTCTCCGTAGTTGCGAGGTTGACAACAGAAGGAGGGTTTTTTGAAAAGACTTGTGTACGTGTTGTGTGTTTTTTTGGGTAGAAAAAATGTTCATAGTTATTGAATTTTAAGTAGTTGAATTTTGGGATTGTGCAAATGAATGCATATACAGAAGTTTAAAAAATGATCTGCTTATCTGTTTTCAGAAAATACGTAGTTATTTTGCCGGGGAATAGGTGCTAACTGAAAGAGTTCTTGTTATTGTACTACATCGGTTCCCGCATTTGATTGACACGGTTGAAAAAAGCCAACTTTTAAAACTATCCATGTCCGTTTTGTAAAAAAAACTGCTATATTGACCGGTCGCTTATTTTTTATAAAACAGTAAACAAATAACCATGACACTCATCGGCGTACTTGGCACACAGGAACTCTTCATCATCTTCATTATTCTGCTGGTGCCTTTGGCTGCACTCATCGAAATCATCCGCAGCAACTTTATAAATCCTGTTAACAAGATTGTATGGGTGCTGTTGGTATTGCTGTTACCATTGATTGGCTCGTTGTTGTTTTGGATCATCGGACGGAGACAGGTGGAGGGAAGAAAGTAGCCGGTAGTGCTGCGTAACGTGAAGCAAGGAGTATGCATTGTCCTTTTATTCCGTATCTTACCCAAAAGCATTCTGTATGAAATGGTATCAATCATTACCTGCCTTATTTGCTGTAAGCATTGCTGCCTCGTGCAGTAATGGTATGGAAGAAGGCAGTTCCTCTTCTTCAACGCCGGCAACAACACCCGCAACAGTAACCGTGCCACCGGTACAACAACCGCAGCAAACAGCTGCAAGTGGAACCGTTGCCTTAAATCCGCCGCATGGTCAGCCCGGTCATCGTTGCGATATAAAAGTGGGTGAGCCACTAACCGGCACAGCTCCTGCAACAAATACACAACCTCAAATGATTCAGCAACCACCTGCTGCCACAGTTGTGACTCCTCCGGCAACGGGTACAACAGCAGCCGGCAAAAATCCACCACACGGGCAACCCGGTCACCGGTGCGATATTGCTGTTGGTGCACCGCTGAACAGCAAACCGGCTCAATAGAAGTGAGGATTTCTTTGCCCGTTGTGTTGTTGATGTTTGCCTGATATTTAAAATAGTTTATAAATGACATCTGTCATTGGAATCGCTTCTTCCATTACTTACTTTTATATCACTTTAACACGGAGTAGGTCGGTTGCAAAAGAAGCAGTGGCATTGCTTAAACGACAATAAAGCTGTTTTCTGTAAAGCAGAACAAAAGCTGTGAAAGGTTAACCACGACGATTACCGGATTAAACAAGTTGTTGCAGAATAGCAGGTTTTACAAACTGCAAATACTGCAGCAGCCGCACAAGGTAGGTTTCAACAAGCCTGCCTTGTTTTTTTTGTACCTGGTTCACCAAAAGCAACTTGCATTATCAGGTTTGTGTAAACATTCCATCCCGCCACAATAATTTCTACCAAACACCACTTGCAAGTATTATTTTTAAGAGACCAACCTCATTGCCATGGTTAATTTTCAGGAACGTGTATTGCATTATCCCCGGTATTGTAAACAGTTTAGCTGTGGCAATTCGTTAATTACAATGTTTAACTGTCCGCCCGAAGCCCGGCTGATGACAGATAAACTAGCCGATTTGTGGAGCCACGAAAACTACATCTTCTATGTGCTCGAAGGAAAGAAGGTATGGCACACAGCCTATGGGTCGTACGAAATAAGTGCCGGCAGTTGTGTGCTGGTGCGCAAAGGAGCCTGTATACTGGAACAGTTTTTTGATGTTGGTTTTTGTTTGGTGCTGTTTTTTATTCCCGATGAGTTTATCTGCGATACGCTCAGGAGCCGCTCAACACCTGTTATCAGCAGCGGCAAACAATTCAACCCTGTCATACCCATTACGGTAACCGAAACACTTCAATCTTATTTTGTGTCGATGTATGCTTACTTCTCCGGCACAACCACACCCGATCAATCGTTGCTCGAATTAAAATTCAGAGAACTGATTTTAAATATTGCCGATAACCGAGAAAATGCAGAACTGCTGGCTTACTTCTGTTCGATGATGAACGAGCCGCAAACTGTTTCGCTGGAACGGGTAATGAACGATAACTATTGCTTTAACCTGAAGCTGGAACAATATGCTGCATTAAGCAACAGAAGTCTGTCGGCATTTAAACGTGATTTTCAAAAACACTTCCAAACCACACCGGGCAAATGGTTGCTCGAAAAAAGATTACAGCAGGCCGTACTCTTATTAAAGAACAGAGGCAAATCGGTAGCAGAAGCAGCCTTTGAAAGCGGCTTCGAAAACAGTTCGCACTTCAGCAAAAGTTTTAAGCAACGTTTCGGCATGTCGCCCATGGAGGCAAAGCAAACGGCGGCCGGCTGAACCGTACAGCAATATATCCGGACTCCACAGCAAAGGCATTGTTTGTAACAGGCGATAGTTTCGTTCTGTTATAAACCTGTTGTTATTTCTTACATACTAAAACATCAACCATGAATCCAAACAAAGCACTTTGGGAGAAAGGCGATTTTACAAAAATTGCCGACACGATGCGTGAAAGCTCTGCAGCTCTTGTAGAGGCACTCGGTATTACAAACGGTATGCATGTACTGGATGTTGGTTGCGGCGATGGCGATACGGCCATACCTGCAGCAAAGCTCGGCGCCACAGTTACGGGTGTGGATATTGCACACAATCTTGTAGAAGCAGGGAACAGGCGGGCCGCTGCCGAAGGCGTTGCCGATCGGTGTAAAATTTATGAAGGCGATGTAATGGATTTGAACCAATTGCCCGATGCGGCTTTTGATCTTACCATCAGCATCTTCGGAGCCATGTTTGCACCACGTCCGCTCGATACAGCAAAAGAACTGGTACGTGTAACACGCAAGGGTGGCCGTATTGTAATGGGTAACTGGATACCCGGCGATCCTACACTGGTGGCACAGATTTTAAAAATCAGTTCGGCCTATACGCCGCCACCTCCCGAAGGTTTTGTAAGCCCGATGTTGTGGGGTGTGGAAGAAGAAGTGATAAAGCGTTTTGAAAGTGTTGGTATTGCAAGGGAACAAATTTCCTTTTCCAGAGAAACATTTACGTTCCGGGCCGATTATGCACCGTCTGTTTTTGTAAACAATTTTAAAACCTATTACGGCCCAACCATGAATGCGTTTGAAGCTGCTGCAAAAAATGATAAAGCCGATGCATTGCAACAGGAACTGGAAACATTGTTTAACAGCCAGAACAAAAGCGGCAATGCAAACAGTACTTCCATACCGGCAACGTATTTGAAAGTAACCGTGCAGTGTTAAGAATAGTGAATGGTGAATAGTGAATAGTGAATGGTGAATGATGGTCCCGATAGCTATCGGGCATGCGTGGTTAATGGCAGACTGTAAATCATTGTTAAACGACAGTTGGTTGTTTGTTGATAGCTGCATACGAAGCAATACGTTTTCATTCTTCATTCTTTATTTCTTATTTTTCATTTATACCACTTTTGTTTCAACCTGACAGGTTGATTCTCTTTCTGCAGTAAAACTTTTGTTTACATCTATCCTGCAGTAGCTTAACCTTTCAGGTTAAGCTACTGCATCTTCATTTCGGGGAGGAACGACGAAGCAATCTCCCGCAAAAAGGTAGAAAGCATCAGCATTCTTTTGCTTAATAAAAAGCCCTGCGCAATACCGGTAGTTTTCACAACAGCTAATCATTTTTACATATATTAATTTTTGTACTTATTTTCGGCGGGTTCATCCAAAACAATCGAAAGCGCTAAAACCAAAACCAACCCATGGCCGAACAGTGTTTAAACTGCAGCGAAACAATTACCGCTAACTTCTGCAGCAATTGCGGACAAAAGAAATTTAAACGCATCGATAAAAAATACATCTGGGATGAGCTGCAGTACACCGTTTTTCATACCAATAAAGGGTTGTTATACTCGCTGAAACAGCTCGTCAAAAACCCGGGTAAAACGGCACGGGAATTCATCAGCGGTAACAGGGTAAATCATTACAAACCCATCCTGCTGTTGTTTGTACTAAGTGGTATCTCCACGTTTCTGTCATACAAAGTGCTCAACTTCAGAACAATCATGGAAACCTATTTTGCCAAACAACAAATGAACACCGGATTTATGAACGACTTTATGTCTTTAATATCCAGCTACAATGCGTTGTTTATGTTAATGCTGGTGCCGCTGTTTGCATTAACCACCAAAATAGCATTCCGCAGTTGGGGACATAATTATTACGAACACCTGGTTATGAACACTTACATCCTGTCGTTCTATACCATTTTAAACATCGTGTTTCTGTATCCTGTTATGTTTTTTTACAGGCACAACCCCGATACATTTTTCTCGCTTACACAATATGCATTTATTGCTGTGCCTTTTATGCTGGTTTTATTTTTTAAAACTTTTTATTACGAGAAACCGTTGAAGGCAGTGCTGTTACGTGTGCTGGGAGTATTGGGTTTAACGGCGGCTGGCTATATGCTGTTTATTATTATAGCAGTAATTGCAGGTATCATTATTGCCATTTCACAGGGTGGTCCGGAAGCGTTACAGTATTTCAAAAAACAATAATTCTTATTTGCTTTTTTTCAAGGCAACAACTCTTTCTGCTTAGCACATACGTTCTTTGTAATTGCTGCCAATACCTAAAAAGGAGTAATTTTTTGAACGGAAGACTATTTCGCAGGCCTGTTACTCCTGCAAAAAGCATGTGCATGTTCCGTTCAAAAAAAATTACAGGGCAATACCTGAAAAAAACAGAACTTACGGCTCCAAATTCTATTCAAACAATGCGTATCCGTTTTGCTGTTAATCTGCTTGCCCTGTTGTTAAGTGTACTAAATGTTTCGGCCCAGCAAACCGCCGGTTTACCTAAAGCTGTATTGTACGATAAAGCCGGACGGCAGATTGCTACTTCTTCCATTTCCGATTTTGATAATCCCATCATCATCGTTACCTATTCAGAAAGCTGGTGCACACCTTGTGTAGATTTGATTTCAAAATTCGACCGCAACTATGCTGCATCGGCCAAAAACTCTACCGTAAAAATTATTGCAGTTAATGTAGATAAGAGTCTTGCTTCTACCGATGTGTTCAATAAAGCAAAACGCTGGACCAATGTTGAAGTGCTGCACGATAAGTACGGCGATTTTCAAACAGCCTTATACACTACCCGTGCGCCTTCTATTCTGTTTATGAACGATCACCAGCAGGTAATACATACCGAAAGCACGTACAACCTCGATGTAACAAAAGCCTATAAACTGGCCGATCAGCTAAAACGCAATCTCATCAGTGCCGAAAAAATTTATTATGATAAAGACTGGTTTCCGGTACCTGAGGCAGAGGGCGTCTATTACCGTCGGCTGAAACGCAATGGCGATAACGATTGGGAAGTGAACGATTATTTTAAAAACGGTCAGCTGCAAATGCGTGGTAAAGCTGTTATTCCTTATCCGTTGGTACGCAACGGTAAGTACAGTTATTTTTACCAGAACGGTAAACTGCAAAGCGAAAGTTTTTACAACAACAACCAGCTTTCGGGTAAAGCAATGGGCTGGTACGAAAACGGCAACGAACGATACGAATACAATTATGTAAACGGGTTTTATGAAGGTAAATGGATTCTTTACCACGATAATGGAAAAACAGCCAACACCGGACTGTATGTAAACGGTAAGGCCACCGGCACCTGGTACCATTATTATCCCAGCGGGAAAAAATGGAAAGAAACCATTTGGAAAGATGGGAAGCGTGAAGGACGTTGCCAGGCATGGTACGAAAACGGCAAACTAAAGTTTGATGTGGTTTTTAAAAACGATGAAGTAAGTGATGAACCGAAACCACGCTACCTGCATGCCAACGGCAGCAGTGCATTTGAAATGAAGAGTCCTACATCGATCGCTTATTATTACGAAGACGGGCAAACTTATTTAACGGTTGATCGTGTAGATGATTTGCTGGAAGTAAACCTCTATTACGAAAACGGTAAGCCCTGGTACCGTGTTACCATGAAAGATGAGGAAACTGTAAACGGTAAATACATTGTATGGTACGACAACGGCAACAAACAAGCCGAAGCAACCATGTTTAACAATATACCCAACGGCAAAGCCATGGCCTGGTGGGAGAATGGTACCGTTCGTGAACGGGTTGATTTCACCAATGATACACGGGAGTATTTTGATAAGCAGGGTGTAAAGCTGAGTGCTGCACCGAAAGAAGTGTTCTTTTTGGTACGCAAAGGCGAAAAAGTAGATGTGAGTTCGTTAAGCAACAGCATCCGCTGGCTGGAGCTGGCGGTGAAACAGGAAGGAAAAATGGAGGAGTAGGAGAAAGGTGCGTGGAGAGTCGTAATCCCGATCGCTATCGGGAGTGAGTGCCCGATTGCAAACTTTTATTGAACAGTTGTTCTTCGTTCGTTAGCTGCTGCATTCGTAGCAACACTTTTTCGTTCTTCATTCTTCATTTCTTATTTTTCATTTCAATCTCTGTTGTTTCGACCTGACAGGTTGATTCCCTTTCCGTAGTAAAACTTTTGTTTACATCTATCCTGCAGTAGCTTAACCTGTCAGGTCGGTTGTATCTGATTCATCATGGCGAAGAGGCATGACGAAGCAATCTCCTTGAATAAAGCAATCATCATTGCCGCCATGCCGGGCAAACAAATATTATCGTTCAAAAAACAGAAAAGTATTTCACGGTTAAAAAAAACAGGTTGTTGCAAATTGCATGTAACAAGGTGCAACAAGTAAGTGCTGGAACGATGTTGTAATTGCCAAACAAAGAGCGTTTGTTCAATCACCGGCAGCAAACAACTTCAATCCATTCACACTACAAGCTGTTCTGCGTTTTCCTGGTTGATGCAATTTTTAATGCAATCCGTTTTTGCTGAGGATGCAGCTTGTCTTCATGCATGCACGCAAAAACAGTTCTGAAATGCAATAAATCGTTGCAAGATATATGCAACAAACAGCATAAACTTTTATTCTACAAAAACGGTAGAATGCAATCGTTCTTTCATTATTTTCGGCTGCACAAAAACGATTACTACCTTGAAAAAATTATTAACGGGTCTGTTACTGTTAAGCATGCTCGCCATCTCCTGCAAAAAAAAATCCGGCACCAACACAGGCGGAACAGTAACAGCACCTGCGGCTGAATCTGCTCCGTTAAAATCTTTCGCCACCTATCCAATAGGAGCGGCAGGCAGTAACTTCTCTTTTATCAATACTGCACTTTCATCGGCCATATTAAAAAGAGATTTCAATGCCATTACGTTCGAAAATGAAATGAAGAACAATGCCATTGTTAACTCTTCCGGCGCTTATAATTTTACAACAGCCGATGCCATGGTAGCAGCTGCACAGGCAGCTAATTTACAGGTACACGGTCATGTATTGGCTTGGCACGCACAAACACAAGGTGCTTATTACCGGAGTATATTATCGGCAGCAGCACCAAGTGCAACGAACCTCTTACAAAATCCGGGTTTCGAAAACGGTGATGCAACAAGTTTTACTGCTTATACAGTTTTGAACTCAGGTAACCCTGCCGGTACAGCAACCATTACTGTTGGTGCAGGTGCATCGGAAGTACGCACCGGTACACGCTCCTTAAAAGTGGTCAACCCTACTGCTTACGGTAACGAACAGTGGCGGGTACAGGTCGCTTCAGATGCAGTTACACTTGAAGTGGGCAAGCAGTACCAGATTAGTTATTGGGTAAAGGCATTAACAGCCAATGGTTCAATCCGTTTATCAACACAACCTTCCGCATTATACCAGGCCGATCAAACAATCGGTACCAGCTGGCAACAGGTTACATGGCTTATTACCGCCAACACTGCACAAACACGTATTGTATTTGATTTAGGCAACAGCAGCAATACCTACTTTATTGATGATGTAAGTGTAAACGAAATGATTGGTGGAGGAACCTCCGGCAATAACTATGCAAAGGTTGATAGTTTGCTGAAGACAACAATCTATACCATTGCCGGACATTTTAAAGGAAAGGTGCGGGGATGGGATGTAATTAATGAAATGTTTGCCGATGGACCCGCAGGCGCCATACGTAACAATACAAACACGGCCAACGCAAGCAACAACGATGTGTTTGTGTGGAGTGAATACCTGGGCCGGGATTTTGGCGTGAAAGCATTTAAGTATGCAGCAGAAGCAGATCCGCAGGCCAAACTGTTTATTAATGATTACAATCTTGAATTTTCTACGGCCAAGCTCGATTCGCTGATTGCGTACGTAAACGAAATAAGAGGAAGAGGAGCAAAGGTAGATGGCATCGGCACGCAAATGCATGTAAGCATCAATACCAGTAAAACACAAATCGATAATCACTTTATTAAGCTGGCTGCAACGGGGTTACTGGTGCACGTATCGGAACTGGATATTGGTGTTAATACCAATAACGCAGGCTCTGTTGTTTTTTCGGCCGACCTGGAAAATGCACAAGCCGATCTGTACAACTATATTGTTACTTCTTATATGCGGCATGTGCCCAAAGCACAACGCTATGGAATAACCATTTGGGGGACGCTCGATAACCAAAGCTGGCGTTACAAAAGCGGCGCAGATTATCCGTTGCTGTACACAGCTACGGGCGCTAAGAAGCGGGCCTACGAATTTGTGTTGCGTGCATTGCAATCGGGTTTGTAATAGTTTTTGTTTACAGATCCATGATGGAACTTTTACTGCAAACAAAAGCCACCCGAAAGGGCGGCTTTTTCATTTTATCATCGCAAAAAAAACCAAATCAACTAATGAATGTCCTTACACCACCATACGGCTTAAGGCATCGCTGTACAGTAGTTGGTTATTGCTGCCCACGGCTGCAACACGGCAATAGTACACTGTGCCCGGTTGCAAATTGGTAAGCGTGGTTTTAGCACTGGTGCTTAAATTACTTACCCAGCTGCCCGGTGCCATGGTAGCATCTGTAGTGTATTCGTGCAGGTAAGAGTAAGCACCCTTTACTGCTTTTACACTCAGCAGCAAGGTGCCGCTGGCCACACCGTTTTCTAAACGGATGATTTCGGGTTTGCTGATGATGCTTGGCTGCGGATCTTTACTTACATCAAAGCCCGACGTAAGCAACATGGCCGCATCGCCATTGGCCGTAAGGTTTACGTACGAACACAGCTGGCGCAGCACTGCCAGCAAAGTTTCACGCTTGGCATTTTTATCGGCCACATCGGCACGGTTACCCGTTTGGGCTTTTACCAGGGCCGAGCTGAAATTGTCGGCCGCAGCCTCCACTTCGTTTAATGCAGGCACCGGTGTGGGAAAATTTGCATTACCCGTCATGTTGCTGATAATGCTGTGGGTTTTACTTTCCAGGTTACCATCGGAAAGTGTTACAAAGCTGGTTGTAACTCGTTTCATAAAATTTGGGTTTAAAGAGAAAATAATTCCGTGCAGAACACAACGGTGTTTGTTTGAGGGTGTTGCTGTTTAACACGGGTTAACAACACAAAGCAAAAAAGCCTTTGGCATATTTGCAAGCCCCCTGTGCATGCAACTGTTTGCCTCTTGCACAAGTAAATTATTTTTATATATTAAATAAATATAGGGGCGCTGCGCAAGTACCTGTAACCCTTGACGGCTGCGGATTTTACGCATTTCTTCGTGCTGCAATTCGGGCATTTTTACCCAAAAAAAGTTTTGCAAACAATCCGTTTTTTACCCCGGTTTTGTTTTTTTAAAAGAAGCAACAGCTTTTTTTTATCTGCAACATGCGCTTTCTGTTACACAAGAAAGGCCTTCATGATACATAAGGAAAGGCTTCATGGTACATAGGGAAGGGCTTCATGATACATAAGGAAAGGCTTCATGATACATAAGGAAGGGGTTCATCATACATAAGGAAGACCTTTAGGATATATAGGGAAGCCCATCATGGTACACAAGGAAGGCCTTCATGATACATAAGGAAGGGCTTTATGGTACATAAGGAAGGCCTTCATGGTACATAGGGAAGGCCTTCATGGTACATAGGGAAGGGCATCATGATACATAAGGAAGGGCAGTATAATACAGCATAAAGCTTTTCCTGACAGATGCGGAAGTTAATGGGAAAGATAAAAAAGCCCCCCCCAACCTGTTTTCTGTAATGTATACGAAAAGCAGAACGTTTTGTAACTGCAGTTATAAGCTGTGTGCAAACGCTTATGAAACGTTTGCGCACGGTTATTGTAAAGTTGTATTTGCGCAACCAACAATACAAAAAGGCTTATGCTAAATGATTGAAAAACAAGCTTTGTTATTTCGGATATGTTGCGTATAATAGCAGAAATACAAGCGTTGGCGGTAATTTGTGGAAACTTCTTTTAGATTCATCTTACACATAAAATGCGACCCAGAATATCTTTCTATCCGACTTTATTGACACTAATAATTTGGACAGCTTGCAAACAGAATAAGGCTGACAAAGTAGAAGAAAACAAACAACCAATTGCTTTTTTTGACCCAATGGAACTTGGCTCGACAAATCAGACGAGTAACTTAAAAATTGAAGCAAGATTTGACGAATGCGGTGAGTGGGGTGGACACAAAGAAGAAATCATTATTTCATCTGACAAAAAGGAAAATATTTACGCAACCTATAATATTTATCCTTTCAACTGCGACTCCTTAGACTATTATTATAGCAAAAGTGACCTTACACCAACTAGTTCTAAGATAATTTTATTAACTGATAAGACTAAGAAATCAATTGTTGACTATATACATCGGTTGACACAATCAAAAATTTCAGAAAGATTTCCAGGTCATGCAGGCAATTTTTTTTCCATCGTAAATACCGACTCGTCATTAAATATTCAGGTGTATGACAACAAAGATTTTGACGTAAAAAGTTTTAGACAGTTAGTCACAGAACTAACGAATTAAAACTACCGCCAACATTCAGTTTTGCGTCAGCAGGGGCAACGAATAAACACTCATCTTTGTGCTACTATCAGCTACATATCCGGCTGACCGAACACGGATGGGCAACAGAATATATTTTTAACTTTTGTAACTTACATCGGCTGCAGTTCCGGGCTAAACGTTTTCCAAATGCCCTGCCGAACGCAAAGCTTTGGCCGTTGTGCGTCACTTTAAACAGACATTGAATTTCAAAATTTACATATTGACAATTTGTGAAGCGACACGACTTTGTTTTGAGATTAAGTTATTTTACGTGGCACCATCTGCAGGGACTTTTATGAAGACCGTATTTACCATATTTTTTTTATCTGCTTGGACATTTTCATTTGCACAAAGCAACAAATTCAAAGCTCAGCTTTTTGTTGAAGACAGTTCACAGGTTTCTGGAGGAGTGATAATTTTTCCTCTAAAAAGAGACACTTCAACAATTGACAACTCAGATATTGCAATCATTGACTTGAGTAAACCTGAGAATAGGGTTTTTTATTTTCTTTGGTCAGGTTGGAAAAGCAAAGTTTTCCGCTTTGACACAAATCAGACTTCTTTTGAAGTAAAAAAGGTATGGGTGCCAGACACAGTTTTTTATCGACAATTCGAAGAAAAGCACATTTGCCCAATTTGCCTGAAGTCAAAACCTCTTATTCCGATAAAATACGGAATGCCGACAAAGAAAATGTTACGACAAGCAAAAAATGGCGAATTTCGACTTGGCGGCTGCATGATAAGTGTGGACAGCCCAAAACTCTATTGCAAATTGGACGACTTTGAATTTTGAAGAAAATCGAACGCACAACAATCGGTTTGCTGCTATGCTGGCTGACATTATCCAGAATCAACAGTTTTTTCGCTTATCAGCGGCAGTTCCAGCGTGACGGAACGCAGATCAGCAACAGAATATATTTTGTACTTTGGCTTTTCAATCGGCTTCAGTTGCCAGGCTGACAATCATTAAATACCAGCACAGCAGCAAGCCGTCAACGTTAGCGGTTTTTGTAAAATGAACTTCAAACCATATTTTTTCATCGTATCATATGTTTTGCTTCTTACCTCTTGTAAGCAGACAACAGATGATTTGTTAGACAAGGCTTATAAACTTAATACCCAAAAAAAGTACGACAAAGCCATTGAAATCTACAACGAAGTAATTACTCGTAATAGTAAAATTCAGCTAGCTTTTTATAACAGAGGTTTTGCGTATTTACAAATAAAAAAATATAAAGAAGCTCTAGCCGATTTCAATAAGGTAATGGCTCTTCAGACAGATGGCGACTTTGTAATTACCTATAACAAAGACCTACCTTATGCCGACGATGAAACAAGAACACAAGTACCTTATAATGATGCTTTATACCAAAGAGCACAAGTAAAATACTTCATGGACAGTCTTAGAAGTTCATTTACGGACTTTCAGAGACTTGTTGACAACAATTATGAAGAGAAAAGTAATTGTATGTCTTGGCAAGGAACGATTTACATAAAAAGTGGCATGACCAATGAGGCATGTGAGTATTTTTTTAAAGCAAAGCAATTTGCATTAAGTGACGAAGACAGAAAAGATGCAGAAGAAATGATAAAAACATATTGCGGACAGAAAAACAACAACCGCTAACAAAAAGCTTTATGCAAGTGGGCCAGACGGAAAGCGTCGTTCATCTTTAGTGCATATCTCAACAGCACATCAGGCTCGACTTGCTTCGCTGCGTCGATATATGTAATTTCAATTTTAGTAATTTTATTGGGCTTCAGTAGGCCGGGCTGGACGGAACAACATTACCCACCTGCATAAAGCCCTGACCGTTGTAGGCTATGGTAAAACGACCTTTAAAATATGTAATGCTTTTATTGTTGTTGGTATTGACAATTAGTTTTGGTTTGACAACATTTAATCGTTCAAGACTTCCATTTGAGAATGGTCGCTTTTTTGACGAGACAAATTCAACAGTAATAAAAAAGAGCAATCAGTTTTAGTATACTTTTTATTAACTGTGACTACAATTTCTTTGACAGTAATTTTGACAATAAACCTAATTAGAAGACAACGCAAGTATGACAAGTGAAGAAGTAGAGAAATTACTAAAAACAGAAGTACGTAACAATCTGGACACATCAAACTTGCACGGCATCAATTTGACAGAATGTTTAATAAAACCTGTTAGACAAAAGTATATAAGTGCCTTTGACAATTCCCAAACCTTTAACCTTTGGACAGTTTTAATTGAAAGCGAAGACGGTTATCGAATTTTCTATGACGAAGATGAAAACACATTTGGACTTGCTACTAAATCACAAAATGACCAACTAATATATTTGGGCAACTATGGGACATTTTTGGAAACACTTGAAGGTATGTAATAACAGACAGAAACCACAGCCTACAACAAGCGGTTTGGCAATATTGGGGCTTGACGGAATAAGTATCAACTTTTGTACAACTATTTTCCTTTCGTCACCAGCTCGACAGAACGCTGTTCAGCAGAAGAATTTACAATGAACATTAGTAACTATATTTAACTTCAGTTCAGGCGTGACGAAACGCTGTTGCCCCAACATCGCCAAGCCTCGAACGTTGTGCGACATTTTAGGACAAAAACTATTGTAATATTAATACTCTTTTTTGTTGGAAATATTTCCAACGCTCAGCATACTGACACTACATCAATTGTGACAGCAGCAGAATATAAGATATTTTTAAACGATTTAAGACTTACATTAAAACCGAGAGGAAAGTTTCGCCTGTCCGACAAACCGTATGTAATACCTTCAAAAGCCTTCTTTGAGAAAATTGCTACAAAGGACACAATTCTAAAACTCACTGATATTGATTTTATCTTGAAACAACTTAAACAGAAAGAAGCTCTTACTTGGTCTAACACTTTTATAGATAGTACAATTTTCATAAAGTCCGATAACATTGACAGCATATTTCACACTTACAAAGTAGATAGTGGTTGGAAAGTTTTTTACGAAAACTTCGGTGGGGACTTTTACAGAATGTCATTTCCGTATTTCAGCAAAGACAAACAGACTTGCATTATCTACGTTGGTCATCATTGCGGAGGTCTTTGTGGTGAAGGCGGACTAAGAATATATAGACGTAAAAACAATAACTGGACATTAATTAAAGTAATAGGTCGTTGGGTAAGTTGACAAGGCGAAAGCACAACATTGGGTTTTATGCAAGTTGGGCATGACCAGTAATCATAAGCCAATTGCAAATCCAAGCTGCGGTTCGGGCTGGACAAACAACTTTCAATTTTTGTTCTTAAATTCAACTTTATACTTTCAATCAGCAGCGGTTGTGGGCAGATGGAATACTAATTCCCAACCTGCATAAAGCCCTGCCCGTTATGTGCCATACTGCCCAACAGTTACACCAGCGTTGGGGCGACAGTAAAAATGTTCTTTATCATTTAGGTTTGACTTGACCCAAAGCCCACATCGGCTTGACGTTCTTTGTTCAGCTTTTGTAC